>Ga0182024_10000054_pt1 | contig 204865 bp, 198 predicted proteins | sample P32metaG_FD_120480 | JGI IMG/M metagenome (GOLD analysis project Ga0182024, IMG submission 120480) | Permafrost microbial communities from Stordalen Mire, Sweden - P3-2 metaG (Illumina Assembly) | ecosystem: Environmental > Terrestrial > Soil > Wetlands > Permafrost | place: Sweden: Stordalen...
GCGATTCCAGCTTCTCTGTGCTCTGTCCGTCCGACGAACCGGTGGCCTTCGATCTGTCGCGCCGCAACCCATCTTGACGCGCACTTTTGGAGATACAAGGTGTCAGGCGCGCTGGTCGCTCTTCATCTTGCGACCGGCGTGACGGACGGATGAGAGCTGGCGGGCGTCCTCGCCCGCCAGCTGGTGGAGTGCCACGAATTTCCGATCGACGCGCCCTGGGCCGCTTTGTCCGGATTATTCCGCGAGTGTATTCACCGTCAGATTGCCCTTCTGTGTGAGTCGCCTATAAAGATTGTGGAACCTTGCGGTTGCATTTGATTTTCTATGCGACTAATCTGCAACCAAGAGGTTGCGCATGAACACCGATCGCATCGAGAAAAAGATTCTGCTGCGCGCACCCAGGAAACGAGTCTGGCGCGCGTTGTCTGATTCCACCGACTTCGGGACCTGGTTCGGTGTAAAGTTCGATGGGCCATTCGCGCCGGGCGCTTCCATGCGCGGAGTGCTCGTACCTAATGGCGTCAATGCCGAGATAGCCAAGGCCCAGAAGGAATACGAAGGAATGCCCTTCGAGATCTTCATCGAGCAAATGGAACCCGAGCGGCGGTTCTCCTTCCGATGGCATCCGTTCGCGGTCGAGCGCGGCGTCGACTACTCCATCGAACCGACGACGCTGGTCGTCTTTACTCTGGAAGAAGTCGCAAGCGGCGTCATGCTGACCGTCACCGAGTCCGGCTTCGATAAAATCCCGCTCGCGCGGCGGGCGAACGCGTTCACCGCAAACGAGGAGGGTTGGAGCATGTGTGTGAAGACGATCGAGGAGTACCTTGCCCTCGCGCCATAGCTCGAAAGCCATCCGAAACCGGACGGGCTCCGCGACCCTCTTCGCAGCTCTGGGCGACAAGACCCGCCTGCGGATGATCTCCCGCCTCTGCGATGACGGACCGATGTCCATCACCAGGCTCGCGGCGGGCTCCGAGGTCACGCGGCAGGCGATCAGCAAACATCTGCGCGTAATGGAAGATGCAGGTCTGGTGCGCAGCAGGCGGCGGGGGCGCGAGAGCGTTTGGCGATTGGATCAGCGGCGCCTCGAAGATGCGCGCCGCTACCTTGACGTAATTTCGCAACGATGGGACGACGCCCTCGGTCGTCTGCGCGAATTTGTCGAGGACTGACCTCAGCCCAAGTCCTGCAGCAGCAGGCCGGTGAGATATTCGCCCTCGCCATGACCGAGCAGCACCGGATGATCGGGGCCCGGACCGAGATGCGCGAGGATGCGGAGGTTTCGCTTCGCCTTACTCTGCGCGATGCTCACCGCGCGAACGAAATCCTCGCCGCGAAAATGCGTCGAGCAACTAAACGTCATCAGACGCCCGCCGGGGGCCAGCGCCCGGATCGCGAGCGCGTTCAACTCGACATACAGATGACCGGCGCGATCGGCATCCTTGCGGCTGCGCGCGAGCGGCGGAGGATCGAGCGCGATGACATCGAAGCGCTCCTTGGTGGCGCGCAGATATTCGGCCGCATCGGCATGAAGCAGCTCCGCGGCACCCGCCCGATGGCCATTCAACTCGAGGTTGCGCTGCGCCCATCCGATCGCGCGCGCCGAAGTATCGATGGCGACCACCCGCGCCGCGCCGCCGCTCAGCGCCGCCAGCGCGAACCCTCCCGCATAACAGTAAGCGTCGAGGACGCGGGCGCCGCGACATAGCGTGGCGAGCATCGCGCGATTTTCGCGCTGATCGAGGAAATAGCCGGTCTTCTGCCCATGCTGGAAATCCACGACGATGCGGATGCCGTTTTCGCGCACCTCGACATTCGTCAGATCTTCGCCCGCAAGAACCGCCTCGCGATCATCGAGGCCCTCGTTCTTGCGAACCGCTCCAGAACTGCGTTCTATAATCGCTCGCGGCTTAAGGTAGTGAGTCAACTTCAGTGCGAGATCATCGCGCATCCGATCGGCGCCCGCGGTCAGCAGCTGAACGACCAGCACCTCGCCGTAGCGATCGATGACGATGCCGGAGAGACCATCGCCTTCGCCATTGACGAGGCGGTAGCAATCGCTGTCGTCGCGCACGACCAGCGTTCGCAGCGCGAGCGCATCGCTCAAGCGGCGATCGATTATTTCCGGAATCGACGGCGTCCCGCCCCACGCGAGCATCCGAACCGCGATAGTGGTGGCAGGATTGATGTAGCCGAGTCCGATGGTCGCGCCCGAGGCATCGTGAACCTCAACCGGCGAGCCCGGCGTGACAGCGCGAGGTTCGGTGCGCTCGATCGCGCCGGAAAAAATCCACGGATTGCCGCCGCGAACCGTCGCATCGCGTCCGGGTTTGAGAAAAACTTTTTCCATCCGATGCGCTCAAACTTTTCGTGCTGTAAGAGCCTCGCCTGGACGTCTGAAATCGCCGCTGCGGCCTCCGCTCTTCGCGACCAGGCGCACGGCATCGATGACCATCGCGCGATCGATCGCCTTCGCCATGTCGTAGATGGTCAGCGCGGCGATGCTCACCGCCGCCATCGCCTCCATCTCGATACCGGTCTGAGCCTCGGTCACAGCGCGCGCCTCGATGTTGAGGGTCGCGTGCTCGCGATCAGGTGCAAAATCAATCTCGACCACCGCCAGCGCAATCTGATGACAGAGCGGAATCAGCTCGGAAGTTTTTTTCGCCGCCATGATGCCGGCGATCCGCGCGGTCGCGAGCGCCTCACCCTTTTTGAGGCGTCCTCCGATGATCGCATCAAGCGTGGAGAGAGCCATTTTGACCGCGCCGCGCGCGATCGCCTCGCGCCGTGTGACCGTCTTCGCGCCGACATCCACCATGCGGACCCGGCCATGCTCATCGACATGCGTGAGGGCACTTTTGCGGGGAATGGGTTTCTTGCGAGGCATGAGTCGAGCGGATAGAGCTTATGTTGACCCGTGTTGGATATACAATAAACTTCGCTGAATCGATTCGCCGCGAACAAGCGCGCGAACTTTGGACGAGCTTCGGGCAGAAAAAATATGGCAGAGAACATTCATCGCGTTTTGATTCTCGGTTCGGGACCGGCGGGCCTTACCGCCGCTTTGTACGCCGCGCGCGCCAACCTTGCGCCGGTGCTGGTGGAGGGCGCGGAGCCGGGTGGCCAACTGACTATCACCACCGAGGTGGAAAATTATCCGGGCTTCGAAAAAGGCATCCAGGGCCCCGAGATGATGGAGATATTCCGGCGCCAGGCCGAGCGCTTCGGCACCAAGTTCATCGCCGGCCACGCCTCGGAAGTGCGGCTGGGCAAGTGGCCCTTCGAGGTCATTATCGAAAAGGAAACGCTAAAATCGCAGTCACTGATCATCGCAACCGGCGCGACAGCAAAGTTGCTCGGCATCGAATCCGAGAAGCTCATGATGGGTTACGGCGTCAGCGCGTGTGCGACCTGCGACGGCGCATTCTTCAAGGATAAGGACGTCGTGGTAGTCGGTGGCGGCGACACCGCGATGGAGGAGGCGACCTTCCTGACGCGATTCGCCAGCAAGGTGGATGTCGTCCATCGTCGCGGCGAGCTTCGCGCCTCGAAGATTATGCAGGATCGCGCGCATAAGAATCCCAAGATTGGATTCATCTGGAATTCCGCCATCGACATGATCCACGGCACTCAAAAGGAAGGCGTCACCGGCGTTAGCCTCAAGGACACCAGCAGCGGCGCACTTACGGAGCACAAAACCGGCGGCGTCTTCGTCGCGATCGGGCACAAGCCCAATTCTGATCTTTTCAAAGGCCAACTCGAGATGGACGAGGTCGGCTATCTGAAAACGAAGCCCGGATCGACCTATACCAACATCCCCGGCGTCTTCGCGGCCGGCGACATCGCCGACTCCATTTATCGGCAGGCGGTCACCGCCGCCGGCACCGGATGCATGGCGGCCATTGACGCCGAACGATGGCTCGAGGCGAATCATCCGGACTAGGCCGTTGGGGCGCCCTCTCACCTCGCCATGATCTGTCGATACAGTTCTTCGATGTCCGCGCGTCGCGGATGCGCAGTGCCATAATGCATGACAGCCGCCGAGCCCGCGGCGATGCCGCGTGCGAAGGCCTCCTCGGGCGCGAGGCCGCTCGCTAGTCCGAGCGTCATCGCGGCAACGAAACTGTCGCCCGCCCCGACCGCGCTGCGGACCGGAACCTGCGGCGCCGGCGTCCGAATGACTCCGCCGCGGGTTGCGAGGATCGCTCCCGCGGCTCCCAACGATATCACCACCATTTCTGCCGCGCCCGCGCGCACCAACTCCATCGCCTCGCGTTCCTGCTCGCGAGGGTCGCGCACCGCGCGTCCGAGCACCCCCTCCAGCTCACCGAGGCTGGGCTTGATAAGCGCAGCACCCTCGCCGAGCGCCGCCTTGAGTGGTGCGCCGGAACTATCCAGCACAAAATGCTGCCCGCGGCGGGCGCAAATTCTTGCTATGTGGGCGTAAGCATCCTCCGGTGCCCCGCGCGGCAGGCTGCCGCTGGCGACGACCCATCTACCCTCGATTCGCGCCAGCGCGTCGAGGACCGCATCCCATTCGGCTGCGCCGATTGGCGGCCCTTCCGGCACGAAGCGATACTCCAGCCCACTTGATCGTTCACGCACCGTGACGGACACGCGGGTGCGGCCATCGACCGGGATAGTCAGGCATTCGACCCGCTCCTCCGCCAGCAGTTCCTGGAGGAATCTTCCGGTCCCGCCACCGGTCAGGAGCACCGCTAAGGCCTCGCCGCCAAGTTCGCGCACCACGCGTGCGACGTTGATTCCACCGCCGCCGGGATCGAATTGCTCTGCCGAAGTGCGCACCTTGCGCGTCGGGTAAACCGAATCGGCCTCGCATGCGAGATCGACGGCGGGATTCAGCGTGACGGTGATGATGCGTGAAGACATGCGTATCCCGTCTTCATAGCAGTTTTGACCGGAGGAGTGGTGATCCTTTTGACCTGAATAAGGAGGCTTCGCGTCACTCTCCGATTGCGCGTCATGGTTTTCGCCAGCCGAGGAGCGAGAACCAAGCCGCGGGCCCCCGCCCTTACCCGCCAACACTCCAGCTACCACCAGAGGGATGGACAACTGCATGTCATAGGTAAATGCTAATGGAATCATCCCGACTAGGCCGCCACATCACGGGCGGTTCGATATCTGAAACGGGTTGCCATCAGGGTCTGTGCCCTCGCAAAGATCGAGACCGGCGCCGGATTTGACCTTGCCCATCTTCGCGCCACGCTTGATCAGCATCTCGCGCGTACCGGGCACATCGCTGGAATGGAAGACCAGCTTCGGTGGACGCCTACCGACTTCCGAGGTTCCGTTGTGCAACGCGAGTGCGATGCCACCCGCATCGAATTCCTTCCATCCGGATTCGTTCACTTTGAGTTCGAGTCCGATGATATCGCGATAGAACGCCGTCATCGCTTCCATCCGGCTCGTGAAGATGACGACGCGGCGAATTTTCAAAGTCATTGTCTCAGCGCTCCTTCGCTATTAACCGATGGCGGTTAGATTTAGTCGCTACGCGAATTGGATACCAAGGGTCTTGGGGCGGGGGCGCGGCGTGATTCTCGCTCTTCGATTGGCGAGAAGCATGCCGCGCATACGGGGATGATGCGCAGCCACCGCATACCCGATCGCGCATACCGATCGGTTTGTTGGATTCCCACAAATCTTGTATAAGAAATCCAGCATCGTCTAATTAGGGGCACGCACCGCTGCTTCAGGGCAGCGCTAACATCCAAATTTCACAGAGCTACCGCATGAAACCCGAAGGGGGCGCGCCGCGGCGCAGCCGCTCCCGAGGCGGAGCGAAGCGGAGTCGAGGGAAATTTAGAAGGAGACAACAATGGCGGAAATCGATCTCCAAATTAAAGGCGGCACCATCGTCGATGGCACCCGCGTCCCACGTTATCGCGGCGACATCTACATCAAGGACGGCAAGATCGCGCAGCTCGGCGGTCGCGCACCCGGCTTCGCCAAGAAAACCATCGATGCCGACGGGCTCATCGTCGCCCCCGGCTTCGTCGATCTACACACGCACTATGATGCGCAAATCCGATGGGATCCGTGGTGCACGATTTCCGGCTATCACGGCGTGACCTCGGTCGTCCTCGGCAACTGCGGCTTCGGCTTCGCTCCCGTCAAACCGGAGGGCCGCGATCGCTCGATGCTGATGATGACGCGTACCGAAGCAATCCCCTACGCCTCGATGCAGCAGGGGATGGCTTGGGATTGGGAAACCATCCCGCAGTACCTCGATTCGTTGCAGCGCGCGCCCAAAGGCATCAATTGCATCCAGTACATGCCGACCGCATCGCTGATGATTTATGTGATGGGTCTCGAAGCGGCCAAAACACGGCCCGCGACCGAGGCCGAGCGCGCCGAGATGCGCCGTCTACTGAATGAAGGAATGGACGCCGGATTGTGCGGGTTCTCGATTCAACGCCTCGGCAAGCATTCCGCGCAGGCGGATTTCGACGGCTCGCCGATGGTCACCGACACGATGTGCGATGAGGACATCCTCAATCTCGCGCGGGTGCTGGCCGAGCGTGACGAGGGCTTCATCGAGATTACGCAAGCAACCGGTCATATTAAAGACGATTTGGCATTCGTCGAGAAGCTGGCGGAAACGGCGAAGCGCCCGATCCTGTTCCAGGCTATCACGGCGAGCACGCGCAACCCCGACATCCATCGCAAGAGTCTCAACTGGCTGGAGAAGGTGCGCGCGAAGGGTCTGCCGATTTTCGGGCAGGGCGGCACGGTGCGCAGCGGATTCGCCTTCACCCTCGAGAATTGGAACCTGTACGATTCGTCGCCGGCGTGGCGTGACATGACGACCGGCACCAAGGAAGAAAAGACTGCCAAAATGAAGGACCCGACGATGCGCGAGGCGGTCAAGAGCGACAGCCAAATGGCCATCCTCGACAAGATCGCTCCGGGCATCGGCGGACGTTTGCCGAAGTTGATCGTGCAGTGGGTCGAAAACAAGCCCGAGTTCGAAAAGTATGTCGGCAAATCGCTCGGCCAGATTGGTCAGGAAGAAGGCAAGCATCCGGTTGACGTGATGGTCGATCTGTCGCTGGCCACCGACTTGAAGGCGGAGTTCCTGCAGGCGGTTCCGCAATTCAACGCCGAGTACAACGCCGAGATCATCAACAACTCGCAGTTCACTTTCCCAGGCGTTTCGGATGGAGGCGCGCACACCAAGTTCTTCACCGGCGGCGCCTTCACCACCGACTTCCTGCGCTGGATGGTGCGCGACGAAAACCGCGTCACTCTCGAAGAGGCGCACTATCGCTTGTCGGCTCTCCCCGCGCATGCGGCGGGCTTCCGTGATCGCGGCATCCTGCGCGAGGGCGCGGCGGCCGATATCGTGGTGTACGACTTGAAGCGCCTCGACATCGAGCCGGATTGGATCGGCGAGGTGACGCATGACCTGCCGGGCGGCGAATGGCGCCGGGTGCAGCGCGCGAAGGGCTATCGCTCGATCATCGTGAACGGGGTGGAGACATTCTCGGAAGATCAGTGTACGGGCGCGACGCCAGGCAAGCTGCTGCGCCACGGCCACGCGTAGTCAATAAAAACTCTCAAACGCAAAACGGCCGCGACATCCGATATGTCGCGGCCGTTATGTTCATGCGTTCGCCGGTTGTTTCGCTGCCTTCTTTCCGGAAAGCTTTTTGCGGTTGTGTTCGACCTGGTCCAAATCAACCGCGAGACGATTGACGAAAATCCGCTCGAGGGTTTTCTTATCGAGCGCACGAAGGACTTGCTTCTTCTGAATCTCGTCAATCCTGACGTGATCTGCCTAAATGGCTATTCAGTCATTCGCCGTCACGATGTGCGGAAGTTGAAGGTCCGACGCAAGGATTCGTTCCTCATCCGCGCACTCAATCTCAAAAAACTCAGTCCCAGTAAGCCTCGCGGCATTTCGATCGCGAGCTGGCCTGATTTGCTTGTCTCCCTGAACCGGCAGTTTCCGCTTTTCACCATTCATCAGGAATGGCTCGATTCCGACGTGTGCTATGTCGGACGGTTCGCGACAAGAAGCGCCACCACCTTCGGGATGAAAGAGATCGATCCTGACGCGCGATGGACCCGCTCGCGTTCATACAAGTACAAAGACCTGACTAGGGTCGACTTCGGCGGCGGATACGAAGACGCACTGGCCCTCCTTGCTGCTGCGAGTGTGAAACGGAAGAAGGCCCAGGTCCGAGGAATTAGGTCTGCACGAATTTCGTAGGGGTCGTTCGGAACGATCCCAGCGATGCCGCAACCGCGAGCATTTCCGCGCCGCCGATATCGCTGCGGGACATCGCGAACGCCCCTACCACGAAATCACCTAGCCGGCCTGTTTCTCCATCGTCGCGGACATGAAGCTCAGCGCTTGTTCGACAATCGCGGGCCCGGCGGTCCAAGGACTGCCCGCATCAAACGGAGGCTCCGGATCATACTCCATCGCCAGTTGGGTTAATTTGGCGGCGTCGTCGCCGCGCAACTTTGCGAGGAGCACGAGCCCGAAATCGATCCCGGCAGTGACACCGCCTCCGGTGATGCGATTTCGATCGACCACGACCCTCGCCTCGACCGGTTCCGCTCCGAATGCGCGCAGAGCTTCGCGCGCGGCCCAATGTGACGTCGCTTTGTAACCTCTCAGCAGTCCTGCCGCGCCCAGCAGGAGCGATCCGCTACAAACAGACGTTATGTACTTTGAGCTGGAAGCGCGTTCGGCGAGGAACCCGAGAACCTCGGCATCGTTCATAAGTTGATTCTGACCAAACCCGCCCGGTACGAACAGGATGTCGAGTTCGCGGGGGCAAGTCTCGAAGGTGTCGGTCGGCTGCACACCAAACCCGGTATCGGTGTAAACGAGGTTTTTCGTCTTCCACACCAGGTGAGTATTGGCGAACCACGAAAAGACAGTTTGAGGACCGATCAGATCCAGCACCGTGAGTCCCGGATAAAGCAACATTCCAATTTCGAGTGGTCGTTGGGTTTGCTTCATGGTCATGGTTTCCGTTTCCCTGCCGAGGTCGCTTTGTCGCGGCGCTTGAGGACGTTCTTCGTTGTCTCGATTTTATTTCGAGTCGGATGCGACTTCGCAGGCGTCGCGACTGCGCGTTGGTGGCTCGACGGCATCGCTCGATCCACAACAGCCTGGAACGCGTTTTGAGCCCGCGCGTCAGCATCGGCGGCGCGGAGGAAACGATGCGCGGCGTGATGACCGAGATAAATGCCACAAAGCTCCCACACGAATTGCTCGACATCGAGGTCATGTCGCAGATGACCTAGCTCGACGGCGCGCTGCACAAGTTCGATCAGCGTCCGGCGCCATTGGCCCTCCATTTCGAGAATCTTGTCTCTGACCCGCCCCTCGATGTCATCGAACTCGAACAGACCCGCCGCCACCGGACATCCTCCCGGCAGGCCGGCGCGTTGCGCCCATCCGAACCAATTGCGAACCAGAGCTTGCAACCTGGGTAGGCCTTCTTTGACCGTCATCGACGGCGCGAGAACATGCGCGGCCGCAAACTCCGTCATGTGCGACAGCAACTCGATCTGAACATCTTCTTTCGAGCGGAAGTGCGCGAATAACCCGCTTTTGGACATTCCAACCTGATCCGCCAGAACACCGAGCGTTACGCCGCTCAGACCCGATTGGCTCATCAAAGCCAGACCTTGGTGCATGATTCGATCACGGGTTGAAGTTGCGGTATTCACAATGCACAGAAAAGCACGACCGGTCGTTCTTTGTCAAGAGTTCGGCTCAGCCCGATCTTTGCCAATCGCACTTCGCTTATGGAGGCGACGGTTTCCATGCGCACCTGCGCGCGGATATAAACGCGTATGGCATCCATCTCTTTTCCCAAGGACTTTCTCTGGGGCACCGCCAGCGCGTCCTACCAAATCGAGGGCGCGCCGAGTGAGGACGGCAAGGGCGAGTCAATCTGGGACCGCTTCTCGCACACGCCGGGCAAAATCAAACACGGCGACACCGGCGACGTCGCGTGCGACTTCTATCATCGCTATCGCGACGACATCGCGCTGATGGCCGACCTCGGATTGAATGCCGCGCGCATCTCGCTCGCGTGGCCGCGCATCATTCCCAATGGGAAGGGTGAGGCGAATCCGAAAGGTATCGATTTTTATAATCGCGTCATCGATGAGCTACTCCAGCACAACATCCAGCCGTTCGTGACTCTGTATCACTGGGATCTTCCGCAGATGCTGGAAGATGTCGGTGGATGGACCAATCGCGACGTCGCTAGACACTTCGGCGACTACGCCGCGGTATGTGCGAAGCATTTCGGCGATCGCGTGAAGCATTGGATGGCGTTCAACGAGCCGTGGATTTTCACCGTGCTCGGCTACATGTTCGGCATCCATGCGCCGGGAATTCATGATCGCAAGCTTGCGATGAAGGCCGGCCACATCGTCAATCTGGCGCAGGGACTCGGCGTGCGCGCGATTCGCGCCAACACCAAGCCTGACATGGTCGGCACCGCGTTCAGCATGCAGCCGATTTTTCCCAAGACCGATTCGGCCGAGGATCGCGAGGCAGCCGAGCGCTACCATCGCTTCAACAACGTATGGTTCCTCGAGACTGCGATGGAGGGTCGCTACCCGAAAATTTTCCTCGAAGGTACCGAGGAAGAATGGCTCGATGTGCGGCCGGGCGACATGGAGCTGGTCAAGGCGCCGCTCGATTTCATCGGCATCAACCTCTACACGCGGATGACGATTGCGCACGACCCGCACGACAAGATGATGGGGACGCGCCCTGCTTATCACGGCGAGGAAAATGAACTCACGGATTTCGGCTGGGAGGTTTATCCGCAGGCGCTATCCGAAATGATCCTGCGCATCGCGCACGACTATCCGAAGATGCCTATCTATGTCACGGAGAACGGGGCGTCATATGGCGAGAAGCCCGAAGCCGACGGAAAGGTTCACGACCAGCGGCGTATCCGTTTTCTGCGCGGCTACATCAGCGAGATGGGACGCGCGATCCAGAAAGGCGCCGATGTGCGCGGCTACTTCCTATGGACCTTTACCGACAATTTCGAGTGGGCCGAGGGTTTTCAGCAGCGCTTCGGAATCGTGTACTGCGATTTCGAGACACAGCAGCGCATCGTGAAGGACAGCGGCCATTGGTATTCGCAATTGGCGCGCACCAATGTCCTCGATTTCGATCCTCGCGAATAGGCCCGCGAATCGTCGATGACGTTTACGAAGCGCCTTCGTGAACCAATCATGCGCGGCGAAGTCACCTGCAGCGTCAGGATTTGGTAGCGACCTCATGTCAAGGTCGGCGGCCATTACCGGTTGGGCGAAGGCTTTATCGAAGTGACCTCGCTCAGGCGGATCACGCTTGCTGAGGTCACGCCAGAATTGGCGCGGCGATCCGGTTTTTTGGGCGTCGTCGATCTTCTAAAGGTGGCCAAACACGGCCCGGGAGAGAATGTTTACCTGATCGACTTCGAATACTATGCAGACGCGGCCAACTCTCGAATGAAGCGATCGCTAGGGTGAAATGGATAGCGCCAACCTACTGATTTGGGTTCACATTCTCGCGATGTCTGCGTACTTCGGCGCGCAGTTCGCCGTCATCTATATGTTGTTGCCGGTAGCGGAACAGGCGGGAAGCGAATCTCAGCGCCGGGCGGCGCTCATCACCGGATTCAAATTCTACAATCCGTTCACGATCGCGATGCTCGGCATTGTCGTCATCACGGGCGCGATGCGCCTAACCGACCTCAAGGCCGAAATGAAGTTCGAGTACTTCAGCCGCATCTGGGCTGCGCTTTCGCTGAAGCTGGGGCTCGCGTTTTTGCTCATCTTCATCCAGACCTACATCACGTTCGGGCTGGCGTTTCGGATCGGGCGGCAGGAAGAGGTTGCCGCGCATGGCGACGGCGAGCCGTTCACGGTCGAGCGGCTGAACTCGATGCTGAGCCGCATTCGCACCATGATCTGGGTTACCATTTTACTCACCGCCGCAGTCATCTTCGTTTCTCTCACCGTCATGAAGCGCGCAGTCAGCGAGACCGCGAGAGCTTCTGTTGACGCTCGTGTCGTGCCGGTTCAGACCAAGCCGAACAGCGAGGTGACGATCCACGCCAGGGTCAGGAATCCGAACACCACGCCGGGCAGTTCGTTCAGCATCGCGTAGCGGGCGCGATTAGTTGCTTCACTCGTCTCTTCGTGGTTCACCAAGCTCGGGATGGTTGCTTCATTGATTGTTGCGTTCATTTTCATGTCCTCCGAATCCAACTAGACGTTTTTCGTGACGCGCTCGCGCTGCATCGGCGACGGCGTTAGGCCAACCTGAAGAGCGAGGTCGCGATCCATGCGATGGTCAGGAAACCGAGCACCAACCGGGCAGCTCATTGAGCATCGCGTACCAGGCCCGATTGATGGCTTCGCTGGTCTGTTCGTCATTGCGGGTCAAGCCCGAGATGGTTGCTTCATTGATTCGTGCGTTCATGTTTTTAGCTCCTCCCGACAGATTCGATATGGGTCACCTAAGCAAGGGCAGTGCCATCATCAAAAGAGGTGTTTTTTGAGCACCGATAGGCGATTCATAAGCAGTTTGCGAAGCGATAGTTAAAAAATACGTTGATTTTACTGGGATTCTTGGGTGCGCAAAAAAATCGCATTACGCGAGAGATACTTCGCGCTTCGCTATAGTTCGCGAAACGTTATTGCAGTTCGCGAATTGCGCATGCAGATGCATGCAGCTAATTTACTGCTAATTGCCTTTCGATGGTTGGCCTATCATTCACGTCCGGCATTTGAGAGATTTTCATGATGACCGATGCTTCCCATTCCTCGCCTCCCACGCCGTCCGCGAAAGCCACCGGGCCGCTGCCCGAACTCGCGATCGAAAGACTCGGAGCGATATCCGAGATTCCACTCGAGCCGATTTCCCCCACCCTGCCCGATCGGAACTTTTTCCTGCGCCTGGGCGAGTTGCTGATCTTCCTGGTCGCGGTGGTGGGCGCGGTGGCGCTCGGGCTCGCGATTACCAGCTACTTCCGCGCGCATACCTACATCGCCGCCTACCTGCTCGCGTATGCCGGCTTTCGATGCGCCGATCTGTTGGTCCGCGAGGAATACGGCCCCAATCCCACGCGTGACGCGCTGGCGCAGCGCATCGCCGACCAGGCGCCGTTGCTGCTGCTGTTTTTCGCGGCGCCATTCGAACGCACTTATCTTTATGGCGGCGAGGCCGCACGATGGCTCAGCGGGATCGCGCTGGCGCTCGAGCTAGTGGGCCTATGGATCGCGCTGGGAGCGCGCATCCAGCTCGGGTTTTTTTCCATTGAGAAGCGTAACGGCAGCGATGAGCGCGTGATGGTGCGGCGCGGCTTCTATCGCTTCATCCGCCATCCGGTGTACGCGGGAGTCTACCTGGCGCTGATCGCATGGCCGATCGCCTATGGCGCGCCGATCTCGGGGGTGCTTTCCGTCGTAATCGTCGCGATGGTGATGAACCGTTTGATCAAGCGCGAAGAAGCCCAACTGATAGAGCGCTATGGCGATGAGTATCGGAAGTATCAGGACGAGAGCGACGCCATGATCCCGAATTTGTGGTGATGTGCGATCACTTCCTCGTGCGGGCTTTCAACTGGCATGAGACCAGTGCGCAGTAGGCGCGCTCAGGCGAGTCGGTTACACGAGCCGACGTGTCGGTTGCACGAGCCGACGTGTCGGTTACAAATGACTGACCACATCGCGCGCAACGTCGAATCGATTCTCCAGGCTTAAGCAGCGGCTCCAGCTTCTCGAGATCACTCTGGCCGCGCTCTCCCGACCCGGGCTCTTCGGGCTCGAGCCGGATGCCCTTGGCTGCCGAGGCCGCGAGCTTGTCGGCACGCTCGTTATACTTGTCGCCGGCATGGCCACGCACCCATTCGAAGCGCACCTTGCGCGCGGCCACCTCGCGATCGAGATCGCGCCAGAATTCCTCATTGGCCTTGCGCTTCCATCCGAGCGTCATGGTTTTCACCACGTACTCGCTGTCGCTGCGCACGATGACTTCCGCGCCGGGCTCAAGCGCGCGAAGCCCTTCGGTGGCGGCGGTTATTTCCATCTTGTTGTTGGTGGTAGCGGGATACGGACCGCCGCTCAGCTCGCGATACTCGCTGGCGGGTTCTGCTACCACGGCGCCCCATCCGCCGGGGCCTGGATTCCCGAGGCATGCGCCATCGGCATAGACGACGTACTTGCCTGCTGATGCGGGCATCAGTCGGGTTGCGCGGCCGCCGCGGCGCGGCGCTCGCGATGAAGCTGCTCGAACCAATCCATGTAGGTCCGGGCGGATCTTTCCCAGGAGAAATCGGCGGCGAAGCAGTTCGCCACCAGCTTGCGCCATTGGTCGCGATTCTTGAACACCGACGTCATACGGCCCAGCGTCAGGAGCAAATCCTCGGCGCGGTACGGCTCGAACACGAAACCGTTGCCCTTGCCGGTTTTAGCGTCGAAGTCGCCGACCGTGTCGCGCAATCCGCCGGTCGCGCGCACCACTGGCGGATTTCCATACTTCATGGCGTACATCTGAGTGAGCCCGCACGGCTCGAATCGCGAGGGCATCAGAAACGAGTCGCTGCCGGCCTGAACCTTATGCGCGAGAGCGTTGTCGAACTCGGCCAGCATCCGGAATTTTTCCGGAAAGCGCCGCTGCGCATCGCGAAAGTACGCCTCAAAGGACGCGTCGCCGTCGGCCAGCATCACGATTTGCAAATCCAGCTGCATGATGCGATCGAAGGCGTCGCGCAACAGATCGAATCCCTTTTGCTCGGTCATCCGCGAGACCATTCCGACCAGCGGCGCGCCTTCGATCGGCTTCAGCTTAATCGCCTTGAGCAGGTCCCCTTTGCATGCGCTCTTGCCGGCGAGGCGCCCCGGCGTGTAAGTCGCCGCGATCATTTTATCCCCGGCGGGATTCCACTCCGCATAGTCGGCGCCATTGAGGATACCGCGAAAGTGCGCGCCCTTTTGCCGTAGCACCCCTTCGAGTCCGAAGCCGAAGTCCGGATCGCTGGTCGCCTCGGCGGCGTAGGTGGGGCTGACGGTGGAGGCGGCGTCGCTCATCACCACCGCACCCTTCATCAGGTTCACGTGATCGAAAAATTCCAGTCCGTCGACGGTGTAATGAGACCAGTTGATGCCGAGCAGCGGGTAATCGACGGGGTCGAAAACGCCTTGGAACGCGAGGTTGTGAATGGTGAAAACGGAGATGGCGTCGCGGAGCTTGGTGCGCAGTTGCTCGTCGGCACGCATCACGATCGCCGCGCTGGCGCCGTGCCAATCGTGTGCATGGATCACGTCGGGATGGATGTAGTCTGCGGCGACCAGGGCGGCCGCGCGACCGAAGAAGATGTAGCGCATAACATTGTCGAAGTAGACCTTGCCGCGCTCGCTGTAGATGCCCTCGCGATCGAAAAATCCTTCGTGATTGATCAGGTAGATGGGAATCCCGGCAGGTCCTTCCGCCTGCAGAATCGAAAACGTCTCGGTGCCGTGGCCGAAGTGCGCATTGGCAACCTCGGCGACAGTGGTGGTCTTCAACTCCCGCAGTAGCGCTCGATATCCGGGCAGGATGAGGACCGGATCGGCACCGATCTTTTTGAGCGCGACCGGAAACGCGCCGATGACGTCTCCGAGCCCACCTTCTTTGGCCCATGGTGAAATTTCTGCGGCGACGATCGCAACTTTCATTTCGAATCCGAGACCCGCGTAATGAGGAAGGTAACCGCCCACCGCAACCCCCGCGAAGAAAACCGCAGAGTAGCGAAGGGCTTTGCTCTGTCGCAACGATATCGCGTCGCGATCAGACTTTATGCGTACAGTTTATCCCCAGCCGCGCGCTTTTTCGAATGCGTAACGAACGGCGTCGCAACTAAGCCGGCTCGGAATAGGCTCAGTTCGCGGGGCAGACCTCGGGAACCTGCGCGAACGCTTTGACGAACTTCGCCAAATCCACTCCCGTTGGGATGAAAGCCATCCCGCCCGGATCGGACATCCCGTTGACAATCGGGGTTACGAATCCGGTCGTCAGGTTGGTTTGCCCGACGAATGACTCGGTGGGCTTGGTAGCGCTCGGGGACGAGAAAATACTCACGGCGGAGAACGCGCTCGCCGCAAAGTAAGGAGCGGTGATTTTATAAACTGCGTTCAATCCTTTATCGGCGACCAGCAATTCACCCGCGCTTTGGGTCGTAAACACCGTATCGTCGAGTTGCGTGTCGCCCACCGTCGTTCCGCCGGCCTGCGACGTCAGCGGTACAACGTACGAGTTCTGACACTTCAGCCCCGGATGCTGCACGATGATCAACTCGCCATCACCCTGCGAGGTCATCACCAGTTCGCCCAGCAGATCGACAATCATCGAATCCGGATCCTGAAGATTCAGCGTCTCCTTGTTGCCGGTAGTTACGTTAGTGGCGGTGGCGTTGCCATTGAGGATCCCGGGCAACGTCACCTTCTTGCCGTTCAGCTTGAGCGACACGATCGCCGGCTCGATATTCGGATTGTCCGTCGGCGCTGGCGCGGAAGCGCTCAGGTATACGGACGTGTTGTTGAAGTCGATATCATCGTAGCCGCCGCCGTGCGGCCCGGTGCCGATTTGGAAAATCGTCTGCTTGCCGGTCTTCAGGTTGATGATCGACAGGTTAGAGTTGCCATCCTCGTTCTGCAGCGCCCAGAGTGAATTGGTGCGCGGGTTGTATCGAAGCCCATCGTTATGACCGACAATCGTAAAATTCTGAATCAGCTTCCCTGTAAAATCGTACTCGACGACATTACTCATCGCCCCGCCTGAGCCATCCGGCGCGCCTCCGTTGCCGTATCCGATAAAAATATTAGTCGCGCTAAAGGTCACCGAGTCGGGCGCGCTTAGTCCGGTCGGCGCAGTCGCGAAAGTCGTCACAGAGTAGGGCGCGACCGCCACGACCGCGGCCCGGCTGGTGGCCGGTATCAGCACCATCATCGCGGCGGCAACGAGGATCGAGCAGGCTGTGGCGCAAAGATTCTTCAGACGGTTTGCGAATGGTAGTTTTGGCACGTGGGCATCCTTCGGCCGGCCAAAGTGGAGCTCGGCGACCGCTAATTTGCACTACCGCGCTGCCTCGGGTGATGTCCTCCGTGTCAACGAAGAATTAATCTTTAGTTATGCCGCGAGGTCGCCATGACAACCGCACTAACTATCATCGCCGCGCTCTTCATCCATCCCGGCCGTGAACGCGAGTTCGAGCAATTCGAAACCGCCGCGGAATCCATCATGCATCGATACGGCGGCAGCATGGAGCGAAGAATCGGTTTACCCGCAAACGCGGATGCGGATCAGCCGCACGAGGTGCACATCGTCACGTTTCCCGACCGGCAATCGTACGAGCGCTATCGCGCCGACGCCGACCTGCAAGCGCTCGCGGACCTGCGTGCCGTCGCGATCCGTCATACGACGATTTGGATCGGCAACGATTTGGGCGGCTTCATCAAGAGCTAGGCGGTGCATCATTCGCTGCGGAGGTTCGCGAACTGCCTCTACCAGGAATCGGAAACCGTCACTCCCGGATGCGGCGTCGCGAGAAATAAAGAAGGGCTGCCGATGTCGACAGCCCTTCCAGCTTCGTATCTGTCAGCTCGTCAGTTCAGCACCGTCCGCTCGCTGCGCGACTCCTCGGCCTGCTCGGTTTCGTCGGCACTACGCAGCGCGTACGCGAGGACCTCATCGACAGTGTCGACGAAATGCATCGTGAGCTCGCGCCGCAACTCCTCGGGGATGTCCTCGAGGTCGCGTTCGTTGCGCCGCGGCATGATGATGGTCTTGATACCCGCACGACGCGCGGCGAGCACCTTCTCCTTGATGCCGCCGACCGGCAGCACCTTTCCTCGCAGGGTGATCTCTCCGGTCATCGCAACGTACGGACGACACGGCCTTCCGGTCAGCAGCGATGCCAGCGAGGTGGCGAGAGTAACGCCGGCAGACGGCCCATCTTTCGGAATCGCGCCCGCCGGAACATGCACGTGAATGTCCGAGGTATCGAAGAAATCGGGCGCGATGCCGAGCCGATCTGCGCGCGAGCGGATGTACGATAGCGCCGCCTGCGCCGATTCCTTCATGACGTCGCCGAGCGAGCCGGTCAGCGTGAGGCCCTTCTGCCCCTTCATCCGAGTGGATTCGATGAACAGGATGTCGCCGCCGCTCGCAGTCCACGCCAGCCCCGTAGCGACACCAGGGTCCTGCGTCCGATCGGCAACCTCGGCGAAGAATTTCGGCGGTCCCAGATACTTCTGCACCATCTCGGGCAGGATCTGTTCCGGCGCCGATTCGCCTTCGGTAATGCTACGCGCGATCTTGCGGAAGACGTGGGCGATCTCACGCTCGATGTTGCGCAGGCCGGCCTCGCGCGTGTAGTTACGCACGACCTCGGAAATCGCCTTCGAGTCGAAATCAATCTTCAAGTTGCCGAGCCCATTCTCGATCATCTGTTTCGGCAGGATGTGGCGCTTGACGATTTCGAGCTTCTCTTCCTCGGTGTAGCCCGGCAGCTCGAGCACCTCCATCCTGTCCAGCAGCGCGTGCGGGATGGAATCGAGCACGTTGGCGGTGGTCAGGAACAGCACCTTGGAGAGATCGAATGGAACATCGAGATAATGATCCTGGAAGGTGTTGTTCTGCTCGGGATCGAGCACCTCGAGGAGCGCCGCCGCAGGATCGCCGCGAAAATCGGCGCCCAGCTTATCGACCTCATCGAGGATGAACAGCGGATTGTTGGCGCCCGCATTGCGGATGCCTTGAATGATGCGGCCCGGCAGCGACCCGATGTAGGTGCGCCGATGCCCTCGTATCTCGGCCTCATCGCGGATGCCGCCCAGCGACAAGCGCACGAACTTGCGTCCCATCGCGCGCGCGATCGATCGCCCGAGCGAGGTTTTGCCGGTACCCGGCGGTCCGACGAAGCATAGAATCGGGCCCTTGGTATCGTTCTTCAGCTTGCGCACGGCGAGGAATTCGAGGATGCGCTCCTTGATTTTCTCGAGGTCGTAATGGTCCTCATCGAGCACGGTGCGAGCGTGCTTGATATCGAGGTTGTCCTCGGTCGAGACCGCCCACGGCAGCGTCACCAGCCAATCGAGGTAGGTGCGCACGACGGTATGCTCAGCAGACTCGGGTGGGATCATCTTGAGGCGATCGAGTTCCTTGTCGGCAGCCTTGCGCGCCTCTTCAGGCATTTTGGCGGCTTCGATTTTCTTCTCGATTTCCTCGAGCTCGCCCGAACGCGAATCGCCGTCGCCGAGTTCCTTCTGGATCGCCTTGAGCTGCTGGCGCAGATAGTACTCGCGCTGATTCTTGTTGAGCTCGGTCTGAACTTGCGACTGAATCTTGTGCCCGAGTTCGAGCAACTCGATTTCGCGCGTCAGGATGGCAATGAGTTTCTCCAGCCGGCTCCGAACATCGGTGCTCGACAGAAGATCCTGCGCCTCCTCAACTGCGATCTTGAGATAGGACGCAACCAGGTCGGTAAGCCGGCCCGGCTCGCGCACCTGCATCGCGATGCCCTGCAACTCATCGGGCAGATATGGGACCAGCGAGACGAACTTCGAAAACTGGCTGACGAGATGCGCCTGGAGCGCCTCAACTTCCTTATCGGGAACCAGCTCGTCGGCGAGCCGTTTCACGTGCGCCTTGAAATAAGGATCGCGCTGCGTGAAATCCATCAGCTCCAGTCTCGCGAGGCCTTGCACCAGGACGCGCACGCTCTGGTCCGGATAGCGCAGCATCTTAAGGATGCGGACCGCGGTGGCGCGTTGATACACACCCTCGGGACCGGGATTTTCTTCTTCGGGATTTTTTTGCGCGGCCAGCGCGATGGTCCGGTTGCCCTGACCGACGCTATCTATGAGTTTTAATGACGATTGCCTGGACACCAGGAACGGATGAATCTGGCTGGGGAATATGACGATCCCGCGCAGCGGGAGTACGGGCAGGATATCAGGTATCTCAACCCGGCTAAGATCTTCATCAACGTCGAACTTCTTCTCACCCTTGGGCTTGTCTGACATTAGCGGTTATTACCCTCTTGGTTGGAGAGAACCTCGCCGCCCAAATCGTCCCCCCGCTTGTTTCGACCTGCGCTGGGTTTACCGTAATATACGGGTACAAGGCAGACAAGATATTCTCCGTGAGATCAAACGTAAGCATGGTGGTGGCGCTGCGCTAGCGGCGAAAAAGTCTTGGCTAAACATCGATTTGAAAGGCTATTTACCGCCGAAGAAGCCAACGAGCTGATCCCGCGCCTCGAGGTTCTGATTCGCGATCTCCAAGTCCAGGCAGGCGAGATGCGCAAGCGCATAGCCGACCTTTCCCGCTTCGACGACAAGCTCGCCCAACTCGATCTATCGAAGGTGATCGCGCGCTATCCTGAGCTTCGGCCCCTCGCCTCCCGGATGAGTGAGATCGCCAGTGAGATTCAGGAGATGGGATGTTTCCTCAAGGACATCGACCAGGGCCTGATCGATTTTCCTTTTTTGATCGAGGCGGAAGGCGAAGATGACGACGACGTAGTCTTCTTATGCTGGCAATATGGTGAACCGCGCATCGTCGCGTGGCATAGCATCGAGAGCGGCTTCGGCCAGCGGCAGCCATTACCGGGCGCTGCGAAACCACTGCTCAACTAGGTCCAACTGAACGCAACCACAGCTAACTAGATGTCTTCTCGACGCGAACCCGCATGATCATTCTCATCTTCATATACCTGCTCGCGCTGGTGTGTTGGCTCGGCTCGATAATATTTTTCTCGTTTTTCACCGCGCCGGTGATATTCACCGTGCTGGCACGCGCCGACGCGGGCAAAGTCGTCAGCGTGATTTTCCCGCGCTACTACATCTTCGGCTACGTGGCAGGAGGCTTGGCGTTCCTCATCGCGATATATCTGCTGGTCGCCGGCCATGGACCGCGCGGATGGTGGCTCGCGAGCGTACTCACGATTGGCATCGCGCTCGGGTGCACCGTGTACGCGGGAACCGTGGTGCGGCCTCGCGTCGATGCGATCCGGACCGTCTCGGAGGAGGCCAATCCGGATCCCGCGACCAAGGCCGAGTTCGACAACCTCCATCATCTGTCGGTGATGCTCAATGGTGCCGTCCTCCTGCTCGATCTGGTTGCGCTGTTCGGCACCGCGGCCGCTCTGGCCCCTCGTGGCTGAAATGTTCAAAGCAGTCGTTCTGGATCTGTTCGATACGCTGGTCAACTGGGATCCTGACGGCTTTCCGCTGATGCATTGGAAAGGCCGCGACATCCATTCGACGGTTCCATGGATCCTTCCCAAAGTCGCCGAAGCGCTCGGCAAAAATTACGATCTCGATGTCTTCATGACGACCTACAGCTCTGTCTATGACGAGATCAATCACGAGCGCGAGCGCGATGGCATCGAGATCACATGCTTCGAGCGCTTCGAGCGGACGCTGCAACGCCTCGGCCTCAAAAATGGCGATTCGGTAGAGCGGCTGGCGGAGGAACTGACCCGCATCCATATGCGTGGGGTGCGCAGCGTCACCTCGGCGCCCGCGAATCGCAAAGACGCAGTGCGACGTCTCGCCGAGCGATATCGCCTCGGGCTGCTGTCGAACTTCGACGATTCGAAAACCGGTTGGGAAATCATGGCCGATACCTGCGTCAAGGATAAATTCGAAGCCATCATCATCTCGGCCGATTTGCGGCTGCGAAAACCGAATCCGAAAATCTTCGAGCGCATGCTTTCGATGCTGAATCTCCAGGCCCCCGAAGTCCTCTTCGTCGGCGATACTCCCATCCATGATGTCGGCGGTGCGAAGGCCGTCGGAATGTCCGCAGCGTGGATCAGCCGTCACGCGCTGCCGCTTCCCGACGGCATCGCGCAACCTGACTACATCATCCGCGACCTCGCCGAGCTGCCCGACTTGCTGGAGAATTCCTGATGGCACGCGCGCTGATGCTCGCCGTCATCGGCGCTGGCCATGCTCCCGAAGATGTTTGCGCGATGGCGCGCGAGGTGGGTCGCGAAATCGCCTCGCGCGGTGCGGTGCTAATCAATGGCGGCCTCGGCGGCGTGATGCGCGCCGCGGCGGAAGGCGCACGGAGTGCGGGTGGGCATACCATCGGGATAATTCCCAGTTATGATCGCGCGAGCGCCAACGAATTCGTCGAGTTCGCGGTTGCGACCGGGATGGGCGAGGCGCGCAATGCGATCATCATTGCGAGCGCCGATGCGGTCATCGCGATGGCGGGCGAAGGCGGCACGCTGGCAGAAATCGGTTTCGCGAAAAAGTTCGGCCTCCCCATCATCGCACTAAAGTCATGGCCCGAGATCGCTGGCCTCGAGCGCGCGACGACTCCGCGCGAAGCAGTCGACCTCGCGCTCAAACTCGCCGCATGCTCGCGAGGCTGAAATCATCACGATGAAACCAGAACAGAAATTGGCGATGGCGTCGCTCGAGCGCGCGCCGTTCTCCGCACTCCTCGGATTGAAAATCCTCTCGGCTGAAAATGGCGAGGCCGTGGTGCGCATGCCATTTTCGGAAACGATCCTCAACGACGGCGGACCAGCGGTGCCCATTCATGGCGGCGCTATCGCATCGCTCGCAGATTTCGCCGCATGTGCCGCGATTTGGAGTCTCGCCCAGACGCAACGCAGCATGACCGTCTCGATGACGGTGAACTTTACCGGCCCGGGCATTCAGAGCGATCTCATCGCGCGCGCGAATGTGCGTCGCAGCGGCAAGCGCCTCGCCAGTATCAATGTCGAGATTCACGACCAGGCAGACGCGTTAGTCGCCGACGCCCTCGTCACCTACAAAATCGCGTAAAGTTGGAGCATGTGAGCTGCAGTAAGCATCATTTAGCTTCAGTCCTTTGAATGTCAGCGCCGTTCGCTTCGTCTGAACAGTCAGGCTGAGGGTTAACACGCTTTTTTATCGAGCTGCGCCTTTTCAGCAAGGAGATTGACATGCTGCACTACGCATTAGTTTTTTTGGTGGTCGCGATTATCGCGGGAGTTCTCGGATTCGGTGGAATCGCTGGAACGGCCGCGGGTATCGCCAAAATTCTCTTCTTCGTTTTCCTGGTGCTGTTCCTGGTCGGCCTGGTTTCCGGCCGCCGAACGGCGGTCTGACCTCGCCCGCGAGGACACGCGGGCATCGCAACAGAAATGCATCATCGAGGATCGCGCGAGGCATACGCTTCGCGCGATCCTTTTTGTGATAAATCTGGTCGGGTGAGTTCGATCCTCGATGATGTCCGAACAGCAGCCGCGAAGAACGGCCTGAACCTGGTCGCCGCAACTGCGGCCGATCGCTACGATGCGGCGGTGACGCCCGCGTATCGCGCGGCCGCAATCGCGCCGGGCGCACGATCGATCATCGTGATCGGCAACGGCGGCGGCGCTTTCTGGAAATCATTCAAACGTCACGCGGACGAAAATCCCGGCTGGACCGCGCGCGACAATCCCCTCGACGACTTCACCCGCGCCGTCATCGAGCGCGATGTCGCCCCGGCACTCGCACAATCGCGGATAGCGCACACCATCGTCTATCCATTCATGAGCAACGGGCCGACCCTGAACTTCATGGAAGCGGGAAAGGCCGCGGGACTCAGCGGTCCGAGCATCCTTGGAGTCGTAGTGCATCCAGTTTATGGACCATGGATCGCATTTCGCGCCGCGATTTTACTCGACGAACTGATCGATGCGCCCGGAGAGGCGTACCGATTCGATCCGTGCCCATCGTGTGTCCCGCGCACCTGCATCAGCGCATGTCCCGCCGACGCGGTCAGCGCCGCGAAGGGATGGGACATTCCAAAATGCCTGACCCATCGCGTCGAGGTCGAGCCAGATTGTGCGCCGCGATGCCACGCACGCGCCGGATGCGTGCTCGGCCCCGAACATCGCTACCCAGATGACGAGTTGGCGTATCATCAGATGCGCGCGCTGCGTGCGATGCGCCCCTACTACGATAGGCACATCAAGCCGAAACGCCAAAACTGACAGTTTAACTGACGGCTAGCGATTTAGTTTTCGCGCCACATCAGTAGCAAAATACGTCAGAATGAGATCCGCGCCGGCACGGCGAATCGAGGTCAGCACCTCCATGATGGTGCGCTCCTCGTCGAGCCATCCGTTCAGCCCTGCCGCGCGAATCATCGAATACTCGCCCGACACATTGTAGGCCGCGACCGGAACGTTGAATTCTTGTTTGACGCGATAAATGAGATCCAGGTACGGCAGCGCCGGCTTCACCATTACGATGTCAGCGCCCTCTTCCAGATCGAGCGCAACCTCGCGCATCGCCTCGTCGCCATTGGGCGGATCCATCTGATATGAGCGGCGGTCTCCAAACTTGGGCGCTGATTCGGCGGCCTCGCGAAACGGCCCATAAAATGCCGACGCGAACTTCGCCGAATACGCCATGATCGCGACGTGCGCAAATCCGTTCTGGTCGAGCGCGGTGCGAATGGCGCCGACCCGGCCGTCCATCATGTCGGAGGGCGCGACAATATCGGCGCCGGCGCGCGCATGCGACAGCGCCTCGCGCACCAGCAGCTCGAGGCTCGCATCGTTGTCGACCTCGTTGCCGGCGATGGCGCCGCAGTGGCCGTGATCGGTGTACTCGCACATGCAAACGTCGGTGATGACGCATAGGCCGGGTACGCGCTCCTTCACCTCGCGAATCGCGCGCTGGACCTCGCCGGAATCATTCCACGCCTCGGAGCCGAGGGCATCTTTCCGCTCGGGAATCCCAAACAGAATGATCGCCGGCACCCCCGCCGCATGAGTCTCGCGCGCAGCACTGACCACGTTGTCGACCGATAACTGCGCCACTCCGGGCATTGAAGTCACTGGACGTTTCACGTCGCGCCCCGGACATACAAAGAACGGCTGAATGAGATTATCGGTCGAGAGCCGCGTCTCGCGAATCATGCGCCGGAGCGTTTCGGTGCGGCGAAGCCTCCGCGGGCGATTTATCGGAAATGCCATGATGGCCACCTCTCGGTTGAGACTAGCTCGCCGGCGGCTGCAACGCGAAGTACTCACTAATCGCGGCCACCAGTGCGGGAATCGTGTACGACTGTGGTTGACGCACTACTTCAAATCCCAACGAGGCGGCCGTCGAGGCGGTTATCGGACCAATCGCGGCGGCTTTCGTGCCAGGAGGCGGTTTACCCATCATTTCGACGAAATTTGATGCTGTGCTGCTGCTAGTGAACGCTACGAGGTCGTAGCCATACGCCAAGTCGAGCGCGATGCCCTTAGGTGCGATGGTTTTATATGCCGGCGCGACGACCACCTCCGAGGCGCCCCTTTCCTGGAGCATCTTCGCCAAAACTTCGCGTGCCACCTGCGCGCGAGGAAGCAGGATGCGCGCGCCGCGAATCTTCTCGGCGCCGATCGCATCGACGATGGCCTCGCCGCGATACTCGGCCGGCATCGCATCGACGAGGAGCGCGTGTTCTTTCAGCGCCTGCGCGGTCGCCGGTCCGATTGCCGCGATGCGCGCGTTGCCAATCGCGCGGATGTCTTTTTGTAGCGTTTTCATCCTTTCGATGAATGCCCTCACCCCGGTCGCGCTGGTGAAGATGAGCCAATCAAATTCCCCGACCCGCGCGATCGATGCGTCGAGGGTCGCATACGAATCCGGCGCAACCGTTTCGATAGTGGGAAACTCGATCACCTCGGCGCCGAGCGCGCGCAGCTCACGCGCGAACGTCGAGGCTTGCCCACGCGCGCGCGTGACGACAATGCGCCGCCCGAAAAGCGGCATCCGCTCCGCCCACTTGAGATGCTCGCGCAGGTCGGCGCACTGCCCTACGACCACCACCGCGGGCGCGCCGAGCTTCGCGCGCTCCACCTCATCGGCGAGCGCCGCGAGCGTCGACCCGATGGTCTTCTGACTTGCGACGGTCCCCCACTGAATCGCCGCCGCCGGAGTCGTCGACGGCAAACCCGCGTCCATCAGCCGCTTCGTGATGCCGCGCAGCCGCGCCGTCGCCATCAGGATCACGATGGTGCCGCGCGGATTGGCCGCGCGCGCGAGGTCCTCCCACGGCACCGCCTTCGTGCCCTTGCGCTCATCCTCATGGCCGGTGACGAACGCGACGAACGAGCCGTGCTCGCGATGAGTCAGCGGAATTCCGGCGAACGCCGGCACCGCAATCGCCGAGGTGATACCCGGCACGACTTCGAACGCGATGCCCGCCGCGGCGAGCGCCTCGGCCTCTTCGCCGCCGCGCCCGAAGATGAACGGGTCGCCACCCTTGAGGCGCACCACCGCCATCCCCTTGCGCGCGTGCTCGATCAGCATCGCGTTGATTTCCGCTTGCGCGAGATCCTTTTGCGCGCCGCCGCGTTTGCCCGCATGAATGAGCAGGGCAGATGCGGGCGCGAGGCGCAGCAAGCCGGGATTCACCAGGCTGTCGTAGATGACGACTTGGGCGCGGGCGAGAATTTCCGCGCCGCGCATCGTGATCAGATCGATGGCGCCGGGTCCCGCGCCGACCAGGTAAACTTTTCCGATATTTTTTTCGCTTGCGTCAGGCTTCATTTAAAAGGTCGCGCGCGCCACGCGAAATCATTTTAGCCCCGAGCTTCTCCCCGATGCGCCTTGCTCCGTCCGCATCTCCGGCGGCGAGGTGCTCGGAAATTTCCTCGGCGAGGTCGCGCGCACCATCGGCGCTGAACAGGATCGCGCGCATCGCGAGGCGGTCATCTATATGGGTGGCCTTCACTCCCACCGGCGTAAGGCACGACGCGTGAATGGAGGCGAGGAACGCGCGCTCGGCGGTCGTCTCGCATTCGGTCTGCGGATGATTCATCGATGCGACCGCGCGGTCGACTTCGTCGGAGGCGCAGATTTTTCCGTCGGCGAGCGCTTCGATCGCGAGCGCCGCCTGCGCCGCGGACGGGACGAATTCGCGCTCGTCGAGTTCTTCGTATTTGATTTCGTCCAATTTGCCGAGCCGCTTCAAACCCGCGATCGCGAGAATGATGGCGTCCATCTCGCCCGACTGCACACGCGCGAGGCGCGTATCGACGTTGCCACGCAGCGGCACGATCGCGAGGCCCGGATTGATGCGAAGCGCTTCGAATTTGCGGCGTGGGGACGAGGTCCCGAGCTTCGCGCCTTTCGGCAGCGACTTGAGCCGCGCGCCGCTGGGGGAAACCAGCGCATCGCGAGGATTTTCGCGCGGCGGCGTCGCGACGATGCGAAACTCCGGCGGAAGTATGGCCGGAAGATCCTTCATCGAATGGACGGCGATATCGACGCGCCGTTCGGCGAGCGCCTGCTCCAACTCTTTGATGAAGAGCCCCTTGCCGCCGACATCGGCGAGTGAGGGCGAGAGATTTTTATCGCCGCTGGTTTTGATCGGAACGATTTCGATGGCGAGGCTCGGGAGCGCGGCGGCGATCGCGTCGCGGACGATCTCGGCCTGGATGATCGCGAGCTTGCTGGGCCGCGATCCGATTCTGAGCGTCGCCTTCATGGTCTATGAACATAATAGCGATCCGGCGAAGGGTTTTAACACGCCCTGGGAGCGGCCCGGGTCCTAATTTCTTGTAGGGGCCGTTCGCGCAACGGCCCGTTGAATCCTGGACGGCTCGGGTCCTTAAAAATCGCCTTCGTCCGAAAGGGCATTGTTGTCGCGACAACACCGAATGGATGTGCTACGCGCGATCAGGATTCTACGGGTCGTTGCGCGAACGACCCCTACGGGAAACATCCTCCACGATCGCACTGCTGACGATTTCGGCCTGGATGATCGCGAGCTTGCTGGGCCGCGATCCGATTCTGAGCGTCGCCTTCATGATGTATCTACATAATAGCGGTCCCGCGACATCTTTCGAGACGCCCAGAGAGCGCATTGCGAGAGGAATACTGATCGTCCCAAATGAAAAAGGCCCTTCGCGGGTAAGGACCTTCTTCTGGTTTCGCTGAGAACCTCTTGGAGATCACCACACTTGGGTGGAGACCGGAATCCCGGCGGGCAAGCGCTTTCACTCAGCTTTGGCGCTCTTCTTGTCATACATATCATACATTTACGATGATCCAGACAAATCAATTATAACGCCTCTCTCAATCCGCTCCGGACCTCTGGTAGCAGGTCAGCACGAAGTACTGCCAATAAAACCCGGCTTCCGATTCGCGTAGGGGCCGTTCGCGCAACGGCCCGTGGAATCCTCGATGGCCTGGGTCCTTCAAAATCGCCTTCGTCCGAAAGGGCATTGTTGTTGCGACAACACCGAATGGATGCGCTGCGCGCGAGCAGGATTCTACGGGTCGTTGCGCGAACGACCCCTACGGGAAACATCCTCCACCCGCGTTGCACATTCGGAGGTATTGACGAATGGCTGTACAAAGGTCCAGACGTAGAAGGTGAAGAAATCGACCGCCCTGAAAAAGAAACTGCCACGCTTCCGAAGCGATAAAGCAGCCGAGGACTTTGTCGAAAAGGCCGATCTGACTGAATACGACTTGTCCGAGATGCGCCCGATCCGATTCGAGTTTCAGGCCAAGAGCAAGCGCGTCAACATGCGCCTGCCACCGAAACTGCTCGATGCGGTGCGGGCCTCGGCGGCTAAGGCGGGAGTCCCCTACCAGCGCTTCATCCGCCAAGCCTTGGAGGACGCGGTACAACGGAAACGCGCGTGACCAAGCCACGGCGAGTCTCCGACGAAAGGGTCTTCATTGCTGGATCTCGCCCGTTTATGGGAGGCTTCTATCAAGCCGCTTCTACCAGCATCTGTCTAGCAACCTGCCGGAAGGACTCGATCAATTCCTCGTGCCGTTTCTTGAAATTCTCGTCGCTTGCCACGACGCTCACAGCGAATGCGGGCTCGCCTTTAACTACCTCGTTGAGCGAACGAATCATACGCGATTCTTGAGTAATCGGCATGATGCGTCCGCTCCGATGTTCAACGATCATGTACTTGCCAATGTGATCGTCAAATTTGGAAGATTCGAACGGATCGAGTTGTAGCTTTGATGCGAGAAAGCGGATCGAATCGTCAAGGCCTTCGTTTAACTTCTGCTCTACTTCTTGAACGTCGTTGGCTAGTTTGTTCAGCGCAAGTCCGGTTTTCTCGAATTCTTCTAGTTCTCCCTTTCCCTCCGCGACCTCACCCGACAATCGCCGAAACTCGTCTCTGCGCTTCCAGAGGGGATGGGCCGTCTTCGAGCGCCACAGTATAGCGTCACGGGCGCATGCGACATGTTCGGGCCCGTCGGTCAGTGAGCCTAGCATTGCAAAAAGTTTTGAATCGTCGAGGTAGCCCTTTTTGTCAACGTAATTGTCGGCTCTGAATTGCTCGATAGCGGGGTTAATATGTGTGAGAGCGTGCCGGAAAGCGTTCGCAAATGCTGCGACCTTGTGATGATAGTGTATCCATCTGTATGTGTTGCAACGCTCGACGAGGAGGCTTTCGATGGCACTTACCGCGCGCGTTGTGAACAGAACTCTCCACTTTCTTTCATCCTGTTTGACTATCACTGCGTGGCGCGTCAGGCGCTCTGAGTCGTAGTGGCCGAATTCGCTTCCGGAAAGCAGCCCATCTCGCGCCGTCGCGTCGATTCGATCGGCATCTACATCAGAGTCAACGATATCCTTCAGTGGCTGCAAGACGGGGTTCGCCAGCTTGTCTGATAGCAGCTGCGAGACTAACCAAGCGGCTGCCGGGTCTTTCTGCAGTGCTTGCCTGAGCGCTTCGTCGTTTGTCACGATGAACGCGCCGGCCGACTCATGGAGTTTGGAGAACTTCGATGCGGGATAGATCTTCTCTTGCTGGGATTGAAGGCAATGTTCTGCCAGATGGCTGAACGGGAGGTGCCCGATGTCGTGCAAGAGGCCATACCACCGCGCGACCCGACAGAAGAGATCCTCAGGCTTTCCGGCACCTTCCCTCAATTCCTTCGGCAACGCCTCGATGAGGTCCGCCAAGTAGGCCTCTTTTATGGTCGGTTCCGATCCGGCGATCGCTGCGGAAGCAATATTGCGGGCGACGTGAAAGACCCCGAGGGAGTGTTCAAAGCGACTGATGTTGAGGGAGGGATAGACTAGATAGGAGATGCCGTTCTGTCGAACGTAACGGAGGCGCTGAAAGATCTTCGTTTCTACAAGACCACAATCAAGCTCGTCCAGCTCTATGTCTCCGTGGAGAACATCCCTGATTACGCGCGTATTTGCCTGCGGCACGATTCGACTATGATCTTACCCCCTTCGGTTGACTATTTCTTGGCGAGCATCACGACATCGCGATCAGGGTCGTACTCGACCTTGCTCTCGCTTTTCAGCGCGTAGACGACGTCGCTTGCTTGGACACCGAACCCCAATACGCCATCGAGCGCCAGCCTTTTTGAGAGTTCAACCAGTCCAATCTCGTTCTTCGGTTGGTTTTTCAAAACGCTAAGCAGCTTCTCCTCAACTTTCGCCATTTGTCCGCCTCCACCTACAAACGTTACAGCGAAACAAACCATCCGTCAAATTGATCCCATGAAACGTCATGCAAGACGGATCCGTTGAATGTCGTCCAGGGTACGACTTCGATGCATCCATGATGAATATAGTATCCGTGACTGAGGGCAATTCAGGTAACGCTGACAAGGACAGGATCTCAGGAGCATAAGACTTTGACGACCTTCGATCCGGCCAGAAAGTATACTGGATCTTGGATCACCGCGTCTCAGATAGGGTCATCCTCGCCGGAATCCTCGATCAGATCCTCGTGCAGGTCGTCGAGGTCCATCGCGTCAGGGGTCGTGCCGTTGCTCTCCAACAATAGGCGGCGTGCGACCTCGGCCGTGTTGATCGCCTCGGGTGAGCTGCGGTCGTGATGGCGCAGCCCCGCCATCACACGATGCAAAAGCTTGTTCACCAGCCCGCGCGTGAGCATCTCGATGCGCTCGCGCTCGGCCGGCTCCAGCGTCGCCAGCCATGCGCGGTGGCGGGTCAACTCGAGATCGCGCAGCCGCTCCATGCTGACGCGGATGTCCTTGATGGTCGGGACGATCTCGAGTTCGGCGAGCCATTTGAGGAACGCGTCGATTTCCTCGATGACGATTTCTTCGGCCTTTTCGGCCTCGCGCTCGCGATGCCCGAGCGACTTTTGCGCGACCGCATCGAGATCGTCGATGTCGTAGAGGTACACGTTTTCGATTTCGTTGAGGCGCTCGTCAAAATTGCGCGGCACCCCGAGATCGATCATGAACATCGGGCGATACTTGCGGTCGCGAATGATCGCCTCGACGTCGTGATGCGCGAGCATCGGCTTGGTGACAGACAGCGAGCCGATCAGAATGTCGGCGATGCGCAGGTAGGGTTTGTAATTTTCAAACGGCACCGCGGTGCCACCCAGCTCGCGCGCAAGCGCGACCGCGCGATCGAAAGTGCGCGAGGTGATGAGCAGCGACTCGATACCGAGGGCTTTCAGATGGCGCGCGGTCAGCTCGGCCATCTTGCCCGCACCCATCAGCATAGCAGTCTTGTCGCCGAGCGTGTCGAAGATCTGCCCGGCGAGGCTCACCGCGACTGAGCTTACAGACACCGAGCCATGACCGATGAGCGTCGCCTTGCGCACCCGCTTCGCGACCTGAAACGCCTTGTGAAACGCGCGATGGAGAATGAGGCCGACGGTGGCGGCCTCGGCGGCCTGCGCGTAGGCGAGTTTCAACTGGCCGAGAATCTGCGGCTCGCCGACGACCATCGAATCGAGACTGGCGCCGACGCGAAAGAGATGGCGCACCGCGTCGCGCCCGTTAAAATGGTAGAGCGCATCGGTGAAGGCGGCGCGCTCGACCGCGCGATCGGCGGCGAGGAAGGCCGAGACTTGAGCCTCGGCGCGATCGGGATCGGCGGTGACACCGATGACCTCGACGCGGTTGCAGGTCGAAAGCAGCGCGGCCTCGGCGATGCCGGTGGCCTGCTTGAGGCGCTGCAGCGCGGACGCGACTTCAGTTTCGGCATAGGCAAGCCGCTCGCGGACCGCGACCGGCGCGGTGCGATGGTTGACGCCGAGTATGAAGAGCGCGTTTTCCATCAGCAAATCAGCCGAAGCTCCCGCCATGCTTGCCGGGGAAGGCGAAGTTCATGCCGACATAGGAGCCGACCAGCACCGTGAACACGACGATGGTGAGAGCGGCGGCGCGCCGGCCGCGCCATCCTACGGTGAGGCGCGATTCGAGCAGTGCGGCATAGAGAATCCAAATCACCAGCGACCACGATTCGACCGGCTCCCAGTTCCAGAAATGTCCCCAGGTCGCGTCGGCCCAAATCGCGCCGCTGATGATCGCGAGGCTCAGCATCAGGAAGCCCCATCCCAGCAGGCGATAATTGATGCGGTCGAGTTTTTCGAGGCTCGGGACGTCGCTGTTCGCGGGGCGCATCGTGCGCTTGGCCTTGAGCTTCGATTCGTAAACCAGGTAGACGAGGCTCACCGCGGTGGCGAGCACGAACATCGAGTAGCCGAGGAACGCGAGGGTGACGTGGATGGGAAGCCATACGGAGCGCAGGCTGTCGGGCAACACGAGGCGCGCGGTCTGCATCGTCATCAAGGCGACCAACGAGGCGAGGGTGACGATGGGGAGAATGACGGCGCCGATGATCGCCATCCGCAATCGCACGATCAGCACCAGCGCAATCAGCGCGATTAGCCATGCGAGGAACGACAACGATTCGGCGAAGCTCGCGACCGGGATGTTGCCGGCCTGGATGCCGCGCGCGACCAAATCGAGCGCATGAAAAACCGCGCCGGCCCCAAGCGCGACGGCAGCCGAGCCAGTCCATCGCGTGCGGCCCCTCGCGCGATCGGCGATGAAGCCGGCGGATGATGCGGCATAGCAGGCCAGGGCGGGCAGAAGAAAAAGCGTGATCATCTATATGTACGGCTATCTATGAGTATGGCTTTCTCGAGCGACCGCGCGGCCTCGAATGCTGCTTAGCCCTAGCGCATCGAGGCCGATGCCGACCTCGCGCAGCAGCAGCTTCTCGACCGCATCGAGGTTGCCTTTCCGGAGATATTCGGGAATTCGCGACATCGCAAGAGCGGTCAGCTTCGATGCGCGAGTGGCGATGTCGGCTTCCGTCGCTTTTAGATGATGACGCGCGGCGCGCAACACCTCCAACGCGACGCCATACTCGGGGCCGAACAGACGCTCGAGGCGCTTGATGATCCGCTTCGCCATCGCGGGGCTGGCGCCCTCGGTCGAGACGGCGATTTTGAGCGAGCCGCGCGTCAGTACTGCAGGCGTGATGAATGTGCATAGCGCGGGCACATCCGCGACGTTGATGGGAATCCCGCGAGCCCGCGCTTCGGCGTGCAATCGCTGATGGAGTTCGGCGTCGTCGGTCGCGGCATACACCAGCGCCGCATCGGTCATATCGCCCGCTTCATAGTCACGCATCATATGGTGGATGCGGCGCGCGCGTGCTTGCTCAGCAAGCTCCTCGATGAGCGACGGGCTGAAGACAGTCACATCGGCGCCGGCCTCGAGGAGGCTTTGGACCTTGCGAGCGGCGACTTCGCCCCCGCCAATCACCACGCATCGGCGGCCGGTGACATCGAAAAATATGGGAAGATAGGCCATCTATTTAGAGTGATCGTCAGAGTGATCCTATTATAGGTTCGGCCTGCTAAACAGGGCCGCAGAGCAGGTGCGGAGGCAGTAGCTGATGGACAAAGTGGAGTCTGGCAGGACGCTTCGGGCATTGAATCGGACCAGGAGCACAGTGCTATGCGAACGGCTCGAGGTCGCCGAGAGCATGGCGGCGCAAAGCCGTGGGCTGCTCGGTCGAGACGGCCTCGAATCCGGAACGGGGATGCTGTTTGCGGGCGGATTTCTTCCCTTGATGTGGATGCACATGTTCTTCATGCGTTTCGCTATCGACATCGTTTTTCTCGACAAGGGAAACCGGGTGCTGCGGATAAATCATAGCCTCAAGCCATGGCGGCTATCGTCGCTGGTGTTGGGAGCGCGCAAGGCCCTGGAGCTCGAAGCCGGCGCCGCAGCGCGTAGCGGCACCGTGAAAGGCGACCAGCTGGACTTGAGCGCACCCTGAAGATCGCAATCTGTCCCCACGGCTGTCTGTAGGATTTCTCTACAGACTGGAGTGACGATTTGTTGCGCCTGGGCCAATCCGGTTGCAGCCAATCGTCTTCCCGCGAAAAAATTCCAGCAAATTCAGACCAACGGCTGCTGGCACGGCATCTGCTGCCCCTCTCGGATCTCGACGTGTAGCTCGCGCCGGCATCCGGCGGAGTGCGAAGTCTCGGGGGGAGCGACGACGGAGTATGCGGAGGGCGCAAGCTGCGGCGGAGCGCGAAGTTGAGGATTGGCGCGCGCAATCGGCGGCTGAGGCGCCCGCGCAAGCGCCCGCATTTTTTCTCATACGCCCATTTGTAGGAAAACGCACCACCTTCGTGCCGCTGGCGTGGACCGTCGTTGCGATCCTGCTGATGGTCGACCTGAGCTGGGCAAACCTCGCCGGGATCACATTCGTCGGATGGTCGAGCGTGGTCTACACGGTAAGTTTTCTCGCCGCGATCGGATTCTACTACGACTATTCGGGGCGCAATCCGAGACTGGCCGACGTCGGCAACTATGCCGCCTTGTGGGTCGCATTCTCAGCCGCGGGCGCCGTTTTCACGTACGTGGTGGCGACGCTGCGGATGCCGCTTCAGGATGCCCACTTGGCCGCGATCGACGCGGCGTTAGATTTCCATTGGACGCCATGGTTTCGCTTCCTCGCCGCGCACCGTTTTCTGAAGCTGCCTTTAGTGATCGCGTACGAAACGATGCTGCCGCAGATCATCGGATCGATCTTGTTCTTCGCGCATACTCACCGCACCGATCGCAACCGTGAGCTGCTGTCGATCGCGATGCTATCGCTGATCGTCACGACGCTGATTTCGGGAATCGCCCCGGCGGTTGGTCCGTACATCCCGGGGCATCAGCCGGATTTCGCGCTAGTGCTGATGGCCATCCGCCACGGCGCGGTTACGACTTTCGCGCTCGACAATATGAAAGGCATCGTCACGATGCCGTCGTTTCATACCGTGATGGCTATCGTTCTAATTTACGTTCATCGGCCGCCGGCTCGCTCATTTCCGCTGATCGCGACCATCAGCGGGCTGATGCTGCTGTCGGTACCCTCGGCGGGGAACCACTATCTTTCGGACATGATCGCGGGCGCTGTGATCGCGGCCGGCTCCATCGCTGCGGTGCGGCGCATCTCGTCCAAGGACGAGGCTGCGGGCTAGTGGACCTCGGAGTATCGAACCCCTACAGATTGTACGCCCGGAAACTGCCTCCGCTCAAAGAGCTTATGACAGTGGACTTTTCGCGCCGCGACTTTTTGTTGCTTATCAGCAACCGCAGTTGCAAGACACGTTTTGGCGAGGCTTGTTGTCCTCGAAATCACTGCCCTTTTCTTTAGGCTTACTTGGCATGGGAGATGCTGAATCCGTCCCTGTTCGGACCATTTGTGCATCTCCGTTGCTACGGCAAGGGGGGAGGTGCCTCAGGTTTGACCCGAGAGGGGGGGACCGATGATGCGCAGGGCGGGAACGCCGCCGGAACATACGGCCAGGTTGATCAGTAAATCCTACTGTTCGGCGTTACTGCCTGGAGGGGCAGATTTCGGTCGATCTGGTACCGGCGCTACCCGCCCACGCTCCGGCTTTCTCGAGAGACTGATGAACGCGCGCTGCTGAGCGCGCACTTACAAAGGGGTAACCGGCCATAAAGGCCATCGACACTAACAGTCTAAGGAGGACACGGGAATGGATTTCATCACCAAAATGTTTGTGAAGGCTCAGAACTGGCACAAGGGTCAGACCATGACTGAGTACGCGCTGATCCTGTCGGCGGTCGCAGTGGTTGTGTACGCCGGCTACAAGACCATGGGCACCAGCATCACCACGCTGCTCACCTCGGTCGACGGGAACCTCTAAGCCAGACACAAGAAAACAGGTGAAACCGCCGGCGGCAGCTAGTCCGAAGCTACTGCCGCTGGCGCAAGCCTTTGAGAGAGGCGCGGGGAACGACTTCGGACGGGGAGGCAAGGTGAGATCAGATCATCAAGAGTTGATGACCGAGGATGCCGGAATAACCGGTGCCTGCGCTGATCATCTCGATGGATCCGGTCAGTTTGGCCGAGCCTACCCAATCCGGCGCCAAGCTATCGTCTGCGGCGTAAATTCCGTAACCGCATCCGGTAAGGGCAAACGCACGGGTGCCAAAGAATCAAGGGGTAGTAACCAACATGGATTGGATAACGCGCAGTTACTTATTTGCTCGCGAGTGGCGGCAAGGCCAGACCATGACGGAGTACGCGCTGATCTTATCGGCGGTCGCTGTGGTCGTTTACATCGGCTACCAGGCGATGGGTGGAGACATCACGAGTCTGCTCACCACGCTCGACGGAAACCTCTAATCGGCACGGGTGGGAAGCGGGCCATGCCCCACTTCCTGCCCGATAGACCTTCACTGGCCGTTCGGGGAGCTTTTTATGAACTGGATGACCAGAATTGTCATCAGGCTGCGAAGTCGCGACGCCCAGACCATGACCGAGTACGCCCTGATCCTGGCCGCCATCGCGGCCGTCGTCGTTTCGCTCTATCAGACTTCGGGAACTATCGTTCAGTCCCTCGTGGCCTCGATCGACAGTTCTCTCTGAGCGCATCCAGCCCTGCCACGATTTTGACGAAATACAGCTCCGATCTGCACCGCGCGGCGGCCATCCAAGGCTGTGCACGTGATGCGGGGAAGAGCGGATGAGACCGCAATGAGCTTGGGGATTGGATCTCGTGAATTAAGGAATCGACCGGCTGCACAGTGAGGGCCGGCGGGGGGAGAAGAAGATGAAACGGCCAGTAATTTTTGTCGCGCTCGCGGGTCTGGCGGCGATGCTGGCCTCGGTCGTGGTGTACAGCGCCCTCAAGAAGAGGGAGGCCGAGGTACAGAGGGCGATGGCCAAAACGGTTTATATCGTGGTGGCCGCAACCGATTTGCCGCTGGGTAGCAAGATCGATCCCGGCCAGTTGAAGCTGGCCCGGTGGTCGGCCGACGCGATCCCGGAAGGCGCTTTCATGAATCCCGGCCAGGTGGCTGGTGCGTTCGTGAAAAACCAGTTCGTTACCAACGAACCAATCGTCGCAACCAAGTTGTTCCTGGGTCAGAAGACTGCGGGCGTGATGCCGCTGCTGATCCCGCCCGGGATGCGCGCGGTTTCAGTCCCGGTTGATGAAGTCAGCGATATCGCAGGCTTCATCCTGCCGCATGCGCGTGTCGACATCCTGATAGCAGTCTCGAACCAGGGCAGCGGTCAGGGTGACAAACCCTTTTCCAAGATCGTGCTTCAGAACATCGAGGTCCTCGCGGTCGCGCAGGAAGTCGAAAACAAGAAGGACGAGCCGGAGCTGGTGAAGGTGGTGACCGTGATAGTCACTCCGCAGGATGCCGAGCGCCTGGCGCTGGCGACCCGCGAAGGCGTGCTGCACCTGGCGATGCGCAATTACTCGGACAGCAAGATCGTGCTGACCAGCGGGACCAACGTCGACGAGTTGCTGCATCAATACAGCCTCAGCGTTACGCCGGTAATGCCCGCCCAGCATGCGATGGCGGCGGCGCCGGTGTATCAGCCGCAGCCCAAGTTCCAGGTCCAAATCTATCGTGATGGAAAGAGTTCCGAGTCAGTTTCCTTCGTTCGGGAAGCGTTCGCGGATACCGGCCGGCATCATTCAGAGGCCGCTTCGCGAGCGAGTTTCTCCGCGGTTAGCTCCGATGCTGGCGCGACGAGTGAGCCTTCCGCAAGCAACGAAGGCGCCGTCTCGCACGCATCGAACTCGCGAGGTCCGACGCTTCCTCCTTCGGAGACCGTTCCGGCGGATGAATCGGCCTCTTTCGCCCCTAAGGGCAAGACTATCGACATCCCGTGAGGCAAGGCGGGGAGATGATGAGGTATCCAACAATGAAAACACGTCGTGGTAGTGCAACGATAGATTTACTTCCGTGGCTGCTGGTGGCGATGAGCCTGTTCCTCGGCCAGCCGGCTAAGGCGGCCGACAGCGGCCCGCGCCAGGAAACCATCAACCTCAATGCGGGCCAATCCCAGGTCATCGAGAATCTGAGCCCGGATTCCAAGCCGACGATTAAAGTCATTCAGAATTCGCACGCGCTGGTGGTGCATAACGATGATCCTTCCAAGCTGGTTCTGCTCGGCGCCGAGGGAGGCAAATGGTCCATCTCGGCAAAGCTGAAGGACGGCGAGGATGTCATCTACAACATCAATGTCGGCTCAATCCGCGACGCTTCGGAGCCGCTGAAGCCGGGTTCCGCGCCGGCTGCGATTGGCGATGAAAGTTCCGCCATTGCAGCGCCGGTCGCGGGCTCGATGCCGGCGGCGGTTTCCGCACTGGATAGTGGAAGTGGCCCGGTTTCATCGAAGCCGACCACCGAAACCGTAGCCTTTGACGATACGCCGATAGCGCCGGTTTCTGATGCGAGCACACATCAGAAATATGTCGCCGGGTCTGATCTGATGGGCAGTGATCCTGATGAGCCGGCCAAAATGGGCGAACCCGCCCCTGCGCCGATCGGTCCGAAAGGCAGTTCCGTGATTCCGAGTCAGACCGCCTCCGGGTCAATCCAGCAAAACGGGAAGTTCCACAGCGATCCCGCGATCGTATCCTCGGGCGATTCGTACTCGACCGATGACGTCGCGTACTCGGGCGGGACTCATTTTTTGCCGGCGGACGGAATCTCGATGATGAACGGGACTTCGCAAGTCATCGATTTCCCGCAGCGTATGCGCCGCGTCTCGATCGCCGACACCTCGGTCGCTGACGTGCAGGTAATCAATCCCTTCGAGCTCAACCTGATCGGCCACAAGCCGGGCTTCACCACGCTGACGGTGTGGACGGGCCAGGGCCATTACGAAGAGCGTCAGGTGCGCATCAGTCCGGATGGAAAACAGCAGGTTCTGCTCAACTGCATCGTAGCCGAGCTGGATCGGGGACAAATTGAAAATCAGGGCATGAATCTATCGGCGGCCCTCACCAAGTACGGTATTTCGGCCTTCAGCATGCCCGGCTCGGTGGGTACTCCATACAGCCCGCAGGCAAACCTGATTCCGACGAGCACCAACCTCGCGGGCACGACGATCTCAAATCCGGGAGTGCTTCCGACGCCCGGCAGTCTGATTCCAATGTTGCTGTCGCCGAATTTGACCTACGGCCTGGAGTCGCAAAATTCCAACATCTCGACCCAGTCATTGTTCCAATTTCTTGAAAATCACAACGCGGCCAAGATTCTCGCTGAGCCGCGCCTCCTGGCCAACACTGGCGAGAAGGCGAAGTTCCTCTCCGGCGGTGAGATTCCGATTGTCATCGCGCAAGCTCTGAACTCCTCGATCGTGTTCAAGGAATTCGGAACCAAGGTCACGTTTGTCCCAACCGTAGTTGGCATGAACGACATCGAACTGCTGGTTCAGCCGGAAGTTTCCGAGCCTGACTATGTTCATGGCGTACAACTGTTCGGATTCACGGTGCCGGCGTTCGTAACCCGCAAGGCCGAAACCCAGGTGCGGCTGCGCGATAACCAGACCCTCATCCTGGCAGGTCTGATTCTGCACGAGAAGAAAGAGATCATTCAGAAGGTCCCATACCTTGGTGATATCCCATACGTAAGCGCGCTGTTCCGCAATACCGAATGGGATGACACCGAGACCGATCTGGTGATGAGCGTTACGCCTCAAATCGTGCGTCCGCTGCCCTCGGGTGGCGAGGTCTATCTGCCGACCGCGCGACCGCCGCTGACGGCTGAGGAAGTCAAGACCGAGCGCACTTTGACGCCTGACGCCGCGCGGCCCCGGTTCTAGTAATCCAAGGTCAAATTGGGGGAGTGTCCAGTGTCCGTACTGAAAAAGGGTGAGGTAAAGCGGGGATCTCTGAAAGTCCTGCTGGTAGCGCCGGAAGCGCATCGCGCTGAAGTACTGGCGTCATTGCAGGGCTTGCCCGAGCCTCCGCTCGAGATAACAGAAAAGTCGCCGGATGCGCTCAGCGCATCCGGTAATGGTAACGGAAAAGGCAGCACCAACGGCAACGGACACGCCGCACCCGACGTGGTGATGGTGGTGTTCGACGGTGACGAGGAAGAATCGCTGAACTACCTCCAGGGAGTTGGCGAAACCGAGCCTCGGCCGGCCATCTTCGCCCTGCTGCGCGAGCGCTCGCCCGGCTTGATGAAGCGGGTCCTGCGCGCGGGCGCCGATGAGCTGTTGTTCCTCCCGCTCGATACCGGCGATGCGACTCGCGCGCTGCTCAAGATCAGTGAATCGCGCCGCCGTGAGGATCAGACCGGGATGGGCACCGTGGTGTCGATGGTCAGCCTGGTTGGCGGCGTCGGCGTCACCAGCCTCGCGGGCAACCTCGCGCTGGCGCTGCGCTACTCGCTCGATAAGCGGGTGGCGGTGATCGATCTCGATCTGCAAGCCAGCGCGCTCTCGGTGTTCCTCAACGTGGAACCCGATCGCACCGTGATGGCGCTGGCCGAGGGTGACAAGAAGATCGATTCGATTCAGCTCGAGAGCGCGCTCAGCAAGCACAGCTCCGGAATCTATCTGCTCGCCGCGCCCAAGCGGATCGAAGACAGCGAGCTGGTCACCGACGGCACCATCGGGAACGTGATCGAGATCATGCGTCAACTCTTTGACTATGTGATCGTCGATTGCGGCACCCATATCGATGCCACCAAGGTCGCGGCATGGGAGCGTTCGCAGCATCTGTTCTATGTGCTCGATCAATCGATCGGCGCGGCGCGATGTGCGTGGCGCTTCGTCGATTTGTGCGGCCGGCTCGGGCTCAACAACCTGGAGCCCGCGTTCGTGCTCAGCCGCTTCATCTCGAATCATCCGATCAGCGAGGAGCAGTTGAGTCATACCCTGGCACGGCCGATCTACGCGAGAATTCCGCGCGATGAAAAGGTGCTCGAACGGGTACAGCTCAGCGCGCAGGACCTCTGGCAGGTCGCGCCCAACTCTCCGCTCACCAAGGCGGTCGAGGACATGTCGCGTAAGCTCGAGGGAGTCGGCGATCTGGACTCTTCCCGCAATGGGTCGATCGTTTCGCGCCTGTTCGGTTCCTTCGGCGCACGAGGATGAGGCATCGGATATGAAGCTGCTCGACAAGATTCAGAATAACCAGAGCAATGCACCGGCGCCGGGTTTCCAGCGCGCATTGGTCGTCAATAAGGAAAAGATCCGCAAAGACCCGCAGGCCGAAGGCTTCCAACAGCTCAAGCTCGCGGTCCACAACCGTCTGTTCGAATCGCTCGATGTCTCGCGCCTGGAAAGTCTCGAGGCCAACCTCGCCTCGCAGAAAGTGACCGGCGCCATCACCGAGATTCTCAATGAAGAGGGGCGTCTCCTCACCGACTCCGACCGTTCCCGGCTGATCGAGGAGATCAAAAACGAGCTGCTCGGGCTGGGGCCGCTGGAACCGCTGCTGTGGGATGACAGCGTCACCGATATTCTGGTCAACGGAGCCCATCAGGTTTACGTCGAACGGATGGGCAAGCTGCACACCACCGAGGTGAAGTTCCAGGACGACCAGCATCTGATGTTGATCATCGATCGCATCGTTTCGCAGGTCGGCCGCCGAGTCGACGAATCATCACCGATGGTCGATGCCCGGCTTCCTGACGGATCGCGTATCAATGCGATCATTCCGCCGCTCGCACTGGACGGCCCCTCGCTTTCGATTCGGCGATTCGGCAAGCGCCGCTATTCGATCGACGATCTGGTCGCGAAGGACTCGATCACGCCGGAGTGCGTGGACTTCCTGCGCACTATCGTCAAAGCGCGCTTGAACATCCTGGTATGCGGCGGCACCGGTTCTGGTAAAACCACGATGCTCAACTGCTTGTCGGCGTTCATTCCAGCAGACGAGCGCATCGTCACGATTGAAGACTCCGCCGAACTCTCGCTGCAGCAGCCCCACGTGGTGCGCCTCGAGACGCGGCCCTCCAACGTGGAAGGCAAAGGCGAGGTCACCCAGCGCGACCTGGTCAAGAACGCCCTGCGTATGCGGCCCGACCGCATCGTACTAGGCGAAGTCCGCGGCGCGGAAGTCATGGATATGTTGCAGGCGATGTCGACCGGTCACGACGGATCGATCGCCACCATCCACGCCAACAATCCGCGCGAATGTCTGGGCCGCCTCGAGATGATGATGCTGCTGTCGGGAGTTTCCATTCCGCAGAAAGCCATGCGCCAGCAGGTCGCCTCCGCACTAAACATGGTCGTCCACGTCAGCCGTCTCTCCGACGGTAGCAGAAAGGTGCTGAAGATTTCGGAGATCACCGGCATGGAAGGCGAGATGATCATGATGCAGGACCTGTTCGAGTTCAAACGAGCAGGCCTCAGTTCGACGGGCAAGGTGTTAGGCACCTTCGGTCCAACCGGGATTCGCTCCGCCTACACCGCCCAGCTCGAACAGGCGGGCTTCAAATTCGACGCGAAGGTGTTTGCCCGGGGGGAGAAGTAAGCGATGGACCTGTTACTGGCTGGATTGATCTTCGCCACTATCTTCGCGGTGGTAGCGGGTGTGGTCCTCTCGAAAGGTGGGGGAGAGCAAAAGGAATTCGTTTCCAAGATGATGCTGCGTCCGGCCGAGGGTGTAGTCGACGTCGACATCACCCGCAAGCGCAAGGACCATCAGAACGCCGTCGCCATCGTTCTTCGTCAGGTCAACTTCCTGAAGAACCTCGAACAGACGATGTGGCAGGCCGGTATGTACTGGCGCGTCTCCGACGTGCTGCTCCTCATGCTGCTGCTGGCCGGCGCGGGATTCGCGGGCGGAGAAGCATTCTGGGGCGATTACTACTTTGCCTTCGGCGCGGCTGTCGTGTTCGGCGGGTTGCCGATCATGTACATCCGTTTTCGCCGCAAGCGCCGCCTCAAGGCGTTCGTAACCCAGATGCCTTTCGCGCTCGACCTGATCAAGGGATCGCTCGAGGCGGGCCATTCACTGCCGCGTGCGTTACAGGTGCTGATCGGCGAATTCGCCGATCCGCTGGGCACTGAGTTCCGCACGGTGCTGGAGCAGACCCGCATCGGACTGCCGTTGGGCCGCGCGCTGGAAGACATGCTGCAGCGGGTGCCCGAGGACGACCTCAAGCTGCTGGTCGTCGCGGTCAAGGTGCAGACCGAAATCGGCAGCAGCCTCGCGGCAATCGTCGGACGGCTGTCAGAAATCGTGCGCATCCGTCAGCGGCTTCGGCTGCAGATCAGGGCTCTCACCGCACAGTCGCGGATGGGCGGAATCGTGGTCGGTTTGCTGCCGGTCCTGGTGTTGTGCGCTTTCAGCGTGATCCAGCCGGGATATACCGATTCGTTATTCCATGATCCGACCGGCCAGGAGATTCTGAAGGCCGCTTGTGTAATGGACTTTTTAGCGCTGATTACGATCCGGCGCCTGCTCAAAGTGGACTACTAATATGAGCTCGATGTTCATATCGATAATGTTCTTCTTCCTGCTCAGTGCATCCGGCTTCGGCGTGTACCTCGCGATGTTCGCCAAGAATCGCGTGATCGAGGAACGCTTCACCGACCTCGCCTTCAAGATGCGAATCGCGCAGGGCGGCTTGGACGATGAGGCGGGGCAGGCGACCATCTCGGCGCTGGTTTTCAAATGGGCGTCGCGCAGAATTCCGCCCCCCGACCTCAACACGCCCAAGGGCGAGAAGCTCGCGCAGACCCTCGCACAGGCCGGTTTCATCAAGTCCGGTGCGGCGCAAACCTTCCAGGTTATCCGCGTGTTCTGCGGTGTCGGCGCGGCAATCCTCGCCTTTGTCATTGCACTGATTTGCGGCGCCGAAACCGGCCGCATCTTCTTGATCACCCTTGCGGGGGTGACCTTCGGTCTGTTCGCGCCGAGCTACTACATCAGTCGCCGCGCGAAGAAACGTCAGGGCGCGATCGCGAAACAACTCTCCGACGTGCTCGATCTGCTGGTGGTGTGCGTCGAAGCCGGACTCGGTCTCTACGAAGCGATCAAGGTCGTCGGCACCGAAGCCGAACGCCAGAAGCAGGAAATCGGCACCGAACTAAGCCTCGTATCGTCGGAAATTTCCGCCGGCGCAAGCCTCGGTCAAGCGATGAGAAGCCTCGCGGAACGCACCGCAGTTGAAGACATCAAGCCGCTAGCCGCGACGCTGATCCAGAGCGAACAGCTCGGCGCGCAGATCGGACCCGCGCTGCATGCCAGCTCTGACGCGCTGCGTATGCGGCGACGTTTGCGCGCGGAGGAATCGGCGCAGAAGGCGTCGGTCAAGATTCTCTTTCCACTGGTGCTGTTCGTGTTGCCCGCGATGATCATGGTTATCGTCGGGCCGGCGATGATCCAGGTCATTCGAACTATCCACGGATAGGGCCACGGATAGCGCGCGCAACTAACTAAGGCCTCACCCGCCCCGGGTTTGGTGTTCCTTCGGGAGTGCCGACCCGGGGCGCTCCCCCAAATGTCTTTCTAATTTTTCCTCGACTCCGCTTCGCTCCGCCTCGGAAACCACGCTTCGGAATAGTTTTTGCGCGTAAGCGTTCAGAGGCCGAGGCGGCGCATCAGGCGGTAGAGCGTGGTGCGATCGATGCCGAGCGCGGTGGCGGCAGCATTGCGATTGCCCTTCGCCAAATCGATCGCTTTCTTGATTCGCAACGCGGCTGCACGATCGAGAAACTCCTGCAGCGTACCTTCCATCGGAACCGGCGCGCCGGTTTCGACTTCCTCGCGCACCATCGTGTCGGTTTCGGCCGCGGAGTCGGTCTCCATCGCCGTCATGGCCTTATCAGGCGTGATGGTAGGTGTTTCCGACGGCATCGGCATCGAGCGAGGCACGGCCACCGAAGCGATTGGCGTGGGGCTCGCGACTGTCTCACTGCGGAGCATCAACGCATCGGTGGAAATTCGTTCGCTCGAGCTCATCACCACGGCGCGCTCGATGACATTCTCGAGTTCACGCACGTTACCTGGCCACGAGTATGCGAGCAGCGCCTGCTCGGCATCGGGGGTGAGCACCAGCGCGCGACCGCTCTCGGCCGCATGCAGCGCCAGAAAATGCCTCGCCAGCGGCATGATATCCTCGCGGCGCTCACGCAGTGGAGCAACCTGTATAGCAATGACATTGAGCGCGAAATAAAGATCGGGCCGCACGCGCGCCGCGGCGATCTCGTGGGTGAGTGGGCGATTGGTCGAGGCTACGATCCTTACGCCCGAGGTGCGCGGCGTGCGCCCTTGCCCCGCGCCATAGTTCTTGCGATTCTCGCCGTCCCCTATGAGGCGCAGCAACGCGGACTGAAACTCCGGTGTAGCGTCGGAAATCTCATCGAGGAAAAGCGTGCCGCCGGCCGCCCGCTCGACATACTCGGACAGCAGCGCCGCGATGCCGGCATGCTGGCGCGGTGCGATCTCGGACTGCCCCAGCGATGACTCGATGGGCAGGAGAGATTTCAAACTTACCTTGACGAAGGGACCTTGTGCGCGGCTGCTCCAGTGATGCAGCATCCGCGCGACCAGTTCCTTGCCTGTCCCGCTCTCGCCCTCGATCAGCACCGGAGAATTCGCCGGCGCGGCGCGGCGCACCATCGCGGCCAGGTTGCGGCTCGAAGCACTCTCGGCGATGAACGCGGCCGCCATACTCGCGACATCGAGTTGCTCGTGAAGCAGACGATTCTCGCGTCGCAGCGATGCGATCTCGAGCGCCTTGCCGACCACCGCGGTAAGTTCATCGGTGTTGATCGGCTTGGTCAGGTAATCGAACGCTCCATGACGCATCGCAGCCACCGCGGCAGACACGGTCGGATTGGAAGCCATCAGCACCACCGCCGTTTCCGGCGAATGGATCCTGACCTTGCGAATAAGGTCCGCGGCGCTTTTGTCGGAGGAAAAATCGACCACCATGACATCGGCGCCGCTTTCGTTCAGGGCCGCCATCGCGCGATCGCATTCGATGAAGCTCCTGCAGTCGTACCCTGCGGCCATGAGCGTCGCGACGGTCTGCCTTGCCGAGGCTGGCTCGGCATCGACCACGACGATTCGCGGGCGCTGACCGACGCGCAGAATTTCTTCCTGTATCGACGGCATCTGATTCCCCCGAAACTAACGGTAACTGCCGCAAAATCATCAGCGCAAGCGTAAGCCGATTTGGGCGAACCTCGAAAATCTAAACATTTTGTAGATGTTTCGATATTAACAGTCAGACGCAAAGCTTCGGATTGATCAGTCGCTGCCGGAATCGACGTGGAATTTGTGCAGGAAGCGATGCACTATCGGCGCGAGTAACAATCCCGCCACGCTGATGATCGCCAGCCCGCTATACAGCGCATAGAAGGACGCGAAGATCTTGCCCGCGTCGGTCTTGATCGGATCGACCGGACCCATCCCGCCCAGGATCATCGATGCGTTGAGCAATGCATCGATCCACGGCAGACGCTCGAGAAAGTGGTAGCCGCACATCCCGGCCGCGAGGGAGACCACTACCACCGCGGCCGCCATCGCCGCCCATCTGCCAAGCCGCTGAATGAATTGATGGCGCGGCAGAACGGGCTGATGGCGCCGCTCCAGGCCAAAGGATCCCTCGGTGCCGCTGCGTGGCGCGCGGCCCGGGCTAGGGGTTTTTTCCACCCTCAGCACCCGGCGGAGGTGGAAGTCCTGCCGACGCATGATCGACGACGTAGCGCCACTTGCCGCCGGATTTGTGCAGCAACTCGCTGGTGCGAATCCGCAGCGTCATCGGCTTGCCGTCCGGGCCGGTCATGGTGTCGTCGAGCTGACCGATATGAATGATGTAATCCTTGCCAACCGCGCGCGCGTCGCTGCTGACTTCTTTCAGCGATGGCTTCGAGGGTCCGCTGCAATTTTCCTTGACGACTTTTTCGATGGCGGCTTTGCCGGTCGCGAACTCGCCCTGCCCCGGCCATATGACGACCGCGTTGTCCTCGTAAAGTGCGAGGACCGATGGAACGTCACATGCCTCAAAGGCCTTGGAGAACGCATCGGTAACTGTTTTCGCCTCCGAGGTTGGATCGGCGTGAGCAGCGACAGTTAGCACCGAACTGAGCGCCAGCACCGCAAATGAAATCGCGACGCACTTGAAAGTTGAGCAACCGGCCATCTGAATTCCTCCCGTTGAGATGCGAGGAACTACTTAGCGCGGACCGGCTCGGGATACAAAATGAGTTGCGTGCATCGAAACAGCGCGAGCGTCTTGCCGGTTTCCTTCGCCGTCACCTTCGCGTCCCATACCTGCGTCGTCCGTCCGCCATGGACCAGCGTCGCCTCGCATTCAAGGTGGCCTTCGCGCGTGGTGCCGAGGAGGTTGGCCTTCAGCTCAATCGTGGTATAGCCACGCGCGCCGTCAGGAAGATTCTCCATGGTGCCCGAACCGCACATGCTGTCGGCGAAGGTGACGACGCATCCGGCATGCAGGAAGCCGTTGGGAGAGAGGAATTCCTTGCGCACCGTGACCTGACCGATGAGGCGTCCGCGCTCGACACTGACGATCTCGATGCCGAGGTCTCCGACCCAGGTTCCCTTGCGCATGTCGTTGTATTCGCGAGCAGTGGGCATCGAGGTGCGACGAAATCGTGCAAATTTGATGGAATTGGCTCCCCGGGCCGGACTCGAACCAGCGACATGGTGGTTAACAGCCACCCGCTCTACCGACTGAGCTACCGGGGAGCACTATCGACGAAGCACGAACATTGTTAGGTATCCGCGTCAGCGAGACAAATCAAGCAGCGCGTCGAGGACCCACTGGAACTCACCATCGATGGATGATATTTCGTCGGGAATGGTTGCCTGGCAACCGGATGCGCTATAGCGCTCGATATGGAACAGGTACGAACCCGGAAGATTCATCACGATATTCCGCTTGCAGCAGCGTGGGGGGCTGCGATCGCGGCAACTCTTTTGGTGTTCGCGGCGATCGTGTTCGTCCCAATCCTCCGCGCGAGGTCCACTATCGTTGACACGACGGAAGTCGCCGAGGACCAAGGCGTTTGCGGTGACCAGTACAATGCCCTCGTCAGGCAGGCCAAAGACAATTTGATCAAGGGAGACCGCGCCGGAGCCATACGGTTACTGCGCGCGGCGAAGGTTCAACTGCACAGTTGCGAGGTGCACAGCGCCCAGGATGTCGCGCCGTTGTTCCACAACTGAAGGCGGCCGAGAAAATGGCGCGATTTTTTCGCGCTTCGGAATTATTCCGTCCTAGGTCCGTTCGCGAGCCACCCGAGAAGAAAAGCCGACGCGGACAGCCGCCAGGCCATCCGCGTCGGCGCTGGATTCCCCTTTTAGCCAATCAATCTAATGCTTGCTAGTGCTTGCCGTTGTGCGCCTGCTTGCCGTTTTTCTGCAGGCCCTCAAGCGCCATCTCACCCATCTTGGTTTTGGTCCAGTTGAGATGCTCGTCTTCCTGCTTCTCGACCTCGGCGACCGCGGGTTTCAGGAGATCCGCGAGACGTGAATCTTCCGAGCGATGCGCGATGTGGCCGAGCAACTCCCAGTCGGCGTGATCCTTAGTCTCGGCGATCACGATGTTCTCGATCGCGTTGAGTTCGGCCTCCTCGCGCGACATGCCCTTGCCCTCGGTCATGGTCTTGAGGAGCGCGTTAGCTTTGGCCTCGGCGATTTTGGCGCCCGCGCTCTTGTGCGAAGCTTTGCCGCCGAGCTTTTCGATGATGGTGGTCAGAATCTCTTCGTGACGAATCGTCTGTTGGTGGAACTCGTGGAACTTTTCCTTCACCTCGCGATTGTGGACCAGCTTCAGCGCGGCTTCGTAAAGCTTGATGCCGCCGCGCTCTACGGTGAGGAACTCACTGAGCTTGTCCATCAGCTCGTCGCGCTTGAAGTTGGTGCTGGTGAAGTAATCTTTTACGGTTTCAGTGATCTCTGACATGCTGCAACTCCTGAGTCCGGCGGCGACGCAACGATGCATCTCGACCGCGCGGGAAGATTAATCGGAAGATGAAATTTTGAGATTCTTCGATCGGACAAACATCCGACCGCCTGAAAATTCGACGAGGTCCAGTATTGGCAAATTCGACTCGAAAAGAGTTACCCACTGATCGACTCAACAGGAGATATCGATATGAGCGCCGAACAAAACAAAGAGATGGTAAAAGCGACCTGGACCGCATTCGCAAAGGGCGACACTAAAACCGCTTTCGGCAATATGGCTGACAATGTGAGCTGGCCGATCCCCGGAAACATTGCGGGCGTCTCGGGCGTCAAGCGCGGCAAGGACGAGATCCTCAAGTTCATGGGCTCGTTCAGCGCAAAAATTCCAGAAGGAATGCATAGCGAAATAACCCGCGCCTATGCGGACCGCGACACCGTGATTCTCGAGTTGACCAACAAAGCCAAGGTCAGCAACGGCAAATCATACGAGAACGAGTACTGCTTCGTTTTCGAAATCGAGAACGGCAAGATTCGCCGCATCCGCGAATACACCGACACCCAGAAGGCGAAAGACATCCTGTTCAGTTAGGCGCCTTGATGGAGGATGGGTTCCGGATCGAGAGATATCGCAGCTCGGATCGTGATCTGGTTTTCGAGCTGATGCGCGCCTCGTTCCCGCATGCGGTTGCCGACCGGATGATCGAGCAATGGGATTGGAAGTACGATTCCAATCCATTCAATGCCGAAGCGAAAAGAGAGCGTGTAGTCAATCGGCGGGGAATAGCGCCGTTCATACGCTCTGTCGCCAACGCGGAAGACTTGGCCTATCTCGAACGCTGCGACGCGCAAGGAAGCCCTTTTCGGGACTCTGACCCTTACTGTTTGCTCATCAGAAACGATCACGCAGTAGCAGGGTTGGTTGCCGCGATACCGCAGTTGTACATGATTGGCGGAGTTGAACATTGGGTTGGTGTTACCAGCGATTTCGCGGTTCATCCTGGGTATCGCAGGAACCACCTTTCGGCTCGTCTGGTCCAGACCATTAAGGCCGACATCGCGCTGCGCGTTAGTTGGCCCAACGACCTGGGGCGCCGCGCGGTCGCATCGGTCAACCGCACCATCAGAGGTTATGCTTCAGACCCGAAGGTCGCTTGGGTCGCGGTCGAGAAGCGCATACCGATTCTGGTCAAGCCCATAGACTGGCGCGCCGTCGCCAACCATGCGTCACGAAATCTCTTGGTGAAGAGGGCCGCGGAGCTCCTGGGGCCAGGCATCGACGGGCTTAGAGAAAAGCTGATGGCGCCGGCTCCAGCGCGCGGAGTTGCGATCCATCAAGTCAGTTCATTCGACGACAGGATCGATAAATTCTGGGAAAAGGCCCGAAAATATTATCCGGTGATGTCGGTTCGCAACCGCCGGCATCTCACCTGGCGATTTGTTGCGCGGCCGGACACTTCTTACACGAAACTCATCGCGGTCGAGGGATCTGACCTCGTTGGCTATATGGTTTGTCGCACTGCGGAGCGCGACGGAATGCGATACGGTTACATCGTCGATTTCCTCACCGACGATGAGTCGCCTCACTTGCTTGCGCTTTTGTTGAATGCGGCCGAGAGGCGGATGGTAGGCGACGGGGCCAAGGTCATCTGCATTATCGCGCCGCGTAATTATCGGCTGTGGCGCCAGGGTTACTTTCCCGGCCCACCGGCGACCAGACCCACCTTCGGAGTGCGACTCGGTACAGCCGACCCTATCCTGCGGATCTTCACTGACATGCAACAATGGTTCTTGACAATGGCTGAGGGCGACCTCGACTACAATCTATAGTAGGTTTCTCGTATGAACCGACGGCGGCAAATTCAATTAACTCCAGAGGAGCTGACCGCATTTCTCGCGCAGCCACATAAGGCCGCCCTCGCCACGATCGATAAGGACGGCTTTCCGCATGTTGTGGCGATGGGCTATCTCGCCAAAGACGGAGCAATCTACATGACCTCGTATGGCAAGGCGCAGAAGGTCCTCAACATTCGCCGCAACCCCAAAGTCGGGGTGATGATTGAGACCGGGCAAACTTATTCGGACTTCATCGGAGTCCTTTTGCGCGGCACCTGCGAAATAATCGATGACCCTGAGGCGGTCGCGCGAACCATGCGCGAGCTTGGGGGTAATCAGCCTAAGGGCGCTGCGCCACGCGCGGCGACCAGCAGCGCCCCCAAGCGAGTGGTGCTAAAGATTACTCCGCACAAGATATCGAGCTGGGATCACAGGAAGCTCGCCGGCAAGTATTAGCCAGGTCTCCACTGGTAATTGATCCGGAGGCTGTATGTTCTGTGGCGCCTGCTGCGAGGCTTTTCGAAGCGGTAGCGGGATTGGGCTTTCCTGGTAGGGGTCGTTCGCGAACGCCAAAAAGGTAACTACTTCCTGAATTCTCGCTCCCCGCGTGTTCTGAATTTCCAAATCTCAGCGAAGTTTAGGGCACCCATTAGTTTGCCGATCTTGCCGATACCGATTCCATCACCACGGGCCGTCTCCACGATTTGCATTGGCACATCGTCGTTCCATATAGCTTCTGGGCGTGCGATTAACACAAAGTCGCCGCGTCCGATTTGACTCGGACGAGCGATATACTCTCCGTCGGTGTACTCATAAGCGTTGTTGAGATGCACGGTCACATTCGGCAGTCCATCATTTCTGGATAATTCGAATAGGCATTCGTCCGCTTCAATCTGTCTGTAGGACGCGACGCGATTGTGCTCGCCCATGCGGGTAAGAAAAAACGTTACTATGCTAGGAGTCAATTTGTCGCTCATTTGTGCACTTCAAGTGTGAGAGCTATCGGATTGGATTGCTTATCGATGAAACGGTTCATCGGCTTCTCTTCGTGCGAGGAATAGAATTGCAAGTGGAGCGGGTGACCGAATGTTTGCATAAATTCCTTAGCCACTTCAAGCCGAAGCTTTCGCGAGATACTAGCTTGCTTTCTCTTAGTAAGTTTCTCGAAGAAAATAATCACGTCCACGTCGGACGTAGGAAAATGATTGTGTGTAATTGAACCGAAAAGAGTTCCACTCGCGACATAAAGTTTTCGATCGGACAACCGACGTGTTAGCCATCGCACAACAAGGTCAAGGAGTTGGTCGTCCGCTAGTGTTCCGATTGGCTTAAAATTAGCGCGTCGGGCGTTGCGCGCATCAAGGGCCGCCCACACAAGGATACCGATGATCGTCAGCGGTATAAGAAACCAACCGACCCACCACCAATGCGCCGCGATGAGATGTAATATCCACATCGCGGTGTCAGAACGAGCGGCAAGCCAGTTGCGTTCGGCGTCGTAGGCTTCGCCTTCCGCGAATATTTGAAGAAGCCAAAGGAAGAGAGGAACAAGGGCGAGCCCCAACGCCCGTACTGGATAGCGTCTCAGCGCATGCCACCAATCGCGGATGAAAGCAGTATTCATAATCGCAAGTAGGTAAGAGTAGGTCGCCGTCCCCTCCCTCGGACGGCGTATCGTGGCTCCCTGACGCGCCCTGATCAGCCCCGTTAAAGAAACCCCAGACTGCGAAGTTGCATGAATTGTCGGGGATTCTCCGTCACTGTCAAGTGTTGTCGATAATCCCCTTCGCGAACGACCCGCAACGATGGCGCAATCGCGAAGATCTTCCGCAAACGCAACATCGCTGCGGTTGGTTCGCGAACCGCCCTTACCAAAACTGGAGTTCGCTAGTACCTATGTTCGCGAATCGCCGCGGCGCGCGAAGAGCGCGTATACCGGGACGCCGGTCAGCACGATCAGCAGACCGGGCCAGGTGTACGTCGGCTTCACGATTAGAAGATCGATCATCATCGCGCCCGCCGCCACGATGTAGGCAATCGGGATCCACGGATAGCCGAATGCGCGATACGGTCGCGCCACGTCGGGGCGCTTGATGCGTAGGACGAAAACCGCTGCGACCGTGACCACATAGAACAGAAGCTGCGCGAAGATCACATAGTCGAGTAGCTCCGAATAAGTTCCGGACAGCGTCAGCACGGAAGCCCATACTCCCTGAATGATGAGCGCAAAGGCCGGAACGCTTGCGGTGTTGAGGCGGCCGGCCCCGGGAAAGAACACGCGGTCATGCGCCATCGCATAGATGACGCGCGCGCCCGTCAAGATTAATCCGTTGGCGCATCCAAACGTCGATATCATCACCAGGAGTGCGATGATCGATGCGCCGGCGCTTCCCCACACGATCTGCATTGCGGCGCTGGCGACGCGATCGCCGGTGGCATGCGAGATGCCACGCGTGAAAACCGTCGCCCCATCGGCATAGCCCTTGACCGGCAGTTGCGACAAGTACGCAAAGTTGGCCGTAACGTAGAGCAGGATCACGACGCCGGTTCCGAATGCCAGCGCGAGCGGGAGATCGCGCCGAGGATTGCGGATCTCGGACGCGGTGAAGGTCACGCTCGCCCACGCATCAGCGGAGAACAGCGACCCCACCATTGCGGCGCCGAATGCCGCGGCGAATCCGAGATCCATCGGACGGCTGCCGAAGAATGCGGTCGCGCTGCCGAAGTTCGCGGCGATCGCGGCCGGGTTGCGCGCAATAAGGCATCCCACGACGCTGATCATCAACAGCGAAAGCAACTTCGCGCTGGTGAACAGATTCTGGATCAGCTTGCCGAGATTGAGCCCGCGCAAATTGCTCCAGGTAAGCAACGCTATCACCGCGATCGCGACGAGGCGCTCGCCCGAGAGTCCGATGCCGCCGATCCCAATCCACATATCGGGTTTGATTTGTGGAAAGATCACGCCCCCGAAACGCCCGAAAGCGACTGCGACCGCCGCCACCGTTCCGGTCTGCACGATCAGCAGGAGCGTCCATCCGAACAGAAACGCGACCAGCCCGCCATAAGCCTCGCGCAGATAGACGTACTGGCCGCCCGCCTGAGGCATCATCGCGGCCAACTCTCCGTAGGCGAGCGCACCCGCGATGGTCATCAGGCCCGCGACGATCCATACCGCTATTAGCGCGGCCGGCGATCCGACCTGGCGCGAGATATCGGCGGAGACGATGAAGATTCCCGAGCCGATCATCGAGCCGGCGACGAGCGTACCCGAATCGAACAGCGAAAGCCCGGGCTTGAGCGATTCTACCGACATCCGCGCGGGCGCGGTCGGCTCATTGGCAGATGCATTCGCCACAGCCACCTCCTCCACTTACGTCAACGTACGTCGAATCCACTAAACTCGCGCGTCGTCGAATAGTCCACAGGCAATGCAGATTGTGCGCTGGTTGATGTTGACGTAGGCGCGACCGCCAAATTAGCTGATAGATGGAAGCGCATATCGAAAAGGAGCCTCCCGATGCCGACCAAGAAGAAAAGCCCAGCGTCATCGCGCAAGCCGGCGCGACGCACCCCCAAAACGTCCTCCCCTAGTAGCAGCGTTTCCGCAATGGCGTCCGCGCAGCTCAAGCAGCTGCGGAAAACCGTCGAGCAGCTCAAGGGCCGGCTCGAGAAAGAAGCCAAGGCGCGCACCGCAGCATCGACGATCGTCGCCGAGGCGAAAAAAGCGCGCGAATCGCTGATGGCACAAATGAAAAACTTGCGCGATGAGGGCGGGCGGCTCGCAAAAGAGTTGAAGCGCGCATTGGGCGACGCCGACAAGCGCGAAGCCGCACGCCGTCAGGCGGTCGAAAAGATCAGCGAGCTGCGGGCCGACCTGGCGCATCGCACCGAGGAGCTCAAGCGCAAATCGGAAGAGCTCGCCAGACTGGCGATCGATTCAGCCGGGCGCGCCAAGGACATCATAATGAGCGAAGGAGAACCGGGGGAAGCGAGCGAACCACCGACAGTCGAGACTGAATCGGTCACTGCGGACACTTTAAAGCGCGAGGAGTCGCCGCGGGAATCCTCGATCGAGCGCGAACTTCATCCCGAACGAAAGATGTAGAAAAAAGATCGGATGCCGCGTCGCCGGCTTGATGATCGGAGCAAGGCCCGCGGAAAATCCTGCGGGCCTTCTTGTGTCGTCGACCGGAGAACGAGCCTGAGCCTTCAGCGCTGCGCGTAACTAGACGCGACGGTCGTCGTACCGCCCATCCGCTGCGCGCATTTTCCGAGGGACGAGTCGCCTGCGCGCCGGAGATTAACCCGGCGCGCAGGGAGGGTCGTACGAATTTAGCTGCTTATTGAGCAGGGCTGGCAGCCGGCGCGGCTTCAGCCGGGCTGGCGGCAGCAGCGGGACTCGAATCCGCCGCAGCGGAGGCTTCGGGAGCAGCAGGCGTTTCTTCCGACTTACTGCAAGCTGCCGCAAAAAAGAATGAGATTAGAACCAGGATCAGGACCTTGCGCATCGCTTTTCTCCTTGAGACCTCGGCGCTTCCAGTTAGCGCTTGGGGAAACGAGGGCCAGAATACTGTAGGCGAAAACCAACTTCAAGCATTCGCATGAACAATCGCAGCCGCGCCTGAATACGCGTTTCGTTAGCGATTTTCAAGGACTTTATCCGAAAACTTTTGACAATCGCACCAGTGCCTGTATTATTTTCGATAATCTCCGGGCGCGCTTCGGACGCTCAGGACTGATGTTACGCCTGCTTCGTGCAGGCACGATTAGCAATTCTTCGGGAGGATGTGCGGTGGCGTTGTGGCGATGGCGATCATCAAAGTTGTCCGAATTCCCCCTAAATAGAACGGTGCACGCGGTAGACGCCGATATCGATATGCGGCGGCCCGCGCCGCGTCCCTCGCCAATCGCGCATAACATTTCCAAACTGCTGCGGTGGATGATGCCCGAAGGCAACTCGATGGGACCGCCGATGCGCTCGGTTGCGCGCGAGCTCGAGGAAGTTTTCCCTTCCAACGACGACTGAGTAGTGCTGCCTCTCCGGGGAGACAATCTCTGCGTCGCTGACATGCTGTCGGTTAACGTGGATACCGCGCGCGAGGCATCCCGAAAACGTGCAACGTGCGGGCTGCAAAGCATTCGCCAAAAGTGTAATTGATGGCGAGGGCGCGAAAATCTCGAGCCCGCGCGGATGGGAGAATTGCACGATGAGTCGAATCGAGCGCGTCGCAAGCAACACGCCATGGGAACCCATTTTCGGCTACGTCCGCCGAGTCACCGCGGGCAACTGGCTAGCGATTTCGGGGACCACCGCCACCGACGAGCGCGGAATGGTGGTGGGAGGCGGCCAGATGTACGTGCAGGCGCGCCAGGCGCTACTCAACATCAAACATCACGTCGAGAGCGCCGGCTTCAGCCTCGCAGACGTGGTTCGCACGCGCGTTTTCGTCACCGATATTTCGCGCTTCGCGGAAGTCGCGCGCGCACATAAGGAAGTATTCGGTGAGAATCCGCCGGCCTCGACGTTGGTCGAGGTCAAGCGGCTGGTCCATCCGGATATGTTGATCGAAGTCGAGGCCGACGCATTTGGTGGCGCTAATGCCGGCGGAAATGGCGGCGAAGTCCCGGCGCCGATGGCGAAAGAAAAGCAACCAGCGAAGCCAGCCACGAAGTCATCCTCGCGCGCACCGGCGAAGCCCAAGGCGTCGACGCCCAAGCGCAGGAAATAGCTCCGTTTTTCACCTCGGCCTGAACCGTTGCCTCGTCGATAGCCCACCCCTAAAGTGATCCTACTTGATGGAGCAATATGCTCCAAATGGTTGATGATCGGCGGGAGGGGGAAATGAGCGCCGGGATTCTCATATCGTCATCAGTGGCAAGCTCGAAGGAGTGGCCGCGCGACGACGCGGTTAGCGCGCGCGGGTTGCTGCTGCTTCAGGCCGCGATGTGGCTCGGCATGTTTCTGATCTTCTTCGCCTCCCCGGTCCTCCAGATGAGCGATTCGCAGTACTCGATGCTCACCGCCGAGAGCATCATTCATAATCACACGCCCGACCTCTCCAGCTACTCGATCAAGAACTACAAGGAAGACCTCCCCTTCAACACCATTGCAGGCAAGCACGCCTACCAGTTAGCGCGCACGAACGGCCGCCTGTTGTATGGCTTCGGGCACGGCACTTCGATGTTGTCGATTCCGTTTGTGGCGACGATGGATCTGCTCGGCATCTCACCGGCAACCGCCGCTGGAGAGTACAACCTTGCGGGCGAGATCATCGTCGAGAAGATGCTGGCCGCTCTGCTGATGGCGTCGCTAATCATTGTGTTTTTCCGCACCGCGTCGCTGCTTCTGGATTGGCGATGGAGCGCCGTCATCGCGATCGGCACGGGCCTCGGCACCTCGGTGTGGAGCACCGCGTCGCGCGGGATGTGGGCACACACGTGGGAGATTATGCTCGGCGGCATCGTCGCGTCGCTGCTGCTCGCGAGCGCCTTACGAGGCACCTCGATTCGCCCGGCCCTCCTTGCAACGCTGCTCTCGTGGATGTTTTTCGGGCGACCGATTGGTGCGATCCCGGTGGTCGCGGTCAGCATCTACATAATGGCGTGCCGGCCACGCGAGATGATGGTGTACGCGATCACCGGTGCACTGTGGATGTCGGCGTTCGCCGCCTATTCGATGCGAATCTTCGGAACTCTGGTGCCGTATTATTACTTGAGCAACGACCCGCGCGGCATGGGTATCCATTTCGAGCAGGGCCTATACGGAGTTTTACTCAGCCCCTCCAGAGGCATCTTCATCTATTCACCGGTGCTCGCCGTCGTGGTTTTTCTCACGGCGCGATACTGGAGATCGATAGCCGACCGTGCGCTCGCGCTCGTTTCGATATCGACCATCGGGGCAATCACCCTCGCCAGCGCTGCACATCCGGAATGGTGGGGCGGAAATTCGTACGGCCCTAGATTGCTGTGCGATGCGATACCATGGTTTGTCCTGCTCGCGATCATGGCGATCGCCGCGATGCCCGCCGCGTTGCGAACGATCCGCACTCCTGCGATCGCTGTCGGAGCTGCGCTGCTGCTGGTTAGCATCGTGATCAACGCGCATGGAGCGTTCTCATTCACGACGCTGGACTGGAACGACAAGCGGCCGCTTCCAGCGGTGATGCTGGATTGGTCGCAGCCGCAATTCCTCGCCGGCTGGATCGCCGAGCCCTAGCAGTTAGCGCTTGCTGCCGGGCGCCGGTCGCGGATCGACGATCTGGCGACCCGTCGGACGCACCTCCAGCGAGCATCCGAACAGCGAATCGTCGCGAATCAGATACGCGACCGCATCCGCGATGTCCTCCGCGTGCAGCATCTTCGAGGGCGCCCACGACTTGATGCCGGCCTTGGTTGCCGCTTCGAGCCCGCGCCGCACCATCGGCGTGTCGACGATCCCCGGGCATACACAGTTCACTCGAATCTTCCGCTCCGAAGCCCACGGCGCGCACGAATGGGTAAAGTTCACCACGCCCGCTTTCGCTGCGCCGTAAATCGGATCCTGGCGATGCGGATACAGACCCGCCATCGAGGCCGTATTGATGATTGCTCCTCCGCCGTGTTTTTGGATGAGGGGCGCGGCGATCCAGGTCCCCATAATCACGGCGGTCAGATCGATGTCGATGACGCGCCGCCATTGCGCGAGCTCGGCTTCTGGAAATGGCGGAACGCCGGTTCCCACGCCTGCATTGTTATAGAGGATGTGGAGTCCGCCGAGCTTTTCGATTGCCGCGTCGATCATTCGGCGCGCGTCGATTTCGTTAGTGACGTCGGCGCGCACGAACAGCGCTCGTCCGCCCTCTTTCTCGATTAGTTTGACGGTTTCGGCGCCGCCGGCCGCATCGACATCGGCGACGAGAATCGATGCTCCATCGTTGGCCAGGCGCAATGAGGTGGCGCGTCCGATTCCCGATCCCGCTCCCGTAATGACAGCGACTTTTCCGCGGATTTCCATTTTGTCTCCGATAGTTTCACGTGGTCTTGATTCTTTGCGTAGCGGGAAAGTACCGATCTTTTCAATGGCGGCTGGCTAGCCGATTTTTCCCAGCAGCATGCCCGCCATCAGTCCGATCAAAACGTAAGCGGTGAATGCGACATAGATGTAGTCGCGCTGCTTGAGAAACAGCACGAAGCAGAATGCTACGCGTGCGAGTGGCACCAGGGTCAGGATGAAAAGTCCCAGCGTCATCATCGAATGAGGATCGCGCGCCAGCGCGCCCGAAATTACTTGCGAGAAACTTTCCGGCGCATGCATCTGGCCCGCCTGAACTGCATGGAAGCGCTGCACATAGTAGCCCGGCGCGTAGGTCGCCATCAGGAACAGGCCGACCGCGAGCACCGCCGTTGCGGCAATCAGAATTGACCGCAACAGAACCGGCGTCCATACCCGCAGGATGCGATCTTCCTCGGCGCTTTGGGTTATCGAATCAGATTCGGGCACTTTTACTTTCCCTCGACTACGCTTCGCTCCGCCTCGGGTACGGCTGCGCCGTGGCGCTTCGCGCCCCCTTCGGGCCTCAAATTTCAAGCGCGCGGGCTCGTTACCCTAGATTCCACTCACGGCTCGCCATCCCATTTCAATCGCGATCAGGATCATGATGACGACGAATCCTAACCGCAGTTCCCGCACATTCGCATGCGGCAGAAGTTTGCTTCCAACCAGTGCGCCGAGCGTCACTCCGAGCGCGACCGGCGCCGCGATCGACGTCGGCACGTCGCCGCGCGCGAGGAACACCAGCGCCCCGGCGCCCGCCGTCACGCCGATCATAAAGTTGCTGGTCGCACTCGAGACCTTGAGCGGCAGGTGCATGAAGTAGTCCATCGCCATCACTTTGAGCGCGCCCGACCCAATGCCGAGTAGCCCCGACATGATGCCCGCGACCACCATCATCGCCGCGCCAGCGGGAAAGTTGACGACTTCATAATGAACGCGTTTTCCGGTTTCGTCCTCGACCTCGCCCTCCAGATGCAGCCGCTTCGCGATCGGATCGCCGCTCGCAATCAGATCATCTTGTTGTTTTTGCAGCGAGAAGTATGCCGATTGCAGCATCATCAGCGCAAAGAGCAGCTCGAGGATGACCGGCGGGACCACGCCCGCGAGGTATGCGCCGATGAGCGCGCCGGTGACCGTCGCGCATTCGAGCACCATCGCGACTTTCAGGTTGGTCCATCCGTCGCGCACGAATGCGACGCTGGCGCCCGCGCTGGTCGCGACCACCGAGATAAGGCTCGCGCCGACCGCGACCTTCATCGGCATTTTCGCGAGCACCACCAGCGCCGGCACGATGAAGACGCCGCCGCCCAGTCCCGAGAGCGCACCGATAAGGCCGGCGCCGACCGAGAGGGCGAACAAACCAAAGAGGATGTGGAGCACGATTTTTTTAGGTTGCCTTCGACTCCGCTCTTTTCCAGGCAGGGGTCGTTCGCGAACGACCCGCAACGATGGCGTAATCGCAAAGATCTTCCACGAGCGCAATATCGCTGCGGGCGGTTCGCGAACCGTCCCTACGAAGAGAGACTAGATGTCTCAGACTGGGCGTTCCAGATCGAGCGATTAAATTTTTCCCTCGACTCCGCTGCGCTCCGCGCCCCCTTCGGGCTTCACTTCAGATTTCACAACTTGGACGCTCCAGATCGAGCACCATCAGCAGGCGGCCGAATCCGATATATTGCCCCGCCGCCATCCCGATCTCGATGATTTCCGCATCGGAAAACTGCGCGCGCATCCGGCGAAAAAAGTCGTCGTCGATGGAAGTGTGATCGGTCGCCATCTTCTCCGCCAGTTCCAGCGCGATACGCTCGCGCTCGCTGAATGCCGGGTCGGTGCGAAAGTTTTCCAGCCGCGAGATTTTTTCTTCGGTCAGGCCTTTTTCCGTCGCCGACGGAAATCGCGCCTTCTTTCAAGTGAGGCATTGATTGAGCGATGCGATTCGCAGCCGCACCATCTCCTTCAGCGCGGGATCCACGATGCCGCCGTTATGTAGCGGGTAGTAAAACTTAAAGTAGGATTCGATCATGTCGGGCCGATGCCCCAACACCCGCAGGACCGTCGAATCCGCCCCTGTCGCATCGATAGCTTCGGCCTGCTTGCGCAGATCGCCAGGCAGTTGTTCATTCGCAGGAATACTAAGTCGTGACATCTTTAATTTTCCCTCGACTACGCTTCGCTCCGCGTCGGGTACGCCTGCGGCGTGGCTGCGCCCGCTTCGCGCCTCAGTTTAACAAAACTCAGTTGACACCATTCTAATGACGGCGCGGGATGACTGAGAGCGTGCCGCTCGGAGGACCGCTGCGAAGCCCCTGATCGATTTGATCGACGATGTCGCGCACCGCGCGCATCGGCTCGCTCGCCTTCCAGACGGGGCTGCCGACGACCAGGAAATCCGCACCCGCATGAATCGCACCGGCGCCATCGATCTGCTCGCTGGCTCCGTCGCGCACGCACGGCAGCGGCGTCACGATGATGAAGCGCCGCCCGCACATGCTGCGGATGCGCGGCGCTCCTTGCGCCGACGTGAACACTCCGTCGAGACCAGCGGTCGCCGCATGGCGCGCGAGTTCCACCATCGCGTCGATGCCGTGGCGCGAGCCGTTCTCCACGCCCTCGCGCGTCACCCCTGTCAGCATCGCCACCGCGACAATATGCGGCTTGCGCAACCCTTCGTTCTGGCACAGCCGGTTGATTTCCGCGCGCACGCGCCCGATCGATTCCGCATGCCCATTGAGGTGGACGTCGAACATCCGCACCCCGAGGCGCGTGGCTTCCATCGCGGTGCGCATCAGCGAGCTGGGAGTGTCATGGAATTTCAGATCGAGGAAAACTTCCGCGCCGCGCCGGCGAACCTCGCGCACGAATTCAGGACCCCCGGAAACAAACAGTTGCTTGCCGATTTTGAACATGCCGACCACACGCCCGAGCTGGTCGACCATCTTCAAAGCGGCGCGCCGATCGCCCAGATCGAGCGATACGATCAAGCGCTCGCGCAACGCGCCGTAACGGGTCAGGCCGGAAAACGGCCAATACTGACTCATCGGAATTGTGCCCGGAAAAACTGTACACCGATCCGAGTTGTAAATTCTAACCAGGATTCTTCTGGTAGGGTCGTTCGGGAACGAACCGTTGTATCCTGATCGCGCGAAGCGTCTCCAATCCCAAGTTCGGGTTGCGCAGTCGGTTCAATGCAGTCCGTAGACTGCATTCGAAGGTGGGACGAAATTCTCCATAGAAAAACCCGTTGATTTTCAAGGCATTTCAGCGCTGAGTTGGATGGCATCTGGCTTGCTCCCAATAGTCCCGCGTGAGCGCTAAGCTGCAAAACGGTCGCCGCCAATCTTTCCCAAAACGCTGGACGGCACTCAAGCGGCCAAGCCAGGAATCATGGGTTTTATAATCGCCGCCATAATCATTTTCGCATTGATTCAAAGACGTAGGTATCGGCGCATGTGCGGAAACAGAAATTACGACAAATGGTCGAGGAAATGGGACCGGCATATGCGCAAATATGAACGCAACCTCGACCCCTCCGATCGCCGCACATCAAGCTCCGAGCAGTCGGGCAATTGGTCGAAAGACTTCGAGGATTGGGGCCGCGCCGAGTGGAAGGAATTCAAAGCCTGGTCGCGCCAGCAGGATTGGAAGACCGGCGCCAAGGACATCGAGGCTGCCGCGCGCGATTTCCAGCGCAAACTGCGGGAGACTATCGATCGTGAAGCATCGAAGTTCAGCGGCAAGGCGGCCGCCGTCGCGCCCCAGCCGCCGCGCGATTCGGCTGCCAACGTGAAAGACGAGCCTAAGTTCAAGTCCGACGAGGAGCGCCGCGCATACGAAAAGGCGCGCAAACGCGCTTCCGCCGAGGCCGGCTTCTACATCCATCTGATGTGGTACGGCATCATCATCGGATTCCTGTTCCTGCTCAACATGTTCACCAGCCCGTTCCACTGGTGGTGGCAGTGGCCCGCCTTTGGATGGGGCTTCGGCATCGTCAGTCACTTCGCCGCGGTCTACGGATGGGATGTCATTCGCCAGCGCGTTTTCGAACCCGCGATTCAGCGCGAGGTGCGCGAAGAGGTCACCAAGGAAAAAGAAGTGATGGCGACCGAGAAGCAGGCCTCGCTCGACGAGCTGACCGCCAGCTTCGCGCATGAGATCAGAAATCCCATCGCGGCCGCCAAGAGCCTCGTTCAGCAGATGGGCGAGGATCCCACGTCCCAGGAAAACGTCGAGTATGCGAAGGTCGCGCTCGACGAGCTGCAGCGGGTCGAGAAGAGCGTCTCGCATCTACTGAAGTATGCGAAAGAAGAAGACTACAGCTTCGACAATGTAAACCTCGCCGCGATTCTCGATGCTTCGCTGACTCAGATGCGCAGCAAGCTGGAGGCGAAGAACGTTTCCATCTCGCGCAACTACATCGCAGGTCCGACCGTTCGCGCCGATGCCGACAAGCTGCGCCAGGTCTTCACCAACATCATCGACAACGGGATCGATGCGATGGAAAGCAACACCGGCGAGCGTCATCTCGACCTTACTATTCGCAGCGCCAATCCGGGCATGGCAACGGTGACGATTCGCGACAACGGATGCGGCATTCCGGAAGACAAGCTGGCGAAGATTTTCAATCCGTTTTACACCACCAAGCAGACCGGCACCGGGCTCGGGATGGGAATCGCGAAGAAGGTAGTCGATTCGCATCGCGGCAAGATCGACGTGAACAGCCGGGTCGGCGAAGGCACCGAGCTGTCGATATCGATTCCGCTTGCCGACGCGGCGCGCGCCTGGATCAACGCCGATCTGAATGGCGCCGCACCGAGCGCAAATCAGAATGGGACCGCTGCGTCAGCGCAGCCTGCAGCGGCCTCGTCCGTAGGCAATAACAACACATCATCCGCAACTACAATTTTGGATTCGTCACCGACCGTGCAACTGGGCGCGGCGGCAGAATCGATGAGGGGACGGCAATGAAAGGGCGCTTACTGATCGTCGACGACGAGCGCGGAATCGTCATCGCGCTCAAAGGACTCTTCTCCAAGGAAGGCTACGAGGTCGAGACCGCGGAGTCCGGCGAAGAGGCACTCGAAAAAGTCAAAGCCGCGCCCTTTCACGTCATCATCACCGACCTGAGCATGAAGGGCATGAGCGGGCTCGATCTGCTGCGCGCGGTACGTCAGCTCGACGCCGAATGCGCGGTCCTCATGATCACCGCTTACGGCTCGCAGCGAATCGCCGTCGAGGCGATGAAGGCCGGCGCCGAGGATTATCTCCCGAAGCCATTCGACAACGACGAGTTGCGCATCAAGGTGCGCAAGGTGATGGAGAAGCAGCTCCTCAAGCGCGCGCATCAGCAGCTCAGCGAGCAGGCGGCGCGCGAGGCCGGGCGTTTCGCGGACATGATCGGCGGCTCGCTCGCGATGGTGCGCGTGTACGAGACTATCGAGAAAGTCGCGCAGACCGATGTGACAGTCCTCGTTCGCGGAGAATCGGGAACCGGCAAGGAGTTGGTCGCGAAGGCGATCCATTTCAGGAGTCCGCGTGCGAAAGGCCCGTTCGTCGCAGTCAATTGCGCGGCGTTTTCGCGCGAGTTGGTCGAGAGCGAACTCTTCGGTCATGAGAAGGGATCGTTTACGGGCGCTATCGCGCGGCGCGAGGGAAAATTCGAAGCCGCGGAAGGGGGCACGCTGTTCCTCGACGAGATCGGCGACATGAACCTGGAGACGCAGGCGAAACTGCTGCGCGTCATCCAGGAAAAGCGCTTCGAGCGTATCGGCGGCAACCAATCGCTGTCGGCTAACGTTCGCATCATCGCGGCCACCAACCAGGACCTCGAAGCGATGGTGACCGAGGGGCGCTTTCGCGAGGACCTCTACTATCGAATCAAGGTGGTGGAGATTCGCGTCCCGCCGCTGCGCGAACGTCGCGAGGACATCCCGCGCCTGGTGCAGCATTTTCTGAAAGAAGCGTGCGAGAGATTCGGGACTGCGCAGAAACCCATCAGCAAGCAGCTCACGCCCGAGGCGATGCGCGCATGCGTCGAAAATCCGTGGCGGGGCAATGTGCGCTCGCTGCGCTCGGCGATCGAGCAGGCAGTAATACTGTCGTCGGGCGACGAAATCACACCAGCCGAGTTGTTCGGCGGTACACCTACGGAGGCAACCATGAAATTAGAGAACGGCGCCGGCGCGTCATCTTCACAGCCGGAGAATCACATCAATTCGCATCAACTCAGCGAAAGCGGCAGTAGCGAAAACGGCAACGGCGGCAATGGGCTGCGTTTTCGGGAGGCGAAAGAAAAATTCGTCAGCGAATGGGAGCGCGAATATTTTGTGCGCGCGCTGCGCTCCACCAACGGAAACATCTCGCGCGCGGCCGAAAAAGTCGGAATGTATCGGCAGAGCTTCCAGCAGAAAATGCGCGAGCTGGCAATCAGCGTCGCCGAGCTGGGACTGAAGGCCGAAGAGGAATGAGGACTGCGAATCATGGATGAGACTTCAACTACGTCATCGAGCGCGTCTACTGCGGCTGGCCCTACGAGCGCAACCAGTAACAGTTCGACCACGAGTTCTCCGAATACCAATTTCACTCCGTCGGCGACGGGCTTGCCGATTCCACCTCCGCTGGTGGCGCTGCTGTGTCTGGCCGGCGGACTGATATTGCATGCGCTGTCGAGCGGCCCGCGGACGATTTTCGCGCATCATATTCTCGGCCTGCTGCTCGTCGCGGGAGGAACCGGGCTGTCCTTCTATGCTGCGGCGCTTTTCCAGGCGCGCGGCACCACCAAGAATCCGCAAGGCGAAGCGACCGCGTTGGTGGTCGAGATGCCTTACACCTTCACCCGCAATCCGATGTACCTCGGTATGACGCTGGTTCTGTTTGGATTCGCGGTTTTCTACGGATCGATCGCGATGCTGCTGGCGCCGATTGCGTTCGTCGTCATCATCGATCGGATGGTGATTCCGCTCGAAGAACAAAACATGGAGCGACTATTCGGACCGCAATACACCGATTACCAAACGCGCGTCCGGCGCTGGCTTTAGAGGAGAAGTAAAATGTTCATCGAAAGAATTCTGAGTCTGTTCGGCGGCAAGTTGCGGCGATGGATCAAAACGCGCGAGTCGCGCGACCCCGAGGCAGTCTACGAATCCGCGATTGCGGACCGGGTGCGCCGCTATCAGCAACTGAAGAGCGCGGCCGCCGGCGTCATCTATATGCGCAGCAAGCTGGAGCGCGACCTCAAGCGCAAGACCACCGAGCTGACCGAGGTGGCGGAACAGGCCGTGCAGGCCGCTGACATGAACGAGGATCAATGCGCGCTCATCCTGTTGCGGCGCAAGCACGAGCTCGAAGCGGAGACAGAGCGCCTCAAGGAAGAGCTGACGCAGCTTACGACCGAGGCCGAGGACGCGAAGAAGAATCTCATCGCGTTCAAGGACGAAATCGAAAAGCTGAAGATCGAGAAAGTACGCATGATGGCGCGGCTTCGCAACGCGCAGGCGCGCGTGCGCATCCAGCAGGCGCTCGAGAGTCTCTCCTACGACGAGGATGTGCGATCGCTCGAGGACGTGCGCGAATCGATCCAGCAGATGCTCGCGCAGGCCGGCGTCAACAAGGAACTGCATAGCGCCGAGGTCGAGGAGAAGCTTGGCGAGATTCGACGTCGCAATGTGGAAGCGAAGGCGGAGGCCGAGCTCGAGGACATCAAGCGCCGCCGTCGCGGCCTGGTGCCGATGGACGCGTTTGTACAGAACGGCGCCAACGGAACTCCTCACGTCACCGGCAACTAGACCGATGCCGCAGGGAGATGGCGCGATGCGCACGATACTCTCCGCGACATCGTGCCCTCCCTCCAAGGCAAAAGATTCCTCGGACGTTATCGCATACACGCGAATGCGCTGAAGGGGCAGACGATGAAGCGGGAGATCGTTCTGGCGTTGGGATTGGTGACGCTCGTGGGATGCGACAGCAGGAACACCGCGCGCACCGTCTTCGGTCGCGCCGATGTACATATCATGGAAGCTTCCTGCGCGGGCAAGATCGCGCTAGCTCAAGGCGGCGCGGCGGTGCGCGATGCCTGTTTCTCCGGCGATACCAACATCGTCCTGTGTACCAACGAGTCCAAACCCAACCCGGTGCGGTGCAAGGCCACCAGCGAAGTGCTCACAATCGAAGGCACCGGCGAAGACGTGATCGACTACGCAAGAATCCGCTAGGATGAAACGATGCGCACTTCTGTGATTCTTGTGGCGATGATTGGGTTGCTGGCGGCGGGATGTTTCACCTACTCGGCGCCGGTGCCTCCTCCAACAACGATGTCCGCGTGGAGTCCGACCGGAGGCTTCACGCTGAACTCTGGCGGAAATTGCGCCGGCCAGACAACTCTGATCGGCGGCTTCGCGACTATTACCGATGCGTGCTTTACCAGCAGCTATGACGTAGTGGTCTGCAGCGACAACACGCTGCCGAATCCGGTGCGATGCACGCCCTCCATCGGATCGCTGACGCTCTCGGGCACCGGCAGCGACTCGGTCTCCTACGCGCGCTTGAAGTGATTTCTGTGCCTCGCCCATATGATTGGGCGAGGTGGGCCGGCGCAGTTCATGCGATGGCTGCGTGCATGAACTGTGAAGGGCCGGAGCGGGTCCTTAGCTCTGGATTCTGCTTCTGCCGCTGAGGCACTGCGTCGCTAGCGCCGGAAGAGCTGCGACTCCTCGATGGGAATTTTCAGCGCGTAGCGGCGCATCCAGTCCAGCGCGACCTGCGAGCCAAGCAGCTTCACCCAATCGCGAGTGCCGCGCATCTGGTAGCGGCGCGAAGTTTTGACGTCCTCGGAATCGAGCGCGATGCACACAGTGCCGACCGGCTTGTCGGGCGTGCCTCCATCGGGCCCCGCGATTCCTGAAGTGGCGATGCCGACATCGGCGCCGACGCGCTTGCGGACTCCCGCCGCCATTTCGCGCACGCACTCCTCACTTACGGCGCCATGAGTATTGAGCGTCGTGTCGGTCACGCCGAGCAGCGACTGCTTCATTTCGTTGGAGTAGGTGACGAGGTCGGCGAGCAGAAACTTTGAGCTGCCGGGGACATTCGTCAGGCGATGGCCGATGAGGCCGCCGGTGCATGATTCCGCGACCGCGAGCTTGATGTTGTGCCTGCTCAGGAGCTGCGCTACCACCTCTTCCATCGAGGCGTCGCCTTCCGCGAAAAGGTATCCGGAAATCTTCTCGCGCACCCTCTCGCTCAGCTCTTCGAGCTTGCGCTCCGCTTCACCGGGCTCGCCTTCGACGGTGATACGCATCGAGATTTGCGGGAAGCTCGCGCGAAACGCCACGCGCCCCTCCTCCGGCTTGATGAGCCCCACCACCGCCTGGTCGAGGCCCGATTCGCTGATGCCAAAAGTCTGGAAAATCCGCACTGCGAAAACTTTGTTGGTACCGCGATTCTTCCCCAGCCATGGCACCACCCAGTTTTCCATCATCGGTTTCATCTCGCGCGGGACGCCGGGCATCACGATCAGATGACTGACGCGATCGCCGTCTGGCACCGGCAAATGAAATCCCGGCGCCGTGCCGAGCGGATTCGGAATCACCTCGGCGCCCTCGGGAAAGTCGGCCTGCTTGAGATTGTTCTCCGGCATGGTGCGATTGATGGTCGCGAACATGCGCCGCATCGTGTCGACGCTCGCTTGATCGCGAAAAAGCTTGCGCCCAGTAATGCGCGCGATGGTTTCGGTGGTGAGATCATCGGCGGTCGGCCCGATGCCGCCGGTCGAGAGCACTACGTCGCCAAGCTGGATGCCGGTGCGCCACGCCCATTCCAGCCGCTCGGGCACATCGCCGACGGTGAGCACGGCCGCGAGCTCGATTCCGATCTCATGCAACTTGTCTGCGAGGTAGTTCGCGTTGGTATCGACCACTTTCCCGGTGGTGATTTCGTCGCCTGTGGAAAGAATGACCGCTTTCTGAATCATCGCTGCCTCTCCGAAGCGCGCGTTGCATCGAAACTTCAGCTAGAGCACGTGCGCCAAAATTCTAATGACGATATTTGCATAAATTCCGGCGAACAGATCATCCAGCATCACGCCGGGTCCGCCGGGCATGCGCCGATCGATTAGCGAAGCGGGAAACGGCTTGATGATATCGAACAGCCTGAACACCAGGAATCCGCCGAGCAGCCATAGCCATCCGAGCGGATTGAGAAACATCGTCGCGATCATGCCGAGGACTTCATCGAGGACGATCTTCGAGCTGTCATGCTCGCCGAATATCTCCTCGGCGCGGCCCGCGATGAGGCATGCGAGCACCATCACCGCGGTGAAGATCGCGACGAACCTCATCGGCTCGTGCTGCCACATCGGCGCGCACAAATATCCGATGATGATTCCCACCACCGAGCCAGCGGTTCCGGGCGCGAAGGGTGAGTATCCGGTGTAGGCTCCGGTGGCGAGAAAGATGATGACCTGGCGCATGACGCTTGTGATGAAGCGGCGACGATAGCACGCGCCGTCAGTGTCTTGGGAGCGGTTATTCGGCGCGTAGCGGCATTGGAGGATCGTCGCCTCCGATGTCGCAGGACTTCACGCCCTCGATCTCAGCCGCGACTTGTCGTGCGAGATCGTTCCATGGCGCGACCAGCCCGGGGCCGTCCACTCGCACCGCGCCAAGCACGCATTCGACGTTGATATCTGCGTGCCCGAACTTCGGATGCGAAAGCAACGCGGCACGCACCAGCGCTGCGACGGCCGCGTCGCGCAACTCCTGCACTCCATGGCCATCGCGCGAGGCGTCGATCTTCCCAACGCACGACGTCAGCGCCTGCACGATCGTGTCGAGCGGCAGCACCGAGGTATTGAGCACGAGGTCGTAGATGTGTGGATCGTCAATGTCGAAGCTGTAAAGCGACAGCGCGCGCGCTTTGACTTCGCGGTCGTGGTCGCGGACGCGTTTTTCTGCGGCGGCCGGCGCGAGCTTCTCGATTTCCACGATGTTGCGCACCCGATTCGGGAATGCGGCCATCGCCCGCACCCGCAACCCACATCCGTTGGCCGGCATCAGTTGCGCGCCGGAGCTGCTCGCGAACACCATCCGGTCCAGCGCCATCTCGCGAAAGATCACGGCGCGCAGAAAAGCGCGCAATCGGTCGGCATCGACTTTCGGACGTTCCCAGAAATGCGGCTGGCGCTCATCGACGATCAGAAATTGATCCGGCTCGACGTGGTAGGCGCGCGACGCCGCGCTGATTAGTTGTCCGCGATCCCAAAAACGATACCCGAGCGCATCCGCAGCGAGTTTCCCGAGTTCGTCGCCGCGGCTGCCAAGCTGCTGGTTGATAGCGATAATGGCCATCGCCTGCACCCCAAGCGGAAGATTTTTCAAGCCCCACGCAATCTTAGGGTCCGAAATTCGGCTTGCGCAAACCGAAACGATGGAAACCCGCCTGCGGCTGGAAAGCCATTACAATGATGAGTAGGATTCCTGCGGGCTCGGCATTCGCTCGATAGACTTCCCAAAACTTGCCAGGAGACGCGATGGCGCAGAAGAAAAAAGGGCTGGGCCTGCTCGGCGGCCAGCAAATAAATCCGCAGGCGGTGCGCGGCGACATGAGTGCGGCCGAGCTGGTCGATAGCGCATTTCTCGCCTACAACGGCAGGCGCCTGCGCGAGGCGTGCCGCTTGTTCGCCGAGAAGATCCTCGAGCGCGACGTGGTGGTCGGCTTGAGCGTGACCGGCGCGCTGACCCCGGCCGGCCTGGGCATGTCGTGCCTGATCCCTCTCATCGAAAATGGTTTCGTCGATTGGATCGTGTCGACCGGCGCGAATCTTTATCACGACACGCATTTCGGCATCGGGCTCAAGATGTTTCAGGGCTCGGCCGAAGCCGATGACGTCGCACTGCGTGACGAGGGCGTGGTGCGCATCTACGACATTTTTTTCGATTACAAGGTGTTGCTCTCCACCGACGCGTTCTTCCGCCAGGTCGCGCGCAACGAGGAGTTTCAGCATCCGATGAGCAGCGCGGAATTCCACTACCGCGCCGGCCGCTACGTCGCGGAGCGTGAGCGCGTGCTCAAGCTATCGCGCCGATCGTTGCTGGCCGCGGCTTACGAATATGCGGTGCCGATCTACACCTCGTCGCCGGGCGACTCGTCGATCGGCATGAACCTCGCCCTGCTGGAGCTCGAGGGCGCAGCGCTGCGAATCGATCCGCTCGCCGACGTGAACGAGACTGCGGCGATCGTATATGCGGCGAAGAAGAGCGGCGGCAAAAGCGCAGTTTTCATCCTCGGCGGCGGCTCGCCGAAAAATTTCGTGCTGCAGACCGAGCCGCAAATTCAGGAGGTGCTGGGCGTCGCGGAAAACGGCCACGACTACTTCCTGCAAGTTACCGATGCGAGGCCGGATACCGGCGGCCTCTCCGGCGCGACGCCATCGGAGGCGGTGAGTTGGGGGAAAATCGATCCCAACAAACTTCCCGATGCAGTGGTCTGTTATGTCGATTCGACAGTCGCGCTGCCGCTCATCACCGCATACGCGCTCAACAAGCGGAAGCCTCGCAAGGCGCGACGATTGTACGAGCAGCGCGAAAAGATGCTCGCCGAGCTGACCTCGGCCTACGAGAAGGTTCGCAAGAAGCGGCTTTCGCGCGGCGAATCGTAGCTTGCGGTAGAATGAAGAGCATCAGCGATCCGATGAGGCGAGGCCGCGTGATTCGATCCATCAAAAATACTGTGACCAGCGATCTCGATTTGACGCGCGAGGTTGAATACGCGCGCAAGGCGGCGATGGCAGCGGGCGCAATCCTGCTGCGCTACTACGGCACGGATTACGAAATCGGCTCGAAGGGAAAAAATAATCCGGTCACCATCGCCGATACCGAAGCCGACAGCGCTATCAAGGCGATTCTCACCCACGCGTTTCCCGATTACGGATGGCTCTCCGAGGAAACCGTCGACAACGACGAGCGCCTCGGCAAGCGCCGCGTATGGATCGTCGATCCTCTCGACGGCACCAAGGAGTTCATAAATAAGGTGCCGGAATTTTGCGTGGCGATCGGCCTCTCCGACGAAGGCGAACCGGTTGTAGGCGTCACCTACAATCCGATCACGCAGGAGATGTGGTGGTCGGGACGCGGGATGGGATGCCACCTCGGGCAGCATCGGGTGCGCGTGACAAAGACGCGAATGCTACATCGCGCGAGTGTGTTGGCTAGCCGCAGCGAGACGGCGCGTGGCGAATGGGAAGTCTTTCACGGGATTCTGAAAGCGGTCCCGACCGGTAGCGTCGCCTACAAACTGGCGATGGTAGCAGGTGGAAAAGCCGACGCGACATTCACGCGTTCGCCGAAAAACGAATGGGACATCGCATCAGGCGCGGCGCTCATCATCGAGGCGGGGGGGAAGATGACGGACATCGACGGCAATCCGATGATCTTCAACAAGAAGATCACCAAATGCGCGGGGCTCATCGCATCCAATGGAATTCTGCACGACCAGCTGATGAAGGTCGCGCCGCATCACAGCCACATCAGCAAGAACAAATAGCGGTCCCCTCGTCCGCGCCTGCGGCATAGCCGCCAGGCGCAAGCCCGGAGAGGACGACAGAAAGAAGGGGAGCGGTTCGCGGGAATTGTGGTGCTCCGCCACCGTCGGGCGAAGACGCCCTCCGGCTCTCATCCGCCGGTCACGGTTCTCGCTCGCAGCCATAGCGAGAACCGCGCCCGTCACCTTCTCTCGCAAGGCGAGAGAAGGAACTTCGGAGCGACAAAAAGAAGCGGGCCCGCGTGAGCAGGCCCGCCTCGCTTCTTCAGGTGGTCTGGTCGAAACCACCTGTGGGTGGGAAGCCGATGTTAGAAGAAGTAGATGAGTGCGCCGAGGAGGGTGTCCTGGCCCTTCCACTCGTGCTGTAGGGGGGGAGAGGTGGCAGTGGCAGGAGTCACGAAGCTGTTGTTGGTAAACACGTGTTCATTGGAATTGTCATGCCGGTATTCGCCGCGGACCAGCAATCCGGTGACATCTGGTACTTTGTAGGTGACGGTTTGGGTGACTTCCCACAGCGTCTGATGAGCACCGGTGCGTGAGCCGTCTTCGTCGTCGAAGATTTCGCCGCGGGTCGCGGATTCCCACGCGTTCCAATCGTAAACAATGTACTGCGCGAGACCCCACCAGGTCGCGCTATGCCCATTGACCACATGGCCAGTCTCGCTTCCATAGAGATACTCGGTGGCGAGAGTGGTGTTGGGCAGGAAGGCCGGCTTGTAGGTGACGATCGGATCGATTGCGCCACGATTGGAATTGGAATGTCCGACCTGATTGGGACCGTAAATTCCATTGACGACCAAGGCAAGCGACTTGTCCTTGTTGTTTAAAGTGAGTTCCCCTTCGTAGTTGGGGCCGCCATTGTTGAAGTTACCGGGTGAGTCCCATCCATTGTTGAGACCACCAGTCGCCGCGAAGTAGTCGTTGAACGTATACGAAGCCCTGACGCCGGTATGGGTTAGTGGCTCGCCATTATTAAAGACAAAACCGCGCGTCTCATTGAAGTTCTGGTTGGTGTAGGTCGGGATGACTTCTTCGCCAAGTAGAGTCACGAATCTGCCTGCCTGGATGGACAGTCCGGAACCGATTGGAGCAGTCCAGGTGAGGTAATATTGCGTCGGGTCTATCCAGCGGCCCGAGAACGCATCGCTGGGCGAATTGGAGTAATGCGTGACGCCATTGATCGCTTCGGCTACCTGGCCGACGTTGATATCGGTCACGAATCCGACGGTGCCGTCTTTTTCGACGTGCAAATTTCCCTGCGTGAGCTGAAAGCCATCATTATCCCACGCCCGGAGATTATTGGTTTCGTGGATCGGTTGGTTGAAGTTATGCTCGTAGCTCGCATCGGCCAGGCCGTGGATGCTGACGCCGAGGTTGGTCGCGAGATCCTTCTTGGTCTGCGCGAGGTCGCCCTCAACCGTCGCCACGTGCTCGCCGATCGTAACTGGACTCGGAGCAGCCGCCGGCGATGGAGCATTCGCGGGGGCGGCCGGCGCGGCCACCGCCATCTGCTGCTTCATGTCCTTGATCTGCGCCATCAGGTCGGCCTGCTGCTTCTGCATGTCCTCCAATTGCTTGCTGAGGGCGTCGATCTTTTTCTGCTGCAGCTCCTGCGCGTAGGTCGTCGTCGTTGTGGTGGTGGTTGTGCTGCTGCTCTTCTTCCGATGATGGGTAGTTGTCGCCTCCTGCGCCATTGCTACGCGTAGCAGCGGCCCGATCGCGGTCGCCAGCGCAATCAGCGTCACGGCGGCGAGCCGCTTCGTCCTCCCGGTTGACGTGGTCGTTCTCACTCTAATGTCTCCTCCCATGCGGCGGTGGCCGCGTTGTCGTGCACCCACACACGTAGGGCGTGCTCGTTGATAGAGCCGGAGCGCTTGTGTTCAAGATTCGTACCGCGCTGTAAACAAGATTCGATAATGAAATGCGGGCTACTATCGATGAATTTAAAATGCCAGTAACACGGGCTGACGCCCATAAAGTGTGCATCTGCCGAGTGATTATGCAGCGCCGTGAAACGTGCATTCTGCACTACCACGATAGGCAGGTGGCCGAGACGGCGAGAGTTGGTAGAAGCCAGCGAACTGCGGCGCGCTCTCGGCTCCTCGACCGCTTGAGCCCTTGACCAGGACACACGCAAAGCGCTTCTGCGATCAGTCGAAGCGCGCTGCATGATCCCCTTCGAAGCCCCTTGCAGGCCTGGTTGTGCAAGTTTAACTATGCTGAGTTCGTGATGGTGGAGGTACTCCCAGATGGACTTTGAACTGACCGCGGCGCAGCAGGAAATCGTGCGCCAGGTGCGCACGCTATGCGAAAAATTCGACGATGAATACTGGCGCGAGCACGACGCCAAGGCTGAGTTTCCGCACGACTTCTACGCCGCGGTCGCGAAGGCCGGATACCTCGGCGTCGCGATCCCCGAAGCCTACGGTGGCAGCGGGCTCGGCATCACCGAAGCGGCCTTGGTGATGAAGGAGGTCGCGGGCTCGGGCGGCGCGATGGCCGCGGCGAGCGCGATCCATCTTTCGATCTTCGGGGTGAGCCCGATTGTTTTTCATGGCACCGAAGAACAGAAGCAACGCTTCCTGCCGCCGGTGGTGCGCGGCGAAGTGCATGCGGCATTCGCGGTGACCGAGCCCGACGCCGGCAACGACATCACGCACATCAAGACCGCGGCGCGGCGCGAAGGCGACTACTACATCATCAACGGGCGCAAGGTTTTCACCACCAAGGCGCGCGAAGCGAAGAAGATGCTGATCCTCACGCGCACCACTCCGTTTGAGAATGTGAAAAAGAAAACCGATGGCATGAGTCTGTTTTTCGCGGACCTCGATCCGGCCGCGGTGGAAGTTCGCGAGCTGCACAAACTCGGGCGCGCGGCGGTCGACACCAACATGCTCTTTATCGACAATCTCAAAGTGCCGGCTTCGGATCTGATCGGCGGCGAAGGACGCGGATTTCATTCGCTCCTCGACGGACTCAATCCGGAAAGAATTTTGATCGCAGCCGAGGCGATCGGCATCGGCACCATCGCAATCAAAAAAGCGGTGCGCTACGCGAAAGAACGCATCGTGTTCAGCCGGCCGATTGGACAGAACCAGGCCATCGCGCATCCGCTGGCGGATGCGTACTCAAAGCTCGAGGCCGCGGAACTTATGATGATGAAGGCGGCGTGGCTGTTCGACAATCGGAGGCCTTGCGGGCCGGAGGCGAACATCGCGAAGCTGCGCGCCGCAGACGCCGCATGGGAGGCATGCGATCGGGCAGTGCAGACGTTGGGCGGTTATGGATACATGCGCGACTACGATGTCGAGCGCTATTTTCGCGAATGCCGGCTGCTCAAGATTGCGCCGGTGTCGCAGGAGATGGTGCTTAACTCGATCAGCGAGCACGTGCTCGGGCTGCCGCGCTCGTATTAGCGCGCGCTTGGAAATGTTGACGTGAGAATCGGACGAGTTACAGGATTGGTAATCGCGCTGGGGTTCGTCGGGTTCGTTATCTACAGTTTGTTACAAACGGAGCCCGTCAAAGTACTGCATCCGCAGTTGCAACATTCGGCCGACGGCGCGTTTGTAAGTGGCGCGGTGGAGAATACCGGGACGGCGGAAGAGTCGGTCAGCCTCGAAATCCGGTACTACGATGCGGGCGGGCATCAGGTCGCATCTGACACAGTAAAAGTGGACAGATTAGGCACCGGTGCAACACACGACTTTTCCGCGCCCGCCCGAAGACTGCCGCCCGATGCGAGCTACTCTATTTACCTGAATCATGGCCGTAATCCCTACGGAAACTGACCATCACCACTAAGTCTAGCATGAATTATCTTAATATACTGCATTCGTGTTACTAATCTCATAATGTCGCGGACCCTTTCTAAATCAACCATTTGCGCGCTCTCGGTTAGTTCCGACATTGAGTCGTAGTTGGCTGCTATGAAACAACCAAAACGCATCAATGCATTTGAATTGCCTCACTGGTGCATGAATGCTACAAACAGTTAGTAACGACTTTACATCTATCTGATTGTAGAGGCGCGGCGGGGCGAGCCAGCGGCTCGGGAGGAGCCCGCTAACAAGAGGAGTGCAGATACAATGGCTAAGGCAAAAGATCGCTCATTCGGACAGGTCATTCGCGACCGGCGTCGCCAGCTCGACCTGACCCAGGAGGAGGTCGCGCGTCGCATCAAGACCTCCACCCCCTACGTCGGGCACCTTGAATCCGGCAAGCGTCACCCGTCCGACAAAATCGTCTCGCGGCTGGCCGAGGTACTGGGGCTCGATCGCCGCGAGGTATTTTTTCTCGCCAATCCGCGCGCGCAGGCGCTGCTCACTCCGCGCGAGGAGGCGATCGACAACTCGGCGTGGGAAGATTTCCGCAAGAACGAGCAGATTCGCCGTCTTCACAACATCAACAACGAGGAGATGGAGGCGCTCTCGCGCGTCGCCCTGATGGGTGAGGTGCGTTCGCAGCGCGACTTCATTTACATCCTGACCACGATTCGTCAGGCCCTCGGCCGCTAAACCGCTTCTCTAGATATGAGCGCAATGGTGCGCGCGGAGTTCTCCTTCGCGCGCACCATCCTTATATACGCGATGTAGGCGGGCTTGCCTTCCCGCGATGTCGTTGGCTTTCGCGCTCGCCTACGGGTTAAGCTGCGCGATTCACCGTGCAGCCCGAACTCGCCGAACAAATCGCACGGCCGCTAGGATGGCCGCGCCGATTCACGGTGGTGGCGCTTTTCTTCATCGCCACCGTGCTTTGCTATGTCGACCGCGTCAGCATCTCGGTCGCGATTATCCCGCTCTCGCACGATCGCGGTTACGACGGCGCCGCGCAGGGAATCATCCTGTCGGCATTTTTCTGGGGCTATCTATGGCCGCAACTGCTCGGCGGATGGATGTCCGATCGCTTCGGCGGGCGGCGCGTGCTCGCGGCCGGCGTTGCAGTATGGTCGATCGCTACGCTGCTCACGCCGCCGGCCTCGGTCGCGTTCAGCATGCTCATCGCGATGCGCGTCCTGCTCGGCCTCGGCGAGGGCGTCAACTTTCCCGCGATTCACAGCATCACCGCGCGGTGGACCTTGGCCGAGGAGCGCTCGCGCGTCATCGCGCTCAACTTCAGCGGCATCCATCTCGGCACCATCACAGCGTTCCTCGTTAGTCCCGCGATCATCGTCGCGTTCGGATGGCACGCGTTGTTCTACATCGCCGGTGCAATCGGCCTGGTATGGGTTTGCATATGGCTATGGAAAACTTCCGAGACGCCGGACGCCGATCCTGAAATCTCGCGCGAGGAACTCGCGACGATCATCGCAGGCCGCCCCGCTGCGCCTCCCGCGTTGGACATTCCGTGGCGCGTCATCCTCAGCGAGAAAGCGGTGTGGGCGATCGCGATCGCGCATCTCTGCACCAACTTCGGATTCTACATCCTGCTGCTATGGCTCCCGACCTATCTCGACAAAACTTTCGCGATGACGCTGCCGCGAGTTGGGCTGTTCTCGCTGATTCCATGGATCGCGACGTTCATCTCGAGCAACCTCGCTGGATGGATCGCATACAAGATGCTGCTCAGCGGCGTCCGAGTGGTCGTCGTCCGCAAGACTCTTCAGAGCATCTCGTTCATCGGCGGTGCGCTGCCGCTTTTGTTGTTGCCGTCGGTATCCACTCCAGTGCAGGCAATCGTGCTGGTCGCGATCTCGGTCGCGTGCAATGGATTCGGCAACGGCGCCTTTGCCGCGAATCATCTCGACCTTGCGCCGCGCTACGCCGGCATTTTGATGGGCATCTCCAACACCGTCGCGACGCTTCCCGGCATCATCGGCGTTGCAGCCGCCGGATTTGTTCTGCGCGCGACCGGCTCGTTCTCCGCGGTCTTCTATGTGATCGCGGCGGTCTACATCGTGGGCGCGATTGGCTACAACTTGTGGGCCTCCGGCGACCAGAAGTTTTGACCTGACGTCTTCAGCCGTTCGTTTGTCAAATTTGATGCTTGCATTACGTCTCCAAAGAGACTACGCAGATTCTCAATCTGTTGTCCGTCCTCCGTGCTCGTTCCCGCAAAGCTCCTGCCGACGCTGTTTCATTCAATGCAAGCCATGGCGCCAGAAGGGTCGCGGATAATCGACGCAGGCGTCCTCGCTGTGTCGTCGTTCTGCCAACGCTTGCTCTAACACCCTCCGCTTTTCGATGCGGCACCGCCCGCGCGGATCCGCCGTCACAAAAATCAACGCGTACCAAGCTCCACGACATCAATGCATTCCTTCGATCTGAAATTCGCCCGTCGGGAAAGGAGGTGAACATCAATGGCTTCCATGCTCAACGAAGCGGAAGTGATTCGCGCTGCGCGGACATTCAAACCGACTGAAGTCTCTGACGCGACGCGGCTGGCTCGATATTGCGCGCTGCAAGAGCTACCGGGACTGATCTTCGGGATCATCACAGCCGCCTAATCGTCCAGTCGCTGATCGGGCTCGCTCTCTAACTCCCGCCACGATTCACGAATCCACGTAGCGAGGATTCGCCCACCACAGTTCTCATCTTAAAAAGGAATTCCCAAAAATGTCTCGAAGTAAGCTCGCGGCCAAGCTCCGCAACTTCTGGTCGAAACCAATATTCAAAAAGTGCATCTATGCGATCTTGTTACAGCTGCTGAAATTCCTTCTTCGTCACCTATTTCGCCAGCCCCTCCCGTTTTGAAGATTGCCCTGCTCGAGGCATCCATTTCGGATGAAAGACTCCTGCGCGCCTTCGAAAAAATCGTGGTGGTAATCCCCCGCGATGGCGCGTTATACAACAGCCTTACCAATCGCGGGGTTGTCTTTTAAATGAATGATGCAAATCGCCTCTCGCCGTATCGATGGGTCATCGAGATCCTGCTCCTCCTCACCCTGCTCTCGCAGTCGCTGACCTGGCTCGCCCCGGCGCCCATCCTGGTGCCGATCAGCAAAAATCTGAACATCTCGCTCGCCAGCGCGGGCCTGATCATTTCGATCATCGCGCTATGCATCGCGATCTTCTCGATGGCGGGCGCGATCGTGATGGAAAAACTCGGTGCATTGCGCGCGCTTATCGCGGGCATCTGGCTGATGTCGATCGCTGAGATTCTGAGCGGCTACTCCGGCAGCTTCAGCCAACTGCTTTTCTGGCGCGTGCTCGAGGGCATCGGCTACGGCATCATCATCGCACCGCCCGGCGCGCTCACGATGCAATGGTTCGGCGAGCACGAGTGGCCCTACATCAACATGATCAACGCGCTGTGCGCCTACATCGGCCTGTTCGCGGTATTCCAGTTGACCGCGCCGATTTACACCGCGGTCGGATCGTCGTGGCTGCTGGTGCTGCGCGACTACGGACTCGCGTGCGCGGTGGTTGCGCTGCTCTGGACGATCTTCGGCTACGAGCGCCGCAATCCGATCGTCGCGAGCGCGCTGGCCGAATCGGCGGAGGTGCGCGGCTCGGCGCTGGGCGAGGTCGCGCGCCGTCGCGAGATCCTGCTCATCGCGGCGGGACTCTTCGGCGGGATGTGGGTCTTCCAACTTTACACCGCCTTCCTGCCAACATACTTCAGCCAGTATCGCGGCCTCGGCCTCGCGGAGGCATCGTCGATGACCTCCGTGCTCCCGCTCACCGGCATCTTCGCCGCATTAGCGGGAGGACTCGGGACCGGGATGTCGGGACTTCGAAAGCCATTTTTGTGGCCGGTCGCGATCTGCACGCTGTTCGGATGCCTCGGCGCGATCATGTTTCCCGATCCGATGCTGATTCGCGCATCGCTGGTGCTGGTCGGAATCGGCGCCGCCGGTTCGCTCGCGGCGATCACTACACTGGTGATGGAACTTCCAGGCATGACGCCCGAGAAGATGGGCGTCGGTCTCGCATTCGTATGGTCGGTAGGCTATGCGGGCGCGTTCGTATCACCGATTGTCGGCGGCGCGCTGGCCGCATCGATCGGGCTCAAAAACGTGATGATGTTTTTCCTCGTGTTCCAATTCCTGCCGATCGGATGCATGTACCTGTTGCCGGAAACCGGAAAAGGCCGAACCGCGCCGGCACAGGCTGCGACAGCCGCCGCAGGCTGAGTCTCATCAAGACGCCGGAGATAAAGGAAGGGACGGATGATTACGCTGCCACATCGCTTCGAGTTTCTATCGGACGCATGGCTTGAGGAGGCGAAAAAATTCTTCGACCGCGAGTGCAAGAGCCGGAAAGAGCAACTCGGGACGCGACCGTTTTCGGTGACCGAGCGCTTCACCAATGCTCCACCGCATCTCAAGTTCGAAAACAACGTCGCCAGTTGGAACATGCGCTACGACGGCGAAAACGCCTCAGTCGCGCGCGATTTCAATGATCGCGCGGATTTAGTAATCGAGGGCGACTACCAGGCCGCGCTGACGTCGGCGCAGTTTGTCGGCGTGCTTGCGCCCGGTGCGATGGCGGCGATGGGGCGCGAGGTCGTCACCATGTTCGGCAAGGACGCGCTGCAAGTTAAGGGCGCGCTCAATGATCACCATGCGAGCGAGCTGCTCATGCTTTTCCATGATCACATGGGCCGTCGCACGGTGGAGAATCCCGACCTCGCACATCGCGCCGCGCGCCAGGGTCTTACAGGTAAGATTCGCGAAATGGAGGAGCAAGGCTACACGGTGCTGGAGCGCGCGATCTCGCCCAAGTTCGCCGACGCGGTGCGCGCCGCCACGCTGCGCGCGCTGCTTCCGCATCAAACCTTCTCGATGAACTGGATGCTCTATCACGGGCGCGAATTCGAGCAGCTCATCCAGAACCCGCTGCTGATGACGCTGATCGATGCTTCGCTCGGCCGCGGCGCCGTCATCGCTTCGTTCAGTTGCATCAAGAAGGGACCGGGGCCGGGTGTCATTCCGATGCACACTGACTATACGCATGTGCCCGAGCCGTACCCTGAATTCTCGCTGACGGGCGTAGGAGTTTGGGCGCTCGAAGATTGGACTGTGGCATCGGGCCCGACCTGGCTGGTGCCCGGCAGCAATAAGCTGCGCCGTGCGCCGCGAGCCGGTGAGGCGCGCGAAGGTGGCGTGCCGATCGAGATGCCGAAGGGCTCGGTGGTCTTCTTCACCCATGGCGTGTGGCACTGGCAAGGCGACCGCACCGAGCCGGGCGACCGAGTGACGCTGCATGCGCATTTCAATCGCGGAATCCTGCGCAGTCTGGAACCGAAGAAGACCGACGTGCAGATGTTGCATCGCAATTCGCCGCGCTTGGGCGAGATGCTGGGCGAGGACGACTGGTTCGACAAGATGTCTGCGGCCGGGCGCGATCACGTGCGCTTCGACTATATGCTGAAGCTGCACGCCTTCACCGAAAAGCAGAAGCGCGCGATTATGTCCGGAGCGGAGTAGGCGAGCCGCATGAATCGCGACGATAGGCATCACGACGACAGCCATCAAGATGACAGCCACTTCGAGGTTCCTCTAGCGCCGAACAAATTCTCGCGCCGCGAATTCATAGTGGTCAGCCTCGCCGCCGGGTTCGCGCTCTCGGTGCTGCCGGTCTCGGCGCAGACCATCACCACTGATAGCAATGGTCTGGTCGCGGGCGACGTCAAGATTCCTGTACAAGGTGGCGAGATTCCCGCCTATCGCGCGATGCCTGCTACCGGCGGCCCCTTCCCCACGATTCTCGTGGTTCATGAGATTTTCGGCGTCCACGAACACATCAAGGACATCTGCCGCCGCCTCGCTAAGGTCGGATACTTCGCGGTCGCGCCGTATCTCTATGCGCGCGAGGGCGACGTCGCGGGCAAGACCGACATTAAGGATGTACTTGCGATCGTGCACAAGGTTCCGGAGCCGCAGGTCGCGTCCGACCTTGATGCAACCGTGGCGTGGGCAAAGGCCACCGGCAAGGCGGATACCTCGCGTCTCGGCATCACGGGATTTTGCTGGGGCGGGCGTCAGGTCTGGCTTTATGCGGCGCATAATCCGAATCTGAAAGCCGGGGTCGCATGGTACGGGCCGTTGCAGATTCCCAAATCCGAGAATGCGCCCGTCAATCCGCCTGATGTCGCTGCGCAAATGAATGCGCCAGTGCTCGGATTATACGGCGGCGCTGACCAGAACATCACCGCCGATCAAGTCGAGGCGATGCGCGCTGCGATCAAGGCGGCGGGCAAGTCATCGGAGATCGTCGTCTACCCGGACACGCCGCATGCGTTCAATGCCGACTATCGTCCGAGCTATCGGCCTCAGGCGGCCAAGGACGGATGGGCGCGGATGCTGGCGTGGTTCAAGAAAAACGGCGTCGCGTAATTCCTGCTATGAACGCGAACATCATTATTTGAACTCGAGGCCGCGGGTGAAGCGGCTGAGTTCGATGCCGCTGCCGACCGGCAGCAACACTGACTGGATATCCGCTTTCGCGCGGACGTGCTTGCGATACGCTTCGGCATCGGTGCGCGAAAATTCCGGGAAGATCATGTTGTCCGCCACCACCATCGAGCCCACACCGAGCTTCGGATAGAAAAGATCGAAGCACGGGATGTAGAGGTCCTTCCACAGATCCAGCAGCACGAAATCGATCGGCCCTGCGAGCGATGCGATCGATTCGCGTGCGTCCCCCAGTTTGAATTCCACGAAACTCACGAGGCCGGCCTTGCTCAATTCCTTGCGCGCGTAATCCTGTTTGCCCGCGTGCACATCGAGGGTGATGACTTTGCCGCCGGTCGCGCGCGCCGCCTCTGCCAGCCACACGGTCGAATATCCGTGCGAGGTTCCGATTTCGAGGATGGTGCGCGCTTTCGATTCCTTCACCAGGATGTTCATTAACTGGCCCGTGGCGGGCCCGACCGCGAGCAGCAACTCGTCGATGTGTTTGAGCATGTCGGCTGGCGGCATTTCGCGCATCCGCTTCATCTCGGCCTCGGAACGCCGCTCGTATTCGCGCAGGACGGTTTCTATCGCACTATCCATTTTATACTTTCCTCGGACTACGCTGCGCTCCGCCCTCGGAGCCGCTGCGCGGCGGCTTCGCCCGCTTCGCGTCTCACTTCGAGGGCCGTGACTTCTTCAGGCTTTTTTCCTCGATCGCGAAAAATCAATCGACGCTGGCGGCCGGCTCGGGCGTTACGTTCGAAATATCCACTTCGACGCGGCGGCCGCTGACTTCCTCGCCTGCGTCGGGGTCCATCGATATGAACATCAGCGACGACAGCAATCCGAGAACGCCCACCACCACGAACGGCACCGTGAAATCGTGCGAGGTGAGCAACGACGCGGGACGTCCGCCGAGGCTCAGATGAAGCAACAGCGCCGCAATCGCAATACCGAGGCTGAGAAACAACTGCTGCGCCATGCTCGAGAGGCTGCTGGCGTTGCTCATCAGCGGATTGGGCACATCGGCATACGCGAGAGTGCCGAGCGCGGTGAACTGCAGCGAGCGCAAAAATCCGCCCGACAGCAACGCGAGGATGATAATGAAATGCGACGTGGTCGGACGGAACAGCGCGTAACTCATCAGGACCATCGACGCGATGACCCCGTTGCCGATGAGTACATTGCGGAAGCCGAAGCGGCGGATGACCGGAACCGCGGTGACTTTCATGAAGAGAGCGCCCGCCGCGCTGGTAAACGTCAGCATGCCGGATTCGAACGGGCTCAGCCCGAACACCAGTTGCAGCAGCATCGCGAGCAGGAACGGCAACGCGCCGATTCCCATCCGGAAGAGTCCACCGCCGAGGGTCGCCATCGCGAAGGTGCGGATGTTGATCAGATCCAGATTGATGATCGGATATTTCACCCGCCGCGCGTGGAGCACATAGGCCGTACTACATAGAAATCCGCCGGCCAGAATCGCGATCACCATCGGAACCGGCAGCACGCCACGCCCGACCATCTCGAAGCCGAGCACCATTGCCGCCAGGCCCACGCCGGTCAAAACGAAGCCGAGGACATCGAGCGGGAAAACTTCCTCCTCGCGGATGTTCTCGATGAAGATAGTAACCAGCGCGAAACCGAGAATGCCGATCGGCACATTGATGAAGAAAATCCAGCGCCACGAGTAATACGTCACGATGAAACCGCCAAGCGGCGGACCGACCACCGGGCCGAGAATTGCCGGCACCGTCAAGTACGACATCGCGGTGACCAGCTCCGACTTGCGCACCATCCGCAGCACGATAAGGCGGCCGACCGGCACCATCATCGCGCCGCCGAAGCCTTGCGCGATGCGCGCGGCGACCAGTTGCGGCAGCGAATGCGAAATGCCGCACAGAATCGAGCCGCACGTGAAGATGATGATCGCCGAGCGGAACACGGTGCGCGCGCCGTAACGGTCGGCCATCCATCCGCTGATGGGGATGAAGACCGCGAGGCTCAGCAGGTACGAAGTGATCGCGAGGTTGAGACGTATCGGGTCCTCGTGCATCGAATGCGCGATGACCGGCAGCGCGGTCGAGATGATCGTCGCATCGAGCATCTCCATGAACAGAGCGCATCCGACGATCAGCGGCGCGAGCTGCGCGTTGGTCAAATTTAGACGATTCGGTTTCATCGATTGCGAGCGGGAGAAAACTCAGTCTACTACAATCATGTGGTGGGTAAATGGACGCGCGAGTCCAAAAAAGTCGGCCCGCCGAAATCCTGTTGGCGTGCAAATTTTTTCTGGTCCCTTCTACCGAGTGGGAGCGCGAAGCCGCTGACGTGGAACGTCAGTGGAGTCGAAGCGAAATTTAAGGTGGCCGGCGCGGTTCTCGCGAGGGCTGCGATGCGAGAACCGTGACGGACGGATGAGAGTGGGGGGCGGTGAGGCGAGGTGCCGCCTTCGAAGCATCGCACCACGACGATCCCACTCTCAGCCGTCTGGAGAGGCGGGCAGCTTCGTGAAGCGCCCGTGTCAAGAAACGCGCGACGGCTAGAATTTGGTCCGCAGAAATTCGAACAGAACGTAGCCGATCATCGCGGCGATGGCCGCGATCTCGAAATTGGAGCTCGTAAGAATATCCGAGAACGCCCAGAGCAGACCCTTCTTCTGGCCCATACCCGAGCGTTCAAATTCTCCCATCAACAGATTCGAATAGAACAGGAACATGATGAACCCGACCTCGATCAGTCCTCTCCACCAATTCTTTTTCATCGCCGAAAGATAGTAGCTCCGTTACAAGCAAAATGCGTTCTGGCGATTCCGATTTCTCTCGCTCTCGCGCGCAAACGCGAACGGTGCGCGTCGCACTCCATCCAACGGATGATGCTCGGCATCTACTTTGCTGTTCTGGAAATATCGAAATTCGTTGGTTAGCGGGAGCGATAGAAAGCTTTCAAAATGCAATCTTAGTGATGGCAGATGAACTCCCGCGTCTTCGCGGTGATGCAAAGAAAGGCGGCATTGCCGCACAAATAGGCGTTGCGTTACGAGGAATTTCGTGAGAGAAACCGTTTTGCATTTGAACGATTTTCGAAGCTACTTTTTTCCGCAGCCGGTGCGATTCAGAAATCTGGGTTAGAGGTGGGCGCGGATGCTTGCGTCCATGGAACTAATCTCGAATTGAGGGTTGCCGTTCCCAAAATTGGCGAGGAGGATTAGCGATTCGATGACGCCGAAACAAGTTCTAGCGATGATCAAGGAAAAGGGCGCCGTGATGGTCGATATCAAGTTCATCGACCTGCTCGGCAGTTGGCAGCATTTTGCGGTTCCCATCTCGGAGTTTAAAGATGAGGCACCTTTCGAAGAAGGCCTCGGCATCGACGGCTCCTCCATTCGCGGATGGATGTCGATCGAGTCGAGCGACATGCTGGTCGTGCCCGACTGCAGCACCGCGGTCATGGACCCGTTCACCAAGGATCCGACGCTCAGCCTGATCTGCGACGTCTCGGACCCGATCACCCGCGCCGATTACAATCGCGATCCGCGCAACATCGCAAAGAAAGCCGAGGTCTATCTCAAGTCAACCGGAATTGCGGATACCGCCTACTTTGGTCCGGAGCCGGAATTTTTCATCTTCGACGGAATCCGACACGATACCAATCAGCACTCCAGCTACTACTACATCGAATCTGACGAAGGCGCCTGGAACAGCGGCAAGGAAGGCGGAAACCTCGGCTACAAGACCCGCTATAAAGAAGGCTACTTTCCGGTCGCGCCCAACGACACGCTGCAGGACATCCGCACCGAGATGGTGCTGGAGATGGAGCGGGTCGGGATTCGCGTCGAGAAGCAGCATCATGAGGTCGCGACCGCCGGCCAGGCTGAAATCGACATGCGCTTTCAGTCGCTAGTCAAAATGTCGGATTCGCTGACCTGGTACAAATACATCTGCAAGAATGTCGCGCGGCGTCACGGCAAGACTGTAACCTTCATGCCGAAGCCACTGTTCGGCGACAATGGCTCCGGGATGCATTCCCACCAGAGCCTTTGGAAGGGCGAGACGCCGCTGTTCGCCGGATCGGGATACGCGGGGATGTCGGATCTCGCGCTACATTACATCGCGGGAATTCTGACGCATGCGAAATCGATCGCGGCCTTTACTAATCCGGGAACCAATTCGTATCGCCGCCTAGTGCCGGGCTTCGAAGCGCCGATCAACCTCGCGTACTCGAGCCGCAACCGTTCGGCCTCGGTGCGTATCCCGATGTATTCGCCGTCGCCCAAGGCGAAGCGAATCGAAGTTCGCTTCCCCGATCCGACCTGCAATCCGTACCTCGCATTCTCCGCGATGATGATGGCCGGCCTCGACGGCATCCAGCGCCGGCTCGATCCCGGACAGCCGCTGGACAAGGACATCTACGCGCTGACCCCGGCGGAATTGAAGGAAGTGCCGAGTATGCCGGCGTCGCTCGAGGAGGCGCTCGACAACCTGAAGAAAGATCACGAGTATCTACTCAAGGGCGACGTGTTCAGCGAAGATCTGATAGAGACATGGATTGACTACAAGATGACGCGTGAGGTAAGTCAGGTCCGCTTACGTCCGCATCCTCACGAGTTCGCGATGTACTTTGACGCATAAGTCTTCCTGTCCTCCTCCAGTGTCAAAGCGGCGGGCCTTCGGGTCCGCCGCTCTTCTTTTGCGGCGTAGCTTGATTGATCGCTTATGCAGCCCCGGCCGGCAAAGCCTCAAGTCTCTCAATCAATATGCCGATGTTTTTGCCACATGCCCTCATGAGCGCTAGGGATTGGGTATTGCCGGGTGCCAGAAAAGTGGCCGGGTTAAGAGTAAATGAATAGGTCGCCGCGATATCCTGAGTCCAGATATCGCGAGCTTTTTGGGTGTCGTATAGCGTGTAGCGGACTGTGATCGTGGCTCCGTAGCCAGCCGATTCCTGCTGTAGGATGTCGGCGTGCAAGATAAAATTCGACGCTCCGTCAGGGGATACATCCGAGAACAAGACCGCCTTTCGTAGACCCTCAATCAGTGCCTCATGAAACGTCTGCGACCAGATGGCAGAATGTCCCGGCAGCGCAAGCGCGCCAGTGAGAGCTTCCAGATTTGATGCTCCGACACCCGTTACGGGCGGGACGACGACGGTTTGACCGGCAAAGCGCGTTTGCTTTTGCGACGGCTGGTCAATACTCGGGAGCATGTCCGACGGGACGTAGATCAGTTGCGGCGGCGCCTCCGCGCATCCCGCGCCGAGTAGAACAATTAGTAATATTGCAAATCTCACTATTCCCCCTTCATGGTCAGGGAATTGCGGACGTGACAACGGCACCCGCGACATCCTCATCTTAGGTGAAAAAAAAGGTGCCGTCCGGGAGCGATAACCCGGACGGCACCGTGATGACGATCATTACGCGAACCGAGGAAGCGGCTAGTAGCCTCGCTTCACCAACGTCTGCGGAGCGATGTCGGCGTTCGTCACCGCACCCATCGAGATGTACCAGCATTCGCGCTCCGGGGCGTACGGGGATGGCAGGTAGCACATGCTGGTCTGGCCGGACTGCACGTCGGTAGAAGAGGCGCCGACGATGAAGGCGCGTTTGAACGGGTATATCGCAACGCGGGCATCGGGCACCGGGCGATCGCGATACGCGATCCAGTAGACGTAGTCCTCCCAGAGCTGACCCTTGCGATCGTAGTTATCGAGGTACGGCATCCACCAGATTTCGCTGTCCATGTACAGGATCTCGCGCGAGTGCAGCGCGTTGACCTTTCCGGGGCGGGGCTTCGCCTCGACAATATAGATATGGCGCATCTCCCAGTTCTCCGGGCAGGTGCTTGCTCCGCCGTCAGTCGCGCAGGTCACTGCGGGAGAATGTTCAGCATGCATCGGCGCCAGCATTTGTTTCTCGCCGAGGAACTTGAAATCCCACTCCTCGACCTTCGCCGTAAAGCCTGAATAGTTGTCCGGGTTCCAGGGGAAGGGAAAGGTCGACATGTCGGCTGCCGACTCGTTGACGCGGCGCAGGCGGCGTGACGATGGGCTGTACGCCCAGAAGTCGTCGGCCCGCTTGGGGTCAGCGTAGCGGTAGCGGAGTCCGCCGATGCCGCGATCCTGCTGCGGCGAGATAACGGGGCTTCCCAGCCATGCCCATAGGATGCCTCGTTCTTTGAAATCGGGATCGACCGGAGTCGGTTCGACCTCGGTCCGATTGACATACGAATAGCCCGAATAGTGGCCGACCGTGATGTCATAGATCATGTTGTAGGCTTTGCCGCGACCTCCATAGACTGTAGGGCAATCGAAGAAGCGAAGATCGTAGTCGTCGCCGAGAGCCGGGCGGAACTGGTTGTTCCAGGCGATCTTTATGCCGACGTCCGGGTCGTTCGGGTCAACCATCGGGAAGGGCTGACCGGCGACGTATCCAACCAAACTGCGATGGTCATCCGAGAGGCGGACCTGCGATGAGTACTTTTCGGTTGCTTCCTTGAACGGCGGCGGCCAATCCATTCGCGACGTCGTCCCGATCTTCATGCTCATACCCTGGTTGAGCTTATACATCACCCCTTGCGGCACCAGTTCTTTGACCTTGTCCATGTTCTGGTAGGTGATCATGTCCCCGGGTTTGACCTGCGCCAGCGCTGACCTGACGGGGAGCGTCGTCAGGACAGTCAGGACGAAGACTAAGCTGCAGGCACCTCCGAATCTCTTCCATCGCATAGGGTTCTCCATTAGTCAGAGTAAGGTTTGAGAGAAGTCTGATTAATGGCCCCGTAGCACAGCAAAAGCGGGATTTCAAACGCTCCACCAGCAGTCTTATGTTTGCGAAGCGGGCCTGCGCCGGACGCGGATGCCCTTCACAATGGCACAGGAGAGAAGAACTCAATGGGACAAGAAGGAAGGTGCCGTCCGGGAAGCGGGAACCCGGACGGCACCGGGATAGCCTCGTCCAGCCAGCGATCAGGGAGTGGCCAAACCGGACGGACTAAGTAGACCAGAGCACTAACAAACATGCTTGTATGCATGTTTCCCGCGCATTAAACCAGCCTGCTCGATCAGTGTCAAGTACCCTCGCCGCTCGAGGCAGTTTTTGCGGTTTCGGTGAGCTCATCGCCCACCTCACCGGGTCAGGGTTGCGATCAAGGTAACGATCATCATGACGATCAGGACGGCCACCAACACGCGCCACGGATCGACGACCATGTCATCCGCGTCGCAAACATCCCAAAACGGCCGCTCGACGGAGTCATGGTCAGGTCGTATTTCCTCGGCGAGCGTGTCGAAGCTCGGTTCGTCGATCGGAATCATTCTCATTACCTCCACCACCCCGCCCCTCGGGTACTTCCGCAGTCCCCTGCTCAATATGAGTACTCAGCACGAGACTGTGGTTCATTCGGTCAAGCATAAAAGAATCGCAACTACTATTGTTTCGCCGTTACCGGCCGCGAGCTCAACGGATGCGCGCGGAAGAAGTCCAGCATCGCCGGTACCCAGCCCGACGGCCATCGCACGTGATTGCCAGTGCCGAGACTGATCCCCACATCGTTGCTCGGATCGCCATCTGGATTGGTCCCGCACGCGTCGAGGCAGCCGTTAGTCGGCAGTGTCGCCGAGTTGATGATGGTGTCCTGCACTCCGATGCCAATCGGCAGAAGCTCATGCATCAGCAACTCGCCGTTGGGACAAATCCCGGCGATGTCGCAATCGTTATGCAGATGGTAGGTCGGCGCGCCCAGGTTGAAGATCTGAAGCTGGCTGTTGCTCGATGGCTTCGCGGCCACGGGCGTCTGCGGACACGGATCGTTGAACGCCTGATATGGGTTGGGCGCCGAGTAAACCGCCATCGCCGCGATCGATGGCCTCGCGAGACCATACGCATACGCCATCGCCGATCCATTAGACCATCCGCTGAGATAGACGCGATTGGTATCTACCATGTGACCGGCGAGCACCTGCGCAGTGAAATGATCGATGGTCGCCGCATCGACATTCTCGGGATAAGTATGGCCACCAACGCTGACCGCGCCCTGATGGAACTGACGATACCAGTTATCCCATCCCGGACCGGTGTTGTCGGGCGAGGGGTAGAAGTGGTTGGTGTCGCGGCCCTCGGGCGCGAGGAGAATGAAGCCCAGCTTCGACGAGTCATCGCTGACGTTCGCGCTGTTCAGATACTCGAGGAAGTTGGTGCCAGTCTCGGTTATGTCGGCGGTGGTCAGCGACGGATGCAGGAAGATCACCAATGGCAGCGGATTCGACGTCGACGCCGCGCTTGACTGGAACAGGCACGCATAGCGCGGAGTTCCATCGGTGTCGTTCCACGGGCCGAGCACGGTGCCGCCGGTGCAGTAAGGCACTTCGTTCATGATCAGGGTTTGCGGCGCATTGCCGAATGGCGTGCACGCGGAAGTTTGCGCATGCGCCTCGGGACTCGCGGCTAGAGCGAGCATTGCGGCGGCTAAGCCAAGGGAGCGAAGGCAATCGCTAAGAGTGCGGGACATGAGGTTCTCCAGGTCGAGGTGCTCAGGGCGATGGATCGTCGTCAGCGCTTCCAGGAATTCGTGGCCATCGAATTGGTCGCGATGCGGTCGATTGCGCACAGGACGCGGGCCGCATCCGAGGCGCTGGTGCAACTTCGGTCCGGGCTGGCATTCGGCCATTGTGACCCGGCGAAATCGAGCGCGAAGCGGCGATCCAGCGATCGAAGCGCCGCGCCATCCATGAGGGCCGCGGCATCGGCCTCGGCGGCTCGCAGCGGCGAGAATTCGGTGCGTGGATGGCTGGTGCCCATCGACTTCACGGCCAGCAGAACGAAGACGGCGGCGCTGAGGCTTGATGCATAAGGCATAGGAGATTCTCTAAAGCTGGTTGAGGATGGACGATCACCTTTCTGCCAACGGAACGGGAGCATAGTAGGAGGTGGCGATAGAAACAAGCAGTACTGATTGTTTTTGTGGGCGAATGCACGCTGCCCTGAAAAGGCGCGCCCCTCGTCCCGGCCAGCCAGGAGCCTCGTCGTCTGGTTATTGGTACCTCAGCGCTCCATGCCATTACTGTGGATAAGCTGTGGATTCAATGTTGGCCAAGGATGAATAAAAGTTGGGATTACCGCTAGGCCGCTTCCCTGCGCGGTTTAGGCAATCCGCATAGACGCCTTCCTGTTGATGGTTTTTTCCACACATTTGCACAAGGAGCATTTCATCCGACCCCGAGGCTGAGCTGCGCCGGCCGCTTCGCCGATGGCGTCGGCGGCGCGTTGCGCTCATGCGTCGGCGCGAACCCATACTTGATGCGCAGCCGATCCATGATCGCACCGACCCGATTCTCGTAGTCGGTCGGCGCGTAAACCGCGCGCGAGTAGTACGCATCGATCTGCGGCGCCAGCTCGGGAAACTTCTCGCGCATGAATGGGAGAAAGCGCCGCGCCGCCGCAGGCTTGAGGAACAGCGGACGCCACCACACGCCCTTCGCACCCGCATCGCGCGCGGCAACGATGACGCTCTCGATGGAGCGCCGCGAATCGGTCAGCCCCGGGATCATTGGCATCATCAAAACGTCGCAATGGATTCCGGCCTTCGCCAGCATGGCCAGCGTGCGCAGCCGCAGCTCTGGCCGTGGCGCGCGAGGTTCCAGCACCCTGGCCAGGCGAGGGTTGAGCGTGATGCATGAAAAGTTGACCGAGATTTTCGAGTGCTGATTGATGCGCGCGAGCAGGTCGATATCGCGCGCAACCAGCGTCGACTTGGTGGTGATCGACAGATGCAGCCCTGCGAGTTGCGCGAACACCTCGAGCATCCCGCGCGTCAGCCCGAACTTGCGCTCGGCCGGCTGATACGGATCAGTCGCGGTGCCGATGGCGATCGAATCGTCGCCGATGGGCGTGCGCGAGAGCGTGCGCCCGAGCACCTCGGCCGCCATCCGCTTGACGAAGATGCGCCGCTCGAAGTCCATCGGGTCGCGCAGTTCCAGGAAGTCGTGGGTATAGCGCGCATAGCAGTAGACGCATCCGAACTCGCAGCCGCGGTACGGATTGATGGTCCATCGAAACGACATCTTGGGATTGGTGCAGCGGTTAAGGATCTGGCGCACCGGCATCTCATGGAACTCGACCCCGCGATGGGGTTCGAGGGCGTCATCGTGGGCATCGAGAATGAGGTCGAGGTCTAAGGCGGCGGAAGCCATAGCGAAACTCCTATTCGACTAGTTTCGCTTTTTCTTCGCTCTCCGTCAAGGGGGATTATCCGGCGTTTGGTCGGTATCTATTGCGCAGGTGGCAAGTCAATCGATTGTCTAATAATGAACATGCCGTCGGAATCCGGGTCGTTCGGAGTCATGTAGAAATACCCTATCGCTTCCGCGTGATAACGACTTTTCGTCGTATCGCTGTAGTCGACCACAATGTGGATGGCCATGTGGCGTTTGCGCACGTCGTAACGGTCTCTCGCGTTAAGCAAGTCAAAGGCAGCTTCGGACATGAACGCGAGGTCAGGATTATCGAATTGCCCTAAAATGTTTATGCCACCGAAAACGACTTGATACTTAGACGACGGCGCATTCGGTGGAATGGCTTGGAGTCCCCACATTTCTACCGGGTGACACCGAACGGGCTTCAAGAGAACAGGGGGCTCTTGTTCTGGCGGGGGCTCGGGCGCGCCCGGTGTTAGGAGATCATCGAACATTGGCTCTCCTGTCGCTGCTACTATTTCAAATCGGGCTTTTACTCGCGGATCGATCGCTACTCCTCTGCCGTAATTCTGAAACACGAACATGGCGTGCACTGGCCGTCCGTGGCGCCGAGAATGCGTTTTAAAATCCTTCAATTCCAACTGTTCAACGACCAAGTACGGTCGGTCTATATGAATTGCTTTCTCCGCCGTTTCAGCGCTCCGTTTAGCGGCTTCGGCGCTCGCTTTCGCCGCGTCAACAGCTTTGTTGGTAGCTCGATATTGCAAATACGCGATGAAGATCGCGAAGAGACCGACAATGACAAGAAAACCAGTGTACATCGCTTCTTTTTGTGCACTCTGATCGCTTTCTCTTTTGGAACCCTCCCTGCTTCGGGGCCTGCCCTTGATTGACGCTGGATATGCTAGGCGCGGCACCGTTGTTTGTGGCTCGGGTATCGCCGGCCTTGCGAGCGCTTTGGGGGCTTGGACTTTCGGCAGTGACGCCGGTTTTTGGATTTGGTTGTGGCGATGCGTTTGCGACGCTCAGAACCAAAAGCAACATAACTAAGAGGGCTAAGCCAGTCGCTTTCATTGCGCCGATTGTTGTTTCCTTTTTTTGCTCGTTGCTTCATGGCTCGAAAGCGCACGCATTTTCAGGTGATACTCGCCACAAGGCGACAGTAGAAGCGCGGTACGTCATTCGACAGTGAGCATCTTTGGGCAACCTTCAACTACGCCCCCAAATGCCGCTTCTGGTATCGACGCGCGGAGCAATTCGGGCGGCTTCGTTTCGAAGTTTCGCGACGGCGACGCCCGCCATTCGAGGTCCTTCGGAGAGTCCCCGGACCACCTCGCGCGAGGCTCGCGGTGAGTTGAGACGCTGGATGCGAACGAAAAAGCCCTTTGTTCTTGGGGCTAAAGTGGGTTTGTTTTTGCGTTTTCAGCATCACAGAAAGTGCAGTTCGAGGCGCTTCGAGGACTCAGGGCCACTACTCGGCGATGCCGAGTAGTGGGTTTGTTTTTGCACTTTCATAGGGCTCGACGGACCTTCCCATAAATGCCGAAGGCGCCCGCGTCGCCTTCATGAACACAATAGCATACCTGAAGTTTGTAACGCCGATGCTAATCAAATCGTCGTACCGGTGAACGCTTCTGGTCTATGTCAAGTAAGGGGAGTTTTCGTTTTCCGCCTTAGTGGCGATAACCGACCGGCCAAATATGACATCAAATCGCTGGACCTGATCACGAACTAAACCGTGCGCCGAAGGTATCCGTCTGACGCTACTCCTTGGACTGGTTCGACATCGCCTTCACCTGCGTTTCGAACTCGCGGCGCTGATGCTCGTTGCGCGCCGTTCCCACCTGCGCCAGACCCGCTGCCGCTAACAACGCCAACCATCGATCCAGCGAGTCAGCCTGCTGGCCATTCGGGAGCCATACCGCATTGACGGTGAACCATCCGAGGCAAAGTATCGTCAGCGCGGTTTGCCATTTGGCATTCCAAGGGACCAGCGCGCCGGCGCCGAAGAGGAGCAGCATTACCGCCATCAGAAGCGGCTCGGTACGATGGGTGATGAAACTCAGATAGTTCGCAGCGACCAGGATGGCGACGCAAAAGCAGAAGGCGGCCGCGCGCCAATGCTCGAAGCGCGAATTCCACAGGAATAGCAGGCAGGCGAAAGCCGCGACCGCATTGAAAATCTCGAATGGCAAGTAGCGGCCCTGAGTATGGACCAAGAGTGAGCTGGCGGCGATGCTGGCGATCTCGAACAGCGCAATTAGCAGCAATCCGGGCCGCATGAATCTGCTGGTCCAGTTTTCCCGCCATACCTCCTCATGCAGGGCGGCGCGGAAGGACAGATAGGGGAGTAGCCATTCCTTCGGCCCGGCAGGGGTCGGAGCACGGCCCCGCGGATGGACGTTCTTCGGACTAGCAGCCACAAACTCCCCCTTTCCGGACAGGAGTCGGAGAAGCAAAACGGGTGCCCGGGACGTTGCCGACAAAAGGTCAACAATATGGCGCGATCTCCCCTTACCGATGTTGTCTCCGTGCGGTGGCCCCATCAGCCTTCGTTGCAGGCTTGCTACCGGGGTTTCGCGGGCTGAACAATCCGCCCGGTCATCGATGCTACCCGATACCTTCCAAAGTCTTGCGAATTTGTTCATTTGACTTTGACTTTAAGTGTGCTTCTTCGCTGACGACAGCGAAGGCGTCGCGTGTTGATGACCGCTGGATCGGCGCACTCTAAACAAATCGTGAAGGCGCCCTACACTTTATGCGGACTCGCGGCCCGCGCTGGAGGAACCGATTTGTTGGCCGCTAAGGAACCACCACCAGGTCATACGCGGGCGGCAGTTTTTCGGTGATCGTAACCGGCGCGGATTCCTTGCCGTTGGCGATCGTGCGAGTCACGGCGCCGTCGTTGGATACTCCGAAGAAATCGCCCGAAGCGCCGGGCGCGGGGCGAAATCGCATCACCATGCCGCGATGCACCGCCGCGCCACGCTCGACGGTCCGGAATGATTCGCCCTGATCATCGCTGCGGAACATTACCGAGTCGGCGCCGCGCGCACCCACCCGCCACATCGGAGGAGGCGCAGCCGCCGCGACGGTGTAGATCGCGGGATGTTCACTGCCGATCACCAGCAGGGGCACGGTGTAGGTGCGATTGAATCCGGCTTTGACGTGACGCCACGAGCCTCCCGCATTATTTGAAACATAAAAACCGCGGCCGGTGGTGGCGTAGAGGCGGCGCGAATTTTTCGGATCGACGGCCACCGAATGGACATCATCGTAAAGCCCGCTGTTGAGCGACTCGAAAGATTTCCCGCCGTCGTGGGTGCGGAAAACGCCGCCCTCCTCTACTCCGACGTACATCAGCCCCGGATAGTTGGGATCGAAGCTGATGCTGCGAACGTGCGGAATATGTGGCGGTGGTGGGAAGCTCCACCTATCGCGCCCCGGCACCTTCAGGAACGCGCTGAGCTCCTCAAAGGTGCGGCCTCGATCGTCGCTGCGCAGAAGTCGTCCGTGCGAGGTGCCGATGAAAACCAGGCCCGGCACCTGCGGCGACGCCGCCATCGCCCAGATCTCCTCCTCGCGCGCGTTTTGCGGAGTGCTCTCGGTCCAGGTCCGCCCGCCGTCGGAAGAGCGCGCGAACACGCTGCGCCCGTGTGCGATTACGTCATTGGAGGCGGCGTAAATAGATCCCGGATCCGCGCAATCCTGCGCCATGCACCATACCGGCGAAGGATCCGCCAGCACCATTAAGGGAGTGGCGCCACGCGCCGGGTCGAGGATGACGATTCCTTTGGAAGTTCCTACGCACAGCCTCATCGCGTTCCACCCCTCCCATCATTGAAGTGTTGAAGCTCGGACAGCGCCATTGGCGGAGCGAGGTTTCCGAGCTCTTCCAACAAAATCGATCCTAACGCACTCGCCGCTCGGGGCAAGCGGGAGGTGCGACGATTTTCACAAAAAAACGTCTTGGTAGGGGCCTTAGGCTTGGGTTATCCCGCGCGATGCTGGCAATATTAGTTTCATGGCAAACAACTCCAAAGAAGATAAATCGAAAGGCGAAGGTGCCTCGGCGGGCGGAATGGTCGAGGCTGTAACCCAGGACGTCGAACTGATTGTCGATAAGGTGATGGATACCGCAGAGGAAGCGGTGGTCGCCGTCCAGGAGCGACTCGGCATGCGCAAGCCCGCGCGAGCGCGTGCGAAGAAGCCTCCGGTGAAGGCGAAAGCCCCGGTGCTGAAGCCGAAGGCCAAGGCCGCGAAGGCGCGCGTAGTGAAGGCGTCCAAAGGCGCGGCGTCGAAAATCGCTAAATCGGCAACATCCGCGAAGGGGAAGCTATCGAAGGCGGCCAAATCGGCCAAATCTTCGATGTCTTCGAAGTCATCGAAATCTTCGAAGCCCGCGGGCAAGAAGGCAAACCGGCGGCGCTAGGATTTCACGCCAGCTGCATCCCCTCGCGAATCGCGCCCGAGGAGTTCAGCTCGGCGGGCGCGACTTTTTTCCCGTCGGGCTCGATACGCGCGCGCTTGATCGTGAGGATGCCGCCCGCGAGCGCGATTTTCATTCCATCGCCACCGATCGAAACGATAGTGCCGGGCGCGGCATTGGTGCTGTCGGCTTCGAGTGACGGCTCATACAGGCGGATACGGCGTCCGTCGGCATCGGCGTATGAACCGGGTTGCGGATCGCATCCGCGAATCAGGTTATGCACCTCATGCGCAGGCTTCGAGAAATCAACCTTCGCATGCTCGTCGCGACAGATAGGTTCGTAAGTCGCTTTGCTTTCGTCCTGCACGATACGCGGCGCACTTCCGCTTTTGATCAAATCGATCGCCTCGATCATCGAATTGATGCCGAGTGGGAACAGCCGGTTGAAATAAATCGATCCGACAGTGTCATTCGGTGCGACCGGAATTTTTTTCTGCACCAGTAGCGGGCCGGTATCGAGTCCCTTGTCCGGCCAGAACCAGGTGACCCCTGTTTCAGGGTCACCCGCAATCAGCGTCCAGTTGATAGAGCTCGCGCCGCGATGACGCGGCAGTAGCGATGGGTGAAAACATATCGATTGATACCGAGGCGCATACAGCACGCGTTCCGGCACGATCAGTGTGACGAAGGCGAGCACCGCGAGGTCGGCGTCGAGAGCCATCACCTGCTCGAACGCGGCGTCGGTTTTGAATGAGGTGGGCTGGCTGAGCGGAAGCTTCAACTCGCGCGCCTTCGCCGTCAGCGCATCGGGGCGGCCGGCGGGAGGATCCGGCGGCGAGAACACGTGCACGATTTCGTCGCCATGCTGGAGCAGCGCATCGAGCGCTTTTTCTGCGAAAGCCGCCTGTCCAATCAGCGCGATACGCAAGGGATTACCTCCTCGAAGTTCTCTGGAGTCCTGCGGAGTTCTTCGCAACCTACCAAATAAAAAAAGCGCGTGCACCCTCGCCTTCGAAGGATGCACGCGCCGTGGACCCAGATTTAAGGCGCGGCTACGCAGCCGTGTCGCGCATTTGAGTACTCGAGTTGCCCCTCATAGGTATGTCTGCTGTGCCCGTTGGTTAAAACATATGTAGGTACGATCTCGCCTTCGTTACCGAAGGCGCCTTGGCATTCGTCGGCTATCTCCTCGCCTACTTCGCGCGCAGAACTGTCCGCTACCCAAGCGAGGTTGCCCAGGCCTCCGAATGGATCCGTGATGGTTTCGAATTCCTCGTGAGACAGCGTCGAATTGGTCGAGTCGGCCAGCTCTCCGTTGGGATATCCACCCGGAGGCGGCGCGATGACGCAGCCACCCACGTCCTGGAAGGGCTGGACGGTATATAACAGAGTGCCGGTATCACCGTAGGTTACGGCCCCGTGGTAAGCGCAAAAGGTGAAGGTCGAAAGATTGTCGGGCGAATAGCAGCTGGTGTTGTTCACGTCCATGCAAGTGTCGACGCCTTGCGCCAGGAAGAGGTGAAAGATGTGCCCAGGGTCGGTAAGTTGTGCCGCTTGATGCACCTTGTCCTGGACGTCGGTCGCGGACAGGAATGTTGGCTGGTTCGGAAAGTACACATACGTCCCGAACAGCGGATAACGGTTATTGGTTTTAAATCCGGTGTACTGGTCGGTCACATGGATGAATTTGCTGCCGCCGAGATCGAACAGGAATTGCTCCGGAATACCCCAACACGATTCGGTGTTGCTCGGACAGTTGTAGTAGATGTCCTCTGAACTTGCCGATTTCACTATTAGCCCGCCAAAATATGTCAGGTCCGCAGGAAAAAACCCGGGCTTCGGCAACGCGGCAAAGGGTTTTACCTTAAGGGCCGATGTTGCCTCGCTCGTCGACTGATCGACCGGTCCAGTCAGCGCCACATGCTTGCCCGCTTCAGTATGGGCAGGAAGAAGGTGATAGCCCCACCCCGTAGGAACCGACGCCGCATCGCCCTTTAGCTGAAGTGGAACATTCGAGGCAGAAATCGCGAGCCGAGGGTCAATGCTGCGCACTTGCGCTGTCAACTGAGCCCGCGCTGCCGAAACTGGCAGCAGCGCCATCACCATCAGCGCAGCGATACCCATCGAGCGGACTCGCTGACGCCGCCATTCAAATGAACGCATGTTAGTCCCCCGTAAAAAGATGAAGAGCATCGCTAGCGTAGTCGAATCAGCCGGCTTAAAGAAACTGAAAAAGCGCGAAGTATGATGAATTAGCGCATTTGAGACGATATCAGGCCCCGATTGCTGAAACCGCCCTCGCCCGCCGTCGTCTAAAGCGCAATGAGACTGCGGGACTACGCCACGATGGCTGCCGTGGCCATGCTAGCGGCGACCGCGGCGGTCAGCATGCCTCGGTCATCGCTCGCCGCGCGCAACACCACTCCACCGATTGCACCTTGGGATCGCGTCGAGATTGTGCGGCTGGGAGGCTTCAATCGGCGCTTCATCGTGCACGTCCCGCCCACCTTCGACGCCAAACGTAAACTTCCGGTGGTGATCATGCTCCATGGCGCGGGCGGCACCGGGCAGCAAGCGATGGAACAGACCGGATGGGATCGTAAGGCTGATAGCGAGGATTTCATCGCGGCGTTTCCCGACGGAGTGGCGGACGATCCGAAGCGGGGCGCGAGCTTCCTCCTCAATCCGCAGACGTGGAACGAAGGCTCGGGGCGTCATGCCTCGGGCAAGCGCAACGATGGCGACGTGGACTTCATCGCGTACATCATCGATGCGCTCGAGGCGCGCTACGGCGCCGATCCCAACCGCATCTACGTCACAGGATTTTCCAATGGCGCTTCGATGACGTTTCGCGCCGGCATCGAGTTATCGGACAAGCTTGCGGCGATTGCACCGGTCGCGGGTCATCTGTTTATCCATGGCCATCAACTGAAACGCGGGCTGCCGACGCTCTACATCATCGGTCGCGACGATCCTTTGGAATTGCCCAAGGGCGGCGTGCTTCGAATTCTCGGCGAGGACGTCACGCAACCTCCCATCGAAGAGAACCTCGCGCAATGGCGCCAACTCGATGGATGCGCCGCGAAGCCGACCAGCGACGCGCGCACCGCCGGCGTTGAGCGGATCAGCTTCAGCGACTGTCGCGACGGCGTAGAGGTACAGGAATATTTCATCGACGACATGGGTCATGTGTGGCCGGGCGGCATCAATCGGCTGCCGGCGCGACTGATCGGCAAGCCGAGCGACAGGCTCAACGCCACCGACGTGATTTGGAATTTCTTCAAGGCGCATCCGAAGCAGCAATAACTGTCGCGATCGTCGCATACGAATCTCGCGCTCCATATGGTTTACTGATCCACGAGGAGCACGACTATGGCGACCGGCAAAGTTCCCTGCGGCATTGCGATTCCACAAATGAACGCGCCGGAATATTCGCGATTCCTGCGCGGATTTCTGGCGCGCGCGGAAGCGTTCGGCTACGACAGCGTGTGGGTGCAGGAGCAAATCCTCGGCGATGCGCCGATGCTCGAACCGATCACGCTGCTGACATACGCGGCGGCGGTTACCATGAAGGTGCGCCTCGGCACCTCGGTTATCTTGCCCATCACGCGCAACCCGATTCATTTGGCGAAGGCGCTTTCGACCTTGGATCAACTTAGCGGCGGACGGCTGACCTTAGGAGTCGGCATGGGCGGCCCGCACGTGCCCGAACCGCCATTCGGCATCGCGAAGGAAAATCGCTCGCGGCGTTTTGTCGAGGTGCTGAAAGTGACGAAGGCGCTGTGGACGCAGCCGCGTGCGAGCTTCGCCGGCGAGTTCTGGAAATTTGAAAATGTCGCGATGGAGCCCAAGCCGATGCAGAAGCCGCATCCACCGATTTGGTTCGGCGCGCGCGACGAGATCGCGCTGAAGCGCACGGTGCGCCACGGCGACGGATGGATGGGCGCCGGTTCGTCCTCGACCGCGGACTTCATCAAGCAGAGTGCGATGCTGCGCCGCCTCCTCGAGGAAGCGAAGCGCGACCCCGCGACGTTTCCGGTTTCCAAGCGCGTTTACCTCGCGCTCGATGACGATCGTGATCGCGCGGAGCGGCGGCTGCGCGAATGGTTCGGTCTGCGCTACAAAAACGCCGACATGGCCCCGCGCGTTTCGATATGGGGCGGCGTCGCGGAGTGTGTCGACAAGCTCAGCGAGTTGGTGCGCGCCGGAGCGCAACATTTCTTGCTGAACCCGGTCTTCGATGACTCGGAGCATTTGGAGAAGCTCGCCTCCGAGGTGATGCCGCGTCTATAGAAGAATTAAATGAAGTGAGGCCCGAAGGGGGCGCGAAGCGCCGCGCCGGAGGCGCTCCCGAGGCGGAGCGAAGCGTAGTCGAGGGAAAGTTAATGAAGTTGCATCCTCTCGCTGGAAAATCGGCGCCGCCGTCGATGCTGATAAACGTTCCGCGCCTGATAACCGCCTACTACACCGAGCGTCCTGACCCCGCGATTGCCGCGCAGCGCGTCGCGTTCGGAACCTCGGGGCATCGCGGTTCGGCGTTCGAGCGCGCTTTCAACGAGGCGCACATCCTCGCCATCACGCAGGCGATCTGCACGTATCGCAAAACGCTGGGCATCGATGGCCCGCTGTTTATGGGGATGGATACGCATGCGCTGTCGGAGCCCGCGTTCGCTTCCGCGCTCGAAGTGCTCGCCGCCAACGATGTCCAGGTGATGATCGATCGCGCGCGCGGCTATACGCCGACGCCGGTCATCTCGCATGCGATCCTGACCTACAATCGCGGGCGCAAAAGCGGCCTCGCCGACGGTATTGTGATCACGCCGTCGCACAATCCTCCGGCCGACGGCGGCTTCAAATACAACCCGCCCAATGGCGGCCCGGCCGATACCAATGTAACCGGCGCGATCGAAAAATCCGCCAATGCGATCCTCGCCGATGATCTGCGCGGCGTGAAACGTATCCCATTCGAGCGCGCGCTGAATGCATCGAGCACTCATCGCCACGACTATGTCGAGGCCTACGCGAGCGATCTCGGAAGCGTGGTGGACATGGAGGCGATTCGCGACGAGGGCATTCGCATCGGCATCGATCCGCTCGGCGGCGCCGGCGTGCATTACTGGAGCACCATCATCGAGCGATACGGCATCAAGGCGACGGTCGTGAACGACGCTGTCGATCCTACTTTTCGTTTCATGAGCGTGGATTGGGACGGCAAGATTCGGATGGATTGCTCGTCGCCGTACGCGATGGCGCGGCTGGTCGAGATGAAGGATCGCTTCGACGTCGCATTCGCCAACGATACCGACAACGATCGCCATGGCATCGTCACCCCGAGCGCGGGTTTGATGAATCCGAATCATTACCTCGCGGTAGCAATTTCCTACCTGTTCAAGCGCCGGATCGGATGGTCGAAAGATGCCGCGGTGGGCAAGACCGTCGTCAGCAGCAGCATGATCGATCGCGTGACGGCCTCGCTCGGACGCCGTTTGGTCGAGGTTCCGGTCGGCTTCAAATGGTTTGTCGATGGACTCATCGACGGCTCGATCGGATTCGGCGGCGAGGAGAGCGCGGGCGCGTCGTTCCTGCGCCGCGACGGCACGGTGTGGACTACAGACAAGGACGGCATCGTGCCCGGACTGCTCGCCGCGGAGATCACCGCGCAGACCGGCCGCGATCCTGGCGCGATGTACAAGGATCTCACGCGCGAATTCGGCGCGCCGGTCTACGAACGCATCGATGCGCCCGCGAGCGCCGAGCAGAAAAAAATCCTCGGCAAGCTGTCGCCCGATCAAATCTCCGCCAAGGATCTCGCAGGCGAGAAAATCCGCGCGACGCTGACCAGCGCGCCCGGCAACGGCGCGGCGATCGGCGGCCTCAAGGTCGTCACCGACAATGGATGGTTCGCCGCGCGCCCATCGGGCACCGAAGAGGTCTACAAAATTTACGCGGAGAGCTTCAAGGGCATCGATCATCTGAGGAGTATTCAGGCAGAAGCGCAGGCGCTGATCGCGAAGGCGTTCGCCGCGAGCGGGACTTGAACGATGCGCTTCGCGGTGATGAATTGGCGCTGACACCACCTCAACAGGAGTATCGACGATGAGCTACCAGGGCGGATGCCACTGCGGAAAAATCGCGTTCGAAGTCGACGGCACGATCGATTCGCTCGCCGATTGCAACTGCACGATATGCAGCAAGCACGGCTACCTTCATTGGTTCGTCGGCAACGACAAGCTCCATCTGAAGACGCCGCAGGCCAACGTCGGCACCTATACTTTCCGCACCGGCAAGTACAAGCATCACTTCTGCCCCAACTGCGGATGCGCGCCGTACATCACCTCGGATGAGGGCACTTCGGTCAATGTGCGATGCCTCGAGGGCGTCGACGCTTCGGGCTACAAGTTGGGCCACTTCGACGGCCGCAGCCTCTGAGACTCGCTACTTCGGCGCGCGCGCAAACGGCAGGATGAACTTCGTCTCCTGGAGCTGGCCGCGCTCGGACAGCTTGCGCCATAGATGCGTCGGGTCGGCGCTGAAGACCTGGCCGGCGTCGGCCGGCGCGACATACCACGCGCCCTGCATCACTTCGTAATGAAGCTGGTCCTGCGACCACTGCGCGCGCCCAAGAAAAATGCGCAAGTGGTCGGCCTCCATACGATTTTTCAGCACCTGCGCAATCGTGGCGGCGTCGGTTGTCACGTAAACATCATCGATGACCTGCATCGCCTTGTCCGGCGGATGCGGAGTGCGAAACGCGAGGGTCGGCACGCCGTTGTCGACCGGCCCGCCGTAGTAAGCGCTGCTCGGGTCGTTTTCAAGCGCCGGGAAATGCGGGAACACCTCATGCGCCGAGGTTCCGGTCGGTTCGTTGATGATAACGCCGGCCACCAGCGGAGCCTGAGTCGTCGGTATCATCATGATGACCGATTGGCGGAATATCGGGTCGCCCATTTCGGGGGCTGCAACCAGAAAGTAGGGTTTCGCGTCAGCGGCGAGGAGGGTGCGCGCCGGCATCGACGCCGCCATCAGCGCTGACATCAAAATTACTATGGCGACCGGCCGCCGCATCTTGTAATAACCGCGATGGTTCAATCCGTAAGAGGTCGGGGCGCGCGCGTCAAGGAGCGCCACTCGCGTTGCGCGGATGGCCCGCACTACACCATTGAATAGAACACGCGTCGAAACGTCTTAATCCATGTGAATCTCGGTGAATCTCGGGCGTGCGAGGTTCTCCACTACCCAACCTTCCCCAACCACACTCCAGCGGAGAACTCATGAAAGCAAAAGTGAAAAGCGCAGCTCTGTTGATCGGCCTGGCCGTCGCACTTGGAAGCATCGGCGGATGCCAGGGCTCCGATACCGAAAAGGACACCACCACCTCGACCACCACCGTTGTTCCGGGCGCGCCAGCCGCAGTTGCGTCGCCGGCGGATGCCAGCGGTGGGTCCTCCACCACGGATTCGGCTTCGTCGAGCACGACCCAGAGCAGCAATCCCGGCGGCACGACCGAAAAGTCGACGACTGAAAAGACGACTACCGAAAAGACCAATCCCTAAATCCGCATGATGAACGAAGGCGGCTCGATCGCGGGCCGCCCTTTTCCGTTCGCTACCGCAGCAGCGATCCGGAAATTTGAAAGGAGAATTGCCCCAAGGAGAATTGCAATGACGCTGGTTCAGATAGCTGTGGTCCTGATCGTGATCGGCGTGCTGATGTGGCTGATCAACACCTACATTCCGATGATGGGTGCGATGAAAAGCCTGCTCAACCTGGTGGTGATCGTCGTCGTGGTCATCTGGCTGTTGCAAATCTTCGGCCTCATCGGACCGATTCCCGGAGTGCGAATTCCGCGCATGATGTGACCGCTCAAGCGCGACCCTTCCGTTCTTATTGCTCAGCGTGATTAACTGGGGCGGCGAATTTCGCCGCCACGTTTTCGATCTCGCTGAGCAGAACAATTTGCCAATATCTCATGATGCAGCGCCGTTGGGCGTCGCCATCCTCGGATTGATTCTCGGGATGCGCCATGCCACCGATGCCGACCACGTCATCGCCGTAACCGCGATTGTCAGCGGCGAGCGACGCATCGGCGCCGCGGCGCGCATCGGAATCGCATGGGGCCTGGGCCATTCGGTGACGGTGTTCCTCGTTGGCGGCGCCATCATCCTGTTCAAGCTGACGATTCCGCCGCGGCTCTCGATGGCGATGGAGTTCGCGGTCGCAATCGTCCTCATCATGTTGGGAATTTCCGTGTTGGCGCGCTCGTCGCCTCGCGTCGCGAATTGGCTCGGCCTCAAAAGCAACAGCGACTTGCTCGCGCACAGCCACCCGCACGAGCACGATGGGGCCACCCACGTCCATCCGCATGCACACGCCGCCGGCGATGAGCATTCGCATAGCAGTCATCTGCTCGCGACGCCTTCTCGATTCGCGCGCGGCTCGCATGAGCGAGCATTCGGCGTCGGCCTCGTGCATGGCCTCGCGGGCAGCGCCGCGATCGCGCTGCTGGTGCTAAGTGCGATTCCCGATCCGATCTGGGGGCTGGTGTATCTCGCGATCTTCGGTTTCGGCACGATCATCGGAATGTTGCTGATTACGACGGCGATCGGACTTCCCGTCAGCCTCACTGCGACAAGACTCGGCGGCTTGAACCATGCGCTACTGGTCGGCGCGGGATTGCTAAGCCTCGGGTTCGGACTTTTCCTCGCCTATCGGATCGGATTCGTGGATGGCTTGTTCAACGTGTTCATCGCGGGTCCGCCATCCACCTGAACCGGCTGAACCGACTGAACCGCTTCATCCCTACGCCGTAAGGCGGCGCACCAGCGCCTCGCCGATCAGAAGAATCATCGCGGTGATCACCAGGTACGCATCGAGCGATTCGCGACGCTCGAGCGTAGGCCGCGTGATCTCGACATCCGAGGTTGATGGATTAAGTCTGCCGCCGGTCCCCGACGCGAGACTTTCCAGCAGCGCGTAGTTCGGCTCGGGGCGCGGCAACTCGGCCGTGACAGAAGGACTGACGGTATATGCGAGCGGCGGCAGCGGCGTCGCCTTGCTATCGGTGGATTTCACCTCGATGTAGTAGGTCCCCGGCGCCGGCGCATCGATCGCGCCCGCGAGCTCGCCCGGCGCTTCTTCGCCGAGTGCGGTTTGAATGCGGCTGCCGTCGGGGCGCGTGACCGTCGCGGTCACCAGATGTGCGCCGAACCCGGGCGAGTCGCTGTAGTCGGTGAGCTTCACGCGAATTCGCCCCGCCTGATATCCGAGCGCGACGTCGATTTTATTTTCTGCCGCAGTCTCGGGCGTCATCCACGCGAGGATGCGATTCCACACCGGCGTGAAGGTGTCGCGCGCAATCCACGGCCCCGACCATCGACCACTCGCATCGGTGGTGACGGCGAGCGCCTTGCCCGCGTCGTATTTCCAGCTCGCGATCACGGGGTCGCGACGCCCCAGGCGATCGATGTAGGCGTCGAGCGTGGCGTTCGGCTTCAACTCAGTCCTGACGTAGCCGAGCAGCGGCGGCAGCGGGCGTCCGGCGTAATCTTTCAGGACCGCGTTGGGGCTCACGGTATGCGGCGTGAATTGCGTCTCGACCATCGTGACGTCGCCGCCGTGTTGCTTGAAATCTTCGACGAAAATTTCGGGCAGCGTTTTCGCGCTGTCGGTCTGGAAATATCCGCCGCCGCCATATTTCGAAATTCCCTCCAGCACGTTGAAGTCGGCATCCCCGCCGATCGCGATGGCGGAAACCGTCGCGCCGAGATCATGATGCATCGAAGCGACCAGCGCGTAGTACATGTCGAGGGTGCCGCCGACTTTTCCGTCCGACAGCACGATCACATGCTTGATGGGCGCGTTGCTGTCGACCAGCGTGCGCTCGGCCTGCTCCATCGCGGGCATCAGGAAAGTGCGCCCCTGCGCCTTGAGGCGCTCAACCATTTCATTGAAGTAGGGCCGCGACTTCGCGACGGTTTGCAGCGGCACCACCACGAATGGCTGCGAATCGAAACCGATCACCGCGATGAGGTCGTTGTCCTTCAGCGTGGTCAGGATTTTTTCCGCGGCCGCAACCGCGAACTTCAATTTGTCGTTGCGGCCCATCGAGCCCGACTTGTCGATGATGAGAATGAGCGCGCGCTGGCGTTCCTTATGCTCCGGCGGCTTCATCACCACCGGCATAATCTTCGCGATGGGGCTGTTCTGATATCCGCCGAGGCCGAAACTTTCGTCGCAGCCGGTCATCACCAGCGAGCCGCCGCGCTCGACATAACTAACGAGCGCATTTTGCGCCGCTTCGGAAAGTCGCTCACGCGGCAGGTTGTTAAGGATGACGGCGTCGTAGCCGCTCAGGCTGCCATTCCATTGGCCATCAGCGACGGGAACGATCGCCGCGTCGAGGCCCATCCGATGAATCACGGTTTCGAGATAGCTCGCATCTCTTTGAGAGTCGGTGAGCACCAGAATTTTTCGCTGCGCGCCGACTCCAACCCATCCTTGCAGCGAATCGTCTTCGAGGTACGCGTCGAGTGCGGGATTGTCGGCTTTGAACGACGCCTTGTAGGAATCGAGCCCGGCGTTTTCGGTCTGCACCGGGAAATCGAATCTCTCCTCGCCAGGTTTCAGCGTCACCTTGCGCTGATTGAGCAGTGTGCCGTTGCGATAAATCTCGATAGTGCCGGCGACCGGCACGCTGTTGAGATTTTCCATCGTGACGCCGAGCGCGAACGGCGCCGACTTCGACAGCGCCGACGGCAGCGCGAGCCCGGTCATCGCGACATTGGGCACCGACGCGGCTCCCGGCGGAGTAAACATAAAGAGGCGAATACCTGCATCGAGTAGCGAGGCGATGACGCGCGTCGCATCGCCACGATTCTGCCATCCGTCGGTGACCATCACCGCCGGACCGCCTTTCGCCGCGGGATTCGAGGCCAGGGCGCTGAGCGCATTTTCCAGATTGGTGGCATTCGGCGCGCACGCCTTGCATCCGTCGGCGCTCTTGAGCGTTTTGATCGCGTCGCTGACCGTGGTCGCGTGATTCTCCGAGCCGAACAGGATCGCGGGATCGCTCGCGCGCAGTTGGAGTTGCTTGCTGATGAGGTCGGTCTCCCACGCGCGCATGGCAGGCGTGATACTCGCGGACGCATCGAGAACGGCGGGACGCGTGGCGCCCTCCAGCCGCATAACTTTTTCGGGACCGGCCAGCGCGAGGACGAATAGCGCGAGCGCGAGCGCGCGCATTAAGGGCGCGAAGATCCTGCCGAAGCTTCGCAGGCCAATCAGCGACCACAGCAACACGACAATCGGAATCGCGAGCAGATAGAGCGCCTCGGGACGCGTGAAGGTGACATCGCGAAGCATGGCGCTGAGGTTCTGCACATCCACGGCGTTATGCCTCGAGCGGAAGCCGCTTGCGCCGATAGAGCAGCATCGCTTCCAGAGCCAGCAGCGCGAGAATCGCCGCGAGGACGTAGGCGGTCAACGGAGATTTCTCGGTGAGAGCCTCGGGGGTTGCCGCGCCGTTCGCGGATTCGATTTTCAGCAGCGGCACATTCTCGAAATCCGAAGTCGTCAAGTCGGCGAGATTGACCGCGCGCAAGGTCTGCAGGTTGCCGGGGCCAACCAACGTGTACATTCCCTGCGCCGCGACGTCGGTGAAAAGCGTGCCGGGTTTCGCGGGCACATCTTTGCGAGAGGGCAGAATGATATCGTGCACGCCGGCCGGCACCAGCCATGGCTCTCCGGTGCGATAGCCTCCCGAGTTCGCGCCGACGCCGGCGAGATAGCCAAGCATGTTGAGCGTGACAATCGACATCGGCAGGTTGCGCCTGCCGAGGTAGGGAAACGGATTGAAGCCGGTCGCGATGAAGCGATGCCCCTGGCGCTCGCCGTGCAGTAGCAGCGAGCCGCCGGCGCCATCAACCGTCGACTCCATCCACGGATGACCGCCGAACACCTCGCCCTGACGGATGTTGAGCAGGCGGAAGTTGACCGCGTCGCTCAGCGGATCGATCGGGCTCCATCGCGTGATTTGCACCGGCTCGACCGAGGCCGCTTTGAAACCGAAGACCGGATCGCTCGAGGGCGGCATCACCAGCATCGAGTTGACGGTGGGAAGTTCCTTGGGCGCGGCGAATTCAAAAATCGCGAGATCGATGTTGTTCAAGTCGGCGGGCGTGAATGCGTCGGGCGATTTGGTCGCGACGGTGACACCCGGAATCGTGTCGAGGCCCTGCGCATCATTAGGATGCGGGCTGACGAAGAGCACGGAAACAGATTTCACCGAACCCGCAGTGGCGTATGCGATATTGTCGAGCGGGAAACCGTCGGGCGGCGAAAGTTCGGCCTTGTAAACCTTCGCGGGGCCGAGCGAGGGAAACTCGACGACGCCGGTCTCACGCGGACCGAGGCTGGTCTTCGCGGCGGCGAGTTGCTTGTCATCGCCGCTCACGGTCACCGCGACTTCGTGCGGTTTGGGAGAAAAATTCGCGACCGTGAGCCGCGCGTGCAACGCCTCGGCGCCGAAGGTCTCGCGGCGCAGCATGAACGATCCAATCGCGAAATTATCGATGGGGTCGCCGACCGTTATCGCATTGATCCGCGGCGGGGCGGGCGGGGCGAGCGGGCGCGAACTCGCGAAAATCACCTTGCTCACGCGCCCGCTCGAAGACAGTTCGCCGAGCAGGCTGATGACGGCGGCTGGATCGGTGGGCGCATCGGAGATCATCGCTTGCGCCATTTGAAAATGCGCTTCAGTCGGCGACATCGGCGCGCCATTCACCTGATGCGGCTGCGGCGCGGTGAGGTAGAGTGCGACGGTGCTCGCGTCGCTGTTGGACAGCATCGCGTCGGCTTCCTTGCGCGCGCCGTCGAAGCGAGAGGCGCCCTCGCGCGTGCGCGCTTGCATCGCGGCCGAGTTGTCGAGGACGATCGCGATCGGATTGCCGCGCCGAACCAGGTACGGCCGTGCCATCGCAAGGACGGCGAGGCTCAGGATGAGCAGTTCGACGAAAAACGTCCAGTCGAACTTCGGCAGGCCGCCGAAGCGCTGCTTGCGCATCGCATGGAGGGCGCGAAACGCGAGGACGCTGGAGACGGTCACTCGCGCGGGGCGCTCGCGCGCGAGATATGCGAGCACTAGCGCAGGCACCATAGCAAAGAAGATCAGCGCGCCGGGATTCAGAAGTCCCATCGTGCGCTCCGACGACATTCGCGTCGCGCAGACCTAACCCCTAACCCCTTCCCTTTAGGGAAGGGGAACCGGAGCAGGTGCCCGCTCAGCTTTGGTGATCCGGGAGGTACTTCGATCCTCCTCTGCTCCCCTTCCCTAAAGGGAAGGGGTTGGGGGTTAGGTCTGTGATCAGTTGAGTGAGGTCGTATCATCGCACGAGGCCCAAATCCGCGACCGCTTTCAGGAAAAATTCGTGGAAGTCCTGGTCCGTCGTGTTGAGCGCATAATGCATCCCGCGCTTGAGGCAGAATGCTTTGATCTCGCGCGATAGCCGCACCAGCGTGTTGCGATATTGCTCGCGCTCGCGCGCGCCGATCGATACCCGCAGCGCCTCGCCCGTCTCCGCATCGACAACCTCGACATCGCCGTTGAGTCCCTGCCCCGACATCTCGCGGCTGCCGAGGATCTGCACCGCAGTAACATCCATCGTCGCCGCGCTGAAGAGCCCGAGGCCCCGGGTCACGACGTTCGGCATCATCAGAAAATCCGAGACCACGAAAACTTTGCCGGCGCGACGCAGCCCCACCAGGTCGCGCGCCAGTTCGGAGGCGAAATCAGTCTGGCCGCTCGGCTTCACACCCTTGAGGCGCTGCGCGAGTTCCACGATGCGATGGCGTCCGAACACGAAGCTCGGCGGCGGTCCGATACCCGCGCCGGCCAGCACACGAATCATCACGCGATCGCCCGAGGCCAAAGCCACATATGCGATCGCGAGCGCGGTCGCGACTGCGCGATCGAATTTTTTGTCCGCGGCCGGGAACCCCATAGACGCGCTCGCATCGAGGAAAATATACGTGAGCAGGTCTTCTTCTTCCTTGAATAGCTTGATGTAGAGCTTGTCGGTGCGCGCGTACATTCCCCAATCGATGTAACGAAAATCATCGCCGACCGAGTAATGACGATAGTCGCTCCACTCCAGCGACGACCCGCGCTTGGGCGAAAGATGCGTGCCGCGCCCCATGCCGGCGTACTGGCGGCGCGTCTTGATGCGCAACTCTTCCAGCCGCCCCAGGAAAGTCGGCGTGAACTCGTCAGGTAACCCGAACACTATATTGTCCCTCGACTCCGCTGCGCTCCGCGGCACATTGATTTCGATTCGGCCCTCAGACAGCCCGAATCGGCTTCGCGACGGCCGCGCCGTGGCGCCTTCGGCGCCCTCTTCGAGTCTCTGTTCATGGCGTCCACGGCGGGGGAATCGACCGGGTAACTATTCAATTACGCGAAGTGGCAGGACGCTTGATGCGCTTGGTCACCTGCTCGAGGAGTTGCTCGGTCGAGACGTTTTCCGCCTCAGCCTGGAAGTTACGCAGCAAGCGATGACGCAGCGCGGGGAGAACGGTGTCGTCAATATCCTCATAACTCACGCTCACGCGCCCTGCCAGCAGCGCGTTGACCTTGCCGCCGAGGATCAGCGCCTGCGCGCCGCGAGGGCTTGGGCCGAAGCGCAGGTACTGCGTGATCTCCGGCGAGGCGCCGGGACTGCCGGGAGTGCATGCGGTGATGAGCGAGATGACGTAGCGCTCGACCGGCTCGGAGACCATCACCTCGCGCGCGAGCTGTTTCATCTCCTCGATTTTTATCGGCGCATCGACCGAATCGAAACTCGGCTGAATCTTGTAGGTCAGCGCGCCGGTGGTGCGATGCATGATCTCGCGCAGTTCCTCGGGCTTGGGCGATACGATCACTACTTTGAACAGGAAGCGATCCATCTGCGCCTCGGGCAGCGGATAGGTGCCCTCGAGCTCGATGGGATTCTGCGTCGCCAGCACGATGTACGGAGGATCGAGGCGATAGGTTTCGCCAAATACCGTGACCTGACGTTCTTCCATCGCCTCGAGCACGGCTGATTGCGTTTTCGGGGTGGCGCGATTGATCTCGTCGCCCAGCACCATGTGCGCGAAGATCGGGCCGGGCTTGAAGACGAACTCGCGACGCCCATTCGCCTCGGTCAGGACTTGGGTACCGATGATATCGGCGGGCATCAGGTCGGGCGTGAACTGGATACGCTTGAAGCTGAGGCCGAGCACCTCGCTGGCGGTTTTCACCATCAGCGTTTTGCCGAGTCCCGGGACGCCTTCGATCAAGATGTGGCCGCCGGCGAACAGCGCGGTGAGAAGTTTTCGCACCACCTCGCGATGGCCGACGATTACCTTGCCGACTTCTTCTTCGGCGCGCGCAAAGACGCGCTGGAATTCAGCGACGCGTTGGTCGGGCGATTGTTTCGGAGCCGCTCCCATCAGTTATCCTCTACTTTAGCAATTGCCGTTCGCGATCGCTCTTAGTGTATGAGATCGCGATAGCGCGGCGGCACCAACTGCCTCTCATCGGGAGGCGCGGTGTCCGCGGTCGGTGCGAGGGGCGCATTGGTATACGCGGTGGTGGCCGCGGGCCGCTCGGTGTCGATTACAGTTTTTCCCTCGTCACCGGAAGCGGGGCCCGAGGGAATTTTGAAAACCACATAGCGCGCATCATTGAGATGGAGTCCCCTCCCCTTCTCGCCGGGTTTGAGGAAGCGCTCATAATTCGCGGCGGTGGGAAATTCTCCAAGATGCGTATCGCCGCCGGTGCCGCCAGCGTTGGGCTTTTTTCCCTGTCCGTTCGGCATCTGGTTCCCGGCGTTGTTACCAGGCTGCGGGACCGGCATCGGCGCGCTGCCTTTTTGATTTTCGTTTTTCGCGCTGCCGCCTTGCTGATTAGGATTCTTGCCGGGCTGCGGAGCTTGCGCAGTCTTCGCATCGGGCGACGGCTTGTTGGGTGTTTGGTTGGCGGCGAGGTCTTCGGTCTGCACCTGCGCCTGAGCCTTGGCGAGTTCGTTCTTCAGTTCGACGCTATCTGCCGTGCCATTGCCATTTTTCTCGCCGTTTTTCTTGCCACTCTTGTTCTCGCCCGCCCCGGTTCCGCCTTTGCCCTCGCCTTTTCCTGTTCCCTTACCCTGACCCTGGCTCTGACCGCCTTCGCCCTTGCCCTCGCTACCGCCCGCCGCGCTCGATGACGAGGTTCCCGCGCCGGAACCCTTGCCGTTCGAGGCCGCCCCCGTGGCCTGGTCGCCCGGCCCGGCTTCTTGCTTCTCGACGTCGGCGAGAATCGCGTCTAGTTCTTTCTTTTTCTCCTCGGGCGTCACATTCGAATTGGTGAGGTTGATAGCGACCCGCTTGACCTTCTGCGCGATCTGTTTGTCTTCCGGCGAAGTCGCAGACGCATCGATTTTGTCGGCGAGCTTGCGCAGTTCCATCGCGGTCTGTTCGAGCGGGGTCGGCATGCGGATGAACGCCAGCATCGCCATGGCGGAAGCAAGCACGATTGCGGCAGTCGGCAGCAACGATTTCTGGATTGGTCCGCCAAGGTCGATGGTGAATTCCTTGTCGGGATCGAATGCGCTGATGATCGTCATCACGTTGCGCCACAGCACTGGGAATAGCGGCGAGCGCGAGGTCTGCGCGGCCCCTGGCATCGCAGGATCCGACAGCGTCGCGAGGGTCACCACCTGCTCATTCGCATGGACGCGCCGATCAACCTTGATGGCAGCGCCGACGAAGTCATTCGAGGCCGAGTGCGCGCGCACTCCCCGCCACGCACCGACGAGTATCGCGATGAAGCCCGTCGCGAGCAGTGCACCTCGCGCATCGAGCATGACCTCGGGCGCGAGGATGTATCCCATCCGCTCCCACGTCATCGCACCGATAGCCGGGAGCAGCACTCCTAGCGCGATCGCGGTTAGCGCGGGCGCGAGGAAATAAATCGACGCTCGAATCGCGGCGATGCGCGCGATGCGCTTGCGCGCGGCGGAGATCAGCTCGATAGGATTAATGGCCACTTGGATTAACTATCTCAGGACGCGCGCGGACGGCGATGGTTTCGCACCATCATGCCAGACGGTGCGGCGCAGCATCGCGATCGCCTTCTGATGCTCTTCGTATGATTTAGAAAACACATGCGTGCCGTCATCGCGCGCGACAAAGTACAGGTAATCGCTCTTCGCCGGATAGAGGGCGGCCTCTATCGATCGCTGGCCCGGATTTGCGATTGGGCCTGGCGGAAGTCCCGCGAACGAATAGGTATTGAAGGTTGATGGGACCCGCACCGCGGCTGCCGCAGATTGACTCTCTCCCTCGAAACTATACTCAGCAGTGGGGTCGGATTGAAGCGGCATTCCGAGCCTGATGCGATTGTAGAAAACGCTCGCAATCAGCTTGCGCTCGCCCGGAATCTTGGCCTCCTTCTCGACGATCGACGCCATCGTGACCAACTCGCGCGAAGTCAGCCCAAGCTGGAACATCCGCTCCTCGGCTTGCGGCGTCAGCACCTGGAAAAACCGCATCAGCATCGCGCTCAGGACGTCGCCGACCTTCGCACGCGGCGAGAATTTGTAGGTCGCGGGGAACAGGTAACCCTCGGCGCCGAGCGGCTTCAGACCCAAAGCGTCGATGAGCGGGCCATCATGCGCGGCATGCTCGAAATCCGGCTGGCATACGAGCCCGGTCAGTGCTACGCGCTCGGCGATTTGATGAACTGTCAGTCCTTCGGGAATCGTGACGATGATCGATATGAAATCGCCGTTGACCAGATGACGCATGACGTCGGGCAGACGCTCTCCGCCTTTGAATTCGTAATCGCCGGGTTGGATGCGGCGCGCCTTGCCGGTCAATTCGCCATAAATGAGCAGGGCGGTCGAGCTGCGCACCACGCCGGCCGCTTTGAGTTGTCGCGCGACGGAGCGGAACGACTCGCCCTTCTCGATAGATACCTGGCTCGGGGGCGCGAGCATCGGCGCGGGCGAGACCCAAAGATAAAACCATGCGATGACGAGTGCGAGAACGAATGCGACGATGATCGATATCGCGGTACGAGCCAAGCTTTTCCCCATCCGACAGCCTGCGAGTAATCATAGACGGACGCGGGCGAGGTTTCAGCCTCGCGCGGCGGGGTCTGCCATCTCATTCATAGCCATCATGAATTTTCCCGATGGAGCACGGGGAATATGCTCGACGCGCTCGAACTCGATGATAGCGGGCGCGTGCAAAATCGTTTCGAAATGACGATGAAACTCCGCTTCGTCTTCGGGGGAAAGCGCGCGATCACCGACGTATTTGATGACAAAGGCTCCAATCCCACGCTGAACGATTTGGTGCTGCTTGATCCATCCTCGCGCCCGAATCGGCCGAAACAGCGGCCATGGGGTATAGAACTTTCCATGGACGCCGGTGAAGAGATTGATGTCACGGCCGGCGACCTCGCCGATTCGGGGCAGAGTTCGCCCACATCGGCATGGTCCCTGCGCTGCGATCGCATAGTCACCGATCTCGTAGCGTATCAGCGGCATCAGCCGATTGTGCAGGGTGGTGACGAGCACCCGGCCTAGCTTTCCCGGCGCGACTGGCCATCCGCTCTCGTCGACGATTTCGACAATCACGTGCTCGGCATTCACGTGATAGCTTCCCGATGGGCATTCCCAGGCGAGAAATGCCTCGGTCGAGCCGTAGTTATCCGATATCTCCACGCCAAACACCCGGCGCAACCGCTCGCGCTGCGATTGTTCCAATACTTCGGAGCCGGAAAAGATCCTGCGCAGTGAGGGGAGCCGATCGCCTCGCGCTTCGAAGATCTGGGCGAGGCCGTCGAGATTCACTGGATACGAATAGAGGTAGACTGGATCCATCGCGCGCATCGCATTGGCCAATTGCTCCATATCCAGCAGATGAGACAGGAATCTCATCCCAAACAATTGCTTGCGTTCGAAGAACAAACGGTCGGGAGTCTCCATTCGGGTCGAGACAATCCAGAGACTGCGCCGAAACGGGCTCCATCCATTCTCGCGAAGATAGCGCGCCCGGGCGGCGAATCGGCTGGCCTGATGGGCCGCATCGTAGAAGAACGGGACCGGAATGCCGGTCGAACCCGCGGTCACGCCAGACGCCAGTAGCGATGCCTCTCGATGGAGCGCGCGCACGGAGGCCGCGAGTTGCGGAACCTCGTGACGGGGTAGAATCGGAAGGCTCGTTAGCTCCGGCGATCGCGAAACTTTGGCATCGAGGCGTTCGCGATAGAATGGTATTCGGAGAGCGCCTTCCATCGTCGCATCGAGGTGCTTCCTGACGTAGCGTTGGAGCTTTTCCTCGGGCCAGTATTGCGAGCGCAACATCAAGAGATACTGCGGAAGCGCGCCAAAGAGTCCATCGAATCTCAGCATGGGTAAACTTGACAAATATTACCATCGCCAGTTTTGACTTGATCCATCATGGCGTCTCGCTTAGAAGACAGATCATCGAGGTGCAAATGAAGCGGGGAAAAATCATCAGTTTGATCGGCCTGACGCGAAGCCATGGCGATCAGATCGATCAGATGCTCAACGGCATCCGCGGCAGCGCCACCCTGTGGACCGCCGAAATGCGCGCGGCCACGCGCGGCGGTAAGTGCCTGGTTGGAATATCAAACGAGAAGTCGAATTCAACGCTGACGAATCGATAAAGCCTTCGAATCCACGATGAGCCCCAATGAACTACTGTGGGCCGATTCGGAGGTTTACCATCGGCGATTCGAGAAGAGCGCCGTCGCGCTGATTGCCGTTCATCGCGCCCTTTCCGCCGATCGCCAACTATGCGAGGGCATCGACGAATTCCTTCATCTTTACGAATGGGTGGCGTGCGCCGATCCAAATCACTTCACGCAAGTATGGCGCGACCCTGGGGCATACTTCTGGACGCGCCGCGCGGTCCACTTTCTGGCGAGTTGCCGAGGAGAGCCGCTCGGGACGGTTGAACGCGAGTACTGTGCCGAGGTCCGCGCCAATAGCCCCGTCGAGGCCCTTGCGCACCATCTGGGCGAATTCAAGCGATTCGCGCTCGCCCTCGGCATTATCGGGGGCAAGGACATTTCGTTCTCCGAACCGTATGAAGCCTCGCTGCCGCTGGCGATTCCCGGGACGCCATTGGTCATCATGGGCGACACCCATGCAACGATCGTCGGCTTCTCGCACGGATCACTTGAAGTCCTGAATCCTCGACGGTTACTCCCGATTTCCGACAAAGGAAGCACCGGCAATGGCCTTCGCATCGAAGCATGCCCGACGATTAGCTGCGACGACGTGAATGTGTTCCTGAATCCGGCCACGTTCCATTTGCCGGGCCTAGGAATTCCTGGCGCATGGACACACCTGCCGCTCTCGTTTCAGTTCGAGCACGCCGGTCTCGTGACCGAGGCTCTCGCGGCAATTCGCATGTACCAGCCGTGGACATTCTCCCATTTAGCCGCCGGCTTGCACACCATTGGGCTAAAGCCTCACGACGAGCTGCTGTTCAATGTCACCGCGTCGGAGCTGCCGGGCTCCTTCGTATGCTCCGTACCGACCGATCCTTACTTGCTCGCTAGTTCGTTCATTCACGAATTTCACCACAACACCCTTTTCGGCCTCGAAGAGCAGGGGCCGTTTTTCGAGGCGGGCGGGCAAGATGAGCAAGATGAAATAGAGGGCGAGAACCATTACTCGCCGTGGGTCGCGACGCTGCGGCCGTTGCATGGCATCCTACACGCGGTCTATGTGTTCCTGCCGGTGTTTAGGTTCTGGAACGCGATCGCGCGCGACATATCGCTTGATGAAACTCGGCATGCCTTCGCGCGCGAGCAACTTGCGCGGATTCCGGTCCAGCTTCAGATCGGGATAAACCAACTGCGCCGCCATGCGAAGCTGACTCCCTTTGGCTCGATGCTGCTGGATGCGATGACAGCGGAGTCTGCACGGTTTCAGGAGGAGACGCGGATGATGGGCGTCACGCTGAAGACCCCGGTCATCGGCATCGCCGCGAGCGGTGCATTTCAACCCCTCATGCGTAAGGGCAAACACGTGACGGTCGGCGAGACCCTCCTCGAGCATCTGGAGGCGAGCGACGTTTACGGCGAATGCGCAGAGGAAAAAGGCCTTCTCGCCAGAGCCATGAACCACTAAGACTTCGCACCGCTCGATTCGCGCAATTCGAGGTAATTCTCCAGAATAACGGCAGCCGCGACCGCATCGACGGCCTGCTTCTTTTTCCCGCGCCGCACCGCGTTTCCCAGCCGTTGTTCGGCTTCGAAGCTCGATAGGCGCTCGTCTTGAAGCTTCACCTCGATACCCATTGCTTCCGCGAGCCGAGCGGCGAAATTTCGTGCATGGCGCGCCATCGGACCCTCCGATCCGTCCATATTGACCGGAAGCCCAACCACGAGGCACTCTATTTGACGGCTACCGAGCGCACGCCGGATAGCCTCCTTATCGGCGCCGAAAGAACGGCGTTCGATGGTGCACAGCGGATGGGCCGACAGGCCGTCGGCATCAGTCACTGCGATGCCGATTCTGCGGGCACCCAAATCCAAAGCAGCAATCGCCATAAGTGGTATGCGTAATGCTACTCCACGGCGGCATGCGAATTCGACGGCGAGGGGCTGTCAGTAAATGATTTTGAAAATCCTTGCTACGAAAAGGCAAATAGCCTAAGGTTTCGCTCCAATGGGGTTTCGGGGACTGTCCGGGGGAGGACTTCCGCGTGCGCTAGTTGCGCTTATCGTTGCATTTTTTGCAACGGCGGCTGCACTTCACCTATTCTTTGCTAATGCCACACCGCTTGATTCCGACGTTTCGTTGGTGTCCGCCGGTACAGAAGCTGCCGATGTCTATGCCGAGGCAGCCGAATCGGTGGAACCCGCGCCGCCCGCAATAGCAATTCAGACCGACCTCGATCGCAGCGCGACTATCGAGCGCTATCTGATGCAAGCCGGCTTGGGTCAGCAGGACGCCCACGCGTGGGCGGCTTTCTTCGAAACCGCGGCCGATAGCAATCTGCTTCGCAAGGGACATCCCATCACCGTTTATAAGGATTCCGAAACCGGCTCGCTAACCGGATTCAAATACGATGTCGACGACCGCGTTCAAATTTTCGAGTCGAGCCTCGGCGCTGGCATTGTCAAGGCGTATCGACAACCGATTCGCTACACGGTGCGCCCGGTCAGCCTCGCCTTCGAAATTCACGGCAACAGCTTCCACGACACCGCGCTCAAGCAGCATCTTCCGCAGTCGGTAGTCGACAGTATCGAAGACGCGTTCTCCGGTCGTTATGACCTCAACCATATGGCAGCTGGCTCTGCCGTGAAATTAATCTACGACGAACAGGTGAGCCGCGACGGCGTGCATCGGATGGCGGGAGATATCGAAGCCGCTGAAATCCGCCACGGAACCAATACCATCAAGGCGTTTGCGTTCCGCGATGAGCATGGCCGAGCGCATCTCTATGATGAAGAGGGGCGTGCACTCGGTCCCCAGTACCTCCGCTACCCGGTGAATTTCCAGTACATCTCCTCCCCATTTACCTTGCATCGATACCATCCCATCCTGCATCAATATCGGCCGCATCTCGGCGTCGATTTGGCTGCCCAATACGGCACTCCGGTCAAGGCCATTGCCGACGGCAGGGTCGAGACCTCCGGATGGTGCGGGGAGCTCGGCAACTGTATTCGCCTCGAGCACGAAAACAGCACGGTCAGCATCTACGGACATCTTTCGAAAATCGATCCGAGCGCAGCGCCTGGCGCCTACATCAAAATCGGCCAGGTTATCGGACAGGTCGGATCGACCGGACTATCGACCGGACCGCATTTGCATTTCGCTATCGAGAAGCGCGGCCTCAATGTCGATCCGCTGACCCAGACCCTCGGCGTGCATCATCAGGTCTCGCCGCGGATGAGGGCGCTGTTTGAGAATTTCAAGACCCGTTACCAGACCGCGCTGGCGAAGTTGCCGAATCTCGGCAGCCACTTCGCTGCGGCGCTCGCGCGTAAGCCCGCCATCTCGCCGTTGGCGGACCAGTATCATGTGACGTTGACGCCTCATGTAAGCGTCAACACCTCGGCCAAGCATCACCACGCGAGCCCGGTCGTTTCCCAGGTGGCTTTTCCGTACAACACCGCCGCGTCCAACTGAATCTCTCGTGATACTCTCGGCACAATGCCGATGAGACCCAGCCTCGACAGCGATTTTTTCAGCGCGCCGCGCCCGCGCGTTTTCGGGCATCGAGGGAGTGCGGGAACACATCCCGAGAACACGATGGCGTCGTTCCAGGCTGCCTATGACCTCGGCACCCGCTACCTCGAAACCGACGCCCACATGACTCGCGACGGCGAGATCGTTGTTTCGCATGACGGCGACCTCGAACGCACCTGCGGCCAGCCCGGCGTCTTCAGCGAGATGGACTATGCCGATATCGCGAAGACCGATGCGGGTTACACATTCACCTTCGATGGCAGGGAGTTTCCGTTTCGAGGGAAGGGGTTGCGCATCCCGCGGCTGGCGGAGTTGCTCGCGGCTTTTCCCAGCGCGTTTTTCAACATCGAGCTGAAACCCGAAGCCGCCAGCGGCATCACGGTGTCAGCGCTTAGGGTGATCGATGCGGCGAAGATGCGTCGGCGGATCCTGCTGTCGGGCGAACATCAAATCCGCCTCGACGAGGTGCGCGCGATTGCGCCCGGTATTCCTACCAGCTTCAGTTACCTCGAAATCGCGGCCTTCATGCAGGTGATGGCATCTGGCGATCCGGCGTATCATCCCGCCGGTGATGCGATGCAGATTCCGCCCGAGTATTACTCCTGGAAGCTCGCCACGCCGGAAACCGTCGCGATGGCGCATCGCTACGGCGTCGAGGTCCACATCTGGACGTTGAATGACGAGCCCGCGATGCGCGAGATGTTGGCGCTCGGCGTCGACGGCATCATGAGCGATTTCCCGGGCCTCGCGCTGAAGGTCGCGGCCGCGCGCCGCGATCCTTGATGTCGCTCTCCAGTTACGTCGTCGGAAGAGTAGTTGTCGGCGTCGCGGTCGGCGTCGAAGACGTCCCTGGAGTCGGAGTCGCCGACGCGCGGGGCGTGGCAGTCGCGGTCGGCGATCCCGGCGAAGACGATACGCCAAGCAAGCCCGGCAGCCAGGTCGGTAGGTTGGTCGTGCAATCGACCACAGTGTTCTCGCCGTCGATCGTCAACACCAGATCGCTCGCATACGGATACAACTGCGCAGCGGTAGGCAGCGAAGGCGTGATCGGTTCCTGATCGAAGTCGAACGCTTCACGCAAGTCGTCCAACTTGCGCCGCTTCGGAGCGATGGTATCAAGCTTGATTCGGTTCTTTTTGGTCGAAAAATTCTGCTCGATGAACTGCAAGATCGAGGTGTGATCGGTGACGCCCTTGAACACGCTGCCGGGCTTCACCCACGGCGATACCACGAAGAGCGGCACGCGGAAGGCCGGACCCACCGCCTCTTTTCCATTGGGAAGGCCGGCGGGCACATCCTCGAGAATCTTCGGCGGCACATGCTCAAAGTATCCGCCACCCTCGTCGTAGGTCAGGAACAGTGCGGTGGATTCCCACGCGCTCGAGTTTATCACCGCATCGACAATCCGTGCGGCGAGCAGTTGCCCCATGTCCGGCGGCGCCGGCGGATGCTCACAACACACCGCCTCGGTCACGATCCACGAAACGGCCGGTAGCTCGCCGGCCGCAAGGTCCGCGAAGAACTGGCTGATGTCCGCAGTCGCATTCGCCAGCTTGGTGGGACTGCTCTGCATCTGTTGGAAGAAGATGAGCGGGTTGAACGCACCGATTGGAGTCGGAACGGAACCGTCGGCGACCGAATAACATTTCCATGGCAGTCCCGCCGCATCGACGACGTCGGCCATTGTCGGCCATGTCAATGTAGGCGGCGGTGCGGTCAGTGACGGATTATTGTACGGCAAAGATGTGGTATCGCCGGGCTGCAAATAGTCCCATCCGCTGGTGCCGGACCACAAATAGAGCCGATTAGGCAGCGTCGGTCCGATCATCGAGCAGAAATGATGGTCGCTGAGCGCAAACGCCTGCGCCAGAAGCACGTGATAGATGTGATCGGCAGCCTCGTAGTAACCGAGCGCGGTGGTGCCGCCCTCGTCGATCACGAACCCATTCATCGCGCCCGAGTTCCACTTCACATGGGAGCCTGCCCAACTATGATCGGAATCCGTGTCGCAAAAATGGTTAGGTGATACGGGTGATACTTGTTCTTCGATGAATCGAGATAGGTGAGAGTATCGGGATTGAATCCCTCGGCGCGGTCCAGGCCAGTCCCGAACATCGAGGCGAACGAACCAAAGTAGTGATCGAACGATCGATTCTCCTGGCACATAATCACGATGTGTTTGATTTTGCTCGTCGATGGCCAGTTCGCCTGATCCGGAACAGTAGGCACCGTTTGCGCGGCTAGTTTGCGCTGCGGAAACAGTTGCCATAGCGCCAAGCCTCCCGCTGCCGCCATCGCATTGGTCAGGAATTTGCGCCGATTAATGTTGTTGCGGCGGATTTTCCGCATTAACTCGAACCAGCCGGGGTGAATCAGTCCAGGTTTCGGGGGAAGTGTCAGCATGGCCGATGACTCCGATGGTGCATGAGCGTGTAATCAAGTGGAAATCGCGCCGTAATAAACAAACAATCGTGCTTGTTTGTTAATTGGCACTTAAACATCCCCCCCAATCAATGTCAACTACGGTGAAACCTCCAACTGCCGCTTTCCAGATCGCGCGCGGGTTTGTTACCGTCTCGCTTTCACTCCAAGGAGTCATCATCGATGAAGCTTGATACCACTCTGCTGGCGCGCCACCTCAATGACGCGCCGGCCGTCGCGAAGGCCGCTGAAGAAGCCGGCTTCGATGCGATCTGGACCGCAGAGGCCGGCAGCGACGCATTCCTGCCCGCAGCGCTTGCCGCCGAGCATACCAAGAAAGCCAAGATCGGCACCGCCGTAGCGATCGCGTTTCCGCGCAGCCCGATGGCGACCGCACAAGTCGCGTGGGACCTCGCGGGACTTTCGGAGGGGCGATTCATCCTCGGGCTCGGCACCCAGGTGAAGGGGCACATCGAGCGCCGCTACAGCACCAAGTGGGATGCACCGGTGCCGAAGCTTCGTGAATACGTGCAATCGCTGCGCGCGATTTTCGAATGCTGGTCCAAGGGCGGCTCCAAGCTGAAGTACGAGGGCAAGTTCTACAACTTCTCGCTGATGACGCCGTTCTTCACGCCGCCGAATCACAACTGGCCCAATATTCCCATTTACATCGCGGGCCTCAATGAGCACATCCTGCGGCTGGCGGGCGAAGCGTGTGACGGCCTCCATGCGCATCCGTTCAATTCGCCCAAGTACCTCAGCGACTTCGTGCTTCCCCATGTCGAACAGGGCCTCAAAAAGTCCGGGCGCAATCGCAAGGATTTCACTATCGCGGCAATCGCGTTCGCGATCGTCGGGCATAACAAGGAAGAGCAGGGCAAGGTGCGCGCGCAGGTCCGTCAACAGATTTCCTTTTACGCATCGACGCGCACCTATCGCGTCGTGCTAGAGACTCACGGATGGGGCGCGGTTGCCGATCGCCTGAACGAGAAGGCCGCCAAGGGCGAGTGGGCAGCGATGGCCAGTGAGATCACCGACGACATGCTGGATGTATACTCGGTCACCGGCACCTGGGACGATATCGGCGGCAAGCTGAAAAAGCGTTACGACGGATTGCTCGATCGCGTCGCGTTCTACATGCCGTACAATCCCGGCAAGAACGAGACGGAATGGCGCAACCTAACCAAACAATTCAACGGCTAACGTTCGCGGGCGCCGCGCGTGGCGCATGGGAGGAGAAATGATCAAACTCGCACTCCGCACATTTGCGGCAACCCTGATTATCGGCAGCGTCGCGGCGACGTTCAGTTCGACGGCGCGTGGGCAGGAGGCCGCACCGGCCGCGGCGCCTTCGACGTCGACCGCGGGTTCCAGCGAGACCGCACCGGGAGAAAAGAAATTCACCCTCGTCTCGGAGCAAATCGGGGACACCAAATTCTGGTTCCCCAGCACCATCGTGGTCGAGCCCGGCGACAAGGTCACCTTGATGCTCAAGAACGAGGTGCCCGGCACCTCGGTGACGCACGGCTTCGAACTGCCCGCGTACAAAATCAGCGAGGTGGTCACACGCGGTGAGAAACCGAAGGTCGTGCATTTCACCGCGGACAAGGCCGGCATCTATCCGTATTACTGCCAGTTGCATCCGGGTCATGTCGGCGGCCAGTTGGTAGTCGAACCAGCCGGAAAGTAGCGCGGAAGATTCCTGTCGATGGTGTAAGCGGTGGCGCTTCGATGCGCCGCCGCTTCGCTTTTTCGCGCGATGCGGCCCGCATCGGAATCCTGTACGCTTAGCGCTCGATGCGCAGCCGCCTGCTTTACGCCGCCTCACCCAAAATGTCGGCGCTAATCGAGCAAGCCGATCGGCTCATGGACTCGCCCGCGTTCCGCCTCATCAAGGCGGAAGGAAAAACGCGCGCGGGATTTCTTTCTTGTCCCGATGCTCCGGCGTTCTTCATCAAACGTACCGAAGTGCGCTCGAGGATTACCGGCGTATACGAAATGGCGGCTGGCTCGCGAGCATCGCGAGCGCTGCGCGGTGCGAGGATTCTGCGCGACGCAGGTTTTCATTGCGCAACGCCGCTTGGCGCGATGGACGTGGTGCGCGCGGGCGCGGTTCGCGCGAGCTACCTCCTCAGCGAAGCGCTCGAGACCGCGCACATCCTGAGTCATTTTGCGCTAGGGCGCGAGGGCGAAGCTCGACATGGATACGCGCGCCGCAAAACGGTCTCAGATGCCCTCGCATCCGAACTGCGCCGCCTGCATGACGCTGGCATCTACACGCGCGACCTTCAGGAAACCAACATTATGGTCGACGAGCGCGACGGCGCGATGCGTTTCTACTTTCTCGATCTGGAAGATTTCCGCCACGCATCGAGCGTGTCGCATCGGCGCCGCATGCTGAACCTCGTCCATCTCGATCGCAGTATCGGAAGGTTCGTTTCACGCGCCGGACGCCTCGATTTCCTGTACTCTTACCTAGGTCAGCGCCTCGATCGCGACGCGCGCCGCAAAGCCGTCGCGCAGTACCTGGAACTCAAGCGCAACGTCGAGCGCGCGCACAACCGCCGCCGCGACTAGGGGCGGCAACTTCGCACCCGCAATTTTATGGCTCACGCGATTCGACAACGCGAATACAAGCATCACGCCGAACGCCACGTCGCGGCGGGGGCCAATCTGCGCGATGTGATGCTGGGGCTAAACGACGGATTGGTCGCGTCATTCGCCGTCACCTCGGGCGTCGCGGGTGCATTCAGCAATCCGAGCGTCGTGATCATGGCGGGTCTCGCGGAGATGCTCGGCGGCGCGGTTTCGATGGGGCTGGCGGCATTCATCTCGGCGCGATCGCAGATCGAGTTTTATGAGAGCGAGGTTGATCGCGAGCGCTACGAAATCAAACGCTTTCCCGAACATGAGCGCGACGAGATCCGCGGCATCTACAAGCAGAAAGGATTTTCCGGGCCGCTGCTCGATCAGATCGTCAACCACATCACCGGCGATCCCGACCGCTGGGCCGACGTGATGATGCGCGAGGAACTCGGCTTCATCGAGGAAAATTTTGAATCGCCGCTCAAATCGTCGGTGGTGGTCGGCGCGTCATATCTGCTCGGCGCGACGGTTCCGGTCGCGCCCTACTTGTTCATGGCGCCGCCAACTGGAATTGCGATTTCGGCGCTCATCACGGTGCTGGTGTTGTTCGCGGTCGGCGCCGCGAAGACCATTATCACCGCGCGCTCATGGTGGCGCAGCGGCATCGAGAGCATGCTGACTGGCATCGCGGCGGGCGCGGTCACGTACGGTGCGGGCCGGCTGTTCGGAGGGCCTCGCTAGCGACGGCTAGTTCTCAATGAGGATGTCGTCGCCCTCGAACTTTACCGCGTAGCATCCCAGCTTGATTTTCTCATCATCGAGATTGATGCCGGTGGTCACATCGTATTCCCATCCGTGCCACGGGCAGGTCACCGCAGTGCCATCGAGGGTGCCCTCACCGAGCGGTCCGCCGCGATGTTTGCAATCGTTATCGATTGCATAAAATTTTCCGCCCACGTTGAACAGCGCGATCTTCTTGCCTGCGAGATCAATCGTCTTTCCGGTTCCTTCGGGAATGTCGGCGCGCGATGCGATCCTGGTGGCCATGTGCAATTCCTCAAGGTAGATTTTCGGCGAAAATTTTCAGGTCGTATATTCGGCGTTAATCTTAACGTAATCGTAGCTCAGGTCGCAGGTCAGGATGGTGGCGCTCGCGCCTCCCAGCTTCAGATCGAGGCTCACCTTGAACTCGCGCTCGCGCATCTTTTCCGCCGCCTGCGGCAACGCTTCGACCATCAAAGCTCCGCGCGCGGCGACTTTCACGCCGGCGATCGCGAGCACCAAACGATCCGATTCGACCATCGCCCCCGACGATCCCGCGGCCATCAGGATGCGGCCCACGTTGGGATCGCATCCGAAGAATGCCGTCTTGACCAGCGGCGAGTTCGCGATTTGACGCGCGCATCGCTCCGCGTCGGCGGGAGATTTCGCGCCCTTAACCTCGACCGTCACCAGCTTAGTCGCGCCTTCACCGTCGTAGACCAACTCGCGCGCGAGCGACGCCGACACTGCCTCGACACCGCGGTTGAACGCGTCGAGATCCTTGCGCGAGGGCGCGCGATTTCCCGCCGCTCCGCTCGCCATTAGAATGACCGTGTCGTTAGTCGACATGTCGCCGTCGACGGTTATCGCATTGAAGCTATGCGGCAAAGCGGCTTTGAGAGCCACTCTGAGCTGCGGCGCGGATACCGCGGCGTCGGTCACGACATACGCGAGCATGGTCGCCATTTTCGGTGAGATCATGCCGGAGCCTTTCGCGACGCCCGCGATCGTGACCGGCGCGCCAGCAATTTGCATCGTCACCGATGCGATTTTGGGACGCGTGTCAGTCGTCATGACTGCACGCGCGAAATCTTCCATGCCGTCGGCGCGCAGTTCCCGCGCGGCCTCGCGCACGCCGGCGCCGAATTTTTGCAAATCGTAAAGATGCCCGATGACGCCGGTCGACGACGGCGCGATCAATTCGGCGTCGCATCCGATTTCTTTTGCAGTCAGCACGCACGAATCGCGCGCGAGCTTCAGTCCCGGCTTTCCGGTGAAGCTGTTAGCGCAGCCTGAGTTGGCAACCACTGCCTGCAAGCGGCCCGAGCGAATGCGATCCATCGTGACGTAGACCGGCGCCGCCTTCACGCGATTGGCGCTGAACACGGCGGCCGCGGCAGCAGGCGCATCAGCGACGATGAGGCCCAAGTCCCTCGCGCCAGCAGCTTTTTTCAAGCCGGCGCTCACACCGGAAAAGCTGAATCCTCGCACCACTGCCGGCTCGGCGTTTACGCGCATCACAATCCTCCGTGCGCCGTACTATACGGACGCAGCGCGACGGATCAAATGATTTCGTGTTACGAAATTCGGCGGGTCACGATCGATTGAGTGAACGCAGAATGCGCGCCTCCAAGCCGTCGAGAAATTTCCGCAACTCCCGATCCTTCGCGATTCCGCGCGCTTGACGCACTCGCGATAGCGCCGGCTTCGGTCTGCCGGTCTTGTAGAGGTTGCTTGCGAGCCACGCGAGCGCTCGCGCTTTCAGAGCCGGGTCAAGGCCGACACGAAGAGCTTTTTCATACAACGGGATCGCGAGAGCCTCGCGCGTGTTGTTGTCGTGAAAAACGCCAAGTTGATACAGCGCAACGGCTTTCTTGCCCGAGGAAGTCGCTCGATTGACCTCGTCCTCCAGGGCAAAGCGATTTCGCCGCGGTCTCACGTGACTAATCGAGTTCGGTGGATGCGAGATCCTTCGCGAGGACGCTCAGGATGACTACACGGCGTTGCCGTGTAGTCACTTTCCATGGCAGCGTTTGTATTTCTTGCCCGAGCCGCACGGGCACGGGTCGTTACGCCCGACCCGATCGGGTTCGCGCTTGGCCTGCGCCGGTTGCGATTGCTGCACTTCGTTGCCGTGACTCATCTGGACGCGCTGCGGCTTGGCCGCTTGCTGCTGTTCAACCTGCTGGACGTCCTGCGGCTTCTGGACCTGCACCGAAAAAACTTTTTCGACGATGTCCTTCTGCATCACATCCATCAGCGACCCGAACATCGTGAAGCCTTCCTTCTGATATTCGACCAGCGGATTCTGCTGCGCATAGCCGCGCAGCCCGATGCCCTCCTTGAGGTGATCCATCGCGAGCAGATGATCTTTCCACAGCGCGTCGAGCGTTTGCAGCGACACAATCTTCTCGATCTGCCGCATCACCTCGGGCGAGAACTCCGCCTCGCGCTGATCGTACAGCGCCTTGATCGGCTCAAGCGCGAGGTCAATCAGCTCGTCGGGCTGTCGGACATCGTTTTTGTCCGCGATCTCCTTGAGGCCGGGGCGAAAGCGGAATTGCTTGAAAAATGCGTTCTCGATCTCCGGCCAATCCCACTGATCGGGATCCTTTTCGACGTCGCAATGCGCCGCGATGATCTCCTCGATCGAAGCCTCGCACATATCGAGAACGTCGTCTTTGAGCGGCTGGGGCGACAGCAACTCGCGACGGCGGTGATAGACCACCTCGCGCTGCTTGTTCATCACGTCGTCGTATTCGAGCAGATGTTTGCGGATATCAAAGTTGTGCGATTCAACTTTCTTCTGCGCATTTTCGATTGCGCGCGAAATCCATCGATGCTCGATCGGCACCCCGTCTTCCATCCCGATCTTACCCATCAGGCCTTTCAGGCGATCGGCGCCGAAGATTCGCAGCAGGTCATCTTCGAGCGAAATATAAAATCGCGACGATCCCGGATCGCCCTGGCGACCCGACCTTCCACGCAGCTGATTGTCGATGCGCCGCGATTCGTGGCGCTCGGTGCCGAGGATGTGCAAGCCACCGGCCTTGAGCACCTGTTCGCGTTCCTCGGCGCATTGCGCTTTGTACTTTTCCAGCGCCGCCTGAAAGTTGGGATCCTTCGGATCGCGCGTGCCGGTCTCGGACGCCGCCATGAACTCCGGATTGCCGCCCAGCACGATGTCGGTACCGCGGCCCGCCATGTTGGTGGAAATCGTCACCGCGGCGAATCTGCCGGCCTGCGCGACGATTTCGGCCTCGCGCTCATGATTCTTCGCATTGAGTACGTGATGCTTGACGCCGGTCTTCTTGAGCTTCTCGGCGACCCGCTCCGACTTTTCGATCGACACGGTGCCGACCAGTACCGGCTGTCCCTTCTCGCTGCATTCGACGATCTCATCGATGACCGCGTCGAATTTTTCGGCTTCGGTCTTGAAAATCATGTCGTGATGATCGATGCGGATCATCGGCTTGTTGGTCGGCGCCACCATCACGTCGAGGCGGTAGATCTCGCGAAACTCGACCGACTCGGTATCCGCCGTGCCGGTCATGCCCGCGAGCTTTTTGTACATGCGAAAATAATTTTGGAACGTGATGGTCGCCAGTGTCTGATTCTCGGACTCGATTTTGACGCCTTCCTTCGCCTCCACCGCCTGATGAAGCCCGTCACTCCAGCGCCGCCCCGGCATCAGACGCCCGGTGAACTCATCGACGATAATGACCTCGCCCTCTTTGACCACGTAGTCGACGTCGCGCTTGTAGAGTGTGTGCGCGCGCAGCGCCTGGTTCACATGATGCAGCACCAGGATGTTGCGCGGGTCGTAGAGATTCTCTACTCCGAGTACTTGCTCGGCCTTGGTAACGCCTTCCTCAGTCAGCGCGACCGTCTTGAGCTTCTCGTCGATGGTGTAGTGTTCTTCCTTGCGCAGCTTCGGGATCGCGCGATCGACGATGTAGTAGGTGTCGGTGGATTCTTCCGAGGCACCCGAGATGATCAGCGGCGTGCGCGCCTCATCGATGAGAATCGAATCGACCTCGTCGACGATCGCATAGTTGTGTTCGCGCTGAACGTAGTCGTTCAGGTTGAACTTCATATTGTCGCGCAAATAATCGAAGCCGAATTCGTTGTTCTGCCCGTACGTGATGTCGGCCTGGTAGGCGAGCTTGCGATCTTGATCGGATACTCCATGCACGATGACGCCGACGCTAAGCCCGAGGAAATTGTAGATGCGCCCCATCCATTCGGAGTCGCGCCGGGCCAGGTAATCGTTGACGGTCACGACGTGCACGCCGCGACCGCTGAGCGCATTGAGAACCGCCGGCAGCGTCGCGACCAACGTCTTGCCCTCGCCGGTCTTCATCTCGGCGATCTTGCCCTCGTGCAGGACCATTCCGCCGATGAGTTGCACGTCGAAATGGCGCTGGCCCAAGGTGCGCTTGCTGGCCTCGCGCACCGCCGCGAACACTGGCGGCAGCAGGTCTTGCATCACTTCGTTCTGGCGCTCGCGATCCTCGATCGCAGACAGCGTGGCTTTCCATTCGGCGACTTTCGCGCGCAACTCGTCGTCCGAGAGCTTTTCGAACTCCGGCTCGAGACCGTTGATCTCGTCGACGTAGGGCCGCAGCCGCTTCACTTCGCGGTCGTTCTTCGAGCCGAAGATCTTCCGTCCTATCGATGAAAAAGTTGATGCCATTTTTTTAGCGAGCGGAGCGGCGGTCGTGACCGCCTCTCACTTTGCCCGACCCATCATTCTAGCAAGAGTGAAGGATCATGGCAGACCCGGAATCATCTCTCTATTCTAACCGCCGATTCGACTTCGGGCCCGAAAAAGCGCCGCCCCACCCGCACGAAGCGATCGGGCATTTCGGTGACGAAGAAACTCTGGCTGCCGCGCGAGGTGCGCGAAGCAATGCCCAACGCATCGAGGCGCTCGCGCACCGCCTCGGCAGTGGCGGTTGCCGAGTCGACGATTTTCACGCCCTGCCCCATCACGCGCTGGAACAGCGGCCGCAGCAGCGGATAATGCGTGCATCCAAGCAGCAGCGTGTCGATGCCGCTGGCCGTGAGGCTCTCCAGATAGTACGCGACGGCCTTCTCGGCGATCTCGTTGTCTAGGAATCCCTCCTCGACCAGCGGCACCAACAGCGGACATGCGCGAGTGTAAATTTCCGCGCGCGGGCGTGCCGCCTGAATCGCGCGCGTATACGCACCCGAAGCGATCGTCGCCTCGGTGCCGATGACGCCGATTTTGCCGGAGCGCGAAGCCTTCGCCGCCGCGCGCGCTCCCGGATCGATCACGCCGATGACGGGAACCGCGGTTTCGCCCGCGATGCGATCGAGTGCGACAGCGCTGGAAGTGTTGCACGCGATCACCAGCATCTTGATGCCCTTGGCGAGCAGGAACTCGGTGTTCTCGCGCGAGTATTTGATGATGACCTCGTTCGATTTGGTGCCGTACGGCAACCGCGCCGTGTCGCCGAGATAGATGAAATGTTCGCGCGGGAGCGCGGCGACCAGTTCCTTCAAGACGGTAAGGCCGCCGATACCGGAATCGAAGACGCCGATCGGACGCTCCGCCGCCGGGTTGGAACCTCGGCCTCCGCGCGCGATGCCCGGCGCTCGATAGCCATTGGGCGACCGGCGCGGGCCCGGAGTGAGCCGCGAGGCGACGGCTTTGGCAGCGGGAGTGATTCGTCGCGTCATCGTGTCGCCAGCCGTTCGCCCGCAGTCGCCGGGTGCAGCGCAGGGGCGCCAAACACGCGCTCGTGGACGCTGGAATTTTCCATGCAAAGGTAGGAAGGAATCTCGGCGCCCGCGGTTTTGAATTTGTCGGCGAGAATTTTGTACAGCCGAATGCGCATCGTCGCGAAGGTGCGATAGCGGCCGTCCTCGGCGAGCACGTCTTCGCCCACCAGCATGGCATCTTTCGGGAAACGCCGGCGCGCCGCGGCACGCAGCCCCGGCGTCATGCGCAGCCCGCCCATACTAAGGAAGGAAATCTTCGCGGGCGCAATCGTCGAAAACAATTCCTCCATCAATTCTACATAATCGTGCTCGGCGTCGGGATACGCGATGATCGGGTCGAGATGAAATGCCACGCGATAACCCGCATCGAGGACACGACGCGCCGCCGCGATTCGCTCGGACGGCGACGCGGTGCGATGCTCGCATGCCTCGAACACGCGGCGCGGCGAGAGCGTCCATGACACCAGCACGCGGCCGCGCGGATCGAGCGTCAGTAGATTTTCGATTTCGTGGGTCTTGGTTTTGAATTCGAGCGTTAGCTTTTCGCGCGCCGAGAAAAAGTTTACCAAGTCGATGCTGAGACCGGTGACCGAGTCCATCGCAAGCGAGTCGGCCAGCTCGCCGGTGCCGATACGGAAATGGCGCGCCGGAGCGGTCGCGCTCAGTTTGTCGATTTCGGCAAACGCATCTTCATAATTCGCATAGACCTGGAAGCCGGGATTGTCGGCCACATACTCCTGCAGAAAACAATAGCTGCAGTCCATCGGGCAATTCGACGCGAGCGTGAGGACCAGGTATCCGCAGCAGGCGAATTTGGCGGAGCCTGCAGGACACGCCATCAAAAACGGACTGCGGCGATGCATGATGACCATGCGGCGCTTGCCGGCTGCGAACGAATCGGCGAGGCCGACGGCCGGCCGCGCAGTGACGCGACCATCGGCGACGAAACTTACTGGCGCGATCATAGCGGCGCGCGCAATCACGCGCTTCGCAAGCGTGGTATCGCGGCAAGCGTCTTCTATATAGATGGCGTCGAGGTCAAATTTCATTCGTCACTGCCCATCAGACCTAACCCCTAACCCCTTCCCCTAAAGTGGAAGGGGAACCGGATAAGAGAGTTCGCCTATCATGCGGCATCATCTTCGCCGCCGATCAATTTCGCGATCCGAACCAGCCCGGCCTTTTTCGCCGCAAGCGCATCGATCAGATTTTCGAGTTCCGACGCGGTGCGCGCGCTGACCCGAATCACCAACTCATCAGAGCCGAGGTCCTTGGGCAACTCGACGCGAACCCCCGCAGGAAGCCTGAGCATCGCGACCTCGGATGACAAGCGGTCCAGCGCGAGTTTCAGGCGTGGAAACCGTATCGCTCTGAGCGCATCGAGGAAAGCCGCCGCGCGCCACGGGCCGGAGCCGGCGAGCCTGCAGGCGCGCTGGATCTCGTCGCGCAGGAGGATCGCAGAGGAGGATACGCCCTCGCGAATTTCGATCTCATCGAGCAGATCGATCGCCGCGACGAGTTGCCCGGTGCGCAACTTGAGGCGCTCCGCAATGTCGAGCAGACCCATGCGCGACGGAGTGTCCATCGCGAGCCATTTTTCGGTGTGCGCGTCGGGAAGATGGCGGCTCGCGGCGCAGGCGCGGATTGCCGCCGCAGTTGTTTCATCGCGCATCATGAAAATGTTCACTCGAATTCGATTCGTGCACTTGTCGAACAATTTGGCGCATCGCGGTCGTCATCCGCAAAAGCGAATCGTCCACGCTGATTCGCCATCGCGATGCGGCAGTAGAGGCAGTGTCGTACAAATCGGATTCTGCGGCGAGACCTCGACGCCGCGCACCCTGCGCGAGGATCCGGCATTTTTCGGCGAGCACGTCGGTCACTGCTTCGCGGCGCGCATCGGAAAGGCGATCGTTCAAAAGCAACTTCATCAGCGCGATCACGCGAAAGCGATCGATCGCCGGAATCGAGGAAGAGAGCTGATCGGGATGACCCGCGCGGCGCGTTACCAGCGGCGAATCGAGGAGGCCGACCTCGTGATCGACCAGAATGCGGAGCCAAAGATCGTAATCTTCCGCTGCGGCGAGGTCCTCATCGAAGCCGCCGAGCGCGCGGAAGAGATCGGTCTTGAGAATCACCGCCGAAGGACTGATGAGACAGGTCCGAATCGAATCGACGAAGATGTCGCCGGCGCGTTTTAGATGACGCAGGCCGGGATTCACGCGGCGTGCATCGCGAATCCAGATTTCCGTGGTCTGCGAAATCGCGCAGTCTGGATACTCGCGCATGAAAGCGAGCTGACGGTGGAGCTTGTCAGGCGCCCAAACATCATCGGAATCGAGGAACGCGATCAGCGGGGCGCGCGCCATCCCAACGCCGCGATTTCGCGCCGCCGCCGGCCCACGATGCTCGGTGCGCTCGACCGTTACCCCGTTTAGATTAGCGAGCTTGTCGGAAGTTCCGTCGGTTGAACCATCATCCACCACAATCAGCTCGAAATGCGCGTCGCGCTGCGCGAGAACCGAAGCGACCGCCTCGCGCACCATCGCACATCGGTTGTAGGTCGGGATTATTACGCTGACTTCCGTAGTCATTTGAGGCGCCGTCGCATTCACCGCGCGAGCTTCAGGATGCGCTTGCGCAACTCATCGATACCCTCGCCGTCAGTGACAGAGCAGAGGATCGGTTCGATGGCGAGCGGGGCGAATGCGGCAACTGCGCGCGAGCGCTCCGAGCGCTCGAGCTTGTCGCATTTGGTGGCGACGACGATAAGGGTTAAGCCGCGGTCGCGAATAATTTCTGCGAGTGCGAGTTCATCGGGTCCGGGGCCGCGGCGCGAATCGACGAGCATAACCAGCGCGGCGAGATTTTCCCGCTGGCGCAGGTATTCGCTCATCGACGACGCGATCCTTTGCGCGATTGCCTCGGGCATCTTGGCGTATCCGTAACCCGGCAAATCGGCGAGCGCGAGTGACTCGCCTACCGCGAACAGATTGATGCTCTGGGTGCGGCCCGGAGTCTTGCTCGTCCTCGCAAGGCCTTTGATCCCGGTGAGCGCGTTGAGCAGGGAGCTCTTGCCGACATTGGAGCGGCCGGCGAGAGCGACTTCGGCGCGGTTCCATCGCGGGCAACCCTCAAGTGAAAATACCGAGGTCACAAATTCCGCATCCAGCTTCATGATGGTGATGAGATACGGCTCTCAGCCGGCGAACTCGATATGCGGCGGGGCCGGCGTCGTTTCGCTCTGCGCGAGTAGCCGATCGAGCTGCCCTGTCAGCGCGTGGCGAAATTCGCGCAGCATCACTCCTCGATGGCGGTCGGGATAAGGCGCGAGGAATTTGAGTGCCGCGCGCAAATGCAGGATGGCGCTGTCGACGATTCCGTCGGCGAGCTTGTGATTGGCGACCGCGGCGCGCAGCAGTCCGAGATAAAACTCCCAGTCGGATTCATCGCCTTCGAGGAGGTTCATGGCCTCCTCCATTTCTTCATGCGCCTCGAAAAACTCGCCTCGATTGAATCGCTCGACGCCGCGGAGAAAATGTTCGCGGCTGTCATCGGGCATGAGCAAATTCGAAACTTCGCGAAAAAATTCGGATGGCCATGAAATTTGCCGGCGGCGCGATCGCGATCAGGGCTCGTCGGTATCCTCGCCGCTGTCGGCACTTGCGACGTTGAGGGTCTTCTGGAGGCCCTGGAGTTGCGACACGAAGTAGGCTCGGATGAAACGCTTGACGATCGCATCGGGGACCGGAAGCTGCTGCGGCACGCTGGTTGAATCGTGAAATTTGATCAGCGTGCTCGCACCTTCATCGGTGAGATTGTATTCCGCGCTGGTAGCGAAGGGGCCGCTGTCGAGCGTGTGATAGGTGATGCGGTGCTGATCGGGGAAGTATTGAAAGGTGACGCGACTGGTGGTTGCCTGTCCCGGAACCGCGGCGATCTCCATCTCGATAGTCTTTTCGTTGTCGCTCTGCGAGATGACCCGCATGCTCTTTATTTCATCGTAATGGCCTTTGTCGAAATTCTTGATCGCGTCAAATACTTGCGGCTCGGGAGCGCCGATGCGCGCGGTGAAGTCTGCGGTCCAGGCGTCGCCCTGATGCACGATATTTTCGCTCATCAGGCCCGCCTTGCGCACGCGATGTTGCTGATAAAGGTAATATCCGCCGATGCCGACGACCGCGATGATGAACAGGGAGCTCACGATTTTGTAGGTCTTGCTCATTGATGTGCCTTGATCCGCATTATGATGACGCGCCGGGAATGAGTTGTCGGCCTCGAATGATTTTCTCGTTTAGCGGCCGAAAATGCCAACCAACTCGGCGCTTTCCTTTATGTGCCCGTTCATCGCGTCACGCACCGATTGCGCATTCGGGCGATCTCCCAGATTAGGTTTCGCGTCCAGCGCAAACAATCTGAAATGATAATGATGTGGTTTGCCGGGCGGCGGACACGGTCCCATATAAGCTACTTCCCCCGCGCTATTGACTCCCTCTTTTCCATCGATCGCGCCCCGATATAGACCGTTAGTACCAGGCGAAATGTCGTACACCACCCAGTGAACGAATGTCCCCCCAGGGGCATCAGGGTCCTCAAGCAACAGCGCCAAGGACTTGGTTCCCTCTGGAACCATTCCCTTCCAGGACAACGGCGGAGATTGATTGGCGCCACTGCAGGTGAATTGCGTCGGAATTATGGCGCCATTCGAAAACGCGGGGCTTGTAATTTGAAGCTTTGATGCGTCGGCTGCAATGCAGGACATAAGAAACATTGAAATGGTGAGAGACACCATCAAGCCCGCTTGAGGAGAGTTATGCTGTCGCATGCGAGCGAAACTCCGTCGAACTCTTGTAAAATGCCACAGGACAACTAGCTAATGGTCGGCATATAAGTTATTCTACTGAGAATACTGCATTCATGAAGCTGGGGAGGAGCTTTCGGGCAATATAAATCGGGCAATAGCGCCTCTTAACCTGTCCCCGCAGTTTTGCGAGTTACTAGAGCAGTTAAGGCAGGCGTAAAATCGCAGCGGAGCCGTTTTTTGCAAAACCTCAAGAAAAATCAACTAACCAGTTTTAAGCGGCGCCCCGAACTTTCTTTACCGGGAGATACAATGGCTACGGAATCCAAATACACCTTGCCGCGTGTCATGACGGTAAAGGAATTGTCTGACTACCTGCGCGTTCATCCTTCTACCATCTACAAGCTCCTGCGCCGCGGGGAATTGCCGGGCTTCAGGATTGGGACCGATTGGCGCTTCAATGCCGAAGTTATCGATAAGTGGTGCCTCGAGCGCAATATGAAGTTGCCCGACGATCCGTCGACACGCAACTGACATTCGAGAATCCGATATCTTCACGACCCTGCGCTAATACAATATGGCCGCCGATCCGCCTCGCTGAAGCGAATAGGATCACTTCGCGCAAGCTCACCATTTACCAAATCGGGAAGCGACGCTTGATCTCGCCGCCGATGTGCCGCACCATTCCGGTCGTTCAACCACGATCATGATTACCGTCGCCAGAAAACCCCTTGCCACCGAACCTGCAGCGCCCAGTCCACGCCGCCGCGGCTCGCTCGATCAGGTTCTTATCGACGCCGCGATGGATTTGTTCGCCTCCTACGGATATCGCGGCACCTCGCTGTCGCGCATCGCGCGCGCGGCCGGCGTCACCAAGGGCGCGCTCTACTGGCATTTCAGCGACAAGGAAGAATTCTTCCTCGCGGTGGTCGAGAAGGTGCTCGGCGAATGGGGTCAGCGCTATCCGGTCCCGATTACCAGCAAAAAGGAATTCACCAAAGCGTTTTTGTGGACCTTCGAAAACATGGCGGTGCTCAATGAGAAGAATCCATGGGTCAGCCGCCTGCTCCTCATCATCACGCTTGAATCGCATAAGATAAGTCCGCGTGTTTTGCGCGCGATGCGCCGCGCCAACCTCGGCTACCTGCGCAACTTTCGCGTACTGGTCGAGCGCGGCAAGGAGGTCGGCGTCTTCGATCCGTCGCTCGACGCTTTGTGGGCTGGAACGCAAATGTTCGCGAGCTACCTCGGCCTCGCCAATCTGTGGTACCTGCACGGTCCTCGCTTCAATTTGCGCCGCTCGCTGGCGCGTCAGGCGCGCGAGTTTATGCATCAGTGGAGCATTAAAAAATGAAGGCCGGGCTGATCTACGAGATCGAGACGATCAAGCCCTTCAAATCGCCGACTTACGAGGCCGACGTTTATCGCGAGACGCTCGAGCAGATCGAGCTCGCCGATCGCCTCGGTTTCGATTCGGTGTGGACGGTCGAGCATCACTTCCTCCACGAGTTCTCATACTGCTCGGCGCCGGAGGTTTTCCTCGGATGCGTCGCGGGCCGCACCAAGCGCATCCGTATCGGTCATGGCGTGGTGGTGCTGCCATTCAATCATCCCGTGCGCGTAGCGGAGCGAATCGGCGTGCTCGATATCGTCTCGAATGGGCGCGTCGAGTTCGGCACCGGACGCGCTACTACGATGGATGAGATCCTCGGCTTCGGGATGACGCCCGCAGAGACGCGTCCGCGATGGCTCGAGGCGGTCGAGATGATCCCGCGCATGTGGCGCGAGGATCCGTTCACGCATTACGGCAAGTTCTGGTCGGTCGAGCATCCGATCTCGGTGATTCCCAAGCCGGTACAGAAGCCGCATCCTCCGATGTGGGTTGCGTGCACAAATCCGCTTACCTTCGAGCTCGCCGCGCAGCGCGGTCTCGGCGCGCTATGCTTCACGCTCGGCGTCGAGCTCAAGGACGTTGCGCCGCGCATCAAGCTCTATCGCGACACCATCAAGCATGCGCAGCCGGTCGGGCAATCGATCAACAATCAGATTTCGCTCAACATCATGGGGCTGATTAGTGATAGCCCCAAGAAGGCCGAGGAAATCGCGCGCGAAGCCGTTCTGTGGTACGTGCGCAAGGGCTTCAAGCTGGTCTCAAGCGTTGCCGAAGCGAAATCGAAAGACGAGTCGTACAAATATCTGAACACCGCATCGAAATTCGATCCGGCGCAAATCACCGGCGACTACTATGGCTTCCTCAAGGGCGACGATCTCATCGCCGTTGGAGGACCATCGGAGGCGCTCCGTGTAGCAAAACGCTACCGCGAGATCGGCGCCGATCAGGTGCTGTTCTTCCTGCAGTACGGCGCGATTCCGCATGAGGAGATCATGCGCTCGATTGAGATCATCGGCGAGAAAGTGCTTCCCGAAATTCAGTCGTGGCCGACTCCCGGCGCCGTCACCATTTGCGAGCCGCACAACGCGCACAATCGATAGGGAGAAATCGATGGACCTTGGACTGCAGTATGAAATTCAACGCTCGCGCCCGCACTACCCCAACTTCATGTACGACATTTACCATCAGGCGACCGAGCAGGTGATTCTCGCCGACAAGCTCGGCTACCATTCGGTATGGACCGTCGAGCATCACTTCTTAAACGAATGGTCCTACTCGTCGGCGCCCGAGGTCTGGTACGGCGCGCTCAGCCAGGTCACCAAGAACATTCGCCTGGGTCACGGCGTCAGCCTGCTGCCGATTCCATTCAACCATCCGATTCGCGTGGCCGAGCGCATCGCCGTGCTCGATATCATGTCGAATGGGCGCGTCGAATGCGGCACCGGCCGCTCGATCACCGAGCAGGAACTCGGCGGCTTCAACATCAATCCGGAAGATTCGCGTCCGATGTGGGAAGAAGCGGTCGCGCAAATTCCGAAAATGTGGACCCAGGAAATCTACGAGGGCTTCGAGGGCAAGTATTTCCAGATTCCGCCGCGCGAGGTGATTCCCAAACCGATTCAGAAACCGCATCCCGCGATGTGGGTGGCTGCTACGCAGCCGTCGACCTGGGAGGTCGCTGGTCACAAAGGCATCGGAGCATTGGGGTTCGGCATTTCCGAGCCAGGCATCATCGACAAGCTGATCGAGACTTACAAGAAGGCGATCCGGAATTGCGAGCCGGTCGGCTCATTCGTGAACGACAAGGTCGCGGCTGCAACCGTATGCGTATGCGCACCGACGCGCGAGGAAGCGATCGAGCTCGGTAAGCATGCGATCGATTTCACCACGCGCAAGGGCGCGGAACTCTTCACGCCCTTCGCCAACAAGGACGTCAAGGGCTACGAGTACTATAAGAAGATGGCGCAGCAGGCGGTCGCGCTCGGCGACTATCGGATGTCGACCGAGAGCTTGCAGAAGCGCATCGATTCCGGCTCGGTTATGGTTGGCGATCCTGAGGATTGCCTGAAAGTCGCGAAACAATACCAATCGGCGGGCGTGGATCTGCTGATGGCATTGGTGCAGGTGGCGGCGCTACCGCATGAAAAGGTGATGCAGACCATCGAGCTGCTGGCGAAACATGTGATGCCGAAGATCAAGAACGGCGCATCCTCGCAATCGGCGGCAGCCGGCGCCTAGTCCTTTCTCATCCGAAGCCGCTCTCCTCTCCGTGTCCCCTCTCTCGCTTTGCGAGAGAGGGTGGATGGCGCAGTTCATGCGATGGCGGCGAGCATGAACTGTGACAGACGGGTGAGAGCCGGAGGGCGTCCTCGCCCTACGGTGATGGAATGCCACCGCTCTCTTCGCTTGTCATCCTGAGGTGAGCGGGGCGACGCCGAAGGATCTCGGAAGCGCCTAACGACCGTCTGTTCCTTATCAGCATGCGAGTGCGCGCGGTCGCCTGGCGGCATCGCTCGCGGTGCAGGTTGATGGTGCTACCTTCTTTCGGTGGGGCAACGAGATCCTTCAGCGTCGCTTCGCTTGCTTCAGGATGACAGAAAAAGGAGAGGCGCAGTCGAAACAGAATGCACCACTCCAGCACCGTCGGGCGAGGACGCCCTCCGGCTCTCACCCGTCCGTCACGCTTCATGCGCGCAGCCATCGCATGAAGCGCGCCGTCCACCCTCTCTCGCTTAGCGAGAGAGGGGACACCGGGAGGAGCGCTGCCCGGAAAATTTGGAGGGGCGGCGCCATCGACGCCGCCCCTCCTGCCGTACCCACATCCACAACCGCCCCACCACATCATGAAGCGGACAAACCGTATTCCTTCGCCGCTTGCTCTTTTCTTTGCGGGCCCCGGAGGAAACCCGCATCATCAATCCGAGAGCCTTGCCTTAATCAGCGCCGCCGCGCGCCATCTCACTCAGCATCAACATCCGCCGCCACACCCCAAGCTCTCTATCCCCACCACCACGCGTTCCTCCGGGGCCTCAAACAAAACCCCCGCCCACACATCACCCTCACCCTGCTACCCGCATCTCCATCACAGGCTGAAGCCTGTGCCACCTATCTGCTCCTGCTCGCGAAGCTCTGCCAATGCGCATGAAACCGCGTCCTCCGCCGCTCCTCCGCCATCGCGATGCGCATCCGCTTCGAGACGCAGGTCTCGAACACCAACGGATCCGAACTCTCGACCAGCCGCCATCCCGACTCGGGCGATGGCTCGATCTCACTTCGAAACACGAAAACCGTCTTGCACATGCGGCACTGGACATCGACGCGATGCACATCGCCAATTTCCGCGAGGACTCCTTCCGCTTCATCCAATGGATGCCCGAGCTTGCACAGCACGATGAAATCATCGGCCGCCGAAAGATCGCTCACCCGATCCAACTCCACTTCCACAACAGTCTCTCCATTAGAATGGGTAAAGATCGCGAACTAGAGGATTGCTGGTAAACCTCTGATGGTGCAGGACATCGCAAGCTAAATCGAAGCCCACGATTTCACGATCCCAATCGCGGCCGTCCTCACTGGTGATCAACATTCGACCATCGCAATCGCGGCAACCTAGCTCGATCGCCAACATTTGCGCGGTTTGTCGGAATTCGACCGAAAACTCGTCGACCTTGTGATTCATGTCGCAAAAATAGACGAGGTGCACTCGACACGAGGGCGTTATCAACTTATCGGGCACCCCCTGTCGAACCAGGGTTAGAAGTCTTCTCAGCGATTTCCACATTTTAGTCACTCCTCACGAACAGCCGCTGGTCGAGCCGCAATTTAAGCACCTATGGCACGCACCGTTGCGGATCATGATCGACCCGCACTCGGAACAGACTGGCGCATCCGCCTGATTGATGAACGCCTGCCGCATCCCACCGTCCTTGCCCTCGCGCAGAATCGGCGTCGCCGGATGCGGCGCGTGCGCGATCGTCAGCGACGGCTTATCGTCTATGCCTTCACGCGATTGCTCGACGATGCCGACCTCGCGCTTCGCTTCCTCATCGAGGAACTTCGACGCCATCCATCGGAACAGGTAGTCGATGATCGATTTCGCGTACGGAATATTCGGATTCTTGGTGAAGCCCGACGGCTCGAAGCGCATGTGCGCGAACTTGTCGACCAGGAACTGCAGCGGCACACCGTACTGCAGTGCATATGAAATCGCAGTCGCGAAGGAATCCATCAGGCCGGAAATCGTCGAGCCTTGCTTCGACATGCTGATGAAAATTTCGCCGGGCGATCCGTCCTCGTACATCCCGACGATGATATAGCCCTCGTGTCCGGCGATATCGAACTTATGCGTGATCGCGTGGCGCTCATCGGGCAGCTTGCGCCGGCTGATGTGACCCTCGCCCATCGCCATCGGCTTGAGCTCGGCCGCGGGCGCCGCGACCTTGTCGGTTTTGCCGGTGTTAAGCGGCTGCGTGCGCTTGGAGCCGTCGCGATAGATCGCCACCGCTTTCAGCCCCAGCTTCCACGCCATCATGTAGGCTTCTTCTACATCTGCGGGCGTCGCTTCGGCGGGCATGTTGATGGTCTTGGAAATCGCGCCCGAGATGAACGGCTGCACCGCACCCATCATCTTGAGATGGCCCTGGTAGTGAATGGTGCGCGAGCCGGCGCGCGCTTTGAACGCGCAATCGAAGATCGGCAGATGCGTATCGGCGAGGTGCGGCGCGCCCTCGATGGTATCGTGCTCATCGAGGTACTCGACGATTTCCTGGATCTCCTTCGAGTCGTACCCGATACGCTTGAGCGCGCGGGGAACCGTCTGGTTGACGATTTTCAGCATCCCGCCGCCCACCAGCTTCTTGTATTTCACCAGCGCGATATCGGGCTCGATGCCGGTGGTGTCGCAATCCATCATGAACGCGATAGTGCCCGTGGGCGCGATGACGGTCGCCTGCGAGTTGCGATATCCCGCGGTCTGGCCGAGCCGCAGCGCCTCATCCCATGACTCGCGCGCGGCGCGCAGCAGATCGAGCGGGACGTACGAAGGGTCGAGCTTGTAGGCATGCCCTCGATGGCGCTCGATGACCTTCAGCATCGGATCGCGATTGGCTGCGTAACCCGAGAACGGACCCATCTGCTCTGCCACGCGCGCGGATTGCAAGTACGCCTCGCCGGTCATCAATGCGGTGATCGCGGCGGAATAGTTGCGGCCTTGCTCGGAGTCATAAGGAAGGCCGAGCGCCATCAGCAGCGCGCCCAAATTGGCATAGCCGAGGCCCAGCTCGCGGAAGTCGCTGGCGGTCTTTCCGATCTCGGCGGTGGGATACGAAGAATTGTCGACCAGGATATCCTGCGCCGTGATCATCACATCGACGGCGTGGCGGAACGCGCGCACGTCGAACTCGCCGCGCTCATCGATGAACTTCAGCAGGTTGATGGATGCGAGATTGCACGCCGAATTGTCGAGGTGCATGTATTCGCTGCACGGGTTCGACGCGTTGATGCGGCCGGTGTTCGGGCAGGTGTGCCACAGGTTGATGATGGTATCGAACTGCATGCCGGGGTCGCCGCACGCATGCGCCGCATCGGAGATCTTCTTCATCAACTCGCGCGCTGGAAACTCCTCGCATACCTGGCCAGACTTGACGAAGCGGGTCTGCCATGCGGTGTCGTTCTGGACCGCGCGCATGTATTCGTCGCTGACGCGCACCGAGTTATTCGCGTTCTGGAAAAACACCGAGCTGTACGCGGGGCCGTCGAGCGAGCCGTCGTAGCCGGCGTCGATGAGCGCCCACGCCTTCTTCTCTTCCTCAACCTTGCAACTGACGAACTCGTTGATGTCGGGATGCTCGGCGTTGAGGACCACCATCTTGGCGGCGCGCCGGGTCTTGCCACCCGACTTGATCACACCAGCGGAAGCATCGGCGGCCTTCATAAAGGAAAGGGGTCCCGAGGCGGTACCTCCCGACGAGAGTTTCTCGCGCTGCGAGCGCAATGCGGAGAGATTGACGCCCGAGCCGGAGCCACCTTTGAAGATCATCCCCTCGTTGCGATACCAGCCCAGGATCGATTCCATGGAATCGTCAACCTTGAGGATGAAGCATGCGGAGCACTGCGGTTTCTCGTCGATGCCGACGTTGAAATAGACCGGGCTGTTGAACGAGGCTTTCTGGGTGAGCAGCAGATGCAGCAGCTCGGCGCGGAAGGTCTCGCGCGCATCAGAGCTCGCGAAATACGCCTGTTTTTCGCCCCATCCCGCGATGGTATCGACAACGCGCAGCACCAGTTGCCGGACCGAGGTCTCGCGCTTGGGCACGCCTACGTCGCGCGCATCCTCTTTCAGGGGTCCGCGGAAGTACTTCGAGACCACCACGTTGGTCGCGGTCTGCGACCATGCACGCGGCACCTCGACGTCCTTCTGCTCGAAGACGACGCGGCCATCCTCGCCGGTGATAACGGCGGTACGCAGCTCCCATTCGAGCTCCGACATGGGGTCGACGCCGGGGCGGGTATTGAAGCGTTCCAGCGCGGCACCGCGCATCGTCCGCGCCGGATTTTGGGGCGCGGGATTCGAATGGGTTTGTTCCGTCGTTTTCGGCATCCGGTTTTCCAAATCTAGCGCTCCGCCAACCATCCCCGCCTCCCTCATTTTCACCGCACCAGTGGCGCTTTTTCGTTCAGCCTTCGGTGTGTTCGGAATTAATCCAGTGCCTACGAAAACACAACCTGTAGTATCCGCCGCCAATCCACAATACCACATAATAGCTGTTGATAAGTCTTCGCCATAGCTTCGCTATCATGAAATCCGATGAAAATAGCATTACGTATCAGTTAAGGCAGGCTAATGATCTGTGGAGCTGAGACGGTCAGGAATCCATTGGGAGAGAAGCGCATCGTTGGGTTCGATGAGGCATCAATGCGTTCCAATAGGTTATCCACAAGCCAAGCCTTTTCGGACGACCTATCCACCCGCTATAGTCTGTGGACGATGGGGAAAACTTCCCGATATCGCCCGCCCGAACGCATCGCGAGCGCGCTGCAACCGATCCTCGATCGCCTCGATAGCGAGGGTCACTTCGGAATCGTGCGCCTGATCAAGATGTGGCCCGAGGTGGTCGGCGAAACCATCGCGCGCCGCACCGAGGTGCAATCGCTCAAGTTCCACACCGCGGTGGTGAAGGTCTCGGGCGCGATGTGGATTCAGGAACTCAACCTGATGAAGATGCAAATTCTGTCGCGCCTGCGCGAAGCGATGAATGACGACAGCGTGCGCGACATCCGCTTCGTGAAGGGAACCCTGAGTCGGCGAGAGCGGCCGAAGCTGCGCGCGGTTCCTCGCGCGACGCGGCATTTCGTCGAGTTGCCGGAGGTGAAGGATCCCGAGTTGCGGCGCGCGTTCGAAAATCTCATCGAGGCGTGGGGGCGCGCGAGCAGGTAGCAGAGGATTCCAGACAAAACACCAAGACACCAAGGGAAGATCAAGAAGGCAAGGGCTCGCTCTCCGAAGCCGGGCTAAGACTTTGGTCAGTGGTCATCCTCGACATCTACCCTTTTCTTTCTGATTCCCCTTCCCAGAAGGGGAAGGGGTTAGGGGTTAGGTCTACTTCGTGTCTTGGTGTTTTGTCTGGATCAGTTTCTTCGTCAGCCGGTAGTGACTATGCCCCTTCGGATGATCCTTCTCCTCGCCGAATAGCCGATAGCCGAGCTTTTCGTATAAAGGCCGTGCCTGGAAGCTGAAGGTGTCGAGGAACGCGTCGCTGCATCCTTTCGCGATCGCATGCTCCTCCGCCGCCACCATCAGCCTGGTCGCATGGCCATGGGCGCGCAGCGATCTATCCACCCATAGATAGGCGAGGTACATCCAGTCGCCCCATAAATTTCCCAGCGCGCCACCAAGGATTTCGCCTTCGCTATCGCGGAGGAAAAAGTTGTGCGGAAGCCATCCCTTTTCGGGCAAGCCGATCGCAGCGTATGCGTGCGTGGTGATGCCCTGCCTGACCACCGCCTCGGCATCTTTTGAAGGATAAGGATCCATCACGATCGCCAAATCCTTCACGTGCAGAGGATGTTCCTCGCTCCGGTCCAGCCGCTTGCTGAGGAAGTAACGGCCATGGGGCTGAGTGGGATGATTTTGCAACTCGGCGTAGACGCGATAACCGAGCTTTTCGTAGAACGGACGTGCCTCATAGCTGCCGGTCTGAAGGAAGGCATGAGTGCAGGATTTCTCCAGCGCATATTGATGCGCCCGCGACATCAGTTCGCTGCCGTAGTCATGGCCGCGAATCGATTCACTCACCCATAGGCTGCCGACCAGCATCCATCCGCCCCAGATGTCACCGAGCAGGCCGCCGAGGATTTCGCCGCCACGACCTTTGACGAAAAATCCTATCGGGTAGTAGTCCGACAGCCCCGTCACCGCGATGTTGTGCTGGTCGACCCCACGGACAACCGTGTCGGTCCATGCGCGCGGCGGATAGGACTCCATCACAATTTTGAGTTCGCGCATCGCCCGCACTACCTATCAAACCGCTGCGCGACGGACCACTGCCGCGATCGAGGGGTTGCATCGTAAATTGCGCTGATACGTACTTGATCGTGGAGCTTTAAGGGATGCGTGAATCTGGCGATATGACCGGCAGCGAGCGCGCAATCCATGCGCTCAACCGGCTCGCCTTCGGGCCGCGGCCCGACGATTTCGAGCATGTCCACGCTATCGGCGTCGAGGCGTACATCCATCAGCAATTGAATCCCGAGTCCATCGCGATCCCGACCACGCTGGTTGATCGCGTGCATGATCTGCACACGCTCCATATGACGCCGGGTGCGCTGTTTATCGAGTACCAGCGCCCCATCATGATGGAGCGCAAACAAAATCCTGACGACAAGGATAGTCAGAAAGAGCTGCGCGAGCGCCGCCAGATCGTCATGCGCGAAGCGGTCGAGGCCAGGCTTCTGCGCGCAATCGAGGGACCGCGTCAACTGCAAGAAGTGATGACGGCATTCTGGTTCAATCACTTCAACATTTTCGCCGGCAAGGAGCTGTGCGCGGTGTGGACCGGCTCCTTCGAGGAGGATGCGATCCGGCCGCATACGATGGGGCGATTTCGCGATCTCCTCGGCGCCACCGCGCGGCATCCCGCGATGCTCTATTACCTCGACAACTGGCAGAACACCGAGCCCGGCGCGCCCGGCTCGAAGGGCAGGTTCGAGGGCATCAACGAGAACTATGCGCGCGAGCTGATGGAACTGCACACGCTCGGCGTCAACGGTGGGTACTCGCAGAGCGACGTCATCGCGCTCGCGCACATCCTTACCGGATGGGGTCTTCCGCCGCAGGGTGGTAAGCGGCGTCCCGACGAGATGGGAGACATGGCGCGGTTCGGTGGTCCGTTTGCGATGCGACGTCGTATGGGTCGCTTCGATGCGCGGCCGTCATACGCCAGCGGCATGGCTTTCTACTTCGATCCGGATCGCCACGACTTCAGCAGCAAGGTTCTCCTCGGACATACGATTGAAGGTGGCGGCGCGCGCGAGGTCGAGCAGGCGCTCGATTTGTTGGCGCAGCATCCGTCGACCGCGAAACATCTGAGCTATCAGCTTGCGCAATATTTCGTCGCCGATGAGCCTCCGCCGAATTTGCTCGCGCGGATGGCATCACGCTATTCCGAGACCGATGGCGACATCCGTCAGGTCCTGGCTACGATGTTCGCGAGCGCTGAATTTTGGGATCCTCGCCACTTCCGCGGAAAGTACAAGACCCCGTATGAGTTTGTGATTTCCGCGGCGCGCGCAGCCGGCACGCCCGTGACGAATTTCCGTCCGCTCGCCGGCACGATGCAGTTGTTGGGGATGCCGACCTACGGATGCCTGACACCCAACGGCTACTCCAACACGCAGGATGCTTGGCTGAATCCCGACTCGATGATGGCGCGCCTCAGTTTCGCCACCGCGCTCGGCACCGGCAATCTTCCGCTCGAGCAGCCGCCATTCGAGGTCGCTGGCGGTGGTGACAATCGCGGCTACTTCAACAAGAAGGGGACCAGCAACGTCAAGTTTGACACGAATCCCGCCAAGCCCGGCCGCAAGATGGAGCCTCCTGATGCGAGCAGACTGACAGCGACGCTCGGCAATTCATTCTCGGCAAAGACGCGCGACGCGATCGAATCGGCGCCTCCGCAGCTTCGCGCCTCGATGGTGCTGGGCTCCGCGGAATTCATGATGCGGTAGGAATCGGAATGAACCAAAGAGACCTAACCCCCGACCCCTTCCCTTTCGGGAAGAGTGTCGGAATCAAGAGGCGTCAGGTTTCATTTTGTATGAACGATAAAAACAATCACTTACATAAAGGAAGTAACTCCTTCTTTTCTGACTCCCCTTCCCTAGAGGGAAGGGGTCGGGGGTTAGGTCAGCTGGGAATCGGTCGCCGCGAATTCCTACGCCGCGCCGCAATCGTCTCAGCCTCGGGAATCGTGCTGCTCGGCCCCAATGCGTGGGCGGCGCGCGCGCTCGAGGGCGACTCCAGCAAGAAGCGCGTCGTGGTGATTTTCCTACGCGGCGCGGTCGACGGCCTCAACGTCGTGGTGCCGCATGGTGAGCCGAGCTACTACGATGCGCGCCCCACCATCGCCATCGGACAACGCGGCGGCGAGGGCGGCGTGCTCGACCTCGACGGATTTTTCGGGCTGCATCCCGCGCTCGCGCCGATGCTGCCGTACTGGAAAAACAGCACCCTCGCCTTCGCGCATGCGTGCGGGTCACCTGATCCGACGCGCTCCCACTTCGACGCGCAGGACTACATGGAGAGCGGCACGCCCGGGGTCAAATCGACCAATGACGGATGGCTCAATCGCACGCTTGCCGTGATGCCCGGAAGTCACAGCCCGACCGAAGCGCTCAGCCTCGGCGCGACCGTGCCGCGCATCCTCGCGGGCAAGATGGCGGTTGCGAATATGCCACTGGGACGCGCGGCGGCGCGGCCGATGCCGCTCGATCGTCCAATCGTCGAGACTTCATTCGATCGGATGTACGACGGCAGCGATGCGCTCAGCAAAACCTACCGCGAAGGTCGCGAGGCGCGCACGCATCTGATGTCGGAACTCGAGCAGGACATGAAAGAGGCCAATGGCGGCGCGCCCGGCCCGCAAGGTTTTAGTGATGATGCCGATCGCCTCGCGAAGCTGATTCAACGCGACCCGAGCATTCGCATTGGATTCCTCGCGCTCGGCGGATGGGATACGCACGTCAATCAGGGCGCGGCTTCGGGTCAGCTCGCCGGTCATCTGAAGCCACTCGGTGAAGGCCTCGCACATTTCGCGGACGCGCTCGGACCCGCATACGGTGACACGGTCGTGATTGTGATTTCGGAATTCGGCCGCACCATGCATCAGAACGGCAACGGCGGCACTGATCATGGCCATGGCAACGTGATGTGGGTGATGGGCGGTCCGGTGCGCGGGCGGAAAATCTACGGGCGATGGCCCGGGCTATCGACTGCGGAACTCTATCAGGAGCGCGACCTCGCGGTGACCACCGATTTCCGCGATCCCATTGCGACGATCCTGAAATCGCATATGGGCTTGCAGGATGCTCAACTCGCGAAGATTTTCCCCGGCCGTCATGCCTCGAACGAAAACGTCGCCGGAATCATCCGCAGCTAACTTTTCTTCGCAACGTGCCGCGGGCGATCGTCGGAGCCGTCGCGCTGAACATTGCGCCAATAGCCCCATGGAAAATGGACTAGCTCCAGCTTCATGCCGTCGGGATCGGCGAAGAACACGGCATAGTAGTTCGGGCCGTATTGCGGATATTCCGCGGGCGCATCGAGGATTGGCAGGTTCTCGCGCATCAGAAACCGATGGAACTCGTCGATCGCGTTGCGCCCCTTCGCCTTGAACGCGAGGTGATGAAGGCCGACGCGATAGCGATTGAATGCCGCGCCACGTTCCGATGCTTCGGCCTGGCGAATCGCGAACGTGATGTTCGCGTTGCCCCATCGCACGTCGTGGCCGTCATCATCGTCCTCGATCAGGCGGCGGAAGCCGAGTGCCGTCATCACCTTGTCATAGAAGATGGTGGATCGCGCGATATCGTTTACCGTCAGGTCGATGTGCTCAAGCCCGAGCACCTCAATCGGTTCCCTAGCGAACATAGCAGGATGATTGCGCGCGCGAGGTTGCCTTCACAACCGGCGCAGGGGAAAATTTCCGCATCATGGAATACGACCTCATCATTCGTGGCGGTACAGTCGTCGATGGCAGTGGCGCGGCGCGCTTCAAATCCGATGTTGCACTGAGCGGCGGAAAAATCGCCAAATTGATTTCACCCGCTGAGTCGACTCAGGCGAACGGCGCGCGCGAGATCGACGCGACCGGCCTCATCGTCGCGCCCGGCTTCATCGACATGCATTCGCATTCGGATTGGGTCATTCCGATTCCCGAACATGCCGAAATTCTTCGCCCTTTCCTGCTCCAGGGCGTTACGACTTTCGTCGGCGGCAATTGCGGGTTCTCGGCCGCACCGATCAAGCCCGCGCGCGCCGCGATGCTCGATACCTCGGCGCAGATGCTTTCTGAACATCCGTTCCAATGGCAATGGAATTCGGTCGCGGAGTTCGGCGCATATCTCAAACGGCAAGGCCTCGCGATGAACGTGGCGCATCTCGCGGGCCATGGAAGCATTCGCCTCTCGGTGATGGGCGCCGACCCCGGTGACCCCTCATCGGCGGAACTAAACGAGATGCGCGCAATGCTGGAGCGCGCGATGAGCGACGGCGCCGTCGGTGTCTCCACCGGCCTCGGTTATTTTCCCGGCATGATCGCGAAACCTGCGGAACTCGGCGCGTTGGCCGAGGTCGCCGGTCGCGCAGGAGGAATCATCACTTCGCATCTGCGCGCCTACTCGACGCGCTCGCTCTTCTTCGATAGCAACGTCGCGCACAACCTGCTCGCGGTGCGCGAGATGGTCGAGGTGGCGCGCCGCGCAAAGACGCCGCTGCAAATCTCGCATTTGATTTTCGTCGGGAGGCGCACCTGGTCGACGGTGAACGAGGTTCTCGCCGACATCGACGCCGCAAAAAATGATGGCGTCGACGTGACCTTCGACACATTTCCCTACACCGGCGGCAACACCACGATTCGCGTCATCTTTCCCGCGTGGGCGCAAAATAATCTGGTCGAGCTGCTGAAGAGCGCTGACGGATGGGCGCGGCTACGCGATAGCTTCCGTCCGCTGAGCGCGTTCATCGCCGAGGGCGCGCAACTGATGTGGGCGGCGAATCCGAGCTTCGCGCATCTGGAAGGAAAATTCTTCGGCGAAATCGCCGAGAGCCTCAAGCTCGATCCGGTTGAGGCGTATCTAACGATCGCACGGGAGAGCGGCGCGCGGGCGCGGGTCATGATGCATCTCTACAGCGGCGACGATCGCCACGAGGAAACGCTGTGCGCGGCGATGACGCATCCGCTCAACATGTTCGAGATGGATACGATTCTCACATCGCATCAGCATCAGAATCCCGCCAGCTTCGGCACCTATCCGAAAATCCTCGGACATTATGTGCGCGAGATGGGTTTGCTTTCGCTCGAAAGCGCGATTCACAAGATGACCGGCATGGCGGCCGCGAAGATGCGATTGGGCGGACGCGGCTTCGTCCGCGAGGGCTACGCCGCTGACCTCGCGATTTTCAATCCCGACACGATCTCATGCGCGGCGGACTTCACGCATCCGAAAATTTCGCCGGTGGGCATCGAGCATGTGATGGTGAATGGACATGCAGTGGTAGCGAATGGCAAATGGTGCGGCGACGGCATCCTGGCCGGCGAGTGGCTCCCCCGCGCCTAGCAAAAGAGATAGTCGCGGTTCTATGGCTGCGGGGCTGACGTCGGCGAGCTTACCGCTCCATCTCCTGGAGTTTCTGATCGAACGCTCTGAGCTTGGCAAGTCTCTCATCGGTAGGTTGAACGATTTTGGATTTCTGCGCTGCAAGCTGGGTCGAATGTTGACTGGGCAGCTCGCCGTCAATCTTTTCGATAGCTTCCTGGGCGAGCCGGCGCACCATGTCGCTCTTGTCGTTGGCCACCACTTGGGAAAGCAGCTCGTTGGATTTGTCGCTGCCGATCTCGCCCAGCGCGAAGACCGCGGTACCACGCGCGCGATCATCGTCGCCCGAGCCGCTTTCCTGCTCGAGGTATTCCATTACCGGAATGGTTCCGCGCGCGTCGCCGATTCGTCCCAGCGCAGCCGCGGCGTGCAGCTTGAGCAGTGGCTCGGTCGAGCGCAGGAACAGCAGTTGCGACATGGGAGGTACGCCTTCATTGGCCTGGCGCGCGCCGAGCAGGTCGACAGCTTTGATCTTGACCCGGATATCGGGGTCCGAGAGCGAATCCATGATGATCTTGTTGACTTCGGGATCATCGAGGTTGCGCAGTTTTTTAAGTTCCTGAACGCGCACGTTGGGATCGGCATCCTTGAGGCCCAACTTCACGTCCTTGATGATCTTGAACGAAGACTCTGAGTCGGCGCGCTTGGTCATGTCGTCGACCCCGGCGGCGACCTTGCCCTGATGCGACATCGGGTCGGCGCTCAACGCGCTACCCATTCCGGTGCCGCCATATTGAGCATGGACTAGGCCGGGCATAACCGCGAAAACAACGAAGATAGCGGTAGCAAACGCCAATCGAGGTCTAAACATTTCCCCAGCCTCCAAAATTAGCCAGAATTATTGGCAAAGCGACATCTCATTGCAAGCCAGCACACCGCAATCGCCTCGATTCCGTAAGATATTCTTAGAGGGTCTGTATTTGGTTAAGCCGACCTTGATTACGAAACTTCCAATACTTTGGCTCGCTTTTCCGGCTTTGCTCATCTTTGGGATGGCACCCCCAACGCATCCAGATCCCGGCTTTGCACCCGTTCGGCTCAAGGTTGACGCCGCCTCGCCGGCGATGCCAGCGCCCAAGGCGCTCCCCGATGGCATCACCGAGCCTCCCCCTTACAAGGTAACCACCCAGGCTTTTCACGACGGCCAAAAGCTGGTCTTTGAGGCTTCATGGATAGGCATCCCGGTAGCAACCGCACGCGTCGAACTGCATCGCAAAAAGAAAGATCCAGGCCAATGGTCCGCCGAAGCTTGGGTAGAAACCAACAAGTTTGCCGATGCCCTCTTCAAGATGCGCGACTACTTGACCGAGGATATGGACCAGCGCTCATTGATGTCCCGCAAAATGTACATCCGTCAAAGCGAGAACCAGCGCCTCAATGATTTCAACGCTGATTTCGACCGAACCGCCGGCCTCGTCACCCTCACCAAGCACAATCGCAAGGGGCAGGAGGTCAAACGCTTCCTCTCCACGAATCCATGGGGTCCCCTGTCCGGCGCGATGATGGCGCTTTCGCTTCCGATGTTGCCCGGCCAACATTATGCCATCGACGTGTTCACTGGCAGCACCCGCTACATCTTCAACTTCACGGTGGCCGCTCGCGAAAAGATCACCACCCCGCTCGGCACCTTCGATGCCTACCGGCTGGTTCCCGCAGTTGACTACGAAAGTGACGGGAAGTTGAGCCAGTCTGCCACCGGGATCGTGATTTGGGTGTCGGCCGATGACCGCCGGTTACCGCTGCGAGCCGAGTCGCAGGCATTCATCGGGAAGGTCCGCGCCGACCTGATTCAAGTTAGTGGATGACTCGATTTATGACTGAAGTCATCGCCGTTCGCTGATGCATGTATCCTCGATGTAGGAGCATCTTGGTGGATTTCATAATCAGTACTTTTGTCCGCGCTCGCGAATGGCATAAGGGGCAGACCATGACCGAGTACGCACTGATTCTCTCGGCGGTCGCGGTGGTCGTATACCTCGGCTATCAAACGATGGGAACCAGCATCACCGCCTTACTGACCAGCACTGACGGTAACCTCTAAGCCGTAGCCTCAAATAAGCCGTAGCCTCAAACGCCGAAGGATCGGCCTGCCTCGCGTCTTCCGTTTCCCTTTCTGTTCCCCTTCCACTTTAGGGGAAGGGGGCTAGGGGTTACGTCGCTCCCTCCGGCATCCTCACTTCCTCGAACGCTTTCTCCGCGGCATTACGCGGATGTTAATGCCCCGCTGCACTTGCCCCGGCCCATCGAAACATGGGAGAGGGAAAGGAATCGGGAGCATAGCGATGGCGAAAAAACTGGAATTCTTTTACGACTGCTCGAGTCCCTGGACCTATCTCGCGTTCACCAAAATCGAGGAGGTCGCGAAACGTCATGGCGCCAATCTGATCTGGAAACCGATCCTGGTCGGCGGCCTGTTCAACACCGTCAATCCTTCCGTCTATGAAAGCCGCGAGCGCCCGGTGAAAGTAAAGGCGCGCTACTACACCAAGGACCTTCAGGACTGGGCCAATTTTTACCAAATCAAGATCGGCAATCCCACCGTCTTCCCGGTCAATTCCGTCAAGGCGATGCGCGGGGCTTTCGTCGCCCACGAGCATCAAAAAATCTCGGCTTACTCGCGCCGCGTGTTCGAGAGCTATTGGGGCGACAATCGCGATATCAGCCAGGATGACGTGTTGCGCGATATCGTGCGCGCGGTCGGCCTCGATGAAAAGGAATATTTCGAAAAAATCAGCGCGCAGCTTTACAAAGAAATGCTGCGCGGCAACGTCGAGGAGCTGATCGAACGCGGCGGTTTCGGCTCACCCAGCATCTTCGTCGACGGCTCGATGTTCTTCGGCAACGATCGGCTGCCACTGGTGGAGTGGGAGCTATCGAAGTAGGAGGACCGCCACCTCCTGACCTCCCCGAGGCTCGACCTTCGAATTCAATCAGCCTGCCTTTCTCATGCCCTACAAAATGTTAATTGTCTCGCTTAGTTGTAGATAGTATATTCGTCGGCGCTTGACCGCGCATGGCGACCCGGCGGCAGGCCGACCGATGGGGGGAAGCAAGAGACGCAATGATGCCGCAGCTCCGCGATCGCTTAAGCCTTGGCGTGACGCTCCTAGGGTTGAGCGCGTGCGCCCAGGTCTTCGGATGCGCCCCCGCCAATCCCTCGCTCGCTTATCTCAAGGGGGTTCAGCAGACGGCGATCGGCGGCGGATTTGCTCAATCCCGGCGACTCGATGTGGCCGGCCAATGTCCGACCTGCACTCCAGACGAAACGATTTTCGCCGAACGCATCGCTGGCGCGGAGCAAGGGTTCGACGCGGGATGCAATGGCATGCCCATCGCGGAAGCCGACTATCGGCAGGTCAAGACTATGCTGACGCCGGACAATTCCACTGCGGCGTATGGAACCTTTGTGACCGCCCGGATGTGCCAAGTGGCCGAACAGTATCAGGCGTGTACCGCCCCCGCGCATCGGCAATTACCGGCCGGCGATTCTGCCGCACCCGCCGGCGCTCTGACGGCCGCGATCAATCAATGCCACGAATCCAATCCGGCGGAGGCTGAGGAGATCCTCGATCGCGCGATCGCGCAGGAAAGCGAATCGATCAATCGATCGATCCAGACTGCCGATTTCGAGCGGGCGCGCCCCGAACTGCCGATATACGCGGCGCTTCCGCGATCCAATCAGCAGCGCGCGGAACAATGGCGCACCACCATCGCCAACGAGGAATCGGCGGAGAGGGAGGCTTCGGTGCGAACCGCGGCGCGAGTCAGGAGTATGGTCTGCGACGACAACTACTACGTGCAGAATCCTGAGACCGGTTACGCCAACATGATTGGTGGAATGAATATGCGTCACGGCGGCCGCATTGGACCCGACAATCCCTTCGAGCCGGTTTCGAAAACCGACACCAAAGAAACGCGGATGGCCGTTCTGACCGTGGCGCTCTCGAACATAGAAGAGCTCCCGCTGGCCGACGCGCAGGAGTTGCTGACTAAGGCGTACGCGCTCGCGGCGACCGACAAATCATACTGCGGCGCCGAGACCGTCACCCAAGTCGGGGCGCAACCCGGCGCGCAACCGCCCGAATGATCACGACGACTTCGCCTTCGTCACGCGCTTTCACCCGCGCAAGCTGATTATCGAGGTCCAGCTCCGCTTCGCCGCCGGAAACCTCGATCGAGCATCCGTTGGAATACTGAAGACGCGGGACAAAGATCTCGGTCGCGCCCGCGATCGACGGGTCGGCCTCGAAGACCAATTCGAAAATTCCCTCGGCGCGATCGAATTTCACCTTGCGCGGCACGCCCTGAATCGCTCTCGCGTAAGGCCGCACAAACCCTTGCAGCGCGCGGCCGCCGCTGTCGATATCACTCGGATCGATTTGTTGATCGCGTGAGAAGATGCTCAGGTCTTCCTGATTCCATCCGTCGCCGATCGCCAGATCGTTGCGATTCGATGCGGTGTAGTTCCAATGCGTGCTGTTCAGCAGCAGTGCGTCGAGCGCGTTGTACATCAGGTCGAGCGCGATGATGTGCGGCGTCCATGGCGCGTCGCTGCGATCTCCGGCGGCGAACGCCCGATAGGCCTCGGCGTGGTTGAGATCAAATGGAATTCCGCATTCGCCGATCAGAGTTGGCGCGCCGCCGTTGAAGGCGTCCGACATGTTCGCGATCTGGCCGAGCTGGCGCACGTAGCGCTCCTGAATCCGCGCGGCCTCGGCCGCCATCTCCGCAGTATTCAAATCGAGGCTGAAATTGGGATTGAAGGTTTTCGTCCCCAGCGTCGTGATGTCTTACCAATGATTCGCGTTGACGGTGTTCGGCGGCGTCGTATCGGGAAAGCCCGGGCCGAGAATCCCGAGAGCGGATCGAGTTCGGCGAAAAGAATCCAGTCAGGATTGACCTCGCGGATGTTGCCGGCGACGCGCACAAAAAACGGTCCCATATAATCCGCGATGTAGTCGACGGTGCGATCTCCCACGCGCTGAAGAAAGTTGTCGCGCAAAACCTCGAAACTGCCGTCAGCATTGAGCCGTCACGCGCCGGCCTGCTCGAATGGATCGCTCGCGCCATCCTTCCAAATCGAGATGCGATGAGGATTCATCATCTGCTCGCGCTTCGCGACCATAGTGCGCGAGGCGCGATCGAATTCCAGCATCGGCACCTCGCGCGAGATTCCATGCGAGACCAGCAATCCATCGAGTGGTGACCATGCGAGCCGGGCGTCGCGCGATGCGGATTTTCCTCGCTCGGACCGAGATGCCGATAGCTGAGGCGCTGGCCGATCCATCCTGGCACCGGTTCGTTGAGCGAATCGAAGCCCATCACATTGGGCAAATCGCGCACCCGCCGGGCGATCTCGCGCTGCGCGCCGAGATAGTGCTCCTGCATGTAGTCCTGCACGTTAAGGCCGTCGATGATCAGGCGCGGTGCGAAATCGCGGCCCGCGAAAAACAGCGTCCACATGATGCCGTTGGCGGGGCGGCGCGCATTCTGCGGCCAGCTCATCGTCGGATAGCGATCCTCCTGACGGCCGCAGCGCGAGTAGTCATATAGATGTTGCATGACATGCGCGCAGTCCGACTCGGCGAGTTTACGATAATCAATTCCAACCTTGTCGAAGAGCCAGCACGGCGCGCCGTCGCCGCCCGTCATCCGGCTCCATACGTCCTGATGAAAATCCACGAAGATGTAGAGGCCATAGGCGCCGGCCATCCGGCATAGCTCGGCAAAATAATCGAGGTAGGCGAGGTCGTAGTCGCGCGGCCCGCGATGCTCGACCGCCTCCCACGTCGTCAGCAAGCGGATGCAGTTGAAACCCCACGCGCGCAGCCGCCCGAAGTGTTCGTCAGCCTCGGCGAGCGGGAACGGTCGTCCGACGAAAGAGACTTCGCGATGATTGGAAAAATCGCTCGGCAAGTTGGTGCCGCCATCGGGATACGGAACCTTGCAATCGCCGCCGAGGTTGACGCCGCGCAGAATGACGCGCCGCCCCGCCTCGTCGACGAACCAGCGTCCTTCGATATGCAGCCGCGGCAAGCTTGACGCGCTCATCGCATCGAAGCTGACGCAATCGGCGATCGCTCGTCAAGCTGAACCCGATATAATCGCGCAAATCTTTTTTATCGTCATTTTGGCGAGGTGTGATTTGGCCGCGAGCTGGAAGGAGGGCGAGATCATTCCGAATCTGTTTGTCGGCGATTTGCAGGATGCGCAGCGCTTCGACGGCATGATCATCAACGTGCTGCCCGATCTTATCGAGGGCGAACCCGCGCACGCCATTCATATGCCGTTTCTCGCCAAGGGCCTCGATTCGCTGGAGAGCACCGCCGCCCTGATCGACGACGGCCTCGCGCATGGACTGCGGGTGCTGGTGCATTGCGAGGAGGGATGTGAGCGCGCGCCGCTCGTGATCGCGTGGTTCCTCAAGACGCGGCGCGCGATGACGCTCGATGAGGCGTACGCGCTGCTGAAAAGCCGCCGCCCCATCGTCGAGGATCGCCGCCGATGGCTCGGCATCTTCAATCGATAGTGGTGCGAGCTAGCGGCGCGAATGTTCGATGCCCCAGATCTCACGCGCATATTCGCCGACCGTGCGATCGCTCGAAAATCTGCCGATGCGCGCCACGTTAAGGACCGACCTGCGGCTCCAGGCGCGCTGCTCCGTGTAGAGCCGCGAAATTTCCGCCTGCGTATCGACGTAGGAAGCAAAATCCGCGAGCAGGAAATATTTGTCGGACTCCAGCAGCACGTCGCGGATCCATCGAAATAGTCCCGGCTCGTGGGGGCAGAAGCGATCGGAGCTCAGCTCGTCGAGGACCCGGCGCAGCCGCGGATCGTTCTCGTAAAATTCTCGCGGCCGATAGCTGCCTTTGAGGTTGTGTTGTTCGATCTGATCGGCGGTGAGCCCGAAAATAAAAATGTTCTCCGCGCCCACCGCTTCCCGGATTTCGATATTCGCGCCGTCAAGCGTCCCGATCGTCAACGCGCCGTTCATCGCGAACTTCATGTTGCCGGTACCCGATGCCTCGGTGCCCGCGGTGGAAATCTGCTCCGAAACATCGGCGGCCGGAATGATCTTCTCCGCGAGTGAGACCCGATAGTCCGGCAGGAACGCGACCTTGATCAGGCCGCGCGTCCGGATGTCGTTGTTGATCACTTCGCCGAGGCTGTTGACCAGCTTGATGATCATCTTCGCGACCCAATAACCGGGTGCGGCTTTGCCCGCGATGATGTAGGAGCGCGGGACGGGAGGCTCGACCCCGTCCTCGACGATCGCGAGGTACTGATGCACAATCCCCAGCGCCATCAGCAGTTGCCGCTTGTACTCGTGAATGCGCTTGGCCTGAACGTCGAAGATCGATGCGGGATCGACATCGACGCCCGCGATTCGGTTGACGATGCGCGCGAGCCGCTCTTTGTTTTCGAGTTTGGTGATGCGGAATTTTTCGTGGAACCCGTCGTCGTCGGCGAATTCTTCCACCCCGATCAGCCGCTCGAGGTCAGTCACCCATCCTTCGCCGATCGCCCAATCGAGCAGTTTGGCCAGCCCGGGATTTGCCTGCAGCAGCCATCGACGCTGAGTGACCCCGTTGGTCTTGTTGCTGAAGCGCTCGGGCCACAGACGATAAAATTCGGGCACCAGCCGCGTCTTCAGCAATTCCGAATGAAGCTTCGAGACGCCGTTGATCGAATGGCTGCCGATCACCGCGAGATGCGCCATTCGCACCTGGCGCTCGTTGCCTTCCTCGATAATCGAAACGCGCCGCAGCGCATCGGGATCGTTAGTCCATACCGAAGCGGCATGATCCATGAAGCGGCGGTTGATTTCGTAAATGATTTGCAGATGACGCGGGACCACGCGTTCGAGCAAGGCCGCCGGCCATCGTTCGAGCGCCTCCGGCATCAAGGTGTGATTGGTATATGCGACGGTGGCGCGCGTAATATCCCAGGCCTTCTCCCACGGCAGTTCGTGCTCATCGACGAACAGGCGCATCAACTCGGCGATGGTCATCGCGGGATGCGTATCGTTGAGCTGAATTGCGACTTTGTCGGAAAACTCGTCGAAGTCCTCGCCGCGCCGCAGGTAGCCGTGGACGATGTCGCGAATCGCGCAGGCGACGAAAAAATATTCCTGCAGCAGCCGCAGCTCGCGGCCGGCCGCAACCGCATCCGAAGGATAGAGCACCTTCGAGATGGTTTCGGAAACCATCTTCTGTTCGACCGCCTTCATATAGTCGCCGGCATTGAAAATCTGCATGTCAAATTCGTTCGACGCGGCCGCCGAGTACAAGCGAACGAAATTCACCGTGCCCCCGCCGTAGCCCGCGATCGGCAAATCGGATGGAATGCCGGTCAGCACTCGGCGATCGACCCAGGTCTGCCGATACTCGCCCTGGCGGTCGGGGCGATATTCGATGCGCCCGTAAACCGGGATCTGACACGACTCCTCGGGGCGCGCGACCAGCCATGGCGAAGTCTCACGCTGCCAACTATCCGGCTGCTCGACCTGGTAGCCGTCGCGAATCTGCTGGCGAAAAATTCCGAACTCATAGTTGATGCCGTACGCATAGCCGGGCATGTCCATGGTCGCCAGCGAATCCAGAAAACAAGCCGCTAACCGCCCGAGGCCGCCATTGCCAAGCGCCGCGTCCGGCTCCTCATCGAACAGCGGAAACATATCGACGCCGTTCTCGGCGAGGTATTCGCGGCAATAGTCCAGGATGCCGAGATTGAAGAGATTGTTTTCCAGCGACCGGCCGATGAGAAATTCGAGCGACAGATAATAGAGCTTCTTGGCGTCCTTGCGTTCGAAGGCCGCGCGGGTCGTAAGCATCTTCTCTACCAGCATGTCGCGCACCACCATCGCAGTGGCACGATACCAATCGTGTTTCGACAAATCGATCCGACGCTTTGCCAGCGTGAAACGAATGTGATGTTCGATCAGTCTAACAAACAGGAAGCGATTGTGTTCGCTGATTTCTGAAGCACCCATGCTCGCGCTAGTCGTTCCCCCAGACGATTGCATCCCAATTTGCAGGGTAGTGAAACGTGAAACAAGGGCGCAAAAACCGCGCTATCCGCGCGTCAGTATCGACGCTGCGATCGCGCTGTTGCGCGCTTGTCACGCGGGCATTTGCACAATGATTAGGCGCGCCATTAAAGGAGTTCGCGCAGCACCGTATACGTGCCTGGCATGCTGCCGATACGAACCGCGCGTATAATGTTTTTCTCATGCTCCAATTTTTGCGTGGCGCTGTCGATCAGCGCGCGATCGATTTGGAGGATCCGCGACAACGCGCGCTCGTTGGCGAAACCGGCGACCTCGAAATAGCGCCGCGCTACGCGGTACGCAGCCTCGCTCTTCGAAAGCGCGCGGCTCTCCTTCAGCGCGTCAGGCCATCGATGCTCCAGGGTGTCCCACACATAAGTGAACGGCTCGTAGTGCTCCTCGACCTTGAGCGCGAGGAACTTCCCTTGCAGGTCCTTCATCGCGCGATCGAATTCTGCGCGCCGCGAGGGTTGCGAATATCCGCTGGCGAGTTTCAACGCCATGGTTTCCGAGGCGCCGCGTTTCGTCAGTGCGTCCATCACACCTTTGGCGCAATGACTGAGGAGCCCGCGCTGATAGAGCTTCGCGTAACCGCCCGGCTCGATGCGTAAGCGAAGGAACGCGCCGATCATATCGCGCGCGATGAAGCTCGGGCGTCCGGCGATCACTTTTCCATAGTAGACCAGGCGCTTCGCGGGCAGCGTATCCTTGATGCGCCAGGTCATGCCGATCGCGTAGTCGTGCTGCAGATGTTCGGGGATTTTCGGCTCGCGCTCGCCCGCGATCGCCTCGCGCAGGCATGGCACGCCGAGTCCCGCGCTGAAGCCGGTGCAGAAGCCGACCTCATTGATGAACGCGAGCGCGCTCTTCTCGCCCGCAACGCGCCGTTTGGGAATCCTTCTGAAATGATGATCGCGATGGCTCTCGAGCGTATCGAGATCGACCGCCGCGCTCGCGCTTTGCGCGCGAGGATTTATTTTTGCAGCGCGCGCTCCACGCATCGCTCGAAGATACCCCGATAGTCTTCCTTCACGCCCAGCCGCATGATGATGCCTTCGAGCCCTACCAGCGCGCGCAACAGAAACACGGCATGGTCGGGCGATTTGTAGAGCTTGTTCTCCAGCGCGAGCTCGCCGACTTGCTGCGCCTTCTTAATCGTATCGTAGGAGGTGGGATCGAATCCGCCCCGCGTGTACATCGGCTCGAACAGGATGCGAATTACCTTCAGCATCGGCTTGGGATCCTGCGCGCGATCGATGTAGCCGAGCTTGACCAGCCCCGCCGCGAGCGCCTTGTCGTCTTCATCGACGATCGCTTTCGCGACTTGCAGATAACCTTTTCGCACCGGCTCGGAAAAGCGCCGAATCGATCCAAAATCCAATACGCCCAGCTTCGGATGATAAGTCACCAGATAATTGCCCGGATGAAAATCGGTGTGCAGCGAACCGAATTCGAGGACCTGACGCCACGCGAACTCGGAACACTTGCGCGCGACCCACCGCCGCAAATCTTCCTCAACCGCGCTGCCGAGCACGTCCATCAGCGGGTAGCCGTCGATGTAGGTCATCGTCAGCACGCGCCGCGAGCTCAAATCTTTCACCACTTGCGGAATGATGATGTCGGGATCGTCGGCGAAAAATTTCCCGTACTCGGTCATGTTGCGCGCTTCGAGGTAGTAATCGAGCTCCTCCTTGAGGCGCACTTCGAGCTCGCCATAGATGGTGTTGACGTCGACCTTCTGGCGCATCACATCGCGCGCAATCGAACCGAGCGTCTTGAGCAGCACCTTCAGATTCTTGAGATCCTGATCGACGGTGCCCTCGACGCCTGGATACTGAACCTTCACCGCGACATCGCGGCCGTCTTTCAACTTCGCGCGATGCACCTGCCCGAGCGACGCGGCCGCAAACGCGGTCTGATCGAAGTTACGAAAAAGATGCTCCGGCTTGGCGCCCAGCTCCTTGCGAAGCTGCTCCGCGATCATCGGATAGCTCATCGGCGGCACGCTCGATTGCGTCGCCTTGAGCACGTCGAGCGCCTCGCCGGGCAGCAAATCGTGGCGCATCGAGAGCATCTGGATCAGCTTCAGAAACGCGCCGCGCAGTTGCGCCGAGCCCTCGACGATCCGTTGCGCATTGCGGATGTGAGTTTCGAGCAGCTCGCGGTCGCGCGCCGGCGCATTGAGAAACGGCCGCCGGATCGTAGTCCACAAGTAGCTATATCCAACCTGCGAGGCGAGCTCGCCCATTTTCATCGCGCGCCGCGCGCGGCCGGTGGTAATGTCGCGCTTCGCCATCAGCCGCCTTGCTTCAACCCCACGCGATTGATCAACGTCGCGGCGAGCGCCGCGCCAAATCCATTGTCGATGTTCACTACCGTCACGCCACTGGAACAAGTGTTCAGCATTCCCAGCAGCGCCGCGATGCCGCCGAACGCGGTGCCATAGCCGACGCTGGTGGGCACCGCCACCACCGGCTTATCGAGCAGACCCGCGACGACCGAAGGCAGCGCGCCTTCCATTCCGGCGACGACGATCAGCACGCTCGCCGCCTTGATCGATTCGAGGTTCGAGGTGAGCCGATGAAGTCCCGCCACCCCGACGTCGTAGAGCCGCGTCACGCGATTGCCGAACAGCTCGGCGCAGATCGCGGCTTCCTCGGCCACTGGAATGTCCGACGTTCCCGCGCTGATGACCATGATCGAACCGTGCCCGATGAGCTTCGTCGGTTCGACGATCACGGTCGCGATGCGCGGGTCGGGCAGATACTTGAGGCGCGGAATCTTGCGCTTCAAGGCGCGCGCCTTATCGGCCGCAAGCCGCGTGATGATCAGGTTGGTGCCGCTCTTCACCACGCGCGCGCCGATCGCCGCGATCTGATCGATGGTCTTGTTTTCGCCGAACACCACTTCCGGAATTCCGCGCCGCATCGTGCGATGCGAATCGAGCTTGGCAAATTCGAGATCCTCGAACGGAAGATTCTTAAGTGCGCCGAATGCGGCATCGGCGTCGATTTTGCCCGACGCGACGGAGGTGAGAATTTCGCGGATTCTTTTTTCGGTCATTCGCGGCGCGTGTACTCGGAGCGGAGCGGTCGCGCAAGATGCAACATCACTTCGCGCACCGCGCGCGCATCGCTGCGCAGCACCGTCACCGTGACATCGCCGGCCTTGAGCTGTTCGCCGGGCTTCGGAATATGGCCCAGACGCTCGACCACGAGCCCGCCGATGGTAGCATACTCGTCCGCTTCCGGGAGCTTTAAACCGAAGCGCTCGTTGAGCTCGGTCACCGGCGCGCGCGCCATCACGCGCAGCGTGCGGTTATTGACGATTCGCGTCAGGCGCTCGGCCGCGTCGTATTCGTCCTCGATATCTCCGACGATTTCCTCGAGCAGATCTTCGACCGTGAGGATTCCCGACGCGCCCCCGTATTCATCGACGATCACCGACAGATGCTCGCGCGTGCGCTGGAGTGCGAGCAGCACCTCGTCGAGCGGCATCGATTCGGGAAAGTAGCTCACCGGCCGCATCACTTCACTGACCGGAGCGCCCAGGTCGGGAGCTTCGAGCAGATCGAAGACGTGAACGACGCCGACGAGATCGGTGATACGGCGGCGGAACACCGGAATGCGGCTGTGACCTTCGCGGCGCACCAATTCGATCGCGTCATCGAGGCGGGTGTCCTCGGGCATCGCGACCACCTGCACCAGCGGCACCATCGCCTTGCGCGCCTCGGCGTTGGCGAATCTGAAAATGCGGCTGATCATGCGCCGCTCCAGCGGAAGGATCGCGTCGCTCTGCGGCGCCGCGGCGCGAGGCGCGCGCCGCTCCAGCAGCAACTGCAGATCCTCGCGGCTGAGGAACACGCTTTCCACTTCGGACGGCACTCCCACGAGGTGCCGCAGCAGTCCGCTCAGCGCGGTTTCGGCGGCGAGCACCGGCCACAAAATGGTGGCGAGCATCGAGAGCGGGCGCGCCGCGACACGCGCGATATCCACGGAGCGCCGCAGCGCGAGCATTTTCGGAATCGCCTCGCCCGCAATCAGCGTCAACGGCGCGAGGATGAAGGGCGCCCACAGCGCATAGCGCGGACGGATGCCATGAAGAAAACTCGTCAACAGCGCGGCCGCGATCACGGTGGCGAGATTGTTAGTGGTCAGCACCAGGGCGAGCAGGCGGTCGCGATTCTGCAAAACCTTACCGAGTACCATCGCGAGGCGGCCGCCACTCTCGGTCTCCGCCTGGATCTTGGCCTCGTCTGCCGAGACCAAGGCGATCTCACTGGCGGCCGAAAGCGCCTGCAGCATGACGCATGCGATGACGGCGAGCGCGACCCCGATGCTGGCGAGGATCATCGGCGAGATCATCTGGTCGATCATTGGAGCGATCATCGGCGCAACCTCACCTGCTCGACGGTCGCACCGCGCACGCGCTCCGCAATCGCCTCGAAGTCGCCCATCTTCACCGATTCGCCGGCGCGCGGGACCCGGCGCAACGTGCGCAGAATCAGGCTGCTGAGAGTGCGCGCTCCGCCGGTGTTCAGAAAGCCGTCGCCGAATTCGTCGTGCAGCCGCTTGATGTCGATTCCGCCCGATACCAGCCATTCGCGGTCGCCGACTTTCACCAGCTCGGGACCTTCGAGATCGAACTCGTCGCGAATTTCGCCGAACAACTCTTCGAGCACGTCCTCCAGCGTCACCAGGCCGAGCAACTTGCCGAATTCGTCGACCACCAACGCCATCCACACGCGCTCGCGGCGGATCTCGTCGAACAACTCGCCCAGTGGTTTCCCGGGCGGAACAAAAACCGGCGGCCTGATGATGCGATCGATGCGCGGCGGCGTTGCTTCAAGGCGCCGGCTGACCAGGTCCTTGGCGTTCAGCACGCCGATGACATGGTCGGGACTGCCGCGATAAACCGGCACGCGCGAGAAATGCCCGTGGATGACCTGCGCGAAAGTGTCGTCGGGCGGGGTGTTGATATCGAGCATGAAAATGCGATCGCGCGGAGTCATGATGTCGCTGACGCGGCGCGCCGCGAATTCGAAAACGCGATGAATCATCGCGCGCTCAGAGGGTTCGACCTCGCCGAGATTTTCGCCCAGCCGCAGCAGCGCCTTGAATTCAGATTCGGAAACCGGCTCCGGACGCGGCGCTTCCTCACTGGCCACGAAGGGTCGCGTGATCGGATGAACGATTCGAACCAACACCGCGAGCGGGCGCGCCATGATAGTCGCGATGCCGCCGGGAAAACCGAGCGCGAAAGTTTTCGGCGTGATATCGCAAAATAGCAGCACCAGGGTGAACATCACCGGCACCGCGACGTAGGCGCCGAGTGGACCGAGCCAGGTGAGAAAGAAAATCGTCCCGAGGCATTCGGCGAATACGTTGGACGCCTCGTTCAAACCGATCGCGACGATGAGCGATTCCAGCGGCCGGCGCATCAGGCGCTCGAGCGCGTCGCGCACCGGCGCGGAGAGTTGCTCGCGCGTATGCTCCATGCGCGTGAGCGCGAACAGCGCAGTCTCCGACGCGGCCAGCAACGCGCTCACCAGCAGCAATCCCGCGACGACGATGGGTAACATCAAGGTCAAGAGAGAAGCCTCACGCGCGCGCTCGCAACTGATCCCATCCGCGAAGTTTCGGCACCATCGCGCCGTTAGCTCCTCGCAACAGAGTCCGGCGTCCTTTGATAATTCGGCCAATTCGGTGCACGGGCACTCCTAGAGCCTGTGTTAGCGCTCGCTCCGACGATCTGGGAGGAGCGCAAAAAAGTAATTCGTAATCTTCACCGCCACCGAGCGCGAGGGTCAGATCATCGCCCATCGCGGCGCGATATGCCGGAGAGACCGGAATCGCGGTCGCATCGATCTCGGCGCCGACGTGACTGCGCTCGAGGATGTGTCCGAGATCCTGCAACAGCCCGTCGCTAATGTCGATTGCCGCCGGCGTCGGTCGAATCTTCGCGAGCGCGAGGCCCGCCTCGATGCGTGGCGTAGGATTCAGATGACGCTCGATGAGAAATTTTCGCGCCGGCCCGCGCGCGGAAAGCTTGCACTCCAGAATCGCCAGCCCCGCCGAGGAATCGCCGACGGTGCCGGTCACAAAAATGTCGTCACCCACGCGCGCGAGGTCGCGCCGCGTCACTCCGCGCGAGGCCTCGCCGAGCAGCGCCACCGTGATTGCCAGGCGATCGGCGCGGGTGACATTGCCGCCTACCACCTCGGTATCGTAGCGCTCTGCTACGTTTCGGATTCCAGTGTAGAGGCGATCGAAAAAGCGCGCGTCGAGTCCCTCGCGGATGGCGAGGTTGATTACGCATGCGGTCGGTTTTCCGCCCATCGCAGCAATGTCGCTAAGGTTTACCGCCAGCGCCTTGGCGCCAAGCTTTTCCGCGGATCCCCATTCGAGGCAAAAATGCACTCCCTCGACCATCGAGTCGATGGTGAAAAGTTGCGGGCGCTTCGGCGGTGCGAGAATCGCGCAATCGTCGCCCGGCCCGAGGATCGTTCGCCGCGTGGTGCGAAGGCTCTTGACCAGCCGCTCGATAAGCTCGAACTCGCCGGGAGGTGAGGGTTTGGCAACCATCAACAATCACGAGACGCGCGGCTTCGAATCGATCTTTGCCGATGGCACTTCCGCGGTCAGCCTGATTCTGTCTTCGGCTGGCAGCGTCAATTTCACCCGTCCGCCAGCGGTTTCCGCAAGCGCGCGCGCGACATAAAGACCGAGCATCGTTTTGCTGGGGCGATTGCCGTTGCTCTCGGTGCGATCGAGCAAGGTGGCGAGCTCTTCGTCGCTTGGCACCGGCCCGTCGTCCTCGACCTCGATCGTGATTCCGGCGTTGGTCGGAAGAGTTCGCAGCCGGATCTCTCCATCCGACACGCGCGAGATCGAATAGGCGAGCATGTTGCGCGCGATGCGTTCCAGGTGGCGCGGATCGAAGTTGCCGCGCGGCACTTCGCCGTAATTCACGGTAAGTTTGAGGCCCTTGTGGATGGCCTGCGGCGCGCAGTTCGAGGCCGCATCCGCCACCACGCGATTCGGATCGACGCGCATCGGCGCGGCGGAGATTCGGCCGCCGGCAATCTGGTAAAGGTCGAGCACATTGCTGACGGTCAGGTCCATCAACCACGCGGTGGTGCCGATGCGCGCCAGGACAGACTTGCGATCCTCTTCCTCCAATTCGTCATCATCGAGCAAATCGACGAAGCCGGCGATTGCCGCGACCGGGTTGCGAATATCGTGCGCCATGGTCGCGATTTGTGCTTCGCGAAACGAAGCCGCCTGCTGAAGCTGATCGATCTGCGCGTCGATTCGATGACGATAAATGCTGATAAAAAAAGAAATGCACTCCGCCAGCGCGATCGCGGCGAACAGCCCAAACCATCGATGAACCGAGTCGCCCGGCACCGGGACGAGGAGCTCCGCCAGCCCATAGAGCACGAGGCAGGTAAGACCCATCAGCGCTTGCCAGTACCACTCCCAATTGATGAAGGCGGCGGTCGCGACCGGATACAGGAGGATGGTGATGTATCGCGAATCGCCTTCCTGCGTATCCGCACTGATCAGGATCATGATGGAAATCAAAAGGATCGCGAACAGCAGATTCCAATGTTTCCAATGCCTGCGAAATCCGCGCGTCCAGGTGGCGACGAAAAACGCGAGCGCGCCAAGAACCGTGAGCCAGTGAAAAATCGAGCCGAAGAAGGTGCCGCCCTGCCCTGACCAGAAATCGTAAACAAGGTAAGCGACCAGGAACAGGATCGAAATCGAGCTGCCGGCGCGAAGTACCTGGATCGAAGTCTCTTCATCGGTCATCCGCGCATCAGCCGCCGGCATCGAGGAAGAGAAAGCCGAGGCCAGTTTATCCGCTACCCGGCGCCCCACGTTTTTGCGTTCCGAAGCCATCCCCACCAGACAAGGTTCACTGAGCGGCGCGACTAACTCAAGTCTCCCGCGCGAATGAATTCCACCGCCCTCCGCATCGCGTCAAGTGCGAAATCAACCTCATCGGCCTGAATGTTTAGCGGCGGCGCGAGCCGCACCACCTTTTCCGCATTCAGGGTCCAGTTGATAACCACGCCATTGGCGATAGTCGCGGCGACGAATCGACGCGCAATCGCCGCATCATGAAACTCGATTCCGATGAGCAAGCCGAGACCGCGCACGGCGGCAATTTCGGGAGCGTCGAGAGCATTGAGGCGGGCGACGATTTCATTGCCCAGCTTCAGCGCGCACGCCGCAAGGTCCTCGCGCACGATGACTTCGAGACTCGCGAGACCGGCCGCGCAGGAAAGCGGATGGCCGCCGAAAGTCGTGATGTGACCCAGCGGCGGATCATGCGAAAACTCCGCGATCAGATCGTCGCGTCCGCACAACGCGCCGAGCGGAAGCCCGCCTCCCAGCGCCTTTGCGAGCACGATAATGTCCGGCGTCACGCCGAAATGTTCCAGCGCGAAAAGTTTTCCGGTTCGGCCGAAGCCTGTCAGCACTTCATCGAAGATCAACAGCGCGCCGGTGAGCACGCATCGCTCGCGCAAGGCTTTCATGAACCTCGCGCCAGGAATTCGCACGCCGCCTTCGGCCTGCACCGGCTCGATCACGACCGCCGCGATACTCGAATCGATAGCGCCGAGCGCGGCAACATCATCATAAGGAAGATGCCGCACCGGGCCGGGCAGCGGCTCGAACGGCTCGCGAAACGCAGCATTCCCCATAAGCGCGAGCGCCGCCATCGTGTCGCCGTGATACGCGCCATCGAATGCGACGAAACCCGCGCGCCGTGTGTGCTTCCTCGCGAGCTTGAGCGCCGCTTCGATGGCCTCGGCGCCGCTGTTGGTGAAATACACGCGCGACAAATCGCGCGGCAGCAGCGCGCTCAGCCGCGCTGCCAACTTCACTTGCGACTCGATGACGTATTCGCCGTAGACCATCACGTGCAGATGACGATGCGCCTGCTCGGCGATCGCGCGCATCGTCGCGGGATGACCATGGCCGAGCGCGGAGACGCCGATGCCCGCGATGAAATCGAGATAGCGGCGGCCGTCGGCGCAATAGAGCCACGCACCTTCGGCATGCGAAATCTCCAGCCCGAGCGGCGCGCCGGAGGTCTGCGCGACGTGTTGAAGAAAAAGGTTGTGGAGATTACTCATCGCGCGCTCGCCATGAAATCGAGAAACGCGCCGCCGCCATGCGGCCAGTTCAGCGGCGGCGACTGCATCATCCCTGGGTCGCATACGTATGTCACACCCGCGCCGGCGAGCACATCGAGAAATCTCGCGCGCGAAGGCGTCGGCGCCGCAAGCGCGAAAGCTTCGAGGCGTCCGGCTACCGGCGCCAGCCTCGATGCCAGGTCTGGGGCATCGCGAATCGAAGAAACCGTCACGGTTCGGTAGCCGGGCGAAATCGTGAATCGCGCCGACGGTTCGAAGACTACCGTCCATGCCATGCCGTCGCCTTCGAACAGCTCGACCTGATGCGCGCCGATGCCGCGCCATCGGGCGCGTTCACGAATCCGCCGAATCGCGGCGGAAGTGTTGAATGCGAGCTTCGCCGGCGGCAGCGTTTGCGCGAGCGAGGTTAGCGCCTCCGCCAATGACCTCGCGAAATCGCGCGCGTGCGCGCCATCGGCATCCTCGGTGAAGATGTGATGTGGCGAAAGGCAGCCCTGCTGCTCGAACAGTGCGACGTCGCGCGCGATGGCGTATGCGAGTGCGAAGAGATTCGCGGTCGCGACGAGCGAGATAAGTGCGCCGCTGGTTCGGCTGCCAAATCCGAACAGCCGCGCGCCGCCGCCCAGATGCGTGAGGCTGGCATCGTCGCCGAGCACGACGATAAAGTCGCATTCCTCGTTCATCAGCCGCGTCAGATCATCGCGCTCGCGGCCGAATGTGGTGACTTCGAGCAAAGCGCCAACGGCTGGATCGATGGTGTGCAATGTTTGCGCGAACGCATGAAAGAATACCGGCTCGCGATGCGAAGTTTTCACGATCGCGGCCGCGCCCGACAGCAGTGATGCGACGAGTTCATGCATACCGGCGCCGGGGACATTGGCCGGCATGATGAATCCGCCGACGCGTCCTCGCGGTGCGGCAGTCGAAGCGAAGGACCCGAGCGCATCGCGCGAGAACGGCGCCAACAGCGCATCGATGGATTCGTCGAGGAGCTGTGTCGACCATCCCGAAGTGGCGGCGATTTTTGCGAGCGCGACGCGGCGCTCAGGAAAGCTGCGTTCGCGCCACCGATCGAACGTCGATGCGAGCGCGCTGACGACGCGCGGAACTCCGGGAAATCTCGCGAGGTTTTGCCGCAGCCCCACGAGGGCGTCGCGCATCGCATCCGGTTGCGCGCGAGGATCTATCGGCGCAACTTCGCTCATCGCGGGCGCCGGACTTCTTCAGATTGTTGGACAGCTTCGAATTCCTCGATTGCCAATGCGCATCCGCGCGGCTCGGCTGCGCCCGCGCGTCCCATCATGCGCACCCGGTCGCCGCGTTCATTCACGATGCCGAAATCTTCGGTGAGGATCGCCGAGACCGAGCCGACGTTGGCTAAGTCGAAAAATCGCAGTATGCCCATATCGCCCGGAGCAACCGCCCGCAGGCTTACCGGATCGACCGCCGCCGCGCGCAGCCAGGGCGGCGCGATTTTCACGCGCTCACCCGGCGCCGAGTGGTCGTCCGAATTGAACGAGGTCGCGTCATAGAGCTGCGAGCACAACTCGGTCATCCCGTATTCATTGACGACGAATTGCGGCGCGATTTCGAGCAGGACGCGCGCGCGAGCGCATACCGTTTCGGCATCGAGGGGAGCCGCCTGTCCTTTCGCGCCGCCGGTATCCATGATGCGCGATCCCGGTGCGAGCACGCTGCGAATATCGCCGCGTTCGAGGTAGGCAAACAGCGCGCCCAACGAAGCGGTGGTCCCGAGGATGCACACCGGTGCGGCGGCTCGCGACGCATCGTTCAGGAAATCGCATGCCGCATCGGTGTCAACGCCTTTGCGGTCCGCGACGCATTCGCATCGGCCGGCGCCGAACTCCTCGATACACCATGTAATCATTTGCGACAGCGAGGACTCGGGCATCCGGTCGGCGGTGGGATGCATCGCGAGGATGCGCATCTTGCGGCGGTCGGGAAACATCATCCTTTGAAGATGCGCGAGCGCCGATGCGCGATAGATCTCGGGACGCGCGACGACATGGGTGCCGCGCTCCGCGCGTCCGATGGTGGTGCCGCTGGTGAGAAAAATTTTTTCTCCCGCGCGGTGGTCGTCGCCCGCGAGCCGCGAATATTTGAACGCGAGCGTACTCACAGGAGGAATATCCTCCATTCGGACAATCGAGTCCTCGCGCACCCGCAAGGCCCGGCAATAGTGACGATAGGCGGGGACATTGGCGACTTGAAAGCGAAAGACCTCGAGCGCGAGCGCTTCGAACGCTTTGAACTTGCCGGCGTCGGGCGCGGCGATGAACGCGAGAACCTGGTCGTAGATCCACATCCGAAACAGATTATGTAACGAATTTCGTCAGAAGACGTACAAATAATGGCGCAGGCCGACGGCGGGTTCAATCAAACGAATTAGGCGATGACTGAGGTCGTCAACGTAAGATAACTAAGACTTTTTGGATGTGCTTAGCCGCGTTAACGTAAGCTATTTGCGCAGTGACGACTTAACCCGTGGGCTCGCCTACAAAAAACGTACTGTTTGAAACTACTTTTGCAGTTCATACGTATATTTGCTAAACATGATGCCACGGGTGCTCAGGGAGCGGTTTCTCAAATGAAGCGATTTGTTGCTGGGGTGGTGGTGGGCTTTGTAGCAAGCTGCGCGGTTGCGTTCGCATCGTCGAGCGCGAACCATAACGGCATGTTCTGGAACAAGCTCAATCGGGCCGCGAAAGACGGCTACGTCAATGGCTATGCCGACGCGATGCGAGTGAGCGTTTCGAAGCTCGACACCTTGACTACTGCGGGCGATCTTTTCCATTGGAAGGGATCGCGCAAAATCATTCATGAGGTCGAGGCTCAGCTCTCGATGTCGGAGCTGACGCCGCAGGATGCGGTAAATCGCCTCGATACCCTCTACAACAATCAGAAGTATAGCGAGCTGGACCTCGGCACCGCGCTGCAATTGCTCGCGCTGCGTCCGCAAGCGGATGGCACGGGTCAAACTCCCCCGGCTCGGTAGCAAACAGAATTCATCTTCAGGCGGTCTCGCGATGAGGCCGCCTTTTTTTTCGCGCCGGGATTTTTCTCGCAATATTTATTTTGCGATGCGCTTCACTCTGACGCAGTCGTTGAGAACGGCGCTTGGGTCCCAGCCATTCGCCAGCCTGCAATCGCCAAAGAGGATACCAGCGCAAGCGCGACGTAGTTCGGCCAGTGAGTCAGCACTAAATCGAGTCTGTAGAAAGCCGGCAGAAAATTTTGAAAAGGTGAGTAGAGCGACCGATAGTTATTCAGGGGGACTAGCTTACCGAAGGTCCCGGCACTGTACAGGTTAAAGTGCATAGGTCCATACCGAAGCCAGAAACAGCCCTGTAACAAGATGTGGAGGCCACAAAAGCCTGTCACAGCTTTCGGAAATCGTTTCGCCAGCATCGCCAGGCCACAAGTCGCGGGTATGAGCAGTACGACCGCGGCCGCAAGTCCAAAGCGTCCGGCCGGAGACCCCCCTCCGTACCAGTCCGGATAGTGCATAGCGGTCGGTACGACGAAAGAGGCGTGCAGCATCAATAAAAAAATGCCGACTCGCCAATCGCGCCGCATCAGTGCCGCCATTCCCAGTACCGCAGCTAGCAGGATCGGCGCCTCCAGGAAGATTCCCTCGAATTGATCGAGGTGAATTCCAACCATTGCCATAACCGTACCCTTACTGAATTCCAGTGCGTCGCTGGGGTACGGCCCAGCGAACTGATCGAAGGCGTACTTATTGTACAACCCAAGTAAAACCAGCAATCCGACAGCTATCGAAATGCTGGCTGCCATTAGAGTGCGGTTTTGGGACCGTCGAGGCGGCTGGATGAGGAACATGGCTGCGAGGCAAACCGCCGCGGGAGCAATGAACCGGATGTGCACCCAAGGCATGAAAGCAAGCAACACGATGGCTATCGTCGATGCGGTACCCATATTATCTCTGAGAATCCATTTTCGAATCAGGATGATAGCCACAACCCCGAACGCGATCCCTCCTAAGAGGTCGGGGTAGATTTGCCCGGCGTAGTATTGGAACTGGGCCGAGAAGGCGCTCGCGAGGGCGACCAGCCATCGCAGCGGAACCGACTCGATAAAGAAGCCGGCTGAAATCCACGCGATCACCGGAACGAGGCTGCTCACGAGTAACATAAACAATCGGACCCCCATTGGTCCTCTGAGCTCAAGGGCGGGCAAGATCAGCAGTGGCAGGCCGAGATTATGGATGCTAAACGAGCCATTAGGTCCCACCCTCTCGTGTTTGTCTTTAGAGCGCGGCAGCTTACCGGGTGGGACCAAACCGGGCGCATACATTCGATGGGTTTCGAGCTCCGATTCGTAAGCGCGAGTGACTTCCAAACTCTGGTAGCGCGCGATGGAATCGGCGATCACAAGATAGTGCGGCTCGTCTCCGGTCGGAGTGTTCCTTGATTGCGAATGCCAAATCGCAATGAGCGCCCCCGCCGCAACGAGATGAAAAGCGACCAGCGACAGCAACGGTATCGTTGTTCGACCTCGCATTTAACTCCAGCGATGCGGCGGACCAGGCCGCGCGATTCAGCCTTTCTTTTGCGCAAGGAGAAAGACATCGCCGATCGGCGCTCGACGTGCAAGATCCTCGCGGCTTGAATCCCCGCGACATTTGCTTAAGGCTTAGCAGGCGGTTTGAACCGCCTGCGCCCTCACTCTTGTCTCTCCCATTACGGAGAGAAGATGAAGGAGAGAAGCCAGCTTAAGATTCAGATTGATAGGGCTGGAATTGTGAACGCAAGGCCTCGATTGTTGGACATGGTCGCGCGCGCGACGGTGGGAGTGCATTCGCAGGTCCCCGAGACGCACGTCTCCGCCGCAATCGGGCTCGGCACCGACAGACGCGGCACCGGCACGCTGGTCTCAAGCGACGGCCTCATCCTGACGGTCCATTACATGCTCCTCGGCGCGCAGAGCGTGATCGTGACGCTGGTCAATGGCGATCAGCTGCCCGCGAAAATCATCGCCAAGGACTATCACACCGGGCTCGGGCTGCTAAAAATCGAAGGCTCGAACTATCCCCGCGTCGAAGTTGTCAGCGCGGAGACGTGTTCGCCCGGCCAGGAAGTTTTCAGCGTCGCAAGCCTCGGCGGCGAGAAGCGATGCGCCGACTCGGGCATGATCACCTACACCGGGCCCTTCGATGCGGTATGGGAATTCATGCTCGACCGATGCCTATGCCTCACCGCGGGCTCAATCAACATCGGAATGTCGGGCGGCCCGGTATGCAACGCGCGCGGCGAATTGATCGGGGTCTCCTATCTGAACTTCACCGACATGGGACGGCCGATCCTCGCGGTCCCCGGCGAATGTGTGCTGCAGACGCGCGACGAGCTGATCAAATTCGGCAGGCGGGTGACGGCGCCCTCGAAGGCGTGGATCGGCGTGCTCTCATACACCATGCGCGAGCACGTCGTCATCGCGGGTGTGATGCCCGGCGGTCCCGGCGAGAAAGCGGGATTGCAGCAGGGCGACCTCGTCATCACGGTCGACGGCAACGACATCAGCGAGCGGCGCGCGCTTTATGAATCGCTGCGCAATCACGGCCCGGGCGATAATGTGAAATTCAAGGTGCTACGCAACAACCGCGTGCTCAATATCGAAATTCCCGCCGTGCGCGCCGAGGACTACTTCGCGTGAGTAATGAAACCCGCGCTCGCCTGCGCGAGCTGCTCGCTCAAAAAAACATGACCGTCGCGCCATTCGTGTTCGATTGCCTGCAGGCCAAGCTCGCCGAACAGGCAGGCTTCGAGGCCATCTACATGACGGGCTTCGGCACCTCCGCCGCGCGCGGATTTCCCGATCTCGGCCTGATGACGATGACCGAGATGGTCGCCAATGTCCGCGCGATCGCGAATGCGGTGAAGATTCCGGTCATCTGCGACGCCGACACCGGCTATGGAAATCCGATGAACGTGTGGCGCACGGTGCGCGAATATGAAGATGCGGGCGCCGCTGCGCTTCATATCGAGGATCAGGTTTTTCCCAAGCGATGCGGCTTCCTCGCGGGAAAGCAGGTCATTGCGATGGACGAGATGATTCCGAAAGTGCGCGCCGCCTGCGATGCGCGCCGCGATCGCAATCTGGTGATCATCGCGCGCACCGACGCCCTCGCGGTCAACGGATGGGAAGACGTCATTCGCAGATGCCGCGCCTATCGTGAGGCCGGCGCCGACATGATTTTCGTCGACGGCATCCGCACCCGCGAGGACCTCGCGAACTACGCCAAGCTGACCGACTTACCGGTGCTCTACAACGGCGCCATCCTGCCGGTATCGGAGTTGGCGAAGCTCGGCTTCAAGGTCACGATCCATCCGGCGACGCTAATGGTGGCATTCGAATCGATGCGTTCTGCTCTTCGCGAGCTGAAGTCGACCGGCGAAGTAAAGGGCGGCCGACTCGGCGGCGGGATGTTCGATGACTTCGTCAAGCTGATGGGCGCCCCCGAGATGGACGCCCTCGGCAAGAAGTACAATGACTAGTTGGTGATAAGCGAAGATTTAGCGAAGAGCGCTGTATTTGCTGGGTTTAGTGGCTTTGTTTTTGTGACTTCTTGATCGCGAACATCCTCGGCACTCGTCATACCGTTCTACGATTGCGTTGACGGCATCCGCCAGCTGCATGCGTTCTTTTGTGAGAAGAATGATCAGCGAAATACCCGTATTCATTGAACTTAATGGGTTTGTTTTGCACATTTCCATATTCCGCGATGACCTCCAAACGCTGGCGGCGTCCCGAAGGACGCCGCCATTTGATTCTAGCACGCTCCCGAGATCCTACACATCCTTGAATTCGCGCTTGCCCTTGCGCGCATCGATGGCCGCCTGAGCCGCCGCCAGGCGTGCGACCGGTATCCGGTATGGCGAACACGACACATAATCGAGGCCGAGGCTGTTGCAGATGCGGATGCTCGCCGGGTCGCCACCATGCTCGCCGCAGATGCCGAGCTTGATCTTCTTATTGGTCTTGCGCCCGCGCTCGACCGCGATCTTCATCAGGCCGCCAACGCCTTCGCCGTCGAGTTCCTGGAACGGGTCCTTCTTATAGATTCCGCGCTTGATGTAATCGTCGAGGAACTTCACCGAGTCGTCACGCGATAGGCCATAGGCCATCTGCGTCAGGTCGTTAGTGCCGAAGGAGAAGAACTCCGCGGTCTCGGCGATCTGGTCCGCGACGATGCAGGCGCGCGGCACTTCGATCATCGTGCCGACGGTAAATGCTACTTTTTGTCCGGTCTCCTTAAAGACCTCGGCGGCGACCTCGCGAATCTCCGCGGCGAGCACCTCGAATTCCTTCTTCGTGCCGATCAGCGGCAGCATGATTTCCGGAATCGCCTTCACGCCCTGCTTGCGAAGTTGACACGCCGCCTCGAGGATCGCGCGCGCCTGCGCCTGGTAAATTTCCGGATAGCTGATGCCGAGGCGCGAGCCGCGATGGCCCAGCATCGGATTGAACTCGAACAGGCTCTCGCGCACCTGCTTCAGATGCTCGGGCGTGGTGCCGATCTTATGCGCGAGGTCGCGGATCTCGCCTTCCTCCTTGGGCAGGAACTCATGCAACGGAGGATCGAGCAGGCGGATGGTGACCGGCAGCCCCTGCATTTCTTTGAGGATACCGACGAAATCGTCGCGCTGCATCGGCAGGATTTTCGCCAGCGCCTTGGCGCGCTCCTTGGCGTTCTGCGCCATGATCATCTCGCGGACGGCATCAATTCGATCGCCTCCGAAGAACATGTGCTCGGTGCGGCACAGGCCGATGCCCTCGGCGCCGAATTCGCGCGCAACCTTCGCATCGTGCGGCGTGTCGGCATTGGCGCGAACTCCCAGCGTGCGCTCCTTGTCCGCCCACGACATGAACTTGGTGAAGAACGATGACATCTCGGGATCGACGGTCGGCACGCGCCCGAGGATGACCTCACCCGCGGTGCCGTCGAGCGTGATGAACTCGCCGCGGCTCACAATGGTGTCGCCGGCCTTCATCTTGCCGGTGTTGTAGTCGATTTCGAGCGAGGAGCATCCCGCGACGCAGCATTTGCCCATCCCGCGCGCGACCACCGCCGCATGACTCGTCATTCCGCCGCGCGCGGTGAGGATGCCCTGCGCCACCTGCATCCCGTGGATGTCTTCGGGTGACGTCTCGATACGCACCAGGATCACCTTGCGCCCCGCTTCCGAAACCGCGACCGCCTCGTCGGCGGAAAATACTACTTCGCCGAACACCGCTCCGGGCGATGCGGGCAGTCCGCGCGCGATGACGGTTTTCTTGAACTTCGGGTCGAGGCGCGGATGCAGCAACTGCTCGAGCTGCACCGGATCGACGCGCATCAAAGCAGTGCTCTTGTCGATGAGCTTCTCGTCCGCCATGTCGGTGGCGATGCGCACCGCAGCCTCCGCCGTACGTTTGCCGGTGCGAGTTTGCAGCATGAAAAGCTTGCCGCGCTCGATGGTGAATTCCATGTCCTGGGTGTCTTTGAAGTGACGTTCGAGTCGGTTCGAAATTTTGAGCAGCTCGTCATAGACCTTGGGGAAGGTTTCCTCAAGTGAAAGCGACTTCGCGCGACGCTCGTCTTCGCTCATGCCTTCGCGTTCGGCCTCGGCGAGTCCCGCCTTCTTGCTTATCGGATGCGGCGTGCGGATGCCGGCGACGACATCCTCGCCCTGCGCATTGACCAGGAACTCGCCGTAGATGCCTTTCTCGCCGTTAGAAGGATTGCGCGTGAAGGCGACGCCGGTGGCGCAGTCATCACCGAGGTTGCCGAACACCATCGATTGCACGGTGACGGCGGTGCCCCAATCGCCGGGAATATTGTTGATGCGCCGGTAGGTGATCGCGCGATCGTTGTTCCATGAGCCGAACACCGCGCCGATCGCCTCCCACAGTTGCTCCTCGGGATTCTGCGGAATGTCGCGGCCGACGCGTTTGCGAATCAACGCGCGAAACTCCGTGACCAGTTCCTTCAAATCCTCGGTCTTCAGCTCGGTGTCCTGGGTGACGCCGCGCGCGCTCTTCTTATGATCGAGCAGCTCCTCGAAGGGGTCGGGATCGTTCTTGTTCTCGGGCTTCAGCTTGAGCACGACGTCGCCGTACATCTGGCAGAAGCGCCGATACGAATCCCACGCGAAGCGCTCATTGCCGCTGTCGTCGGCGAGGCCCTTCACCGTTTCGTCCGTGAGGCCCAGGTTGAGCACGGTGTCCATCATGCCGGGCATCGAGACGCGCGCGCCCGAGCGCACCGAGAACAGCAGCGGATTTTTTACGTCGCCGAACTTGCGCCCGAGCGCTTTCTCGACGCGCGCAATGCTTTTCTTGACCCCCTCGGTCAGGCCCTTCGGGTACTTGTTCCCATGCTCATAGAAATAGTTGCAGACCTGAGTCGAAATGGTGAAGCCGGGCGGTACCGGCAGCTTGAGCGATGCCATCTCGGCCAGGTTGGCGCCTTTGCCGCCGAGCAAATTGCGCATGTCGGCGCGGCCTTCAGAGACTCCGGCGCCGAAAAAATAGACTTCAGGATGAACACGTGCCATCGAATATCTCCCGTCTCCGCCGCATCCGGCGGACACCAATTGTCAATCGAAAATTCAGCTAAATTCAGCGAGACCAGCCAATTCGCGAGGTTAACTCTTCCACCAGCTTAGAGGTTGCGATGCGGTCCTGCGTCATCGTGTCGCGATCGCGCAGCGTCACCGTGTCATCTTCCATAGTCTGATGATCGATGGTGATGCCGAACGGGGTGCCGACTTCATCCTGACGCCGATAGCGCCGCCCGATCGACCCAGCTTGATCATACGCCACGGTGAAATGCTTTTTCAGCATCAGCAGAACTTCGTTCGCCTTCTCAGGCTGGCCGCCCTTGCGCAGCAACGGATACACCGCTGCCTTGATCGGCGCGATGCGAGGATCGAGCCGCAACACGATGCGCTCCTCGTTCTCGACGACATCCTCATCGTACGCATCGAGCATGAAGACCAGCATCGCGCGATCGACGCCGAGCGCCGGCTCGATAACCCACGGACGGTAGCGCGCCTTCGCTTCCTCATCGAAGTAAGTGAGATCCTTGCCGCTCGCCGCCGCATGCTGATCGAGGTCGTAGCTGCCGCGCTTCGCGACGCCCTCCAACTCGCCCCATCCGAACGGGTAGCGATACTGAAGGTCCGTGGTGCCGCGCGAATAATGGGACAGCTCCTCCTTCGCATGCTGATGGAGGCGCAGGTTGTCGCGCTTGGCCCCGAACTTCAGGAACCAGTCCATGCGATGCGCAACCCAGTACTCGAACCACTTCGCCTCTTCGGCCTCATCGGGCTTGATGAAGTACTCCATCTCCATCTGCTCGAATTCGCGGGTCCGAAAGATGAAATTCTCCGGCGTGATTTCGTTGCGGAACGATTTGCCCATCTGCGCGACGCCGAAAGGCAACTTGACTCTCTGTGTATCTACTATATTCGCGAAGTTAGCGAAAATGCCCTGCGCCGTTTCGGGCCGCAGATACACAGTGCTCGCGCTGTCCTCGACCGGGCCGAGGAACGTCTTGAGCATCATGTTGAACTGGCGCGCCTCAGTCAGCTCGCCGCCGCAATCGGGGCATTTGGTAGGATCGGGAATCTGGTCGGCGCGAAATCGATGCTGACATTTTTTGCAATCGACCAGCGGGTCGGTGAAGTTCTTCAGATGTCCCGAGGCTTCCCACGTCTTGGGATGCTGCAAAATCGCGCTATCGAGGCCGATGACATCGGTGCGCTCCTGCACCATGTAGCGCCACCATGCTTCCTTGACGTTGCGCTTGAGCTCGGCGCCGAGCGGCCCGTAATCGTACGTGGAACCGAGTCCGCCATAGATGTCGCTGCTGGGAAACACGAACCCGCGCCGCTTGCACAGGTTCACAATTTTCTCCATCGTGACCGCGCGCTTTTCGACCGGCATATGTTGGGCGGCATCTCCTTTGTGTTCTGGTGCGGACAACAATTCCTCCTGATGCGAGAGCGGCGAGGCGCTCAGCCGAGCCTGATGATCTCGGCGGAGGCGGTGCCGTTTGATATTTCGAGAATCGCAACCGTCCCCGGAATATCGGTGAGGTTGCGTGGCAGCGTCGCACTGCCGGGATTGACAATCAGCGTATCGCCGAAGCGCACGATGCCCTCGATGTGACTGTGCCCTTGCACGATCACATCCATCGGGCCGCCGAAGTGGCGATGCATCGCGTTGAGGAAAACCTGATGCGACGTTTCGTCGGGGGTCGGGATCGCATGCACCAACCCGATGCGCACGCCCTGGATTTCGATATGATGCGCCTCGCGCACCCGCTCATCGATGTCGAGCTTATGCTTATGGCCGTCGAGGCCCTCGTCGCCATTGCCGAGCGCGGCGATCACCGGCGCTATCCGCGACAGCTCGTCGAGGACGCGGTTCACATAGACATCGCCGGCATGCATCACGAGATCGACGCCGCGAAAAACCTCGAAGACCGCGGGCGGAAGATGCTCGCATGCCTCGGGGATATGAGTGTCGGAAATGATCCCGATTCGCATAGTGATACCAGGGCCGATGTCCTCAAACGCGAGCTTCCGAGCGTATCACGCGGCAAAATAGTCGGCAATTTCGGCATTATGCGTCAGCTACGCGTGCCTTTGGTCATGTCGATGATCGTCATCGGGGTGCCGAATGGATCGAGGATCACCGCGCATTTGCCGATCGCCACATCGAAGGGCGCCTCGATGATGGTGCATCCTTCGCCTTTCAACGTAGCGACCGCGGCGACGACATCATCGACGAGATAGGTGACATCGACGCGGGCCGGAATGTCCGCGATGTTGTGCAGGACGATTTCGGCGTCGCTTTCCGGGAAACGAAGTCCCGCACTAGTCGCATCGCGCCACGTGGGATGCATCCCGAAGACGTTGATATAGAACTCCCGCGCCCGCTCGACGTCGTCGACCTTCACCATGATGCAATCGATCTTGCGCAGCGTAGTTGAGGTCGGCATCGTGCGAGATTGAGCCGCACGCAGTCATGCGTCAATCTGCCGGCGCATCGCGCGCTTGAACGGGGGTTCCTCCCGCATGCTAAGACTGAGGCTGCCGATTCCAGCAACCAAATGCTCGCGGAGGAAATCGCTGTGCGCATAACCAGATTCGCATTCGCCGCTGCAACGATTGGCGTCGCCCTCACCGTCGCGGGATGCCAGCATTATCTGGTGGCTGCCCCTGGCGACAACACCGTCGCGATTTATCCGGACCGGCAAACCTACGACAAGCTCGCGGAACTGAAGAAGTCGGGGCCTCTCGGACAACTCGCCAGCGGTTTGGGCAAGGGCGTCGAGTCGAAAACCGTGGATGATAAAACCCCCGTGAAAGTCCTCTCCAGCGACGATGAGGGCGACATGATCGAAGTCAGCGACGGACCCAACCGAGGTGTCACCGGCTTCGTCCCGAAGAACAGCGTCAACTAACTTCTAACTTCACGCACATGAACGGCAAGGAGATTGAGTCATGGATGAGAATGCAAAAAAGAAAGCGCTATTGATGATCCCCTACGGCCTCTACGTTCTCGGCGCGGCGCATGGCGGTAAAAGCACCGTCGCGACCGTCAACTGGGTCACGCAGACTGCGTTCGCGCCGCCGCTGGTGGTGGTCGGCATCAAGAAGGACTCGGGCTCGCATGCGATGGTGAAGGATTCGGGGAAGTTCACCATATCGTTCCTCGAAAGCGGGCAGAAGAAAATCGCGACCTCGTACTTCAAGCACGTTGAGCCGCAGAACGGGAAGTTCGGCGAGTTTGCGTATGAGAATGGCCAGAACGGATGCCCGATCATCAGCGACGCGCCCGCCGCGGTCGAATGCGACGTGGTCGGCTTCTATGAGTTGGGTGACCATACCACGGTGGTCGGCAAGGTGACCGAGGGGCATCTCAAGCGCGAGGCGAAGATCATGATGCTGTCGGAGACCGGCTTCAACTACGGCGGCTGAAATAATTTGTGGCACAGACCTCAGTCTGTGATTCTGTCGGCCGGGGTGACATCCGCCCCGGCCTTATCTTCTTGCGTTGACAGGAGCATCGGCGCAACGGAGAATTGAACCACATGGCACGAATTACCGTAGAAGATTGCCTCGAAAATGTTCCGAACCGTTTCGAACTGGTGCTCGCGGGTGCGCGGCGTGCCAAGCAACTCCTGAAAGGTGCTCCGCCGCTGGTCGATTCGGACAACAAGGAAGTCGTGACGGCGCTGCGCGAAATCGCCGCTTTCAAAGTCAGGATCGAGTTCCCCGAAAAGGAATAACGCGGATATATCGCGCGCGGTTCCAATGTGGCCGCCGTTTCGATACGGTCTCTTGGATCAGGGCTTCTTCTCGTTCGCAGATTAGTCCGGTAGCGGATTTTTGACGTGGCTCGTACACCCCGGAAAGCTGCTCCTCCCAAACGCGCGCGAAAAGCGCCGAAGCCTGTGGTCGAGGCCGAGGTGCTCGACCAGCACCAGCCAGCCGCGAAAAAATCGCGCCCGCTCGCGGTCGCCGAGCCGAGCGAGGTCGAGATCGTGCCCGAAGACGTCGACGATTCTGCGCCCGAGGAGATCGTCCTGAAGCCGGAGGCCGCGCTGGCGCTGGATCCGGATCATGCCCCGGATCATGCCGATGACGAGGACGGCGACGCGCTGCTCGAGGCCGCCGAGGAGGCCGAGGCTGCGGCCGAACGCCAGGCCGCGCTGGTCCCCTTCGATCCATTGAGCCGCTACCTCGCCGAGGTGCGCCGATTCCCGCTGCTGACGCGCGAAGAAGAAACCGTCATCGCCAAGCGCTACACGGACAGTCACGACCGCGAGGACGCCTATCGATTAGTTACCGCGAATCTGCGCCTGGTGGTGAAGATCGCGATGGAGTTCGCGCGCGCCTCGAAAAACCTCCTCGACTTGATCCAGGAAGGCAACGTCGGGTTGATGGAGGCGGTCAAGAATTTCGATCCTTATCGCGGGATACGATTCCCGTCCTACGCGGTGTGGTGGATTCGCGCCTACATCTATCGATATCTCATCAACAACTGGCGCCTGGTGAAAATCGGCACCACCCAGGCGCAGCGCAAGTTGTTCTTCAACCTCAAGAAGGAAACCGATCGCCTCGAAGCTGAAGGCTTCAGCCCGCAACCGAAGCTGATCGCGCAGCGCATGGGCGTCAAGGAAAGCGAGGTCCGCGAGATGCAGGAGCGGATGTCGCAGAGCGAGGTCTCGCTCGATCAGCCGGTGCCCAATACCGAAGATACGCGGCTACTCGATGTACTCCCTGATCCATCGAGCAATCCCGAGGAAGCGGCTGCGGGCGCGGAGTTCCGCCAATTCGCGAAAGAAAAGGTCGAAGAATTCGCCAGCAAGCTCGAAGGCAAGGAACTGGAAATTTTCCGCGCCAGGCTGCTCTCGGAGGAGCCCGTGACGCTGCAGGAAATCGGCGAGCACTTCGGCATCAGCCGCGAGCGCGTGCGCCAGATCGAGAATCGGCTCAAGAAACGCTTCAAGGATTTCGTCAAAGGACCAAACGGCGACAGCGATCAGGCCGGTCCATAAAATCGCGGCTTGAAAATAGTGGATTGCCCTGCGCTCGTGCCTTGCCGCGTCTCGATAGCGTTAGGATAATGCCTTGGCATTATGCACGATCGCAGCGCAGCATTGGTCGTCATCGGCAACGAGATCCTGTCCGGCAAGGTGCAGGACAGCAACGCCTATTTCACCGCGCGCGAGTTGCGCGGCCTCGGGGTCGAGCTCAAAAGAATCGCCGTGGTTCCCGATGAACTCGCCGCGATTGCCGAGGAAGTCGCTTACTGCGCCAGCCACTTCGATTTCGTGATCACCTCGGGCGGCGTCGGCCCGACTCACGACGACATCACGATGGAAGGCGTTGCGATCGCGTTCAAACGCAAGCTCATCCAGCATCCAGAGCTCGCGCGCCTCATCCAGCAGCACATGGGCGAACGCGCCAATGCCGCCAGCCTCAGAATGGCCGAGGTGCCCGACGGCGCGGTGCTGAACGATGCCGGTGACATCCGCTTTCCAACCGTGCAGGTCGAGAATGTTTATGTGCTGCCGGGAATTCCGCAACTCTTCGAGAGCAAGCTGAATGCGCTCAAACCGAGGCTGCGCGCGGACCCCTACTTCATGCATGCTATCTATACTAACAGTGTCGAGAGCTCCCTCGCGGAGCATCTGAACGCGACGCTGTCGATATATCCGCAACTGATGCTCGGCTCGTATCCGAAAATCGGCAATCCGGAATATCGCGTGAAGCTGACGCTGGAGTCGAAAGATCCGGATTACCTGGAACGCGCCTTCCGTCATCTGCTCGAGCTGATTCCGGGCGACGCGGTGGTGAAAGTGGAATAGAATTCGACGCAGCGGCGAGGAGGACGGAACGATGAGGATGATGAGGAAGAAAATCAATTCAAGATTCGTAGCAGGGGCGCTCGCGCTCATGATGATGGTCCCGGTCGGCACGATCGCGAACATCGCGTTCGCGCAAACCAGCTCCACACCCGCAGTCAACCCGACTACGCCTCAAGTCCCGCAGCCCGACGAAGGCGGCGTGAACTGGTCGGGCGTGGGATACGGCGCCGGCTCGCTGCTGACCAACGTCCTCTACATTCCGGCGAAATTGGTATACGCGCTGTTTGGTGGCCTCGTCGGCGGCGGCGCTTATGTACTGACTGGCGGCAACGAGCAGACCGCGAATACCATCTGGCGCAGCTCGCTCGGCGGCGATTATGTCGTCACGCCCGACATGCTCGCGGGCAAGGAGCCGATTCACTTCAGCGGTCCGACCGACACCCCGCCGCTCCCCGGCGACAGCAGCGCCGTGCAACCGATGAGCGCCGCACCCGCGAATGCTCCCGCGCCTGGTTACGCGGCGCCAGTCGCGCCCGCGCCGGGAGGCGCGCAACCGATGGACCGGGGCGCTGGCTCAGTGGGAGGGCATCCGAGCGGTCCCGCAACGCTGCCCGACACCACCATCGAATAGCCGAGGCGATGCATCATGACGAAGGCGAAATTTCTCTGGAAGTCGACCTGAACTACTTGCCGCAACGCAAGAAGTTTCTTGCGCAATGACCTCGGCATCGAGCTGGATGAACGCGACTACGCGAAAAATCCGCTGAGCGAGGCGGAACTCAAGGCGCTCTTCAGCGAGGCCGGGCTCGACCCGCGCGAATTTCTCAATCCTAAAAGCCCCGCCTTCAAGGCGATGGGCCTACGCGACAAGAACCTCACCGCCGCCGAGACCATCAAGCTGATGGGGCGCGACCCCAATCTCATCAAGCGCCCGCTCGTAATCGCCGGAAAAACCGTCATCGCGGGATTCGATCGCGACCGCCTGCGCGCCACCTTCAAGTAGGCATCGCTCGAAGCATCCCGACTGTCCGGCAATTGGCTCGCAAGTGGCATCTCGCGAGCGCCAATGGTACAAAACGCGATACCCGAGGTATCGCCCAATGGCATTCTCCGACGAGTTGTTTTTCGCGCCGGCCTCGCAGCTTCTCCAGATGCTTCGCTCCCGGCAGGTTTCGTCCGCCGAGCTGGTGTCGGCCTTCATCGAGCGAATCGAGTCGCTCAATCATCACGTCAAATCTGTCGTCACCCTGTGTGAGGAACGCGCGGCCGAGGAATCCGATGAAGCGGATCATCGGCTGTCAGGCCGCGAAGACATCCGACCGCTGGAAGGGCTTCCCATCACGATCAAGGACTCTATCGAGACCAAGGACATCCGCTCGACCGACGGAATGAAGATCCTCGAGCATCACATTCCCAAGGAAGACGCGCCGACGGTGGCGCGCCTGCGCGCTGCGGGTGCGATCATCATCGCGAAGACCAACATTCCCGAAATGGCGATGGACTACGATTGCGACAATCCGCTATTCGGTTCGACCAACAATCCGTGGCACGTGGAACGCGTGCCCGGCGGTTCCAGCGGCGGCGAGGCTGCGTCGCTGGCATCGGGCATGTGCGCGCTCGGATTGGGTTCGGACTACGGCGGCTCGATTCGGATTCCAGCCCACTTTTGCGGCGTGGTTGGATTGAAGCCGACGTGGGGCACGATTCCGGGGACTGGCCATCTACCGCCCGGGCCGGCCGCGCCTCCACCGATCGCGCACATGGCGACGATCGGTCCGATGGCGCGCTATGTCGATGATTTGACGCTCGAGTACAACCTCCTGCGCGGACCGCATTCGAGTACGCCCTACACGGTGCCCTCGTTGGAAGCGCATCCTGAGAAAGTGAACCTCAAGCAGGTCACGTGCGCATTTTTCACTGATGTGGAATCCGCGACGCCGGTGGCCGCTGAAATTCGCGGGGCGGTCGAGCGTGCGGCCCGCTCGCTCAGCAAGATTGGCGTGCCGATCGAGCAGAAGACGCCGCCGATCAAAGATGCGGCGCGCCTCTGGATGGAGTATGCGATGGCGGATGGCGGTCAGCTTACCCGCGAGATGCTCGCCGGTCGCGAGCATCTGTCGCGCGAGCGCTTGCAGCGCGCGTTCCTGACGCCGCTACCATCGAAGTCGGCGGCGGAATTCTTCCACACCTCGATCGAGCGCGACATCTTCCGTATCCAGCTCGCGCAGTTCATGGAGCGCTTTCCGATCGTCATCAGCCCACCGTTTTGCATCACTGCTTTCGAGCACGGCGCGATGGAGGTCGATATCGACGGCGCCAGCTTCAACCTGTTCGCGGCCAACTGGCCGGCGTTATGGGTGAACTGCGCAGGACTGCCGGCGGCGGTAGTGCCGGCGGGACATGATCACGACGGGCTCCCAATCGGCGTGCAGATCGTCGGCCGCGCATTCGATGAAGAGACCGTGCTGGCGGTCGCCAAGGCGCTGGAACAGGAGTTGGGCGGCTTCAAGAAGCCACCGCTCCTCCGCTAACGAAAGGCGTCGGGCGCTCGATCGATCGGAAATCGCGTCCCCCTGTCGTCTCTATACTTGTCGGGGGCGAAGCCGTCGCACCACGGCACGCCCTCCTTCACTGGCGGCTGCGAGCTTCGGATAGCCGGTGGCGGCAGCCACCTCGTCGATAAGATTTCGCAACCGATGCGCCATTTGATCGAGATGGTGAGCACTGCGTGAAAAGGCTCCCGACAGCGGCTGGTCGAACATGCGCTCGTCGGCAACCATCTCCATTTGCGTCGCACCGCGATTGATTGCGGCCTGCAGAGCGCCCAATACGCCGGCAACGATTTTGCGGTCGAACTCGAAGCACCTCTGGTCGAGGTCGCTAGTTTTGCTTCTCGGGTTGCGGGCACGCTCGGCGTGACCGAGCCGGAACCGAGAGTTACCGGGAACCGCACTACTCATGGCCATCGGTCTTCACTCCTCTGTTTCGCGAATTCTTGCCAACTTAATGACTGCAATTAGTCGCGATCGGCTCAGCAGGAGGCCGTGGACTGGTCGCGTTCTCAATAACTTAGTTTTGCTGATTATTCCTCTCTTTAACCAACTTCACGTGTTAGCAACAACTCCACATCCGGTCAATGGACATTTTAGTACCTCGGGTACTGACCGCCGCACGACGGTACCGGACATCGCATTGCTATTTTTTGAAATGAAAGACCGGAGCTTCAGGCGATACGCAAGCAGCGAGGGCTAGTGACCCTTCTTGACCATGCGGATGCCGGTCGACTTCATGAAGCGCGTCGGCAGTTCCGCACCTAGCATCGCAAAGATGAAATCGTTTTCGACTTCCGCGGGTTGGGTGAGAACCACCGCGCCTGCGCCCGCCTGCCGATCGGGACCGCCGCCGGCCAGCGGTGCGAGCACCACCTTGCCGGGTTTGATCTCCGTCAACTGGCTGGCGGGATAAATGGTGAGCAAGCCTTTCTGCTGCAGCGCGCTGATCTTCTCCGCGTTCTCGGGAGTGACCGGCGGACCCAGTGTCGGCGTGCGGAATGAAAAGCTAACCTGGTTGTGTAAGTCAGGATTGGCGAGCGCCTGCGCAACCTCGGCGCCGGCATTACCGCCGCCGACAACCAGCAGCTTCTTGTTCTGATATTCCTCAGGCTCGATGAGATTATAGGCGACCCGCTCCGGCGTTTCGTTCGCGACCCCGAGATGACGCGGCGATCCGCGCACGCCAATCGCCATCACCACGAAACGCGTTTTGTAGGTCCGATCCGCGGTGGTCTTGATCTCGAACAAATCGCCGGTGCGGGTGATCGAAGTCACCTCCTCGCGTTCGTTGGGCTTGACGCCAGTCTGCGCGATGATCTTTTCCCAGGTCGTGATCAGCGACTCTTTCGAGGTGTCGCCTTCCATGAAGAAGGAGCCGTATTCCGCGATATCGATCGAGGTCGCCTGCACGAACTTGCCGCGCGGATACGCCTTGATGGTGCTGATGGCGGTCATCTTTTCGAGCGCGACATACTTGAGGCCCTTATTGATGGCGGTGGCCGATGCACTGATACCGGCAGGACCGCATCCGATGATCGCGACGTCATAAACATCGGGCTCAGTCTGCGGCTTCTCGAATCTGAGCAGGTTGGCGATGAACTCGATCGACTGACGCCCCGAGCGCATCGCGAGGTTGATCGATGCGGTGCCCGCGGTCTCGCCAACGATGTAGAGCCTCGGCACGGTGCTCTGATAGGTGTCGTCGAGCGCCGGGACTTCAGTGGTTCGCTGCGGCGCAACTCCGCCCACGACCCGCTGCGTGGATGTGAGGCTCGGCAGATAGCGCATCCAGGCGCCGAACATAGTTCCGGTTGCCACCAACGCCAGCGCGCCCATCCACCATGGATTGACGAGGATATGGCGCATCGTAAAGCCGCGGATTTCTCCATTGGCGTGCGCCACCGTGGGCACGTACATCGCGAGCGTCAACCCTTGATGCATATGCGGCCGCGCGTCGGGTGCGGGAGTCGGAAAATCATGCGTGGGGGCGGGACCATAGACATGGAATGCATGGCATCCGCTGCACGATACGATCTTTTTCTCGGGCCGCGCCTCCGTCATCGGCATTGCTCCAGCCATGTCCGGGGCTTGCATGCTCGACGACGCCGCGGGGCTCGCAGCATTTTCCTGGGCGAAAGCGACACTCGCACCGATGAGGCTGGCGTTTTGGACCTCGGGCTTCTGCTCCTGCTGATGAGCATGGCATTCGAAGCAGTTCAGTACCTTGGCCGCATGCTTATCCGGCGAGCTTCCAATCTTTTCGCTGTTCTGAATATCGCTGTGGCAGAAGCTGCATTCGGATTGAAGGTGGCCTGGCGAATGCTCGAACACCGCATTCACATGCTTGATTGTGAGCGTGCTCCAACTCGCGAGGATCACCGGCGACGTGCCGAGCGAAGCGTTCATCTGCAGGTACTTGTCCTGCGGAGTGAGGTGACATCCACTGCCGGCACATCCTTCCCACTTAAGCGCCATCTGCGGATGCGAGCTGGCTTCGCTCGGCGCCTCGATGTCATGGCACGATTTGCACGGCAACTCCTTCACCATCGGGCTGGCCTTGGCGAGCAAGTCGAAGTGCTTCTTATGCGAATATGCCTGCTTGAAGAAGTGCTTCGACCCGCGCGCTAGCTCCATCGCTTTCTGATGCTTGCCGACATCCGCAATCGATGGATGCTGATGACATTCGACGCACGTTCGTCCCGCGGTCCGCTCGAGGTGTGGCGTACGTCCGCGATGGTCGGTGTGGCATGACAAGCACGCAAGCTGGCCACTCAGTCCGACCATGTGGACCCCCGGCATCAGGCCCGAGTCCTTGTCGGCGAGCTTGGTCCCGGCGTGCTTGTTGGAAGACATGTCGCCGTGACAATCGAGGCATCCGGCGTTGGTCGCGCCATGCCATGGCTCGTGGCAAGTAGCGCATTGGGCCTCGAACTTCTGATGACCATGCGAAACCGGCCCGGGCGAATAGCTGCGATGGAGCGAGAGCATCCACACCAGCGCGATCGCGGCTACCAATCCGGCGCCGACCAGATATCTACTGCGCCCGCTCATGTGCCCCCATAGTAAAGGACCGCCAGCACGTGAAACGCGATGAGCGCGAAGGTCAGGACCGCTACGACGATATGGAAGCGCAGCCAGCTGACGCTGAGCCACAAGTTGAAATCGTTCTGTTCCAGATTAACCTTGCGCGTGGCGAGGTCGACCAGCTGTTTCCATGTGTTCGCTTCGGCGTCGCGATAGGGGTTGTTCGAACTGAGCGCGAGATTAACCTCACTCCCGATGTCGCGGCGCGACACCGTCGCACCAAACAGCGTCCACGATGAGCGATCCTCCATCAGCAGCGGCTTGATGCGCGCGAGGTAGTCCTTGGTGAACTCCTCCGTATGTCCGAGGATCTTTTCTTCCGCCTCGACGTAGACCGCATTTATTTTCGCGTTGACGTCCTGCGTGCGCACCTCATGTTCGGCGAACTGGGTCATGTAATGAGGCAGGCGATCCTGGATCAGCACGCCAAACAGCCCGCTGATGAATAGCAAGGCCACCGCGCTCGCAAGCGACGCTTCCAGCGGTCCCATCAGATGGCGCTGCATATGCCACCAGAACGGCAGCAACGACAGCATCGCAATCACGACGTGCGCCGCGCGCCAAGTCTCGAGACGATCGAGGAATACCACCCTCTGGAAGATCCCTTTGGGCAACACCTTGCGCGCAACGACCAGCATCCGAAGCGAAAACCACAGGTTGCGTTTGCGAACGCTATACAGTGCAACCGCGACGAACAAAATTAGGGTGATGATGCCGCTTAAGTAGACCCCGACGCGATGCTCGATGCCGGGAGCGAGGAATCGCGCGATGACGACCAGCACGCCGCATCCGATCGCGATCGGCGTCATCTGCGGCAGCGTGCGCCGCCGCCCGCGCGCCGGACCGACTGGCACCGTAACTTTTTGAACCGAGCTTGCGCCCATTCCCCGCCCTAGTCGCTGCCCCCGTGAGCCTTGCGCAGGCGCGATCCAACCGATACCGCGCCGGTTTGTTCGAACAATGTGGCGGGATCGATGCGGATTGCCGCGCCGGTCGGGCAGCTATGGACGCATCCCATGAACGGCAGGCCGTCGCACAAGTCGCATTTGATTGGAAATGAGATCGGGATGTGCGCCTTGGCCGATTGTTCTTTCGCCTGCGCCTCGGAAACCGGCGCTTCGGATTGTTTCGCCGCGCGATTGATGCCGAGGATGCGGCTGAAGATCCCCGGCTCGACGCGCGCGCGCTTGCCTGCGGCGTGGCTGGGGAAGATTTTCGACCACATCGAACCCGCATCGTGCGACGCGAGCGGGTACGGCCGATACACCTGCTTGTCTTTGATGAAGCGCGATTTCTTTGCCTGCGCCGCGTCGAACTTCGGCGTCTCGATCATCGCGATGTTGTCGTAGGGGCACGCGATCGAGCAGTTCGCGCATCCGATGCACATGTCGTATTCGAAATAGATCTCGCCCTCGGGCCGGCGTTTCACCGCTCCAGTCGGGCATGCGGTCATGCACTTGGGATCATCGCAATGGCGGCATGCGGCGGGCACCAGATAGTTGCCGAGTTGGATGCCGGTGCGCACCAGCCGGCTCTCGCCATGCAGCGACTCGCAGGCAGTGACGCAGTTGTCGCACTTCACGCATCGATCCAGATCCATGACCAGCAGAGCGTCGGCCTGGATCATGCCGAGCTGTCCGCTCTTCTCGAGCAGCGCAGACATCACCGGCGTGAGCTGTTCTTCCTCGCGGTAGCGGCGCTGGATGGTATCGCGCACGTTCTTTTCCACCGCCGGAAATTCTTTGCACAGTGCAAGGAAGTCAGCCTTGGGAATCTTGATCAGTTCGCATTTGCCCGCGGTCAGCACGTTCGAGTAGCGCTTGCCGTCGCCGAGCAGCGCCATCTCGCCGAAATATTCGCCACCCCGAATGTAGGCGGTCACGCGCTTGGTGCCGTCTTCGCGCTCTTTCACGATCTGCACGAATCCATCGCGCACCAAGTAAAATGCGTCGCCCTCCTCGCCCTGCTTGATCAGCATGATGCCGCGCAGGTCGTAGCGCTCGATGGTGCAATGGGGGATTAGGCTGTCGATGAAGGTGCGCGGGACGCCCTCGAAAAGATCGATCGCATTCGCCATCGCGCGCACTGCCCGATCGCGATAGCGATCCATGATTAGGGTGCGCGCCTCGAGATTCGAGTTGATGAACTTCAGCGCATAGTTGGGGATGTAAAGGATCTCGGTGTCGTCAGCGCCCGCGATGACATCCGTGGAGCGCGGCAAACCTCCGAGCGCGCCCAGCTCGCCGTAGAAAGCTCCAGCCGGGAGGGAAGCGACCTTTAGATGGCCCTGGCCGGCGACTTCATCATAGAGATCGGCGCTACCGGTGATGATGAAGCACAGGTCAAGTTCGTATTCGCCCTTCTTACAAACCAGATCGCCCTTGTTGAAAATCTTCAGACCGATACCTTCCTGACGCTCATAAGCATTGAGGAAGTTCTGCTTCTGTTCGGGGCTGAAATGCGGAAACGGCTCGATATGCTCGAGGCGCTCCCATAGCTGCGGCGCGGTGATCCTCAGCGCTGGCTGTACTTCACTCACTTCGTTAAAAACTCCATGGACTGCGCACTGGATTATGGCTTGGCGCATGGTGGAGTCAAACGTCAAGTCAAAAAAATCGACGTATGGGTCGAAAAACCATCCGCTCGCAACTTCCTTCCTTGACAACAGATGTATGTCGGCTATTTTTGCCGCCGGAGACCCATCGCCCAATCAGTGAATCAATTGAGTAGGCTAAATTTATTTTCGATGGCTAGAAGATCTGCGGCGGCGGTGGTCCTTGCCGCGTTGACGCTGCTGCTCGGCGACCTCGCCATCGCAGCGCCGATTACCACCCTTCGGACCGGGCAACTCCAGGTCAGCGATGTTCAAACCATCATTGCGCAGGCGGTGACTCAGGCCGTTCACGACAAGGTTGAGGTAGTAGTCGCGGTTACGGATCGCGAAGGCAATGTGCTCGGCGTGTTCGACATGACCGGGGCGCCGACCGCCAGCCAGGACGATCTGTTCGGGATATTCGCGCCGGCGCCGACCACCCAGCAGGTCGCGATTCAGAAGGCTCGCACGGCGGCTTTTCTGAGCAGCGACCAGAACGCGTTTTCGACTCGCACGGCGCTGCAAATCACCGGCGCGCATTTTCCGGTCGGCATCAGCAATGCCGGACCGGGACCACTGTTCGGACTCCCGATGTCGTCGCTGCCGTGCGGCGACGTGCAGAAAAACGGCAGCGGACTGACGGGTGCGCTGGGCGGCATTCCGCTCTACATGAACGGCGCGATCGCGGGCGGCATCGGCGTCGATGGTGCGCGCAATCCCAAGAATGTCGAGAAAAAAGGCGATGACGAGGTTATCGCCCTCGCGGGTACGCGGCACGGTTACGGTGCGCCATCGGGCATCACGGCCAATAATCTGCTGGTCAACGGAATCCGCTTCGATTGGATCGGCAGCCGGCTCCCGAACGCGCTGACTGCGATGCCGTTCGGATCGCTTCCGGGAAGTGAGGACGGTTCCTATCCGATCACTGCGGGCTCACCGCCGCCGACCGAAACTATGGAGGACGGAGTGCCGGGTGAATGGCGCGTCTCGCCGGTGGACAGCACGGTGTCCAGCCTGACCGCGGCCGATGTGACTAGGATGGTCGACCAGTCGCTGGAGCAAGAGAAGATTACGCGTGCAGCGATTCGGCTGCCGGTCGGCATCCCCGCGCGAATGCAGGTCGGCGTAACCGATACGGGCGGCAATGTGCTGGGACTGTTTCGCACCAACGACGCCACCATGTTCTCGATGGACATCGTGATTCAGAAAGGCCGCACAGTAACCTCGTTCAGCAATCCCAGCGATCCGTCTGGGTTGGGAAAGAAGCTGCGCGACGATCTTCACATCAGCGAATCCGCCCCACTCGCGGTGACCAGCCGCACGATAGAGTTCCTCGCGCAGCCGTTCTATCCGCCCGGCATCACCGGTACGAGTCCGGGGCCGCTGTTCTGTGATGAGTTCTCCATGGCGCACAAGGGCCTGCCGTATTGCCTCCAACAGCAGCTCTATGCGATGCAAATGACATCGCCCTGCCTGCCCAACGGCGACGGCGTCACTTTGTTTCCGGGCAGTACTCCGCTGTACAAGAGTGGTGTCTTGGTGGGAGGACTGGGCATCAGCGGCGACGGCGTCGATCAGGACGACTTCGTGACCAACTCTGGCGCGGCGGGTTTTTTGCCGTCGGATGCGATTCGCGCCACTCACATCGAGTTCCGCGGCGCATTTTTGCCCTACTTCAAATATCCGCGCCACCCCGATCTGGATTAATCGCCGCATCACATCTTGATGACGTTTTCTGGTGATGACGTTTTCTGGATTCGCCTCAAACTCGACACTGAGGATATAAAGCACCATGGCATACGAAGAAAATGACGATGCGGCCGAGGCGCGCCTCGGCGATCCCTGCACGATGGTGATTTTCGGAGCGGGCGGCGATCTGACCAAGCGCCTGCTCGTCCCCGCGCTGTACAATCTCAAGGCCACCAATTTACTGCCGAATGAATTCTCGTTGATCGGATTTTCCGGAAACAAGTTCACCAGCCAGGAATTCCGCGAATCGCAAAGCAAAGACATCCGCGAGTTCGCCACCACCAAGGTCGATGACGCGACCTGGGACTGGTTCAACGAGCGCATCGAATACGTGCAAGGCGACTTCGGCGACCCCGCCGCCTACAAGCGCTTGGCCGAGACCATCGACAAAGTCGACAAGCTGCATGCGACCAAGGGAAATTGCCTCTTCTACCTCGCCGTTGCGCCGCGATTTTTCGGCGTAGTTATCAAACAATTGGGCGATGCGGGACTAGTAAACGAAGATGGGGGCCGATGGCGCCGCGTCATCATCGAGAAGCCGTTTGGCCGCGATCTCGAATCCGCGCATGCGCTCAACACCGAGATCAAAAAAATTCTGGACGAGAAGCAGATCTATCGCATCGATCATTACCTCGGTAAAGAGACGGTGCAGAACCTGCTCGCGTTTCGCTTCAGCAACGGAATCTTCGAGCCGATTTGGAACTCGCGCTACATCGATCACATCCAGATCACGGCATCCGAGACCGTCGGGGTCGAACAGCGCGGCGGCTATTACGACACCTCCGGGGCGCTACGCGACATGGTACCCAACCATGTTATGCAACTCATCTCGATGGTCGCGATGGAGCCGCCCTACTCCTTCGATGCGGACGCGATCCGCGATGAGAAGGCCAAGGTGCTGCACGCCATCGCACCGATCAAGCCGGAAGAAGTTTTGCAAAACGCCGTGCGGGGCCAGTATGGCGCCGGAGTCATGGGCGGCAAGCCGGTGCCCGGATATCGCACCGAGCCGCAGGTGAATCCCGAGTCGAATACCGAGACTTACGCGGCCATGAAGCTTCACGTCGACAACTGGCGATGGGCGGGGGTGCCGTTTTACGTCCGCACCGGCAAGCGGATGAAGAAACGCGTGACGGAAATCGCGATCCAGTTCAAGCGCGCGCCCTTCACACTGTTTCGGCATACCGGCGTCGAGAACACGATGCCGAATCTGCTGGTCGTGCACATCCAGCCCGACGAAGGGATCTCGCTCGGCTTCAGCGCCAAGATTCCCGGACCGGTCATGAAGCTGGGCCAGGTCGACATGAGTTTCAAATATTCCGATCACTTCGGCGCCACGCCCAGCACCGGCTACGAGACGCTCATCCTCGATTGCATGATCGGCGATCCCACCCTGTTTCAGCGCGACGACATGGTCGAGGCGGGATGGCGCATCGTCACGCCGCTGCTCGATTTGTGGAAGGCGCTGCCGGCGCGCGAGTTCCCGAATTATCCGGCGGGTTCATGGGGACCGAAAGAGGCGGACCACTTGCTCGAGCGCGACGGGCGGCAGTGGCGTTTTCATAACGAGAAGTAGCCGGGAAGTTTAGCCGGAAGTTTTTACAATGATCCTGGCGGGAGATATCGGCGGCACCCATGCGCGCCTCGCGCTGTTCGAGTCCGAGGGCGGCAAACTCAAGGAAACTGTCGGCGAGACATTTCCCAGCCGCGATTACAAAACGCTCGAAGAGATCGTAGCGAAGTTCACCGCCGCGCATCCGCTAAAGGTCGAGGTGGCGTGCTTCGGCATCGCGGGTCCGGTTCGCAATGGGCGATCGGAAACACCCAACCTCGCATGGGTGGTCGATGCTAAGCTGCTCGCGAAGGCGGCCGGCATCGCGAGTTTACACCTCATCAACGACCTCGAAGCGAACGCCTTCGGCATCGCAACGCTTTCGGAAAAAGACTTCACGGTGCTGAATCCCGGCACGCCCGATGCCGCTGCTAATCAGGCGGTGATCTCCGCCGGCACGGGACTCGGAGAAGCGGGACTCTACTGGGACGGCAAATATCATCGCGCGTTCGCGAGCGAGGGTGGCCATTGCGACTTCGCGCCGCGTGACGAGCTTGAAAGCGAGCTGTTGTTCTGGCTGCGCAAGCAATTTGGGCATGCGAGCTGGGAGCGCGTCCTATCGGGTCCCGGGCTTTACAACATCTACAAATTCCTGTGCGACACCGGCCGCGGCGAGGAGCCGAAATGGTTCGCCGAAGAGACCGCGCATACCGATGCGTCGGCGGTGATCTCGCGCGCCGCGCTCGAAAACCGATGCGAGCTGTGCGTGAAAGCGCTCGACATGTTCGTATCGTTCTATGCGGCCGAGGCTGGCAACCTCGCGCTCAAGATCATGGCGCTGGGCGGCGTGTTTCTCGGCGGCGGCATCGCACCGAAGATCGCCGGCAAGCTCAAACAGCCGATGTTCATGAAGTCCTTCGCGAATAAGGGCCGCATGAGCGCGCTGCTCGAAAGCATTCCGGTAAGTATCATCCTCAACGACCTGACCGCGTTGATGGGGGCCGCGCGATGCGCCGCTCTCGACGTCGGCCTCGCCTGATCGCAACTAAAGTTCGCTTTACGGCATTTACGAAAAGGGGATAAAAGCCGGATATGGAAAAATCGGGGCGGGGCGATATCGAAGCGCAGCGTTTAGAAGAGGACGCCGGTCGCAAGAAGAATTGGAAGCGATGGGGTCCCTATCTATCGGAGCGGCAATGGGGCACCGTGCGCGAGGATTACTCGGAGTCGGGAGATTGCTGGGACTACTTTCCGCATGATCACGCGCGCAGCCGCACCTACCGATGGGGCGAGGATGGCCTGCTCGGCATTACGGATCGCGAGGAGCGTCTCTGTTTCGCGGTCGCGCTATGGAACGGTCACGATCCTATCCTCAAGGAGCGCCTCTTCGGCCTGACCAATCCCGAAGGTAATCACGGCGAGGATGTGAAGGAATATTACTTCTACCTCGATTCGACCCCGACGCATTCCTACATGAAGGCGCTGTACAAGTATCCGCAGCGCGAATTTCCATATGGCAAGCTGCTCGACGAGAATCGGCGCCGCGGCAAGGACCAGCCCGAATACGAGCTCATCGACACCGGCGTCTTCGATGACGATCGCTACTTCGACGTCTTCATCGAGTATGCGAAGGGTGCACCCGACGACATTCTTGCGCGCATCACCATCGTGAATCGCGGACCCGAGTCCGCGTCGATTCACGTGCTGCCTACGTTGTGGTTTCGCAACACCTGGTCGTGGGGGCGCGACGGCGAGGGTTACTGGGATCGGCCGCGCATCGAACGCACCTCGCAGACCACGCTGCACACCAGTCATTCGACCCTAAGCGACATGAACCTGATCGTCGCCGATGCGGGTTTCAAGGAGTTCCTCTTCACCGAGAACGAGAGCAACGCGCAGCGCCTCTGGAACACACCGAACGGGTCTCCATTTGTCAAAGACGCGTTCCATGACTATGTCGTCGCCGGTCGCAAGGATGCGGTAAATCCGAAAGCCATCGGCACCAAGGCCGCGGCACATTACGTCTTCGATATTCCGGCCGGCAAATCGGTGACGCTGAAGATACGCCTTGTTTCGGATGACCAGCGTCCACAGTATCCGTTAGGTGCGAAGTTCGACGTGACATTTACCGATCGCATCGCCGAGGCCAATGACTTCTATGCCGCGCGGCTGCCCGACTCTCTCAATGATGCGGAAAAGCTGGTGGCGCGACAGGCCTACGGCGGGCTGCTGTGGTCGAAACAGTTCTACCACTACGTAGTAGAGCATTGGACCGAGGGCGATCCCTCGCAGCCCAAGCCTCCGCGCAGTGCCGACCAATCGCGCAATCAGGACTGGCCTCATCTGTATAGCCGCGACGTGATGTCGATGCCTGACAAGTGGGAGTATCCGTGGTTCGCCGCGTGGGACCTCTCATTTCAGATGATCCCATTTTCGAAGGTCGACCCTTACTTCGCCAAGGAGCAGCTCGGCCTGCTGTTGCGCGAATGGTACATGCATCCCAACGGCCAGATGCCGGCTTACGAGTTCGCGTTCTCGGATGTGAATCCTCCGGTGCATGCGTGGGGAAGCTGGCGCAGCTACAAACTGACCGGGCCGCGCGGCAGCCGCGATATCGGGTTTCTGGAGCGCGCGTTCCAGAAGCTGCTACTCAACTTCACCTGGTGGGTGAATCGCAAAGATGTCGGCGGACGCCATGTCTTCGCCGGCGGATTTTTGGGCCTCGACAACATCGGCGCCTTCGATCGTTCGAAGCCTCTACCCGGCGGCGGCCAGCTCGAACAGGCCGACGGCACCGCGTGGATGGCGTTTTATTGCACCACGATGCTGGCGATGGCATTTGAGCTCGCGAAGACCAATCCCTCGTACGAAGATGTCGCCTCGAAGTTCTTCGAACACTTCGTCGCTATCGCTGACGCGATGAACCACTTCGGCGGCAGCGGTTTATGGAACGATGAGGACGGATTTTACTACGATCAGATCCTGATCAACGGCCAACACATTCCGCTCAAGATCCGCTCGATGGTGGGAATCGTGCCGCTGTTCGCGGTCGAGGCACTCGAAGAAGAAGACATCGGGCGGTTGCCCGGCTTCGTTAAGCGGATGGACTGGTTCCTGAAAAATCGCCGCGACCTTGCAAGCCAGGTTTCATACATGGTGAGCGGCGACGGCGGCACGCGCCGGCTGCTCGCGATTCCCGCGCGCAATCGCCTCGAACGCGTGTTGCGCTATGTGCTGGATGAAAACGAATTCCTGTCGCCGTATGGGATTCGTTCGATCTCCAAGATCCACCAGACGCAGCCGTTCATCTTCCGCTCCAATAGCGAGGAATATCGCGTCGAGTACGTTCCCGGCGAATCGACTACCGGCCTGTTCGGCGGAAATTCCAACTGGCGCGGGCCGATCTGGTTCCCGGTGAATTTCCTGATCATCGAGGCGCTCGAACGGTACCACCATTTTTATGGCAAAGATTTCATGATCGAATGCCCCACCGGCTCCGGCAAAATGATGGACCTCGAGCAGGTCGCGCATGAACTCTCGCGCCGGCTCTCGAGCATCTTTCTGCCTGACGCATCGGGGCGCCGCCCGGTGCATGGCGGGATCGACAAGTTCTCGCGCGATCCATTCTGGAAGGACCTGATCCCATTCTATGAATACTTCCACGCCGACACCGGCAAGGGACTGGGCGCGAGTCATCAGACCGGATGGACTTCGCTGATAGCGCCGTCGCTGGAGAGCGCGGCAAAAGCTCGCATCGAGGCAGTGCAGGAGGTCCCGAAGCGCGACCTCAAGCCGCGTTCCGCCGCGTAAAATCGATCAAATTACGCCGCTAATAAGCGCTTATCGACAACCGATGTGGCTGTTCCACAAGCGCTGGCAATTGGCGGTTATCTAGTCGGACGACGCGCTGACTTGACTTAGGACGCTCGCAAAAGTTAGCGTGCGCGTCGATTGTGAATAGGCGCCCCGCACCGCATCTTCCGCGCTACGCATGACACTTCGGGGTGACTTCTGCCGATGCAGAGCGAGGCGCACGAGAGATTTCTGATACCGCCGAACGTGCGGGGGGACAATGCCGCCAAAAGATGGCCTCAAGTCGAAACGCATCGAGAGCAATTTCACGCTGGTTCGGCGACTGGTACTGATCGCGTTTGCGCTGACCTCTTTGGTCATCCTCGCGACGCTCAATCATCGCCTCGCACCACCCAAGTTGACCGCCAAATCGGACGCCAAGTCAGCCACTCGAATCGCTGCCGACAATCCACGACGAACGTCGGCGCCGATCAAGACCCTGCCCCCGAATGTGGCCGCCTCGGCAAAGGGTGCAGCGCGGTTCGCCAACCTGCCGATGGACTTCGAGGTGAATCGCGGCCAGGTGAATCCGCTCGCGAAATACATCGCACGCGGCCCCGGCTATTCGCTGTTCCTGACCGATGACGGCGCCGTGCTGTCGATGGAGCGGTCGCAGGCGGGATTCAATCGGACGACGCTCACGTCAACACACTCAACTTATCCCGTCGACCGTCGCGTGCTGCGGATGAACCTCGAAGGCGCCAATCGCGAGGTGCGCATCGAAGGCGTTGATCGGAACCCTGCGATCTCAAACTACTTTCGCGGAAACGATCGCTCGCAGTGGCATACCCGTATTTCGCATTTCGATAAGGTCCGTTACAGCTCCATTTATCGCGGAGTCGACCTTCTGTATTACGGTACCAATCACCAGCTCGAATACGATTTCGTCGTGAAACCGAATACCGATCCGTCCCGCATTCGAATGCATTTCAGCGGCGCCAACAAGCTCACCCTCGATGAGCACGGCGACGTGATGATGAGCCTGGGCACCGAGCAGCTCATCCTCCACAAGCCGGTCATCTATCAGGAGGTGAACGGCAAGCGACATCCTATCGGCGGCAGCTATCGATTGAAGGGTGATGCGGTCTCGGTCGAGGTGGCCGGCTACGATCGCAGCAAGCCGCTCGTCATCGATCCGATCCTGACCCCAAAACTCGGCTATGCCACTTACCTCGGAGGAAGCGCGACCGACGGCGCCACAAGTATAGCTATCGACGGGAGCTTGAATGCGTATCTGACCGGAGTGACCTGCTCGACCAATTTCCCCATCACCACGGACAACGGAAACCAGGGATGTAACACCTTCGTCACCAAGGTCAATCCAACCGGAACCTCGCCCCTGGTCTATTCAACATTCATCGAAGCGCAATCAGGTATTGGGACAGGAATCGCCGTCGATGGAACGGGATTCGCCTATGTGGTGGGAACTGCGGGGCCGGACCTACCCACCACCGGCGGCGTCATCAAAACTTCGCTTACGACAGAGACTAGCAACGCGTTTGTGGCGAAGCTCAGTCAAGACGGCAGCACGCTGGAATACGCCACCTACTTGGGCGGTAGCACCGGGGCCGGGCAGTATGCGGTCATGGACAGCGGGTTGGCGATCGCGCTCAAACCCGGTTGCGCTTCGGCATGCTCCGCCTATGTAGGTGGAAGCACCGATTCATCGGATTTCCCGACCAAGCCGACAGGCGGCGCCTACCAGAAGACCAACGGCGGCACCGCCGATCCTTTTGACGGTTTCGTCGCGGAGCTGAATTCGACCGGTACGACGCTGGTGTTCAGCACCTACCTCGGAGGATCGAGTGGAGATGTCGTCCTCGGCATCGCCGTCGACGCCACCGGTAATAGCTACGTGACCGGAGGCACCGACGACTCTCAGCATCCGAACAACTTCCCAACTACCATGAATTCCGCTCAGACCACCTTCGGCGGCACCTCGGATGCCTATGTAGCGGAACTCGACAGCAAGGGTCAGCAGCTGCTGTATTCCACTTACCTCGGTGGGAGTGGCTACGACATCGGGCTTGGCATCGCCGTTGATACTGCGGGTAATGCCTATGTGAGCGGACTTACCTATTCAAACGACTTCCCCACCAAGGGTGGAGCGCAGAACAACTTCGGTGATTCAGCGGCGTTCGCGAAGGAAAATGGCTTCATCGCGAGGCTCAACAGTACCGGCAAAATGTTTGACTACGTCACCTATCTGGGCGGCATCAGCGCGGGGTTGCTTGGCGGACCCGTGCTCGACGCTACTGGCGATGCTTATGTAACAGGCTTCACAGACACTCCCGATTTTCCGGTCGCCAGCCAACTCTTCGGTCCTTCGACCGCGGCCGGCATTTTTCTGCGCAGCACCGATGGCGCCAGTACCTTCAGCACCAAGGTACTGCCTTCCTCCATCAACTCGATTGGGGTCCAGACCAGCGGCTTGCCCAATGTCATCTATGTTGGGACCGTCGGCTCGGGATTGCTGCAGAGCACCGACCATGGCGTCACCTTCACTAGTACCGGCATTGCCAGCGGATACGTTTACGGCGTAATACCTCAAACCGACTCGTCTATCATCTACGCAGGCACGCTCAACGGCTTTATGAAAAGCACCGACCAAGGTGCAACTTTCTCAGCCAGCTCCAGCTTGGGAACCGCTCCCGCTTTCCCGCTCGCGCTCTTCGGCAGCTCGGTTTTCGTGGCAACCGGAAGCAGCGGCATCGCGGTGTCGACTGACGAGGGGGTGACGTTCACTGCTTCGATGGTTCCGGCCGGAACCGAGGCGTACTCGGCGATGGTGCTCGAGGACGGTGTTGAAACCGTCTATGCCGGAACCAATCGAGGAATTTTGATTAGCACAGATGACGGACTCTCATTCTCCCAGACCTCAGTCGATTTCGATGCGATCTTCGACATCTATTTCGATAACGGCAAGTTTTTCGCGGCCGGGCAAAATAATGAGGTCATCAAAAGCACCGACGGGTTCAGTACTTACAGCTTTCCGGTAGGCCCCAATTCGGGCCCCGGCTACAGTTTCGCTGATGATTTCAACGTCTCGATATCTGACACCCTCTATGCGGCTACCGACTCGGGGATCCTGATAAGTACCGATGGCGGTTCCACCTTTAGCAAGTCGTTCGCCCTCGGTGGGCAGAATAGCTCGCCGTTCGTGAGCCCATTCGAGTTCAATGCGATCGCCCTGGAGCAAGTTGAAACAGAACCGGCCGCTGTGCTGCTAGGCGAATATACGCAAAAAGATGCGATCATCGCAGAGCTCAATCCGGCCGGCAACCAGTTGCTGTTCTCCACTTACCTCGGCGGGAACCGCGCCGACTTCGGCCAGGGCATCGCGCTGGGAAACAACTCCGCGCTGTATGTCGATGGAACGACCGCATCGGGTAATTTCCCACACAGCAATGGAGCATTTCAGACCGCTCTAGACGGCCCCGCAGACGCGTTCGTTGCGCAGGTCCTATTTCCGACCGCGACGGCAACACCTACCGCAACCCAAACCGGAACTCCTACTGCCACGCAGACCGCAACGGCAACCGCGACTGCCACGCAGACCGCCACCGCCACCACAACGGCTACTGCGACTCCAACTGCCACCACAACTGCAACGCCAACCACAACAGCTACCGCCACTCAGACCGCGACCACGACGGCTACTCCGACGCAGACTGCGACAACGACGGCTACCGCAACCTTGACGGCTAC
>Ga0182024_10000055_pt1 | contig 204744 bp, 187 predicted proteins | sample P32metaG_FD_120480 | JGI IMG/M metagenome (GOLD analysis project Ga0182024, IMG submission 120480) | Permafrost microbial communities from Stordalen Mire, Sweden - P3-2 metaG (Illumina Assembly) | ecosystem: Environmental > Terrestrial > Soil > Wetlands > Permafrost | place: Sweden: Stordalen...
GCAGTGCTGAACGTCAACGGCGGAATGTACATGTGATCGCGGCGCGCACCTGTTCGAGCACGTCTGGGGAGTCTCCGCGAATCACCGTTCCGTTGGGGCGCCACCGCGCGAACATCCGCTCGCTGACAAATCCTTTAAAGATGCTGATCAGCGGGACTCCGGCAGCGGAGGCGACGTGCTGGCCGGCCGAATCGTAACCGACGTACAGTTTACTCCGCGTGATTTGTGCCGCGAAGGGCGCAAACGCTCCGTCGTGAGTGAGCATTCCTGGAAGGATCGCCCGTTCGACGCGCTCATGCTCCTCCGCGCTGCCGCCTTTGTCCAAGAACATCGATCCACCGGTTTCGGCGAGGGCGCGCAGCAGATCGCGCTCGAAATCGTCGTCGATGCGCTTTGCGGGATTTTCGCCGACGCCCAGGCTGACCGTAATCTCGACAGCCGGCTCGTTCGACGGAAGAGGCGCGACGAATGCGTGAGCGTTATCGACGCCCAGAACATCGCGCGCCCACCGCGACGCGAGCACCGGTAGCGATTCCTGCCCATCACCGCCGTAGCTGCGGCTCTCGAAGAAGAAGTAACGATCCTCATCGCAGATCGAAATGAGCCCCAGTTGTGTCAGCCGTGAATCCGGATCGATGACGATGCCATCGTCGAGATAGAGACTGCCAGACGCGCGCAACCGATCGATCAAGGCTCCGCTTCGCGCGTAGGGAGCGGGAAAATGGCGGATGCGTGGATCGGCTTCGAACATTTCATACGATTTTCGTGGCCCGACAAAAACGATCTCCGCATCCGGGTATCGTTGTTTTGCCGCATCGAGCAGCACACTGGTCACCGCGACATCCGCGCCGAGTGTGATTCGCGAGAGCACATACACGCGATTCGCGAACGCTGGAGCAAGGTTTGTCGCTGCGTTGACTCGGAGACGCGGAATCAACTCGGGGCACGCGATCTCGATCACCTGCCGGAATAATCGTTCGTACGTGCGGCACATCGCCGATTCGAACAGGTCGCCGAGCCGTTCGACGACGATTGACAGCAGCGCGCGGCCTTCGTCCTCAGCCATGGCCCGTTCGAGCAGATCGGACGGCCATGGCTCACCGCGCAGACAGTATCCGAGCAACTGCTGACTATAAGTACTTCCCAACCAGTAGCTCCAGCTTCTTGCGCGTCGCGTCGGGAATTGTTTTGCGATCGGTGATCAACGCGTGCGCCAGCGCCGATCCGCATTTGCATTCGCGGGCCTCCGGCATCGCCCGGACCGCGGCCGCCACAACCTTCGCGGCGTTTTCTGCGTTCTTCGTCAGGTTGGCGATGATGTCGGTCACCGTAACCGCCTCGTGATCCGGATGCCAGCAATCGTAATCGGTCACCATCGCGATGGTGACGTAGCAGATCTCCGCTTCGCGCGCGAGTTTGGCTTCCTGAAGGTTGGTCATGCCGATGACGTCCATACCCCAACTGCGATACAGATTCGATTCGGCCAGTGTCGAAAACGCCGGGCCCTCCATGCACAGGTAGGTTCCACCCAATTTGGCTTTTACTCCCGATCCCACCGCCGCCCGCAACGCAACGCTTGAGATCTGTGGGCAGATGGGATGAGAGAAGCCCACGTGCGCGACCAGCCCTTCGCCGAAGAACGTCGAGACGCGGCCGCGCGTTCGGTCGACGAACTGATCCGGGATCACGAAATCGAGTGGCTTGTGCTCCTCTTTGAGCGACCCGACTGCGCTCAGCGACAAGATCCGCTCGACGCCCAGCGACTTAAATCCATAAATATTCGCGCGGAAATTCAATTCTGAAGGCGAGATCCTGTGTCCGCGTCCATGGCGCGCCAGAAACGCGACGTCCTTTCCCGCCAGCCTGCCGACAACATAAGGATCGGAAGGCGCGCCCCACGGCGTGTCGATCGCTCGCTCTTCCTGCGCTTCAAATCCGGGCATGGCGTAGAGTCCGCTGCCGCCGATAATTCCAATGGTAGGTTTCATTCTTGAATCAGTTCCAAAAGCACGCCGCCGGTGGATGACGGATGCACGAATACATAAAGGTGCCCGCCCGCGCCCGCGCGAGGCTCGTTCAACAGGCGCGCGCCAGATGCGCGAAGTTTTTCGACAGACGCGCTCAGGTCCGGCACTTTCAACGCGACGTGATGCAGTCCTTCTCCTCGTTTGTCGAGAAATTTTGCAATTACCGAGTCCGCTTCGGTCGGTTCCAGCAATTCGATGCGAGGCTCGCCCACCGGAAGCATCGCGACATTTACTTTCTCCTGGGCAACGGTTTCCCGCATCGCGACGTTCAGGCCTAGCTGGTCGCGATAGAACCGCAACGCCTGGTCGAGCGACCGGACGGCGATGCCCAAGTGATCGATTTTACAACCGTTCAAGCCAGTCATGGAGTATCGAATAAGGATCGCGCCGCTTCTCCGCCACTTCCCGTCCGGCCGCTAAAAACTCCTCCTCTGAAAGCCGCTCGATCAGCCGTTCTCGCAACATTTCCTTCAGCCGCAGGCTCCAGATTTCCGCTCCATGCGATTTTCCCATGCTCCGCGAATGATATTCCCGCGCCGCTTCCAGCGCCTCCGCGATGCCTTTGCCTTCGCTCGCGATCGTATGCACGATTTTCGGAGTCCAGCCGTCGGGACGGTGCGACAATCCGAGATAGCTGTTCAGTTCCCGCTCCAGTTTTTCCGCTCCCGGCAAATCGGATTTGTTGATGACGAACACGTCGGCGATTTCAATGATACCGGCTTTAATCGCCTGTACGTCATCGCCCATGCCGGGGACAAGCACCACCATCGTCACACCCGCTAACCGAGCGATCTCCACTTCGTCCTGTCCGACGCCGACGGTTTCTACGATCACCACGTCGCGCCCCGCGGCGTCGAGCAGCATGGTCATCTCGGTGGTCGCGCGCGCCAGACCGCCGAGGCATCCGCGCGTTGCCATGGACCGGATAAAAACACCCTCATCGGCGTGATGCTGCTGCATCCGGATACGGTCGCCCAGAATCGCTCCTCCAGTGTAGGGGCTCGATGGATCCACTGCGATCACACCCACGGTTTTTCCTTCGTCACGCAAGGTGCGGATCAGCTGATCGCACAGCGTACTTTTGCCAGCGCCGGGCGGGCCGGTGATTCCCAGGATGGTCGCGCGTCCGGTGTGCGGAAACAATTCGCGGAGTAATGTTTCCGCCTCCGGACGCCTGTCTTCGATCCAGCTCGCGGCGCGAGCGAGCGCGCGGATGTCGCCGCCGACGATTCTCTCCGCAGTTGTCATCTATAAATGACTCTTCAGCAGTTGCCGCGCGATGACCAGTTTCTGGATTTCGCTGGTGCCTTCGCCGATGGTGCACAACTTCACGTCGCGATAAAATTTCTCGACCGGATAGTCCTTAATAAAACCGTATCCGCCGTGAATTTGCAGCGCCTCATTGGCGGCCCGCACTGCCGCCTCCGAGGCGTAAAGCTTGGCCATCGCCGATTCCTTATTGACGCTGGCGCCCGAATCCTTCAGCCATGCCGCGCGCAAGGTCAACAGGCGGGCGGCGTCGATCTCCGTCGCCATATCGGCCAGTTTGTGCTGGATCGCCTGAAATTCCGAGATAAAGCGGCTGAACTGTTTTCTCTGCTTCGAGTATTTCAGCGCCGCTTCGTACGCGCCTTGGGCGAGTCCGACGGATAACGCCGCGATCGATATTCTTCCGCCGTCGAGAATCCGCAGGCTGTCGACAAATCCCTCGCCTCGCCTTCCGCACAACTGTGCGGCAGGCAGCCGGCAATCGGTGAACAGCACCTCACCGGTCGGCGAGCAACGCATGCCCAGCTTATTTTCTTTCTTTCCGACTCTGAATCCGGGCGCGCCTTTTTCGAGAATGAACGCCGAAATCCCGTGTGCCGACGCGCTGCGGTCCGTCATCGCCATCGCCACGCAAACGTCGGCGACGTGCGCATTCGTTGTGAATGTTTTCCCACCGTTCAATACCCACGAATCGCCATCAGGGACGGCTTTGGTTCGCGTGCCTCCTGCGTCAGAACCCGCCTCAGATTCCGTGAGCGACCAGCAACCGATCCACTCGCCCGAAGTGAGCTTCGGCAGGTAGCGCTTCCTCTGCTCTTCACTTCCCGCGAGGTAAATGTGGTTCGAGCAGAGCGAAACATGCGCCGCGACGCTCAGCGCAATCGAGGGATCGACACGTGCGATCTCTTCCATGACGATGGAATAATCGACGTAGCTGTAGCCGGCGCCGCCCAGTTCCTCTGGAAACACCGCGCCCAAAACGCCGAGATGGCCGAGCCGCCGGAACACATCGAGCGGGAACTCCTGCGATTCGTCCCACTCCATCACATGAGGCTTGATCTCCGCCTCGCAGAACTCGCGAATCGATTTGCGTAGTTGCTGCTGCTCCGATGTGAAGCCAAAGTCCATCGATTATGCGAAGTCTTCTTTCTTCACATCCCAGCGCATCGTCCGGCCGAAGCGATAGCTGTCGACCGCCATGCGGCACGCGATGGACACGCGGAAGCCGAGGTCGAACGGGCAGTTCGGCTCTTTGCCCGTGCGCACGCAATCGAAGAAGTTCAGCATATGCTCATGCGGAACCGCCTTGGCATTGCCGGTCATTTCCGTTCCGGATGGCGAATTCATTTTTTGGGGCAGATAGTGCAGTTGATTGGTGCGCTGGATGGTGCCGTTGTCGCCGAGCACATCTTCGGTGATGCCGAGCTGATTATTGCCGAACCCCGACGCCCAGCTAATCAGGATCTCTTCCGGCTGCTCGACGGAAACGTTCATCGTATCGGGCACTTCGCGGCCGTCTTTCCACAAATAGATGCCGCCGTTCATGGTCACGGCCTTGGGCACCTGGAGCTTCAGCGCTTTGTACCAGAAACTTATCTGGTGGCACATATTTTCATACACGTTGCCGCCCGAATAATCGAAAAAGAACCGCCAGTTCATGTAGCGATTCGGATCGAAATCGTGAGGAGGCGCATCGCCGAGGAACGACTTCCACAGGATATTTTCGGGATTCATGTCCGGCGTAATCCGCGCCGTCCGCGACCATTGCGGCTTGCCGTGCGGCGTGTTCCGGTACATGTGCATGTCGATCGCAGTGATCTTCCCCAGCTTCTGCGGATCGCTCAACCACTGCTGCACATCGGTCATATGCGCGGAGGAGCAGCTCTGATGCCCGATTTGCACCGTGTGCTTGCCGCCGTCCTTCTGAAACGCCGCGCGCATTTTCTTCGCGTGGTCGACAGTGAACGCCATGGTCTTCTCTTGGTACACATGCTTCCCCGCGCCAAGCGACGCGCAAAAATGTTCGGCATGCAGGTGCTGCGGAGTCGCGATCACCACCGCGTCGATCGACTGGTTGTCCAGCAGCCGGCGATAATCCAGATACGTCGCGGCCCCCGGCGCCAACCCCTTGGCACGCTCCAGTTGCTTCGTATAAATGTCGCAGAAAGCGACGACCTCGGTGTTCGGGCAGAGCTTGATCCAGTTGAACAGATCTGTGGCGCGATCTCCGAAGCCGATGAACCCGACCCGGATGCGCTCATTCGCTCCTAGCACCTGAGAAGGCACGGCAGCCAGGGTGCCCGCGATTCCGGTGGCGAATTTGCCCAGAAAATGGCGGCGTGAGTCCATAATACGAGTGTACCAGCCGGGTGCGCCGGCCGCCTCTGTCGGGTATGTTAGGCTCTCTTTTAGGTGCGATATGAATATAGAACCTCGCCCCGCGAAAAGAGACGCTCCCCACCCTTTATTGATGCGCGCCGGCGTCGTGATCGCTTTCGCGCTGGTTATCGTTTCCCTTAAGACGACGATTTTGCCGCGCTCCTATGCGACCATCCTGGCGATCGGCTTCATCGTCTTCTTTCGCTGGCTGAGCCGCCGCTCGGCCGGCGCGATGCGCGAACGCCGGAAGCGCGAACTGGAAAAGCTGCGGAGCACGCTAGTCTTGCACTTGAACGATTGACGTTACTCCAGCTGCTTGTGGAAACGCAGCACGCTCAGCCACAGGATCGTCACGCCGAAGACCGCCAGCGCCACCATCTGCGGCCACAGCGTGCTGATTCCCGTCCCTTGCAGAAAAATGCCGCGCACGATTTCCATGAAATAGCGCACCGGATTGATGTAAGTCAGAATCTGCATCGATACCGGCATATTGCGAATCGGAAACGAAAACCCGCTCAGCATGAAGAAGGGTTGGAAGAACAGTCCGGTGGTCATCATGGCTTGCTGTTGCGTGCGCGAAATGGTGGAGATAAACAGGCCCGCACCCAGGCTCGTCAACAGGAATAACAGTGTGCATACCACCAGCAATCCGAAATTTCCCGCGAACGGAATGTGGAACACCAGGAGCGACGCCGCCACCACCAGGATCATGTCCCACAAGCCAACCAGGACGAACGGCAGCGTTTTGCCGAGGATCAGCTCCATCGGCCGAATGGGCGTGACCATCAATTGCTCCATCGTGCCGATTTCTTTCTCCCGGACGATTGCCATCGCCGTTAACATGAGAGTCACCAGCGTGATGATATTGACCACAACTCCCGGGATGAAATAATTGCGGCTCTTCAAATCGGGATTGAACCACACGCGGCTGCGCGCGGTGATCTGGGGCACCGCCGGGTGCATCGCGCCGCCGGACGCCATGGTGCCCGCGACCATCTTGGAGCGTTGCAGCTGCGCCATCACCTCGGCGGAATATCGCGCGATGGTCTGCGCCGCGTAATTGGAAACAATGGACGCCGTATTCGAGTTCGTCCCGTCCAGCAGCACCTGCACGCTGGTGGTGCGTCCGCGGTCTACGTCGCGCGCAAAGCCCGGCATCACGCGAACCACCGCATCCACTTTCCCCTGATCCAGCAGCTTCTGCATCTGCGCGTCGCTATCCGGTTCGGCAACGATCTGGAAGCGGCCAGAGCCTTGGAATTGCGACAACAACTCGCGGCTCGCCGAACTGTGGTCCTGATCCATCCAGGCGATGTGCGCGGTGTTCACGTCCAGATTCGCCGCATAGCCGAAGATCAGCAATTGAATCAGCGGAGGCATGAACAACATCGCCCGCATACGAGGGTCGCGGAACACTTGTCGGAACTCTTTGCGCATGATGCACCGCAAACGCTGTCGCATGACTACGCCACCTTCTCGCGCAGCTTGCGCGTCGCCCAGAAGAACATCAGCGTACCGTAGCCCACCAGCAGCAGAAAATCGAACCAGATCAGCGAGAACGATACGCCTTTTAAAAACAGCCCGTTCAGAATGTTGATGAAATATCGCGCCGGCACGAACAGCGCGATCGCCTGGATGATCCTCGGCATGTTCGCGATCGGGTAAATAAATCCCGAGAGCAGAAATGCCGGCAGGAACGACGTCAGCGAGCCCATCTGATACGCCATCAGCTGCGTGCGATTCGCAGCCGAAATCAGGATTCCGCACGCCAGCCCGCCAAACAGGAATACGCAACTCGAAACCATCAGCGTCACGATGTTCCCCTTGAAGGGAACGTCGAAAATGAACACACCCACCAGCAGGCAAATCAGCATGTCGATCATTCCCAGAATGAAGTATGCCGACAGTTTTCCAAGGGCCGTTTCAGCGGGCCGCACAGGGGTCGAGAGCAACTGCTCCATGGTGCCGTTCTCCCACTCCCGCGCGATGGTCAGCGAGCTCAGGTTGGCAACGATGATCATCAGAATCACGGCGATTAATCCAGGCACGATGAAATTTCGCGATACCAGGTCCGGGTTGTACCAGACGCGAATGCGCGCGTCGACGCCGCCGTGGATCACCGCTCCCGAGCGTTGCCGCTGCGCGTCCTGCTGGACTCTTTGCGAATACGCCGCGACCAGCCCCTCCGCGTATCCCAGCGCCGTCGTCGCGGTGTTCGAATCGCTCCCGTCCAACAGAAGCTGCACTTGCGCCTCTTTGCCCAAAGCCAGATTGCGCGAATAATCGTCGGGAATCACCACGCCGATCAGCGCATGCCGCGCGTCGATCTCCCGCTCTATCGGACGGTAGCTGTTCGTCTCTCCAATAATCGTGAAATACCGGGATCCTCGAAATTCACGAATCAGATCGGCACTCTGCGACGAGTGGTCCAGGTCGTAAACCATCGTCGGAATGCGATCGACGTCCAGGCTTAGTGCGTAGCCGAAAATCAGCAGCATGGTCAGTGGCGTCACGATGGCGGCGGCCAGGCTGCGCGGATCGCGAAGGATGTGCAGCACTTCTTTACGAGCCATGGCGAGTGTGCGTCGAAAATTCATGCGACCGCCTTCTCCTGAGCTTCGATGAGGCTGACGAAAACATCTTCCATCGATGGAGTGATCGCTTCCAGGCTCAGGATTTTGATGCCGGCTCCGTCGAGCGTTGCTCGAATTGTCGCGATGGCCGCGGGCTCGTTCTCCACTTTTACGTGCAGCCCCCCGCCGAAAACCGCGATATCCAGCAGCCCCGGCTTTCCTTCGAGCGCCGTCATGCTGGGCAGCAGATCCGAGGTCTCCAGATTCAACAAATGGCCGACACCCAGCGAAGTCTTCAGCTCCGCCGGAGATCCCAGCGCGATCACCCTGCCTCCATACATCAGCGCGATCCGATGACAATACTCGGCTTCGTCCATGTAATGTGTCGTGACGAAAACCGTGTGTCCGGCCTCGGAGAGCTGGTAGATCAGTTCCCAAAAACTGCGACGTGCGATGGGATCCACGCCGGAGGTTGGTTCGTCAAGAAATAAAATCGGCGGCTCATGCAGGATCGCGCAACCCAGCGCCAGCCGCTGTTTCCAGCCGCCTGCCAGCAGGCGAGTCATCATTTTTCGTTTGTCTTCCAAGCGCGCCATCTTCAGGACGTATTCCTCGCGCTCGGCCAACTTTTCGGGACTCACGCCATACACGCCGCCGAAGAATTCGATATTCTCCTCCACGGTCAAATCGTCGTAGAGAGAAAACTTTTGCGACATGTACCCGATGTTTCGCTTGATGTCTTCCGATTGCGTGGAGACGTCGAATCCAGCTACCGTCGCCTTGCCCGAAGTCGGGGCCATCAGGCCGCACAGAATTCGGATGGTGGTCGATTTTCCCGCGCCGTTCGGCCCCAAAAATCCAAAAATCTCTCCCTGGCGGACCTCAATCGATACCTTGTCTACCGCGACAAAGTCGCCGAAGCGCTTTGTCAGACTGTCGATCCGCACTGCGGGACTTTTGGAGTCAGGCTGCACGGCCAGCCTCCTCTTTCCGGATGTGGGCGATGAACACGTCTTCGAGCGACGGCAGGATTTCCTGCCACTCGAATCCCGCGCTCGACGCCAGCGCTTCCACCGACGTTATTTTTCGATTCAGGAACAAGTGCAAGTACGCGCCCGACGGCTCCGCCGCCAGCACGCCCGGCTCCTTCGCGAGCCTTTCCCGCAGCGCCCGATTGTCGCTGGACCGAATCTGATAGCAGGCCTCTTCCAGTCCCTTCCTTAGCGCCGCAGGCGTGTCGCAGCGGATAATGCGTCCGCGATCCATGAACGCCACGCGATTCGCGCGCTCCGCCTCATCCAGATACGCGGTGCTCACGAATACGGTCAGCCCGTTGCGCACCAGATCGTAGAGAATGGCCCAGAAATCGCGGCGCGAAACCGGATCCACGCCATTGGTCGGCTCGTCCAGGAACAGAATGCGAGGCTTATGCAGCAGCGTACACATCAACGCCAGCTTCTGCTTCATGCCGCCGGAAAGTTTTCCCGCCGGGCGTTTCTGAAACGGTTCCATGCGCGTCATGCGCAGCAGCTTCGCCTTTAGTTCGTCTCGTTCGCGCCCTACCACGCCGAACAAATCCGAGTAGAAATTCATATTCTCAGCGACGGTCAAATCGCTATACAGCCCGAAACGCTGCGCCATGTACCCGATCTGATCTTTCACCTCTTCCAGTTCCAGCGAAACGTCGTGACCGGCGACAATCGCCTTCCCTTCCGTGGGATTCATCAACCCGCACAGCATCCGCATGGTGGTGGTCTTCCCAGCGCCGTCCGGCCCCACCAATCCGAAAATCTCACCCTCGGCGATCTCCAGGTTCAGGTGATCCACAGCGGTTAGCGCGCCGAATTTGCGGGTTAGATTTTCGGTCTTAATAATCGTCACAAGACCACCTCACAACACAATCTCCGCATCCACCGGCATGTTGTTCTTCAAATCGTGACTGGAATTGTCGACGTCCACTTTGATCCGGTAAACCAGCTTCACGCGCTCTTCTTTGGTCTGAATCTGCTTCGGCGTAAACTCCGCCTCGGACGCAATGAAGGACACGGTGCCCCAGTAAATCTTTCCCTTGTACGAATCGGTGGTCAGCTTCACCTTCTGGCCCAGTTTCACGCGGCCCAGATCCGTTTCGTTGATGTACGCGCGCAGCCACGGATGATCCAGATCGCCGATCGTCACGATGGTGGTTCCCGCGGCCACCACTTCGCCCGCCTCGGCGGATTTCACCAGCACCACTCCGTCGATCGGCGTCGCGATCACCGTGTCGTCCAGTTGCGATTGTGACATCCCTTCCTGCGCGCGGCTGCGATTGATCTCCGCGTTCCGTTGCAATAACTCCTGCTCTTTGCGCAGCAACTCCAGCCGGTTCGCCTCGGATGTTCTCAGCGACGCCTGGGCTCTGGCCAGAGCCGCCCGGGCGCCCGCGATCTCTTCTTTGCGCGGGCCTTCCTTCACCAGCGCCAGCTTTTCTTCCGCCTGGTGCACCTGCGCCGTCGCACTGTCGAATTTCATACGCGATTGATCGTACTGCTGCTTCGAAATGTCTTCGTTCTTATACAGCGCCTGCATCCTGGCCCAGTCCGATCGCGCGAACTCCAACTGCGCCCGCGCATCGGTCGCCGCCGCCTCCGCCTGCTGAATATCCTGCTTGCGGCTGCCGTTCAGCAATTCATCCAGTTTCGCCTGCGCTTCATTCACCTCCGCGCGCCTCGCCGCGACGTCGCTCTCCAGCGTCGCTTTTTGAAACGCGATGGACGTCTCCATCTGCCGGTAATTCGATTCGGCGCTGATCACCGCGGCCTGATCGCGCAAACGCTGCTGCTGAAGCTGCATCGGATCCAGGCGCGCGATGATGTCGCTCTTTTTCACCCAATCGCCCTCCCGCACCTTCAGATCCGTCATGCGCCCCGCGATCTTGAACGAAAGATCCACCAGCGTCAGTTCCAGATTTCCGGACACGAGAATTCGGTTCCCGTCGCTGGCGTGAGCGTCGCGCCACCACCAGATTCCTCCTCCGATGGCCGCCAGCAAAATGATGATGGGAAATATTTTTTTCATTGATTTAAGTACTCCGCGATGCTCCCTGTCGCCGTCGCCAGATCCAGACGAGCCAGATTGTAGTTGTAAAGCGCGGCGATTTGATTGTCCCGGGCCCTGTCGAGCCGCGTCTGTGCGTCCGTCACCTCAATCGAATTGGCGACGCCGCCTTCATATCTTCTTCGCGCCTGCGCCAGTTCGTTCCCGGCCAGCGTAAGACCTTCGCGCGCTGTCTCCACCTGGCTTGCCGCCGATGCGATGCTATCGAGCGCCAGCCGCACATCCAGATCCACCTGCTGTTTCGCGTCTCGCGTCCGGATTTCTTCCTGCCGCAATTGCGAAAGACTTTCCGCGCGCCGCGCGTCTCTCCTTCCGCCGTCGAATAGCGGAACCTTCAGAGTGACGCCGACCGACCGCGTGGGCAGTGCACCACCGCCCTCCGATCCTATGGCTCCATAGTTCCCGAACACACCGACCGACGGCAACCTTTCCGCCTTTACCGACCCATAGTTCAATCGCGCGATCTCCTCGCGCTTGGCTTGCGCCTTCAACTCCGCCCGCTCCTTGTGAGCTTTGTCGAGCGCCGCTTCCATCGGGCCGACATCCACCGGTTTGTACAGCAGCTTGTCGGTGAACTCGATACGTGCGTCCAGGTTCAATCCCATCGCCCGTAGCAGTTGCAGCACCGCTTTGCGGCGATCGTTCTCCGCGACGATGAGATTCTGCCGGTCGTTCGCTAACTGCACTTGCGCGCGCGTGACTTCGATCGCCAGTCCCGTTCCGGCCGTTTTCTGCCGGTTCGATAACTTCAACAGCGCGTCCGACAATTCGACATTGGCCCTCTCCGTTTCCAGCTTCGCGTCGGCGCGGAGGCAGGCCAAATACGCCCTCGCCACGGCATCGCTCACCTGGTTCCGCGTGGTTTCCGCATCGGCCCTGGTCGCCTCGACGGTCACCTTCGACGACTGGTATTTCTTGATCGAGCTGAAATCGAACACCGATTGCTGCGCCGTCGCCCGCGCGTCAAAAACCGAGAACGGGCCGACGAAAGACGGAATCGTCAGCCCCAGCCCTGGCGGCAGCTTGAAACTGAATCCGAAGCTCTTCAAATCGACCGTCTCGCTCTGGTCCGTTACCGACGCTTCGATGTCCGGCAAGAATGCCGCGCGCGTCTGCGCCACGCCGGTTTGCGACTGCCTGATCGACTCCTCCGCCAGCGCCACGCGAGGACTGCCTTCCGGTGTCAGCGCGATTTCCACCGCCCGCTTCAAGCTCAACGGTAAAGTGTCCTGCGCACACAAAAGCCCTGCCGATAGAAAAATGACCCATCTCATATCAATACCCCTCGGGCGCGCGAAATCCCGCGGCAGCGAACCGTACCAGCCGCGCGATCAGTTGCTGCCTGTCCTTGATGTCCAGCATTCCTCCGAACAGATCGCGCATTACCGGCGCCCGCGTGACCGTGTGCGCCATCGCCCCTGCCGTGAAATGAAGCCGCCACATCCGCTCCGCCGGGGAAAGCCCCGGCACCGCCACGGCAATGGCGTCCGCGAAGCGCCGGCTCAGCGTCTCGATATGCTGTTTGAAAACCCTCTGCATGATTTCCGGCGAGGAGAGCACGCGCGCCATCAGCGGCGCAATCCGCTGAAAATCGTATTCCAGCGCTGGACCGACGAACGCTTCGATGATCTGCTCGATAGTCGGTTTCGGACCGGCAGCCTCCAGCAACGCCAGACGGCGGTCGTTCACCGGAGCCGCGCCCCGCATGATCGTCGCCTCAATCAGGCTGTCCTTGGACTGAAAATGATAGTTGACCGCCGCCAGATTCACGTCGGCTTCCGTGGTGATATCGCGCAGGGAGGTCGCGTCGAACCCTTTCTCCCCAAACAACTTCTCAGCAGCGTCCAGGATTCGTGTTTTGGTGTCGGAGCGCTCAATCATACGTATGTATGAATCATACGTTTGAACTACTATTTTGTCAATAGGCAAGTTATGATGAATGTCGATGTCCGAATCCGCGACGCTTTTCCTGGCCCGCCAAGTCGAGCGACTCCGCCGCCTTCCGCGCAAACGCATCGTTTTCCCCGAAGGCGACGATCCCAGGGTCCAATCCGCCGCCGAACGTCTGCAAAGAGAGTCCTTAATCGACGTTATTCTTCTCAAGAATGACGTCTCGGATTCCAAATACGCCCATATTTACTACGAGCGACGCCGCTCAAAAGGCATCACGCAACTGGAGGCCGCGGAAGTCGCGAGCAAGCCCCTGTACCATGCCGCGCTGATGGTAGCCGCGGGCGATGCCGACGGAGCCGTCGGCGGAGCGGCCAACACCACCGCTGAAACGGTCCGCGCCGCGCTCCACGCCATCGGACCGCGACCCGGCGTGCGCACTGTTTCCGGAGTTTTTTTTATGTGCGTCGCGGATCGCGCGCAAGGTCACGATGGCGTCCTCGCTTTCGCCGACTGCGCTCTGGTTGTGGACCCCTGCGCAGTGGAGGTTGCCGAGATCGCCATGGCCACCGCGCATTCCGTCGAAACCATCCTCGGAGCCGAGCCCAAAGTCGCGCTCCTTTCTTTCTCCACCAAGGGCAGCGCCCAGCACCCTCATGCCGGGAAAATGATCGAAGCCCTGCGCATTCTTCGCGAGCGCGCGCCGGATTTGAGCGTCGACGGCGAACTTCAGGCCGACGCGGCGTTGGTGCCGCACATCGGCGCTTCGAAGGCTCCAGGATCGGCTGTGGCGGGCCGCGCCAACACCCTGATTTTCCCCGATCTGGCGAGCGCCAACATCGGCTACAAGTTGGTGGAGCGGCTCGGCGGCGCCGTCGCGTACGGTCCTTTTCTGCAAGGCCTCGCAAAACCCTTCAACGACCTGTCGCGAGGCTGCTCGGCCGAAGACATCTACGGCACGGCCATTATCACCGCGCTCGAATCCGCATGAAGCTCATTTACCACGACAATTACGACCTCAATCTCGGCTCCCACGTTTTTCCCTCGCAAAAATACCGCCTGGTCCGGGACCGCCTCTCGGCCGAAGGCCTCGACTTCCTCACGCCGGAGCCCGCCTCTTTTGAGGACTTGCTGCTGGTCCACGGCCGGGGCTGGATCACGCGTCTGACGCAGGGGACTCTCGATGAAGGCGAATTGCAACGCCTGGAAGTCCCGTGGTCGCAAAAGATGGCCGACGCCTTCTGTCTCGCCGCCGGAGGAACCACGCTCGCGGCACGCTGCGCCCTGCGCGATCATACCGCGTTCAATATCGGCGGCGGATTCCACCATGCTTTTCCCAACCACGGCGAAGGATTCTGCGCCATCCACGACGTCGCTGTGGCCATCCGCAAACTGCAACAGGAAAATTTGGTCGAGCGCGTCCTGGTGGTCGACGTCGACGTTCATCACGGCAACGGCACCGCCGCGATTTTTGCGGACGACGCGTCGGTCTTCACGCTCTCCATCCACCAGTTCCACAACTACCCTCAATTCAAGCCGCCGTCGAATATCGATGTTCATCTGGAGGACGGAGTCGGCGATGAGGAATATCTCCATCGCCTGGACCAGGCCGTCGAGAAGGCGCTCAGCCGGTTCGAGCCTCAATTGCTGATGTACCTTGCCGGCGCCGATCCTTATAAAGAGGATCAGCTCGGCGGGCTGGCCTTAACCATCGACGGCCTCATGGAACGCGATCGTCTGGTCTTCAGCGTTGCGCGGCACGGGAAGATCCCGGTGTGCGTCACGCTGGCCGGCGGCTATGCAAGAAATGTCGAGGACACAGTCACCATTCATTCCAACACCGCAAAGTGTCTAGCCGCGTCCTGAAATTTTCGCCACAATCGCCCCCGCCAGAGCGCTGACCGGGACCACCGCGGTGTGCCACACCATTACGTGCGGCGCTCGAAGATTCGGGCAATGGATTTCGAGCATCACCAGCCCCGCCAGGCCGGCGAGCGTCCCCGCCGCGAGGCCCGCTCCCGCGGGATTCACCGCGAAACCCCGGCGCAGTAACAGCCAACCGCCGATGCCCGTGGGGATCGCAACCACCAGGCCGGCGCGCAGACAACTGACTCCCTGCGGCAGGAACGCGCCCAAATCGTAATCGCGGAAAAGAACCGCGTCCAGGGCGATCCATCCGGCCACGACCAGCAGCAACAGCATCGCAGGATTCATCCAGCGTCTGCTTCCCGGCGTGATTGCACCGGCGCTCATCATCGCTACCAGCCAGGAGAAAATCAACAGGGCGGGAAAAATCGATGCAATCTCCGCAACACTCAATTTTCGAACCCCGTAAAATCCCAGCCACCACGCGCTCACACTCGCGACGATTACCGAGATAGACATCAAGCCTGCCGCCAGCATCCAGGCAGGTGCCATCGGACGAACGGGCCGCAGCGAAGCGGTCATTGCAATCGACACCCGGCTGAGCAGCGCAGGATCCACTTCGTGCGGAACCCCCGCCGAACGTTCGATGATGTCGTCGATTTCTTTATCGTTCACCTGTTGAACCCCGCACTGGTCAGCAGTTCCCTCAATTTTTCATAGGCGCGATGCGCCTTCTGCTTCACAGACCCCACGCTCGAAGACGTCGCCCGCGCCACTTCCTCCAGCGACATACCGGAGATTTTCAGCATCGCCACCACTTCGCGCTGGCTCTCCGGCAACTGGGCGAGCAGCGCCTCGAGATCCGGGCCACGATCCCTTTCCACCGCCGCGACCTCCGGCATGCGCTCCACCTGCCGTTCCCGATCCTCCATCCGCCGCGTCCGGCGATACTGATCCACGCGAATGTTTCTCGCGATGGCGTACAACCATGGCAGCACCTGCTCGCCCGGCCGGTACGTATGCCGCACTTCGTGGATTCTCAGCCAGGTTTCCTGCAACAGATCGTCGGCAAACCTGCGGCTGACGAACTGGACCATGAAAAACCGATGCAGCGCCGGACTCAGCCGCGTGACCAGGTCGCCCGCCGCGCGCGAATCGCCCTGCTGATAGCGCACCATCAGAGTTTCCAGTTCGGCGTCTGGGGGCATGGGAGATAACTCTCCCAATTATCACTGAGAAGCCGGCCGGCATTATTCGAGCCCCAGCATCGCCGATCCCAACACCGGTCCTCCCGATTCCGCCACAAATACCACCACGCGCATCCCTTCCGCCTGTGCCGCCAGCGGAACGTGGACCGTCTTTTCGAATCCAGCCGCTTTCGTCACGGTCCCGACCTTGCCGAGGCTCCGCACCACCGCGACATGATTCAGCGTGCGGCCCTTGTTCTCGCCATTCTTCACGCTCGATTGATCACGATCGTCGGCGATCGCAACCCAGACGTCCGCTTTCCCGGATGCCGCGCCTACCGCGATGGTGACGACAGCCTCGTTATCGTCGCGCTTCGCCGACACGATCCGCACCGGCAATTTCGGCCGCGCCGCCGCTTTCGCCACTGCCGCTTGAATCGCCCGTTCGTCGCTGCCGAGGACCTCTTTGCGCCCGTCGACGACCAGCTGTGGCGTATAGGTCTCGGCGATGAGCGAATGCGCATACATCTCTTGCCTCTGCGTGAACTGCGCCGACGAAAAACGGTCGCTCCAGCCCAGATAATTCCAATAATCGACATGCTCGCTCAGCACGACGATCTGCGCGCCGGCCACCGGCTGCATCTTGTCGAGCTTCATCAACAGCGCATCGGCCGGAGGACAACTGGAGCATCCTTCCGATGTGAACAGCTCCGCCAGCACTGGCACGCGAGTATTCGGTTCCGCCGCCCGCAGGCCTGCCGCAAGAATCATCGCCGAAATAAAGTGTTTCATTCGACCTCTGTAACTCACTTCGCCTCCCGAATCCCAAAAGTTACGCTCTGGCGCTAGACTCGTAACCATGCGCTCGCTACTGCTCTATTCAATCTTATCCGCGACCGGCGCCGCGGCCGCCGCGCCCGAGATCCTCTGGGATAAGTATGGCGTGCCGCACATCTTCGCGTCCGATCGCGAATCGATGTTTTACGCTGAAGGCTGGGCGCAGGCGCAAGCGCAGGGTAACCTGCTGCTGCTCCTTTACGGCGAATCGCGAGGCCGCGCCGCCGAGTACTGGGGGCCATCGCACCTGGCCCTGGATCGCTGGGTGCAGCTGAACGGCGTGCCGGAGCGAGCCAAAGACTGGTACGACGCGCAGGATCCCACCTTCCGCAAATACATGGATGCCTTCGCGCGCGGCATCAACGATTACGGCAAAGCCTATCCCGATTCGATCGGCGCCGAATACCGCGTGGTGCTCCCCGTCTCCGGCGTCGACGTGATCGGGCACTCGCTGCGCGCAGTGCACTACATGTACATGGGATCGATGGAGCGCGCCCGTCGCGAGGTGACCGCGCACCTCCGCAGCCAGCAGCTGGCGCGGACCATCCTGCCCGAAATCCCGGAGATCACGCCCGGTTCCAACACATGGGCGGTCGGCCCGCCGCGCTCGGCCAGCGGAAAATCGATGCTGATCATCAATCCGCATCTGGCCTGGGGCGATACCTTTTATCGGTACATGGAAGTGCATCTGGTCGGCCCCGGATACGATCTTTACGGCGCGCCGCAAATCGGCTTCCCGACCCCCGTGATCGGCTTTAACCGCCGCGCCGGGTGGGGCCGCACCGTCAACACCATCGACACGGTCGACTTTTACCGGCTCACCGTAAAGGGCGATCAATACGAGTTCGACGGCAAGCTCCGCCCCTTCGAGCACGCGTCGAAAACTCTAAAGATCAAACAGCCCGACGGCTCCTTCGCCACCGAAAAGCTGGAGATCATGCGCAGCATCCAGGGCCCGGTCGTCTTCAGTGAGAGAGGAGTCGTGATCGCGATGCGCGTCGCCGGGCTCGACCGCCCGAAGATGCTCGAACAGTGGTTTCGCATGGGCGAAGCGAGAAATCTGGAGGAGTTCAAAGCCGCGCTCAAAATGATGTCCGTTCCCATGTGGAACGCCAACTACGCCAACGCGGACGGGCACATCCTGGAGGTCTTTGATGGGCTGGTTCCCAGGCGCTCCACCGGCGACGTGAAATATTGGGCAGGCGTCGTACCGGGCGACACATCGAGGACCATGTGGACCGACTATCTTTCCTTCGACGAACTGCCGAAGTCCCTCGACCCTCCCTCCGGCTTCAACCAGAACGTGAACGAGCCGCCGTGGTTCATGACCATCCCGATGCTGGACATGTCGAAGTACCCCGCCTATTTATCGCCGCCGGACATCGGCGCCTCCCTGTTCCGCGCGAAACGTTCCTACCGCCTGCTGACCGAGGCGTCGAAAATTAGCTACCAGCAGATGGTCGCCAACAAATTGTCGACGCGCGTCGAAATGGCCGATGCGGTTCTTCCCGATCTGTTAAAAGCCGCGGGCGACACGGAAGCCGCGCGCGTTCTGGCCAAGTGGGATCGGCTGACGGAAACCACCAGCCGCGGCGCGGTGCTTTTTAAATTATTTACCGATAGATACCGGATCGAGGACCATTTGCGTGTGAAGTTCGATCCTCTACATCCCCTGGATTCGGCCTACGGGCTGGCCGATCCTGCCGCCGCGGTTGCCGCTCTCAACGCCGCCGCCGAGGAGTGCCGGAAAACGTACGGTTCGCTCGACGTCGCCTGGGGAGACGTGAATCGCTACTCTAGCGGCAATGCCGACCTGCCCGGCGACGGAGGCTCGGGGCGCCTCGGCGTCTTCCGCACCATCGACTTCGGCCGGAAAGTAGGCAACCGCAACTACGCATCGCATGGCGAGACGTTCGTCTGCGGCATCGAATTCGCGGAAAAGCAGAACGCGCAGTGCGCCTTGAGCTATGGAAATTTCTCGCAGCCCGGCTCGAAACACATGGAGGATCAGCTCCCGCTGATGGTCGAGAAAAAGCTGCATCCGGTGTGGCGGGAGCGCAAGGAGATTGAAGCGAATTTGGAAAAGCGAGAGAAATTCTGATCCGGGCGCTACGCGCGTGGCGCACCCACATGGACAACTTCACCAGCTTTCACGCTCTGAACCGCGTCCGATAGGGCGGGGTAGAGCGGTAAGTAATATTCCATTCGGTTCCTTTTGACGTGGACAATGACGATTCCGAAGGAGACCTTTTTGAGATTGTGCTCGTATTCAAAACCCTGATCGGTGGTGACCAGAACGTCACACCGGCCCTGAGCCTGGGCGATCAGCTTGGCGTCCGGGAGGGCACGCCACTTGGTTTCGGCGACAGTCAAGACTTCGTCGTCCGGAAAAGCCTGCCGTAGCCGCGGATTGACGCACTCATCTAAGAGGATACGCACTCGATAAGTTGAGCTTTGGCCAGTTCGAGGAATTCAATAGCCTGCTCTCGCGTGACGGTGGAAAAATCCGTCAGAAAGCTATCGAGCGTATCGCCCTCCTCGATGTAGTCGAGCAGGGTTTGGACCGGAACACGAGTGCCGGTGAAACAAGGCGTCCCATGCATGATGTCAGGGTCAACCGAAACAACTCCGGCAAGGCTGGCTTTCTGTTCAGCAGTCACAACTCTAAAGATAGGCTAGATCACCCGGTCAGGCAACTTAAGGAAAAAGGCCTCCCGGGTTCGGACGGCCCTCTCTACATACTTGTTTACCTCGCGGAAACGAGGAGACTTGTTACGGACGGTTCACGTTTTCAGCTTGCAGACCTTTCGGTCCGCGCTTCACCTCAAACTCAACCTCCGTGCCTTCCTCAAGCGTCCGGTAGCCGGACATCTCGATGGCAGAGAAGTGGACAAATACATCTTCGCCACTGGAACGCTGGATAAATCCATAGCCTTTCGCGGCGTTAAACCATTTCACAACACCCTTTTCTTTCACTACTTAGTTCTCCTCTTCCATTCCGTTCTCGCGCTTCGGGCGCCAGTCAAGCACCCCGATGTGCGCTTAAAACTTTGGTTATTCTCTCACGGAAAATATCCCGTCGCAAGCGCGGGAAACGCGCTTGGGAACTTACTGCCCGGCGGATACGTAGTAAACTCAAGGTCAACCCCCAAAAGGAGTGAGATTCATGAAAAAACGACTGGCTCTTTCCGTGCTCGCGCTCTCGGTTTTCGCCGCCGTCCCGGCCCTGGCCGCCGACGGTGGAACGTTGAGCGACGCCGAACGCGGATTCCTGATCGAACAGATGGAAATGTCCAAGAAAGCCTTTCTGGCCAGCATTTCCGGGATTAGCGAGGCGCAATGGACATTCAAGCCGGCTCCAAATGTCTGGAGCGTGCAGGAATGCGCGGAGCACATCGTTCTATCCGAAACATTCCTTTTCGATACGACCCAACAGATTTTGAAATCGCCAGCGGTGCCGAGGCCCGATAAATCGAACGCCGCCTTCGATCAGCAGCTCGCCATCGTCGTTCAGGACCGCAGCCACAAAGCAACGGCGCCGGCGCCGATCGATCCGGTAGGAAGGGCCGCCACGCTCACGCCGGCCGACGCCGTGAAACAATTTATCTCGAAGCGGAACCAGAACGAGGAGTACGTCAAAACAACTTCGGACGATCTGCGCGTCCACGTCGCGCCAGGCCCGGCCGGACCGATGGATGCATATCAGTTCCTGGTGCTGATGGCGACCCACACCGCCCGTCACACAGCGCAGATTAAAGAAGTCCAGGCCAACGCAAATTATCCCGCGAAGTAAGCCAGCAAAGTTAAGATTGAAGAGTGAGCAAGAGTGGACTGGTCGCCGGTGGCGGGCTCCTGGCGGTCGCGGCGATCGGACTTGGCATCGGAGTCGTCGCGGTCAGGCATTGGCGAAAGCCAGTGCCCACAAAGACCGTGAGCGCTGTTTCGACGATCTTCCAGGGACCGGAAATCACTCTCACCGGCCGCCTTCAGGCTCAGAAAATCGAGCAGGTTGACGCGCCGGTCGCCGGCATCCTGGATGCATGGTTCGTCGAGGAAGGCCAGGAGGTCTATGAGGATCAGCTGGTCGGGCGGATTCGCAATGCCGGCCTGGACAACGCGGTGCAGCAGGCGCAATCGGCCCTCGATCGCGCGGAAATCCGAGTCGCTCAACTCGACGCACAGACCGTGAACTCGCGGCTCGAAGCGTCAAGAACCACCGCCGAGCAGATTCGTGCGCGCAACGAGCTCGATCGCATTGAAAAAATCTACCTAAGATATAAAAACCTGATGGACGCGGGCGCCATCGCCAGACTCACCTTCGAAAAAGCGGAGTCCGACTATATCGCCGCCAAAGCAGAGGCGGCGAAACGCGAGGTGCCGGCAAAGGAAGCGGAGGATAAAGTCGTGGCCCTCCAGCAGGATTCCGAAGAGGCAAAACGCACCCTGGCCGAACAAACGGCCGCACTCGCAAAGGCGAAAGACGCAGTGACCGAGGGCGACCTTCATTCTCCGGCCGACGGCGTCGTGCTCACACGCAGCGTTCATCAAGGCGACCAGGTCGAGGACTCCGCCGAAGGACTGCTCACGGTCGCGACCGAGCTGACCAAGCTGGCCGTCTCCGTAACTCCGGATCCCGCCGTTCTCGCCCGCATCCACGCCGGTCAGAAAGCCTTCGTCCGCGTAAACGAAGCCGAGTCTCCCGGCGATGTGAAAGAAGTCCGCGGCGCGGAAGTCATCGTCCAATTTACGAGTGAAAAAGCCGTCACAAAGCTGGGAGGCGCCGCGCAAGTTAGAATTGTGTTTTAGCAATATGCAATTTCTAGAAGAAAGCCTCATCGAACTTATCACCCAGACCTCCACGAACCTTCCGCCCGACGTTCGCCAGGCCATGGGTATCGCTATCGGCGGTGAAACGCCCGGCACGCAATCCTCCCAGGCGTTGAACGTCATCGCCTCGAATATCGATATGGCGGAAGAGGATGAAGGCCCCATCTGTCAGGACACAGGCATGCCCACCTTCGTGGTGCATACGCCGGTCGGCGTCAGCCAGATCGCCGTGAAGAAGGCCATCCGCAGTGCCGTCGCCGAGGCCACGAAACGCGGCAAGCTGCGGCCCAACTCGGTCGATTCACTCACCGGAAAAAACAGCGGCGACAATCTGGGCACGGAAACTCCCGTCATTCACTTCGATCAATGGGAAGAGAACGAGATCGAGGTCAAGCTGATCCTCAAAGGCGGGGGCTGCGAAAACAAAAATATCCAGTATTCGCTCCCCAGCGAGCTGGAACACCTCGGCCGCGCCGACCGCAACCTGGAAGGCGTGCGCAAGTGCCTTCTGCACGCGGTGTGGCAAGCGCAAGGCCAGGGCTGTGCGCCCGGCGCTCTCGGCGTCTGCATCGGAAGCGATCGCGCGCACGGCTACGACCTCGCCAAGGATCAACTCTTCCGCACACTCGACGACACCAATCCGGTAGCGGAGTTAGCCAAGCTCGAAGCCGAAGTGATGGAAGAAGCCAATCGCATCGGCGTCGGCGCCATGGGCTTCGGCGGCAAGGCGTCGCTGATCGGATGCAAAGTGATGGCGGCCAATCGTCTGCCCGCCAGCTTCTTCGTCTCGGTCGCCTACGATTGCTGGGCCTATCGAAGACTCGGCGTCCGGCTCGATGCGTCGAGCGGCGCCATCACCAACTGGCTCTATCGCGACCCCTCCCGCCCCATCGAAAAAATGGCTCACGGCGAAGGCTTCCCTCTTAGCGGACGCGAAGTGGTGCTGCGCGCTCCACTGACCGAAGAGCAGGTGCGAGCCCTGAAAGTCGGCGACGTCGTGCTGATCAGCGGCGAGGTCTTTACCGGACGCGACGCGGTGCACGCCTATCTGATGAAAAACCCTCCGCCCGTGGACCTGCATGGCGCAGTGCTCTATCACTGCGGCCCCGTCATGTTGAAAAACGGCGAAACCTGGACCGTGAAAGCGGCAGGCCCCACGACTAGCATCCGCGAGGAGCCGTATCAAGCTCACGTCATTCGCGAATACGGGGTCCGCGCCGTGATCGGCAAGGGCGGCATGGGTAAAAAGACCCTCGCGGCATTGAAAGAGTGCGGCGCGGTCTATCTCAACGCCATCGGCGGCGCGGCGCAATATTATTCCCGTTCCGTTGAAAAAGTGCTGGGAGTGAACCTGATGGAATTCGGCGTGCCCGAGGCCATGTGGCACCTGCGCGTCAGCAACTTTATGGCAATCGTCACCATGGATGCGCATGGCAACAGCCTGCACGCCGATGTCGAGAAAGAAACTGGCGAGCATCTCGCGGAAATGCAGGTGAAATAATATGCGATTCGTAGCTTTTCTCGCACTGGCCCTCTGTGCCCGCGGCGCGGACTTTTATCTGCACGCGAACGACACCGTGGTTTTCTACGGCGACAGCATCACCGATCAGCGCCTCTACACCACCTACGTAGAAACCTTTGTCGTCACCCGCTATCCGAAGCTTCCCGTGCGCTTCGTGCACTCCGGTTGGGGAGGCGACCGAGTGACTGGCGGAGGCGGCGGCCCCATCGACGATCGCCTGAAGCGCGACGTCCTCGCCTACAAGCCGACAGTGATGACCATCATGCTCGGCATGAACGACGGCCGTTACCGCGCCTTCGACGACGAAACCTTTCGCGTCTTCACGGACGGCTACGAACACATCGTGAAGTCGATGAAGGACGCCATCCCCAACCTTCGCATCACGCTGATCAACCCTTCGCCCTACGACGACGTAACCCGCGCACCACTATTCGACGGAGGCTACAACGCAGTGCTGCTGAAATATGGCGAGTATCTCCGCACGCTGGCCGAGCGCAACCATCTCGACTTCGCCGACCTCAACACGCGCCTCGTAAGAACGCTGGAAAGCGCCAACGCCAGCGACCCTGCGAACGCGCAAAAAATCGTCCCCGACCGCGTCCATCCGCATCGCAGCGGACATTTGCTGATGGCCGCGTCGTTGCTCGAAGCCTGGGGCGCTTCTCCCATAGTCACGCGCGTCGAAATCGACGCCGGATCGGCGCAGATAAAAGAACAATCGTTCAACACGACAGTCTCCGACCTTGAAGCCAAAGGCTCCATCCGCTGGACGCAAAAAGACGACGCGCTCCCCATGCCCTTGCCGATGAACGATCCTTTGATGGCGCTCGCTGTGAAGTCTTCCGACTTTGTCGACAAGTTCAACCGCGAAACCTTGCGCGTCACCGGCCTCGACGCGCCGTCTTATCAGTTGAGAATTAATGGCCGGCTCATCGGCGCATTCACCCGCGAAACTCTCGCCTCCGGCATCAATCTCGCCGAGCTCGACACCCCGATGATGCAGCAGGCCGGCCAGGTTCACGACCTGACGCTGAAGCGCGCCGACATTCACAACATCCGCTGGAGGCAGGTGCAGTTGCCGTTGCAAAACATGTTGCCCGCCCGCGCCGCCGCGGTCGAGGATAACCTGGACGCGCTCGATAACGATCTCGCGGCATTGCAGCGCGCTACCGCGCAGCCGGCGTCTTGCTTGTACGAACTGACTCCGGTCCTGTAGTTGCCGGCGCCACTGCAACGCGCGTCAAATAAAGCGCGAATGGCGTGATCTCAAACGGCATCTTTTCCCGCGCCGACAGCAGCGAAATTGGGCGCGTCTTCACCAGCACCACCTGGTTGCTCCACGGATTCACCTTCACCCGCGACCCCAGCGGCAGCGCCGCGATCTGCTCGATCTTGTTCTCTTCCAGCGCCGGCGCTGTCTCAGTAAACGCCGCCAGCCGCTTCAGTGCGTCCGCGTTCGCGAACTGATTCCCAAGATTCGCCTGCAACAATCGAGGCAAAGCCGATCCCCGGCTGGCCATTTCCTTCAAAAAGAGCCCCGCGTTCGTCGTTTTCTGGTAAGGCGACGCCTTCATGATGTCGATCGTTTTCTTGCCCGCCTCCAGCATCTCCTCCGGGGTGCGCTGGAAATGAAACTTCTGTAGCAGCTCCGCGTCGCTCAACATGGTCTGATTGTTAAACGCGAATTGCGTCTGCGTGCGATGCCCCAGCGCGATGTGCGACAGCTCGTCGGCGATCACCATCGCCAGGCTCGCTTCGTCCGGCAGAACGTCGATCAATCCGCGGCTGATCACGATCGTGTGCCCGATCGAAAACGTCTCAATGGGCGTGGTCAGCATCACCCGGCAGCGCGCCTCCACGTTTAGATTCGCCGAGACGATCAGATTATTCACCACCGTATTCAGCACCTCGTCCACCGGCCCCGCCGGCGCCAGCAGCCCTCCTTTTTCGAGGCGCGCCAGCAGGTTCTCTTCCGCCTGCCTCTCCCACGAACGCTGGCTTTCGAGGGGCGAAGAATCTTTCGACGCTACCTGATCCTTCACCGCCGCTCCGCCTTCGATCAGAATGCTGGTCAGCTCATCCAACTTGTTGGCCGGCGTGGCCGCGTAATCCCAGATCCGCGTCTGCGCTTTGAAGCGGGGGATGCCGGGCTTTCCGTCCTGTCCCGCCGCGCCCTCCTCCTCCACGTAAATCTGCGCTGGAACCCACATCTGCGGCCCCACGTTCACCCGCCAGCTATCGAAATGGAAATAGCGCTCCGGCGGCGCGCCCTTGAGGAGCGGCGCCTGAACATAGATGCCGTTGAACCTGACGATCGAGTTGTCCAGATCCTCCACCCAGATCCGCCCGACAAATTTTCCCGCCTGCGCGCGATTGCGGGGCCTGACGTCAAACACCAGGCATCGAACCTCGCCCAGGAATTCGCGGCGCACATATTCGAAGTCGTACGTCTGGCGATTGAAGTCCGTCAGATCGATCACCGCCATCTGCGCAAATCCGCGCGGCAGAAACGTCATCGCGTGATTCTTCGGCGACGAATGAAACAGCCCCCGTCCCGCGCCTTTAGGCGCCGCCGCGTCGGAGCGCTCGATCAACGTCTCGTATCCCAGCGACTCCCCCAGCCGGAAGCGCCCCAGGAAATAATGATCCTTGCTGGGATGCTGGTCCGCCAGCGCGGTTTCGGGCGCCTCTTGAATGTACGTCTCAATTATTGGCGTACGCTTTTTCGTTGCCTCGAGAAACGTCTTTTCGCGCTCCACGATCCGGTCGAGCAAGCGATCGACCGCCGCATTCGGCGTCTGCGCGACGATCGGCAACAATAACAGACTGGCAATGATAAATTTCTTCATAACGATGAGTCCTTCAATTCGCGAGCTGAAATACGATATGCACCACGGCGGCCGAGTCCACCGGTCCCCCGTCGCGCGTCGCCGGGCGAAACCGAATTCCCACCGCCGCGGCCACGGCGTTCTCGTCCAGTCCATATCCGAGTCCGCGCACCAGGCGCAGGACCCGAGCCGCGCCCGATGCGCTGAATTGCATTTCCAGGAGCACTTCGCCTTCGATTTTTTTCAGGCGCGCTTCGTTCGTGTATGCCGGCTTCGGCTTCGAGATAATCTCAACCGGAGTGAACTGCGCGGCGGCCGGGGCTTTTCTCGCAGCCGCGCCATTCGTGTCGACCGTGGTGTCGCCGAACGCTCCGCTGCTAACGGGGCCGCGGCGCGTTTCGCTTGAAGAGGATGCCGATGCGTCGGAGAATCCGCCTGGGCGCGCAGCGGCGGGCGCGCGCGCCACTCTTCCCTCCCCGGCATTCGCCGAATCGAAGGATCCAACCGTTGATACGATCCGGCGCGCGGGCTGCGCCACCGCTGTCTCCGCGCTGAAGCCAGCGGGTTTGACCACCAGCTTCGGAGCGGCCACCGGTGCGGGTGTTAGCGAGGCTTCCGTAAAGCCGCTCGGCTGAATCGCGGGCGCGACCACCGGGGCGACACGCGACATTTCCGGAACGATCGCCTTCGGCGCTTCATAAGCCGGTGCGGAAATCACGACCGGAGCTGGGATTTCCGGGTGCGCCGCCGGCAGAGGATGAAACTGTCGCGGATGTGGCGCCTGGAATCTCTTTTGGGCCGGCGGCGTCTCGGTCATCGGCGCGATCAAAGTAATACGCTGGGGCGCGGAAAACCTGGTTACTACGCCTGAAAACCGCAGCGTAAACAGCAGAACGAAAACCAGGACGTGCACCGCGACACTCGTTGCAAGCGGTCGGGGCGATTGCGGAACGCTCCCCGTCGGGATGCTGAACTCAAACAACGGGACCCTCTTTTATTCGGCGACGTCGCCCGGCGTTTACCGGTGCGAAGAGGGCGCGTCAGCGATCCTCTTACTTATTCCATCGACTGCGGCGGAGGGGGGCGCTATTCAGGATTATCCTGCCAGTTCGGTGAACCGGGAGATGATCCACCAGATGAATAAGAAGCACACCACGAAGGTTGACCACAGCAAGGCCATCGACCGCAACCGGCCGCCGTCGACGCTATCGGTGGGCACAGGAAAACCAACCAGACCCAACCATGCCCGCCGCGACCGGCAATCGTGACAGCGCCGAACTTCGCCGCCTATCGCGCACAGGGCCCGCTCCAACCCGCTTTTTCGATGAGACCGGTGCACTCGTCCAGATCCGCAGTTCGGGCAATGCTTTTTTCGAGTAGCTATGGCGAATCCTCCAGCCGCAGGTTGCGAATCTCAATCCGGCCTTCGGTGCGTGTCGTCCCCGGCTCGCGCCGGTAAATTAATTTCAAGTGCGCCAAGCCCTTTGTCCGCGGGATGTCGAACACGCCCTCCCTCCATCGGTCGCTCGGTTCCATCGGCGTGCCGGCGACGCTGTCCAGCGACCATCGAAGGCCAGACGGCGCCACAACACCGGTCACATAGTCGAATCGCAGACGGAAATGACGCGGAACAAAATACATCGTCTGTTCCAGAACCGCGCAAGCTTCGGGCTGCGATCCGGAAAAAGTGAAGACCAGCTTGTACGGCCTCCATATTTCGGCTACGCCTTCGGTCTCGATCAGGCGCCAGTCAAAACCCAGGTTCAGGGGAGCGCGCGCCAGATCTCCGTTGGTCAGAATTCTGCCTTGCGCCGGCGCAATCGGCCCGAATCCGGAAGCCGCATTCCACAACTCAATCGCCGGCAGAGCGTGGCCTGCGCGAATCTCTCGATCCGCCAGATCGATGAGCATAGGATCGTTCGCGCGGTCGTTCCACATTCCCTTCGCCACTTCCTCGGCCGCGTCCAGCCGGCTTTCGCCGATCAGGAAATTAAGATAAGCCGGCTCCAGCCGGCGGCGGTCTCGAAAGTGCGCCAGCATCCGGCCCGGGTCAGTCTCGAACTGATCGCACAAGCGCAACAACGGCCGGAAATCGTCATACACGAGCCTGGCGGCGCGATCCGCCCACACCCAGAATCGTTCGCGATTCGCCCTTCGGAAATAGAAGTTCCCGAGCGTCCATGCGGGAAGGTACTGGCGATCGACCCGCGAGGCCTCCAGTAAAGACCTTTCCGCTGCCTCCAGATCGCCGCATCTCTCCTCGAGCAGTCCCAGCGCGATCCAAGCCGCGCTGGAGCGAGGGTTCGCCGCAACCGCCCTCTTGAGAGCGTCCCGCGCATGCGGAGCGTCGATTTCGGCCAGCCTCTCTTCGAATGCCGCCGGCGTCAGCCCCGCGACAGCGATCGCTCGCTGAATGGCCGCGGCCGTGTCCACGCGGAAAATCGTTTCCGCGACCGCCAGCCGGACCGCCGTCAGCGCCGACAATCCGAAAAAAAGGACGCATCCAAACGAAAGGAATCTATATGCGGTCTTCATAATTCGCTTCTCCACCCCACGCACCCGCCCGATTGAAACACAGACTAGAGAGGTTGCTGAAAAACTCGCAAACTCCGCTCCCTGTGGTCGCGGCTCGGAATCGGTGCTTCGAATGATCTACCGAGCCGCGACCGCAGGGAGCGGAGGCTAAATGGCCCTTTTCAGCAGCCTCTAGAGTCTGTGCCATTTGCGCGCCGCGTCGACACCAGCTTCGATGACGCGCCCCTTCAGCGGCTGATAGGTGCCGGCGATCCCTGTCCAGGCAGCTTTCCGGCCGCCGCCAATCCGCCCAATGTGGCCGCCGCGGCCACTCCGCCGATGATGGCAATCGTGGTCGCCGAAATCGCCAGATGGCCGCCTCCTCCGACCGTGCCGCCGCCCGCCGCCGCGCCCGGACTCCCGGCTGTGCCTTTTCCAAGACGTTTCACCTCCTTCACCCGAATGACCTGTGAGGCGTCGGTGACCGGCGTCGCCGTCGGATCCATCGTGCCCGTGATTTCCACCCGATTGCCCACTTCCTTCGCTAAGCCCTGCCCCGTCAGTTCCACCGTCACATTGGTGATTTCATCGGTCAACAAATAGTGGCCGCCGACCTTGCTCAGAGGCCCCGCCAGCTTAGTGGTTGTTTCGCTGACCTGCGGCTCCAGCGCCAGAGCGCGGCCCGCACCTACGTTGGCCACCAGCACGCCTCGCGCGTTCAGCACCCGGAACGACCCCGACAGAGCCGCCAGTTCCACCCGCGCACTACCCGCCAGCGCCACCCGCGCCGACGCGTTGCCGGTCTCCGGCTGAATGGTCAGTCCGCGCGCTTCGAGGCGGAAGCCGGAGGCTTTTTCGAGCTGCCCGTCGCCTTTTTCGAGAGTCATGTGGTCGCCGTAAAATCTCGCCTTGGACTCGGCGCCCAGCAGGACCTTGGCGCCGCTCGATAACTCCAGGTGCGATTCCGCGCTCTTTGTTTCAATCGTCGCGCCCTCAAAAAGCGTCGCATTGCCCGTCACCGTCGCGTTGTCCAGACGAAAGGCTCCTTTCGCCACGACCGTTCCAATGACGGGAGCCGAACCGGACGCCCCTTCGCCCATTGCGCCGCCCCCCGTTGCCAGAGCCATAATCAGCGTCATCATCGCGGCTATTGCCGATTCCACCGTCTCAGGTCTCACGATATCCTCTCCTCGAGTGTCCAATTGATTAGTGCCTGCGATGGGTTACTTCTCTCAGATCGGATCGCGCCAATATCCCCAGCAAAATGAATACCCAAGCCGATATTCCGAAGCGCGCGAAGGGATAGTCCACAAGGCCATGCAGGCAGCATCCCAACACACCGATTCCCCACGCCGTGCGCAATGCCGGCCGCACCGACCACGCCGCCAGGCCGATCCAGGCCAGCGCGAAGACCAGCCCTCCTTCAGCGGCCCATTCCAGCCAGTCGTTATGGGCGTGCTCCACGGACTTCCCGGCGTCAAACGCCGCGTACTCGGGATAAACTGCGGAAAAGGTTCCTATTCCGAAGCCAGCCCACGGACGCGTCTCGATCATGTCGATGGTGGAGCGCGCGATCTCCCTTCGTACTTGATACGGATCCGCCGACTCGAGCCGGCCTAGCAGCGTCCCGACGCCGGGGATGGCTGCAAACAGAATCGTCGAAAAAACCAGGCTGATCGCCATCTTCCGTGCCCGCCGAGCCCCGCGGCCGATCCACAATACCGCCATCGCCTCCAGCACCAGAATCGCGGCGCCCGCGCGCGACGCCGAAGCCATTCCCGCCGCCAGCATCAGCGCTCCGAATAACAGGTACAGCGCGCTCCCCGCCGCCTCACTCAGCGCGAACCACAGCGCCACGGGCATCGCCAGCTCCAGAAACTGCGCGAAGTTGTTCCGGCTCGGAAAGGGCCCCCAGATGTCCGGATAAGGAGCGTCGAACGTCCACAGAAACTTCCCTGGCGACGTGAAGTAGGCCAGAACCGAGATCACCGCAACCAGTGCTCCTGACCATGCCAGGGCCCGCAGAAAGCCGATTCGCGTCCCAGGGCAGCGGAACGCACGGAAACTGACCCAGGCCGTCGCCGCCAGCGCCGCCAAACGCAAGGAGCCTTGAAGCGTGGCGTAACTGTAAACAGTTGCCCCAAGAGCCAGCTGCAAAAATCCCCAGCCGGCGATCGCCGCCAGCAGGACTCCGGGAATCAGAGGCACCTGGTCACGCTTCCAAAACCAGCCAGCGGCCAGGATTAAAACCACAAACTCGTAACCATACTCCAGCCGCGGGTCGGCGAATCCGATCGCGAGCGTCGCCGCCATCGCCATGAAAAATAAAGCTGTGCCGCTAGTCCGTTCAGCAAAACCAGCGGTGTCGGTGGTACTTCCGACCCAGAAAGTTCCTAAACGAAGCCGCTTGATCGGTCGTGCCGATAGCCGTACTCTCATGCTTAGCCCGCTATTCCCGGTAATAAAGGAAATTCCTTATGAGACTCTTCATGCTCCTGATCTCCATGCTCCTGATCTCCGTGTTCGCGGCCTGCGCCGCCGACTCACCCGACGCCGCTCTCCCAGCAGCTCGCGAATCCGTCGAACAATCCGCACTGAAAGCCTGGAAGATCAGCCTTCTACCGCTGGTTGGCAGCCAGGCGCTCGACGCCGCCAGTTCCTACGGCATGCGCGAACTGAACCCACTCCTCGCCAGCTCCAACGGGGGCTTCGAGATGAAGGCCGTCTCCATCAAGCTCGGCGCCACCGCCGCCATCGTGGGAATAGAGTATCTGATCGTTCGAAAATACCCCCGTTCCACGCGCGTTATCTCAAAACTGAACTGGACTACCGGAATCGTCACCACCGGATTCGCCGTTCATAACTTCGCCATCAAGTAAATCTAGGCCACACCAGCTTGCGCTTTCAACGCTCTCCGCAGCAGGAACGAGCTCGGATTGTAGTCCGGCGCCAGTTCCTTGAGGGCCAGAACCACTCCCGCCGCGTCCCTGGCCTCGGTTAGCCGGCGCAGTTCTTCGAGGCATCGTGAAACAGTCTCGTGCGAAGCGCCAGATCCAGTAAAAACCCTTATTTTTGAGTGCGTTGTCGGAACGGTATCTTCTTCCCTGGCGCTCACCTCCTCGTACAGCTTTTCACCCGGCCGGATGCCCGAAAACTCGATCCTGATATCCACATCGGGCTTTAATCCGCTGAGCAGAATCAGGTTCCGCGCGAGATCCTGAATCCGCACCGGATCGCCCATATCCAGCACGAAGATCTCTCCTCCGTGACCCATTGCCGAGGCCTGCAAAACCAGCTCGGCGGCCTCCGGTATGGTCATGAAAAAACGACGGATTTCCGGATGCGTGACGGTCACCGGGCCGCCCGCCGCGATTTGACGCTTAAACAATGGAATCACGCTGCCGCTCGATCCCAGCACATTTCCAAAGCGGACCGCTCGAAACCGGGGACCGGCGGCCGAGCAGATCAATTCGGCCAGGCGTTTGGTGGCGCCCATCACGTTGGTGGGGCGGACGGCCTTATCGGAGCTGACCAGAACAAAATCTTCGATTCCGGAGCCGAGCGCGGCCCGCACCACGTTGCGGGTGCCGAACACGTTGTTTTCGACGGCTTCGAAAAGGTGGGCCTCCATCATCGGCACGTGCTTGTACGCGGCGGCGTGATAGACGGAGGAGGGGCGGTGATCGCGAAACACTTCGTCGAGCCTCCGGCGGTTCTGGATGCTGCCGATTTCCGGATAGAAGGAAGTTTTGGGAAACTTCTCGCGCAGCTCCTGATCGATCTGATAGAGAGCCGTTTCGGCATTGTCGAAGCCGATGAGAGCGCGTGGGGAGTAGCGCGCGATCTGGCGGCACAGCTCGCTGCCGATCGATCCGCCGGCGCCGGTCACCATCACTACACGGCCGCCCACGCGGGCGCGGATGGCGGACGGTTCGAGGCGCACCGGACGCCTTCCGAGCAGATCTTCGAGACGCACTTCGCGGATCTGGTCGACCAGCACCCGGTGATCCATCAGCTCGGCCAGCGCCGGAATGCGCTTGGCCGCGATGTTGGCCGCGCGGCACTGCTCCAGGATGGCGGTGATTTCCGAGCCTGTCGCTCTCGGCAACGCGATGAGAACTTCTTCCACGCGATTTTTTCTAGCGACTTCCTGTAGCGTTTTCACGCCGCCCAGCACGCGCGCGCCGTTCAACCGCAGATCTCGTTTTTGCGGATCGTCGTCGAGGAAGCCCGCGACCTGGTAGCCCAGTTGGCGGTTGGAGCGGATTTCCGAAAGCACGGTGGCGCCGGCTTTGCCCGCCCCGTAAATCAAAATGCGCCGGGCGGGCTTCTCGGATTTCGGCGCTTCGAACGTGACCCGCGCCAACGCCCTCACGGCGGCCATCAGCGTCAGGCAGAGCAGCAGATCGAGGATGTGAATGGAGCGGGGAAACGCCGGGCCGATGGCCACGCGTAGGACGACGGTGGCCGCGGCCGAGGACACCACATTGGCCAGCGCGATGCGCGCCAGATCCTCAAAACCCAGATAGCGCCAGGCCAGATCCCTCAAGCCGAAAGCTCGGAACACGCAAAATTTGACCGCCAGCAGGAGAGGCAGCGACCGGGCCAACATGTGAGCGTACAGAGGATCGAGGGTGAATTCGAACCGCAGCAAAAAGGCCGCCGCCAGAGCGGCAGAGGCCAGCGCCATCTGCATGGCTTCGGAGACGAAGCGGCGGTATTTGAGAAGCAGGGCCTTCATGCGTGCGCGCGAGCCTCCCGGGGACGGTATCGTTGGACGATTTTCTGGGCGCCCGGCGGCGGAAACGCCTCCAACGGGAGTTCCCGGCTGGCGACGGCTTTGAGCTTTTCGTCCGCGCCCAGCGAATCGATCAGCAAGGTCACGGCCCGCAAGGCCCGCGGGCGAGACACCAGCGCAATCGCCGTTAGCAACAAAACGTGCAGGTCCCTGGCCAACGATGCATTTTTCACGTACAGAAGGCCAAGACGGCTTTTCCAGGGGCGGACGATCTGGTTGTAGAGCAGGTCGGGATCGGCCGAGCCCGCGAGAATTTCGCCCTCGTCGGCGAATACGATGGAGGCCGGATCGGTGATGCCGGGACGCGCTTCGAGCAGGGCGGATTCTTCGGCGGTGTAGAGCTCGACGCCGGCGCGGACTTGGGGGCGGGGACCGACCAGGCTCATGTCGCCGGTCAGCACGTTCCAGAGCTGGGGCAACTCGTCGAGCTTCGCTTTACGCAGCCATTGTCCGAGGCGGGTAATGCGCGGGTCTCCTAAGGCGGTGGAATGGACGCCCGATTTCCAGGCGTCGGAGATCATGGTGCGGAATTTCACCATGCGGAAATCGCCTCCTCCGCGGGCCACGCGGCGGGCCAAGAAAAAAGGAGATTTTCCGTCGTCGAGCCAGATGGCGGCGGCGATCAGCGCGAACAGGGGCGCGAGGAGGGTAAGGGCTATGAGGGCGATGAGAAAATCGAAAGTTCGCTTCAGCGTTGATTTTGCCCGCGCGTGGTTCAGGCGCATGCGGCCTCGGCCTCCTTGCCCGCCGCCACTCCACGCAAGCGCAGGCGCGCCAGAACGCCGTTGGCTATGGCGCCGGCGTCCATGCCGTACACTTTGCGAAGGAAGCTCTGCGAACCGACGATCGAGGAAAACGTCCGCAATCCAAAACGCAGGAAGAAACCTGGAGCCCGGCCGGCGTCCAGCAACGCCTCTGCGACCGCGCCGCCCATCCCGCCGTCGAGAGAATGCTCTTCGATCGTCACGATGCCCCCGGTTTCGCTCGCCGCGGCCTCCAGAGCCGCATGGTCGAGCGGCTTGACTGTGTGAACACTGAGGACCCGGCATGTAACGCCCCGGGCGGCCAGCAGATCCGCGGCGCGCAACGCCTCGCCGAGAATCCCTCCCGTGGCGGCTAGCGTGACGTCGAAGCCCTGGCGGATCAGCCGGATTCGGCCCAGATGGAACGCCTCGCCCGGGAGGCGAGTGGGAGGTGCGGACGACTTATCCAGGCGGAGGTAGGCGGGACCAGACAGCCCGACCACGGCTCGAGTTGCCTCCGCTGTCTCCCACAGATCCCCCGGCGAAATAACCACCATGTTCGCAAGGGAGCGCATGATCGCCAGATCTTCGGTGGCATGATGGGAAGCTCCGACGGGGCCGTAGCTCATGCCCCCGCCCACGCTGACAATTTTGACGTTGGCATGGTGAAAGCAGACGTCGTTGCGGATTTGCTCCAGGCATCGTACCGTGGGAAAGCTTCCGAGCGAATAGGTGAATACGGTCCGGCCTTCGAGCGCCATGCCCGCGGCCAAGCCGGTCATATTCTGCTCGGCTACGCCGGCGTTCAGGAACTGCCTGGGGAACCGAAACATCCAGTCGTTCAAAACACCGAAGCCCAGATCGGCGGTGATGAGCATGAGATCCGGGCGGGTTTCCGCCAGGGCGCTGAGCGTACCAATGAAGGCGTCTCTCACCGTGCCCGCTCCAGCTCCGTCAGGGCGGCATCGAACTCGACGCCCCGAGGGATGCGGTAGTGCCACAACACAGTGTCTTCCATGAACGAAACACCTTTACCTTTGGAGGTTTGGGCAATGACGCAGCTCGGCTTGCCAGGCGTGAACGGCAACTCCGCCAGGGTCATCGTCAGATCCGAGTGGCTGTGCCCGTCCACCACTCGGACGCTCCAGCCAAAACTCGCCCATTTCTCGGGAAGCGGCGCCAGCTCGAGGACGTCGGAAACCGGCGCCATTCCCTGGATGCGGTTATAGTCGACGATGGCGACGATGTTGTCGAGACCGTGATGGCCGGCAAACAGGATGGCTTCCCAGGTGGAGCCTTCGTTCAATTCGCCGTCGCTCAGCAGACAAAAGACCCGGTGCGAACGGCGATCGAGCCTGCCTGCATACGCCATGCCGGCCGCCACCGACAGCCCGTGTCCCAGGGCGCCAGTCGACAGATCCACGCCCGGAAGTTTGTGCGATACATGGCCCGACAAATCGGAGCCGTCCTGATAATGGGTGCAGAGTTTTTCGGTGGGGAAGAACCCGCGCTCCGCCAAAACGGCGTATAAACCCGCGCCGGCGTGTCCTTTACTGAGAACGAATCGATCCCGGCCCGGGTCCGCCGGTGCTTCTGCGTTGACGTTGAGGACGGCGCCATACAGCACGGCGAGGATATCGGCGCAGGAAAATATCGAACCGATGTGCGCAGCGCCTCCTTTCCCGGTCATGCGCAGCGCATGGATGCGGATCCTTGTCGCTAGGGTATGTGTATCGGCTTTGACAGCGTCTCCTCGCATATCGCTCAATAGTGAAGTGCCAGGCCCACTGCGAAATTCTCACCCATCGCGTTAAATTCCTTCCTGAATTTCCGATCTCACGAATCAGCTCCGATAGAAGGTATGAATGGCGTCCGAGACCAGGTTTACATCGTCGTCGGTAAGAAACATGTTCAAGGGAAGCAGTAGCACTCGCTCGAACAATTTCTCAGTAAACGGCAGCAGTTCGGTGAATCCGAGCTTCTCCCACTGGTGCACGGCTTTGCCTCCCCATGGCAGGAGCGTTCCGATGCCGCACTCCGCTAAATGCGCGCGCAGCTGGTCGCGCCGAGCCGCCTCGATTTCGTAGTTCTGGTAAATATCGAAGTGCTCGTCGTCGCCGTCCGGCCCCGGCGGAAGCGTCAGTTCCTCTAACTCCGAGAGACGCGACTTGTAGAGACGGGCAATCGCCCGGCGGCGCTCGATGACGGCCGGGAATTTCTCGAAGCGCGCGTCGAGGATGGCCGCCTGTAAATTGTCGAGACGGGAATTGAGGCCCCAGCTGACGATTTCGCCGTCAGCGCGCCGGCCGTGGTCGCGCAGTTCGAGCATGCGCCCGTGGATGTGGTCGCGAGAGGTGACCACCGCGCCTCCGTCGCCCAGGCAACCGAGCACTTTGGCCGGGTAAAAACTGATGGCCGAGGACGCTCCAAAGGTTCCCGCCGCCTGGCCGCGGAATTTCGAACCCAGCGCCTGGGCTGCGTCTTCGACCACAATGAGACCGTGCCGACGCGCGATGGCGTCGAGCGCAGCCATGTCCGCGGTGCGGCCGTTCAACTGCGTGGGCAGGATGGCGCGGGTGCGCGGGGTAACGGCTTCGGCTACCGCGGTAGGGTCGATCAGATGGTCCGGGCCGCATTCGACCGGGACCGGAACGGCGCCCGCAAAATGAATGGCCGCGGCCGTGGCGATCATGGTGTGCGAGCTGAAAATGACTTCGTCGCCCTTGCGGATGCCCGACGCGCGCAGGGCGATGATCAGCCCGTCGGTGGCGCTCCCGACGCCGAGCGCATGCTTCGCGCCCAGGAATTGCGCCAGGTGTTCCTCAAATCGCGCCAGGTCCTGCTGGAGAATAAATGCGCCGCGGCGCCCGACGTCGCGCACGATCGCGAGCAGCATCTCCTCCTCGTCGGTGAACACACGGGAATAATCGAAGAAGGGAACCGATCGGGTAAGCGTGGGGGTCATGGAATCTTCCTTGCTTCGGCGTACAGGACCCGGTAGCGGCTCAAGTCGCTGCCAGGGGCCGGCGCGAACGTGCCCAGGCTCTCTCGCTCCGGTGCGAGCTCGCGGGGAATTTCTTGGAGGCGCCCGTAAAACAGCCTCTTCAGAAATGCTTTGCCGGTCATCGTTCGCGGGATCAGACGCATGGAGACGGCGGCGCGCCTTACCGCACCCAAAAGGTCGTCGGCAATACCCCGGCGCTCGGGGAATCCCGCCCGGACCTGGACCGCAAATCCGCTGCGCGTGAGCGCCTCAGCCAGTTCGGCGGCGGAAAAGTAATGGGTATGAAACGGGCTGGGATTGAAGCCGGACCACTCGCGATTGACGGTCGAGATCAGCAGCGTGCCGCCCGGTTTCAGCACGCGCCTCGCTTCCCGGAAAAATCCCTCCGCATCGGGCAGATAGTAGATCGCTTCAAACAGCAGCAGCATATGGAGCGACTGGCGGTCGAACGGCAAATCGAGCGCGTCGAAGCTGCGGAGGCGTATCTTGGCGCGGCCGGCGTAGGTTTCCTGAGCGGCGCGCAAGTTGGCATCGTTCAGATCGCCCGCCTCAACCGAGCGCGCCAGCCGCGCGAGCCACCCGAGGCCGAGACCGGCCCCGCAGGCGATTTCGGCGACGTCCTTGCCGGCCGCATAGCCGGCCGCCCAGCCATAGCGGGCCGAGAGCATGGCCAGTTGGAGACGCGTCGCAGGTTGCCCAGGCAGCTCCGTCACGGTCGAGAAATCGGGTCTTAATGCCGCTTGCATGTTTTGAAACGACTCCTCCGGGTCCGCTTCAGGGTGAGTACGGCAATCACCGCGGTGGCCACGCCGAGAATCGAAAAAAATTCCATTAGACGGATTCCTTCGCGAGTTCCCGGTAAATTTCCTTCAACTCCCGCGCCAGGCGCCGCGCGCAAAACTCGTGAATTTTCTGCCGGCCGTTGCTGCGCCGCGGCGGATCGACCAGGCGCGCCAGAGCACGCCCCAGTACCCCCGCATCGGGCAGGGCGATGGTGGAATGGTCGACGCCCCGCAGGCGCTCCTCGACATCTCCGACCGCGACGCTGACGATGGGCAGATTCGACGCCAGCGCTTCCTGCACCACGTTCGGCGAGCCTTCCGCAACACTGGTCAGCAGCAGGCAGTCGGCCGCGTTCATCAGCCGTGGAACCAGCTCCGGCGGTACCTTCCCATCGAGAACTTCCAGCCGCAACGAAGGCACCTTTCGGCGCGCCTCACGGACCGCAGCCTCGGCCAGATCCAGTCGCTTCCCCTTCACATCCGGGCCGGCATGAAACAAAGCCACTCTCTCGGTGTCGCTCCAGCCCAGCCCTCGGCGGGAAAACGAGCGAGGCTCGGGGCGAAATACATCGGAATCGACTCCGCTCGGCTGAATCAGGACCGCGCTCCGCCGCCACCAGAGACGGTCGCGAAGCTGGCGGCTGACGCAGACGATTCTCCGCGCCCGGAGCGCCGCCAGCTGCGACAACAATCGTCCGCAGGCCGCGCGCAGTTTCGCATGCCAGCCGTAGGATGCGGGCGACGGATTGAGATCGCTGCCGCGATAGGTGATCACCAGCGGCAACGTTCCCGATCCGCAGGCTGCGAATAAGGCGGTCATGGTGCCGAAATGCGCGTGGACGGCGTCCGGCCGGTGTCGCGCGATACAGGCTCGAAACCGGAACAGTTCGTCCAAAAGCCGTGCGGGAGACGTGCGGGAGCCAAGATAAAAAATGTGGACTTCGACCCCTTCCGCGGCCAGACTTCCGGCCTGGCGGCGCGCGAAAATCATCGAACTGCCTTGCCCGTCGCCGGGCAGCACAAACAAGACCCGAGGGCAGTGCTGGGCCGGGAATGGATGGAGGGCCGCGCTGGCTGCGGTGGCTTGGAGAGCGTTCATCGAAAGCAAGCCTCCCGCGCCGGTGGAATCGCCCAAAATACCGCCAGACGGAAAATTTTCGCCCAGGCCAGTCCGCTGAATGAATGCGACCTCAGAACCTCGAAGTATGCTCTTTGCGCACCCGAAAAATCTCCCGCCAGCATCACGTGATCGGCTTGCTTGAGCAGCGCTCGAAACGCCTTCGAACTGGTCTCGACCGACGCCGCCGCCAGCGCCGCCTGGACATCTTCAATTTCTCCCGTTCGCCGCGCCGCGGCGAGCATCTGCGTCGCGCGATGAACCAGCACCTGGCCGGCGGCCTTTCTAGCGCTGATCGAGCCGCCCGTATAGCGGTAGTGATAGAGAACCTGGTCCAGGTTGACCGCCCTTCCGGCTTCTGTGAGACGCCACAGGAAATCGTAGTCCGAGGAACAGGGAAACGCTTCGCGATATCCTCCGATCGCGAGCGCCATCCGGCGCCGGAACATGGTGGAGCCGTGGACGAACGGGTTCCCTTTCCGCAACGCCCGGGCCAGTTCGTCTGAGGCGTGGGGCAGACGCAGGCGCCACAGCAGCTCTCCATCGGCTGAGTGCGACTCGGTATCCGTGCTCACCAGCGTGACCTCGGGATGCCGCACCAGGAAGCAAGCCTGCTGAGCGAGTCTCTCCGGTTCGCTCCAATCGTCGGCATCGTGGCGCGCGATGAGGTCGCCCCGGGCCATCGAGAGACCGCGATTACAGGCCGCCGGGACCCCCCGGTGCGGCTCGTGATAGAGACGCACCCGGCGGTCCCGCGAGGCCCAGGAATCGAGCCCCGCCCGCACGGCTTCGTCCCTGCTCCCGTCGTCGAGAATCAGGAACTCGAAGTCGCCGAAGGTCTGCGCCAGCACCGATTCAACAGCCCGGTCGAGCATGGCGGGAGGAGGATCGTAGACCGCCATCAGCACGGTAACGGGAAGATTTTTTACCATGTGGCCTTCCACTGCCGGGCCCATTCCGCGAAGGCCACCATGGTCCATAACTTCTGCCCTTGGAGCTTCCTCTGCGGACCGGCTTCGAGCAGAGGGCAAGGGGTTACATCGCGAGCCAGTTCGCGCAAAGGTCCGGCCAGCCATTGTTCAATGGGCGCGCCGAAGCCATGTTTGGAGCGGCCCAAAACCTCCGGCGGCAGATCGCGCTCATAGGCGGCGCGCAGAAGAACTTTCTTTTCGCGCCCACGAACCAGGTCTTCCGACGGGAGCGACTGGGTCCATTCGAGCAGCCGGTGATCGAGAAACGGAGCGCGCCCCTCCATGCCGCAGGCCGCCAGCGCGATGTCTATCTTATAGGTAAGGTCATTCGATAAATAAAGATGCCTGTCCGACCACATGGCTCGCTTAAGCGCCCCTCCCGAAGGGGGCGCATACGTTTCGCGCCGCAGCAGCCAGGAAAGCGAATTTCCCGAAAAACTGCCGTTCAAAAGGCGCGTTCTCTCGCCCGCGCGAAACGCCGTTTTCGACTCGACATAGACGTTGGTCGAGCCATCGGCCAGCCCGACGGCCGCGCCCGCCGCTTTGATCGCCTGCTTCGCGGCGATGTACTCGTAGTGGCGATAGCCGCCGAACGCTTCGTCTCCTCCTTCGCCGTTCAGAACGACTTTGTAGCGGCCTTCGAGCGCTTCGGCCAGGGCCGACGTCGGTATCGACGAACTGTCGGCAAAGGGCTCGTCGTAATGCCACAGGAGTTTTTGGAAGCCGGCTAGAGCCCGGTCCGCATCGATCTTCAGGACTTCGTGGGGCAAACGAAGATGTCCGGCCACGCGGACGGCGTGCGCCAGGTCGGGATGGCCTCCGCCAAAGTCCGCCGTGAAAGCCTGGACCTTGGCTCCCTGGCGCCCGCACTCGGCGGCGATCACCGAGGAATCGACTCCTCCGCTCAAAAAAATCGCCACCGGGACGTCGGCCCGCAGCCGCAGGCGCACCGCCTCGGCAACCAGCGACCGCAGCCGTGCCACTCTTTCCGGCCGGGTCCGTTCGCGCCCTGGGACAGCCTGCTCCGGATGCCACCAGCGCCGGAGTTCGGCTGCGCCGTCTTTGAATCGCAGCAGGTGCCCGGGCTCCAGCTTGCGGCAGCCGCGAAATATCGCCAGCGGCGCGGGAATATAGCCGAGAGCCAGGTACGCGTCCATCGCCTGCGAATCCAGCCGGCGGTCGTGAAACGCGCCGAGCGCCTTCAGCTCGCTCGCAAATGCCAGCATCCGCGCACGATGAAAATAGACCAGCGGCTTTTCGCCGACGCGATCCCGTGCCAGCGTCAGCTCGCGTTCGCGCGCGTCCCACAGGCCGAAGGCGAACATGCCGGCCGCGCGCGAGAGCGTTTTTTCCACGCCCCACTGGGCGCAGGCCTCGAGCAGCACCTCGGTATCGGTTCCCGATCGGAACGGCCCGCCCAACTCGCGGCCGAGCTCGACATAATTGAAAATTTCCCCGTTGAGAACGATGGTCCAGCGGCCGTCCCCCGACGTCATAGGCTGCCCGCCGGCGTCGCTCAAATCGAGAATGGCCAGCCGACGGTGGCCGAGCGCGACGTGGCCCGACGGATCGGCCCCCGAGGAACCCACGAAGATTCCTTCCCCATCCGGTCCGCGATGGGCCTGGACGTCGATCATCCCCCGCACCAGTTCCGCTGCGTGGCGAGCTCCGATGACTCCGGCAATTCCACACATATTTTTCTAAAGAGGACTAACGCTCGGCCGAGGTCCGCGGATCTCGCGTCCTTGGCAGATGCGTTGGATGACCGCCGCGCCCGCGCGCTCCATCCACAAAGGGAAGTGGCCCCCGGTATCCTGCAACATCCCATGCCAGGCTGCGCAGGCCGCGTCCGGGTGCCCGCTGTGGAGGCGCGCGCGCAGGGTGAGCGCCAGCCGCGCCCGGACGTTGGCCCTCCAGGCCGCGCGCCACAAGATTTTCCGCCATCCCCCCAGGTCGCGAGCGATGGCGCCGTCGACCATATAAAAAAGCTCGCGTTGCAGGTGCGCGCTGCCCAGTTGGTTGCTCCAGTTGCCTGGGTGCCTGCGATTCACCACGCCGTGCCGGGCTAAGTAAGCCACCGGAAATTTCTCCACCGCGCGCTGAAACCATTCGCTGTCCGAGAACTGGTACCGGGCGTCAAAGGGCCCGACCTGCTCCCACACCTTCCTCCTCATGACGATGGTGGAGGGATGAAAGGCCCAGTCATAGTAACGAATCAGATAGGGGAACAGGCGCTCGCGAGTCAGCACCGAGGCCGGCCGCAGCTTGCGCGGCTCCCTTTTCTCCCCCTCGCCGGTTTCGATCGCATCGATGAAGCCGGAATGCACCAGGCCGATCTCCGGATGAGCCTCCAGGTATCCGGCCGATGCTTCCAGATGGCCGGGTAGAAACCGGTCGTCGTCCGAGCACCAGGCGATCAGCTCGCCGCGCGTCGCGTCGATGGCGGCGTTCCAGTTTCCGACGCCTCCCGAATTTCGGGTTTGCCGCATCAGCTTGACCCGCGCGTCCAGGCGCGCCAGTGTCTCGATCTCCTCGGCAGTGCCATCGGTCGAAGCGTCGTCGGAGACCACGATTTCCTCCGGCGCTCGGGATTGCGCAAGCGCTGCCAGCACTGCTTCGCGCACCATGGGCCGGCGGTTATAGGTCGCGATGGCCACCGAAATGGTCACGCTTCGCGCCTCCTCATATAAGCGGCGAATCCGCCGGAAAATCCGAGGGCGGCGAGCATCCACACCGAGGCCCTCGCGAAATGCGTCGTGGTATCCGACCAGGCATGGAAGGACGCCCCGGCAATGAGCGCCAGGCCAAGAAGCCACGCCGAACCGGCGAGCTTGCCGAAACAGAATCCATAACGAGCCCGCGCCCGCGCATAGCACAGCGCAAAATATACGGCGTAGGAAACAAAAAATCCGAGGGCCGCGCCCTCGGCGGGCTCGAGGATCCGGGCCAGCAGCATCGCCGCGCCAAGGAACGTCGCGTGCGCCATTAGATCGAAGGCCAGGAACGCGCCCAGATCGCGCGCGGCGAGCATGGGCGTGGCCAGCACCCAGGCGCTGACTTTCAGGAAATCGCCGGCGAGGGTCCAGCGCAGGAATCCCGGCGAGGCGGCGAAGGAGGGGGAATAAAGAACGCTCACCGCCAGAGTCTTAAACACGACCAGTGCGACGATCGCCGGCACGGTGGCCAGGGTCGCCACCAGCAGCATGTTGCGCATTTGCGAGGCCCTCTGGGGCCCCCTCAACGAGGCCAGCGCCGGCAGGTAATACGTCTGCACCGAACCCAGAATCAGAGTGGCCTGGTTCATGCTGATGTTCCACGCCGCATCGAACTGGCCGGTCAGGGCCAGGCCTTCCTGGCGGGTAATCGAAGCGCGCACCGCCAGCAGAACTCCGGTCGCGGCCAGACCGCTCAGCAGCATCGCTCCGGAGATCGACAGGAAGTGCCGAGCCGCCTCCGCGGTCCACCATCGGCCCGATCCTAGAAACAATGCGCGCAACTGGTCGCGGTGGCCGGCCAGCGCGACCCAGGCCGCCGCCGCAGTGGCGACGGCCGGAATCGCCAAAAAGAAAACCAGCGCGATCGGATGACCCGCCCGCACCTGCCAGGCCAGCGGCCAGGCCACTATGGCGGCCGCCGCGGGCGAAGCCAGTTGCAACCACGCCAGCTTGCCGATTTCCTGGAAAGCGTTCAGAACCGCCGACAGAAACACAAACAGACTCAAAAGCACGACAGTGGCCGCCAGCCATGCCAGCAGCGGCTCGCCCGATTGAGGGAGCCCTATCGAGATGAGGATTACGCGGGGACAGGCGAGCATGGCCCCCGCGACCAGAAGTGTCCCGCCCGCAAACAGGACGGCTGCCGTTCGCAGGTATTCGCGCCGCTCGACCCCTTCGAGCGCGCTTGCGCCCTGCACCAGCGCCGTTCTGCCGTTGGCCGTCGAGACGATCACCGCGCCGTCGCGCAGTTGCTGCAAGGTGGCCAGCAGCGCAATCGAACCCGGTCCCAGCAAGGTCGCAATGATCTTGGTCCCCAGGGCGCTCAGCAGGCCGCTGGCGATGGAGGCCCCTCCGGTCTGGCTCATCGCCCGCGCCATCGGGCGCCACAGCGACTCTTCTGTATTTGCCGGCTGGGTCGCGGTGGTCATTGATCGACACCCGTGCCCACACCCGCCTGATACTGATCGAAATCGCGGATGTAGTCCTCTTCCCGATACACATCGGAGGCCAGCACCAGCAGCACCGCGTCGGCCGAATAGCGGTACTGCGTGGTCCACACCATCGGAGGCACGTGCAGCGCGCACTCCGGACGGTCGAGCAGAATCTCCTCGCTGCGCACACCGTCAAAAAGCCGCACCGAACAGCTTCCGTGCACCGCGACCAGGTATTGATGGAGCGTGCGGTGCGCGTGCTCGCCGCGAATTTCCCGGCTCGGAACGCCGAAGACCAGAAAATACCGCGCCACCGGAAACGGCAACGACTGGTTCAACTCGGCGAAAGACAATTCGCCGCGATGATCCACGATCCGGGGCAGGCGGTAAAGCATGGCTCCGCCGATCAACGGCGAAGCATTTTGGGCGTCTGCCGCGCGCGGTTTCGACCGATGCTTCCCCTCGCCGTCCACATAGCCGGTGACGTAGCCGGGATTTCCCACCACAATCGCCCGCGCCGGCACGTCCCTGGTCACCACCGCTCCTGCGCCGATCATCGCCAGCGCGCCGATGGTCACGCCGGGAAGAATCGTCGCGTTCGCCCCAATCGAAGCGCCACGACGGACCCGCGTCTGTTTGCACGATGCGCGAGGACGCTGGCTGCGCGGAAACGGGTCGTTGGTGAACGTCGCATTCGGCCCGACGAACACATCGTCTTCGAGCGTCACGCCTTCCCACAACTGCACGCCGCATTTGAGCGTCACCCGGTCCCCAACCTGCGCTCCTCCTTCCATAAACGTGTGGTCGCAGATGTTGCAGTCGGCTCCAATACGCGCTCCTTCGAGCACGTGCGCGAACGCCCAGATGCGCGTCCGCGGACCGATCGCGGTGCTCTCGACGCGCGCGTCGGGGTGCGCGAAGTAGCGCGAATTCGGCACGGCCAGCGCTATGCTCATACCTTTTCCACCCACCAGTTGCCCAGCGCCATGTACCGGAGTCCGCTGCGCGAGAAAACGTCCACAGCGTCGCGCGCCCGGTACACGATCGGTTCGCCGTGCAGATTGAACGAGGTATTGAGCAGGATCCCCTCGCCCGTTCGCGATTCGTATTCCTTCAGCAGCCGGTGATAATCGGCGTTGTGCTCCTCCGACACTTCATGCGGACGCGTCGTGAAATCGTAAGGATGTTGCGCGGCGGCAAAGCTGCCGCGTTTTTCCGGCCTCGAATGGAACCCAAACATCATGTAGGGCGACGATACCGGCTTCGGCTTGATGTAATATTCGTGGGCGCGGCTGGCCAGCACCGAAGGAGCAAAGGGCATCCAGAAGTCGCGATTCTTGACCATCTCATTGATTTCGCGCACCGCCGTCGGCGAATCGGCTCGCGCCAGGATCGACCGGTTTCCGAGAGCGCGTGCGCCAAATTCAACCGCCCCCTTGGCGCGGGCGACGATCTTGCCCTCCGCCAGCTTCCCGGCCGCGACGCGTTCGATATCGCTCGCCCACCGAAAGCGCACCGTGCGGTTCGATGCCGCTTCAAGAGCCATCTGCGCCTCTTCATCGGCGATCGGCTCGCCGTAATAGAGCGCGCCGAGGGGCTGGACGCGCTCGCCGGCCTGCGCCGCCAGGTGACAGGCCGCTCCGATGCTGTTCGACTCGTCGCCGCAGGAGGGAAACACGTACAGATCCTCGACTTCCGGGATTTCGAGCAGAGCCAGGTTTGCTTTGACGTTCATGAACACGCCGCCCGAGCAGGCCACCTTGCGAATTCCCGTCTCGCGCACGGCGTTCGAAACCCACTTCACGAGCATGTCTTCGAGGAACCTCTGTGCCCCGGCAGCGATGGTGTCAAAGCGTTTTCCCTCGAGCAACTTCTTCAAGAAGCCGTAGGCCGCATACATGGACGGCACGCCCGCGCGGCGCGACCAAGATAGGCCGTCAGTGGCGAATTCGAACAAACTCGAGAAATCGCGAGCCGCGCCCTCGATTCGGCTGTGCGAGGACACATAAGGCGCCAGGCCCATCACTTTGTACTCGTGCTCCAAGGGAGCCATCCCCAGATAGCGCGTCACCAGCGCGTACAGCCTTCCGATCGAATCGTGCTCGGACACCGCCGCAATTCTCGAAAGCGCTCTGCCTTGGCCCATGCTGACTGTCGCCGACAAACGGTCGCCCGAGCCGTCGCAGGTCAGCACGAGAACTTTTTCGTCCCGCCAGGGAGCCGTGTGATACGCCGCGGAAGCGTGCGCCAGATGATGCTCGACCGGCTCGACGTTCTCTTTGGCGACGCCAATCTCCGCCAGGGCGGCAAATCTCTGGTCCGCCTTGCGCCTCTGGTACGCCCGGTCCACGAACGTTCCCTTTAAGTGCTGCTTGAATCGGCTGGCCAGATCCGCGGACCGCTCATAATCCGCAACAATCGTTTCCCTTTGCCACTGGTTGTAATTCATGTACAAGCCGTTGAGACCCACGCGGGCGCTTTCTCCCTTCAGCATCTGGAAGGCGAGTCTCGCCGCTCCGGCCGGCGCGTCTCCCTGATTCTTGACCCGGGTCAATCTTTCTTCCTGGAGCGCCAGCTCGATCCGCCCGTCGCGCACCACCGCAACCGAAGCGTTGTGACCATCGTGAATGCCCACGAACACGCTCAAGATGGCACCTCTTCCTTGGCCGCGTAGTAGGAGCGATAGTAACCGTAGTAGTAATAGCTGTCGCTCAGCTCCTTGTGGACTTCATTGAGCACCAGCCCTACGACCTTCGCCCGCAGACGGTTCAGCGTCGCGAGCACGCTGGCCACCGCTTTGCGGCTGGTTTGTCCGGCGCGCGCGACCACGATCACGCCATCGACGGCGGTCGCCATTTGGAGAGGCTCCGCGAAGCCCAGCAAAGGAGGCGCATCGAGCACCACCAGGTCGTAATCGGAAGACGCTTCCTCCAGCAGTTCCGCGAGTCCCCTGCCAATAAGATCGGACGCCCGCCGCGACGGAGGACCGGCGGCCAGAATGTGCAATTGTTCCAAACCCTCCACCTTCACCACCGCATCCCGCCACGGGATTTCCCCCAGCAGTACGTTGGACAGGCCGATCACGCTCGGAAGATTGAAATTGCGATGAACGCTGGGCCGGCGCAGGTCTCCGTCGATCAGCAGCGTTCTCTTCCCCTGTTCCGCATGAGCCGTGGCCAGGTTGGCCGCGGTAGTGGTCTTGCCCTCTCCGGGCGCGGCGCTGGTCACCAGCAGAGACCGGTACTGGCGGTCGAAGCTTCCCAGCAAAATCGAATTGCGCAGCGTGCGGATCGATTCGTGAAAACCCGTCAGATCCTGCTCTCCCTCAATCGCCACTCCGTTCTTGAAACCCGCCTTGAAGTTCGGGGATCCAGCCCGGTGGCGGTTCTTCATCAGCGGCAGACTGCCGATCACTTCGGTGCGCAAAGTGCGCGAAACCTGCTCCGGATCGCGGATGGTCTTGTCCAGGATGTCGCTCACCACCGCCGTGCCCGCGGCGACCAGCGCCGAAAACAGGAAGGCCAGAAGAACATTCAGCCGGATGTCGGGAAACACCGCGCTCAGAGCCGGTCTCGCCGGATCGGCGATGCGGATGGCGCTGTTCTGGAACCCCGCATTAATTCCCGCTTCCTTGATTTTGCGGACCAGTTCCTCATACAGAGTCTTGTCCGCGTCGGCCTCGCGCTTCAGCGCCTGATACTCGAACGAGCGCGCGTTGACATGGTCGAAATCGGCCTTCGCGTCGGCTACTGCCTGCTTCACCGCGGCTTCGTGCCGCTCGCTCTGGTTGTATTCGATGGCTACCCTCTGCCCGACATCCTTCACCGCCGCTTCGATCGACGATTCCACTTCCCGCAGCTTGGCTTCCGCCTTCTTGTACTCCGGGTGATTGGCGCCGAAATGGCTTCTTATTTCGACGAATTGCTCCCGGGCGTCGCTTAAATGCTCCACCAGCCGCCGCAGCCCGTCGGCTTGCGACGCCGCCAGCGCCGCTTCGATGGAGCCTCCCTTCACCGAATCATAAGCCGCCTCCCGTCTCAACCGGTCGCCTTGCGCGTTGGTGTACTCGGTATTCAGTTGCAGCAGCCGGGCCGCCAGGATGTTGGTCTTCTCCTCCGGGTTGATGACGTTTAATTCGCGCTCGAAGCCGACCAGCGCCTGGCTGGACCGCTCCATCTTCGCCCGCAGCTCCTCGATCTGCTTCTCCATGAACGTCGCCAACGACGCTGAACTGCGGATGCGGATGTTGTAGGTGTGCTCCAGATACGATTGCGCAATCGCGTTGGCCGCATCCGCCGCCAGCAGCGGATCCTCGGACCGGTAGCTGATCAGCAACAGGTAGGTGTTCGGCGGCCTGGTCACTTTCAACCGCCGGAGCGCCACCGGCGCGTCGCCTGCCCGCGCAATGGTCGACGTCGCCTCGGCCTGATGCTCCAGCTCCCGCAGCTTGAATCGCTGATCGACCGGCCGCAGGACCGAATCCGACTGCACCAGCTTGATTTGCGTCGCCAGATACTGATCCGAGTCGTTTAAAACGGTGCGCGCCGAATCCTGCCCCACTACTCCCGAAGGCGTCTGCCGGTCCACGTCGACCGTCGCGGTCGACTCATAAATCGGCGTCAGACGCGACGAAATAATCGCCGTTCCGATCACCGCCGCGGCGACGAATCCGCCGATACGCCAGCGATAGCGTTTCAAAATCCACAGGTACTGCGAAAGCGGAAGCTTGCCTTCCTCCGGTTCCTGGTCGGCCGGATGGTAGACGGGCGGCGCATACGCCGGCACGCGTCCCATTTCGACCAACATCGGCAACCGTTCTTGCTCCTGCATGAATCTCCTTCAGAGAATTCGCCAGCTAGGGACGACCGTAAATCAACAATCCCGACGCCGTGGTGGACGCGAATCCGATGGCGCGATCGATGGTGTTCATGGTCAGCCGCGCCGTGCGGTTGTCGGGAATATAGAAAATGTCGTTCGGCGTCAGCGCCACATCGGGCAGCTTGCGATCCAGAATTTTTCTCAGATCGATGGGAACCTCCTGCGGCGACGCGGGCGACGCGGTATCGCCGCGACGGTAGATGAACGCCTGCTTGCCGGCGTACGGCATCAGCCCCTCGGCCATTGCCAGAGCCTTCAGCACGGTCAGCCCGAATCCGTCCTCGATCTTGAACGCGCCGGGATGCTTCACGTTCCCCACCACGAAAACGCGCCCGATTTGCGGTACCCGCACTTCTTCCCCACCTTCGAGCATCACGTTCAACTCTGGATCCGCCGCGTCGATCAGCCCCTTTACCGGAATCCTCTCCACTCGAGGAACTCCGCCCGGAACCAGAGGCGGCCTGGTGACCAGAATCTCCGTGCCCGCTTCGCTCGACAATCCCTGAGCGCGCGTCAACGCCTCCAGCAAAGTGGTTTTTCCCAGCGCCTGAAACGTCAGCGGTACTTTCACTGCTCCGGCCACGCTAATCGGACGGCTATGATACTCGGCGATCGTCACCGTGACCACCGGATCCACCAGGATCTCTTCCGTTGTCAATGCCGCCGCAATCTTTTCTTCCAGATCCGAAGGCATCAGCCCTCTGGCTTCCACCTTTTGCTTCAACATCGGCAGACGCAGAAATCCTTCTGCGCTCACCCGTACCGTTCTGGTTAGTTCCGGCGCACCATATACCGAAATGGAAAGAAGATCGTTGGGGCCAATCTTCTGGGCTGGAAGATTCCCGGCCAGCGATGGCTCCGCCGCCAGGGATCTCGTCTCCTGTCCCGCCAGTATACCGGCGATGGAAAAGCACAAAATGCAGGGCACTAAGATGATCCGCACTGTTTTCACGCTCCTGTGTAGGCGGTCGGTGAAGGTTAGCTTCCGGCGAAGTTCACGCACGAAACTCTGGTGCGGAACAGGGGGGATTCGTCTCAGGTGGATCTGAAACTTTGCGCTGGCACTAGCGCCAAATCTGATACCACTTACGAGACTCGGAGGTATCCGAGCCTTCCACCAACTCTAAGGATTCTCCGGTAAGCGTAGCCTTTGGGTTCGCGACGCACAGCGTCTCCGCCCATTCCTCGCCGTAGTGGTCTTTCACCCACTGATACGCCAGGTCGAGCCGCGGCGGGCGATGCTCGCAATCGTGTGCATCGCTGGCTAGGAAATGCACCAGCTTCCGGTCCAGCAGCGTGCGCGAAAACTCCGCCGCGCGCCGCCCGAATTCGCCCAGCAGGCTCTGCCCGGTCACCTGCACGCAGGCGCCCGCTTCCACCCATTTGGCGATCTGATCGACCCTCTGTCGCAGCAGGCTGTTGCGTTCCGGATGCGTGATCACCGGCGTCATGCCGGCTTCCTCCAGCCGCAAAAAAATCTCCCCCGTGTTGTGGAAAATCAACAGGTCGGAAAACTCCACCATCAGGTAACGATGGTGGTTGATGGTGTACTTTCTAGGATTCGCGATGGCGTCCTGAATATTGTCGAAGCTGAGATGAAAATCGCAGCCCGAATGCAGGCGTAGCACGTTGCCCGACGCCTGGGCGACCTCGGCCAGCCGTTCCTCGATCGTCTGCGCATCGAAGCGGTAGTTCGGATTGGCGTGAGGCGTGGCCACCAGGTCGGTGGTGCCGTGCTCGGCCGCCATGCGCACCATGGCCACCGAATCCTCAATTGTCCGCGCGCCGTCGTCCAGACCGTACAGCACGTGGCTGTGAATGTCGATCAACTCTTCATCTTAACGCCACTCAACGACTGTTTACTGGCCCGGGAGATCCTGCATCTTGACGATCTCGATGCGGCGATTTTTCGCCCGTCCCGCTTCGCTCGCGTTATCGCCGATGGGCCGCGCGTCGCCGAGGCCCTGCGGATCCAGCCGCTTGCGCTTCACTCCGTTCGTCGCCAGCCACGCCGTTACGGCCGAGGCGCGCTTGAACGACAGCGTCATATTGCCCATCTTCGTGCCCGTGTTGTCGGTGTGGCCTTCCACGCGCAAACGCCACGTCGGATGATCGTTCAACATCGCCGCCAGTTCGTTGAGAATGGCCTCCGACGCCGGCGTCATATCGGCCCGGCCGGGCAGGAACTGGATCGTATACAGAGGGACATGCCCGTAGCGCTCCAGCATGTCGGCCATCGAAGAGGCGTCGATCGCGGAATCGAAATCCGGCGCCACCGAGCTGATCTCGGTCAGCGTATAGAAGCGCGAGGCGGCCTCTACCGTTACCCAGAAATCGCTCTTGCGCGCCGTCAGCGCCGCCTCGGCGTCCGTAAACTGGTAGGGAATCTCGAACCCCGCGGCCTTCAGAGCGGCGGCCGCCTGCTCGACAATCGACGCCGGGGTGGTCCCTTCCCGGCACTCGTACATCACCGACCGGCTGTTGCCTTCAATCGACGTGCTGATGGCCTCGCCCCTGTCGTCCTCGCCGACGGAGACATCGCGATGATCGGAGTCTTTCTTCTCGCAGTTATCGATCCGGCATTCGAGAAGTTTCGGAAAAGATTTGGAATCGACGCAACCCGCCTGGTCCGGCGCCAGTTTCGGAGCCTGGGCGTGCAGACGAATCCCCGCCAGCGTGAGCAGGAGTAGCAGGAACAGAACGTCGGGAGAATGTTTCACGCCGCATCTTCGATTTTATCAGGCATTTCATCCGCCGATCGAATACATCGGCCTGGGAGGCGCGACGAAGCGCGTGGAGTTGATCTCATGCCCGATCCATTTCGCGCGCACCGACCCGCCGACAGCCTCGGCAATCTCCTCATCGGACGCGTTGCGCCGGATCAGAGCGCGAATATCGGTCTCCTCCACCGCGAACAGGCAGTAGCGAAGTTGCCCGTCGGCGGTAATCCGCAGACGGTTGCAGTTCAAGCAGAATGGCCTGCTAACGGACGCGATAAAACCAACCCGTCCGACCCCGTCGGCAAAGCGATATTCCGTCGCCGGAGCCCTCGGATCGCGATCCGGAATTACTTCGAGCGGCCCGATCTCCCGCTGGAGCATGGCGATCATGTCGTCCGCCAGCAGCACCCTCCCGCGCGCCCACAACCCCTGGGCGTCGAGCGGCATGAACTCGATGTAGCGGATTTCGATATCGCGCTCGCGGCCAAACCGCGCCAGCGGCACGATATCCGGCTCAATCAGATCCTTCACCGCGACAACATTGATCTTGATCGGCCCGTACCCCAGCCGCCGGCAGGTTTCGATCCCATCCATCACCCGGTCGAAGTCGTCGCGCCGGGTAATTTGCTTGAACCGTTCGCGGTCCAAAGTGTCGAGATGCACATTGATCCGCCGCAGCCCGGCGTCGTATAGCTCCTCCGCCTGCTGCGCCAGCAGCACTCCGTTGGTGGTGAGCGCCAGATCCTCGATGCCTTCAATTGCCGACAGTTTCCGGATCAGCGTGGAGAGATTTTTCCGCAGCAGAGGTTCGCCGCCCGTCACCCTCAGCTTGCGCACGCCCAGCCGCGCGACGATCGAAACAAACCGCTCGATCTCCTCGAAGCTCAGCAGTTTTTCCCGCGCCTCGAACTTCACGGGGGTTTCCGGCATGCAGTAAAAGCACCGGATGTTGCAGCGGTCCGTCACGCTGATGCGCAGACTGTCGTGCAATCGCCCGAAGGTGTCGATCAATGCCCCGCTCACCCGCAACCGCCCTTCCGCACCGATAGCGATGAAAACCACCGCGCGAAAAATGGGGACTGCCCACTCTGTCCCAAGGAGCGCCTTTTGCGACGCGTGGACAGAGCGGGCTGTCCCCATTTTTCGCCCCGGAGTGCTTTGTGGCGCACGCCCGTGGCATGCCGCGTCGACACTCGTGTCGACGCCTGGGGAAGCGTGTCGAGCCAAGTCTCGACACGGCACGCACGCAGGTAGCGTAATCGCGTCACCTTACCGCCAGCATGCGTTCGATCGGCAGCCTGGCCCGATCGATGATTTCCCGCGGCAGCTCCACGCGCGGCGCCAGGTTCTTCAGCGCGTCGCGCAGTTTTTCCAGCGTGTTCCGCCGCATGTACGGGCATTCGCTGCAATTGCAGTTCTCATTCGGCAGGAAGTGAAATTTTTTTCCCGGCGCCAGCTTTTGGAGCGAACGCCCCACGCCGCTTTCGGTCATCACGATAAATTCCGGCGCGTCCTGGTCCGCGCACCAGTCGATGATGGCCGAGGTCGAACCGATAAAATCCGCCATGGCCAGAACGTCGGCCGCGCATTCCGGATGGGCCGCCACCAGCGCCGAGGGATGCTCCACCCTGGCCGCCGCCAGCTTGCGCGCCGCGAACGTCGCATGGACGATGCAGGCGCCCTGCCAGATTTTCATGTTCGTGCGCCCGGTCTGCTCCCGAACATAATTGCCCAGGTTGATATCGGGCAGGAACAGAACCGGCTGCTCCGCCGGAATCGAGTTGACGATCTTCACCGCATTGCGCGACGTGCACAGAATATCGCTCTCCGCCTTTACCTCGACCGACGTATTGATGTAGGAGACAATCGCATACTCCGGATGATGCTGCTTGAACGCGCGAATCTGCTCCGCCGGGCAGCTGTCAACGAGGCTGCATCCCGCGTCGCGATCCGGCACGACGACGATGCGCTCCGGATTCAGCACCTTCGCCGTCTCCGCCATGAACCACACGCCGCAGAACGCGATCACATCGCCCGAGAATTCCCGCGCCTCGCGCGCCAACTCCAGGCTGTCGCCCACTGCATCGGCCAGATCCTGAATCTCCGCATCCTGGTAATGATGCGCCAGAATCACCGCTTTGCGGGACAGTTTCAGATCGGAAATTTCTTCAACCAGGGAATCGATGGCAAGCATGGAGAACCGCTATCTTTATTCTATCCCCAACGTCAGTCATTATGACTCCATGAAGATTGCAGTTCTCGTGACCCTCGCCGCCGCGCTCCGTGCGCAGGATGCCAATCCGCTCTCGGCCGATGTCCAACGCGCCTATGCCGAGGTCAAAAGCAACATCCTCCGTTCGGCGGAAAAAATGCCCGAGGAAAACTACGGTTTCCGTCCCGCGCCCCGCGTCCGCACGTTCGGCCAGATTCTCGGCCACATCGCCCAGGAGCAGTATCTGTATTTCTGCGCGCCATTGAAAGGCGAACAAAAATCCGTCGACATCGAGCGGACTCAAACCACTAAAAGCGGCCTCCTCTCGGCGCTAAACGACTCCTTCGCCTACTGCGACGCGGCCTACGACAAAATGACCGATGCCCAAGCCGCGGAAATCGTCAACACCGGCGGCAGCAAGAGCACCCGCCTCCGTCTCCTGTGGATGAACATCGTCCACGACGAATCGCATTACGGCAACCTGGTGACTTACCTCCGTATGAAAGGCATCGTGCCACCCTCCACCGAGGGTCAGTAATTCCCAAACGGCCATGCGCGTGCTTCTTAGTCAAGTCCGAAGGGATAAGTTTTTTTATGAAAATGAATTTGAAATACTGGGCGCTCGCCGCCGCCATGACCATCGGCCTCGGCGGTTTCGCCCTGCAAGCCGACGACAAGGATTATTCGAAAACCAAGCAATACCAGCAGGGCGTGCGCGAAGGCAAGGACGACCATGCGCACAACAAGGACCACAGCAGGAAACGGCACTTCAACAAAGACGAAGACCAGAAAGCCTACGAGGCCGGTTACCAGAAGGGCTTCGTGGTCGCAGTAAAGATCCCGTAATCAGTGTCCTGCGGGCCGGGCTGTACCCGGCCCTACTTCACCGCAATCGTAACCCCTGCTTGCGATGCGACTCCGCCGACGCTCACCACGATCGGCACCGCCGCGCCGGTCGCGATCCCCTGCGGCACCACCGCGTTCACCTGCATTAACCCGGCAATCGAATCCGGCGCAGACCCGGCATACTGAAGCACGGCGGCAACTCCTCCAATCGTCACCGTCACGCCCAACAACGGCGTCTTGGTATTCGATTGCGTCACACTCCCGGTCACGCCGGATGGCGACGTCTGACCTTCGCCCGTCACATAGATTTGCACCACCGACCCCCGAGCCGCCGGATTTGCCGCACTATTTACCGAGTTGTCCTGGTTCAACACCGCCCCTGCGCCCACTCCATCGCCCGCAATCGTGAAAATCCCGGGAGCCGACGTCGCCACCGGCACCGCCCACGCCGTCGACGCCACGCTTCCGTAATTCAGCGAAATCACCGTCGACGACTGCCCCGCAATCTCAAAAGGCGCCATCACGTTCAATTGCCCCGCCGACCCGTAAATGAGCGGCGCAGCCTTCCCGTCGAATAAGACCGTGGCGCCTTGAAGGCTGGTCACCACTTTGCCCGACGAATCCACCGCAAATCCAGCCGTCTCGAACGGCCCCACCGAAAATCCGTACATAGTGACAATCTCCCCCGGCGAAATCGCCCCCTCGATCTGCGACGCCGCGTTCACAATCGACCCCAGATAAGGAGGCAAGCCAGCCGCCGGCGTCGCAGAAATGGTCACAGGCACATTCGTCGTCTCTCCTGCGGCCGTAAACGCAATATTCGCGTGATAGAAACCCGGTGGTACAGTTTCGAGAGGCACCGGAGTCGCTTGAACCACTCCCGGCGTTTGCAAAGGCGACATCCCACTGCAAGGGGACTCGAGCGTCGTGTTGCACACCGAAGTCGTCACATTACTCGTCGACGTGCTCCATGTGAAACTGAGCGGCACTGCTCCCGATTGCACCGTCAGCGTCTGCGTTCCGAGGCCATCCGACGGACCCGAAAACGTCAGGCTCGACGGCGTCACCATCAGCGGAGGAAGCGTATCGTATACCACCAGCGTCACTGGCCACTGCGCCGCCAAGTATCCCGTCGCCGACACGGTGATTGTTGCCGTGTAGGTCCCTGCCGTCAATCCCTTGGGATTCGCGCTCACCACAACAGCCGAGCCCCCCGCGGGAGAACTCTGCACCACCGCGCTCAACCAGCTTCCCCCGGAAACACTCACCGTCGACAACCCCCAATACCCGCTAATCGATTGCGAAGCAGGCGCCAACCCTCCCGTTTGCGCGGAGAAACTAATCGAATGCACCGGAATGGTATTCACACTCGAAGCAATCTCGAACTCAACTGGAACCGTAACCGAGTTCGCAGGCCCTGTCAGCAGCAGTTGGCCGTTATACGTTCCCGCCGCCAGTCCGGCGATGCTGAACGCGGCCGAGATCGTTCCCGGCGCCGTCCCGCTCGCCGGACTCACCGTCATCCAGGGAACATTGGACGATGCCGTGAAAGTAGTCGGGTTGCCGAAGCTCGTGACCTGAATCGTCTGCGGCTGCGCAGGCTGATACGAATTTTCGGGATCGTAAAACTGGAGCAACGAAGATACCGGCGTGCCGATAAACGGCGCACTGGTGACGTTCAATGACATTGGAATCGTAATCGTCGTCGCATTCGGCCCCACCGGCGTGACGTTGATCGACCCGTTGTACGTGCCCACGGAAAGCCCGGACGGATTCACGCTCACGAAGATCATTCCTGGCAAGGTTCCCTGCGATGGCGTCACACTAAATGGGGCACCACTAGCCACTAGCGTGAACGCCGAGGATAATAACTCCGAGAGCCCCACGTTGACCGCGGCTGGCGTAGTCGTTCCAATCTGCCAGGTAAATGAAATCGCAGACGGCTGCGCCGTGGGGCGTTGGGCGACCGGCGACGTCGCGACCACCGCCCATTGCTGTAGAGGTGGGATAAAGTATCCCGGATTCCCGAACGACGGCGCCAGCATCCGTATGGGCAGCGATGCCACTGCGACGGTCTCAGCGCCGCCACCCAGTTCGCCGCTCGAATACACGTACAACTCGCCTGCCGGAATCGTGACTGGAGGAAAACCGATAGCCACTGGAGTCTGCAGTTGAAAATAGACCGTCACCGGCGTCAAATTCTGATTTTGCAGAACCATCAGACCGCCTCCAATGAGATTGAAATCCTGTCCCGCTGAAGAAAACGTCTGGAGCGACAGCATGTACCGTGGATAAACCCCGGTAGCAGGTAAACGGTCCGGCGCGCTCGGCATCGCCGAAAAATACTGCTCGCTCCCCACCACCACTCGCTTCCCCGTCAACTCCGCCGCGCCCGCCAGCGTCACATCGATCTCTTGCGCACTCACGAACTGCGTCTTTTGAACGGCAACCCCGTCGATCTCGACCGCGGTCGACGCCGTAAATCCAGTCCCATTGATCTTGACGACCGTCCCCGCCGGCAACAATCCGCCGCCCGGCGACAAGTTCTGAATGGAAAGACTCCCGCCAATCGTCACCGATCCCGGCAAAACGGTCACCGTGTACGGATTCCCCGATCCATCCGTCCACGTCGACTGGCTGGCATCCGCCGTAATCGCGCTGATCGTCCCCGCCGCGGCCATGCTCAACATCGGCACTGTTAGCGTAAGAACCGGCAGCCCCGGCAATCGCCCGATCCCTCCCGATGGAGACGTAAACTGAGCATCCACCTGCGAACCGGTTATGTTGGCGAACCCGAATGCGTCCCCCGCCGCGCTGAACGTCGCCACCGCCTCCGTCGTCCCGAAAACCGAGGGATCCAGCTTCACCACCAGCTCACCCTTGGTAATCAATTGCGGATTCGGAAGAGTCACCTTGATCTGTGCCCAACCTCCGGACGGAGCAACCTCGGAAGAAATCTGCACCGTAAGCGCAGTCGCCCCGCTGGCCGTGACACCGCACAAGACAAGCAGGCTGGCAAAGCGCATATATAGATGAGCCGCGAACCAACGCTTCGTTTCAGCGCCCCGCGACCGCCCAAACGTGATGCTGCGTCCGGACCACCATCATGCCCTGCGAAATCGCCGGCGTCGCCATCAGCACTTCGCCGAACTCTTTCTTCCCCAGAATCTCGAACTCGGTCCCCGCCTTCAGAACGTAGAGATTCCCTTCCTCATCCCCGATATAAATCTTCCCATCCGACGCAATCGGCGACGACGTCCACCCTCCCGGCGCGATTCTCTTCTGGTAATACTGCTTTCCCGTCTTCGCCTCGAACGCCGTCAGCACCCCGTTGGTCGAAACCACGTACAGCACGCCCCGGTACAGCAGGGGAGTCGCCATATACGGCCCATTGCGCATATCGCTCCACGCAACATCGTCGCTCGACGTCGCGTTCTCTTTTAACGTCAAATCTCCCCTCGCCCCCGGCTTCACCGCGTAAATCGGCTTGATCGGGTTGTACCCGTTCGCCACGAACATCAGCCCTTCGCCGAACACCGGAGTCGGAGTCGTATTGGTCGAGCTCGGTCCCAGCCTCCACAGTTCCTTCCCCGTCTCCAGGTCATAGCCCTGAATCAAGGGCGACGCGTTCACCACCACTTCTTTCCCCTCAAAAATCCCCGGTGTCGACCACGATGGATTCTCGCCCCTGGGAGTCCTCCATACCTCACGCCCCGTTGCGACGTCGAACGCCGCCAGGTAGCCGTCGCCCAGCGAATCGCACAGCACGATCGCTTTTTTCCCGTAAATCACCGGCGAACTGGCCGTCCCCCACGTGTACTCCGGATTGTTGTGCTTCCCCGCGTGAATCACGCCCAGGTCTTTCTTCCATAGCAGATCGCCCTGGAAGTTGTAGCAGTACAGCCCCTGCGACCCGAACGAAACCACCACGTGTTCTCCATCCGTCGCCGGAGTCTCCGACGCATAGCTGTTGTGCGGATGCCGGTGGATGTTTGGCGCGCCTTCACTCGCCAGCCGCTCCCAAAGAATTTTGCCACTCTTCCGGTCGAGGCAAAACACCCTCCACTGCTGGCTGGCCGCGTCCGTCCGCATGTCGACCGCACCCTTCAGCACCGATTCAAACAGGAAATCCTTGTCGCTGCTGATGGCCGTGGTGAGAAAAATCCGGTCGCCCCAAATAATCGTGCTGGAATGTCCCAGCCCGGGAATCTGGGTCTTCCATGACACGTTCCAATCCGCCGGCAGATTCTGCCCGTCGGCCACGCCCGCGGCTTTTTCACCCCGGAATTGCGGCCAATTCTGCGCAAATCCAGCAACCGCGAACGCAGCCGCAAGCACCGCACGTTTCATCGCCCGATTATACGAAACATCTACCGCCAACTGGCTACTTCGCAGCCGCCACATTCGATTTGTCGATGAGCGTGTCCCCCGTATCGACGAACCGCGGCAAAGGCGAGTTCGGACTCCCCGCAAAATCCATGGTCATCGAAGGCAGCTTGTTTAAGTGCAGATCAGCGATCATCCGTAGCCCGATGTAACCCATCGTGAACGGCTTCTGCGCGACGGTGGCCGTGATCCAGTCGCCCTCAATCCCTTCCAGCGTCGCCGCCAAAGCATCCGTGGCGATGACGACTTTTTTTGTGTTGGCCCTCTTCAACACCTCCGCGACCTCTTTCGCCGATTGCCCATCCATGCAGATAAACGCGTCCACCTCGGGCTTGTGCTTGTCCAGCATCTCCTTGGTCTTGTCGAACGCCACCACCGGATCGCCCTTCATGTCGATGACATCCACCAGCTTCACTTGCGGGTTCTGCGCAAACACGCTGCGATATCCGTCGAGCCTCGCTTCCATGTTCGTTTGCCCCGCCAATAAGAATGCGACAACATTCCCCTTGCCATTGAGAGCCTTCACCGCCGCGCGCCCTCCCACTTGCCCCGCTTCGTAATTATTGGTGCCGACGAAAAACAGCCTCTTGCTCCCCGGCGCGTCGGAATCGATAGTAATCACCGGAATGCCCGCCGCCACCGCCGCATCGATTTCCCCGGTCAGCACCTTGGGATCTCCCACGGACACCAAAATTCCAGCCGGATTGGTCGCGGCGATCCTCTTGAACTCTTCCTTTTCCGCCTGCGTATCGTACGACCCCGGCCCCGCCAGCGCCGCCGAAATGCCCAATTCCCTCGCGGCCTGATTCAGCCCCTTCGATACCTGCTCCCAATACGGAGACTTCACATTCGCTACCACCAGGAAATACTTCTCCGTCACATTATGCGGCGCCGACCCGCAACCCGCCAGAAAAAGCGCACTCAGAAAAACCGCCGACCTAGTAGAGATCACGTCCGAGCCCTCCCCTGAAAACAATACTCGCGAAACTCCTCGACAGCAAGCCCTGCTCATCCCGACAATCGGGGCTTCGTCAACGGCCTCCGTCCCACCCCTGCCGACTGGAGACGTTAAAGGGAGACGGGGCAGCACAGTATAGTATTCGTATCAACGATCAGTACCGGGTCTGCTTTCGCGCACGGTCCGCCCGCGTCATGCAGCTTAAGGCTCGGATACCACTTCCCGATCCAAATACTTCAACAACAAATAGAAAAACAAAAATATCGCCACCGCCAAAATCGCCATGTGCCACGTGTGCGCCTTCACCCACGCCTTCGAATTATCCACCGTCCCCAGTTTCACTCCCAGGTATGCCAGCCCCGAATAACGCAAAATTCGACCCACTGCCAGCACTCCCAGAAATCGCCACCGGTTCACGCCCAGCGCGCCCGCGCACGCCGCGAAGGCTTTGAATGGCAGGAACGGCAATGGAACCAGAGCCGGGATGAACACCGTCACCAGTCCGTAGCGCTGAAACCACATGCGGAATTTCGTTCCGCGCGCGGACGAGGTGTAGCGCGCCAGCACTTTTTCCCCGCCTCTCTGCATCACGTCGAAAAACGCCGCCGTGCCGATCAACGACCCCAGCACCGCCATCGCCGCGCACAGCGCCGCATCGTGCGGCCGCGCAATCGCCATGCCCACCAGCAGCCAGTCGGTCCCCCCAGGATTCGGGATCCCCAACGACTCCACTGTCGAGACAATCAGCAGACTCCACGGCCCCAGAGCCTTCAGAATCTCCCAAAAATGACTCATCCCATCATTCCGATCAACTCCGCCTCATCGATGACTTTCACTCCTAATTCTTTCGCCTTGTCGAGCTTGGAGCCCGCTTCCTCGCCCGCGACGACGTAGCTTGTCTTCCTGCTCACCGACTTCAAAACTTTCCCGCCAGCCGCTTCGATCCGCGCCTGCGCTTCGTCGCGCGTCAAATTCGGAAGCGTCCCGGTCAGCACAAATGTCATCCCCTGCAATTTCCCCGTGTGCCGCGTAATCTCGTACTTGAAATCAAACTTTTCTTTGCGCAGCCTCTCCACCAATTCGCGATTTGGCTCGTGATCGAAAAACTGCTGAATGCTGTGCGCGACCTTCGGGCCCACCTCTTCCGCCTTCTTCAACTCCTCTTCATCGGCGTGCATGATCTTGTCGAGATCGCCGAAAGTCTCGGCCAGAATCTGTGCCGTCCGCTCTCCCACGAAGGGAATCCCCAGCCCGTTAATCAGTCGATTTAACGGAGATTTCCGCGACGCATTGATGTTGTTCCAGACATTGGCAGCCGATTTTGCGCCCATTCTCTCGATCTTTGCCAGGTCGTCGACGGTCAATTTGTACAGATCCGCGACATTCTTCACCCGCCCCGAATCGACCAGGTGGTTCACCAGCACTTCGCCCAGGCCATCGATGTCCATGACGCCCCGGGCCGCGAAATGGAGTACCGATTCCTTCAGCCTCGCCGGGCAATTCGTGTTGATGCAACGGCTGATCGCTTCGCCCTCGGCCCGCACCACCTCTTCGCCGCAAACAGGGCATTTTCTCGGCATCGCGAACGGTCGCCGCGATTCGCCTTCCTTCACCACCCGCACGACCTTCGGAATCACGTCGCCGGCGCGCTCCACCAGAACGGTATCGCCGATTTGCACTCCCAACCGGCCGATCTCGTCCTCGTTGTGCAGCGTCGCTTTCGAAACCATCACGCCGCCGATGTTCACCGGTTTAAACATCGCGGTCGGCGTCACGGCGCCGGTGCGCCCCACGCTGACAATGATATCCTCCACCACTGTTTGCGCCTGCCGCGCCGGAAACTTGAACGCAATGGCCCATCGCGGAGCCTTGGCCGTCCATCCCAATTTCCCCTGCTGCTCCACCGAATCGACCTTCGCGACCACCCCGTCGATTTCGAGCGGCAACGAATCCCGCTTCTCTTCCCACTCTTTACAAAAGTCGACTAACTCGTCAATGCCGGAACATTTTTTCCGATGCGAATTTACCTTGAAGCCCAGCTTTTGGAGCATTTCCAGCGATTCCCATTGCGTCGGACGCGGCGGAATCAGGAAATAAGCATAAAAATCGAGCTGCCTGGAAGCGGTGATCGACGGATCCAGCACCCGCAGCGACCCCGCCGCCGCATTTCGCGGATTGGCAAACCGAGGCAGATCGGCAAGTTCGCGCTCGGCATTGAGCTTCTCGAACGCCCGCTTGCCAAACACCACTTCACCGCGAACTTCAAACGATCCGTGCGCGCGCAGCGGAACCGATTTGATGGTGCGCGTGTTTTCGGTGACATCTTCCCCTACTTGCCCATCGCCGCGCGTCACCGCCTGCGAAAATTTCCCATCGCGATAATGCACCGCCAGCGATAATCCATCCAATTTCAACTCAGCCACATAGGTGTGCGACTCATCGCCTAGAAGCTCCCGCACGCGGCGGTCGAAATCTCTCAATTCCGCTTCATCCAGCGCATTGTCGAGACTCAGCATGGCCCCGGAATGCGCCACTTTGACGAATCCCTCGCGAGGCTTGCCGCCAACCCGTTGCGTGGGCGAATCGGGCGACGCCAATTCCGGATGCGCAGCTTCTAAATCCTTCAACTCCCGCATCATCGCGTCATATTCGGCATCGCTGATTTCGGGTGAGTCCAGAACATAATAAAGATGCTCGTGACGCCGCAGCTCGTCGCGCAAATGTTCGATTCTTTGGGAGTTATACTGGGGAGATCGCAACATATCAGCAGCCGGTTCTCATTTATAATCCTGCGGCCGGCAAATTCCGACGCAACCCTGAGCGTACTTTACAACGTACCACTGACGCACTCGGCCGCGCGAGTCTGCGGCCGCGCCTCATGGCCACCGACAGCGCGGGACACGCGACCGAACTCGCGGCGCTAGCCGTGCGCGACGGCGCGGACCTGATCCTGGTGCTGGGCGGTGACGGCACCATCAACGAAGTCATCAACGGGATGCATGGCGGAGCCGTCGGCGGACTGCTCGGTTCCGATGTGCACCTCGGCGTGCTGCCGGGCGGGACGGCAAACGTGCTGGCCACGGAGCTGGGATTAGGGTCGGGTCTCGAACGAGCCATCGACAGGCTTTCGCGCTGCACGCCCAAACGGGTGTCTCTTGGAAAAATCTGGCAAGCGAATCAGCCCGCACGCCACTTCCTGATGATGGCCGGCGCGGGCTTCGACGCTCAGGCCATCTGCGATCTGAAGCCGGGGCTGAAAGCGAAAACAGGCAAATTCGCATATTGGGTCGCTGGATTTTCGCAAATCGTGAAGCGAGTGGGCCAACTCGAAACGCGCATTAATGGAAATACTTACCCATGCGGATTTATGCTGGCCGCGCGCGTGCGGAATTACGGAGGCGACCTGGAACTCGCGCGCGGCGCATCACTGCTGAGCAACGAATTCGAAACAGTGATATTCGAAGGATCGAATCCGTTGCGCTACGCCTTTTACATGCTCGCGGTGACAGTAAAGCAGGTGCAGAAGATGCCCGGCGTACGCACCGTGCGATCGACGCGGATCGAGCTGCTGGGCGACGCGCCGATTCAGATCGACGGCGAATACGTGGGCCGGTCGCCAGCGACCATCGCGATCGTGCGCGATGCGCTGACGCTGCTTGTCCCGAAATCGTATGGATAATGTCACGCATTCGCTGGTTGGGCTAATGCTGAGCCGCATGACCGGACGCAACGCAGCGATGATGGTGATTGCCGCGAATCTTCCCGACATCGACATCGTTTCGTGGGCCGGCGGCACGCTGACTTACCTCGAATGGCATCGAGGCATTGCGCACTCGCTGATCGCCGCGCCGCTGCTGGCGCTCCTCCCGATGCTGCTGTTCCGCAGCCGCAACTGGCAGTCCTATCTGGCGTGCCTGGCGGGAGTGCTGAGCCATCTGCTGCTCGATTGGACCAACGTATACGGCATCCGCCTGCTGCTGCCGTTTTCCACGCGCTGGCTGCATCTCGATATCACCGACGTGGTCGATCCGTGGATTCTACTCGCATTGCTGCTGGCGATCGCAGCCCCCGCACTGGCGGGACTAGTGAGTTCCGAAATCGGCGCTAAAAAAAGCTTCGGAGTAAAGCGAGGCTGGGCGTGGGTTGCGCTGTTGTTCCTCCTGGCCTACGAAGGCGGAAGATTCGCCGCCCATCAAAGGGCGCTGGCGGTGATGGGCGCGCGGCTCTATGAAGGCCGGCCGGCAATCCGGCTGAGCGCGATTCCGAATCGCTGGACGCCGTTTCAGTGGCGAGGCGTGGCAGAAGGCGAAGGTTACGTGGTCGACGTGCCGGTCGATTTGAACGCGGAGTTCGACCCGTCAGTAGGGCGTATCAATTACGCGAGTCCGCCGAACGAAGCAGCGCTGAAGACTCGTCCATTCGAAGTATTTAGCAAGTTCAATCAGTTGCCGTTCTGGAAGACAGAAAAACTCGCCGATGGGACAACCGAAGTACAGTTGATCGACCTGCGATTCGGCACGCCTGATAACCCCGGCTTCGCTGCGACAGCGATTCTCGACGCATCGGGCGTGGTCCAAGAGTCGAGGTTCGGCTTCGGTCTGCCGGTCGGGCGGTGAGTGAGTTAAAGGAGGAGCATTGAAGTAAATCTCGTCTGCCCCTTTTCGCCGTGGCCAAGGCACGGAGCGAAATGAGAATCTGGTTGCTGCATCTCCGTTGCCCGGCGACAGGTCCGCGCCCTGCTTGACAAGCGACGAAACAGCGGTGCCTCGAAAACCGCGCCTAGCGCCCCCGGCGAAGGATGCCATCAGCAGGCCGAAAGGGAACGGTCTCATCATTGCCTCGGAAGGTCTATGGAGCCGGTGCATTCAACGGGAAAGTGAGCGATCCGATCGCGTTGGAGCCGCGGTCGAAAACAATCAAGCGCAAGCGGCCTACCTGATCGGAGACCGGGACGCTCCGCGAGAACACGATGCCCTCGCTCCGAGCCTTCTCGCGCTCCTGGGCCGAGTAATGCACCTCGAAGGGGATCACAGGCGAACCCTCCACCATCCCTCCTCTCAGGTAACCCACGACCGCGATCCTTAGTTGTGCGTCGGAATGGTCTCCTTGCTGGCCGAAAGCGACGTCGTGGGCGTCGATGCGCAGGTTCAGCTGCATCGAACGCTTGTCTTTTGGATCGACAGTAAGGCTCCCTGATAGCCCGATCTCGGCGGCGTCGAACTGTGTCCCGGCTACCGCTCGAATCGCTTGCTCGGAACCTTCGCCTGGCGGAACCGCCCAGGCATAATAGCCGGTTTTGGCCTGGATATGGACGCCTTTCCGTTTGCAGGTGACGCGGACCTTGTGAAACTTGTTGTCCCAGTTGCGCTCCGGCGCGTAGTAGCCGATCTGGTAGCTGATACGGACGTCGTTCATCGCCAGTTTCAGCGCGCGACCGATGTCCTTGGTCAAGCTCGGCCTGCCTCCGGTGACATTAGCAAACTCGTCCAGAGTCTCAATGCTTTGCATGCCCGTGCCGGCGCCGCCAGTGGCGCCTGCTCCATCGGAGGTTCCACCGATGCGATCCGGGCTGCCGAGCATCACCTGCCGCACCGGATAGATCGCGACTCCGGACCGCTCCAGCGCCTGGCTTAACTGCCGCAACAGAGGCGTGAAGTCGACAGCTTCCCCAATATCGGACCGGTTGGGACCGAGGCCGATGGGCACGCCGTCGGTCACCCAGACCACGTTCTTGCGGCCTGGGACCCTGGAAAGCTCCACGCCCATCTGGTCCAGGGCGGCGAAGGTCAACTGCGTTCGGATGGCGATGTCGACCTCGACCGGCCGGTTGCGCAAAACGGCTTTCAGCGCATTGTCGAGTTGTGGTTTGATTTGTTTCGTCCAGTGCGCTGCGTCGGGGCCTTCCTCTCCATTCGGCAACCCGTGGACCGCGAACAGCCGGCCGTCGATGGTCAGAATATAGAGGTACAGATAGTCGGCCTTATCCAAGTTTTCGAGCGTTCTAGTAATTTCGTACGCCGCGTTTCCGCGCGATCCGAAGCTCTCGTTCATCAGGTCGAAAAGAATGACGGTGGCGTAGGGGACCGACTCCGCTCCCCGATTGGAAACTTCATTCGGGGCCAGTTTGGGAGCCTGCCTCAAAGCGCTGTCCCGATGACGGAAAAATACGATTTTCTGCGGCTTGCCGGCGTCGGTCACCTGAAAGTCATTGATCGTCAAGTCGTTCACCGGCTGCTCATGACTGTCGAGGGCGACGACGTTGAGGTCGAGCAGCTTCAGGTCCGGCGAATCGTCGCCACCGAGAGCCGCCAGAACGAAAGCCAGTCCGAATGCCACCCGAAATCTCATGATCAATTTCCCCGCACGATCGATTCTATTGCGGGCGTTTCGTCAACTCCATACCCGATGGCTAGTAATTCTGTTCGCGAATGACGGTATCTACCGTCTCTTACTTAACATTTTGTGAACTTTTGCGAATGATCGTTTCTCGATAGGTTCGGCAGCGAACAGTTGGTTTCGCGTCCGGCCGGCAGTATTCGTGCTATGATCGATTGTGATCTATAAATCACAACGCGAAGGAGCCTTGGGCGACTATTGGAACCAACACCGCGGATTCTGCGCCTGTATCAAACCCAAGAGGGAGCTGAGCCTTTTCGTGCGTGGATTAAGGCACTGCGGGACGCCGAGGGTCGAGCGGTCATTCGGACGCGGCTCAATCGGGTGCAGGCCGGGAACCTTGCGAACTGCCGGTCCGTTGGAGGAGGAGTGCACGAGTTGAAGATCAATTTCGGCCCGGGATATCGCGTCTATTTCGGCGTCGACAAGGCTTCGCAGAGCCGGGACATCGCCAGAGCCAAGGAATACTGGACGGACTACAATGCCTAAGCGAACAGCCGATTACCGGACCGCGCTTCTCGAGGACTTGAAGGATCCGCGGGAGGCTGCTGACTACTTGAACGCTGCCCTTCGCGATTCCGAGGAGGCCTTTCTAGTCGCATTGCGGGATGTCGCGGAGGCGCGGCAAATGGCGAAGATCGCGGAAACGGTTGGCGTCAGCCGGGAGAGCCTTTACCGGATGCTCTCTGCTTCGGGAAATCCAACCTATCGAAACTTCTTTGGGATTCTCAAGGCTCTCGGCGTGGAGTTTCGAAACGTTCAGGCCACCGGCAGGACCCGAAAGCTTCGGTAGCCAGCCGGGTTACACTCAAACTCAGGAGCCTTCGGTATGCGAAAAACTCTTCTCGCTCTCGTTTTCGCGTCTGGATGGGCATTTGCCGAGGAGCGCGCAACGGCGACCGGTAAGGTCACCGATGCGGCAGGCAAGCCTTTGGAGCACGCGACGGTATTCATTTATGAAGGACACGTCAAAAAAGGATATGGTGTCTATTGTCCGACCTGCTGGGCGGATTGCGGGAAACATGCCGCTACCGATCCCGACGGCAACTTCACCATTGCCGGCTTGAATCCGGATCTCAAGTTCAAGTTGATGGTGGTGAAGGAAGGGTACACTTCCGCTTTCGTCGACCAGGTGGATCCCGCCAAAGGCCCGGCGCAGCCAGCCTCCTTGAAGCCGCGTCCGCCGGTGGAGGATGTAACCCAGGTGGTCCGCGGACGCGTCGTGGACGGCCAGGGGAAACCGGTGAAGGACTCCGTGGTCGAGCAGCAAGGCGTCGGCTATCGCGGCCCGGGCGGCGGGATTGGACACCGGTTCGGCGGCCCGGACGGCTGGATCGACTCCATCGCGGTCACCAACGAGCAAGGCGAATTCGAGATGGCGTACGGTAAGCCCGCGGTCGAGATGATCCTCAGAGTCAGCCCGCGCGGCATGGCGCAGAAATTATTTACCGAACCGACCGGGCCGGATCGCAAAACGATGATCGTCACCGACGGCGCCACCATTTTCGGGCGCGTGGTGCAGCCGGATGGCAAGCCCGCGTCGAACGTCGAAGTCGGAGTGATGGCGCACAGCCGTTTTTCCGGAACCACGTTCCCCGAAATCGTCATCGGGACGAGAGAAGACGGAACCTTTGCCATCACCAATGTTCCGGTCGGACGGATCCTGCTTGTGTACCCGAAGATGGAATCGCTCGCGGCACTGGGATTCGCCGGGACTCCGGAGCCCCTGGAAACGAAGGACGACGGGCAGGAGATTCACATCGCCGATCTGAAGCTGCAGCCCTCCTACACACTGCGGGGCAAGGTCGTGTTGAGCGACGGCAGGGCGCCGGGAAACGAGATGCGGGTGAGCATCGGAGCGGACAGCGTCATGGACAGCCAGATGGTGGCGCTTGGCCCGGATGGGACATTTGAGTTCAAAGGTCTGTCGAAGGGCGTTTATACGCTGATGCCCGGCGTGAGGAACTACCAGCTCGCCGACGGCGATACCGGCGAAGTGCTGGTGGATCGCGACGGCAAGAATGTTTTGCTGCGCGTGGAGCCGAGGCCGGCGAGGCAGTAAGCTAGACCGCCGGGTGGGGCCGCCAATTTTGGCGGCAGCCGCCCTTTCGAGGCGGCCTGCGGCAGGGGCGACCAGCGTCGGCTGAAAAGCCGGCTTGCCGCCAAAATTGGCGGCCCCACCCGGACCACACTTTCTGGGAAATTCCTCTAAAACAACAGATTAGGACTCGGGACGCAACGATCTCCTGTGCCAATGCAGAATCTCAGGTCCCATCCCTGCGCCGCGTCCGCGAACTCCTTCTCCAGCTCTATTTGTAGCGTCACTCGATCGCCCGCGTTCCAATTACCGGTCATGGCTTGAATTTGCCGGACCGCGGAGCGAATTCCCGCTACGATCCTGAATTCGTAAACCTGAAGGCGATCGGATGCTGCCGGAGCGTCAAAGCTGACCTCAAACACATATTTGGTCCGCTGATCGACTTTCCGCACGCTGGTCTTCATGTTCGTTTGCGCCTCATTGACGGACCTGGGCTGGTATGTTCGCGGCGGCTCCACATCCGATTTCGCCGATACGGAGGCGGGGGCGTCCACCAGTCCTGTCCCTTCCCCGGCGCAGCGGACTCCGATATTGTCGCCACGGAGATTCGGCGCGATGCCGCCGCGGCTGGATACGCGCACCGCGCGGGGAATCGCTCCCCAGGACCCGCCGCGCACCGCGGCCGTGGTGCCGGCAGGCGGCCCGTGGGGATCCTGCTGCTCGCTCACCTGAAAATATTTCTCGCTGTACCAGTCCGCCATCCATTGCCACAGGTTGCCCAACATGTCGTACAGGCCATATCCGTTGGGCTGCTTCTGGGCCACCGGCCTGGGCCCGTTGCCGTTTACCAGCAATTTCAGGCCGTAACTGGTCTGGTCGGCGTTCCAGATCGCCGTGCTGTCGATGCGGCTCTTTCCGCTATTGTCCCCGTAGGAGGCGATTTCATCGAGGTTGCCATAGCGTGCGCCGGTGGTTCCGGCGCGCGCCGCCAGTTCCCATTCCGCTTCTGTCGGCAAACGCATGCCGGCCCAGCCGCAGTAGCCGGCTGCCTCTTCCCTGGTCATGCCGACGGCCGGCAGGTTGTCGTTTCCGGCCCGGGCGTTCAGCAGACGGTCGCCGAACTTCTCCGGAGGCATCGGCTTGCCGGCCGACTGCGAATAGCGCTGGTAAGCTCCCACGGTCACAGTGGTCTGCCCGATCCAGAAACCATGGCTGATGGTGACGGCGTGGAGAGGCTTCTCGCCGCTTTCGCACTCGTCATCGGCGGGCGAGCATCCCATGTTGAACTGGTCCGGCGGAATCCAGACGTAGATCAATCCGTCCTTTGGGTTGATCTTCTTCGCGCCCGGCTCGAGGATTCGCGAGGCGGCATCGGCGAGTTTTTCCAGGCGCTCTGCGTCGGCGGAGCGGTCCAGCGCGCGGTAGACCTTCGCCAGCTCCTGCATGAATATTACGCCCAGCGGACTGTTTTCGCGCTGCTGCGCCTTCGCGACGGCGAGCACTCGTTCATAGAAAGGGACGGCTTCGGCGAATCGCTTTTGATCGCGATAAAACCGGGCCAGGTTGCCGAGCGCTATGCCCGTCTCCCACTTGTCGGGGCCGAGCCGGCTGTTGATATCCTCCCAGGCCTTGGTCAGAGCGTCTTCGGTCTTGCCCGCATCCGAGCCTGCCTGGGCGCTCGCGCACGGCGACAGCAAGAGAACGCCCAGGGTCAGGATCGCGATAAGATTCGGCATAATTCTACGGTCGGGCCGTCCACTTGATGGAGATAATCGATTGCGCCGTTCCCTCGGGCGCATTATGAATTGTCAAACGCTTCCAACCATTTCCCGCGTTGGGAACGGTGGTAAGACTCAAGCCGGCGAGATGGACCTCAACAGTTACCGGGATGCCGGGCAGGGCAGCGGTGAGTGTGCCGGTGCTGGCGGTTCCTCCGTCAAGGGTTAGGTCGGCGCCGGGAGCGAGGTTTCCGGACCAGATGATTCTTCCCTCCTTCGGCTTGGCGGGCTCTGCGTCGACTTTCGGCGCAGTCTTCTCGGGAGCGGCTACGGTCACCGTGACACGCGCGGTATCGACACGGCCATCGGCGCCGTGCGCGATTAACGTGTAGGTGGTCGTACGCCGCGGCAGGTCGGAACCGCATGCGCTACCAGGGATAATGCCGCCGGGAAAAAACTCAACGCTCGCGGCGTTCTTCACTTTGAAGCACGCGGTTACGATCTCGCCAGGCACGATCTTCGGCTTGTCAGCTGAAAACTCGATGATCTTTACCGGCGGCGCACTTGTCTGCACGGCGATCGATTTCGAGACGTTCTCGGCTTCAGTGTGATCTTGGAGGAAGCTAATGGCACAGCGCTTGCGATCGGCATCCGACTTGGGGGCGTCACACGTACGCAGATAGTGTGTTAACCATTCGCGGTGCTTTTTGATGACCGACGCTTTTTGACCGCTTGGCGTCTGGTTCAGTGATTGACGGTAGGCTGAGACCATTGCGCGTTCAAGCGTCGCAAGCTCGGGGTCGCGGCAAATCAATGTCTCCGTCGGCATTTTCGCCTTCGAACAGTCAAAACTTGGTGTGGCGGAAGTTTTGCCGCTGCCCGGTAATTCTGCTTCAGCCCTCTTTGCCGGCGGCGGTTCGATCTGCACGGTAATCGATTTCGAGACGTTCTCCGCCCCACGCACGGCGGTCAGAGTGTAGGTGACGGTCCTCGATGTTGTCGTTTCCAGGCAACGGTTCGGACTCGGCCAGACGCGGTCCACCGGCGGGTCGATGCGGACCTCATTGGCGTTTTCCACGCCGTAGCAGACCAGAGTTTTTTGGCCCTCCACCGGATTCGGCGGCGACGCATAGAATTGCGTGATACGGACGGGACTGGGCGCCGCGGGTTCAGGCTTCGCGGCGGTTTTCCCGGACTCGGGTGCGATCGCCCGCGGGGGGATATGCGCGGATGAAGAGACAAAGACCTTGACCAGCAGCAGGCCGAACACGACGGCGGCCGCGGCAGACGCGCCGACCAAAAATCCTCTCGGAATCGTGGCGCGCTTCTTGATAACGGCGGGCGGCGAATAAGGCGGTTGCCGCGGCTCTGGGGCCGGCTCCGGCTGGGGCGAAACGCGAGGAACCTCGGCGCGAGCCTGCGATTCCTGTATTTCGACCTGCCGCACTTGTTCGATTCGGAATTGGAGCCTGTCGAGGGCCGGCTCGCTCGCGAAATCGTTGCGCGCGTAGGCGAGGGCCGTGCGGGCGGCTTTCCAGTTGCCCGACGCGAGGAACTTTTCCACGCTGGAGATGCAGGCTTGCAGTTTCGCGTTGCGGGCGTCCGCCGATTTATGAGCTGCCGTTGCATCGCCAAGCAACCTATTGAACTCTCCCTCCAGGCCGTAGCGGGTGGTGACCGTTTCGAGGTACGCGACCGCGTCGCCGGGGGCGTCGCGAGCCAGCAGAGCTCTGGCGTGACCCAGCGTTTTTTCCAACTCCGCCTCATATGCGCGCCGCGCCGCGGCGGCTGCCTGCTCTTCGACCACTTGCGCACGGAGGTCCACGATGGCCGGCGGTTTTCCGTGTTCGGCGGCGGCGGTGTCCAAAACGCTGAGCGCTGCCGCGAAATTCCTGGTTTCGAGCCACTCCCGCGCCCGGTTCACCGCGCCCTCTACCAGCGTTTGCCGGGCCTGTTCCAACCGGCTGGCAGCCTGGAGCAAAGCCGGCTCATCGCCGAATTCCTCGCGGGCATCGGCCAGCACGGGCGCGGCGGCGCTCAGATCGCCGCAGTCCAGCAGGCCGTCGACTTGCTGGACCATAGAACCGAGTTTCTCAACCCGCTCCCGCCGGCGGCGGGCTTCGATAAACTCTCCGAACAGCGCCGTAAACTCACTCTCCTGCCGCTCGCGACCGGCAGCGGTTTCGGGGGCCGGCGCGACAGCCTTCGGCGAACCCGCGGGCGTTTCGAGCGCGGCTTCCAAAGCATTCACGAACGCGACACAACTGTGATAGCGATCCTCCGGCAGCCTCGCAAGTCCCCGGCGCAGCACTTCATCCACCGCTTCCGGAAGTGCCGCATTCACGGACCGGGCCGACGGCCGCTCTTCGTAAACGATCTGGTACACCAGGTTGGGCAGCGATTCGCCCTGGAAAGGCTTCACTCCGGTCAGGATCTGATACGCGAGCACGGCGAGAGAAAACTGGTCCGCCCTGCCGTCGACGGCCTTGGCCGTGATTTGCTCCGGCGACATGTAGCTGGGCGTTCCCATGGTCGTTCCGGTGCGCGTGATCTGCTGGGTAGAGGTGATCTTAGCGATGCCGAAGTCGGTGATTTTGACAATCCTGCCGCGTTGCAACATGACGTTGGCGGGTTTGACGTCGCGATGAACGACACCGGCGGCGTGGGCGTGATCTAGCGCCTCGGCCATTTGTCGCGCAATGCTCAGAGCGTCCTTCCAAGGGAAAGACGCAGACGAGGCCAGGAGTTGTTCCAGTGTGGGCCCTTCCACAAACTCCATGGCAATATAAGTGAGGCCTTCGCTGGTCCCCAGGTCGTAGACGATGACGATGCCGGGGTGGGATAGGGCGCCAGCCGAGCGAGCTTCGCGAAAGAGGCGCTCCTGCAACCATTCCCTCTCATCGGGTGTTCCGAACGCATCGAGCCGGATCATTTTCAAGGCAACAGTTCGGCCGATCAGCGGGTCGCGGGCTTCGAAGACGACGCCCATCGCGCCACGGCCCAATTCCCGCACTATTTGATAGCGCCCGATTTGATTCACGGCAGTTCTTCTATCTTACGCGGACTGCACGCCGCTTTCGAGTCACATTATGCGTGGAAAAGTTTCACGCCGGGAGCCCTCGACCCGGACGGTGTCGGGGAATTTGACTTGAACCACGTCGCCTCCAAAGGTACTGGAAGTCCCCGAAATGGTACGTTGCGCGGCCGAGGGCTACTCCCATTTAGCGTAGAGCGGTTCCGAAAATGGGAACTTTTGCTATCTTTAGGTCGAGCACGTGCGCGATGAGACAATTCCCTTGACATCAATCGCATACAGGCATAAAATTGCCCCATATTTCTGTCTCGCGTCAGTGCTATGAAGTGGAGCATCGAGAGTGTGCTTGAGGGTCGTCAGAGGAGATCAAACATGAGCCTGAGTGGTTCCAAACTAAGCCTTAAATCTGTGATTTTGCTGGGGGCGATGCTTGCCGCCGCCGGTTTCCTGCTGGTGGGCACTGCCCCGCCGGCAATGGCACAATCTTCTACCGGTACGGTGACCGGTCAGGTATCGGACGCGCAAGGGGCTGTGATTCCCGGCGCCACGATCAAGCTGACGGACCCGGCGACCAATGAAGTTCGGGAGATCACCACCAACGACGTGGGTCGATTCACGATCCCTAATGTTCCTCCGGGCGATTACGTTCTCATCGTCACCAAGCAAGGGTTTACGGCGGCGAGGCTCTCGGGTCAACACGTGGAGGTTGGCGAAACGCTGACGCTGAATGTTCCCTTGGCGGTAGGCGCGGCCACGACGACGGTGGAAGTGCAAGCGCAAGCGGGCGCGGAACTTCAGACGTTAAACGCGACCATCGGAACCACGATGCGAAACGACGCTCTGACGGTGATGCCGAACCTGGCCCGTGACGTCGGCGCGCTGGCGAGCTTGCAGGTGGGCGTTTCCCTCGCCGGCAACGTGGCCGGTGCGGCGACCGATCAGAACAAGATGCAGCTCGACGGCGGCAATAACAGCGACGATATGTCGGGCGGCAGCAACAGCTATGTTCCCGGTAACGGCTACGCCGGCGCGGCGGCGACCGGCGGCACGCCATCGGGTGTGATGCCGACTCCGGTGGAAAGTATTGAAGAATTCAAGGTCGGCACCATGGGGCAGACGGCGGACTTCGGCGGCGCGGCAGGCAGCCAGTTGCAACTGGTGACCAAGCGCGGGACGAACCAGTACCACGGCTCGGCCTATGAATACTACTTCGCCAATAATGTGGGCGCGGCGAATTTGTGGAAGAACAATCACACGCCGGACAATTTCACCGGCACGCCCGATACGCCTCTTCCGGCCACGCATCGCAACCGTTTCGGCGGCGCGCTGGGCGGGACTCTTTTTCCCAAGTTCCTGGGCGGCAAGACGTATTTCTTCACCAACTATGAAGGCATGCGTTATCCGTTCGTGACCACTGACGAAAGAGCGTCTCCAACCGCGACCTACCGGGCCGGCGTCCTCATGTTGCCCAACGCGGCGGGCGTGATCTCTCCATATAACATCAATAACAGCGCGGTGACGGTGGGCGGCACCACCTATGCAAGCTGCACGGTGACCGCATCGTGCGATCCGCGCGGTCTCGGGGTCAACCCGGCGATTCAGGCGATCTGGAACAAGATGCCTCTTCCCAACGATCCGTCTTACACCTCGGGTACACCGGGAGACGGGTATGGCAACTCGGGCGGGTTTCTGGCTCCTTTAGCGCTGCCGCAGAATTCGGATTTCATCGTGGCCCGCATCGACCATGATTTCGGCGACCGGAACCGGCTGATGGTCAGCTACCGCGACTACGACTACCACCTGCTGGTGTCCAACCAGACCGACATGAGCGGCACTCTGGCAGGGGCTGCGGGGACCTACACCTCCACGGCTCCCCGCGCGATCAAGCCGGACTATTTTGTTGCGGGGCTCTCGACGACCATCACCCCGAACATGACCAACGATCTCCATTTCAGCTACCTGCGCAATTTCTGGCAGTGGTTTACCGACGGCGGCGTGGCGAATGCGGGGCTGGGCGGCGTGGTGGAAATCGGAGGCGAGAGCATCAATTCGCTGATTCCCTACAACGTCGATTCTCAAGACACCCGCCAGCGCTTCTGGGACGGCAAAGACACCTATCTATCGGATCAATTGAGCCATCTGCATGGGAATCATCTGTTCCAATACGGCGGCACATATCAGCGGAACGACGACATCCACGCGCGCAACGACAACGGCGTGACCATCGACACGTCGATTACGTATCTGGCCGCGAGCGGGGCCGGCATTTCCACCGCCGCTTACACACTGCCCGCAGGCGTGCCTTCGAGCGCGCTCTCCAACTACGCCGGGTTGTTCGACCAGGCGACAGGAATTATCACGCAGACACAGTTGATGTACACGCGCAGCGGGCAGGCTTTGAACCTCAATCCTCCGGGCCAGTTCGCCTCCGACCACAGCATTATTCCCAGCTACGACCTGTTCTTTAGCGATACGTGGCACATCAAGCCTCATTTGACGTTGAGCTACGGCGTGACGTGGGATCTTTCGATGCCGCCGTATGAAGTGAACGGCAAACAGGTGGAGATGGTGGACGATGCCGGAAATCCGATCGGCATCCAGGCCTACATGAAAGACCGGCAGCAGGCCGCTTTGCAAGGACAGGCCTATACGCCGCAGATCGGCTTCGATCTGATCGGGAACGCGTCGGGCGGCGAGAACAAGTATCCGTACCGGCCGTTTTATGGCGGATTCAGTCCGCATACGTCGCTGGCCTGGAACCCGAACTTCAGCGACGGAATCATGCAGAAGATTTTCGGGAGCAACAACACCGTCATCCGTGGCGGCTATGGCCGCATTTACGGACGGCTGAACGGCGTCGACCTGATGCTGGTTCCGCTGCTGGGCCCGGGCCTGCTCCAGGGCGTCGCTTGCGTCGGCCCGACCACGACAGGGCAGTGCGCAGGGACCAGTGGCGCAACGCCTCTGACTGCGTTCCGCATCGGCGTGGACGGCAATACCGCGCCACTGCCTTCGGTTACCGCGACTCTGCCGCAACCGTTCTTCCCGGGTGCAATTCAGAACGGAATCCTGAATGCGGGAGCAGCGGACGGATCGCAGCTCGATCCGAATATGAAGCCGAACCACTCGGATGAGTTCACGTTCAGCTTGCAAAGGTCCTTCTCCTCGAAGCTGATGCTGGAAGTTGGCTACATCGGCCGCAAGATCAATAATGAGTTTCAGGAGATCAACATCGACGCGGTGCCGTGGATGATGACGGACGGCGGGCAGAGTTTCGCCCAGGCGTACGCCAACGTCTACAGCGAATATTGCGGATTGCAGGGTGCGACCGCGACCGGCGTTACCTGCAACAAGAACGCCGCGGCGGTGACCAATCAGCCGTTCTTCGAAGCGGCACTGGGCGGACCAGGCTCGGCCTATTGCGCCGCAGCCGGAAGCTGCACCAAGGCCGTGGTTGCAGCCGAGGCCGGGAACATTTCGACCACTTCGGTAAACACGCTGTGGATCGACATTAACAAGGCTTCGTCCTGGAACCTCGGACGTACAATGAACGAACTGCCTCTGGGAACCGGGCTGAACCAACAGTTGACCGGTGCGTTCGACTTCATTAACTCCTACGGACACGGGAGCTACAATGCGGGCTTCCTGATCTTCAAGACCTCCAACTGGCACGGCATCACGACGCAATCGAATTTCACCTACAGCAAAGCGCTGGGAACCGGAAGCGTGGTCCAGGCGAGCAGCTCGATCACGGTGCCGAATCCGTTCGATTTCAATAACTTCGGTACTTACGGCGTGCAGCCCTTCGACGTCAAATACACCTACAGCCTGCTGACGTACTATACGGAGCCCTGGTTCAAGAGCCAGAAGGGATTTTTGGGACGCATCGCCGGCGGCTGGACGATAGCTCCTCTGTTCACGGCCCGCTCCGGTCTCCCACTCCGGGTTGCCAACGGCGGCGACGCGCAGAGCTTCGGCGAAATCTACTCGGGCCAGTCTGCAAACTATGAAAACGCAGCCGGAGCGGCGCCGTTCACGGGCGGCTCTTCCGCAACGGGCTTTTACAACTTCCAGTGCACGGGGTGTACATCGGTTGCATCGTCTGAAAATCCGGCCAAGGGCGGATCGGGGATCAACTTGTTCAACAATCCAGTGCAGGTGGCCTCTGAATTCCGGCCGCTGGTTCTGGGAGTCGACACAGGCACGGGCGGCGCGGGCCCGATTCGCGGCTTCCCGTACTGGAATCTGGATCTATCGGTCTCGAAGGACATCCGGGTTCTGGAGCGGCTGAACATGCAGCTGGTGATTCAATCGGTGAACGTACTGAATCACTTCGTGCCGTCGGATCCGACGGCGAACATTCAATCGCTCAGCACGTTCGGCGTAGTGACGAATCAGTTCACCAGCGGCAACGGCGTCCAGTCGCGCTGGATGGAGTTCGGACTGAAGCTGCGCTTCTAAGTAATCTTTAGCTGGGTAAAATAAGCGGGCGCTCCTCCGGCTTCGGCCGGGCGGGCGCCCAAATTTTTTGCGGATCCTCTGGAGGCTTACGAGTCTGTGTGAAAACCTCGGCGCTGACCGCTCCTGCTGGTCGCGGCTCCGCTGATCGGCTCGAAACAGAGCCGCGACTTGCAGGAGCGGTCCAAGCCGACTTTTCACACAGACTCTTAACCCCGCCCCGTAAGGGCGGGGACTCAGGCGAGCAGGGCGCGGTAACGATATCGCCCGAAACAGCCTGGCCGATAACGAAAAAACCCTGCCCCAACTCCCGGCTTTTCAACCACCTCCCACTCCTACTCAGCGCGCTCCCACTCCCCTCCTGCTATCACTCTTAACCGAGAGGTCACTATGACACCAACTGAAACGCGCGCCGAAATCAACCGCGCCAACTCCCAACACTCCACCGGCCCCAAAACGCCCGAGGGCAAGAAACGCATCTCTCTAAACGCCCTCCGCCATGGGCTAACCGGCCAAGTCGTCGTCATGACGAGTACAACCCCAAAGGAGCCACCGAGGCCAACCTGGTTCAAGCCCTCGCCGACGCCTCCTGGCGGCTCAACCGCGCCGCCGCCATGGAAACCAATCTCCTGACCCTCGACACCGTCTCCGCGACCGATCCCATCAATGGCGCCATGTCGGTCGCCGCCGCCCTCGAAAGCCGGGCGAAAGCCCTATCCAGTCTGAGCATGCACAGCCAGCGCCTCTCCCGTCAGTTCGAAAGGACGCTGACGCTGCTCCGCGACCTCCAGAAGGCCCGCCATGCGCAGGAAGAACAGGAACGGAACAACCTTCTGGACATCATGGAAGCACATGAATCGAAGGGAGAAACCTACAATCCATCGGACCATGGCTTTGTTTTTTCAAAATCCGAAATCGCCGCCGCAATGCTCGCTCGCAAACGCGAACGGCTAGCCTCGGCGTTCTGGCGCTCACTCCGCGCCGCCGCGTAATGTCCGAACATAGAGCCGCGACCACCGGGAGCGGTCAGCGTCGGAGGGGCCGCCCGCTTACCAAATCGGCCGCAGACGGCCAGCCTCGCCACTGAACCGCCATGCGTAACAGGCTGCGGAAAAAGTCCCGCAGATCGCTTCCTGCGGTCGCGGCTCGGAATCGGCGTTGCGTGAAATCAACTACTTACCGAGCCGCGACCGCAGGGAGCGATCGTTCGGAGCGACTTTTTCCGCAGCCTGGTAAGCATGCGGACAGCGTTTAGCTTACCGTTGAGCGGTCAGGATGCCCGCCAGCGCCCGCATCCGGTCCGCGTCGGCCGGCGTCTTCGCCGCGCCCGCGTCCTTTTCGAGGCTCGCCGCGAGCGCTTTCAGCGGCGCGATTTCCTTGCGCGATTCCGCCTTGTCGATGGCGGCCGACAGCGCCGACAACTTCTGCGCAGGTAGAGAAGCCCCACGGGTCAATTGGTCCAGATACGCGCGCGCCACCACGAAATTCGCAGGCCAAGTCATCTTCGGCTGGTTCTGGACGTTTAGCTCGTCTAAATGCACCTGGTTCGAGGCGTCGATTTCATTTTGCGTGATGTACTTGTTCGGCACCATCTTAAATACGTCCACGCCGCGCGCGATTTCCGAGCCGTAGATGTAGCCGTTGTACCAGTAGACGGACCACATCCCGCCCAAAGCGCGCTTGTTGGCGTCCACCGGTCCGCGATCGAAGTAGGCGATCTCGACGGGATGCGTCGTGTCGGTGAAATCCACCATCGAAACGCCGCCCTGATACCAGGCTTGCACCAGAATGTCGCGCCCCGGAATCGGCACCAGCGACCCGTTGTGCGCCACGCAGTTTTCCATATCCGTCTGCGCCGCCGGCATTTTGAAATAGGAGGCCAGGGTCAGCTTGCCCTTGTCCAAAGTGAAGATGGCGTCGGCGCCCCAGTTCATTGGATCAGCAGCGCGGCAGCGCGGTTGTGAGCCGCCTCCCCATTCGTCGGTGAACAGCACCTTGGTGCCCGCGTTGTTGAAATTGGCCGAATGCCAGAAGGCATAATTTGGATCGCTGACCGCGGCGATACGGACCGGATTTACAACGTTCGAAATATCGAGCAGAATTCCGTTGCCGGAGCATGCACCCGCCGCCAGGCCCACGGCCGAATAGACGGTAATGTCGTGGCACTTGTCGGTGATGGACGTTTTCTGCGTGCCATCGCCATGATCGCCGCCCTTCCACAGGCCGTTGAGGGCTCCGGTTTTCTCATCGGCGAAGATGCGCGGGCTGTTGACGATCTTCGCCAGCTCCGGATGCGCCAGAGGCACTTTAATAATGTCGATCCGGAATAAGGCGGTGTTGGGATTTTTATCGGGATCGCCGCCGGAGCACCCCGGCAGTTCTTCCGCCTGCCGCACGTTGCCGGTTCCGGAGATATAGATGTAGACATTCTCCGTGTCTTTCGGATCGATCACCAGGGTGTGCGTATGCGAACCGCGGCAGCTCTGCACGGCGGCGACTTGCTTGGGATTCGCCAGGTCGGTGATGTCGAAAATGCGGACGCCTCGAAAACGGTCCGGGCTGGCAGGGTCCGGCGCACGCGGCCCGCGACCGCGTCCACCCTCCGGGGTTGCCATCGCTTGCGCCGGGTCAAAAGGAGGCGGAGCGGCCACCCCGGGGGGCAGAGGGATTCCCTGTACGCCGCAGTCGATGCGGCCATTTCCTGCTTCCGCCGACATAAACAGCAGGTGGCCGTAAACGGACACGTCCCCCTGCCCGCCCGGGCACAGCAGCGAAGTCCGCAGCTTGATCTGCCTCGGATTGTCGATGTCGTAAAAATTGATGCCGTTGTAATTCCCGACAAAAAGATGATTGCCGCTGAAGGCCAGATCGGAGTTGGTGGAGCCGTACTGATTGCGCGCCAGCGCGATCGCCTCCGGACTGCCGGGTTGCGGCGCCGGCGCATTCGGATCGCGCGCGATCGGCGCAAAGCCTGGAGGCTTCGGCAGGGACGCGAGCCGCTCCAGGCCAAATGCGACTTCGGCCGCATCGTATAAACCGGCTTTGAGTCCGATGCGCGGATCGTCATTGCCCGACCGCGGATTGCCAGGCGCGGGCGCGCTGGCTTGCCCGGCGCAAATTACCGCAAAAGAGACAGACAGGATCGCAAAACGAATCATTTTTTCCCCTTAAGCATGCCCTGCATGATGTTGATTTCCGCGCGTTGTGTGTTGTCAACGTCGGTTGCGAAGTCGTATAACTGAGGGTCCTGGCCGGCTCCCGGTATTTTAAACAGATCGTCCACCATGGTCAACGCGCCGCCGTGATGCTGAATCATGCCGGTCAAAAAAAGGCGATCGAATGCCGGGCCCGTCGCCGCGGCGAGCGCCTTCATCTGCTCCGGCGTCAACATGCCGGGCATCAGCATCGGCATGGCCATTTTGGAGTGGTCCATCTTCGAATGATCCATTTTAGAGTGATCCATGGCACTCATGTCATGCTCCATCTCCACCGGCTTGCCGCGATCCTCCAGCCATTGCTTCATGAATTTCATCTCATCGCTTTGCGAGATGCTGATGCGTTTGCCGAATGCCAGCAGGTCCTTGTTGTGCGTCCGGGATTGCATCAGCGCCGTCATTTCCACCGCCTGGGAGTGGTGCATGATCATGCCTTGCATGAACTTTACGTCCGGATCCGCGAGCCCGAGGGAAGCGGCCGAAGCCGTCGCCGGCGAGAGATTTTTGCTGTTCTCTCCGGGCGCGCCCGGTTGAACGATCGGCGCCTTTGCCTGCTGACCGGGTGCGATTGCCGCGCACAAGGACAGCAGGGCGGAAACATGCCAAAACCGAAGAGCCATGAAATACTATAGACATAAAAGCGCGCACAGCGCTACGCCCATGCTAAAAGGTGCGATCCTGTTTTCGAGGTTCGAACTCAAGATGACTCGTCGCACCGCACTCGCTTTGCTGGCAGCCGGATTGGGACGGGCGGCCAGCCGCCTTCCCGCGAACCGGAACGTGAAATGGGGACTGGGCTCCAACCTTTGGAACTATTTTCCGCGCGTTCCCTTCACCGACATCCTGGATGTGATGAAGGACACCGGATTCATCGGCATTCGCCTCACCCAGTTCCCGCAGATTCTGAAAACCTACAACATCACGGCGGCCGGGATGCAGGCCGAAGCGTCGAAGCGCGGATGCCAGATCGTCACCATTTCCTTTAACGGCCCCACTCAGGATCCGGCGCGACGCTCCGAAGTGGTCGCGAGCGCGAAGACCGCCATGAATTTTCTGAAAGACTTCGGAGCGAATCACCTGGTGGTGTTTCCGCCGAATCGGCGCGACGGCACGGGCGACGCGTCTTTCAAAGCCATGTGCGAAAGCTTCAACGCCATCGGCGCCGCGGCGCGCGAAATGGGATTTTATGCCGGCCTCCATAATCACATGGGAGAAATGGTGCAAACCCCCGATGAGGTCGACCGCTGTATGGCATTGACCGATCCCAAGCTGTTCTATTTTTCCCCCGACACGGCCCACCTGCATCTGGCAGGCTGCGACGTGGTGAAGACGCTCGAAAAATACAAGGACCGGCTGACCATGGCCGATTATAAGGATGCGAAATCTCTGGCCACAACGAAGCCCGACGCCTTCGATCGCGAGAGTATTTTCGACCTCGGCGACGGCGACATCGATTTCGCCGGCTGCCACCGCGTGCTGAAGTCGATCCAGTTCAAAGGATGGCTGATCGTCGACCTCGATATCGCGCGCCAGGGCCCGCGCGCCAGTTACGAGCGCTGTGCCGGCTACGTTGTCAACAAGCTGGAAACGGTTTATGCATGAATTCTCCCGCCGCATCCTGCTGCGCGGCGCGGCGATGGCGCCGTTCATGACCGATTACCCGATTATCGATCCCCACGTGCACGTCTGGAAGCACGATCCGAAATACCCCTTTGCGGAAAGTGCGCGCGTGCCGGATCGCGACGCCACGCCGGAGATGCTGCTGGACCTGATGAGCGCCAACGGGGTTTCGAAAACCGTCATCATTCAGGTGATCCATTACAAATATGACAACCGTTACCTTGAGGACGTTCTCAAGAAATACCCGGACAAATTTCAAGGTGTCTGCCGCGTCGATCCGCTCGACCCCGCCGCGCCGGATCATCTTTCTCAGCTCACCGCGAAGGGATTTCGCGGAGTGCGTTTGAGCCCCGCCGGCAACGCGTCGGGCGACTGGTTCCGCGGCCCTCTCATGCCGCCCCTGTGGAAGCGTTGCGGTCAGCTCAAAGTACCGATGACTGTGCTCGCGCCCATCACCAGAATGCCGGACGTCGCGCTGCTGCTCGAAAGAACTCCGGATCTGATGGTCGTGATCGACCACATGGCGGATTGCCCCGTCGATCAACCTCAAGAGCTGGAGAAACTGATCGCGCTGCGGCGCTTTCCCAACGTATTTGTCAAAATCTCGCACACCTGGTCCATTTCAAAACAATCGTATCCCTGGCTCGACGCGCAGGAATTCGTGAACCGGCTCCATCAGGCCTTCGGCCCGCAGCGGCTGATGTGGGCGACAGATTGGCCTATTGTCGAGGGCGTTTCCACTTACGCGCGGGCGCTCGCCGTGGTTCGCGACGAAATGCGTTTTCTCAACGCGGACGATTTGCATTGGATGCTCTCGAAAACCGTGGAAAAGGTTTGGCCATTTCGTTAAAACCACTTTTCCCGAAGTACTAAATTGTTTCGCCTTATTTGAGGCCGTAAGTATCTATTTTCGTTGTTTATCCCATGGAATAAAGTGATACTTTCAGACAACAACAATTTATGCGGGAGCGTAATTCCAACGGGATCGACGATAAAGACGGCGACCTCATCCGCCGTTTGCGGCGCCACGACTCCGATGCGATGGCCGATTTGTACGATCTATACGGCCGACTTCTGTACGTATTAATTGTACGAATCGTGCGCAATCCGTCGGTGGCCGAGGATTTGGTGCAGGAATCTTTCCTGCGAGCCTGGAATCGCGCGGCGCAATTAAGCGACGAATACACTTCAGTGGGACCGTGGCTGGTGATGATTGCCCGCCATTGCGCCCTCGATTATCTGAAATCTTCGCAGGCTCATTTGTCGGCCCAGCTACCGATCGAAGACGTCGAATTTCCTGCTATTACCATTGACCACGAAATCCTGGCCTCGGACCGCGCCCGAATGATGGAAGCGGCTTTTCGGAATCTCTCCGAAAATCAAAAACGGGTTATTCAGCTCTCCTTTTACGAAGGCCTTTCTCACGCCGACATCGCGGAGCGCCTGCATCAGCCGCTGGGGACGGTAAAAGGATGGGCCCGGGCCGCATTGTCCCGGCTGAGAGGAAAGCTGGACAGGCGCCTAGTCGATTTCGCCGCCCGCCGGTAGCGCGCAATTGCCCCCGTCTGCCCGCATGCTCACGCATGGCGGCTCAGTTGACACGGAAAGAGGGCGGACAGACGCGGAAAACTACGGACAGCTTGCTAGCTGGTGTCGCGCGGCCCCGTCATGAGCTTTGCTCTTGTCGGTTGCGCGCTGCCACCCGCCGGTTCTTCCGTAACGGTCGGCCCCTTGATTCCGGTAAGCATTAGTTTATTGCTGAATTGCAAGCTTGGTATTTCTTTCGTCCGGCCGCTAAAAGTGCCCGCGCTTACGATCATGGGGCTTTTATCTCGAATCAGCCAGAGCTGATAGGTACGGCCGCCGGCGCCGCTGCCAGGTTAGAGGGGAAAAATGCCAGCCGCGCATCGTTGGCGATCAGAGCCACGCCGCAGCCCTCTGCCGTGACGTGGAGTTGCATCAGAGCCACGGAACGCGATTCGATCGCCGCGCAACGCCGATAACCCTCTCCCGCAGCATCGGCGTCGGCTCCGGAAACGACATATCCTGGGTACGCTCGGTCAAGGCAGCGAAAATGTACCAGAACTCCAGCGCATCCTTCAGCTCTTCCACGCAAATTTCGCAGTTACCGCGCAGGTGAGCGCGTAATAGATTCTGGTCCGGGCTTTCCAGCGCGCCAAGCACGAACGATGCGTATTCGTCGGCGGTCGAGTGAGTGCCGTTCAAGTTTGTTTGTTCCTAGCACCCTTACGATGCGTCGGCGAATCTGGATCATGTATAACAACGCACTCAAATCAAATTGTTTACTTAGAGGCTCCGCCCGGGGTCCTGGGCGGGTAGTCCCATAGTTTCAGGTTTCTCTGGGTCCCCGGATCTCAGGAAATGGTTCTGATGGCCTCGCAAAACGGCGGCCACAGGCGGGAACCAATCTGTATACGGCACTATTTACGGCCAACGAGGTTCCTGGCGCTGCCGAACCCGCCATCGAGGCTGATTGCCGGGTTGATTCAGTAGGGAACCGCCATGCGTGAGCATGCGGTCAGGCGACTAGTTCTTCGTAATCCCGAACCCGGTAACGACCACTTCGGTGTTGTGCGCGAAACGCATCCCGTAGATTCCGTCGGTTGACACCAGTTTTCCGGACCCGACCGCCGCGGCCTTGTCGTAGCCCGCCACCTCCGTACCATTGATGGAGCACGCCACGCGGCCGCCCTTTACCGAAATCGCGATCTCCTGCGTGACCGGCTCGCCCACAGCCGCGGCCTTGTGCACGGCAGCGTTCGCCTCGCCTCGCCGTCCGTTCATTTGAAACGGCGCGGGACCGAAGCCGCGTACGATGAACGTGCCGTTGCCGTACGCGGCGCAGTACAGGTAGCTCGCGTTATCCGTTCCCATCTCCGCGCCCGCGATGACGATTCCATAGGGGTGCGGATGCGTGTTGAGGTTCTGGTACTTCGGCTCGTTGAACGTCGCCTTCACGGTGTAATCGCCAGTGGCTTTATTGGCGGGATTCCAATAGGTGACCGCGGGACCGGTGATCACGTGAAAGCCGCTGCCCTCCTTGGCGAACTTCGCGTTATTAATTGTCATCCCCTGCTTTTGCTCGTTGGCGTCGATTTTTCCAGTCCAGCCGGCGACGGAGATCCCTCCGCCCGCGACGCTGCGGGAAGGCCCTTCTTCCTGGGCGTAGATGGAGGAAGGGACGAGCACGAGAACGGCGGCGGCAAACGTAAAACGATGGTCGAAGCGCATGGTAATTCCTTTCATGGTCTCTCCAGCATACTACTGGTCCACGGTGGCGAGATCCCCTCCATGACTGTCGGGGTTCCGTTGGAGACTCCAGAAGAACCCCGACAGTGATGGAGGGGATCTTGCCGCCGAAGACCCGCTAGAATGAGTCTCAATGAAAGCCCTTGCCCTGATGTTGTTCAGCGCCGTCCTCTACGGTCAGCAGCCCTTCAACGTAAAGGAGGCCACCATCGCCGAGATGCGCGCCGCGCTGGAGCAGAAGCGCGTCACCTCGCGCGAGCTGGTGAACCAATATCTGATCCGCATTGCGATCTACGATCACCGCCTGCACTCGGCCATCGCCATTAATCCGAATGCGCTCAAGGAAGCCGAACAACTCGATCGGGAGCGCGCGCAGGGCAAGGTACGCGGGCCTCTCCACGGCATCCCCATCGCCCTGAAGGACAACATCCACACTACCGATATGCCCACTACAGGAGGCGCGCTCGCCTTCGCCGGATACGTCCCTCCCTATGAGGCCACGCTCACGAAGAATCTGCGCGCCGCCGGAGCCATCATCATCGCGAAGACGACTCTCATCGAACTGGCCAACTGGGTGGCGGGCGCGCCCACGCCGATGCCGGCGTACAACGCGGTGGCCGGGTTTGCAATGAATCCGTACGACCCGCGCACCGATCCTCGCGATTCGACTGACGACGGCCGCGCGGTTCTCTCGCCCGGAGGATCCAGCTCCGGAGCCGGAACCGCGGCCAGCCTGTGGGCGGGTAACGTCGGTTCCGATACCGGAGGCTCCATCATCAATCCGTCAAACCAGAGCATGCTGGTCGGACTCCGCCCCACCATCGGACGCATCAGCCGTTATGGAATTATTCCCATCACCGCGGATCACGATACCGCGGGCCCCATGACCCGAACCGTCGCCGACGCCGCCGTCATGTTTGGCGTTTTAGAAAGCGCCTCGCCCGATCCTAACGATCCGGCAACGAAAACCTGTACGCCTCCGCCGGGCCGCGATTACACAAAATTCTTGAAGGCAGGCGCGCTGAAGGGCGCGCGCATCGGGATTCCGCGCGCGTTCTATTACGACAGTGTGACGCTGCCCGGCGAGGAGCGTCCGCGGCGCGGGTTGAATCCGGAGCAGGCCAAGGTGATGGCCGAGGCGATCGCCATTCTGAAAGGGCAAGGAGCCGAGGTCGTCGACCCCGCCGATATTCCCAGCTTCGTCGATAAAGATCCGAAGAATAATTTTCCATTGTGGGGCTACTGCTCGGGCGCGAATCAGGCCAAGGGCGAGGACGAGAACTGCTCCGTCAATTTCAAATACGGCATGAAGCGCGATTTCAATAGCTGGCTGGCGAGCCTGGGCCCAACCGCTCCGGTGAAGACTCTGACCGAGCTGCGCGAGTGGAATTTGAAGCATGTCAAAGCGGGGGCGATTAAGTTTGGGCAATCCAGAATCGATATTTCGGATGAGATGGATCTGGAGGCGGATCGCGCGCGCAATGAGGCCGACGTAAAGAAGGACATCCTGCTCAGCCGTACCAACGGAATCGACGCCGTGCTGAAAGCCAACCGTCTGGACGCGATCCTGACGCCCGGAGGTAATGGAGCCGACCTCGCCGCGCGCGCCGGTTATCCGATTATCGTCGTCCCGTTCGGAATGGTCCCGAACGCGCCTCCGCAGCAGCCTTTTCCCGAGAATTTCCACCCGTTGCCCGCCCCGTTCGGCGTAGGATTCACGGGCGCGGCATGTAGCGAGCCCCGCCTGTTCGAAATCGCCTACGCGTTTGAACAAGCCACCAAGCGCCGCGTCCCGCCGGCGTCGACGCCGTAACGGGCGACCTCGGAGCCCCGTGCGACGCATGGGGCTGAGCGCTGGGCCGTTGGGTAAGGTCCGAATTTGCCCGACTTTTCGGGAACATGCGGCGCGGAGGACTCGTAATTATGGCTATCATGCGAACTGCTTTGGTCGCTGCCGCGAGCCTCGCGCTCACCGGATGCGTTGTCAACACCGATTTTGGCGGTCCGGTGCAGCATCTTCAGAAATCGATCGAGCTGGACAAGACGGAGATGGCGCGGGTCGAAATTAAGATGGGCGCGGGCGAGTTGCAGGTCGATGGAGGGTCGCCCAAGCTCCTGGACGCTGACTTCGACTTCAACGTCTCCTCCTCCAAACCCATGGTCCGCTACACCGCCAGCAGCTTCCGCGGTGAACTGTCGATTGAGCAGCCCAGCGGCTTCCACGGGGGCACCAATTCCACTTACAAATGGAACCTGCATCTGAACGACAAACTGCCTCTCGACGTGGTCACGCACCTGGGAGCGGGCGAAGCGCACATGAACCTCGGCACCATGAATCTGCGCAGCGTCGAAGTGCACATGGGCGTCGGCCAGGTGGAGCTGGACTTGCGCGGCAAGCCCGCCCGCGATTACAACGTGGAGATTCACGGCGGCATCGGCCAGGCCATCGTTCATCTGCCGTCCACGGTCGGCATAGTCGCCAGCGCTTCGGGAGGCATCGGCGATATCGAAGTGCACGGCCTGGAAAAACACGGCGGGCGCTGGACCAACCCGGCGTATGAGCATTCGCCCGTCACCATCCATCTGGACGTCAAGGGCGGCATCGGCAACATCACCCTGACCGCCGAATAGCCGGTTCGCGTTACCCTAACTATGAATGAGTACTTCCGTAGCGGGCCCCGTCCGCATCTCGACACCCCTTTGTGAACCGGGAATCGGCAAGGTAATTCGCACCCCTGACTCCGCCGACCTGATCCAAGGCGTGCGCGTTCAGCCTTACGACCTTTGGCCCGACGACCGTGGATATTTTCTCGAAGTGATGCGCATGCGCCAGGGCCTGGCCGCATCCTTCGCACCGGATACGACGCAGGTTTCCGCCGCACTCAGCTACCAGGGCACCATCAAGGCGTTTCATTTTCATATCCACCAGACCGACCTTTGGGTGCCGATGTCCGGGGTGTTCCAGGTCGCGCTGGTCGATCTGCGGCCCGATTCTCGCACCTTCGGCCTGAAGAACACGCTGTATATCGGGGCATTGAAGGCCTGGCAGCTGCTGATTCCGCCCGGCGTCGGCCACGGTTACAAAGTTGTCGGCGAAAACTCCGCCGTGCTGGTGTACGTGACCAACCAGCTCTACAATCCGAGCGACGAGGGACGCATCCCTCATAACGACCCCTCCATTCAATACGACTGGGAGACGCAGCACAAGTGAGGAAACTTCTGGTCACGGGCGGCGCCGGATTTATCGGCAGCGCCTTTGTAAGGATGGCCGTGAGCTCGGCTCAGGTTGTCAATCTGGATAAACTCACCTACGCCGGCAACCTGGAAAATCTTCAGCCCGTCGCCGGCAACGCGGCCTATCGCTTCGTCCACGGTGACATCTGCGATGCGAAGCTGGTCAACGACCTGGTAGCCGAAGTGAAGCCCGACGCCATCGTGCATTTCGCCGCCGAATCCCACGTCGACCGCAGCATCCTGTCGCCGGCTCCCGTGTTCGAAACCAATTTGCGCGGCACGTTCACACTGCTCGAAGCGGCGCGACTAAACAAAACGCCTCGATTCCTGCACGTCTCGACGGACGAGGTCTATGGCAGCATCGATGCGCCACATGAGGCCGACGAGCACTATCCGCTGCGTGCCAGCAGCCCGTATTCAGCGTCGAAGGCCGGCTCCGATCTGCTCGCGCTTTCGTATTTCATCACTTATAAACTCTGCGTCACCGTCACCCGGGCGTCCAATAACTACGGCCCGTATCAGTTTCCCGAAAAACTGATCCCGCTGATGATTTCGAACGCCATCGCCGATCAGCCCCTGCCGATTTACGGCGACGGCATGCAGGTGCGGGACTGGCTGTATGTGGACGATCATTGCCGCGCCATACTGGCCACCCTCGAACACGGACGCCCCGGCGAGGTTTATAACATCGGAGGCAGCCGTTCGCTGGCCAATGTCGACGTAGTGAAGATGGTGCTGGCCCTGCTCGCGAAGCCGGAAAGCCTGATGGCCACCGTGAAGGATCGCCCCGGTCACGACCGCCGCTACGCTCTGTCCAGCGAAAAGCTCATGCGCGAGACCGGATGGGAAGCGCAGATGCCTTTTGAGCAAGGCTTGCAAGTCACCATCGATTGGTATAAGGCCAATGCCGACTGGATCGCCCGCGTCAAATCGGGCGAATATTTGAGCTATTACGAAGAAAACTACGCCGGCCGCTGAACGGTTTCCACGCTCTCCTGCACCAGCGTTTCTTTAAAAGCTTCCGAGGCGAAGCCCCAATCCTCGTGGTTGAAAATGATCGGCGCGCCGAACCGGTTCATGTCGCAGGCCCAGCGAATCACGTCCGTGTGGTCCAGCCACGGCACGCCTTTTTGGGTCATGCGCTCGAACAGCTTCGCCTGCCCTTCCGGCGTCCAGCCCGATCCCACCTCATGTTCGATGTGATACGCGCGCATGGGATGTTCGAGGACGCGTTCCTTCGCGCCCCCGTAGTGCGCCGCCCAGCAGAACAAAGAATCGATGTTCATGGCGAACATGTCGAACTCGGGATAGCCGCGCAGATCGAACCAGTGTTCGCGAGCCAGCATCGTGAAATCGCCGCACGCAGTCAGATGCAGAAAATCCGGCCATTTTTCCGAATAATCGGGCTCCGGCAGCAGACTACGCCCCAGCCTCCGCCCCAGCGCCCACCATACTCTTTGCACCAGAGGCCACGGACGGGGAATCATCGGCGTATCAAACAGGCCGCAGCGCAGAACGCGCGCGTTCAGAGGCCGCGGATCGCCCGCCACGCGGTGTCCTGTGTCCGAAACACGCAGCCGCAGCCGCACCGGCAGACCGTTGTGATTCGGCACAGGAATATTCACAACGCGACGGCCGGCCAGACGCACCGAGAGGATTTTCGCGTCTCCCTCGTCTAGAACATCCAGCGTGGTCGGCCCCATTTTGACGCCAGGCCCGGCCTCGATGTCGATGGCCAGGATGCGCTTCGCATGGCTCCAGGGCTGGATGCTGATCTCCGCGTCGTTATCGAACCACCGGAACGGGCGCGTTCCATCCAGCTCGCGCGAAAACCACCCGGCGCCCAGCAGCAGGCTTCCGTCTTTCGCCGCGACGTCGTTCGATTCCAGCGCCAGGGAGCCGTTCGGCATCGTCGGAAACGTGCCTCCCACGGCGTTGACGCGGATCAGATTAGATTCGCACCATGCCAGTTGTTCGGCGACCGGAGCGTCCGGAACGTCGGCCCGCACGTCGTGCCGGTCGATGCGATACATCTCGCCATATTTCAGGCGCCGCTGGGCGATAAACTCCATCAGCTCGTCGGAGAAGAGAATGTCGATGTTCGTCGCGAGAATGAATTTTCCGCGCGCCCGCCGGATGCCCACGTTCTTCGCGATCATCTGGTAGAGCGCCAGGCCGTCGGCGTTGCGGTACGCCCGGTGGATCGCCGGAGGGACCTCGATCGTTCGCACCGCGCATGGGCCACGGTCCCGCGGCCAGTTCAGCGCCTCCGCCAGAGGCGGCCTGTCTGCCGGAGGATTCCATTCGACGATGATCAACTCCGACGGGATCTGGTGCCGGCGGCATTGCTCCAGCAGTGCGGTCACGAAGATCTGCATGCGTTTGAGCAGATCGCCGCCGTGATTGTCGTTGCGCGACGGGACGACAATCGACAGGTACGGTTCGCCGGGTGTCTTATCCTGCAATACTCGCTATTTTAGCGCGAATTTCTTTTAAATCGGCAAAATCAGCCGCGCCCGGCAGCCTGGCGCATCCAGCCTGTTGCGCAGATCGAGCGACCCTCCGTGCGCCTCCGCGATCTGCCTGCTCAGCACCAGCCCAATGCCGGACCCTCCCGGCTTGGTAGTGAAGAACGGGACGAACAGGTTCGCGGTGTTCGAGAGGCCGTGCCCTTCGTCCTCAATCACGACTTCCAACTGCGAACCGATCCGCGACCATTCGACCGTCACGCCGCCGGATGTTTCCAGCGACGCATCGGCCGCGTTGCGCAGCAAGTTGATCAGCAATTGATCCAGCTGATCGCGATCGCCACGAATCGTGAACTCCGGCCCCGGTATCAGCACCGCGTGAACGCGCTGCTCCAGGCTGGCCACGTTGCGAATCCACGCGCCGACGTCCACCGCCGCCAGCTGCGGACGAGGCAGTTTCGCGAGCCTCGCGTACGCGCCCATGAACCTGCTCAAGCCTTCGCTGCGGGTCGCGATAATCGATAACCCGCGGCTGGTGTCCTCGCGCCAGTCGCTGGGCAAAGGGTCGCGCTTCACCAGCGATTCCAGGCTCCCGGCGATGGATTTAATCGGCGCCAGAGAATTGTTCAGCTCATGGCCCAGCACGCGCACCAGCCTCTGCCAAGCCTGCAATTCTTCTTCGCGAAGGGCGCGCGTCAGATCGGTGACCACCAGCAACTGATGAGGCAGCCCTCCCTCGCGAAATGTCGAGCGGTGAATCCCCCACCTTCCAGGTCCGTAGGGAAACGTTCTCTGGATGCTCTGCGTTTCGTCGCCGCCCAAAAACTCGGCCAGGTCCAAGGCCGCCGCGCTGGCATTCATGATGCGCTCCGAGGGCTGCGCGAGAAGCCGCTCCCCGGCGCGATTCACCAGCCGCAAATGCTGATCGCCGTCGAACGCGAAAATCGCCACGTCGATCTCCTCCATCACTTTGCGCAGCAGCGTCGTTGCTTCAAGCGCGCCCAGGCGTTGCTCCCGCAGCGTGGTCGCCATCGCGTTCACCTGCTGCATCACATCGCCCAGCGCGTCTTCTCCCTCGGCCCCGCGAGACCGAATCGAATAATCGCCTTCGCGCATCGCTTCGAGCAGATTGGCGAGCGTCCGCAGAGGCGACGCGACCCGGTCCCGCACCGCCGCCGCGCAGGCCCACCAGCCGCCCAGCACGACCACGGTGAGCGTCCATTGCACCTTCGACGAATAATTCCCCACCCACAGCATGGCCATTGCAGTGATTACCGCTGGTAATCCCGAAGCCAGCGCCAGCAGCAGCATGCGCTGTTCGTGGACGGGTTTGAATTTCGAGAAATCCACTTATAGCCCGTAGCGTTGCAGCCTTCGGTACAGCGCGCTCCGGCTCAAGCCCAGCGCGTTGGCGGCGTGGCTGACGTTGCCGTTGTATCGCGCCAGCGCTTTCTTGATCAGAAACGCCTCCACTTCTTCGAGGCTCATGTCTTCGAGGCGCATCGACCCCTGCGCGCCGGACCGCAGCGCCAAGTCGCCCTGCTTCACCTGCGCGGCACCGCTCGTATCTTGCGCCATCAGCACGGCGCGCTCAATCACGTGATTCAACTCGCGGACATTTCCCTGCCACGGATTTTCGAGCAGCCCCTGCATGGCCGCCGCATCGAACCCCAGTAGATTTTTTCGATACCGCCGCGCATGGACGCCCAGAAAATGCGCGGCCAGCACCGGAATATCCTCGCGCCGCTCGCGCAGAGGAGGCAGATGAATCTCGATGGTATTCAGACGGAACAGCAAATCCTGACGAAACCGCCCCGCCGCGACCTCTTCCGGCAGCATCGCGTTAGTCGCCGAAATCACGCGCGCGTCGACTCTCCTTGTTTTGGAAGAACCGACCCGCTCCATCTCACCAATCTCAAGAACCCGCAGCAGCTTGGCCTGCAAATTGAGAGGCACGTTCGCGATTTCGTCCAGAAACAGCGTGCCGCCGTCGGCCAGTTCGAATCTTCCCACGCGATCCATCTTGGCGTCGGTAAACGCGCCCTTCACGTGCCCGAAAAGCTCGCTCTCAAAAATCCCTTCGGCCAGGCCGCCCGCGTTTACCGTCACCATGGGACGGTTGTGACGGAGCGACACCGCGTGCAGAGTCCGTGCGACCACTTCCTTGCCCGTGCCCGGTTCGCCCGTGATCAGCACGTTCGCGTCCGACGGCCCGACGCGCGAAATCAGTTGTAGCACCGGCTGCATCGCCGTCGACTCCGCGATCAGCGCCGGCCGCCCCTCGGTTCGCAGCAGGCGATTTTCCGCCTCCAGCCTCTGCCCGCGACGCAAAGCGTTCGACAACTCCACTTGCGTCCGCACGATCGCCATCAACCGCGCGTTGTCCCACGGCTTCTGGATAAAATCACGCGCGCCGCGACGCATCGCCTCCACCGCCAGTTCCACGCTGCCCCACGCCGTCATCACGACAACGGGCACATTCGGGTCGATCGCCTGAATGCGCATCAGCGTATCCAGCCCCTCCTGGCCAGATGTCGTGTCGCGCGTGTAATTCAGGTCCATCAGCACGACGTCGAAGTCGCGCGTCTCGAGCGCAGCCAAAATTCCCATTGGCGACGCGGCCGATTCGATCTCGAATCCCTCGCCCTTCAACAGCAGCCGCAACGCCTCGAGCACGTCCGGCTGATCGTCGGCGATTAGAACCCTACCGTCTCTACTCATCTGGGTAAATTGTAACGAAGTACGGGTGCAATCCCCTGGCCGTTGCTAAACTATTGTGAGCATGTAGAATATTGAGCAGCAAACTGTCCGTTTTCGGGATTCAAATGTTCGCAATCCAGAGAAATCTGCTCGCGGCGTCGACCCTGGCCCTGGGCGTCGCCGCCTGCACCGCGATCTTCAGCTTCGTCCATCCGCTGCTTCTGAGCCCCTTGAGCTACCCGCGCGCAAGCGAACTGGTCACCGTCGAAGCGCGCGACCTGAAGGGCAATCCGGTACCCGCGTCGCTCGAAAACTTCCGCGCCTGGGAGCACGAAACGCGAGCGTTCCGATCCATCGCCGCCTTCGACATCGGCTTCTTCTTTCTGACCAACGCCGCCGAGCCCGAACAGATCCCCGGGGCCCTGGCGACTCCAAATCTTTTCCGCCTGCTCGGAGTTTCGCCAGTTTTAGGCCGCGATTTTGCCGGTCAAGAAGACCGTGTCGCGATCCTCACCGACGCTGCATGGAAACGCCACTTCGCGGCCGACCCCAATATTCTGGGTCGCTCCATCGCGCTGGACTTCGCTCGCACTCCCGAGGTCGAACGCTACACAGTCATCGGCGTGCTGCCTCCGAATTTCTGGATGTACTACGCCGGCTTCGAAGTTTTTGTGCCTCTCCAAGAGAAAAACGTGAGAACTCTATACGTCATCGGACGCCGCGCCGATGGCGTGACCATTGCGCAAGCGCAATCGGCCCTCCGCGCAATCCCCATTGAAAAAGACAAAGCCGCCCTGGTCCGTTCCTGGCAGGACACGGCCGCGCAGCCCGTCCGATCCGCGCTGCTGGCCCTGGCCGCCGCGTCGATTCTTCTGCTGCTCATCGCATCGGCCAACGTCGCGAGCCTGCTGCTCTCCCGCGCTACCGCGCGCCGCCGCGAAATCGCCATCCGCACGGCGCTCGGCGCGACGCCCGCGCGGATCCTGCGCTTACTGCTCGGCGAATCTGTGCAGCTCGCGCTCGTCGCTACCATCGCCGGCGCTCTCCTGGCGAAAGCCATGGTGACCATCCTCGTAAAAACCATCCCGCCCGACCTCAACTCGGCCCGTCTGCTCCCCGGCCTCGACCGCGTGAGCGTGGATCTTCTCGCGCTCGCTTTCGCCGCGCTCATCGCGATCGTCGCATGTATCGCCGCGCAGATTCTTCCGTCCATCGAGATGCGCAACATCGACCTCGTCAGCGGATTAAAAGACGCGACCGCCTCCCGCTCGCCCCTGGCGCGCAAAATCCTGGTGACCGCCGAAGTCGGGCTTTCCGTTGTATTGCTCTCGTCGGCCGGACTTCTTATGAAGACGCTGGCGCACATCGAGAATATCGACCTCGGCTTCCAGCCTAAAAACCTGCTGGTCCTCCGACTGCCGATTCCGCGCGCGGACCCCAACGCGCAGGCCCGCCTCAACGCCTGTTACGAAGCGATCGCGGCCCTGCCTGGAATCCAGTCCGCCGCACTGACCAGTTCTCAACCCCTAACCGGACAAGCGGGCAGCCGCGCCGTCTCCCCGAACTATTTCGCAACTCTCGGCATCGCGCTCAAACGCGGCCGGTTCTTCACCGAAGCCGACCGCCACCGCATCGTGATTAACGAAGCGCTCGCCCGCCGCGATTATCCCACCGAGGATCCCATCGGCCGTACGATCGCTCTGGAAGGACAGCGGTGGGAAATCGTCGGCATCGCCGCCGACACGCGCTCGCGCCTTTTCGAAAAGGAGGGCCCGACGGTCTATCGTTCCAACAAGGACGCCCCGGCCTTCCAAATCGCCGTTCGCACCTCAGTCGACCCTCTCTCGCTCGCCCGGGCCGTCCGCAACGCCGTCGCGCAACAAGGAGGCACGGTCGCCGAAATCAGCACCATGGAGAGTTTCATTAAGAACGACTCCTGGCAACACGAGCAGACCGCCGTTCTGACCACGCTGTTCGCCGCGCTGGCCTTCCTGCTGGCCACGGTAGGATTGTATGGAGTCATCTCCTTCGCCGTCGCACGGCGCCGCAAGGAAATCGGGATTCGGATGGCGTTGGGGGCGCGTGCGGCCGACGTCGTCACACTGGTTTTGCGTGAAAGCATGATGCCCGTTGGCATCGGCCTGGGAGCGGGCTTGGCCCTGGCGCTGGCCCTCAACCAGTCGTTAAAAAGCCTGTTTTACGAAGTTGCCCCGCCCGACCCGGCCATCCTGGCAGCGGTTGTCATGTCGATCCTGGTTGCGATGATTGCTGCTAGCTACATCCCGGCACGTCGGGCGTTAGCCGTCGACCCGACAACCACTTTGCGCAACGAATAGTTCCCGTCTGTCCGCATGCTCACGCATGGCGGTTCTATGTGCCGCATGGGGAACCGCGACCCTCAGGGAGCGGACAGGCGCGAAATCATTGGTTCCCCGTGCCCCCGGGCGTCGTTGGCGAACCCGTGGTCGACCCGGCCGCCGGCGCGTTTCCTTGCGCAGGGTTCTGCGGATTCAGCCCGTTCTGCCCCGGCTGCAACGGATTCGCCTGCTGCCCTCCGGCCCGGTTCCCGTTGTCCAGCTTGAAAATAAATTCCCACTCCTGATACTTCTGCCGCCCGCCGTAAATTTTGATGCTCGGGCCTTTGTACATCGACGCGACCCCGGCGATTCCTCCCGTGGTCATCCCCGCCGACGTCCCCAATCCACCCACTCCCGGCTGCGGATTCGGATTGGTCAGCATACTCTGGATCGCCTGCGTCGCCGCATTTTGCGCCGCAATGCCGTTGCCCGCAGGGTTTATCCCCGCCGCATTAATCCCGCCGGAAGCTTGCCCACCCAGCGGAGTGTTCTGCACGCCCCCTGCCTGCGAATTGATCACCGCGCCGGTCTGCGTCGGCGTCACCGGCACCAGCTGCCCGTTGGCGTCGATCTTGAACTGGTTCTGCGTCGGATTGAACCCCGGCTGTCCAGGCAGAGGGAAACCGCCCGGCATTCCCTGCTGACCTGGCTGACCTGTCTGTCCCGGCATCTGCCCAGGCATCTGGCCTAGCATCTGGCCCGGCATCTGTCCTAAGAGGCCTCCATTGAAACCCACAGCGCCCGAGGGCGGCTGACCGGTCGGCGCGGTTCCGCTGGTCGTCGGAGCGGTGATCGTGATCGGAGCCCACGTCGCCGGATTATTCGGATCCGCGTCCACCGGCTGCGTGTACGCATTTCCCACGACGTCACTGGGACGCCTCTTCACCGCCGCGTTCACATCGTTCGGATCGGTCGGAGTCGTTGTCCCATTCGCGGCTGTGGCATTCGGATCGGTGCTCGTCCCAGGCGCCGTTCCCGATGCTGTCGAAAGTGGCCCTCCGGTCATCTGCCCATTGGCATTCGGCGCGGCGGGAGGCTTCTCCACCAGCGAATCGGTCAGCACACCGGCAGCGTTCACATGAATCAGCCGCCACTCGTCCTTGCCTGTATAGGGATCGATGTAACGCTTCCGCAGATAGCGCTTGTCGTTGGTGTTTTCCAGATCCTCGATCTTCTGCGGATACTTCTTTACCGCGTTCACGTAAAGCTGGATGGCGCGCTTGTATTGCTCGCCGCGATCGATCAGAGTCTGTTCCTTGTCGCGCTCGCTCTCAAACGCCACGCGCGGCAATTGCGCATACACATAGAACGCGATCAGCGCCGCCATCAGCAGCACCGTCAGAAGAGCGTATCCGCGTTCTGGCTTCTTCTTCGTCATGAGTTCTGCTCCGCCACCAGAGGCAGCGTCTGCTGGTCGTGACTCTGCAAATCCTCCACTGTAGCTGAGTTTATTCCAATTCGAATAATCTTGTATCGGCTCCGGATCACGTCGTTCTCGCCCTTGATCTCGATCTCCTCGCCGTCCAGAAAAAACGCCTGCCGCGCCGGGCCGGTCAGCCGGTTCGCATAGCCGTAAAACTTTAACGGAATCGGCGGAGCCATCGGCTTTGGAGGATGGTCCTTCGCATACTGCTTGGCCTCTTCGGTCTTCCTCTTCTGCGCCTCGATCTCCACCGGATTGATCTTCGCCACAAACGGCGGAGGCGGAGGAGCAGGCGCCTGCCCCCAATCGAACACACTGCGCGACCCGCCCTCCAGCGGCACCTTCTGCAACTTGGCGAGAAGATCGATTTTCAATGTCGGATCGATCTTGGTCACGTCGACGCCGTCCGGCAGCTTCAGCGTAGGACGAAAATCGTCCGCCTTGCGCCCGCTGCGCGTCGGCATTTTCGGACCAAAGGAACTTTCCGGCACCACTGGACCTTGCCGCGCAGTCGAAGGGGCCGGTTTCACCGGCGCCGCCACCGTGGGCGAAGACGGCTCACGCTGACTGAAATATACCACCGCCAGCACGACGGACAGGCCGATCAGCCACATCACCTGCTTGCGACTCCCGCCGAGCTTGTCCGGGACAAAATTCATAGCGAGCCCGCTCCCGCATCTTCGCGCACGAAAGTATCCAATTTCAGCGAAACCGATAGATTATTGGTTCCCGCCTGCGGCGCGGCGTTCAGCGATTCGATGATCATCAGCGAAGAAGAGCGGTCGATCTCATGCACGAAGTGCAGCAGGTCGGCATAAGTACCCTCGTAATTCGCCACAATCGACATCATACTCAATGTATCGGAGCCGTCGATCGGCTCGACCGAAACGCTTCTCTCTTTTTCCCGGATTTTCGAGCCCGCCGCCGCGTTTCCCAGTTCCGTCAGCAGCATCTCCGCGGCCGCCCTGCGGGTCAGAAAATAGGTGCCCAGAAACTGATCGCCTTCGGCCCGTCCCAGTTCCACCGCCGCTACGTGCTGGCGCGTCTTTTCGAGCAACGCCCGTTTGGTGGTCGCCTGCGATTGCAGACTGGCCAATTCCCTTTCCAGATCCTCGGCCGAGCCTCCTGGAGGAAACAACAAGATCCCCGCCGCGACGAGGTTCGCGGCCAGAAGAACGCCCAGCAACACCCTCACTCCGAACTGGTGCCCGGCGCCTGGCGCCTCGCGCCTAAAGTTTCTGAGCATAGTTCACCGTGAATCGAAACTTGTAAAGAGGGTCCTGCTGCGTCGGAGGCTGCGTGCTCTTGGGGTCCACTGGACCAAACAGCGGAGATTTATTCAGATGATTCAGAAAAATGAGAAACGGTCCCATTTCCTTCGCGCCCACTTGCACGTCCAGCACGACTTCGTTCTGCGAAGTCACCTGCGGCAGGCGTACGGAAATGATGCGCACATCGTTGGGAAGAACTCCTTCCAGATCGTTAAAGATTTTGGTCCAGCTGATGGACTTCTTTTCGATCAGCTGGTTCAGGAGATAACTGCGCTGCAAGACTTCAGCGTTTGCCGGTTGCCGCAGAGTTCCCTCGAGCTGCGCCTGCTCCGCCGAAATTTTCCGCAACTCGCTGTCGAGCCTCTCCACCGCGACCCGAGTATCCTTCACCCGCGCGCGGTCGGCGGCAATCAGAAACACGACAAACCCCAGCATCAGCGCCAGCACCACGGCGAGTGCGCTGGAAGCCACCAGCATCGGCCTGTCCCTACGGAACGGCTCGGTCGCGAGATTAATAGGAATCCGCACTAATTCACCACCGATTCCAAATACCCTAGTAACCCCGCATTGTATTCGCCCGGCGCGCCGATCCGGCTCCGCAGAGGCTCCGTCTCACACCGGAGATCCGCCGGCACTCCATGCGGGAATCCGCACAAAATCAATTTCCGAACTGGCGAGCCCAGCTCGTCCTCGACATAAGCAAACGTCGGATGCAGAATCGCCAGCAACTCGTCGTCACCCGTGCCTTCCAGCTTCACGCAGCGGAACAGTTTGATGGTGTTTCCCGACAGTACCGTCACCGTCAGCACTTCTCCCGACCGTTTTGCGACGACGGCAACGCCTTCGCCCCGATATAGATTCAGCGCCGCCAGCGTGGAGGTGGTCACGTCGCCCGGATGAAACCCTGCCGCGCGGAACAACGCTTCGTAGCGAGCCACGATATCGAACGCCATGGTCACGGCCAGGACTTCCACTTTTTTGCTGCCGGATGAAGCTTGGACGTAATAGCTTACCGCCGCCGATTCGATATCGAACGGAATGGTTTTCTTGATCCGGAACTTCACCAACGGCAACTGCTCGGCCGCCACGCTGGGGAACGAATCGAAATCCAACACCGTCACACGCGCCGCGTAATCGGGCAGAATCAGAGCCGCTTGCCGGCGCTTCCTGGCACCATTGGCGGGCGCGATGTGGCCGATCATGGCAGAAATCGCCTCCGGCCGCAAAACGTTATCGACCGACGGCGACACCAGCAACGTGTCCGGCCCAAATCGCTCGAAGCCCGTCTCGGTTCCATGGGCGTAGGAGATCCCCGCTTCCGAAATCTCGAACGCGTGCTCCGGAGGAGGGTCTTTCACCAGGCGCGAGATGGATTGAATGATGCTCATTTAGCCTTCAATAAATGTGACTTTATTGATCTCTTTCAGCGTCGTGATCCCGGTTCTAGCCTTTTCCAAAGCCGCCTCGCGCAAAAAAGTCATGCCTTCGCCCGCCGCCTGCCGACGTATTTCCGACGCCGGCCGCTTGTCCAAAATCATTTCCCGGATCCGTTCGCTCAAATCCAACAATTCGTGGATCGCGCTGCGGCCCCGGAACCCCGTTCCGCCGCATTCAAAGCAACCCACGCCCTCATAAAATGTGACGCTACGCCACTCCTCCGGGTTGAGACCGCTTTCGACCAGATATTCATCCGTCTGCTTCACCGCTTTCTTGCAATGGGGGCAGATCACACGCACTAGCCTCTGGGCCAGAATACAGTTAAGCGCGGAAACGAAGTTATACGGCTCAACTCCCATATTGAGAAATCGGCCGAGCACGTCGAGCACATTGTTAGCGTGCACGGTGGTGAACACCAGGTGGCCTGTCAGTGCAGCGTTAATCGCGATTTGCGCGGTTTCCTGGTCGCGGATTTCGCCGACCATGATCTTATCGGGATCGTGGCGGAGGATGGAACGCAGCCCGCGGGCGAAGGTTAAACCCTTCTTTTCATTGACCGGGATCTGGGTAATGCCCTTGATCTGGTATTCGACCGGATCTTCAATCGTGATGATCTTGTCTTCGTCGTTCTTGATCTCGCTCAGCCCGGCATACAAAGTGGTGGTTTTCCCAGATCCCGTGGGACCCGTAACCAGCACCATCCCATAGGGTTCCTTGATATAACGGCGGAACTTGACCAGGTCGGCGTCGGCGAATCCGACGACATCCAGAGAGAGTTTTGAAAACTTCTCGCTCATGGATTCTTTGTCTAGCACGCGCAAAACCGCGTCCTCGCCGTGAATGGTCGGCATGATCGAAACGCGGAAATCGATTAAACGCGACTTGTAGCGGACCCGGAAACGCCCGTCCTGAGGGATGCGGCGCTCGGCGATGTCCAATTCGCTCATGACTTTAATGCGCGAAATGATGGTCGAATGCCAGTCCTTGGCGATGGGAGGCATGGCGTAGTGCAGGACGCCGTCAATTCGATACTTGATGGCCACTTCCTGGTCGCGCGTTTCGATGTGAATATCGCTTGCGCGCCGCTCTAAGGCATTGAAAATGGTGGTGTCGACCAGCTTGATGACGGGCGCGATATTCGAATCGGTCGCAGCCAGCTTGTCGATCGACAGCGTTTCGTCCTGATTTTCCTCGTCGCCGACCACATCGAGCGTAAAACCTTCCGTTACTTCGTCGAGGACGCGCTGCGATTGCTCGGTTTTCTTGAGCAGGTCGGAAATCTGCGAAAGAGTCGCGACTTTGACCCGCAGTTTTTTGCCCAGCAGAACCGCTAGCTCGTCTATCAGGTTAAGGTTGCGCGGATCAGCGAGGGCGATTTCGAGCGACCCGTTGTAAGCCTGAATCGGCACGAAATTGTAGCGGAACATCAGGTCGACGGGCACGGAGTGGAACAGATCGTGATCGATTTTCACTTCGCGGAGGTCGACGAATTCGTGATAATAACGCTCGGCGACAGCCTTAGCCTTCGCCTGTTCGGTGATAGGGTCGGTGGGGATCATGAGGTGTGCACCGAATCAGCCAGGGAGAAAATCGGCAAGTACAAGGAAATCAACACAAAAGCGACGAAAATGCCCATCACGATCATGATTACGGGTTCGATCAGACTGAGCGCCGCGGTTACGGAAGTGGAGACATCTTCTTCATAAAATTCGGACACGCTGGTGAGCATTTGCGGGAGCGCGCCGGTGGATTCGCCGACTTCAATCATGTCGAGCGCAAGGCTCGGGAAGACCTTGCTTCTGCGAAGCGACTGAGAGAGCGCCTGCCCTTCCCGGACCAGCCTCACAGCTTCCGCCAGAACTCTCTTAAGCACCTGCGTACCGAGCGAATCCGCCGCTGTATCAAGAGCTTGGAGCAAAGGGATGCCGCCGATGAGAAGGGTTCCCAGCACGCGCGAAAACTGCGCTACCTGGTATTTCAACCAAACTTCGCCAGCAACAGGAATTTTCAGTAAGAACCGGTCCACCCGCTCGCCTCCAGCGGGAGTGCGGGCCCAATATCGAAAGCCGAAAATCGCGCCGACCAGCGCCGCGAAACCGATGAGCACGTAATTTCGGGCGGTGGTGCCGATGGCGATCAGAACTCGCGTCGGGGCGGGCAGTTGCGCGTCCATGGTGGCATAGAGGACGGCGAAATTCGGGACGACGTAGGTGACTAAGAACACGATCAGGCAGATGACGAGGAATACGAGAACTGCGGGGTAAAGCAAAGAAACCAGGAGTTTTTTCCGTACCGATAATGAGAGTTTCTGGTACGTAATAAACCGTTCGAGGACCTCGCCCAGTGATCCGCTGCGTTCGCCGGCCAGCACGCTGGTGACGTAAATTGGCGGAAAAACGCCCTGCTTGGCGAAAGCGTCGGAGAGCAGCGCGCCGTTGCGGATCTCCTCTCGGACGCCGTTGATGTACTTGGAAAGCTTGGGATCGGTGAGGCGGTCGGTAAGCAGGTCGAGCGCCTTGAGAATCGGCAGGCCGGCGCGGATAAGCGTCACAAACTGTTGATTAAAAATGAGAAACTTCTCGACGTTGATCTTCTTGCCGCTCGGCCGGAGGGTGACGCCCTTCCCCTCAATCCGGGGCTTGATCGAATAGATCAGAAAACCTTGTTGGGAAAAGCGCTCACGCAGTTCCCTTTCAGAAGTGGCTTCGGCCACCTGCTGGTGAATCGCGCCGCGCGCATCCGCGTATTTGAGGGTCCATTCCGCCATAAGACAAGACTTCGCCTAGTTATATGACGCACAATTGGCCGCGATCGTGCAAACCTCTTGCATTATGTGGAGTATATCGTTCATGGGCACCGATCTTCGATACACCTTCCGGACGCTGCGACGGGATGCTGCGTTTGCTGTCATCGCGATCCTGATTTTGGGGGTCGGGATCGGGTCGAATACGGCGATTTTTAGTGTTCTCAATACGCTGCTGATTCGTTCTTTGCCGTTTCGCGATCCGGCGAGGCTGGTTTGGATCACGAATACCGGCAAGGACGGGATGTCGGGGGCCACTTCGCGGGTCGCCAATTTTAACGATCTGCGGAAGTCCAATAAGTCGTTTGAAGATATGGCTTCGTATATGGCGTTTTTCGGCGAAGGCGACCGGGCGCTGACGGGGAGCGGGGAGCCGGAAAGGCTGGGGAGCGTTCAGGTATCGCAGAATTTCTTTGATGTGCTGGGAGTGCGGCCTAAGCTGGGGCGGTTGTTTAACGATGAAGAGTCGAAGTGGCACGGGCGGGCTGCGGTGCTGCTGGGCGAGAACCTGTGGGAGAGGCGGTTTCATTCCGATCCGGGAATTGTCGGGCAGGCGATTATTTTGAACGACACTCCGGTGATGGTGGTGGGGGTGATGCCGAGGGAGTTCGATTTTGCGTCGATATTTTCGCCCAGTTCACGGATCGATCTTTATGAACCGTTTCCGTTGACGCAGGAGACGGACCGGTGGGGGAACACGCTCGCAATTATCGGGCGGTTGAAGCCGGGCGTGAGCATCGGGAGCGCGCAGGCGGAGATGAACATCGTCGTGAGCGCCCTGCACAAAGAGCATCCGGAGAGAGGCGACTGGTGGGGCGCGAAGCTAACGGGATTGCAGGACCAGGTGAGCGGGCGGCTGCGGAAGGCCCTTATTGTTCTGGGCGCGGCGGTGGGGGTGGTGATGCTGATTGTTTGCGCGAATCTTTCCAATTTATTGCTGGCGAGGGCGGCGGGGCGGCGCAAAGAAATTGCGGTGCGGGTGGCGCTGGGCGCGAGTCGAGGACGATTGATCCGGCAGATGCTGACGGAGAGCCTGGTGTTGTCGTTCTGCGGAGCGGCGCTGGGGATGGTGCTGGCGGTGATTGCGACGAGGGCGTTTCGGGCTGCGCCGAATTTGAGTATTCCGATGATGAGATACATCACTGTCGACCGGATGGCGATGGTGTTCACTTTGCTGACCGCGGTTTTGACGGGACTGGTGTTTGGTATTTTTCCGGCGGTCCAGCAATCGCGAGGGGATCTGAATGAGTCGCTGAAAGATTCGAGCCGGGGGTCGAGCGAGGGACGTTCTTGGATTCGCAGCTTGCTGGTGGTTTCCGAAGTGGCCATGGCGTGCGTGCTGCTGGTCGGCGCGGGGCTGCTGATTCGGAGTTTTGTGCGGGTGCTGGATGTCGATATGGGTTTTCAGCCGCTACGGGCGGCGACGTTGCGTGTCGATCCGCCGCGGAGTTACAAGGGCGCGGACCAGGTGATCGGGTATTTCAACGAAGTGCTGCGCAGGACGAGGGACATTCCGGGGGTCGATTCAGCGGGGCTGACCGATGCGCTGCCTCTGGGAAGGAACCGGAGCTGGAGTGTCCCAGCGAAGGGGCAGACTTACCCGCCGGGACAGTTCCCGGACGAGTTCATTCGCATTATCAGCGACGGATATTTTCAGGCGATGCGGATTCCGATGCGGGCGGGGCGTGATTTCACCGAGCACGACCGGGCGGGTTCGCCGCTGGTGGCGATCGTCAACGAATCGATGGCGCGGAGGATGTGGCCGGGGCAGGACCCGATTGGGCAAATATTGTTGAATCGGAATCCGGTGACGGTGGTCGGAGTGGTGGCGGATGTTAGGCATCTGGCGCTCGAAAAAGACTCGGGGCTGGAACTGTATTTTCCGATTCGACAAACGGGGGATTTTTCGTCGGTGGATGTTGTCGTGAGGGCGAAGAACGATCCGGCGGCACTGGCGGGGGCGGTGCGGGCGGCGCTGCTGCCGGTGAATCCGGGCATTCCGGCGAATGAGTTTCGGCCGCTGGAAACGTTGGTCGATAAGGCTGTCTCTCCGAGGAGGTTTATCGTACTGTTGCTGGGAGGATTTGCGGGCATTGCGCTGATATTGGCGTCGCTGGGGATTTATGGAGTCATTTCTTACTCGGTGAGCCAGAGGACGCAGGAGATCGGGATTCGCATGGCGCTGGGGGCGTCGGCGCAGCATGTGAGATTCCGGGTGCTGCGGCAGGCGATGATGCTGGCGCTGACCGGAGTCGTGGTCGGAGCGGTGGGGGCTTGGGTGACGGGAAGGCTGCTGGGGTCGCTGCTCTATGGAGTTTCGGCCGGCGATCCGCTGACGTTTGCGGTGATGGTCGGATTATTAACGATGGTAGCGATGGGCGCGGCGTATTTTCCGGCGAGGAGAGCTTCGATGGTGGATCCGATGGTGGCTTTGCGAACGAGCCAGTAGTCAGAATAGGCTACTGGAAGGACTGGAGGGCCATCGCGGCTACTACCCATAGGAGCCAGGGGATGGCGATGGTGGTCAGGGATTTGGTGAACGATAGTTTCTTGGCGGCCACGGAAAATCCGATTGCCAGGAGAACGAGTGCCCATATGGTGAACAGGTCCAGGGAGCCGGCGAGGCTCATCAGCCACTTGGGATTTTCCAGGCGGTTCATATATGCGGCGGGGCTGAAGGGGCTGACCTGGATGTTGAACTCCTCGGGAGGCTTCAGATAAAGGATCAGGATCATCAGCACGGCTAAGAGTGCGCGCACCACTAGCGCGTAGGCCGTGATCGCGAAGGTCTGGGCGAACTTGAGCTCGGTTCCCAGGAGGCCGTTGAACAGGCCAGTCAGCACGCCGGCGATGATCAGGACGGAAAAGGGCGCGCCGAGAATGGCGCCGATCCATCCTCCGATGGAGGCGATCTTGGTGCCGGTGGCGATCGCTTTTTCGCGCTGATCGGCGGGCAGCTCCGCGGTGCGAGGGTTGTTGGCAATCGTCTGGCGGATGGTCGGCTCCCATCCGATATGAGTGCTGATCGCGTAGACCAGCGCGAGGGCCACCAGGATCGAAACGAGAATCGGAAAAATTCCCCAGCGAGGTTTCTCAGCAACGTCGGCGAAGACTATTCCTGGTTCGTAGAAGACTCCGAGGATGCGGGCGGGCTCATTCATGATCTAGGAATTATGTCAGAGTTCGTGGCTACTTGGAATCGGAGAGAAAGAAATTCCAAGCGTCGCGGACGATTTGATGCAGGTCGCTGCGGTGAGGAGTCCAGTTTAGAGTCTGCTGGAGTTTTTGGGAATTAGCGACTAGGGACGGCGAGTCGCCTTCGCGGCGCGGGGCGATTTTGTAGGGGACTTTACGGCCGCTGATCTGTTCGACGGCGCGCAGCACTTCCATCACGGTGTTTCCGGCGCCGGTTCCTACATTAAATTGTTGCGATTCGCCGCCGGCTAACAGATGATCCAGCGCGGCCAGGTGGGCGGAGGCGAGGTCACCGACGTGGATGTAGTCGCGAACGCAGGTGCCATCGGGAGTGGGATAGTCGTCGCCAAAAAGCTGGAGGGGGTCGCCGGAGATCGCGGCGCGGAATAGAAGTGGGATGAGATGCGTTTCCGGATCGTGCTGTTCGCCGAGATTGGCGTCCGGCTCGGCGCCGCAGGCGTTGAAATAGCGCAGGACGACGCTGCGGAGGCCGCGGTATTTATCGAGATCCGAGATGACGCTCTCAACCATGGCTTTCGACTGCCCGTAGGGACTGACGGGGGCGAAGGGAGAATTCTCCGGGATGGGGCTCAGGGGAGGCTCGCCGTAGACGGCGGCGGTGGAGGAGAAAACGATGCGCTTTACGCCGGCCCGGGCCATCGCTTCGAATAAAGAGAGAGAACCGCCGACGTTGTTCGAGAAGTAGAGCTCGGGCTCGCGAGTGGATTCGCCGACGGCGATGTAGGCGGCGAAATGGACTACGGCGTCGACGCCCTGGAGGAGATTGGTGAGCGCGGCAGTGTCCTGCAAGCGGACTACGTTCAGTATTTCAGGAGGGACGGCGTGGCGATGGCCTCGGGAAAGATCATCGGCGACGAGAACTTCGAAGCCTTGTTTAAGGAGATGGTAAGCGGTGATGGAGCCGATATAGCCGGCGCCGCCGGTGACTAGAATTTTCGGCATTTCAGAAGAGCCGCCTTGAAAGGGCGGCTGCCGGCTGAATAGCCGGCCCCACAAGACCAAGTGATTTTGGTATTTGCCAAGACGGCATTCAGGGCTTTAGGGCCTTTTCGATGGCCGAAATGATTTCCGCGGAATCGGGTTTGACGGGGGATTCGAAGCGGGCAATGATTTTCCCGTTGCGGTCGATCAGGAATTTGGTGAAATTCCACTTGATTTCGCCTCCGGCTGTCTCGGTGAGGAACTGATACAGCGGAGCCTTGTCGGGGCCCTTGACGGAGATCTTTGAGTATATGGGGAATTTGACGTTGTATTTGCGGGAGCAGAAGGTCTTGATTTCCTCGTTGGTGCCGGGCTCCTGGGCGCCGAAATTGTTGGCCGGGAAGCCGGCGATGACGAAGCCCTGGTCCTTATATTTTTCGTAGACTGCTTCCAGGCCTTCGTATTGCGGGGTAAAGCCACAGAAGCTGGCGACGTTGACGATGAGCAGGACTTTGCCCTTGAAGCTCGATAGTGGAAGGGGCTGGCCGTCGATGGAGTTCATAGTGAACTCATAAACGCTCGAAGCGCCGAACAAAGCGGCAGACATAAGACAGGTGGCTCCGATGATTTTCTTCATGACTTTTTACAATTGTACTCGAAACGGAAACGTACTCCCGGGGTTACAATCATTACGTTATGGAACTTACGAAAGTCATCGCCGAACTCCGCGCGGAACGGGCGGCCATCGACGAAGCCCTCGCCGCGCTGGACAGGATTGCGCGGGCGACGACGGGGAAACGAAGAGGGAGGCCACCGGCATGGATGGCGGCCACGGCAGGGGCCATCGCCGCGGCATCGGGTGAGCCGAAAAAGAAACGAAGCCTGAGCCCGGAAGTGAGAAAGAAGATGGCGGAAGCTCAGAAAAAGCGCTGGGCGGCGTACCGGAAGGAACAAGGCTCAGCGGTAAAGTAATCGGCAGATCGAACGGGAGGGCGTGGCTTGATGTCTAGTGTGGGACTGAAATTCGAGGGACATCTGGCCGTTGTGACGCTCGAACGTCCAGAGCGCCGCAACGCACTGTCGCTCGATTTGATGCTGGAACTGGCGGAATGCCTGGACGGCATCGCGCAAAAGTCCGACGTGCGCGCGGTGATTCTTGGGGCGGAGGGGAAAGCATTTTCCTCGGGCCACGACCTGGGCGAAATGACGGGGCGCGGAATCGAGGATTACCGGCGGATTTTCGACGTTTGCACGGAACTGATGACGAAAATCCAGTCCATTCCACAGCCGGTGATCGCCCAAGTGCAGGGAATCGCGACGGCGGCGGGGTGCCAACTGGTCGCCACGTGCGACCTGGCGGTGGCGAGCACGGAGGCGAAGTTCGCGACGCCGGGGGTGAAGATCGGGCTGTTCTGTTCGACACCAATGGTCGCGCTGACCAGGGCGATCGGGCGCAAACGCGCGATGGAGATGCTTTTGACGGGTCGCATGATCGACGCGGCAACGGCAGCGGAGTGGGGGCTTGTCAATCGGGTGACTGCGCCGGAGGAACTGGCGGCGGAGACCAGGAGGCTGGCGTGCCAGATCGCGGAGGCGAGTTCGTTCACTGTCGCGCTGGGGAAGCAGGCGTACTATAAGCAGATCGATCTGGATCAGGCGGGGGCGTACGCGTATACGAAGGAAGTGATGTCCCAGAACGCGATGGCGGAGGATGCGCAGGAGGGGATTTCGGCGTTTCTGGGGAAGAGGAAAGCCTGCTGGAAGAAATAGTTTTTCCGGCAGAAGATGCCGAATCCCCTGGCTTACGCCAGGGGTTATAACCCCGTCCCGTGGGCGGGGCTCGGGAAGCGGTGCGCGGTAACGCAACTCGTCTCCGCGGCTCAGATTACTGCTGCCCGTCTTCGAAATGTTCGTGGATTTCCGCGATCCGTGCCAGCGCGTGGATATTTTCGGCGTCCTGGGCGATCGGCGTTTTGAGCTCGCGCGTTTCGACGGCCAGAAGTTCCACGCCTTGTGTGAGCGCCTCATGGCGTGCAGTGAGACGGTCCAGCCGTTCGTCGGTGGTCATGCCCCGATGATAAGACATTCCCGGTATCCTGGGATTCATGCCTGAATTCAGCCGGCGCGCTCTTCTTGGACTAGCGCCTTCGATCGCGGCGCTGGCTTGCCCCCATCGGCGGGACGGTCTAGTGCTGGAGGCGATCGCGGCGGCGAGAATGCCGCAGAGGGTGGTCGTGAGGGGCGTGGAGCCAGCGGCGTTTTTCGAGTTGCGGGATTACGGGATTTCAGGGCCGCGAATGCTCGAAGCTTGGAATCGCTGCGGAATACGGCCTGTTCTGGAAGAAAACGGCAGGTTCCTGATTCCGTTTGAAACGCTCGCCGCGCGAGAGAGGGCTTGGCGAGAATTGAGTTTCGATACGGAGTGGATCGGGATGGAGAAGAGGGTGGCTTTAAAGGAGCTGACACTTTATCGGCAGCAAACAGCCGGGTTATCAACCCGCCGCCGCCACGGCTAGCCTGCCGGTGTGCCACACAGCGCTTGAAATAGGTGTAGAATCACGCCATACTAACCTTCTTGAAGGCGCGGGATTTATGGGTGCTATCTGCCGAATAGCATAGGAGTTGTTCGCTCTCGGCGGAAACCTGCGGGGTTTGAAACGGCGTCTTTTAAAAGATCGATTTCCGCGAAGGAGAAATATGAGTCAAACGACTCCGACCGTGCCGCAGACCGAACGCACTGTTACTACGCGTCGGTCAAGCAAGGCACGCTGGGTGTGGCTGGCGGTGTTGGTGCTGGTGGCGGCGGCGGTGTATTATTACTGGCCGAAAATCAGGGCGTTCCAGTCCACCACGCCTGCGCCGACCACCGGCAAGGGCAAGAAAGGCGGCGGGATCACGCCTGTGGACGCCGTCAGGGCGCGGAAGGGGAACATCGGCGTTTACTTTACGGGCCTGGGCGCGGTGACGCCGATCTACACGGATCTGGTGAGGAGCCGCGTGGACGGGCAGCTGATGAACGTGCTGTTTAAAGAAGGCCAAATGGTGAAGAAGGGGGATCTGCTGTGCGAGATCGATCCTCGTCCTTACCAGGTGCAACTGGACCAGGCGCAGGGGCAACTGCTGCACGACCAGGCACTGCTGAAGAACGCGCACGTCGATCTGGACCGGTACAAAGTGCTGCTCGATCAGCAGGCGATTCCACAGCAGCAGTACGCCACGCAGGAAGCGCTGGTGACGCAATATGAGGGGACGATTAAAACCGACCAGGCAGCGATCGACAGCGCGAAGTTGAATCTTACCTACGCGCACATTACGGCGTCGATCGACGGACGGGTGGGGCTGAGGCTGGTGGATCCGGGAAATATCGTTCATGCGTCCGATTCCAACGGCCTGGTGGTGATTACGCAAATCGATCCGATCAGCGTCATTTTCACCATCGCCGAGGATCAGCTTCCAATGGTGCTGGAGAAAATGCACGCGGGGGCTCATATGCAAGTGACGGCGTGGGACCGGGAGAACAAGAACAGTCTGGGCCAAGGGACGCTGGAAACGATCGACAATCAGATCGACCCGACGACCGGGACGCTGCGGCTGAGAGCCACCTTCGAGAACAAGGAGGGCAAGCTGTTCCCGAGCCAGTTCGTGAACGCGCGACTGCTGGTGGAGCAGAAGACGGGGGTGGTTCTGCTGCCGAACGAGGCCATCCAGCGGAACACAAATTCCACTTATGTGTGGCTGGTGATGCCGGACAATAGCGTGACGGTGCGAACCATAACCGTGGGTGTTACCGAGGGCGGGCAAACGGAAATCAAGTCCGGGATTAACGCGGGCGACGTTCTCGTCATCAACGGTGTGGACCGCCTACAGGAAAAGAGCAGGGTGAACCCGAGGGTGGCGGGCGAGGCTTCCAAAGGCGGCGACGGGCAACCGACCGGAGGCGATAAAGCGGGCGGAGGGGCGAAGTCCGGCAAGAAAGGTGGGAGAGGGAAACAACAGTGAATCCTTCACGCACGTTCATCCTGAGGCCGGTGGCGACCTCGCTTCTGATGGTAGGGATTCTGCTGGTGGGCGCGGTGGCGTATCGGCAATTGCCTGTGTCGGCGCTGCCGGAAGTGGATTATCCGACGATTCAAATCATCACGTTTTATCCGGGGGCGAGTCCGGACGTGATGGCTTCGTCGGTGACGGCGCCGCTCGAGAGGCAGATGGGGCAGGTGCCGGGGTTGCAGCAGATGACCTCAACCAGCTCCGACGGATGCTCGGTGATCACGCTGGAATTTAATTTAAGCCTGAACATCGACATTGCCGAACAGGAGGTGCAGCAATCGATCAACGCGTCGGGGACATACCTGCCGGCGGATCTGCCGACGCCTCCGATTTATGCGAAGGTGAATCCGGCCGATACGCCGATCCTGACGCTGGCGCTGGCATCGGACGCGATGCCTTTGCGCACAGTGGAGGACCTGGCCGACACGCGCCTGGCTCCGAAGATTTCGCAGCTGCCGGGCGTGGGCCTGGTGAGCATCAGCGGAGGGCAGAAGCCGGCGGTGCGCATCCAGGCGAATCCGACGCAGCTGGCATCGTTCGGGTTGAATCTGGAGGATCTGCGGAATTCCATCACGGCGGCGAACGTGAATCAGGCGAAGGGCAACTTCGACGGTCCGCACCAGGCATACCAGATCGGCGCGAACGACCAGTTGCTGTCGAGCGACGACTACCGCAAGCTGATTGTCGCCTACCGGAACAACGCGCCGGTGCGGCTGAGCGACGTGGCCGACATTACCGACGACATCGAGAATCTGCGGCAGGCGGCGTGGATGAACGATACGCGGGCGGTAATTGTCAACATTCAGCGGCAGCCGGGCGCGAACATCATCTCCGTGGTGGACAGGGTGAAGCTGCTGCTGCCGACGCTGCAAGCGTCGCTGCCGAGGTCGGTGCATATTGATATTCTCACCGATCGCACCAACACCATCCGCGCGTCGGTGGACGATGTGCAGTTCGAATTGATGCTGACCGTCGGGCTGGTGGTGATGGTAATTTTCGTGTTCCTGCGCAACGTGGCGGCGACGGTGATTCCCAGCGTGGCGGTGCCGCTGTCCCTGGTGGGGACGTTCGGGGTGATGTACCTGCTGGGGTACAGCCTGAACAATCTGTCGCTGATGGCGCTGACGATTTCGACCGGCTTCGTGGTGGACGACGCAATCGTGATGATCGAGAACATCTCGCGCTATATCGAGGAGGGCGAGAAGCCTCTGGAAGCCGCGCTGAAGGGGTCCGAGCAAATCGGGTTCACTATTGTTTCGCTGACGGTGTCGTTGATCGCAGTGCTGATTCCGCTGCTGTTCATGGGCGACATCGTGGGCCGGCTGTTCCGCGAGTTCGCGGTGACGCTGGCGGTGACCATTCTGGTTTCGGCGGTGGTGTCGCTGACCTTGACGCCGATGATGTGCGCGAAGATTCTGAAGCACAAGCCGGACGCGCAGCAAGGACGGTTCTTCCGGGCGTCGGAGCGAGGGTTCGAGGCGATTATCTCGCTGTACGGCAAGACGCTGACCTGGGTGCTGCGGCATCAGACGATGACGCTGTTCGTAGCTGTGGCGACGCTGGCGGCGACGGTGATTCTGTTCATCCGGATTCCGAAGGGATTTTTCCCGATTCAGGATACGGGCGTGATTCAAGGCGTTTCGGAAGCGGAGCAGACCATTTCCTTTCCGGCGATGTCCGAACGGCAGGAGGCGCTGGCGAAGGTGATTTTGAAGGATCCGGCGGTGGAAAGCCTGTCCTCGTTCATCGGGATCGACGGGACCAACACGACGCTGAATACGGGGCGCATCCAGATCAACCTGAAGGAACTGGACAAGCGGAAAATCAGCGCCAGCGACGTGATCCGCCGTTTGCAGCCGCAGCTGGCGCAGATTCGCGGCATCATGCTGTACATGCAGCCAGTGCAGGATCTGACGGTGGAGGATCGCGTGAGCCGGACGCAGTTCCAGTACACGATGGAGGATCCGAACGCGGACGAGCTGAACTCCTTCGTGCCGCAGATGGTGGAAAAACTGCAAGCGCTGCCGGAGCTGCGCGATGTGGCCACGGACCAGCAGGTGGGGGGATTGCGGGCCAGGCTGGTGTTCGACCGCGATACTGCGTCCAGGCTCGGCATTACTCCGACGACGATCGACAACACGCTGTACGACGCCTACGGGCAGAGGCAGGTGTCCACCATGTTCACGCAGTTGAATCAGTATCACGTGGTGCTGGAAGTGAAGCCGGGCTTTATGAAGGAGCCCAAGGATCTGCGCGATCTGTTCATTCGTTCCTCGGCCGGATCGTCGATGGGATCTTCGGGAGTGGTGTCGGGAGGGTCGACTCTCCAGGCGGGTTTCGGGCCGTCGAGCGCTTCGGTGGCGGCGGCGACGGCCGGGCAGACCATCGGCGTCTCGACCACCGCGGGAGGATCGAGTTCCGCGTCGAGCGCGGCTCCGTCCTCGCTGGTGTTCTATGCCAACGGGAACCAGGTGCCGCTGAGCGCGTTCACGCACATGGAGATGACGTCGGCTCCGATCACGGTGAACCATCAGGGGCAGTTCCCTGTGGTAACGCTGTCCTTCAACCTGGCAGCCGATGCTTCGCTGGGCGACGCGGTGAACGACGTCAACATGGTGAAGGAAGAGCTGAACATGCCGGCCAGCATTCAGACGGCATTTCAAGGAACGGCGGCGGCGTTCATCAATTCGCTGGCGAATGAATGGGTTCTCATTCTGGCAGCGTTGATTACCGTATACATTGTTCTGGGCGTGCTGTATGAAAGCTACATTCATCCGATCACGATTCTGTCGACGCTGCCTTCGGCGGGCGTGGGCGCGCTGCTGGCCCTGTACATCTGCGGGCAGGACTTCAGCGTGATTGCGCTGATCGGCATCATTCTGCTGATCGGCATTGTGAAGAAGAACGGCATCATGATGATCGATTTCGCGCTGGATGCCGAAAGGCACCAGGGCATGCCTCCGGAAGAGGCCATTTATCAGGCGTGCCTGCTGCGGTTCCGGCCCATCATGATGACCACCATGGCGGCGCTGCTGGGCGGCCTCCCGCTGGCGCTGGGGACGGGCGTGGGATCGGAGCTGCGCAAGCCGCTGGGAATCACGATGGTGGGCGGATTGATTTTCAGCCAGATGCTGACGCTGTATACGACGCCGGTGATCTATCTGTGGTTCGACCGGCTGGCGCGGCGTTTCCGCGGATCGAGCGAAGAAGAACATGTAATCGGCCACGGGCCGGCGCCTCAGCCTGCGACCGGAGATTAAGCGATGAATATCTCCAAACCGTTCATCGAGAGGCCGGTGGCCACCACCCTGCTGACCGTTGCGGTGGCGCTCGCCGGGGCGGTGGGGTACAGCGTCCTTCCGGTTTCGCCCTTGCCGCAGGTGGATTTCCCGACGATTAATGTGAACGCGAGTCTGCCCGGCGCGAGTCCGGAGACCATGGCGTCCGCAGTGGCGACGCCTCTGGAGCGCCAGTTCGGCCGCATCGCGGCGGTCACCGAAATGACCTCGACGAGTACTCTGGGCGGATGTTCCATCACGCTGCAATTCGACCTGAACCGCGACATCAATGCCGCGGCGCGCGACGTGCAGGCCGGCATCGCCGCGGCGCGAGGCTATCTGCCCGCCAACCTGCCCAGCAATCCCAACTATCGCAAGTCGAATCCAGCGGACGCTCCGATTTTTCAGATCGCGCTGACGTCGAATGTGCTGAGCAGGGGACAGATGTACGACGCGGCGTCGACCATCATGGCCCAGAAGATCGCGCAGATCAAAGGCGTGGGGCAGGTCTTCACCTTCGGCAGCTCCCTGCCCAGCGTTCGCGTCGAGCTGAATCCGATGACGCTGAACAAATACGGGATCGGCTTGGAGGATGTGCGCAGCACCTTGAACACCGCCAACGCGAACGTCCCGAAGGGACATTTTTCCGACGGCATACGGGTGTGGGAAATCGGCTCCAGCGATCAGATCTTCAAGGCGAAAGACTACCGGCCGCTGATTGTGGCCTATCGCAACGGCTCCGCCGTGCGGGTTTCGGATATCGGCGAGGTGAACGATTCGGTGGAGGATCTGCGGAACGCGGGCTATGCGAACGGCAAGCCTTCGGTGGTGGTCACGGTCAACCGGCAACCGGGCGCGAATATCATCGACACGGTGGATCACATTCGGGCGACGCTCCCGCTACTGAAGGCCGCGATTCCGCAAACCATCGATCTGACGGTGACCCAGGACCAGACGCAAACCATCCGGGCATCGGTTCACGATGTGGAGGTCACCCTGGCCATCTCTATCGCGCTGGTGATTCTTGTGGTTTTCGTTTTCCTGAGAAACGTGCGTACCACGTTGATTCCCAGCGTGGCGGTTCCCGTCTCCCTGATCGGCACCTTCGGCGTAATGTACCTGTGCGGGTACAGCATCGACAATCTGTCGCTGATGGCGCTGACCATTTCCACCGGATTCGTGGTGGATGATGCGATCGTGGTGATCGAGAATATCACCCGTTACCTGGAAATGGGCATGAAGCCGTTCGCTGCCGCTTTGAAAGGAGCCGAGGAGATCGGCTTCACGGTGCTGACCATCAGTGTTTCGCTGGTTGCCGTGTTTATTCCGTTGCTATTGATGGGCGGCATCGTCGGCCGGCTGTTCCGCGAATTCTCCGTCGTGCTGTCGGTGGCCATTGGAGTTTCGATGGTGGTTTCGCTGACCACGACGCCGATGATGTGCGCGCATTTGTTGCAGGAACACGTGGAGCACGGCTGGGCGTACCGGACCAGTGAACGCTTCTTCAATTGGATCATCGACACGTACGGGCGAACGCTGACGCGTGTGCTTCGCCATCCCACGATCACACTGCTGGTGCTGGCGGCGACCATCGGGTTGAACGTCTACCTGTTCGTGAAGGTGCCCAAAGGTTTCTTCCCGCAGCAGGACAACGGACGCATGCAGGGGACCATTTTGGGAGACCAGGACACGTCGTTCCAGGCGATGGACGGAATCGTGCTCCAAATGGTGAAAATCGTGCAGGCCGATCCCGCCATCGCCACAATGTCAGCATCGACGGGAGGAGGAGGAGGAGGGGGAGGCGGCACCATCAATCAGGGGCGCGTGAACATTCAGTTGAGGCCCCTGGCGGAGAGAAAAGTATCGGTATACGAGGTGATCGACAGGCTGCGTCCGCAGCTGGCCAGGGTGCGCGGCGCCACCTTGATTCTGCAAGCCGCGCAGGATGTGCGCGTGGGTGGACGCTCGAGCGCGGCGCTCTATCAATTCACGATGCGCGGCGACAATCTGCAGGATTTAACCACCTACGGGCGGCCGATGCTGGAGGCTTTGCGGAAAGTGCCCATCATCGCCGACGTCAATAGCGATCAGCAGAACAACGGCCTGCAATCGGTGGTGACCTACGACCGCGATTCTGCGGCGCGGTTCAGCATTTCGCCGCAGCTGATCGACAACGTACTGTACGACGCCTTCGGGCAAAGGCAGGTGTCGACCATGTACACGTCGCTGAACCAGTATCACGTGATCATGGAGGCTGCGCCGCGCTTCTGGCAGGATCCGGAATTCCTGAAACAGATTTATGTTCGCGCACCGGGCGGGCAGCAGGTTCCTTTGAATGCGATCACGCGCTTCGGACCGTCCACCGCGCCGCTGTCGGTGCCGCACCAGGGTCTGTTCCCGGCGGTGACGATCTCGTTCAACCTGGTGTCCGGGGTCGCGCTGGGCGATGCCTACGAAGCGGTCACGGAAGCGGCCGCTAAAGTGGGTCTGGCGCCCAGCATTCACACCGGATTTGCGGGAACGGCGAAAGCGTATGACGATTCGCTGGGCAGCGAGCCGTTCCTGATCGCGGCGGCGCTGGCTACGGTGTACATCGTGCTGGGCGTTCTGTATGAGAGTTATATTCATCCCATCACGATTTTGTCGACGCTGCCGTCGGCCGGAGTGGGCGCGCTGCTGGCGCTGTTTTTGTTCAAGACGGACCTGAGCCTGATCGCGATGATCGGGATCATCCTGCTGATCGGCATCGTGAAGAAGAACGCGATCATGATGATCGACTTTGCGCTGGCGGCGGAACGCGGGGAAGGCATGAGCCCGCGCGACGCGATTTACAAAGCCTGCCTGCTGCGCTTCCGTCCGATTCTGATGACCACCATGTCGGCGATGCTGGGCGCGGTGCCTCTGGCATCGGGCGTGGGCGTGGGCGCGGAGCTGCGGAGGCCGCTGGGAATCACCATTATCGGCGGGCTGATCGTCAGCCAGTTGCTGACTCTTTATACGACGCCGGTGGTTTATCTGGCGCTGGATAATTTGCGGTTGCGGTGGGAGGGGCGGAAGCACTAGTGGTGTGCGTCGTTAATCTCAAACTGTACGATCGGGACGGGGCAAATAGGGTACAGGCACGAAGTTTCGCAAAAGCGGCGAAATTCGAGCCAGTCCCCGATTTGCGCACCCGTAAGTTAATGGGCAGGATTTGAGACCACTAGCCGTTTCGAGGTTATTGCGCCGGGAAGGTTTTTAGAGCGAACGCCGGGTCCAGCAGATGATGGCCGATATCGTCCACTCCGAACACGGTGGATGCGTTCGATAGGGCGACGACACCGAGGTTCGCTGCCGGATCGTAGCCCATGAACGTCCGGTAGCCTCCGGTTCCTCCGTTGTGCCAATAGATGGTTTTTCCATTCGCGGTGAAGATGTGCCAGGCGTAAGCAATTTCCAGATTGGGCGCTCCGGTGGGCCTGCGAACGGACACCTCGGCGGCCATGGCTTTTGCCAAAGGCGTCTTGATCAGGTTGAGATTGGCGGCGAGAAACGTCAGCATGTCGCTGGCGGTGGAGCGCAGGGCTCCGGCACCGGCCAGAGTGGGAAGGTCCCAGTTGGGGACGGGGTTCATGACCGCGTTGTGCCCGGTGGCGAGACGAGCCTTCATGGCGGGGGAAAGCGTGACGGCGGTGTCTTTCATCTCCAGGGGTTTTAAAATGCGGGCGGCGACCATGGCTTCGTAGTCCGTGCCAGCGCGGCGAGCGAGGGCGTGTCCCAGAAGGCCGACGGCGAGATTGGAGTATTCGTATTTTTCGCCGATGTCGCGGGTGAGCGTGTAGCCGGAGATGAACTGGTAAAGTTGCGGGACGCTGTAGTCGGCGTACGGATTCCCGAAGTCAGCCGGGTGGAAATTATCGGGCATTCGCGGCAGGCCGGAGGTTTGCGTGGAAAGATCGCGCAGGGTGATTTTCCTGCCGCCGCGCTCGGGAACATGAACGTCGGGAGGCAGGAATTTTGCGACCGGATCGTCCAGAGAGACTTCGCCCTTTTCGACCATATCCATCAGGACCAGCGACGTGAAGACTTTGGTCATCGACCCGATTTCGAAAACGGTATCTCCATTCAAGGGCCGCTGATCCTCCTTCGCCAGATGTCCGTAGGCGACAACGCGACGGCCCTTGGGAGAGACGATCCCGACGACGATGCCAACGCTCTGCTTCGCGGTATCGATGCGCTCGGCCAGCATCTTGCGGACTTCGGCATCAGAGGGTACCTGGGCGAACAGCGGAAGCGTCAGGATGCTGAAGAGGATCGACGGCTTGATCATAAGCTTGATCATAAACCGCCTATTGAGGTGGCTGGGAGAAGCGCGGGTCGTGCAGTACAGCCTCGTCGGTGAGCGTGCGGAGGAATTCGATAATGTCGGCGCGGTCCTGATCGGTCATCGTGCCGTGGTGGGTGACCGCTTGTTCCAAGGTCGCGACCGAGCCGTCGTGCATGTAGGGCGCGGTGATGGCGATGTTGCGCAGGGTGGGGGCTTTAAACTCTCCTTCGTTCTCCGGACGGCCGGTGAAATTCACGCCGCCGTGGCAGCGGAAGCAGGAGAATCCGGTGCTGAAGAACAGAACCTCGCCATGCCTGGCAGCGGCGGAGATGGCGGTGTCGTCGCGGTCGAAGTGATAACGGTCGTAAGGAGAACGGGCGGAGACGAGGGAGCGTTCGAAACAGGCGAGGGCCTTGATGACGTTGTCCAGAGTGATCGGGTCCGGGCCAAAAAGTCTTTTATAGGTCGGGTCCGCGCGGGCGATGGCCAGGAATTTTTCGCCTCCTTCGTCCATGCCGAGCTCGACGGGATGTCGGCCGAACATCGGGACTCGCGCCTGTTCTTCGAGCGTATGAAGACCCTGGTCGATCCAGGTGAATGTGGGCGCGTAGGCGACGTTGACCAGGCTCATGCTGCCGCGGGCGTGTTTATCGCCTGTGGACCCTTCGCCGCGCGGCTTACCGTCGGTGAAGGCGAGTTTCTGAATGTGGCAGGACGCGCAGGACTGCGTACCGTTCGAGGACATACGCTGGTCATAAAAGAGCCGGCGGCCCAGTTCGACCTTGGCCTCTGTCATGGGATTGTCGATGGGGACGCGAGGTTTGGGGAATCCTGTGGGAAGGTCCCATTTATAGGGGGTTTGGGCATTGGCAGCGACGGCCAGCAGAAGGCAAAGCATCCCCTCCATTACTGTCGGGGTTCCATATAGGACGTAGAACCCCGACAGTGATGGAGGGGATTTGCTACGCGACAAGGACTTCTCCGGTGTGCACTGTGTCGTAGCCGGCGAGGATTTCCAGCTTGCGGCGCAGCGCGGAGCGGTTCAGCGCGTCGAGCAGCGTTTCTATGGCGGGGAGTTTTGCGAACTGGCGGCGGATCACCAGGTCGTATCGCTCGGTGGCGAGGGGGATGAAGTGGAGGCCGAACGCTCGGGCGGCGGAACGGGTGGCGATGCAGCAGTCGGCTTCGCCCTCGGCCACGGCTTGCGCGGCGGGCATGTGACCTGTGGCGATCCGGTCGTAGCCGTGGACGCGGTCCACGGGGATGCCGGCGGCGCGCAGGTGCTGGTCCAGAACCTCGCGGCTGCCCGCGCCTTTTTCGCGGTTCATGAAGCGGGTACCTTTTTTTGCCAGGTCCTCGACGGCGCGGATGGGGCTGCCGGCGCGCGTGACGAGCCCTTGTTCCCAGATGGCGAACGTCACCACTTTTACCGATCCCGGCGGAAAAAGATTCTTCACGATAGGCAGGTTGTAGTCGCCGGTCGCGGCATCGCGCAGGTGCGTTCCGGCAACATGCACCTTGCCCTGCTTCAGCCATTCGAGCGCCCGGCGGCTGGTGGACGGCGCAACGACGATATCGAGATCGCGGGCCAAAATCGAGATCCCCGGGTCGCAACCGGCGATCAGCAGGCGCTTGGGGTCTTCCAGTTCGTCCTCGAAGGTTTGCGCTCTCTTGCCGTCGAGCGCGATGGCGTCGGCCGCGGGGAGCATGAGGCGTTCGACCGAAGAGACTCCCATCATCCGGTTGCCGACTCTGCAAAGCTGCACCGGCTGGCCGCTGCTGGCGGGCGTGAGAAAATCGACGGCAACCGGCTTTGACGGCGCGGTGGATTCGACTTCGAGGCGGAACAGTTCCTCGACGCTGACTTCCAGAATCTTTGCGAGCTGAAGCGCAACCGTAGTGTTCGGGACATAATCGCCCGCTTCGATCGCGTAAATCGTTTGCCGGGTGACGCCGGAAAGCTTGGCCAGCGCGGAGGCCGACATTCCGCGGCGCTCGCGGATTTCCTTGAGATGGGTGCGGGTGTCCATTTATTTCCTGAGGCGGACCACGCTGATTTTTTCGAGCATCCGGATGGATCGCGCGCCCTTTTTATCGCCTGGTACAACCAGGCGGAAGGGGCCTTGATATTCGAACAAAGGCTTTCCATTGACCGTGTCGGCGACGATGATTTTGTTGGCGCCGAAGCTGGGATCGATCTCGGCAAGGCCGTAAAGCACCTGGTAGCCGTCGCGCGCTTCGGCCAGAATGTAGCTGGCCAGCGCCTTGCCCATGAGCTGTTTATCGAGCGGCGCGCCGGCCTGCTTCAGGATGTCGTACAGCAGCACACCTTCATATTTGCTCTCGACGCCGTCCTCGCCTTCGGCTTTTACGGTGACCGAGGTGCGGGGCATTTTGGCAAGGTCGGCTTTGGTCAGAGTGAGGGGCGTGGCCACATCGCCCGCGATATTCAGGTTCTGGGCGCGGAGAACGGCGACGAACGCCAGGGCCAGTGCGTGCTTCATAGCACACATTGTAATTTAAAACAGACAGAGGCGTTAGAGAGTTGTGTAGGGCGGCCAATTTTGGCTGCAGCCGCTTTTCGAGGCGGCTCTTGTGACAAACGACGAGCCTGCTAAAAGCAGGCTGCAGCCAAAATTGGCCGCCCTACAAGGCCACGTTGTTTGGGAAAACGCGTCAGGGTTCCATCTCGCGGCGGAAGAATTCGAGGCTTGCCGCTCCGTCGGTATCGATGGAGCCCCGGCCCTCGATGGAGAGACGCTGTTGGTAATGAATCTGCTTCAGGAGCGCGAAGAAGCGGGCGTATTCGGGATCCTCGTCAGGATTTTTCGGCCATTTCCGGCCGTCGGGGTTGGCGAAATGAAGATGCACGATCTCGGCGGCGGCTTCGACCAGGATTTCCGAGTCTTCCTTCTCGGACCGCATATGGTAGTAGTCGATCATCGTTTTCACGTTGGGATGATTCACTTCGTGGACCAGGCGCAGAGCTTCCGCTCCGGTGTTGATGATGTTGCTGTCTGGGTGGCGGAGAGGCTCAATGGCGAGGACGATTTCTCGCGATCGCGCCAGGTCGCCGGCGTAGTGAAGAAATTCCTTGATCTGGCTCCAGGCGGTATCGCGGGAGTAGCCTGCGGGCACGTTGCGGGAGCCGGCGCTGCCCCAGACCACGATCTTCGCTCCCAGTTCGCGACAACGATCCAGCATCCTGTCCATGTAGGCTTTGAGAGCCTTGGGGTCGACTTCGCTTCCCACGACTTTGAGAGTTCGAATAAAGTTGTTGCAGCATTCGCAGCGGATGCGGGAGGACTGCACCTGCTTGCGGATCTCGGCAAAAGCTTCGTCGCTCAGCACGGAGAGTAACGCCACGTTGGGCTCGAAGTAATCGAAGCCAATGGCTTCAGCTTTGGCGAAATTTTCCATGCCGCCGCTGAGGCCGATGGCGACGCCGTCGATTTTAGCGAGGGCTGGAACGGCGGCCAGAGCGAGCAGAAATTTGCGTCGATTGCAGAGCATTGGTTACGGAGTCTCATCTGTCCGCATGCTGACGCATGACGGTTCAACCGAACCGCGACCGTCAGGGAGCGGATAGGTGTCGAGCATGACTACAGCGCCGGTTTGCTCGCCGCCAGGCGGGATTCGGCGGCGCGGAGCCAGGAAATCGTTTCGTCGATGGAGTGTGCGCTGAGCTGAGCCACTGTCTCCACAGTTAGCGTTTTTGCTGCGCTCTGATTAATCGCGGGCTGGGAGTTTTGCGTGCTTCTGGTGAGTGCAGGCAAGGCTTCGGCCTGCTGCTTCAGGTCGGCTGCGGCTGCGGACGCGGCGGACGCCTTTGCTTTTTCCAATTTAGCGATCAGCTCCCGGACCGTGGCGAGCATCGCTCGGCGGCGCTCCACCAGTTGAGTCACTTTCTCGGAAATGCCCGCTGTGGTCCCGTCGGCGTAGATGGCCGCGGTCAGGTGCACGTAATCGGGCACGGCGCCCACGGTCATATTGGAGATCGGGATGCGCTTTTCCGCGCCGGGCGCGACCGGTTCGGTTAATAGATCGTCCTCCCAGAGTTGAAAGTAGCTGCCGGGATAACGGACCAGTTCCACCAGAAAAGCAGTAAGCGGCGGCTGCGTCGCTGCATCTTTCACAAACAAAATCGAAGACTGGAGGGCGGGCTCCACGCGCAGGGCGGGCAGAGGAGTCTCGGCAAACAGAGCCGAACAGGCGAACAACAGGGGAATCGAGAACTTGGTCATGTCAGAATCAGTATTCTCCGGGCGGTAGCGTTTGTCAAATGCGATATATTACTTGCCATGCGCACCACACTCGTCTTTTGTCTTGCCGCGGCAGCAAGCCTGACCGCGCAGGTCCGGTTCAAGCCGGACGTGATGGCCGTCACCATCGACGGCAAGCCTTTTACCATGTTTCATTACGGGTCCGATGCCGGGAAGCCGTATCTGGCGCCGATTTTCTCCGCTTCGGGCAAGAACATCACGCGGCGTTTTCCGATGGAAGATGTCGCCGGGGAGAGCAAAGATCACTTGCATCATCGCGGGCTGTGGTTCTCCTGCGACGAAGTGAACGGCGTCATGTTCTGGACCAATGAGCTATCGTACACGCGCAAGGACATGGGTCGCATTACGGTGCGGGAGAGCAAATGGAAGGACGGCGCGCAGGGCACATTGAATGCGATCAGCGACTGGAAGGCTCCGGACGGGCACGTGATGATGGTGGAGAATCGCGATATGACGTTTTCGGGCGATTCGAAGACCCGCACGCTCGATTTTCGGATGACGTTGACGGCGCAGGAAGACATCACGTTCGGCGATACGCACGAAGGTTTTTTCGCGATGCGGCTGGCGGACAAGTTTAAGGAGGTGCAAGGCGGCAAGAGCGTCGACGCGGAAGGCCTGGTGAATATGCAGCAGATCTGGGGAAAGAAGTCGCCTTGGGTGGACTATACGACCGAGCTCGATGGGGAACGGTTAGGGGTCGCGATTATGGATCATCCTGATAACCCGCGGCACCCGACGCACTGGCACGCTCGGGATTACGGGCTGGTGGCGGCGGATCCGTTTGGAGCGCAGAAGGCGTTCGATACGGATGAGAAAGAACCTCTGTTTAAGATCGCGAAGGGGAAGAGCGTCACGCTGCGGTTCCGTGTGGTGATTCATCCGGGGGATGCGCAGTCGGGGCATGTGGCGGAGATGTATAAGGAGTACGAGAAGTCGAAGTAGTTATTGGCTGAGGTCGTGGCAGGCGGTGCAGGTGACCGCCGCTTTATTTGTTTTGTGGCAGTCGACGCAGGCTTTCATTTTCATGGCTAGAGGATGCTCGCCGTGGCAGGTTAAGCATGCGGTTTTGTGGCGGGCGTGACTGAAGACGACGAAGTCGGGGAGAACGTAGACCGGTTTTTCGGGTGTGATTTTTGCGGGCAGATCCATCGTGGCGTGGCAGACGTGGCATTTTTGGGCTTCGGGAAATCCGGCGCGCTCAGCAGTTTCAGCGGTTGCGTGGCAGGAGACGCACTTCAGTTTCAGGGGCGCGTGGCCTGGGTGGCTGAACTGTATTACGGTAGCGAGAAAGCTACCAGCGAATCGGAAAAACTGGGGTCGTATTTGTTGCCTCCTCCGGCGGCGATGACCACGAATTGCTTGCCGGATTTTCCCATAAATGTCATCGGATTGGCGAAGGCGCTGGCGGGGAGGCGGGTTTCCCACAGGAGCTTGCCGGTGGCTTTGTCGAAGGCGCGGAAGCGTTGGTCGTTGGTGGCGCCGATGAAGAGGAGCCCTCCGGCGGTGACGATCGATCCGCCGATATTGGCTGTTCCGGTGGGGGGAATGCCTTTGGCGGTGAGGGCATCTATGACGCCCAGTACGCTGCGCCAGCGGAAGACGCCGTTATCGAGATCGATGGCGGTTAACGATCCCCACGGAGGCACCTGGCACGGAATCAAGTTCGGGTCCCAGAAGCGCGAATCGGGCGAGCCGGAGCCCTGCGGGCGATAGGGAATCTGCGATCCTTCGGGGCGCTTCACCATGTGACGGAGCATGCCTACATCCTGCGAGTTCACATATAGAGTGTGGGTTTCGGGATCGTATGACGCGCCGCCCCAGTTGGTGCCGCCATTGGTGCCGGGGAATAAAACTGTCGGCTTGAAACCGATGGGAGTGAAGGGCTCGGCGAAGACTGCGCCTTCGACCAGCTTTTCGCAATATGCGTGAGATTCGGGAGTGACGTTGGCCAACTCGTCGGGACGCATGCGGCGGCGGGCGAACGGCGGCGGCGCGACGGGGACGGGCTGCGTCGGCCAGGCTTGCTCGCCGGGAATTTCGCTGGGAGGGACCGGCTTTTCTTCGATGTCGTAGAGAGGTTTTCCAGTCACGCGGTCGAATATGAAGGTCTGGCCGGTTTTGGTGATCTGTGCGATGGCGGGAATGTTGCGCACAGTGACCAGGTTGGGCTGCGCGGGGAGATCGTAATCCCAGAGGTCGTGATGAACGGTCTGGAAATGCCAAAGGCGCTTTCCCGTCGCGGCGTCGAGGGCGACCAGCGAATCTCCGAACAGGCCCGCGCCTTTGCGGTCGCCTCCGTAAAAATCCGTGGCGGGCGAAGTGAGCGGAAGATAGACGATGCCTCGTTCGACGTCGATGCTTAGGAGGGACCAGGGATTGACGGCGGCGCGGTCTTTCCAGGAATCACCTTCCCAAGTCTCGTTGCCGTACTCGCCTTTTTGGGCCACGGTGTGGAAGATCCACACCTGTTTGCCGGTTTGCGTATCGAAGGCGCGGACGTCGCCGAAGGGGCCTTGCGGTTCGCCGTCGGCGGTGAGGTTGCCGCAGATGACCAGGTTTTTATAGATCGCGGGAGGCGAGGTCATGCCGTAGCCTCGGCCGGGGAATTTATCGGCGGAGCCCTTGCGCAGGTCGAGCCAGCCGGCGTTGCCGAAGCTATCGTCCTGCTTGCCGGTGACGGCGTCGATCGAAAAGAGGCGGCCGTCGAGGGTGCCCAGAAAGACGCGTTTCTTTTTTCCGTCGGTCCAATACGCGGCGCCGCGATTGATGAAGAGGTTGTACGGTTTTTCGCGGTCGAGCTTGGGGTCGAAGGACCATAGTTCCTTGCCGGTTTCGGGGTCGAGCGCAATCAGGCGGCTGAAGGGGGTGGTCACATACATTACGCCGTCGACGACTAACGGAGTGGCTTCAAAGGCACTGCGGGAGGTCAACACCTTGCCGTCGCTCACGTCGCCGGTGTGGTAGGTCCAGGCTACTTTGAGTTTCGTGACGTTGGTGCGGTTGATGGATTTTAGGGGAGAGTAGCGGGAGCCCCCGGGGTCGCCGGAGGTGACGGGCCATTGTTGGGCGGAGCAGGTCAGGGCGAGTAAGAAAAGCGCGAATCGACAGAGGAGAAACCCGGCCATGTCAGAAGTTCAGCTTCATGGCGAACTGCAAAATCCGGGGGTCGCCCGACGCGGTGATTCTTCCGAACGTCGCGGACGTGATGGTCGCGGTTGGATTGCTGAAATTCGTGTGATTGATAGCGTTGAAGGCCTCGAATCGGGTCTCCAGGTGCAGGCGTTCGGTTAAGCGGAATAATCGGACTAGCGCGATGTTCACGGTGATGACTCCGGGTCCTCGCAACAGGTCCCGGCCGAGGGTGCCGAAGGTTCCGGTGGGATTTTTCACGAACGCGGCTGGGTTCAGCAACTGAAGTCCAGGTCCCCAGTTTGCGTTATACGGGTCCACGCCGGAGACGGGATTGACGCGGTCCAGATTTTCGCCGCTGAGCGAGTTGTCGGCGCCGGAGAGGATGTTCAAGGGTCCACCGGTTTGCACGCGGAGCGACGGAGAGATCTGCCAGTTACCCAGAATATGGTCCTTCCAGCTGCTCCCCTTAAAGGGGCTCTCGGCGACCATGGTGACGTTGGTGAGCTGGCGATAATCGAAGTTGCAACTGCCGTAATCGGCATCGCGATTGGTGGGGTTCTGATAGTAGGCGCCGCTGATGTCGCCGGCGAAATCGCCGTCGCTATTGCAATGGCTCCAGGTGTAGTTGCCGAGCAGCGTGAAGTGATGGCTGAAGCGGTGCTGCACGGACGCGAGCAGGCCGTTGTAGTTGGAATTGCCTCCGTCGTCGGTTTGATAGACGGTTCCGTAATATTGGCCCGCGGTGGGGTTCAGTTCATAAAGGACGCGGCGCTGGGTGGTGTTCGCCGTCGACGCTCCGGGGCCGTAGATGGAGTAGTTGAGATCCTGCGCCAGCCAGAGATGGGTGGTCTTGTTGCCGATGTAGGAAACGGTGGCCAGCCAGTTGCCGGCGAACTGGCGCTGATAGCTGAGGTTCCATTGCGACATGTACATCGTATGGAGATGCTGGGGCAGGACGACATACGCGGCGTTCAGCGGGAAGGGAACGTTCGACGGGGCGGGCGACGGAATGGGGAACGGGCTGCCGCCCGGGTAGCCTAGCCAGGGATTATTGAACGGGCCGGGGTTGGCCACCGTGGTGTCGTCAACGAACGGAGGGTTAGTCATCACGCGCTCCGAGTAATAAACCTGGCCCGTATCGTAGAGCAAAGCTCCGCCGACGCGGATGGTCTGTTTGCCGTCACCGCGTGGATTCCAGACCATGCCGAAGCGGGGCGCGAAGTTGGTCCATTTATTGTTAGTGAAAGCCTTGTTGACGCCCGGGTCGCCGTAGTAGAGCGAGCCGACAGGGGCAGTGGAAAATACTTTGCTCTGCTGGCCGCTCAAGAAACCGGCCATGCTAAAGGTGCTGCCACGGCCGTAGATATCCTGGGGAAATAACATAGGCTCCCAGCGCAGGCCGGCGTTCAGAGTGATGTGTGAGTTCAAACGCCAAGTGTCCTGGACATAGAGGCCAGGAATGGTTTCGCGAAGGGCCTGCAATTGCGGACGGCTGAAGATGAAGCCGGATGCGCCGAGGATGCCCAACTGGAAATCGGCCATGGCGTCGCCGGTGGAGGCCACGCCGGTGCCGCTGAAGGTATAGCCACCGTCGGCGTTGTGATAGGACTTCAAATTATTTTGCGTCCGCACCATGTCGATACCGAACGCGATCTGGTGTTTGCCGCGGACCAGGTCGACGTCGTCGGCAAACTGGTAGGTGTTCACGTTAAAGAATCCGGGGCCGCAGGTGCCGCAGCCGACGGTGAAATATCCAGTGTCGGTGACAGCCAAAAAGTTCGTCGGGTTGTAGGGATTGACGTTGATGCCCAGATCCGTCGGGCCTATGTCCGATGCGTTGGGACCGCGATTGTCGCGGCGGCGGCTGAAGCCGGCGTGGAAGGAGTTCACAGTGGTGGGCGTGAAGGTGTAGATATCGCCGAGAGTGATGGTTTGCGCGCGCTCGGCGTTGCCGGGGCTGGAGGTGACCAGAATGTTGGTCGAGCTCCAGTTCGGAGGAAGAACATAATCGGCATCGAAATAGCGGGCGAAAAACGCCTGCTTGGTGCTGATGGCGTAATCGATGCGGCCGATGTACTGATATTCGTTGCTGTTGGCTTTGATGCCGTAGGTCACTTTGCCGCAGGCGTTCTGAACGAGGCTCGTCGGAAGATAGCCGACCAGTTTCAGCGACGCGGGATTGAAGCGGCTAACGGGGATTTGATCGTTCGGGAAAGGCGCGCCACCGTTGGCGGGATCGGTCAACTGCTTGGCTTTGCCGCTCGAAATGCAACTGGAGCCGTCAAAGGCGCTGAAGTCTCCGTTGAGAGTTGCGGGGGTAGGAACGTAGCTGATGGTTTGCGGTGGGTTCTGACGATTGAAGGTGCCCTGAAATCCGCCGAAGAAGAACAGCTTGTCCTTGATGATTTTTCCGCCGGCGGTTCCGCCGAACTGGTTGCGCTTCAAACTGTCGTGCGTGGCGGCGAAGAAGTTGCGGGCGTTCAGATCGCCGTTGCGGAGGAACTCGAACAGATTGCCGTGAATGTCGTTGGTGCCGGATTTGGTAACGACGTTGACCACGCCTCCAGGATGCATGCCGTTGCGGGCAGGCAGTGTGCTGGTTTCGACGCTGAACTCCTGCAAGGCGTCGGGGAAGGGGAAGGGCAGATTGATATTCGAGAACGTGTCGACGTATTCGGCGCCGTCCAGCATGTAATTGGTGCCGCTGGATTGTCCACCTGCGACCGAGATCGTCACGGAACTATAAAAGCTCTTGCTGCCGGTCTGGTCGCCTCCGGGAGCGGTGACGGCGCCGCCGACCAGCAGGATCAGATCGGTTGCCTGGCGGCCGTTGAGCGGAAGATCGAGGACGCGGGAGCCGTCCATGACACTGGAGATGGTGTTGTCGCGCGTTTCGACCATGCCGACATTGCCGGTGACTTCCACTCTTTCCGACACGGCGCCGAGTTGCAGCGCCACGTTGATCTGGATGTTCTGGCCGACCTGCAGAGTAATATTCTGCTGGACGTAGCCTTTGAATCCGGAGGCAACGGCATCCAGCCGGTACATGCCGGCGGGGAGGTTCGCGAGAAGGTAGTGGCCGGCCGGGTCCGAGGTGGCTTTGTGGGCGATGCCCCTGGCGGTTTCGGTCATGGTGACGTCGGCATTGGGAACGACCGCGCCGGAGGAATCGAGCACCTGACCCTCGATCTGCGCGACGGCTACTGCCTGACCATAAGCTTGCGGCGCGACCAGCGCCAAACCAGCAAGAAGTGAAATAATGCGCCACCGATCAACTTGGATCATATGGTTAACTCCTTGAAGCTCAACAGCTGTCGGCAGTGTATCATGACAATAGCAGCGCTGGGGAAGCGGCGATCCGACATCGGGATCCCTTATTGCCAGTAATTCCGGTCGAGACTCCGGTCCGCGGCGCTGGCCCGTCGAGATATTGCCTCCATCGGACGTGGATGAAAAATCCGCGAAGGCAAGCCGTGACCATACCGGACCGTCCGGCCTTGCGGTCTGGTCCCTCAAAGGCTATGGCCGGCGAAACAACGACGCTGCATATTGTAGTACGGGTTGCATGTCGGCTGGTAGCACATCTCCTTCGTAAATCTCCAGGTAATTGACATGCCGGCGGAGAGTTTGCAGGCAATGTCATCTCTTCGGATACCGATGTCGGTCCGGCAGCCGCAATCATTCTAAAAGCCGGTGACCTTCCATACCTTTCGCCGAGTTGTCTCAAGAATGTGAACCAACGGCTAAGGTACACACGATCCCACGGCATGGGCAGCTTCGCCTCCGTACCATGGCCAGGTCCATACGGTATGTTGAACAAATCGGTCTTTGCTCCTTCCAGGGGCCCATTCAGCCGAAAAAAAGCCGGGGAAGATGTCGAGCTGCACCCATTTCTTGGATAATATCGCGGCAGCAAACAGCGCATCTAGCTTCGACCAATCCGGCTTCCCCTGGACCGGCTCGATGTCGCGCCAATTGATCTGAACCGCGACACCGCTCACGGAAGGATTATTCAAGGTTTCCAGGTTCCCCGATTTATATCCCTTTTCTCCTGGAGGCAGAACGACGGCGATTCCGCTCGGTGTCGTGGCATCGGTCGATGCACACCGAACAATCTCCTGATGCTTGAGGTCCTGATCGAGGTCCTTGGGCTGAGCACGCGCCGGCAGCAAGGTCCAGGACGAGATGTAAATGCCGAGCAGAACTCGAACCGCATACTGAAGCCGTGAAATGCCCATGCAGTGCGCTCCTCGCGCGGGGTTGACCGGTGATGCCCCGGTCCACCTACATTTCCGATTTTGGCTTCCGAAGATCGGCCACATCCTACACCCGCTCGGTCTGTCCCGCTCGAATGCTCAGCGGCCAATTCTAACATCTTTTCGCACGGAGCCTCTTGCTTGGGGAGAACCCTCCCGCCCCGGCTTGCCCCTGGGTGGTCACGATTACCTGAGTTGGAGAGGAAGCCTCGCCGACGGTCTGATTGCGCTGGTCGGGACGACCAAATGAGGGAGCGCGCCGCGAGTCACGCGTTATGCTCTCCGGCCTGATGCCCACCATTGTCGGCCGAACTTCGAGCACCTGTCGGCGGCCGGGCTGCACCATCGAAACCAAGTTCTGTCGTTTGCTTTTGTCACGGGAGTTGCGCTTCCGCTCGGAGAATCTGCGGCTGTGCTTCCTGAAGCTCATCGCCGTGTAATATGTAGGCCTTCACTGTGCCTCTTTCCTCTCCGCCAACGACCGTGCAATGGGCGGGCACCACGGTTCGGACCAGGATTTCTTTGCCGCCGGGCGAATCGCCGGCCTCCACACGAAATGCGATTCGTTCTCGCGGCAATGTCGTTTGTGCCACCAGGCGAAAGAACTTGTCCTCAAGTCTGTAGACAGCGAGCACTTGGGCAGGGTTATCGACGAGACGTTCCTGAAGAACGATGAGTTCGACGGCGCCATCGCCGCGCAGGTCGGCAAGACTCGCATCCGCCTGGAACATCTTCCCCCAGTCAGGGTTGGTCGATTTGTCGCCGTATGTAGAAGAGGCCCAATCTGGAGGCGGCCACGCCTCCCTATAGCCGGCACCGGCGCGGACAAAAATCTCCGGCACGGAGCCGGGACCGCCACCGGGACCGCCGGCGTGGAAGAAATTGCAGTGCGGGATCGATACACTCGCCCATCCAACCAACTCGTAGACTCCGTCGCCGTCCAGGTCTATAATCTCGCTAGCCCCAAAACCGGTGGACGCGTACAGCTCCTGCATGGATTGGCGATCCGGCGCGAGACGATAGGTGAGCATCGTGATGGAGCCCACGTTCTCGTCGATGAAGACCCCCGGACTGTCCCTGGCGTCTGGCGGCTGGAAAAAGCGGACCCAATGGTGGGCGCCGGCCAGCGTGAAGTCGTGAACGAACGCGGCCCCGGCTCCCCGTCTGCCTCGGAATATTTCGAGGCGATATTGGGTGCCTCCCCACTGCCTCACGAATAATTCGATGTCGGCGCCCTGCTGGAGCATTCCCATAAGCTCCGGCGGAGCGCTCCGCGTCATCGCTGGAAGGCGCAGGAAGATCTGGCCGGCGGGGTCGAGGACCATGCGGCCATCGGGACTCAGCCGATAGCCGCGAACGGTTTCAGAACCCTGAACCCCGTCCCGGGTCTTGGGCGATTGAGAAAAACCCATCGCGCCCAGGGCCAGCGTCAGGGAACTCACTACTAGAACGCGTCTTATTGAAGTGGTCATAGCTAGTATTCCGCGATCATCGCGAGTGCCAGGCTCGCCTTGTGGAGCAGATCCTGTGCGGACATGGGGTTCAGAGAGCCGCCCATCGTTATCATCGGAACCGTTGGATTGGAGGCGTTATCCGATGCGTACTTAATGTCGACGCCCCAGATTTGCAGGTAATTGAGCGGAGCGGAGCCGGGGTGTCCGCCGTTCTTCGAGACGGTCCCAGGGGGGAAGTTCAGGTTTTGGTTGGTTCCATCAAAGAACCAAGCCAGCACGTTGTACAAAGCCTGCTCCGGCGAGCAGGGCCAAGGTGTGCTTACGGTGGGGGCGGGGCATCCTCCTTCGTCCGCGGCGCTCTTGGCATTACTTGAAAACGGCTGATTCAACTGCGACCCGCCCAGGATTCGCTCGGAGGGCGACGTGTACAGGTCCGTACTCTCCGAGATCAGTTTGACGGAGGGGACGCTTAGATTCCCGTGCTTGGCCCCGCCCTTCATCCCGTCCGTCTGGGTTGCCTTGGCGTTCGGTCCGCCCACCGTGGACTGAATGAAGTAGGCCAGAATCGTCGTCTCAGCGGCACAATCCATGTCGGCGACGATGCAGACGCTGGAGAAGTCAAAAGAAGTGGGCATCGTGAATGAGCAGGTTCCCTTATTGAGGTTACAGGGGGTGTCCGTGAGAAGGGGAGCGTCGAGGTTGGGAAGCCCATCGCCCGTGCTCATGGTCAGGGTGAGTTCGCTGAACGTCTTCCCGAACATGTCGATCGCGTTTTCCCACTCATCAATAATGGCAACATCAGAGTTCAGATATTTCGTGTAGTCCTTGTACGCGCTGGTGTAGTGGTGCGCCAGCAATTTATTCCACATTTGCTCCGGCGTGAGGCCGCCGAGCTGAGGGCCGCCGTTGCCGCCATATGTGTTTTTATTTGCGGGGAGGATCATCTCCTCCGACGAAGCGGTCGGTCCCGCGACAGCGATGGAGACCAGCTCCGGTCTGGACCCATACTGCGCGGCCAGTGCGGTCAGGAATGTCTGCCAGGCATTTTTGTAAGTGGAATTCCACGGCATCGGCTGGTCCTGGGAGCTGGCTACCATTGTGTTCTTGTTGTAGCCCCCTTCATCGAAACCCGAAAAGGTCACCTTCCCGCATTCAGTTCCTGAGGGAGGAAGAGGGTATGTCTTGTCAAACAGATAGTTGCAACTTTTGAGCACCCCGTCGTTCTGTCCAACTTTCCCCAATAACCATTCGGGCGAATTTATGCCCGGCGTCACGACCAGTTGGACCGTCTTGTGGGTCTTGTTCGTGCTGTTGTACGTCTCAACAGTTTTGAATAAGTCGTCAATCACTTTCCAGTCAGCAGGCGACGGCGCGCCGGGGTTCGGGTTGACCTTGGACCAGAACACATAAAGCGTGATCCCGGAAAGGTCTGGATTTGCCAACAGTTCCGGATAGACAGTGCCGGTGAAATAGTCCGAGGGCACCGAGGAATGCGTTAAAAGATAATTGTTCTCGTACATGTTGATGCCGACGGTTGCGTAGATGCCCTGCGGGGTACGCGGCACAAAGCAAGTCACCGAGCCTGTCAAACAGGCGGCCGTTAGAGCTGGCGCCAGCGCCAGCAAACTCGTTACGTTAGTCATTAATCGGTTCATGGTATGCTCCTTTTTTTCCTTATTTTTGGGCAAAATTACTTCACGCAGGCTGTCGAAGGCGCGGTGAACCTGCCGTTGCTCGAGAACTTCCCCCCTGCTCCGTAGGAGGGCATGCCATCCGGGTTGAAGAACCAGCTGAAGAAGGCCAGCTCCTGGGGGTGATATGTATAACCGTTCAGCGTGACGGGCGCGAAGACATCGTTCACCGGGTCTCCTACTTCAAACTTGTACGCGCAGGTGGAGACTTCGCCGATAGGGCCCCAGGCCGGGGCCTGGTTGGTGAGGAACGGATCATTCATCCACTCGCCGATTTCGTGGGAAGCAGCTTCAATATCGAGGTCGGACTTACTGGTATGTTTAATTTGCGCCCATGCCCAGGTTTGATTGCCGGTCGCGAAGTGCTGACCTCCCTCGTAGCTGGACTGAGCAGTCGGCGTGAAATTTGAGGCCGCCGAGACGTTCTTCGTGATGAACATAACAAACTTCGTCGTCGAAACGATTCCTGCGTCTTGCAAAGGCGCAAGCGCGAAGCTCTTGATCCAGTCGTTGAAAAAATTCTTGGAAACGACACCGGTTTCACAGTTGGTGCCGGGCACAACGTTAACGACCCCCTCGCTTGACGGCACGGGCGGAAGACCCAACGCGGGTTCAAACTTCCATCTGAGCGGGTTGAAATAAGACGTGCGGTTGGGGCTGCCGGGCACTGGTGCGTTCCAAAACTGCGCCCGCATGAAACCGTCAATGTACTGAACTTTTCCGACGCTCACGCCGTTGAAGGTCAGGTCGCTGGGTACCACCAGCGGCGAATTACGGAAGCGATTTTCGGCGGAATACTTGTCCCCACAACTGCTGTCCGCGTTCATTGGATCGAATGTGGCCACTGTTCCATCTGCTCTAAAGATCTGAATGACGAGTGGAACCAATACCGCATCGATCGTCACGGTACCGGGGGTTTCTGTGAATGGGCTGCCCCCCACTAGGACCCCCGAAAAAGTCCCCTTGGAGGTTTTAATCTCGTAGTTGGTCAGCGGAACCGTTTGCGCGAAGCTCCGGGTTTGAGCGACCAATAGTGTGAATGCGGTCATACAGACGAGCTTGCTCCTCCGGCGACCGATCTTCTCTTGTTTCATGGCTGTTTCCTCCTTGACGGCAGCGCTTATTGCTGCCTCCGCTTATTAGGGCGGAAAGCGCCCGTGAAAACAGTCATTCTTCGGCAGATTTTATTAGACGGGCACTCGCTCGATTGCCTGCAAACACCGTACACGGCGGACGCGAAAGGTGTTGGCAGCAATCGTACCTGCGGTGTCGATCCCGCTCTTCGCTCTTCTGATCGGCCGCAGCTATCCAGTGATCCAGAGCCTTGAGTTTGCGGGGCTGCTGGTTGCCGGAGGCATGGTCTTCTTCTGCCTCAGCATTCCATCCGATCGTCACTTTGAATCACCAGTGTGCATGTTGCTGCGACCGAGGGAGGATCTGACCTCAGAACAACGTTACTGTCAGCATTTTGGCGGAGCCAGCGGGTCTATTGCCAATAATTCCGATCCAAGCTGCGGTACTGCACTGACTCTGCCAGATGCTTCGCGCTCACGCGTTCCGAATGGTCTAGATCCGCCACCGTCCGCGCGACCTTCAGGATCCGGTCGTGTGCGCGCGCTGACAATCCCATCTTTCGGACAGCGAGTTCCAGCGTCCTCTCTCCCGCATCATCAAGCGCGCACAATTTGCGTAACTCCTGGACAGGAATGTTCGAGTTATTAAACCCGCGCGTCTGCTGAATCGCGCGAGTCTCGGCGACGCGCCCGCGCATTTCACTAGAGCTCGCCCCTCCGTCTTTGCTACGCAGCTCCTGATACGGCACCGCCGGAACCTCGATGTGCAAATCGATGCGATCCAACAACGGCCCGCTAATCTTCCCGAGGTAGCGTTGAATCGTCCCGCCAGTGCATCTGCAATCACGGGTCGGATCCCCGAAAAAGCCGCAGCTGCACGGATTCATTGCAGCAATCATCAAGAATCTCGCTGGGAAGGTCAGGGTCATGTTCGCACGCGCAATCGTCACCGCACCCTCTTCCAGCGGTTGGCGCAATTGTTCCAATACATTGCGCGGGAACTCCGGCAACTCGTCCAGGAACAGCACACCGTTGTGCGCCAGACTTACTTCGCCCGGCCGCGGCGTGCCCGACCCTCCGCCGATCAATCCCGCGTCCGAAACGGAATGATGCGGGGAGCGAAACGGCCGATCCTCGAGTAGCCCAACACCCTTCGGCAGCGTTCCAGCGACGCTGTGCACCTGTGTCGTCTCTAGCGCCTCGGGAAACGATAACGGAGGGAGAATGCCCGAAATTCTCTTCGCCAGCATCGTCTTGCCAGATCCGGGCGGCCCGACCAGGAGCACGTTATGATTCCCGGCCGCGGCGACTTCAATGGCGCGCTTCGCCGTCACCTGCCCGCGCACATCGCGAAAGTCGAGTGCTCCCGCCCGATCCGTCGCTGGCAACTGTGCAACCGCCGCGTACGGCTCGAATCCTTCCGGCTTGCGGAGAAACGCGACCACCTCGCACAAATGCCGCATCCCGAACACACGCACGCCGTCGGCGACCGCAGCCTCAGCCGCATTGTCCGCGGGCACCAGCAGATTCTTGATACCCTTGCGCCGGGCGCACGCCGCAATTGACAGTGCGCCGCGCACCGGCCGGATTGCCCCATCGAGCGACAATTCGCCGACGAACAGATGATCCTCGGCCGGCCCGACCACGTTCATCGCGCCCAAAATCCCGAGGGCCATCGGCAGGTCGAACCCCGCGCCTTCTTTTCTTATATTTGCCGGGGCCAGATTGATGGTCACGCTCTTGTTGGGATACCCAAAACCGGAGTTCATGAGCGCGCTCTTAATCCGCTCCCGGCTCTCACGCACCGCCGTGTCGGGCATACCGACGGTGATGAAATCCCGATTCTGGCCGGGGTACATGTCCACCTCAACATCGATCAGGTGCGCGTCGATCCCGAAGATCGCGGCCGAGCGGGTGCGGAAGAGGGCCATCCTAACCCTAGTGGGCGCAGCGTCGGATTAATCGCTAACGTTTTTCGACAAGAGACTACAATTGTCGGGTATGCAGAAAGCCGATTCGCTGTTTCGCCTGGACGGTCAAATTGCTGTGGTCGCGGGAGCCGCGTCGGGAATCGGGCGAGCTTCGGCCCTCGGATTGGCACGCGCCGGAGCTATGGTCGTGTGCGCCGATATCGACCTGGAGGGCGCCGAAAAAGTCGCGGCTGAGACTGGCGGTGTCGCGGAAGCTTTGGACATTACGGACGAGGCGGCAGTGGAGAGCGTTGTCGGCAAGATTCGCGATAAGCACCGTCGTATCGACGTATTGGTCAGCACGCCCGCAGTCAACGTCCGCAAGACGCTGTTGAGCTACACGACCGCTGAATTCGACAAAGTGGTGGGGCTGAATCTGAAGGGGACGTTCCTGATCTCGCGGGCGGTGGCTCGGGTGATGAGCGGACAAGGGAGCGGCAGCATCATTCTGCTGTCGTCGATTCGTTCGGTGACCACGGAGCCCGGGCAGGGCGTGTACGCGGCGACGAAAGCGGGCCTCGTGCAGCTGGCGCGCACTTTCGCGGCGGAGCTTGGACCGGCCGGTGTGCGGGTGAACTGCATCGCTCCGGGGGTGGTGGAAACGCCGCTCACTCAGCCGATCAAGAACCGGCCGGAATGGTACGGCGCCTACGCGCAAAAGAATGCCCTGGGCCGCTGGGCGAGCGCTGACGAAATGGCCGGACCGGTGGTGTTTCTCGCATCGGCCGCCAGCAGCTACGTCACGGGCGCGGTATTGTTTATCGACGGAGGATGGACGGCGGTCGATGGGCGGTTCCAACCGCCAGTTTGACCAGGCGGTTTTGTTTCGCGTCTGCCGCATGCTCACTAAGCATGCGGGCTACGTCGTTCACGACAACGGAACTGCAAGTCAGTGTGTGGGGCGGGCATTTGTGCCGGCAGCCCCCCTCTGGGCGGCTATTTCTTTGCCGATCGCCAGAGCCGACTGGAAGGCGGCTGCCGGCTTGATAGCCCGCCCCACACGAACCGCAAATCGGCGGATCTCTCAGTATCGACAGGGAGCGGGAGAAAATGACCGGGACGGTCCACTAATGCGCTCCCAGAAGCCGCATCGCGGCCAGAGCCATGGCTTTCGACGCATCCACCATGTGATCGATGCGGCAGTATTCGTCGGGCTGGTGCGCCAGGTGCAGAATACCGGGCCCATATGCGATGCACTGGTCGACATGGCCAAGCCGCATCACATGCTTCTGATCGTAGGTGCCGGGGCTGGCGATGAGCGGCGGCTCCGCGCCCAGAACGTCGCGGACGGCGCCCGCCATGGTGGTCACCAGACGCGATTTTGCATCGGTCTCGACGGGGTGAACCGTCATGAGGTCCTTCATCTCGTAGCGAAAATCGGGATCCCGCGCGGCGATGCCGTGCAAAATCGCGCGGATTTCCTCGCGCACCTGTTCGACCGGCTCCTCGATCAGAAACCGGCGATCGAAAATCGCTTCGCAGCGGTCGGCGACGCAGGGAGTCTGAAAACCAGAGGCGGGCTGGCCCCCGGAAATCGAGTTGATATTAATACTGGGGCGGCGCGCCGCGGGAGGTTCGACGGGCATGGACGTGGTGCGGGCGCTCAGCGCGGGTTGGAGTTCGCGCTCGATCGCTGAAATGAAGTCGGCCATTTTGCCGATCGCGCTGATGCCCAGGAAGGGCATGCTTCCGTGCGCGACCCGGCCCAGCGTCGCGACCTCGAACCAGTACACGCCGCGATGCCCCAGGCACACCCGGTCGACGTTCAGCGGCTCGGTGAGGATGACGAAATCGGTGCGGTCGCGTCTGACGTAACCGCGCTCGGCCAGGTACGCCATACCGGCGAAGCCTCCGCTTTCTTCGTCCACTGTGCCGCTTTGTTCAATGGCGCCGGCCAGGCGCACGCCCGCGCGGCGGATGGCTTCGACGGCGAAAATCGACGCGGCGATGCCGGCCTTCTGATCCGTCGAGCCGCGGCCAAACAGTTTTCCGTCGCGCACGATGCCCGAGAACGGATCGACGGTCCAACCGTCTCCGGCGGGCACGACGTCGAAGTGTCCGTTGAAGTGCAGCCGCGGGCGCGCCAGGGAGTTGCGCACTTCGCCGATCACGTTGACGCGCGGATAGCGATCGGTGTTCTCCGCGAAACCTTCGGCGCGGACGTAGGCGACGTCGTAATTGAACTCTGAAAGCTTTTTACCGATCCGTTCCGCGCACGCGGTGTAATTGTCGCCGGGCGGATTCACGGTGGGGATCGCGACCAGTTCCTGCGCGAACTCGACCATCTCGCCGGTCATCGATTTCACGCGATCGAGCACGCGCTGCTCGGTGGCGCTGAAGGCTACAGTTTCCGTAAGCGCACCTCCTCCACCGAATGGCCTGTGCCCTTGCGCAGGATCAGTTGCGCGCGTTCGCGGGTGGGCTGGATATTGTCGCGAAGATTCGGCCCGTTGATTTCGCGCCAGATGGAGTGCGCCTTTTCCGTGGCTTCTTCCCTGGTCAGCTTCGAATAGCGATTGAAATACGAATCGGGATTGCGGAAAACGGTTTCCCGCAGCTTGTGGAATCGTGCGACGTACCAGTTTTCGATGGTCTGCTCGTCGGCGTCGATGTAAATGGAGAAATCGAAGAAATCGCTGACGAAGATTGCCGACGATGTGTTCCGCGCGCGCCCGGATTGCAGAACGTTGAGCCCCTCGACGATCAGGATGTCCGGCTGGCATACCTTCTGCGCGGTGCCTTTGACGATGTCATAAATCAGGTGCGAATACACGGGCGCCGAAACCTCGCGTTTGCCGCTCTTGATTTCGGTGAGGAACCGCACCAGAGCGCGCTGATCGTAGCTTTCGGGAAATCCCTTGCGGTTCATCAGGCCGCGTTTTTCGAGAACCGCGGTCGGGTAGAGGAAACCGTCGGTGGTGACCAGGTCGACCTTGGGATGGTCCGGCCAGCGCGAAAGCAGGGCTTGCAGGATGCGCGCCATGGTGCTCTTGCCGACCGCGACCGATCCGGCGATGCCGATGATATAGGGAACCTTCGCCGGAAGGTGGCCGAGAAAAGTGTCGGTGGCTTTGTGGAGAGCCTGGATCGCGCTGACGTACAGGTTCAGAAGGCGCGAAAGCGGCAGATAAACTCCCGCGATTTCGTCGAGCGAAATATCTTCATTGATGCCGCGCAGCGTGGGCAGGTCTTTTTCAGTGAGCGGCAGCGGGGTCGAAGCGCGCAGATGCGCCCATTCGGTTCGCGAAAAACGAAGGTAGGGGCTGATCTGTTCCGTTTCCGCCGGCTCAATGGGGATGGAGGGCATAGGCGAACACTTCATCATACACACGGCCCGCTGCGCTATTGTGGGATCTGCCGAATGATCGGCGAACCGACGTCAAATTTCTCGAAACCGGCGGCGGAGCAGCGTCGTCTAGGCGTCTACAAGGAAAAACAGGGTCTGGAGTGGCATGAGAGGGAAGACAGCTTTATTTTTTTGCGGAATTTTATCCGCTTTTAGCATTGAAGGACAAGCAGTTATCGGATTCGGCACGGTTACCGGGACGGTGCGGGATTATACCCGCACGGGGATTCCCGATACCGCCGTGGTTCTGTCGAACGAGAAGCTGGGGATCAGCCGCACGCTGATGACCACCGACGACGGCGTGTTCAACGCTCCCGCAGTTGTACCCGGCGCGGGCTACAACCTGAAGGTGACCCACAAAGGGTTTCTGGACGAGGAGTACAAGGACTTCGAGGTCCTGCTGGGGCACACGCTTCATTTCAAGATCTCGCTGGCGCAGGACGCTTCGGCGAAGAGTGAGGATCACCAGACGGCGTCGATTGCAGTCAAGGACGTGAGCTTCGGATTGGAGACGGCATTTTCCGACTCCGAAGTGGAATCGCTTCCCACGCGCAATCGCGACGTGAATGAACTGGTTCAATTTTCGCCCGGCGTGACGACCGACCTGGCATTTCATTCCGAACCGGCGACCAACGCGTTCCTGACCGACGGCCTGCTGGCTATGAACACGTTCTATTTCCGGCAGACGCCGGTGGGGCCTCTGGTGACGCAGGAAGCAGTGGCGGAAGTGCAGGTGGTTTCGGCTGGAGCGCCGGCGGAGTTCGGGCAGACCACGGGCGGCACCATCAACACGGTGACGCGCTCGGGCGGGCCGGTGACGCACGGCGAGGCGTACGATTATTTCAACGCGCGTGCGTTGAACGCTCCAGACCGGTTCGCGCCGGGATTCTCGCCGTCCGGCTCGCGGCAGCAGTTCGGCTTGAACGCCGGAGGGCCGACCCTGTTTAAACGCCTGTTCTGGTTCGCCAGCGCGGAGGATCTGGACGGCCACTCCGAGGGGCTGAACCTGGCTCTGAATCCGCTGATTGCGAATGCGGCGGGGACGGCGATCCAGGCTTCGAACTGTACCGCGACGGCGGCGCAGTGCACGGCGGCGATCAAGTTTCTGAACGGGCAGTTGAATCGCGTGGTGCCGAGTTCGCTGACATCGCTGACCGGCCTTGCCCGTGTCGACTGGCGGCTGAACGAGCACAACCTGGTTACCGTCGACGCGAATGCGATGCACCGGCACTCGCCCAACGGCACCAATACGGAGACGGTTTCGAGCAATGCCGATTTGCTGGGCTCGAACGGCACGTATACCGATGAATCGCGCTACGCGAAGGCGGGTTACATCGCCAGCTGGGGTGGAAACGTGCTGAACGAGTTTCGCGCGGGCTGGTATCACGACCGTTTTTCGGATTACGCGGATAAGTCGCTGCTGCCCTCCACGGGGGAATTGGGTATTGATGTGGCGGGCACGCAGTTCGGAGCGAATCCGAATTTTCCCAGCGCCACGGGCGAGGAGCGATATGAGTACGCAGACAACTGGACCTTTTCCGCAGGCGCGCATTCCATCAAGCTGGGCGGCGATTTTTCGAGGACGCAAGACTGGAATCGCCAGATTGTCAATAGCGCCGGCGACTATATCTATTCGACGCTGACCAACTTCGCCGAGGATTTCAGCGGCAACACCGCGCATCTCAAGGACTACACCCAGATGAACCAGGGCTTCGGCACGCCGCTGGTGAATCTGAACATCAAAAGGATGAATTTCTACGGCCAGGACACATGGTCGCCGCTCCGCAACCTGAGCCTGGTGCTGGGAATCCGGTTCGAAAAGACGTTTATTCCACAACCGCCTTACGATAATCCTCCTTACTATCAAACGGGGACAGTCGATTCGCCGAACATCAACTTTTCGCCGCGCATCGGCCTGGTGTATCAACTGGGGGATCGCACCGTATTCCGGATCGGATTGGGGAGCTATTATCAACCCTTTCCGGGACAGTTGATCGAAGCTTTTTATACGGGACAGGCGATTTATCAATTTCCCATCTCCGTGGTTCCGACGCTGACGGGCGCGCCGTATTTCCCGAACATCGTTACCGCGCCCAAGAATTTCCCCCTCGGCTCGACGGATCTCACTTGGGCCGAGGCTAAGCTTCGCAGCCCTCTTTCCGCGCAGGGCGTGGTGTCGATCGAAAGGCAATTGACGCACGACTGGACGGTCTCCCTGAACTATATGTACAACCAGGGGATCGAGCTTTTTGCGGCGACCGATCAGAATTTTGCGACGCCGACGCTCACCGAAACGTACACCATCGACAACGCCGCGGGCGCCAAGGTGGGCAATTACTCGACCTCTATCTACAACGTGAAGGCCAATCCGTTTGTCGCCCACACCTACGAGGTGGGGAACGCTGGACGTTCGACGTACCAGGGCGCTTCGATTCAGGCGCGCAAACGGATCTCGCATGGCGTGATGTTTGAAGGGTCCTACACCTGGTCGCACGCGGTGGATAACGTGAGCGGAACGCCGGTGGTGGCGGGCTTCGTGCCCATTTCGACGGTTCCGGGGCAATTCGGAACCGAGCGCGCCGATTCGTCGTTCAACCAGCCGAACCGGGTGGTTCTGCGGTGGATCTATCAGCCGAAATTCGCCAATGTGTTCCTGCGGGGCTGGCAGCTCTCCGGAACGGGCTCCTTGGCGTCGTCGCTGGGCGAGACTCCGCTGGTGCAGATGAACGGGCAGCAGTTCACGGGCGTGACCATGCCGTACACGACTTCGCTGAACGGCACCGGAGGCTGGTCGCGCGTTCCGTTCCAAGGCATAAACAGCTTGCTGACCGGGCCTCAGTACAACGTTGACGCGCGATTGTCGCGCGAGATTCCGTTCACCGACCGGGTGCGGGGACGACTGATGTTCGAAGCGTTCAACGTGTTTAACATGCAGTACAACACTAGCCTCAATACGGTCGCCTACCAGGCCACCGGAGGCATTCTGAGACCTGTGGCCGGCGTTGGCATGGGAAATGGAGCGGATGGTTTCCCGTGGGGCGATAATTCGCGTCACTTGCAAGTCGCGCTGCGGATCGTTTTCTAGGAGACCGGCACAGCTTCTTGCGCGCCGGCGGCGGATGTCGCCGTTCGTTGCGAACAAAGATACGCCAGCACATACATCAGCAGAGCGATGAACAGGAGCGAACGCAGGCCGATCCACATGGACAGCGATTCGAGCAACCCGCCGACCAGAGCCCCCAGGAGGTTCGATCCGAGAGCGGCGCCGCTGAATCTGGCGGCGGCGAACATTCGTATAAAAAGAATGCTGGCAAAAAACACAGGACTGCACAGCACCACGATGGCCGCTCCGATTCTTTCCGCGCGCGACTCCAGCAGCAGGCTCGAAACCGGCACCAGGTAAGCCACCAGGATGGCCGCGAATAAGCCTGCGTAGGCAACTGGCGTTGGGATCGAGAGCCCCGCCCGCTCCATCATATTGGCGCCGACGATCAGCAGCAGCAGCCCTGAAATCGTGATCGAATTCACCACCCACGTCGTGCCGAACAACAAGGCCATGCGGCTCACGATCTGCGATTCCATCAGCATGAAGCCCGCGCCCAGAAAAAAGAATGGCCACGCGATCTCGCTCAAAGGCACGGCGGTGCGCTGCATGACGTTCCAGCAAACAGCGGCCAGAACGACGGAAATCAGAATGACGCTACTGGGAAGTCCCGGTGCGTGCTGATAAAAGAACGGCCAGTCGTCGGTGGTAATCGGCGCGTCCTGGATCACAACATCGGCATGAGTCTCCAGGTGATGGCGCAACCCGGGCTCCTGGATCGCGGCTCGAATCCGCTCCTGCCCTCCCGAAACGAAGAACGTTCCCGGCGAAACATTGAAGGAGTGATCCACGGTGAACTGCACCGGATCCACGCCGAACACTTCCCTGAGCGTCGCCTTCAGGCGCCCGGCGATGAACGGCTTTCCGACCTGAAACTTGACCACCATCACGCCGTCGGGATTCAGAAGATTCTTCGCCGCGGTAATCGCTTCGCGCGTGTAGACGTAATTGTCGATGCGAATATTCGAATAGTGCGAACTGGTGGTATGCGAGTCCAGCAGCGAGAACGTGATGAGGTCGAACCGGGCCTTGGTGTTCTGAATATAACTGCGCGCATCGTCGTTCACGATCTTCACGCGAGCGTCGGCGTACGGCTGCTCCGGGTGCAGCCTCTTTCCCAATTTGATGATCATCGGGTCGATCTCGACTGCCGTCACGCTGCCCGCGCCGTTGCGCAGCGCCGCCGCCACGTCGTTCCCCATCCCCGCGCCCAGCACCAGCACCGCGCCAGGATTCCGGTAAAAGCGATACGGCATGTTGTACGCGTTCGACGCCGGTGGAACGCCTCCGAATAGCGCGGGATGAGACAGGATGAAGCCGTCCGATAAATTGACGACATACTGGTACCAGCTATCGTTCGTCATCAACTGGTAAGCGACGGTTTCCCCGCCCTGCGTCGTCGCCGCCCAGTTCAGCTTCTGGTAGGGCGACCAGGCCGTGCTGATGCCGGACGTTTCCACCGCATCCGTGACCACGGCGCGAATGGAACTATCGGATTGAGGCAGGCAGGTCATCGCCGCACTGAATCCAAACACCGCCAGGGACGCAACCCGCACGCGGGTGCTCCGGAAGCCCACCACCACCAGTAATCCCGCCACCGCGAACCAAATGGGCGGAGGCTGATAGAACAGGCATAGCGCCGTGTACAGAAGCACTCCGAACAGACTCCCCAGGATGTTGATCGAGTATCCCAGGATGCCGTCGCGCGCGCCTTCCATCAGGCGCGCCGTGGCTTGACCGATGGGAATGAATATCAGCGACAGCAGCGCAAACAGGGGAACCACCACGGCCAGCATCACGGCCAGTCCGGACAGCGTTTCCAGATTCCAGGGAAGCGCCGGCACTCCCCAGACGTCCACCTCGGTTGTGGCGCCCAGCATGGAAGTGAATTTCTGCATCAGGGTTCGAAGCTCCGGCCACGGCAATTTGATGATCAGCGCGAAGTACACCATCGGGCCCAACGTCGCCAACAGGTTGATCGGCTGCCGGCACAGGTGCGCGCCCAACCCGAACCCCAGGAAACAGGCGATCAGCACAAAATTCTTGAAATAAGCAAAAATGGTGATCTCCGAAGAAATCCAGCGAATCATTAACAACTCAAGAAACAGACCGAGAATGCTGATGACCAATAAATCCCTGGTGCCGGTTAGCGATTCCGCCGGCAGCTCCAGTGCGGAAAGCCAGGGTGGCTTCGCCTTTTTGCCGATGGGACGGTAAATCTGGAACAGGATGAGCGCGGCCAAAAGGCTCACCCAAACGATTGCGATTAGAGCTAGAGTCATGGAGGGAATGTCCGATTAGACTGACGGCGATCCTTCTCATTATTCGGCCGGAATGTGGACATGCATTAGGCCGGAACTCGATTATTGGCAGTAATCCAGCGCGGCACCGGCGAGAATTTCCGCCAATTTTTCGACCGACTCTAATTCCACCCATTCGACATCGGCGTGGGCACCCGCGCCTGTGGCTCCGAACACGACCGTCTCGACGCCCGCCGCCTGGAGCAGCGCTGCGTCCATCCAGGGCGTGTCGCCGATGTGCGCGGCGCGCCGGCCCAGCACCTTTTCTGCCGCGCCGTCCACCGCTTTCACGATGGCTGCCTGTGGCGATACTTCGAATGGGTCGCGTACGAAGAACGCCCGCACGGACGCGTGAAAATCCGGGTCAGCCGCGCTGAGTTTGTCGACGATGCTCTGAATTTCGCCGACCCCTTGCGCCGCCGTTTCGCCGGGGATCGTCCGCCGCTCGATTTTCACTGCCGATTGCGCGGCGTAGGTGCTGAGGCCGGACCCTCCGCTCAATATCGCCGCGTGTAATGACGGCGGACCCACCAGCGGATGCGGCGGTCGCGCGCGCAGGTCGCGTTCGAGGGCCGCCAGCTCATAAAGGAACGAGCCCATTTTCATATTTGCATCGATGCCCAGGTTGAACTTGCTGCCATGCGCGGCGCGCCCGGCGATCTCGACCTCGATCCACAAGTACCCCTTGTGGGCCAGGCAAACGTCGAGCGCGGTCGGCTCGGTCACGATGGCTCCGTCGACCTTAATATGCCGGATCAGGTCGCTGGTGCCGAGGCTCCCGTATTCCTCATCGGCCACGGCCGCCACCAGAACGTCGCCGCGAAGCCGGGCGCCGGAATCCACTAGCGCTTTCGCCGCCGCCATGCACGCCGCCAGGCTCCCCTTCATATCGAAGGAGCCGCGGCCGTACAATTTTCCGTCGCGAATGGAGCCGGAAAAGGGGTCGGCCATCCCCGCGACATCCACGGTGTCGCAATGCGCGTTCAACATCAGGCTGCGCCCGCCGCCGGATCCGGGAAGGCGTCCGACCACGCTGATGCGTCCAGGCTCCGACTCAAAATTTTCCGTCTTCAATCCGAATGAGGCGAGCGAGCCGGCGATGAATTTCGCAATTTCGGCCTCTCCGAGCGCGCCCGGCGCGAGCGTCGGGTTGACGGAATTAATCTGCACCAGCCGCACCAGGGTCTGGCGAACGTAATCGCGATCGATCTGCATACAGGAGCGATCGTACTAAAGTGGAGTGTCGATGCGCTTTGTCCGTAACCCGTTTCGCGAACCCGGGCCCTTGCCGCCTCCCTCGAATGCCGCGCGCGAGTTTCACCGGACGCTCGCGGGTTACGCGCCCACTCCTCTCGTCGACTGCCGGGCGCTGGCGGATTCGCTCGGGCTCCGGTTGCTTCACGTGAAGGACGAATCGCATCGCTTCGGACTGAATTCCTTCAAAGCGCTGGGTGCCTCCTTTGCCATGTCGCGCCTCGAGCGCGCGGGAACCGTCTTCAGCGCCGCGACCGCCGGAAATCATGGAAGAGCCGTTGCGTGGTCGGCGCGACGACTCGGCTGCGAAGCGAAAATTTTCGTTCCCTCCATGACCACTCCCGCGCGTATCGAGAACATTCGACGCGAAGGCGCCGACGTGCGGATCGTCGACGGTTCTTATGAAGATGCCGTCCGCCGGTGCGACGCGGAAAGCCGCGACCATGGGTGGCAAGTCATCTCCGACACCGGCTACCCGGGCTACCTGGAGATTCCCAAGTGGGTCGTCGAAGGTTATCGGACCCTCTTCCTCGAATACGTCGAGCAGGGCGACCAACCGCCCGATGCCGTATTCATTCAGGCCGGAGTCGGCGGACTATTGTGCGCTGCGGTCGATCATTTCCGGAGCCGCGAATCATCTCCCGCCATCGTTTGCGTCGAACCCGAGGTTGCCGACGGCCTTCTCGAATCGATCTCGTCGCCTGTGGGCGAACCGTGCGTCTCGAAAGGCCCTCAGAACTCCATCATGGCCGGCCTCAATTGCAGCGAAGTATCGCTTACCGCGTGGCCTTCCATTAGACGCGGCGTCGACATTTTCCTCGCGATTGAGGACTTCCGCACCTTAGACGCGATGCGCCTGCTGGAGGACGCCGGTATCGATTCCGGCGAATCGGGCGCTGCCGGACTGGCGGGGCTGGTCGCCTTACGCGATCGTTTTCAAGGAAAGCGCGTGCTGGTGATCAACACGGAAGGTCACTGCACCTGAAAAGGCTGTTTCGTTTCCCAGGTCTGATCGCCGATCTTGTCGCGCATGGTGATGACCATGGTGTAGGATCCCTTCGGCAGATCTTTATTCAATCCGAGGCTGAGCAATCCCGGCACATAATGCTGCGGATAAAACGATTCGTTGGTTTCCTTCGCCGCCACCGGTTGTGAAAACATCGTATCCCCGCCGGGGCTCAGAATCTTCAGGCCGTACTCCACGTCGAAGCGATTCTTCTCGCCGAATTTGTAGCCGGTAATATCGAAGCGGACCCACAGCGTGTCGCCCGCCTGATATGCCGGATTGTGCCTCGGGATCTGATCGTTTTCGCTGAGCAGAAAACGCACGTCGCGCCCGATCAGCGTTTCGCTGGGCTCGATGGTATCGCCGTGCACTTTGAACTCCAGCTCCGATTTCGCCTCGCCCGTTTCGTCCTTCACCGTCACTGTCGCGCGATAAACTCTGTTCGGAGCGAACGGGGGCACCGCGAAGCTGTCGGCGGCCCGCGGCGTCCAGTCCTTATCCTGATCGAACAGCCTTGCCTCGACATGACCCGCGCGTTCCTTTTCAATTAAGACTCCCTTCGAGTCGGTGGCGCGCAGAGTCCAGGTGAGCTTCATGTGGCTCTCTTCGTCGCCCAGATCGTTGGCGGTTTTCTTGACGTGATATCCCTTCACGCGGAAACTCCAGAAGATGGTTTCGCCGGGTAAAAATTCATGGCTGGCGGGTAGGGCCGGGCCGTCCTCAAACTGGCGCAGCGCGAATTTCTCGATCTCGAGTTTTTCCGCGCCCGGCAGGCACAACGAACCCAACAGAAACAGGGCCGGCAGTTTCACACAGCTACTACTTGCCCAATTGCGGCGACACCAGCGGAGGGTCGGCGTCGATTTGCAGGGGAATCTGCACATAAGCGAAATGTCCGGAAACGGAATCGCCATCGGACAGCCTGAGGCGATAGCTGCTCAACGGCACGTCGAAAAGAATGCGCCCCTGCCCGGTCTGCGCCGGTTCCAGCGTTCGCAGAATGCCGAACCAGTTGTCCACGCCTTCGCCGTTATCCAGCTCCGTGTACAGCTTACCATCCGGGCCTTCCAATTGGAGCAGCGGCACGGACACTTCGCTTCCGCCGCCATTGGTGGCCGAAAGCGTAATCACCAGGAACCGATTTTGCGGCATGCGCGTCTGGAACATTTCACCTAATTGACTTCGCCAGACTTTTTCGACGACATTGTAGGTTAGCGGACCAGCGGGGACTTTCTCTCCCATCTGATACTCCGCGCGGGACGCGACCTGTGGGCGGCAACTGGCGGATAACAAGGAGATTGCCAGCACGAGCAGAAATGGGAATAGCACTCTTCTTAACATAATGGCCACTCCACAATCTAACTGGTATTCGGTGCAAAGGCAAATGAGAGTTTTTTTACTCGTCTGCCTTTTTTCCTTCATTCCCCAAATTTACGCTTTTCAATCCGAACATCCCATCAGCGGACGCCGTATCGCCCCGGTCATGGGCGTGGGCGGCGCGGATTGGCTGGACCGGGGCGAACGCGAAGCGGAAGAAAATCCGGAAGGCGCGCTCGATGCCATCGGGATCAAGGCGGGAATGACGGTCGCCGACGTAGGCGCCGGAACGGGATATATGACGCTGAAAATGGCCCGCCGCGTCGGCCCCGCGGGCAAGGTCTACGCCGAAGATGTTCAGCCGGAAATGCTTCACCGCCTGCGCAAGAACGCGGCCGAAGCGAAGCTGGAGAATATTCAGACGGTGCTCGGCGGCGAAGCCGATCCCAAACTTCCTCCAAACGCTCTCGACCTGATCCTGCTGGTCGACGTTTATCACGAATTTTCACAGCCGCAAAAAATGCTGCGCAAAATGCGCGAGGCTCTGAAGCCGGACGGGCGGCTGGTTCTGCTGGAATACCGGAAAGAGGACCCGTCCATCCCGATTCGCCCGGAACATAAGATGAGCGTGCAGGAGGTCAAGCTGGAACTGGAGGCGGAAGGTTTCCATCTCGGCCAGGTGCTCGAAACCCTTCCGCGTCAGCACATTCTTATCCTGACGAAGGCGAAAGTCAACTAGTGTGCTATCCCCTCCATTACTGTCGGGGTTCCATTTGGTGTGTGGAACCCCGACAGTGATGGAGGGGATATAGTAACGATCTGGCTGCGACTAGCCATTAGCGCCGCGACCGCGCGAATAGTTGGTCTTCATCCGGACGGCGAGGCACCGTGGAGCCCCATGCGTCAGCTTGGGGCCATTGCGGTTCCTAGTGCAAGCCCCAAGCTGACGCATGGGGCTGAATTGCCAACAAATCATCCGGTCATAGCACGAGCGGCCATCCGTTACTTCGGCTGCGGAACGATCCTCAGATACGGCTTCGGCGCCTTCCAGCCGTCGGGATACTTGGCCCTGGCTTCTTCCTCGCTCACCGCTGGCAGGATGATCACGTCCTCGCCCGGTTGCCAGTTCACCGGCGTCGCCACCTTGTGTTTCGCGGTGAGCTGCATCGAATCCAGCACTCGCAGCACTTCGTTGAAGTTGCGGCCCGTGCTCATGGGATAGCTGAGCATCAGCTTGATTTTCTTGTCCGGCCCGACGATGAACACCGTGCGCACGGTGGCGTTGGTCGCGGCGGTGCGGCCCTCTGAAGTGTCTCCGGCGTCGGCCGGAAGCATGTCATAAAGCTTGGCGACCTTTAGTTCCGGGTCCCCGATCATCGGATAATTCACCGCGTGGCCCTGCGTCTCTTCGATGTCCGCTTTCCATCTGCCGTGGCTGTCCACCGGGTCCACGCTCAGGCCGATCACTTTGCAGTTCCGGCTGGTGAAATCCGGCTCCAGCGACGCCATGTAGCCTAGTTCCGTGGTGCAGACGGGAGTAAAATCCTTCGGATGGGAGAACAGGATGGCCCAGCCGTTGCCGATCCATTCGTGAAAATTAATCTCGCCTTGCGTGGTCATCGCCGTGAAATTCGGCGCTTCGTCATTAATGCGTAAGGACATTTAGGGATTCTCCTGTGCGGCAATTGAATTGTAGTCCAGCGCCGTGTTTCCGTTCAAGCCTGCGTTTCTACTACCCTGAAATTTGCAACCGAATTCTCTCGATAAGAGCAAAATCAAGATTCTTCTGCTCGAAGGCGTCCATCCCACCGCCGTCGACGCGTTTAAGAAAGACGGCTACCACGAGATCGACTATCATCCGAAGTCGCTCGCGGAACCGCAGTTGATCGAAGCCCTGCGCGACGCCTATTTCGTCGGCATCCGCTCCGCCACGCAACTGGCCGCCGGCGTCATCCAGAGCGCCGACAAGCTGATGGGCATCGGCTGTTTCTGCATCGGCACCAACCAGGTGGATCTGGACGCGGCGCAGCAGCGCGGCATTCCCGTTTTCAACGCGCCTTTTTCCAACACCCGCAGCGTAGCCGAACTGGTGCTGGCCGAAACCATCCTGCTGATGCGCGGCATCCCGTTTCGCAACGCGCTCACCCATCGCGGAGGATGGATGAAAACCGCCGCCGGATCGCAGGAAGTGCGCGGGAAAACGCTCGGCATCGTCGGCTACGGGCACATCGGCACGCAAATCGGCGTGCTGGCCGAATCGCTGGGAATGAAGGTGGTGTTCTTCGATATCGAGACCAAACTCGCGCTGGGAAACGCTCACGCGATACCGACGCTGAACGGACTTCTCGAAATCGCCGACGTTGTGACGCTTCATGTTCCGGAGACACCGCAGACACAAAACATGATCGGCCCCGATCAGCTGGCCCGCATGAAGAAGGGCGCCAGGCTGATCAACGCGGCCCGTGGCACCGTCGTCGACATCGCCGCCCTGGCCGCCGCGCTCCAATCGAAACATCTGTCGGGCGCGGCCATCGACGTTTTTCCCGTCGAGCCGAAAACCGAGGGCGACGAATTTATTTCTCCTCTGCGCGGCATGGACAACGTGATTCTGACGCCGCACGTCGGCGGCAGCACGGAGGAAGCGCAGCAGAACATCGGCATCGAAGTCGCGGAAAAACTCATCAAGTACAGCAATAACGGATCGACCCTCACTGCCGTGAATTTTCCTGAAGTTTCGCTGCCGGAGCATCCCGGCAAGCATCGCCTGCTGCACACGCATCACAATCGCCCGGGTGTCCTCTCGGCCATCAACGCGGTTTTTTCGAAGGCGAAGATCAACATCACCGGCCAGTATCTGCAAACCAACGCCCAGATCGGATACGTGGTGATCGACGTCGAAACCGGGACGCGCGAGGCCTCGCTCGACGTCAAGCGGGCGCTCGAGAAAGTCCCCGGCACTATCCGAACGCGCATCCTTTATTGACTTGGAACGATCAAAACCATTGCACGCCGCGAGTTGTCTCCTCTGCGCAATTCTCGCGTGGAAATACGGATTTGCTCTCGAGGGCTCGGAGTTCAGCGCCGGAACCGTCACCGGCCCTGTTCTCGACATGTTGGATATTGGAGCTATTTGTTCGTGGCGGCGTTGCCAATGCTCTTCCTAAGCCGCAGGCAGTTCTCTGGAGCTGTCACGCTCTTGGCATTCTTATTCTGTTTGCTCTTTTACCTCTACTTCGCGATCCCGGGACCATTCCGCTGGATATTCAGGGGCAACTACAGCGTCCCTCTTCAGGCCAACGTTGTTTGGCAAAAATGGTCGATCGCCGGAATCCTTGCAATTGCGATCGCTACAAGCTTCGGCCTTTGGGATCTCCTCAGGGAAACGCGGAAGGATTTATAGTAGCGCTCCGTGGACGAAGCCGTATATTGAAAGCATGTTGATCGTCCGCGCGATCCTGTTCACTATCCTCGTGCCGGGCGTAGTCACGATTTACGTGCCCTCTCTCCTGCTCGCTGGAACCGCGCCACCCGGCGCGTGGCGATTCCTGGGACTCCTCCTGATCGCGGCGGGCGCACTCGGATATCTCGCCTGTGTCCTCGAATTTCTCCTCCGCGGCGGAGGCACTCCCGCGGTATTCTTCACCAGACCTCTGCGCTTCCTGATCGGCGAGGAACCGAAAACTGTCGTCCAAACCGCGTTGTACCAGCGCTCGCGCAACCCGATGTACGTTTCCGTCGTCACCGTCGTGCTGGGCGAATCGCTGTTCTTCGAATCCCTCGCCTTGCTGTACTACGCACTGTTCTTATGGCTGATGTTTCACCTCGTCGTCGTGTTCGTAGAGGAACCGCATTTGCGCGAGCGGCCGGACTACGCCGAATATTGCGCGCGCGTCCCGCGCTGGCTGTTCCCAAGCTGGATGTTCCCAAATAGGACTGTGCGAAAATAACCCTCAATGTCCCTCGTCGAACCCGGCGCTTCCACCAATCCGTTCACTGGCGCCTGGTATAAAGAACTCACCCGCTATCATTGGTTCGTCCTGCTGGTCGCGTCGCTCGGCTGGCTGTTCGACACCATGGACCAGCAGTTGTTCACGTTGGCCCGCCGCCCCGCGATGCTCGAACTGCTGCACGTCCATGCCGGCGATCCCAATTCCGCGGGAATGGTCGCCACCTACGCCGGCTATTCGACCTCGATTTTCATGATCGGCTGGGCCGTCGGAGGCGTCCTGTTCGGCATCCTGGGCGACCGCATCGGCCGCGTGAAAACCATGCTGATCAGCATCCTCAGCTATTCCATCTTCACCGGCCTGAGCGTCCTTTCGGTCGGCGTGTGGGATTTTTCGGCGTACCGTTTCCTCACCGGCCTGGGCGTGGGAGGCGAGTTCGCCGTCGGCGTCGCGCTGGTCGCCGAAGTGATGCCGACGCGCGCCCGCCCTTATGCCCTTGGCTTCCTGCAGGCCTCGTCGACTGTCGGCAATGTCACCGCGGCGCTGATCGGAATTTTTCTCGGACGCCTGCAAGCCGCGGGAGGCATGACTACCAGCCCCTGGCGATGGATGTTCATCATCGGGGCACTGCCAGCGCTACTCGTCCTGCTCATCATGCGCCGCCTCAAGGAGCCTGAAGGCTGGCAGAAAGCCAAGGATCGCCACGCCAAACTCGGCTCGGTCAGCGAATTGTTCTCGCCCCGGTGGCGGCGCAGCACGCTGGTTGGCATGACCCTCGCTTTCTCCGGAGTCGTCGGATTATGGGGCATCGGCTTCTTCGCGCCCGATCTGCTCAGCTCCGTGCTCGACAAAACCTTCCGTGCTCAAGGCATGCCCGAAAGCATGATCGCTTCGCAGAAAACCCTCTGGACCGGCATCAACTCCCTGCTCCAGAACTTCGGCTCCTTCTGGGGAATTTATGCTTTTACCTACTTCACCGCGCGAGTAGGGCGCCGCAAGGCGTTCGCCGCCGGATTCATCGCCGCCCTCTGCGCCACTGCCTTCACCTTCTGGAAACTGCAAAACTTCTCGGACATTTTCTGGATGACCCCGCTCATGGGCTTCTGCCAGCTCTCGCTGTTCGGCGGCTTCGCGATTTATTTCCCCGAGCTTTTCCCCACACGCCTCCGCTCCACCGGCACGTCGTTCTGTTATAACGTCGGCCGCCTGATCGCGGCGGTTGGCCCCTTCGCCCTCGCGCTGCTGACCAGCCGCGTCTACGCCGGAACCGACGAACCGATGCGTTACGCCGGCATCACCATGTGCGCCGTTTTTCTGCTGGGTCTTGCGGTGCTGCCGTGGGCGCCGGAAACCATGGGTAAGCCGCTGCCAGAATGATCTGTCTTCATCGGCGTTCATCCGCGTTCATCGGCGGCCAAATTTGTTTTCTTACCCAGCGGACATCCCTCAGTGCTTCGCCGTTGGTAGAAGTATGACGGACGCCAGAGGCTTGACCAAGAAGATTTATGGCCGCCGATGAACACGGATGAACGCGGATGCTACACTTGGATGTTTATGGCCATCAGCAAAGATCTGCTGGAAATTCTCGTCTGCCCGCTCTGCAAAGCGCCGGTGGAGCTGAAACAGGACGAAAACGGCCTGAAATGCGTGGAATGCAAGCGGGTCTACCCCATTCGCGACGACATCCCCGTGATGCTGGTCGATGAAGCCCGCATTGAAGAGTAGCGAGCAACGTGAATCTGCTTGATCGTTTGCCGTCCGGCTCGCGGATCGCCGTGATCCGTCTGCGATCCCTCGGCGACTGCGTCCTCACCACTCCCGCCCTTTCGCTCCTCAAACAACACCGCCCCGACTTGAAAATCAGCGTCATCGTCGAACCCCGCTTCGCCGAAATTTTTTCGGGTAATCCGGATGTCGACGAGACCAGGGAAAGCATGACCCGCGCCGACCTGGTCCTCAACCTGCACGGCGGCACGCGCAGCATGATCCTCACCGCTCTCTCTCGCGCGAAATTCCGCGCGGGCTTCGGCCACCATCGCTATAGCGTCGTCTACTCCCACAAAATCCCCACCGCGCAGGAAATTCTAGGCGTCTCCCGCCGCGTGCATACCGCCGAGCATCTGGCCTCCGCCATGTTCTGGCTCGGCGTCCCCCGGCAGGAGATTCCCCGCGCGAAGCTCATTGTTTCCGGCCCCGCTCCCGACCGCCGTCCCTACGCCGTCATCCATCCCTTCGCCTCAGCGCCCGGCAAAGCCTGGCCGGCCGCGCGCTTCATCGAACTCGCCCGGAGCCTGAACCTCGATCCCGTGTTCCTCGCCGGCCCCATCGACGATCTCGAACCCTTCCGCAGTTTCCAAACCTCTCGCGCGTCTCTGAGTGTAACGAAAAGCCTCCTCTCCGGCGCATCGCTGTTCATCGGCAACGATAGCGGACCCGCCCACATCGCCGCCGCCTTCGGCATCCCGGTGGTCGTTCTGTTCGGTCCCTCGGACCCGATAACATGGGCTCCCTGGCGCACCGAATCGCAAGTCCTCACCGCCCCAAACATCGCCGACATCACCACCGCCGAAGTCCTCACCGCCATCGAATCCCTGAGGGTCCGGGCATGAGAGAACTCACCCGCCTGCTCCGCTACTCCCGACCGTACGTCCCTCATCTTCTTTTTTCCGTCATTTTGATGGCCGTCGTCGGCGCAGCCCAGGCCATGACCGCGCTGCTGATCCAGCCGATTCTCGACCGCGTCCTGAACCCCCAGGACTACGAACCTCCCGTTACCCTCTTCACCGTTTTCCATCGCACGGTCTATCTGAACGACCTGATGCCCCACAGCATCCACACCATCTGGAGCATGGTGGCCACCGCGATTCTGACCGTCTTTTTCCTGCGCGGCATCTGCGATTATTTCGGCAACTATCTCATCAATTACGTCGGCTTCTCGGCCGTCACGGACCTGCGGCAAACCGTCTTCGACCGCGTTGTGCATCAAGACGCGCACTTCTTCGAGGACAACTCGACCGCGCGCGTGATGTCGTCCATCATGAACGACCTCGAAAAAATCCAGGTCGCGCTCTCGCACATCCTGGCCGATTTTTTGCGCCAAAGCTTCACCGTCATTGGCCTGCTCGTGCTGGTTCTGCAACGCGACTGGAAACTCGCCATGTGGAGCCTGACCGTGCTTCCTCTCGTCCTGGTCCCCACGCTCCGCCTCGGACGCAGAATCCGCAAGACCACGCGCCGCGCGCAGGACGACGCCGCCGAATTGAATCAGGTTTTGCAGGAAATGCTCAGCGGCCAGCAGGTCGTCAAATCCTTCGGCGCGGAGGAAATCGAGTCGAACCGTTTTCGCGACCGGGTGCAGCGCCTTCGCCGCTCCAATCTCCGCTACGTGGCGCAGCAGGCCATCGCCTCGCCTCTCATCGAATTTTTTGGAGCCGTCACTATCGTCGGGCTGGTCGCCTACGCGCGCCTGCAAATCAAAGCCGGAGAGATGTCACCCGGCCAGTTCATCAGCTTCGTCATCGCCCTGCTGATGCTCTATGAACCGGTCAAGCGCCTCACCGGCATTCACAATATATTTCAGCAGGCGTTAGGAGCCTCGCAGCGTGTCTTCGAATATCTGGACCGGGAACAGCAGATCAAGGAAAAACCCAACGCCCTGAAACTCGCGCGTTTCGAAAAGTCGATTCTCTTCGACAACGCCAGTTTCCACTACCCGAGCGCCCCCGGTGGCTTTTTCCTCGACACGATTCGCCTCGAAGTCAAACGTGGAGAAATCGCCGCCCTGGTCGGCCCCTCGGGCTCCGGCAAAACCACGCTCGCCAATCTCGTTCCGCGCTTCTACGACGTCACCGCCGGAGCCATTCGCGTCGATGGAAAGGACATCCGCGATCTTCGCCTCGGCTCCCTGCGCGATAAGATCAGCATCGTCGCCCAGGATACGTTCCTGTTCAACGACACCGTCGCCAACAACATTGGCTACGGCCGGCCGGACGCCACCCGCGAACAGATTCACGAAGCCGCCCGCAACGCTTTGGCGGAGGAATTCATCCTGCGCATGCCCGAAAGTTATGACACCATGATTGGCGAGCGCGGGCAGAAGCTCTCCGGAGGCCAGCGCCAGCGGCTGGCCATCGCGCGCGCTCTGCTCAAGGACGCACCGATTCTCATCCTGGACGAGGCGACCTCTCATCTCGACACAGAATCCGAGCGCCTGGTGCAAACCGCGCTACAGAATCTGATGGAGCACCGCACCGTCATCGTCATCGCGCACCGCCTTTCCACCATCCGCCGCGCCGACAAAATCGTGGTCCTCGATCGCGGAAAAATCGCCGAAATAGGTACTCATGAGGAACTGGTCAGCGGGGGAGGAATCTACCAGCGCTTGCATGACATGCAGTTCTTGGAAGATCCTATTGGGAACCCGTGATCTTGACTAAGAACGTCCCGCTGTCTCCTCTCCGCAGCATGACCGGCTTCGCCCGGTCCCGCAAAACTCTCGACTCCGGCGAAATCGTCGTCAGCGTGAAAAGCCTGAATCATCGCGGCCTGGACGTCCAGGTTCACGCACCCACCGCGGCCGACGAATTTGAGAACGCCATCCGCGCCATGGTGAAAGCGCGCATGGTGCGGGGCCACGTCGAGGTCCGCATCTCTCTTCCTTCGAACGGCGCGAACGGATCCACGGCCCTCGCCCTCAATCGGGAACTCCTCCATCAATACTTGCAAGCCTTTCGCGAGGCCGCCGAAGCCCACGGCATCCACGCCGAACCCGACCTCAACGCTGCTTTCCGCCACGCCGGCATGCTGGCCGACGCCGCGCCCGAAGCCGCGTCCGGCAGCGCCGTCCAGATTGACGTGCTCGACGCGCTCTCCGAAGCCATCGACGGCCTGAACGAATTTCGCGCCCGCGAAGGCGCCGAAATCGCCGCCGAAATGCGCACTCACAATGAACGAGTCTGCGCTCTGGCCGCGGAAATGGAGCAAATCCGCATCACCGCCCACGCCGCCTTCCACTCGCGCCTCTCCGAGAAATTACGCGAGCTGCTGAAGGGCGTGCAAATCGATCCCCAGCGCCTCGCCCAGGAAGCGGCCATCCTGGCCGACCGCAGCGATATCGGCGAAGAGCTCGCGCGCCTGAAAATTCACGCCGGCCAACTGAACGGCTTGCTCGACGCAGGCGGCGAAGTCGGGAAAAAGCTCGACTTTCTTCTCCAGGAAATGAACCGAGAAACCAACACCATCCTCTCGAAGACCAGCGGCGCGGGCGAAGCGGGCCTGAAAATCACCGAACTGGCCCTGGCCGCGAAAGCCGCAATCGAAAAAGTCCGCGAGCAGTCCCTCAACCTGGAATGACGGGCCGCCGATGACCACCGTCTTCATTATCTCCGCGCCCTCCGGCTCAGGAAAATCGACCCTCACTCACCGCCTGGTCGCCGAAATCCCCAATCTTCGCTTTTCCATCTCCTATACCACTCGAGCCCCAAGAGGCCGGGAAACGGACGGCAGAGACTATTTTTTCATCTCCCGGGACGAGTTCGAAAAGCGTGTAAGCAAAGGCGAATTCCTGGAACATGCCGACGTTTTCGGCAATTATTACGGCACCCATGCCAGTGAACTGACGCGCGCCGCCGCCGAAGGCGTCGATTTGATCCTCGACATAGACGTGCAGGGTGCGCGACAATTAAAAGACAGAATTCCGGCTGCGGTGTCGATTTTTATCCTCGCGCCCAGCCGGGAAGTTCTGGAACAGAGATTGCGGGCGCGTTCGCAGGATTCGGAACCCGTAATCCGCCGGCGCTTGCATGAGGCCGCCGAAGAGATCAGAAATTATTCGCAGTATGACTACGTGCTGGTGAACCGTGAGGTGGAGGCGTCGGTGGAAACACTGAAATCGATCGTCAGAGCCACCCGCAGCCGGCGCGACCGGATGGAAAGAGAAATCCGTCCGATTCTGGAGACGTTCCACAATGCCTGAGACCACGATTCGACACACCGCACAGAGTGTTATCCCCGACGATCCGGAAGCCAGCGCCTACCGTTTCATCATCGTCGCGGCCAAGCGGGCCCGCCAGCTGCAAAGCGGCGCGCGCAGCTATTTGCCCACCACCTCGAAAAAACCCACCGTCGTCGCCATGGAAGAGGTCCGGCGAGGCCTGGTGCAGTACGAAGATCTAACCCTGCTGGCCGCGCAAGCCGCCGCCGATTTAGCCGCAGCCAAAGAGTAACCCCCATGCCGGCCATGCGTGCGGCGTCGACAGCCGATTCTTTCACGCTGCGTTCCAGCCCCATGCGTCAGCTTGGGGCTATTTCTGCGGCTGGACGAAGCCCCAAGCTGACGCATGGGGCTGGCTTGGCCGCTACGCTTTCGAGAATGTCGACAGCGGTAGCGATTCAAGAGGCGATCTAGATGAACATCGCCCTCGGCGTCGGCGGTGGCATCGCCGCATATAAAGCGGCCGAACTCGCCCGCGCCCTCATGACCCGAGGCTTCACTGTCAACGTAGTCATGACTCGCGCCGCCGAGGAATTCATTCGCCCCCTGACCTTCGCCGCGCTCACCGGCCGAAAAGTCATCACCAATCTCTTCTCCGCCGCGAGCGCCGAAGACACTCTCTCGAGCGCGATTGAACATATCCGAGTTGCCCAGGAAAACGACGTTCTCGTCGTCGCCCCCGCGACAGCCGATCTGCTCGCCAAGTTCGCACACGGCCTCGCCGACGATTTTCTCTCGACCACGTACCTCGCCTTCACCGGACCCGTCGTGCTCGCGCCCGCCATGAACACCAACATGTGGAACCACCCCGCCACGCAGGCAAATCTAAAAATCCTGCGCGATCGAGGCCATCACATTGTCGACCCCGACGACGGCGCGCTGGCCTGCGGCATGGTCGGACCCGGCCGCCTCGCCGAACCGGAAGAAATCGCCGACGCTGTCGCCAATCTCACAACATCGAAGCGCGACCTCGAAGGCGAAGTCATCCTGATCACCGCCGGTCCCACCCAGGAGCCTCTCGATGCAGTCCGTTACCTCAGTAACCGCTCCAGCGGCAAAATGGGATACGCCATCGCCGAAGAAGCCTCCGCCCGCGGCGCACGCGTCGTTCTGGTCTCCGGTCCCGTCAGCCTTCCTGACCCTCGCAACGTGGAAGTGGTCCACGTCCAGACCGCCGCGCAAATGTTCGAGGCCGTGAAAAAACACCTCGAAGAATCGACCATCATCATTAAGGCCGCTGCCGTGGCCGATTATCATCGCGCCGATGCACCCCAGTATAAGGTGAAGAAAACCGCCGCGCGCATGTCCATCGAGCTCGACCCCACGGTCGACATCCTCGCCGACCTGGGCCGGAATAAGGGCGACCGCCTGCTCATCGGCTTCGCCGCCGAGACCGAAAATCTGATCGCCGAGGCCCGCCGCAAACTGGAATCGAAGAATTGCGATATGGTGGTGGCGAATCTCGTTTCGCAGGAAGGCATCGGATTCGATTCGAATGAAAACGAAGTCGTGCTGGTCACCCGCACTTCCGATCCGATTCAGGTTCGCCACGCGCCAAAGAAGGCCATCGCCACCCGCATTCTCGATGAAACCATGAAGCTGCGCCTGGCACTCCACGCGAAATGACGCCCGACCAACTGCGAGGCTACCTCACCTTCTATCGCGACCTGGGCGTCGAGGAAATTTATCGCCGCGAAAAATCACCCGAAATGAAAATTAAGGCCGAAATCATTCCTCTCGCCCCCGCCGGCGACACGCTCGAGAAAATCCGGCTCGACATCGGCGACTGCCGGCGCTGCCGCCTGTGCGAACAAAGAAACAAGATCGTGTTCGGCTCCGGCAACGAGCAAGCGCGCCTGGTCTTCGTCGGCGAGGGCCCCGGCGCCGATGAAGACGCACAAGGCCTCCCGTTCGTCGGCCGCGCCGGCCAGCTGCTCACTCAGATGATCGACAATACGGCGGCCAAAGAAGGGATCCCGATCAAGCGCGAGAATGTTTACATCGCCAACGTCGTGAAATGCCGTCCGCCGGAGAATCGCGCCCCGCAGCCCGACGAAATGGAAATCTGCGGAGAGTTCCTTTTCCGCCAGTTGATGGCCATCCAGCCGAAAGCCATCTGCGCGCTGGGCTCCACGGCGGCGAAGGCTTTGCTCTCGACCAAGGACGGCGTCACCCGTTTGCGGGGAAACTGGCACAAATGGCGCGACATCCCGGTGATGGTGACCTACCATCCGTCCTATTTGCTGCGCCCGTACAATGCGAACGCGAAGCGCGAAGCGTGGGACGATTTGAAGAAGGTTCTGCATTTTGTCTACGACTAAGCGCGGCCTCTTCATCACGTTTGAGGGTCCGGAAGGTAGCGGCAAATCGACCCAGTTGCGGCGTTTAGCCGCGCGATTGCGCACCGACGGCCGCCAGGTGCTGGAAACAGCCGAACCGGGCGGCACCGCCATCGGCATGCAGATCCGCCGCGTTCTTCTCGACGCGAAAAATCACGAGCTGCGGCCCACCACTGAGCTTCTGCTGATGTTCGCCGCCCGCGCGCAAAACGTCGACGAGTTGATTTTGCCCGCTCTTTCGCGCGGAGAAATCGTATTGTGCGACAGGTTTACCGATTCGAGCCTGGTCTATCAAGGCGCTGCTAGAGGCCTCGGCGCCGAGGTAGTTTATGAAGTCGACCGCATCGCCTGCCGCGGCCTGGTGCCGGATCTCACGATTGTTGTCGACATCGCCACGAAACTCGGTTTGGAGCGCGCGAGAACCCGCAACCAGAATACGCAGGATGTCGAAACACGCCTGGATGAACAGACCGTCGATTTTCATCGAAAGGTCCGCGACGCGTACCTGCAACTGGCGGCCGACGAACCAAACCGGGTAAAGCTCATCGATGGCTCTGGCAGTGAGGAAAGTGTCGAAAAAGACGTGTGGAGCGTTGTGGGGCGGGCACTCGTGCCGGCAGCCTGCTCTTAGCAGGCTTATTCGTCAATCCACAAGAGCCGCCTGAGGAGGCGGCTGCAGGTTGAGAGCCCGCCCCACAAGAGTCTAGCCAAGCCCAAACGCTGCCAATCCAACCACTGCGCCGCCCAGTACCACCCAAACCGTATCGATCTTCGTCAGCGCCAAAACGGCAAAACTAGCCAGTACGATTCCCATTGTCAACCAGCCTGTGATCGCGTCCCGCGCCAGAGGCACCGATGCCGATAACAGCAGCCCGGCGCTCGCCAGGACCACCGCTCGAATCGCGCTTTTCACCCGAGGCGACTCGGCGCGCTTTCCGACCCAGCGCATCATCGGCAAAATGAGGAACGCGGGCGTCATCAACGCCAATAGTCCCACCGCCGCGCCCGAATATCCGCCGGCATAGTATCCGACGCTGACCAGATACAATCCGTTCGGACCAGGTCCGGTGCGTCCGGCGACCACCGCGGTGTTCAACTGGCGATCGGTCAGGACTTTTCGCTCCACCACCAGATCGTTGCGCACCATGGGCAGCGAGGCGAGGCCGCTGAACGACGTCAACGTGGCCTTCAGCAGCAGCGCGTAGAGCAGGAACAAATTCATTTAGGGTCCGTCCAAAGGAACCCCGCCAGCGCGGCGATCAGGATGACTGGCACCGGCGTGACGTGAAATTTCCACGCTGCCAGAAACGCTCCGCCGGTGAACAGAAGGACGCGCCAGCCGATGTACGGCCTTACCAGCAGCCAGACGCTGGCCCACATCATGCCGGACACGGCTGCCACGGTTCCTCCGACGGCGGCCATCGCCCAGGGATGCGCGCGCCAGGTTTCGAACCCGCGCGTCAACAGCACCGCCAGCACGGCCGACGGCAGGGTCACGGCGAGGACCGCCGCGATGGCTCCGCCGATACCCAGCACGCGCGCTCCGGTCGCCGCGCAGAACGCCAGCACGTTGGTTCCCGGCGTGACGCGAGCCAGCGAATAGGCCAGCGCGAAGTCTTCGCGCGTGATCCATCCGCGGCCAGTTAACTCGCGTTGCAGCAAGGCCATGGTCGGATCGCCGCCGCCGAAGGTGGTGTTGCCGATCTTAAGATACAGATTTGTCAGGGATGCCAGGGTCGGCTTCGTCACAACATATAAGTTTACAGCCGGGCAATTTTATCGCGATGCGTCAACCGAACCGCACGGCTCGCGTTGTAACATAAGAGTGCTAATGCAGGTAGTCCGCCTTGTCGCCCTCAGTGGGCTGTTCGGGATCTCTCTCCATGCCGCCACGTTCGGGCGCGTGGTGCCTCTGTTGGGCGGCGGCAGCGATATCGTGCTCGACGAGCCGCACAGCCGTCTTTACCTGACCTCTGCTGCGACCAACCAGTTGCAGGTTTATTCGCTGGCCCAGAGCAAGTTTCTTTCCCCCATCACCACCGATTCCGAACCGCTGGCCGCCGCGATTTCGCGCAGCGGACAATTTCTTTACGTCGCCTGCTACGCCAGCTCCGTGATCGATGTGATCGACTTGACTTCGCTGGCCGTGACCAACCGCATCAGCTTGCCCTCGCAACCGGAAGGCATCGCAGTGGCGAGCGACGAGCGCGTGCTGATTTCGACCACCGGCAACGGCACCACCACGATCACCAACATTCTGCTGCTGTACGATCCGACGCCCAACTCGCCGGCTCCATTGACCTCGTTGGCCGTGACGCCGGTCGCGCCGGTCGCGCCGACGTTCCCCGCTCCATCGAGCCGGGCGCATCTTTCCGCGCACAGCCAGCTTCTGGCCACGCGAAACGGCGCGTTTATCGTGGGCCTGCATGTGACCAACGCGACCAGCGGCGTGGGCGTTGTGTTCGTGTATCAGGCCTCCTCCGGCACTGTTTTGCGTGCGCGCACGCTGACCACCGGATTCTTGAGCGCCCTGGCGATTTCCGACGACGGCTCGCGCATTCTGTGCGGCGCGAATCTGCTGGCGACCTCCACGCTGCAAGTGCTGGGTGCCATGAACACGGCGAATTTCACCTATCCGGTCACGCCCATCACCACCGCGTCCAATTTCACCACGCAGGCCAACCAGGGCGGCGCCGTATTTTCGCCGGATGGGGCAACGCTGTACTCGGTGTACAACGTGGATCCGGTGAACTCGACGGCAACTACAAACGTCGGCCAGTTAATGACGCTCGATCCCGACAATCTGCTGGTCAAGATGGGAATTCAGACGCCGGAGTTCTTTGCCGGAAAAATGGTGATCGGCGCCGATGGAGCGAACGCGTACGCGCTCTCCGATTCCGGTTTCGTGGCGTTGCCTCTTTCCACTATCGCGCAAAGCGCGCTGGCCGAACCGGGCGTCGATGTTCTGCTGCTGACCAACGATCAGTGCGGCGTGAGCACCACCTCCACCTCCACCGTGATGCTGAATTATCCGGGCAAGGCAAAAGCCACGGTCAGTGCCACGCTGCTGCAATATGCCGGCGTCACGGGGCAAGCCAGCCCCGCCACTGCACCTACCGTGCGATCGTCGGCTACGCAGCTTTCGTTTACCTTCAACGCCGCGCTCGCCAAGGGCTACGGCACCATCAACCCGCCGCACGATTTTCTGCTCGAATCCCCCGAGGCGATCAATCTTCCGGATCGCGTGCGCGTCTATCAGAACAATCGCGATTCGGACGATCGCGGCACGATTCTGCCCATCGCTACCGGCATCGCCATCACGCCGCAACTGACCGACCTGCTCTTTGACGCGCCGCGCAATCGCATTTATATCGCGAACACCGGCCTGAACCGCGTGGAGGTTTACGACATCGCCTCCGGGCAATTTCTGACGCCGATCAAGGTGGGGCAACTTCCCGTTTCCCTCGCGCTGACGCCGGATGGGACCGTTTTGTACGTGGCCAATTCCGGCGGCGAGAGCATCAGCATCGTGGATCCCAACGCGATGGTTTCCACTGGCCTGGTGGCGTTTCCGCCGATTCAATTCGCGTCGAACCTGGCGCCGATCCTTCCCAGCACCATTGCTGCGGGCCTGAGCGGATTGCAGATTCTGATGTCCAACGGTCAGTTGTGGCACGTGGTCGGCAATACGGCGGAGCCGCGCGGCGTCAGCACCATCATCGGATCGAGTCCGACCACCGGCGCGCCGAACACCATCGCCGGGGGCGTGATGGCCACCACGCCCGAAGGCCGCTATATTCTGGTCGCGGCCAGCAACGGCTTCGTGTACCTGTACGACGCGACGGTGGACGATTTCGTCGCTGGGCGCCAGTTGTTCACCACGGCCCCTATCGGATATGCGGGACCGATCGCGGCCGGCCCTAACGGCCAATACTTCCTGCTGGACGGTATGCTGCTGAATCAGGCTCTGGTGCAGGTGGCCACCGCGACCGGGCTGATCTCCGCCGTCGCGCCCATGGGCGCATCGAGCTACGCGGTCTACTCCACGCCCGCCAGCACCGCGAATGCGCTGCCCGCGACGCAGCCCAGCGTGCAAATTCTAAACTCGACCACAGGCAACCCGTCGCTCGAAATTCCCGCGCTCGAAGGACCGCTGACGCAGGTGACCGCGGCCACGCGCGCCACGGTCGCGGGCCGGACCATGGCAGTTAATCCGGCGGGCACTGTGGCGTATGTCATCACCACCACCGGCCTGAGCATCATCAATCTGACCGCCGTTTCCCCCAGCGCCAGGCCTCTGCCGAATCCGAAGGGGACGGTGAACCTGGGCAGTTATCAAACGGCGATCGCGCCGAACAGCCTGGTTTCGATTTTCGGACAGAATCTGGGGTCCAGTGCGGTGGCCACCGCCGCTCCTCTACCGCTGATTCTGGGCGGGACCTGCGTCACGCTGAACAACGTCGCGCTGCCGCTGTTCATGGCCAGCCCGGGACAGATTAACGCGCAGATCCCTCCGGCGACGGCGGCGGGAACGTATCCGCTGGTGGTGCGGTCCATCGCCAACCTGGCTGAGTCGGCGTCGCAGCAGGTGACGGTATCGAAGTACGCGCCCGCCGCGCTGGTGGATCCGACGGGCCAACTTCTGCTGTTCCACGCCGACGGATCGTACGTGAACAAGAACAACCCCGCCAATCGCGACGAGCCTTTAGTGATGTACGCGGTCGGCCTGGGCGCGACCACGGGCGGCAAAGTCTTGGCCGGCACGCCGTCGCCGACGAGTCCTCTCGCCGTCTCCCCCACTGCGGCGGTGTATTTCGGCGATCCGAGCTGGGTGCAAGCTGCGATCATCGTCGACTTCGCGGGCTTGGCGCCGGGCATGATCGGCGTTTATCAACTGAACCTGCGTGTACCCGGATTCCACATCAGCGGTGACGGCCTGCTGGTGACCATCACGTCAGGCGGCGTGTCCAGTCCAAGCACGGGGCCAGTGGTGCCGACAGTGTCTGTCAACTGAACCGCTCACACGATCGCCCCCTGCGCTCGCGGTGCAGCAATTGATCGTAGTGGCGCCGCGCGCCGATTCCGAGCCGCGACCATAGGAGCGATCGCTGAAGGCGCGGTAAGTGGCCACTGAACTGCTCGATCAGCCACCAGAGGCTGACTTATGAAATTCAAATCAACACTTGGTTTATTGACGATCGTGATCGCGGGGACGCTCGCCGGCTGTTCGTCAATGCAGAAATCGCCCGACGTGGCCGACAGCATTCGCAAATCGCTGGATCAATCGGGCTACAAGGATGTTTCCGTTTCGCAGGATCGCGACAAGGGAGTGGTGAAGCTGACTGGCCACGTCGCGATGGACAACGACAAGTCGCAGGCCGAGCAAGTGGCCAGAGCGCTGGCTCCGGGGCAGGTGATCGCGGACGAGATTGTGGTGCTGCCCGCGGGCGGCGAGAGTGCGGCGAAGGCCGTGAATTCGGACGTCGACACGGCGATCGGGAAACTGCTGGATGCCGCGCTGATCCAGAATCAACTCCATGACAACGTGAAATATGCGGTCAAGAGCGGCATCGTGACGTTGACCGGTGAGGTCCATTCGCAGTCGGATCGCGTAACGACGCAGAACCTGGCCGCGGCGGTTCCGAACGTGCAGCAGGTGGTGAACGAGCTGCAGGTGAAGGATCAAAAAGCGACCGGAAGCAACTAACGTAATCGTGCGCGGCGGCCGCTTTCAAGATTACAGGCGGGTCGCCGCCTCCGCCGTCGCGCAATGGGGATGGCCGCAGCTACAGATAATGTCTGCGGTTTTTGCTTCCCCCTCGCAATAAGTACTGCAATAATCGCTATCCGGACGCGCCGGGCAGTGGCAAGCTGGATGCGTGCATTTCTTGGTGTCGCTCATGAAATCAGTTCTCCCGCGGATTAGAGCCTAAGGCGGGAGCGTCCGTTTCCACTTATAAAGCGGCCTGAGCCAGAGGTCTGTCAGGCGGTCTTCGATACAGCCGTTCCGTCCCGCGGGGTGAGCAGGCCGAGAACGATCGCCACCAGAAACAGCGCCGACACGTCACCCCACAGGTGTCCCATGTGCTCGGGAGCTTGGAAGGATTCGACCGCCATGATTCCGCCGTGGACGACGCTTGACCAGACCGTGAACCAGATCAGGCTTCGGTGAGCGAGAGGATCGCGGTAGGCGAGCAAGAGGAAGACTCCGAGAGTGGCGTAAATCCCCAGAATCATCGGCAGATAATCGGAGTGGCCGGTGTGCCAAGACCAGCCGGAAGGCCAGACGATGGTGAGCGGGTAGATCCCGACGAGAAAGATCAGCCCGAACGCCACTAAAGCGATACGCAGGTACTTCACGCGATCCGTGGTTGACATGTTGTTCTCCTTAGGAACGATCCGCGTAATTATACTTGATCGTCGCGCCCGTTATTTAGCGGAGAGCGCCTGGTCCAGATCCTGGATCAGATCGTCGGCGTCTTCGAGACCGACCGAGAGACGCAGCAGCGATTCCGGCGCGCGCGTGGTTTTGCCTTCGATCGATGCACGGTGTTCGATCAGCGAATGCGTTCCGCCCAGGCTGGTTGCGCGCAGGATCACTTTAAGCGCGGCGGCGACCTTGAAAGCCTCCGCGCGGCCGCCTTGAACCTCAAACGACAACATGCCGCCGAAATCTTTCATCTGGCCCCTGGCGATTTCATGACCGGGATCGCTCTCCAGGCCCGGATAGCGGACTTTCGCGACATTCTTATGGGCCGATAAGAACAAGGCCACACGTCGCGCGTTTTCGCAATGAAGCTTCACGCGAGGCACCAGCGTTTGCACGCCTCGCAGCACCAGCCAGCAATCGAACGGCGAAAGGATCGCGCCACCGGTGTGCTGAAAATCGCGAATCTGCGCGACCAGTTCCGGTTTGTTTTTGATGGTTACGGAGCCACCCATCGCGTCACTATGGCCCGACAGATATTTGGTCAACGAATGAACCACCATGTCCGCTCCCAACTCAAAGGGACGCTGAAGGACGGGCGTCGCGAACGTATTTTCGCAGACGAGTAATGCGCCGGCGGCTCGTGCGGCTTCGGCCACGGCGCTGATGTCGGCGACTTCGATCAGCGGATTGGTCGGCGTCTCCAGCCAGAACAACTTGGTTTCAGCGCGGCACGAGGCGCGCACGGCTTCCACGTCGCGCATGTCGACGAAGGTGTGTTCGAGACCCCATTTCGCGAAGAATCCGATCATCAGTTCGCGGACGCCGTAATAGACATCGCGATGCAGCACCACGTGGTCGCCTGGCGCGAGCGATTGGAACACGGCCATGGACGCGGCCATGCCGGAGCTGAACGAGATGGTTTCATCGCCGCCTTCCAGCGCGGTGATGCAGGTTTCGAGCGAATCGCGATTTGGAGTCGATGCGCGGATGTACGCGTACTTGCGGGAAAATTCTCCGTCGGGATCGCGCTCGAAGGTTGTCGACGTGTGAAGCGGCGGAGTGACCGCTCCCGTGGACGGATCTACGGTTCGGCCCGCGTGGATGCTTTTCGTTTGAAGACCAGACATGGCCTCCATTATCTCAGCACTGTCTCTTTTTGAGCCGCGAGCTTCACCGTTTCCACGCGGCCATCGGCGAACCGCACTTGATGCGACGCCGCGACGGGCGATCGAAGAACCACGCGCGAGACTTTGCCGTCCTTCCAATCGAGATCGACCTCGACGTTGCCTCGCGCATGGAGTCCTTTGACGGAGCCCACTGGCCACGTCTTCGGCAGCGCGGGCAGAATACTGATCTCGCCCGCGTGGCTTTGCAGCAGCATTTCCGCGATGCCCGCCGTGCCTCCGAAGTTGCCGTCGATCTGAAACGGGGGATGCGTGTCGAGCATGTTCGGCAGTGTCGATTTCCCCAGCAGCGCCTGCACGTTCTCGCCTGCTTTATCGCCGTCTTCCAGGCGCGCCCAGAAATTGATGATCCACGCGCGGCTCCATCCGGTGTGTCCTCCGCCGTTGGCCAGACGACGTTCGAGCGTCGCGCGCGCGGCCTTGGCCAGTTCGGGAGTTCCGCGCGGAGTGATCTGATTACCAGGATGCAGCGCGAACAATTGCGAAATGTGCCGATGCCCCGGCTCCTTCTCCTCGTAATCCTCCATCCACTCCTGCAACTGGCCGTACTTTCCGATCTGGTAGGCCGGCAGGCGATCCATCGACGCTTTCACTTTGGCGCGAAACTCGGCGTCGATGCCGAGAATCGTTCCCGCGTCGATCACGCGCGTGAAAAGCTGCCGCGTGATTTCGGTATCCATATATGGACCCATGCACAGCTTCGCGGTGACGCCGTTCGGCAGCTTGTACGTGTTCTCGGGCGAAAGCGACGGCCCGGTGACCAGATGCCCTTTCCCGTCGTCGACCAGGTAGTCGAGGAGAAATTCCGCGGCTTCCTTCATCACCGGATACGCGCGCGCGGCGAGAAATTTCCTATCGCGCGTGAAGTCGTAGTGATCCCACAAATGCAGGCTCAGCCACGCGCCTCCCATCGCCCAGATGCCCGACCCGACGCCGTCGATCGGCACCGCATCGCCCCAGATATCGGTGTTGTGATGCAGCACGAAACCGTGCGCGCCATAAATCTCTTTCGCGATGCGACGGCCGTCGGGACGCGCCAGATCGATCAGGTCGAACAGAGGCTCGTGCAACTCGGAAAGATTCGTCACCTCGGCCGGCCAATAGTTCATCTCGGTATTGATGTTGATGGTGTACTTGCTGTCCCAGGATGGGTCGAGCTTGTCGTTCCACAAACCTTGCAGCGTGGCGGCCATCGTGCCGGGACGGCTGCACGAAATGAGAAGGTAGCGGCCGAATTGAAAATATTGTTCGATGAGGTGCGGATCTTCGGCGCCCGCCGCGACGCGCTTCAATCGTTCGTCGGTGGGCAGATCTGGCGTGGGAGCTGTGCCCAGCGAAAACTTCACGCGATTAAAGAACCGCTGATAATCCGCGATGTGGCGAGCCTTCAGTTCCGCATACGGCCTCTTTGCGGCGAGCAGGTCGTGTTCAATGTCGCGCGGCTTGAAGCTGGTGGAAGCGGCGAGAAAAAGCGTCGCGGAATCGGCGCCTTCCACCGACATTCCACCCTCGTCCAACCTGACAATCCTGCCGCCTTCCTGCGTGACCAGTAGTACCGCTTGAAACTTGACGCCCACCGGCCGTTCCCCTTCGTGGCGGCTATCGCGTACGATTGCTTCACCTTCGAGTGCGAGGCGATCGGGGCCGGGAAAACGCGTCTTCGCGTCGATCATTTCGCCACTGGGATCGCCGCCGTTACGCTCCCGGTAGAGCCCCGTCGCGAAAGTGATGTGATGAGGTTTGTCGCAAGTGAGGCGAACAACGATCACCTGGTCCGGGGCGGAAGAAAAATATTCGCGTGTATAATTCGCTTCTTCCACGACTCCGCTCCGAAAATCCATGGTCCGCACGTGGTAACTGACGCGCACCACGGCCGAACCGAGATCGAGCTCGCGGCGGTAGTTGGTGATTATGTCGGGGCTCGGTTGGAAGATCCGCAAGTCGCCCATTGTCTGATACGGCGGCATCCTCCTCGGGATCGCAATCATCGTCTTGTCCGCCAGCACCTCCGCCTCGTGAGGCATCCCGGCGAACAGTAGCCTGCGCACCTCGGGCAGATTCTTCGCCGCTTCGGGATTATTCCGGTCGCGCTTTTCGCCCGCCCAGACGGTATCTTCGTTGAGTTGGACATGGTCGTTTACCGGATCGCCGAAGACCATGCCGCCCAGCCGCCCGTTGCCGATCGGCAGCGCCTCATTCCAATTCGCGGCGCTTTGGCGGTACCATAGAACATCCGACGCGGCCGCGATCGAGGCGGCCGAGAATAGCACGCTGGTGATGAGTCTAGTCACAGTGTTCCGATTATAATACTTGACACAATCGCCCAACTTGAGCGATAAAGTGTTCGTGCCCGTACGCATGAAAGATATCGCGCTCGATCTCGGCGTTTCGCTGATGACCGTGTCGAAGGCGCTCAGGAACCATAGCGACATCAGCCAGCAGACCCGGGACCGCGTGCTGAAGCGCATGCGCGAGCTGAATTACCAGCCGGACTGGATCGCGCGCAGCATGGTGACGCGGCGCACCTACCTGGTGGGCCTGGTGCTGCCGGACCTGATGCACTCCTTTTTCGCGGAAGTGGCCAAGGGCGTCGCGCGCAAGCTGTCTCCGCTGGGCTATCACGCGGTGATTCTCAACACTGAGGAGGACGGCGAAATCGAACGCCGCCACGTGGAGATTTTGCTGACGCGCAAAGTCGACGGCCTGATCATCGCCTCGGCGCAGCGGGCGGGGCAAACGGAACTGTTCGAAACCCTCGACCGCCGCGAAGTGCCTTATGTGCTGATCGACCGCGTTGTGAACGGCGTGGATGCGAACTTCGTCGGCACCAAGGACGAGGACCTGGGCGCCATGGCCACCGGCCATCTGGTCGACCAGGGTTCGAAGCGGATCGCGCACATCCGCGGCCCGCAGAACGGCACCGGCCCGGCGCGGTTGAAAGGCTACAAACGGGCGTTAGCCAAACGCGGCATCGAGATCCGCCCCGAATACATCGTCAGCGGCCAGTATGGCGACAGCACCGGGTATGAGGCGATGCGCGAACTGTTGAAAACCACGCCGCGGCCCGACGGCGTGTTCTGCTACAACGATCCGGTGGCCGCGGGCGCGGTGAAAGCGATCCTCGAAGCCGGCCTGCGGGTGCCGGAAGATATCGCCGTCATCGGCGCCGGCAACGTGCACTACTCCGATCTGCTGCGCGTTCCTCTCTCCACCATCGACCAGGGCAGCGCCGCCATCGGTGAGACCGCGGCCGAGCTTTTATGCCAGTGCATGGAGACAAAAACGCCGTCGGAAATCAAGCGCATCTTTCTTCCACCGCGACTCGTCGTTCGCGAATCCAGCCGCCGGGTATGAGGTTCGTTCTCTGTTTCGCCGGGGCTGCCGCGCTCTGCGCCCAGACATTCGACGTGGCCGCTTTCGATCGCGCCCGCGTCATCAAAGCCGCGGATTCCTATCTTAACGACAAACCCATCACCGTCACCGCCGCGCACTCGCCGCGCAGCGCCGGCGGTGTACACGATTTTTTCTCCGAAGGCGACTACTGGTGGCCCGACCCGGAAAATCCCGAAAAGCCCTACGTCCAGCGCGACGGTATGACCAACCCCGATAACTTCGCCGAGCATCGCAAGCCCCTCATGCGCCTCAGCGTCGAAGTGCCGGCTCTCGCCGCCGCATGGAAGCTTACGCACGACCGGCGTTATGCCGATCGCGCGGCGCTGCACCTGCGCGCCTGGTTCGCGGACGAAGCGACACGCATGAATCCGAATCTCGAATACGCGCAGGCGATTCACGGCCGCTTCACGGGACGAGGTACGGGCATCATTGACACGATTCATCTGGTCGAAGTCGCGCGTGCCATCGAAATCCTGCCGCTGCCGAAACGCGATCTCGACGGCATCAAGAAATGGTTCACCGAATATGCGCAGTGGATGATGACGCACCCTTATGGCATCGCCGAGCGCGACGCGAAAAACAATCACGGTACCTGTTGGGCGATGCAAGTCGCCGCGTTCGCACATCTCACCGGCGACGAGAAAACTTTCGTCTACGTGAAAGACCGCTATAAAACCGTTCTGCTTCCCAATCAAGAAGCTGCCGACGGAAGTTTTCCGCTGGAGCTGGCGCGAACCAAGCCGTACGGATATTCGCTGTTCAACCTGGAAGCGTTTTCAACGCTCGCGCAGATTCTCGATCTTTGGAATTTCCAGCTTCCCGACGGCCGGGGGATGCGCAAAGCCGTCGCGTACATTGCGCCATTCATCCGCGATAAATCGAAATGGCCGTTGAAGCCCGATGTGATGTATTACGACCAATGGCCGATGCGGCAGTCGAGCCTGCTATTCGCGGGGCTCGCCTTTCACGACGGGGCATACATCGATCTGTGGAAGGCGCTGCCGGCGGATTCGACGGTGGATGAAACGATCCGGAATTTTTTCATTCGTCAGCCGGTGTTGTGGGTAAATTAGGTTATAATTCCCTCCATGAAATTCCTGGCGACACTCGTGCTTTTCGCCGGCCTCGCCGGCGCACAATCAACCCCGCTCACCGGCGTCTGGCGGATTGTCGAAGCATCCACCCCGCAACAGATCCTCAACACGCAGGGCGGCATCTATATCTTCACGGGAAAGCATTTCAGCAAACTCTGGGACCGCAGCGACAAGCCCCGGGCCGATCTGAATAAAGACTCAACCGATGCCGAACGCCTCGCTAGCTTCCGGCCTCTCATGTCAAAAACGGGAACTTACGAAGTATCCGGGACAACGTTGACCACACATACTCTGGTGGCGAATAACCCCAGCGTGATGCATCCGGGAAACAGCGACTCGTACTCTTTCAGACTGGAAGGCAACAGGCTGTGGATCACGGATGTCTACGAGGGAGGCCAGCCTTCGAAGAATCCCGTGACACTTAAATTTACACGCGTCGAATAGCCTTACTTCCCCGTCCGTTCCTTCGTCTCGACGACCACTCCCTCGCGAATCGCATCGGTTGGATTCAGTACCACTGCGTCGCCTGCATCGAGCCCTGAATTCACTTCCAGCTCCGAGCCCATATCGCGGCCTAAGACCAGTTTGTGAAAGTGAATCTTGTGATCCGCGCCCACCACGGCCGCGTTCGGTCCATCGGTTTTCAGCACCAGCGCGTCGGCCGGCAGCATGGTCACGCTGACCATGTGCGGCAGAGCGAACCGGACCTTCGCATACATCCCGGGCAGCAACTCGCCCTTGGGATTATCTACCAGCAACACGGCCAGCAGCGACCGCGACGCGGGGTCCACCGAATTGGTCGTGCCGCGAACCCTCGCCGGGAAGGTGCGGCCTGGAAATTCGTCCACCATCAAGTCCGCTGTCTCCCCGGCGTGGATCAGTGTCGAATAAGATTGCGGCACGTTGACGAAAATGCGAATCGTATCGATCGCGGAGACGCGGATCAGCTCCTTCGTCGCCGTGGTGTTGCCGGACGTGATCAGCGTCCCCGGATCGGACTGCGCGCTGCGAAAGGTGACGATGCCGTCGTAAGGCGCCACCAGATTCGCGTAAATCTTCAGTTCCTGCATGCGCCGCACGTTGGACACGTTGGCCGCGATGGTCGCTTCCGCCGCGTGAATATTCTCCTCGGCCGCCTTAATATTGGCCTGCGCCACTTCGGCAGCGGCCGCCTGATTGTCGTAATCCTGCCTGGCGACGCTCTCCTGCTGCAACAGGATGCGATACCGCTCGGCCGTCGTCTCGGCCAGCTTGGCGTTGGCTTTCGCCACGGCCAGCGCGGCCTTGAGCTGCTGTAACGTGGCTTTCGATTGCGCCACCGTCGCCTCGCCCTGCGCGATCTGCGCGTCCAGGTCCGGCGTCTCGATTTCGATCAGCAGATCGCCCTTCTTTACGTGGTCGCCGATGTCCACGGGACGCGTCTTCAAGTACCCGTCGACCCGCGCATATAAAGGTGTTTCCACGCGCGCCACCAGGTCGCCCGGCAGTTCGATGGTCGATTTCGCGCCCGATTGCCGCACGTGGCCGACGTTCACCACCAGCGCGCGGCTGGAATCTTCGTCGGCGCTGGCCGCCAGCGCCTGGTCGTGCGTCTGCCGCTTCAACACGCCGAACGCGACGCTCGCGATCAGCAGCACGCCCAGCACCACCAGCAACCCGATAAATTTCGCGTGCGATTTTTTGTGCGTGTGCAGGGCGGAGCCGCGTCTCAATTTCCGGTCGTCGACTTGTTGTTCCGTTTCCATTACTCTACTTCTTCAATTTCCTCGAATCGTTTCGGCGGCGTTTTCCGCATCAGACTATATACCACCGGAACGACGAACAGAGTCGCCACCGTCGCCATCATTAATCCCCCGATTACGGCCCGGCCCAGAGGAGCGTTCTGTTCGCCGCCCTCGCCCAAGCCCATCGCCATCGGAACCATGCCGGCCAGCATCGCCACCGCGGTCATCACCACGGGACGCAGACGGGTGCGCCCGGCTTCATACGCGGCCGTCATGGCGTCCAGGCCGTCGCGCCGCAAATCGTTGGCGAAAGTGACCAGCAGGATGCTGTTCGCCGTGCCCACCCCAATGCTCATGATAGCGCCCATCAGCGCCGGAACACTGATCGTGGTCCGCGTAAAGAAGAGCATCAGCAGAATTCCGGCCAGCGCGCCGGGCAGCGCCATCAGGATGATGAACGGATCGGTCCACGACTGGAAGTTCACCACCATCAGGAAATACACCAGCAAAATCGCGAACACCAGCCCGTAGGCCATCCCTTCGAAGGACGCTTTCATGGTCGCCACCTGGCCGCGGGTTTCGAAAAAACTGCCTGGCGGCAGCTTCGACTTCATGCCGTTGACCACCTTCTCGACGTCTTTCGAAAAACCGCCCAGGTCGCGACCCTGCACGTTGGCGTACACGTCGTAAACCGGCTGCACGTTGTAATGGTTCACCACGGACGCGGTATGGCCGCGCTCCATCTGCGCCAGATTACCGAGCAACTGCGTCGTTCCCCGCCCCGTGTGCACCGGCGTGTTCATTAGCGCTTCTTCGGAATCCACTTTATAGGCAGGCGTCTGCACGGCCACCAGATAATCCACGTTGTTGGCCGGATTCACCCAGTAGTTGGGCGACACCTGGCCGCTGGAACTGAGCGACATCAACATGTCGTTGGCCACGTCCTTCTGTTGCAGGCCGAGCTGGCTGGCGCGCGCGCGGTCGACGTTCATGCGCATCAGCGGGACGTCGTTCACCTGGTGAACGTGGACGTCGGCCGCGCCGGGAATCTTTGCCAGGCGGAGCGACACCTCCTGCGCGATGTCGTAATTCTTCGGCGCGTTTTTCAGCGGCCCCACCACCTGCACGTCAATCGGCGCGGGCAAACCGAAATTCAGAATCTGCCCCACGATATCGGCCGGCTGGAAGAAGAACGTCAGGTCCGGATACTCGCGCGCCAGCTTGCGGCGCAGATCGCGCACGTAATCCCAGGTAGGGCCGTGTTCGCCCGGTTTCAACGACACTAGAATTTCGCCGTCGAACGAACCCAGCGTCACGCTATCTGTAAACGCCATGTTGAAGCCGCTGTACGGCAGGCCGATGTTGTCCAGAATGTCGGCGATTTCGCCCGGCGGAATAATTTTGCGGATGGAATCCTCCACCTGCGAAAATTTCAATTCCGTTTCCTCGATGCGCGTGCCGCCGGGGCAGCGGACGTGCAAACGAATCTGCCCCGCGTCCACCTGCGGAAAGAAATCGGTGCCGATCAGAGGATAGAGCCCCACCGAGCAGATTGCTAAAACCCCAAACAGAATCAGCACCAGCTGGCGATGCTCCAGCGTGGAGTGCAGCACGCTCGAATAAGCGTCCCGCATGCGCTCGAACAGATTGTTGAAGCGATGGTGGATATTCCAGATGATGCCCGCGTCCGGAATTTCCTCTTCGTGCTCCGCGCCGTGCCGGAAGAAGCGCAGCTCCGCGGGAATCAGATAGCGAACCATGGTCGGAATCAGCGTGCGCGACAAAAGATAGGACGCCATCATCGCCAGCACCACGGCCAGGGCCAGAGGAGTGAACAGGTACTGGGCCACGCCTTGCAAAAAAATCACCGGCACGAACACAATGCAGATGCACAGCGTCGAAACGAACGCCGGCACGGCGATCTGCTGCGCGCCGTCGAGAATGGACCGCGTGACCTCTTTTCCCATCCCCAGATTGCGGTGAATATTTTCGATTTCCACCGTCGCGTCGTCCACCAGGATGCCCACCGCCAGCGCCAGTCCACCCAGCGTCATGATGTTGATCGTTTCGCCCATCATGGACATCACGGCCAGCGATGTGAGGATCGAAAGAGGAATAGAAATGCAGACGATGAGCGTGCTGCGCCAGCTCCCCAGGAACAGCAGAATCATCATTCCGGTGAGCAGAGCGGCCGCAGCCGCCTCCCTCGCCACGCCCGAGATCGCCGCGGCCACGAACACCGATTGATCGAACATCTGGGTGATTTTCAGCGCCAGCGGCAGCGTCGACTGCACGCGCGGCAGCGCCGCCTTCATCTGTTTCACCACATCCAGCGTGGAGGATGCGCCGTTCTTGAGAATGGTCAGCAGCGCCCCTCGCCTGCCGTTGTGGCGCACGATGTTGGTCTGCACCGCGTAACCGTCGCGTACCTGCGCAATGTCGCGCATGAACACCGTGGTGCCGTTTACCGTCTTGATCGGCAGCTTGTTGAACGCGTCCACCACCGTGGGGCTGTTGTTCAACTGCACGCTGTATTCGCGGGTGCCGATCTTCGCGAAACCGGTGGGCAGAATCAGGTTTTGGCTATTCAGCGCGTCCGTGACGTCATTCGCCCCCAGCCCGTGCGAATACAAAGCCTGCGGATTGATGTCGATCATCACTTGCTTCGGCCGTCCGCCGTAGGGCAGAGGGATGCTCGCGCCTTCGATATTGGCGAGTTGCGTGCGGATGAAGTTGTAGCCGAGGTCGTACTCTTCCTGCTCGGTCAAGGTGTCGCTCGAAAGACCGAGATCGAGAATCGGAACGGTGGCCGCGTTATAGCGGATCACATTCGGCGGAGTGGTGCCGATGGGCATCGTCTTCACCGACGCTTGCGATTGCGCCGCGAGCTGCGACACCGCGGCGTCAATTCTCGCGTTCGCATGGAAGTAAATGCGAATCACGGCGACACCGGTGAGCGAGGTCGATTCCATGTGCTCGATGTCGTTCACCGCGGTGGTGAATCCGCGCTCGGATCGGGTGGTGATGATCTCCGCCATTTCTTCGGGCGAAAGGCCGGCATAACTCCAGATCACGCTGACCACCGGGATGTTGATGTCGGGGAAAATATCGGCCGGCATCCGCACCATCGCCAGCACGCCCAGCACAACGATACACAGCGCCATCACGACGAAGGTGTATGGACGGCGAAGGGCAAGCTGGACAATCCACATAGCGAGGCTGTAATTTCAATTGTACGTGCATTTGCTTCGCATCGAAAAACTGGCCGTATGGGAGTGGCCAGGCTCCGGGACTCCCATTTTGTTCACCCATGCCACTGGTTTTCACGCCCGCGTCTGGGACAGCATTATCAAAGATTTGCCGGACCGGCACTGCTTCGCCATCGATTTGCGAGGCCACGGGCGCAGCGACAAAGACTTCGAATCCTATTCCTGGCGCAGGTTTGGCGAGGATACGGCGATGGTTGCGAAAGAGTTGGGGCTGCGCGGAGCGGTGGGCGTCGGGCATTCCCTTGGCGGTCACGCGATGGCGCTGGCGGCATCCATGGAACCGGCTGCATTTTCAAGGCTTTTGCTGGTGGATCCGGTGATCCACTCGACCGGCTGGTACGATGGTGCGCCGACGCGGGTCGAGTTTATCGCGCGACGGAAAAAGCACTGGAAATCGGCGGAAGAAATGTACGAGCGTTTTCACGACCGGCTCCCATTTTCAGCGTTTAAACCGGAGATTTTGCGCGATTATTGCGAATTTGGGCTGCTACCGGATGGGGATGGCTTGGTGCTGGCTTGTCCTCCGGAGATTGAAGCGTCGATCTATGCGCATTCGAATTGGCCAGATGCGGATATTTCCGAAGAGGTCGCTAAGATTCAGGTCTTTACGACAGTCTTGCGGTCGGCCAAGCTGATGACGAAGGAACATTTCGACCTGTCGGCGTCGGCGACGGATCCGAACCTGGCGTCGCGGATGCCGAATGCGGAGGACGTGTTTCTGGAAGGCGCTTCGCATTTCATCCCGATGGAGCACCCGGAATTGGTGATAGACGCGCTGACCGCGCCGCGAAATAGTTAGTACCCGAGCCGTCTCGTAGGGCGGCAATTTTGGCTGCAGCCGCATTTCAGGCGGCTCTTGTGGATTGGCGAACAAGCCTGCCCGAAGGCAGGCAGCAGCCAAAATTGGCCGCCCTACAAGATGCTTCAATTCGCTATGAGCTTCCGTTCCGCGACCACCGTTACCTGCCGGTCCTTGGCCAGGCGCACCACGTCCATCGCCACGCTGCGCGGCCCCAGGAACCCGAACTGGCGCTTGGGAGGCTTGGAAAGGAAAATCTGCGTGACGGCGTTGCGGCGGGCGAAGTCGACCAGAGTTTCGGCGGCGTCCTTTCCTTCGAGCACGCGCGTTTCTATATGCAGCCTGCGCGCGAACTCGAGATGCTGTTCGAGCGCCACGGGATCGGACGAAGGCATCACGCCGACGGCGAAACAATCGGCTTTCAGATAATCCGCGACACGCCGTCCGCGGCGGATTAAGGCGACCGATGCCGGCGACTCCGTGACGTGAATGAGAATCCGTTCGCGTACCTCCGGCTCACTGTGATGCGAGCGGACATTTTCTTCGCCCTGCCGGATCTCGACTTCATGGGCGGTCTGGCGGAGCGCCATCTCGCGAAGCGCCGCGAGGGCGGGCTCCTTAAAAAAATTGTCGAGGGCGCGCTGTGCTTTCTCCGTTCCGTAAATGACGCCGCGTTGCAGGCGGTTGAGCAGCGCGCGCGGCGGAAGATCGATCAGCACCACTTCCTCGGCCTGTTTCACCACCCAATCGGGAATGGTTTCGCGCACGGCCACGCCGGTGATATCGCGGATCTGGTCGTTGAGGCTTTCCAGGTGCTGGATGTTCATGGTGGTCAGCACGTCGATGCCGGCGTCGATCAGGACCATGACGTCTTCCCATCGCTTGGCGCGAGGAGAGCCGGGAATGTTGGTGTGAGGAAATTCGTCCACGGCGCAGACTTCGGGGTTGCGGCGGAGGATGGCCTCAGTATCCATCTCTTCAAATTCACGGCCGCGGTAATCGACGTTGCAGCGCGGCACGATTTCGAGGCCTTCCGTTTTGGCGATGGTGTCCTTGCGGCCGTGCGGCTCGAAGTAACCGATGACCACGTCGCGGCCGGCGCGCTTGGCCTGCTGCGCTTCTTCCAGCATGCGATAGGTCTTGCCCACGCCCGCCGCGTAGCCGAGGAGGATTCTTAATTTCCCTTTTTCGGACATTTCGCTTATTCAGCATATCCCCTCCATTACTGTCGGGGTTCCATAAGCAGAACGGAACCCCGACAGTAATGGAGGGGATAATGCAACTAGACCGGCTGCTCATTCGGAAATACGCGAACGTCGATGCCGTCGGCTTCCATGATCAGGCGCTCCACGGGATTCGCCCGCAGGCGGCTGGTCCAGCCCGTCTGATTGCTGTGGCCGACGAAGATCTGGGTGACGCCGTGTTTGGAGGCAAAGTCCAGGATGGATGCGATGGGATCTTCGCCGCTCAACAGTTCGACCCGCGCTTTGGCCTGGTGCGCGTAGTCCAGATTTTCGCGGATCAGGCTCTGGTCGGCGTCGTTTAAGTTGTCCTGCTCGACATAGACAACGTAGAGGTCGCCGTGGAAGCGGTCGGCCTGGCGGCGGGCGCGGAAGATCATTTCACGGGCACTGGACCGGGGCGTGACGCAGACCAGAATGCGCTCCTGCGCGCCGTAATTCTGCGCGCCGCCCTGGTGATGCAGAAATTCCTCGAGCTGATGATCGACGACGTCGGCGGCCAGCACGAGCGCGATTTCGCGAAGTTCGGAGAGCTGGCGCTGCTCGTCGCCTTCAATGGACCTGGCGGCGCAATATTCGGGCGTGGCGTCGACCACTTCGATTTCGTCGGCAGTCTGAATGAACGATTCCGGCACGGAGTCGGCGACGCTTTTTCCGCGAATGACTTCGATTTCGCGCTGGCGCTCCGCGATGTATTGAATGTTGATGGACGAGATAACGTTAATGCCGGCTTCGCGCAGTTCCTCGACATCCTGCCAGCGGTGAGGATGCTTGCTCGCGGGCGGATTCCGATAGGCGAGTCCATCGATGAGGCAGACGGCGGGATGGCGGCGGAGCAGCGCGTCCATGTCGATGGCCGGGACACCGTTGACGATCCGCGGCGGAAGCACCTCCATGCTTTCGAGGATCTGCTGCGCCTCGGGTGAGGCGCAAGGCTGCGTCGCGGCCACAACGACGTCCTGCCCGCGCAATTTGCGGCGCCGTCCTTCATCGAGCATGCGCAAGGATTTTCCGACGCCCGAGGCGTAGCCCAGGAAAATTTTCAGATGTCCGCGCTTGGTGTTGCGCTCCTCCGCCTCCACCTGTTTGAGAAGGCGGTCAGGGTCGGGTCGTCGGCGTTCGGAGTCGGCCATTTAGTTTGAGGATAACCCGGGGTGATCCCCTCCATAACTGTCGGGGTTCCATGTCGCTACCCGCCCACTGCCAACGGAACCCCGACAGTTATGGAGGGGATATGTGCACGGGCCTGAATGCTCACGCCACAACCTCAATGGCGATTGGTGACAGTTTTCTGCGGCCCATGCGCAGTTCCAAGGTATGCGGGCCGATGCCGATCTGGTCCGGCAAGCGAAGGTTCACTTCGAATTTTTGCGGTCGCGGGTCGACGCAGAAAAATTCCAGATCGGAGACGGGGTGGCCGTCGACCGAGGCTTCGAGCTCGTGCGGGCGCGAAATTTCTTCGAGCGTCACTTTGATCATGCGCGTTTCGATGCGTCTGCCGGCGACCAGATTTACGCCGTCGCTGACCGAGGCGATGCTGGGAACGGACGGCCCCGGCGGAATGACGCGCAGCACCGCGGGCGGAGAGATGCGGTGACCGAACCAGTGCACCTCCACCGGCAGGAGGCCCGTCTCTTCCAGCTCCGGCAGAATGACGTTCAATTGCTGCAAGCCGATGTTATCGGGCGGCCCGATATAAGTGACGGTCCCGAAGGAACTGCCGACGATGACCCGCAAATGTTGGAGGCCTGCGTCGGGCGGAAGATTTTCCACCCAAATGGAGATGGACGCCCAGCGCCCGCGGGAGGGCGCGACCGGCTCCGAACTGCCTGCGTTGGTGATGCGGCGGATGCGCAATTCGGCTTGTGGTTCGCGCGAGTCCTGCGCGTCGCTCCAACCTCGCGGTTGTTTCTTCCACGACGTCCACATGTATTGCGTTCCGACGCCTTCTAAGGCAAGCACCTGAAAATCGTTGGCGCGCGCGAATTCCATCAACTCGTTCGAGGAGAAGCGCGCGCCGGCCCAGGTGTCATATTGAAGCCCAACACCTTGCGGCAGCCCATTGAATTGCAGACGCGCGAGGCCGCCGGTCTTCATCACGCGATGGGTTTCGCGCAGGTACTGAAGGACCACTTCGCGGCTGGGGATGTGCTGAAAAACGGCGTACGAGTAAACGAATTCGAAGGTCTCGTCGGGGAACAGAGCGAGACTCGCGCCGTCGGTGTGATGAGGATGGCAGTTGGGAAGATCCTTCAGGCGCTGGTGGGCGATGGAGATCATTTCGTCGGACACGTCGACGCCGTCGATCTCGACAAAATGGCGGCTCATGGGGCGCATCAGGCGGCCGGGGCCGCAGCCGATTTCGAGGGCGCGCCAGCCGCCACGCTGGGAAATGGGGACGCGGCGCAACTCGGATTCCAGGCTCGTGACCATCTCCGTCGCGGTCGAGTAAAACTCCGCATCGTCCTGGTCGCGGCGGCCGAAGGCTACGAAATAACCGGCATCCTCGCGGGCGCGCGCGTTCCAATCGTTACGCATGCGGGCGGAAACGTCGTCTGGCATCTATTTACGGCTCGAGTAGCGATTCAGTTCCTCAAGTAGCGCTTTGGCCGCAGCCGGCGGAGCGATGGTGGAGGTGACGATCTCGCGATTCGTGATTTTGCGTCCGTAGAGATCGTTGTTCCATTCGGCATCCTCGCGCAGAGTCGCCCCACTGAGAGAGACGCCGGCGAACAGGCCGCGGGCGCGGGACCAGGTGAGAATCTCGGCGGTCATGGCGGCATCGGTTTCGGCTTGCGTGGAGCGGCCGACGGGGCCGGCCGCAACGGTCACATCGCCGCCCAAAGTGAACTTGGTGCTGAGCAGGCGGTTCATGCCGCTCTCGTTCCTCACGACCATGATCACGTCCGTTTCGGATCCGCCCGCCTGGAAACCGACGCTGCCGCCTTCGATGCGAACCGATCCGGGAGCGCCCCACCCGACGCCGGATTTACCGCGGCAGGAAACGAATCCTTTTCCATATTTTGCGCCGACAATAAACGCGCCCTTCTTCAGACCGGGCACGACGACGATGCATTGCGCCTTGTTGAGCAGATCCTGGGGAATGGCTTTATCGGGGATACCCATGACTTCCTTCAAAACGTCGGCGGCGGCCTGGAGGCGCGCGGGGGCATCGGATTCGGCGGCGGAGACGAGGGCGGCGGTCAGGGTGAGTGCGGCGATGAGTTTCTTCATTCTTTATAGTTTCTTCCTGCAAGCGAATTTTCGCGTCTGTCCGCATGCTTGCGCATAGCGGTTCCGGGCGCGGAGCAGCGCTCAAAACTGATCATCGCACAAGCGGGGATGGAAATCGTATTAACATAATTGCGACATGAGACTCGACGATAAAGTTGCGGTGGTGACGGGCGCGGGCACTGGGATGGGGCGCGCGATTGCGGAGTTGTTCGCGCGGCGCGGAGCGAAAGTGGTAGTGAATTACGCCAGTTCGCGCGACGCGGCGGTGCATGTTGTGGAGGCGATTCAGGCCGAGGGCGGCGCCGCGATCGCGGTGGGCGCGGACGTTTCGAAACAGGCCGAGGCCAAGGAGCTGATGGATGCGACGGAGCGCGAGTACGGGCGGATCGATTATCTGATCAACAACGCCGGCTGGAGCACTCGCATCCCGCATGCGCAGCTGGGCGATTTGACGGATGAGATCTGGGATCACACGCTGAATGTGAATCTGCGCGGGGTGTTTTACTGCGTGCGCGCGGCGGTGCCGTTTCTAAAGCAGCATGCGGGCTCGTCGATCGTGAACGTGTCGTCGGTGGCGTCGATCACGGGGCAGGGGAGTTCCATCGCGTACGCGGCGTCGAAGGCGGGAGTGGTGACGATGACGAAATCGCTGGCCAGGGCCCTGGCGCCCGGGATTCGCGTGAACGTGGTGCTGCCGGGATTTGTGCGCACGCGCTTTGCCGGATGGCCGAAGGAATCGTTCGACGCGGCGGAAAAGATCACGCCTCTGCGGCAACTCGCCGGAGTGGAAGACGTCGCGGAGGCAGCGCTATTTTTCGCTGCGGTGGCGAAGAGCACGACCGGAGAATCGCTGGTGGTGGACGGAGGCATGGCGACGCTGGGGCCCAGTTTATGAAGGAGATTCTCTATGCGAAGGACGGGCACGTCGCGACCATCACGCTGAATCGTCCGGCGAAGCGCAACGCGTATTCGGAGACCATGGTTCACGAGATTTTGGAGGCGCTCGCGGATGTGCGGGATGACGATGAGACTCGCGTGGTGATCCTCACCGGCGAGGGCAAGGGATTTTGCGCGGGCGGCGACATCGGCCGCGATTTTCAGTACCCGGCGCGGTATCGCGGGCATCGTTTGGAATCGATGCTGGAAATGCGCGAGAACATGCACGTGCTGATCCGGTTTCTGGATCGCTTCGACAAGCCGGTGATTGCGGCGGTGAACGGCGCGGCGGTGGCGGGAGGGCTGACGCTGGCGCTGGCGTGCGATTTTCGTATCGCGGCGGAGAGCGCGAAGTTGGGCGATACGAGTTTGAAATTCGCGTTGATTCCGGACGAGGGCGGCGCGTATTTTTTCCCGCGATTCATGGGGCTGGACAAGGCGTTGAAGATGTCGCTGCTGTCGGAGGTGTATACCGCGCGGCAGGCGCTGGAAATGGGGCTGGTCACCGAAGTGGTGGCGGATGACCAGTTAATGACGCGGGCCAGAGAGCTGGCGGCGCGCCTCGCGGAGGGTCCTCCGATTGCGATTCGCATCACCAAGAGGATGATGTATAAGCAGCGGTCGATGCAGCTCGACCATGCTCTCGAAGATGCGGCGATGGCGACGCTGGTGACCAATTACACGGACGACGTGAAGGAAGGAACGGCGGCGTTTCATGCGAAACGGAAGCCGTCTTTTAAAGGCAAGTGATTTACGAATCCCCGCCCTTACGGGACGGGGTTATAACCCCTGGCGTAAGCCAGGGGATGGGGGCAAATGAAGGCTTGGAGAGTTCACGCGTGGGGCGAGCCGGAGACGATGAGGCTCGATGAGGTCGAGAAGACGGAGACGCTGGCGGGCCAGGTGCGGATTCGGAATCACGCAGCGGCACTGAATTTTTTCGATATTTTACAAGTGCAAGGGAAGTACCAGGTGAAGCCTCCATTTCCGTTCACGCCGGGCGCGGAAGTGGCGGGAGTTGTCGATGCGGTGGGGGCGGGCGTCGCGTCGGTGAAAGAGGGCGACCGGGTGTTGGCGATTCCGCGCGGCGGGGCATTCGCGGAATACTCACTGGCGCCGGAGGCGAGCACATTCGCGATGCCGCAGGCGATGAGCTTCGAAGAAGCGGCGTCGATGCCGATTGTTTATCAGACGGGATTGTTCGCGATGACGCATCGATACCAAATACGCGAGGGCGAATGGCTGCTGGTGCATGCGGGGGCGAGCGGCGTCGGGATGGCGGCGATTCAGATCGGCAAGGCTCTGGGCGCACGGGTGATCGCAACGGCGGGGAGCGAGGCGAAGCTCGCATTCGCGCGCGAGCAGGGCGCGGACTATACGATCGATTACACGGACGCAGGCTGGGTAGACCGGGTGAAGGAGATCACCGGAGGGCAAGGCGCGGATACGATTTACGATCCGGTGGGCGGGGATATTTTCGATTTATCGACCAAGTGCGTGGCGGGCGAAGGGCGCATCTTGATCATCGGGTTCGCGGCCGGGCGCATTCCGTCGATTGCGTTGAATCGCGTGCTGCTGAAAAATATTTCAATTGTGGGCGTGCTGTGGGGAGGCTACGTGCTGACGCATTCGGAGTACGAAAAACAGGCGCACGCGGCGCTGATGAAGATGTATGAGGCGAGGAAAATCAAGCCGTCGGTAAATGCGGTGTATCCGTTTGAAGAAGCTCCCCGAGGGTTGCGCGATCTGGCGGAGCGCAAGGTGATGGGCAAGGCCGTGCTTACGTTTCCTTCTCAATGATGTTGGAGACTTCGGCCGAGCGTACTCCGTACACCTTGCGAATCTGGCGGCAAATTTCCCCTGCGAGACGCTCGGGCTGCTCCCGGTCATCGATGTCGATTTCGACTTTCAGATAAAGATCGGTCCGCGGCATTTTCCGATCATACAATAAGCGATACGATAGAGATGTCTCCCCAGTGAGTATCCCTTGTAAGCTTTGCGAAAAGAGGCGTGCGCGCAGGCACTGCCCCGGCGTTGATGCCGATATTTGCCCCCAATGCTGTGGAACGGGGCGCGAAATTACCATCGATTGTCCGCTGGATTGTCCGTTTTTGCGGGAAGCGCGAGTGCATGAACGGCCGGCGCCGCTGACGGAAAAAGATATTCCGAATCTCGACATACCGCTCAAAGAAAGTTTCGTTCAGGATCATGAGCACGAGGTGATGGCGCTAAGCCTGGCGATGGCAAGGGCGATCGACTATGAGAAAGCCGTCGATTTGGATGCGCGGGAGGCGCTCGAATCGCTGGTCAAGACATATCGCACGCTCCAATCGGGATTGATTTATGAGAGCCGTCCGCAGAATCCGTACGCCGCCGGAATTCAGGAACGGCTCGTAAATGCGATCGAGGAGCTAAGGAAACGCATGGCGGAAGAAGCGGGAATGCAGACGTTGCGCGACACCGACGTGCTGGCGACGCTGGTATTTTTGCAGCGCCTCGAAATCCAGCACAACAACGGACGGCGCCGCGGGCGGGCATTTTTCGATTTTCTGCGGACTTATTTTCCGGAGCCTGCGCCCAGCATCGAACGAGGTCTCGAAGTATGACGGGTTACGTGGTGTTTGCGCACGGGTCGAGCGTGGAGACGGCGAATGAGGCGGTTCGCGCGGTGGCGCATCAGTTGAAAGAGCGCGGCGGATACGAGGCCGTGGAGGCGGCGTTTCTTGAAGGAGGGAAGCCGGATTTGCGGGGTGCGGTGGAAGCGCTCGCGGCGCGAGGGGTGGAGAAAATCCTGGTGATTCCTTATTTCCTGACGCTCGGGTTGCATCTTCAGCGCGATTTGCCGCGTCTGATAGGTGAGATCGAAAGCGCGCATCTGGGACTGAGCATCGGCGTCACGCCGCCACTCGACGGGCACCCGGCGATGGTGGATGCGTTGCTGGATCGGGCGTCATGCAAGCAAAGTTAGTTGAATCGACAGAAATCGCGCCGGAGGTTCGGCATTTCGTATTCGAAGTTCCGGAGGTGGAGAAGTTTACCTTCGTTCCGGGGCAGTTTGTTTCGATGAATCAAGTGATCAACGGGAAGAAGATCACGCGGGCTTATTCGCTGGCGTCGGCGCCGTCGGAGACGAACCGATTTGAGTTGTGCCTGAACCTGGTTCACCAGGGGTTGCTCTCGCCGCAATTGTTCGGGATGCAGCCGGGCGAGACGGTCGACATTCGTCCTCCTCTGGGAATGTTCGTGCTGCGCAATCCGCCGCGCGATTCGATTTTCATTGCGACGGGGACGGGCATTGCGCCGTTTCGCTCCATTCTAAAGGGGCAGTTGAACGCGAGTTCGCAGGCGTTCACGCTGGTGTTCGGAGTGCGCTATGAATCGCACTTGATGTATCGCGCGGAATTTGAGGAGATGGCGCGCGAGTTTCCGCATTTCCGCTTTATGCCCACGCTGAGCCGGCCCGATCAATCGTGGACGGGGCGGTCGGGTCATGTGCAGGCGCACCTGGCCGAAGCCATCGGCGAGCGTCGCGATGTCGATGTGTTTCTGTGCGGGCTAAAGCTAATGGTGGACGACGTGAGGACTATCCTGAAAGAGATGGGCTTCGACCGTAAACAAATTCTGTTCGAGAAATACGACTGATGAAACGCGGACTGATGTTGGGAGCGGCGGCGTTGTGCGTGTTCGTGGTGGTGGCGGCGCTGATGTTGAAGCTGATGCCGGCGCCGCTGAAGGAATCCGATTACATGGTGGCCGGCTCAGTGGCGACACTGGTGGCGTTGGGCGTTCTGTTCCTGGTGCTGGTGTCGACCACGCTGAAATCATCCGACGTATTTTTCAAAAAACGGCGCAAATGAAAGCAGAGCCGCCTGAAAAGGGCGGCTGCCGGCTGAATAGCCGGCCCCACATCGAATTTTCAAAGAACAAGCAATTTATCGGGCGCGCCCTAGCCAGTGTATTGACTGGCAGCAATCCAACGCACGAAAACCCGTATCGGAACAGGGTCTAGAATTGATCCGACTGGTTGGCCCCGTCCTCCGTTGGAAGAGCACATGGACTCCTTTCGATTTGAGAGTAGAGCGGATTTCTCGCGCCGAGGTTCGGTGAAAACTCGGATGTTGCTGAAAGGGTTCGAGATTGAGGCATTCTGCTTTGAGAAACTCAGGCTTTCACCTGATTTCAAGGCTTGCCAAAAAGCGGAGACTTGAGATATGAGGAATTTCCTACTCCCTCTCTGTCTGCTTTCGGCCGCGACTGTCTTTGGACAGAAGACGTGGCAGGATCGCTGCTTCAATAATCCTTCGGCGCCCTATTGCCAGGGGCGCGACTTCGCGGTGAAGCCCACGAAGCCGGAAAATAATACGACGCCGGCCGCGGTCACGAACCGCTCTTATAACGCAACGCCGGGGGCCCGGAGTTCGATGCCTTCGATGATGATGGTCGCCGCCATGGACTGGCGATTTGTAGATCCATTCGCGGACGCGGTGCTCGGGATCAATTTCAGCAGGATTGTGGATTCGACTTTGGCACACGCCCTGGTGGCCCAGTTGGGCGCGAAGGCGGGAATGACCGAAGCGGACGTCAAGAAACTGTTCGACGGGCTTTCGGGCCTGGACCAGATCGCGCTATCGGTGCGCGATAACAAGATGGTGGTGATGCTGACCGGCAGTGTGACCGATACCGCTCCTCCGGCGCCGGAAGCGGGGATGAAAGTGGTGCCGCTTTCCGCGGGTGTGATGCTGTTCGGCACGCCCGATGCGGTGGATCAGGCGGCGCAGCGAATCAGCATGAAGGTCCCGCTTTCGGACATGGCGAAGTCGGCGCAGGAGCGGCAGGCGAGCAGCGAATTTTGGGCCATGGGCTCGGCGCGTCTGTTTGGGCCGCAGGCGCAGAACGCGGGATTGAGACGGTTCTTTCTAACGGTTTGGATCCGCAACAACCTGATCAGCGATCTGGCATTCGAATTCAACGGAGTGCCGAACCCCAGGGCGCTGGCGGAGTTAAGCAAGCTCGGCGGGACGCTCGAAGGGAACGTGCTGCACTCGAGAACGGCGATCGAAGCGAGTGAGTTGCAGCAAAAGCTCGGCGAGGTGGTCGCGAGTCCGTTTGGCGACCAACTGGCGGCTATGGTGAGTGCGGCGCGGTCTCTGCCAGCGCGGGACACGACGGCTCCGAAGCAGACCAAGCCGGTAATTTATGGTCTGGATGGCGGGCCGAAGGTTGTGGGGCAGGATAAGTAGTCGCAATGTGACTACAATGGGGTGTGAGGAAGAACTCCAAGACCACCGCTGATACTTACGTCCGCGCCCGCATCGACAGTGCTACCAAGGAACGTGCGACCGATGCGCTGGCGGCAATGGGGCTCTCGATTTCGGACGCCATCCGACTGCTGATGCTGCGCGTAGTGGATGAGCGTCGGCTGCCGTTTGAGGTGAAAGCGCCGAACGCGACTACCCGGAAGGCGATTGCGGAGCTTGAGGCGGGGAAAGGCAGGCGATTTCGCAGTACTGCCGCGCTGATGGCAGATTTGAATGCGGACGATTGAGCCATCACCGCAAGCGCTCCTCGGTTGACGCCGCTACTCCCCTGTCCGCCTTTCGAGCTCGTACGTCAGTCGACCTGCGACCCTGTCTATCGCGGGTCGGCCCGAGGCGCCGCGAAGATGCATATCCAGAATCATTTCGGCGATACCTTCGTCGCCAGGCAAGATGCGATAGCCCATTGCTATATAGCGGCTCGCAGTGGTTCCGCGCGAGAGGCGGGCGTTTAAGATCTCGAATACATGGTGTGGCGATGGCAATATCTGGCCGGTAAATAATTCGAACAGCGTGATGCCTAGCGAGTAGATGTCGCTCCTAACGGTAACATCCTTCGGCGAAATGGCTTGCTCAGGCGACATATACTTTAGAGTTCCAAGACCCTGCTGGCTCGTCATCGTGAGTGCACCCGTGCTTATGGAGGCCTGAAAATCGCCCCACTTCATGATCCCGAAATCGCCGAGTTTGGCGCGCGGCAGGCCCTTCGCCCCGGAGGGCAAGAAGATGTTGGCGGGCTTGACATCGCGGTGTACCAACTTCTTTTGGTGAAGATACTTGAGGGCCTCGGCGACGTCAATAGCAATCGCGAGACGCTCCGGCGTTAATGCAAAGACCTTTGGATCGCGCTCTCCTGTACGTGGAGTCGTCTCGCGTCTGATGAGACCCTCCATGGTGCTTCCCTTAACAATTTCCATCAGAATAAACGGATTGTGAGGGCCCTTATTGAAGAACGCTTCGCCATTGGTGTTGGCGGAGTAGGCGTGCACGACAACCAAGGCGTGGTGTCTGATTTGGGTACCGCGCTGCCCTTCGCGTTGGAAGCGGGCGGCTACGTCATCGAACGTCGATTCGTCGATGTATTTGGGATCAGGTGCCAGGAATTTGATCGCGAATTCCGCGCCATCTTCCTTCCTGAGAGCCCGGCGGACTAATCCGGCCGCTCCGTCGCCAATTTTCCCAGCCAGAACATATCGTTTGCCCCCGATGTTGAATTCTTGTCCGACCTCGGGCTTGCAAGCACTTCGGCTCAAAGGGTGATCCATAGCTCCTCAGGCCTTCTTTCGGATTGAGAGGGCCGCCGACCCATGCCGGCCGCACCGACCCAGCGTTCTGTTTTCTCCCTGAAGAAAGATTGTCGCAGATTCAGTCGTTCTGGCTCAGGAATTCTTTACCAGCGACACGTGCTTCCTTGGAGCGATTGAGGGTGCCACGGTTAGCTTGGATGGTAAGCTAGACTCTGATCCGCATGGTAGAGAATCTTGCTGTAGAAGAGCCGTTGGGGCTACGAGTGTCGGCGATCCTGATCGCTTTGAACCAGATTGAGCCGTTGCGCAGGGCCGTTGCGGCGCTCGAAAAATCGACGGAGAGGGAGCGGCTGGAGATCCTGGTGGTGGATTTGGGGAGCCACGATGGCAGCGCGCAGATCGATACGGAATTTCCGGCGGTGGTGATGCTGAGGCTACCTCATAATTTCGGGGCCACGAAGGCGATGAACATCGGGACCAGGACGGCGAAGGCCGACCTGATGTTTTACCTGTCGCCCGATGTGGAGGTCGCGCCGGACACGGTTCAAAAGCTGGCTGAGAAGCTGGAAGAGGATACAGATGCGGCGGCGGTTTGTCCCCTGCTGGTGTATGAAGGCGGAAAGCCTGTGTCGCGGATTTGTAAATTACCGACGGCGGAATCGCTGAAGGGCGAGATGCCGACCATGGAGATCGACGTGGATCAGGAATCGATCAATGTCGAGTATCCGGGACGCGACGCGGTGCTGGTTCGCAAGCAGTTCGTCAAGGGAATGAATTACTTTGATGAGCGGTTTGGGCAATATTGGGCCGATGCGGACCTGGCGATTCAGATTCGCCGGGGGCTGAAGAAAATCCGGATGTATCCGGCGATTCGGGCGGTGAGGCGCGGCGATACTTCGCCGGCGGCCGAAAAAGGGCTTCTTGCCGCGGACCGGGCGGGCGGCGCGGCATCGCTGATTGGGAAATACTACGGCTTTATGCCCGGGCTCGGGTTTCGCATCGGAGCGACGCTTAAAGCATTGGCTCGGTTCGACTTGAAGCAGTTCATTGCGCTCGCGAGCGGGGCCAAAGTGGACGGTTCGCAGGATGCGTAGCGTACGCCCGTCTAAGGTTTTTCGCCTAATCCACTAACTTTCTTCCCATAATCGCCCGATAGATTGTCAGCAGGTTCTGACTATTTATGCACATGGAAGCCTTCTTGTGGATGTTCCTCCCGGTGTTTGTGGCCGGAGGGAGCGCTCTTTTATCGTTCTACATCATGCAGGCTCGGATGGAAGTGGCGTTGGCGAAGGAGCGCGAGTCGCTGGCCGAGGCGAGGGCCACCATTACCTCGCAGAAGGTGACCATGGAGGAGCGGATCAAGGCCACCGAAGAGTCTACCAAGCGGTTGGCGATGGACGAATTCATGGCGGATTTCAGAGTGGAGGAGCGCAGCTACGCGCGCGAAAGCAAATCGCTTACCGCATCGAGGAAGACCATGATCATGCAGGAGCGGCTGTTCTTTCGCAACATTCCTCTGTCGAACTGGATTGAGCACGAGATGGTGGTGGAAGAAGGGGCGGATCTCGACCAGTTGCCGAAGGAATCGGTCTTCGCGACAGCCACAATAGCGTCCCATATTACGACCCCCGCCCTTGCTCCGGAGAGGCCTCAGACTGAGGACCGGCTGACGATTTCGAAGTTTTTGGACGAAGTCGGCGTCGGCAGCCGTAACGGTCGCGAATCCAAGGCGTTAGTTGCTACGCCGGTGGCTGTATTCGGCGCCCAGTAGTACTCGTAAGATTTGTAAACCCTTCTAAAATCGGGCCGTCCTTACTGTCGTACAGGATATGATAGGGCTAATGGCCGAGCCTCTATTGGCCGAACAGACCGAATCGATACTAGTGCGCGATTTTGGCGCGTGGATGATCTCGGAGCAGAGGCGCATCTATGGGCTGTGCCAGCGATTCTTACAGGATCGCGACGAAGCGGATTCGGCTACCCAGGACGTTTTTCTGAAGGCGTACCAGGCTTTGATTCGCGAGGACGCGAAGGAGCTGGACGATCCGGCCCGCTGGGTGACGCGCATCGCGGTGAACACCTGCCTGGACCGGCTGAGGTCGCGGAAATGGCAGTTCTGGAGGCGCAGGCCATCGTCGGAGGACGAAGCGGCGATTCTGGCGATGGAGCCGTCGCGAAAGCCGGAGGCCGAAGACCGGTGCTTCGCGGGAGAGATCGGCGTGCGGCTCGCCGCGGCGATCGAAAAACTTTCGATCCGGCAGCGGACCGTGTTTACTTTGCGGCATTATGAAGATATGAGCCTGGAGGAGATCGGCAATCTTCTGGGCCTGGACGTGGGAACGGTGAAGGCGCACATGTTCCGCGCGGTGACGAAACTCCGGGTGGAGCTGCGGGACATGTACGACGGGACGACAAAATGAAGAAGCATCTGAATAGCGACGAGTTGGTAAACCTGGTGTATGGGATGGGAGCCGGCGAGCACCTCGACGAGTGTAGCGATTGTTCGGAGCGTTTCGAGCAGTTGCGCGAGAGGCGGGCGATGGCGGCGGGGGCTTTGCCTGTGTCGCGTGAATTTCTGGCCGCGCAACGACGGAACATCTACTCGCGGATGGGCGAGAGGCCGCAGGCCCGGATGAAGTGGGTGCCGGCGCTGGCTGCCGCGGCGTGCCTGATCGCGGTGGGCGTGTTCTCCTATCATCCGGCGCAGGCGGTGAAGCCGGAAGTAGTGGATACGCAATTGTTCGCCGATGTATACTCGATGGAGCAATCGATGGAGCCGATCGCGGCGCAACCGATTCATGCTCTGTTTGAACAGGACAAACAGTAGATTTATGCTGAAATGGGCCTTTTTCGCCGCGTTTTTGCCGGGCATACTGTTCGCACAGATGATGCCGATGGGCGAGGTTTGCGGGCAGGGAAGACGGGCGCACGATCTGAATCTGAGTGAGGCGCAGCAGAAGCAGATCTCCAGTATTTGCAAGGATTCCGTCAAGAAAGTGTCCGATCTGCGTGAGGCGTGGAGGAAGGCCGAGGCGGAATTGCAAGCCGCATTCGACGAATCGCCGGTCGACCAGGCAAAGTCGAACAATTCGATCGAGCATCTGACGGCGGCGCGCACCGATTTATTTCGGGCGACCTCGCAGATGGAGCTGAAAATCCGCACTGTGCTGACCGACGACCAGTGGCAGCAACTGAAGATCCGGCAACGCCGGGGTCCCGGCAGACCTAGTGGACCCGACGGCGGCGGTTGGAGACGCGGAGGTCCGTCGACCAAGGGCACGACCACCACCACCCAGCCGCAGAAGTAATTTGACTTTATGCGCTCCAGCGCGGTATCAGTGGAATAGCCACCCTCCAAAGGCGCGGTAGCCAAGTGGTAAGGCAGAGGTCTGCAAAACCTTTATTCGTCGGTTCGACTCCGATCCGCGCCTCCAACAACTTAGTTGATTTTTCTATCATTTAGCCCTTCCCGGAGCATCCCGCCCGATCCCGCGTAATCCCGCTTTTCAGCGCCTTCGACCGGACGGAAACCGGACGAACGTTTCTCCTCGGAAATGTTTTGAGCCTGATCGAAGGCTTCCATGGCCCTGTCCTGCGCTTCCTGGCGCACGTGTACGTACTTCGTGACGCTCCTGAGGTCACCATGGCCCAAAATGCTTGCCAGCGTCGCTACGGGCATTCCTGCCTCCGCGGCGCGCGTCGCGAACGTGTGCCTGAAATCGTAGAGCACGAACGCCATGCGCGACGCCTCAACGAACTTGGCACAGCCGCACGCGCACTTCCCGCCTTTGTGCTGGTCTTGCGAGTGCGAACACTTGCACGTGGCCAGGGCATCGAGAATATCGGTGTGCCGCCCGTTCAGCTTCGCAAGTCGCGTTCCGGGCACTTTGCCCTCGAACATCCATCGAGAACCCGCGGCCATTACCCGCCGGCCGCAAATCTCGCGACTCTCGGCGGAGAGTCGTAGCTGTCTGCGCGCCGCTCTCGACTTTCCTGCGCGAATCGATAGCCGTGATCGCTCAAGGTCGATATCGGCAACCTGCAACTCCAGAATCTCCTCGGGCCGGCAACCCTGATTCAGCATCAGCCGGCCAAGATCGTAGAGCGCAGGGAACCGCTTCGCCGCTTCGAAGTACAGGGCTTCCTCCGGTGCAGAGAGAACATGCATCCGCACAGCGTCTTTATCACTCGGAATCTCGACGCCACGGACGGGATTCTCCCGCGCCCAATTGTGATCGACGAAATAGCCGAAGGCCTTCGACAACGCATGAAGGTCGTGCCGGATCGTGATCTCGCGAACACCGTGTTCCTTGCGGCGCCAGGCCTTGAAGTCGTTCACGTGCCCGCGCAGGATCGACGAAACTGGCGCATTCTTGAAAAACGCGGACAGGCTCACGAAGCTCGTGTGCAGCCGCTTCGCCGTGGCCGGATGGCTCGTATACTCTCCGTCTGCCCACGTCAAAAACTCGCGCGCCGCGTCACTGAACGGTTGAACCTGGAGCTTCAGTTCGTGCGCGCGCCCGCTCGTCACCAGCTCCCGCGCCTTCGCTTCGGTTCGCGTCGCGGCGGTCCTGTTGCGTTCGGTGGCGACCAAGTCTGTGTTGCCCGTGTACTCGCGGCCGTCGACCCAAAACCGATAGTGCCAATTCCCGTCCCGCTGTCTGAGGGGCATCGTTTGTTCTCCTGATTCGCGATTCTATCCACTCTGCCACGTCGCAGTCCCGATACCTGACGAGTCCGCCGACGCGCGCGTATGCCGGGCCAGTGCCGGCCGCCCGCCAGTTTGCCAGCGTATGCTCGGAAACGTCAAGCTCGGCCGCGAGCGTCGATGGAGACAACAGCTTCAGTTTCCACCTCCGGCGATCTCCGCTTCCACTTCGCGGACGGCCGCGGCGCGTTCCTCGTTCGGCATCAAGTCCGTCACATCACCCTCGACCCCAGGGGCTGCGCGCAAGCTTCCCTGACAAGCGACTCGCGCCGCTTCGCCTCGATCTGCGCCTCCAATTCACGGACGGCCGCGGCGTGTTCCTCGGGGGTCCGTTTATGCGTGGCGGGGATATGGATCGGCTTCGGATCGGCGTGGGCAATCAGCGAAAGCCTCTCTCTATTTCGGCGCTCGCGAAGGTCCGCCGTCGTACGGTCGACCTTTGGCGCGCCAATCGACTTGATTGCCGGTGTCACATTGAGCGGTTCCGACGGCGCTTCGCCGAGCAGCTTTTGCTCACGCTTATACTCCAGCATCTTGCGGTCTGTTTCTCTTGCCTGCCCTTCAATGTAGGCTGCCTCGCAATCGTTAGCGGAGAATCCTGGCACAGAACAATACTCGTCGTAGCCATCGGCGGGCTTAAACCGCGTGCAGTACATCCCACGAAGCTCGGCAACTCCGCGCCACTCCCTCATCGAGCGGAGGGCGGCGCTCGCGAGCCAATCGACACGTTCGGGACGATCCGCGAACTTGGCAATCTCGCTCATTATGGCTCGCTGCGCGTACTCCTCTTTCGGGAAAAAGGGGATCGAACTCATCGCCCGCACGGCGTCGATGATGCGTTCTCTCATGCTCCCTCCCTGAAGGCATTCGCGGCCCGTTCATGGGCTTCCTCGGACCGTGTCTGCGTCCGCACCTGCGTCAGTAACCGCGGCGTCGCCCGCTCCCAGTGGCGCTCCCGCAAGTAATTCCACGGCTGCGCGATTTTTTCTGTTGGTCGCGTTTGCCATTCGGGAAGTGAAGCCCGCGCGTGACGTGCAGCGGCGACGCGGTCGGGCAACTCCAGGGCCTTCCATTCGTTCTCGCAGCGGATACGATCCCCGACGGTCATTCCGCGGCCGAGTGCCGCGAACATGAAGAGCAATTCCTCTAATTGGCGGTCGACCACAGCGACTTCGGTTTTTGGCGCTTCCTGATTTTCTGATTTACTAAAATCCTCAGAATCAGGTTCAGAGACAGACTCATACGCGCGTGGCACTGCGTCCGCTCCGCGGGAATCCTGCGGGCGTTCTGCGGACGCATGTGCGGAAGGCTTGCGCGCGTGCATTTGTCGAGCCGCGTCCGCGGACTGTTCGCTCTTGCTTCGGACCTCGGCGCGTTCCTTTTCCTGCCTGCGATTCCGAAAGCGGCCGTCGACGATTTCAAAGCACTTCGAGACGCGCTCCCACATCCGATCAAAGTCCCCCTGAGAGAGACGGCACAGGTCGCGGATGTCGTCGACTGACAGAGGCAGCCCATCATTTTGCCAGGCGTGATTCAGCAGCGTCCAGTACAGACCGCGCTGCTCGAAGCTCATCAGCCTGAAATGCTCATCGGAATCGCAATCCGCCGGATACATTTTGAAGTACGGCAGCTTTTTCATCGTGCCCGCCATTCAATCGATGGGCGCCCAGTGATCGAGCAAGCGCGGATTTTTCCGCGCTCGACGAATCCCGCCCTTTCCAGGGCCGGTAATCGGCGCGCGACGTTGTAGCGATCCATGTTGGAGAATCTGGAAATTTCGAGAGAAGTGAAAAAACCGCCGTGCCCGCGGAGCCACGTCACTAGCTCGCGCATCTGGTTCACCGCCGCGCCAGAATCGATGGCTTCCTTTGCCGCGGCGTGGCTGCTCGCCGGGTCCGTCCGCCGAGCTAAAGGGTGGACGGACGCCGCCGGCTTCGTTGGCTCAGGAAACAGGTCGAACTGTGACGATTCAGAGTTACAATGGAATTGGTTTTGCATCTTGGTTTGCCGCCTTGTGAAGACCAGAAACGCACTTCGTTGAACGCGGAGTGCGTTTCGCTTGTTTAGGCTACGCGCCCTCCGCCTACTGGAGCGCCTTCGACGAAAGCTTCCAAATCCGCTCGTGTGTATCTCACGCACCGCCCCAGCTTGCGGAAGCGTGGACCGCGTTTGCGTGAGCGCCAAGACCGAAGAGTCTCGACACTAACCGCCAGGTAATGCGCCGCATAGCGTTCATCGCGCAGTTCTGGTGCGTTTGCTGTTTGAGTATTGTCGATTGGTGCAGATTGCATGCACCAAATTTTAAGGGCGCTGAATGGTTGAAATATCCGAAGAATTGATTGGCTGGAATTTATCGGCTAATTATTTTCGATCTCTTCACGCGTTAGTTTCTTACCGTTGGGAGCTTTGGCAGCTAGGTAGGTATCGATTATTTTCGGGCTTGCAAAACCCGCTTCAGCAGTCTTGACCGCATAGGGTTTCACTTTCAAAACACGACTGGCAAAGTCTCTTTGGGATCTCTGGCCGTTGTCAAAGAGAAGTCTAAATTTCCTCAGAACGGAGCCGTTCACGGCTTTGTTTCGCGGCCTGCCTGCGGCCTTCGCTGCTATCTGGCGGTCATCGCGACCGCGTCGACGGGCCTGCTCCTTCTTTTCGAGGCGTGAAAGTTGTTCGCCGAGCTTCCTGAATGCAAACGCATCCTTTTCGCGCCCAGGTTCGCCTGAAAGGTGACCGCTGAACCATCGGCAATGCTGGATTGACGCCGCGAGGAAGGTCTTTTGCCGATGCCACTCGTGATGGTCAAGCGTGCGCTTCCATTCACGCTCGGAATCTTGGCCAATACCGTATCCCGCGGCTGGTGGCACGGCGCCGATGAGCCCGATGGCTTCGGCATACACGTCTGGTGCTGGATAGCGGGAATCCACGTGCATCATGACGCCACCCATCACGCGCCGCGCCGCGGTCATGTTGGTTGCCGCCTCTAACTCTTGAAGCACGGCCCGCATCGCCGGATCGTTCGATACAGCGACTCTATGCCTTAGCTGACCTATCAGCTCCGCGAGCTTCTCCGGTCGCGAGAATAGCTCTTCAAGCTCGCGCGCGCTGGCATCGTGACTCTGATGGTCGACGCACTCGGCCGAGTCCTGCGATTTGTCCATCATCCCCGCCTTTCCCGCCCGAATGGTTGAAGCGGCCGCCGGCGGCGGGAAACCGTTCGCCCGGTTCATGAGGCCAGGCTAGGCGGCCGCGGAGTAGTCTCCACCCACATTATGATGACGAAATGTGAGTCTTGGCAACGGCTTGGTAGTAAGCGAAGCCGGGGAAATAAAGTACTGGTGGAATCAGCCGATTTATCCGCTTATGAGCAGAATTGCGGGCATATGCCTTTTTACGGTTATCTCACTCGGCCAGGACGCTCACCAAGACCTATTGAGAATCCCGAAGTGGTTTACGTTCCTTGAGCCTCAGAACCAAAAAATCGATTCTCAGACGGCGGAGGCTCTCAATTTGTCGTACGATTCAGATGTCGAGTTCTCAAGAGTTATCGGTCATTACGAACTCACATTTCGTCAAGCAGGTCTTTCTTTCTCAGAAAACGGCAATGGACACGGCGCTACCTTCAACATCAGCTCTCACGAAATCTCTTGCAAGGTAGACGTCGGCTCTCAGGCAAAGCCGCACGTCGAAATGCAATGCTCCGGCCCTCGTGTGCAGCCTTCGGTCGCCTTAAGAGATCCTAAAACAGTTTCCCTTCATTCCCAGACGACCGCGGATCGGTTCACCTTTCGAAAAAGAAAATGGGGTATGACAAGGCAGCAAGTCGCTGCGTCCGAATCGCCCATGAAAATCGAAACGGCGGACGGGGGCACTAAGATTGGCGGATTCTTGACAATTGACGGTCGAAAAATGGGAGTGCTTTATGACTTTGCCGACGACAGATTGGCGCGAGCCAGCTACGTGCTCGCCGAAAAATACAATGAGCCGACTGCATATATGGCGGTGCTGAGAAGCATCGAGGACGCACTGACAGAGAAGTACGGCCCGCCGGTTCGCAATATCTTACGCTGGGACGATGATCTGTACAAAAACAACCCGGATAGATATGGAATCGCTCTTGCAGCGGGCCACCTTTTGCTTGGCCATGAATGGGAGACGGGAGAGACTAAGATAGTCACGGTTGCCCATGGCCAAAACTTTTCCATTACGTTGATGGTGCGCTACACCTCGAAACAATTCGAGGCCGCCTTGACCGAGACTGACAATCGAGCCCACCGAGCGATCTACTGACCGGCGGCCGGGCTGACGATTTTAAAACCTGTGCGAAAATCCTTCGTTTGTCGTACACCTAAGCGGCCGCGGTTTCGAGCTTTGTTTTCCCGTCGGAAACCGCCTTCTTTCTAGGGACGATTTCCGTACACTTGAACGCATCGACCACGGTTGAAACGGGCACGCCGAGTTGCTTCGCAATCGCGCGCCAGCTCATACCCTCTTCGCGCAGCCGTGCGACTTCGTCGCGCCGGAAGACCCGCATCGGCCGGCCGAGGGTCTTTCCATTGGCCCTCGCAGCCCGCACACCCGACAGAGTGCGCTCGCGAATGATCTCGCGCTCGAACTCCGCCACGCCTGCCAGGATCGTCAGCATGAGCCTGCTGGACGGGTTAGACGCGTCCGTGTCGATGCTCTGGCTCACAGAGATGAAGCGCACGCCGTAGCTCGTCAGAGCGGCGAGTTGCTGGCTGAGGTGAAGGACGGACCGGCCGAAGCGGTCGATTTTGTACACCAGGACGCAATCGAACTCGCGCCGCGCCGCGGCGGTCATCAGCTTATCGAGCGCCGGCCGGCTCGCCTTCGAGCCTGAAAAGCCGGAGTCGACGAACTCCGCGCCGGTTTCCCAGCCGCGCCGCGCGACATATTCTCGAAGCTCTCGGAGCTGCATTTCGCAGTTCTGATCGGTGGTGCTCACTCTCGCGTAGATGGCCGTTTTCATATCTTGAACCTGAATTATCGTACAGGTTTTTCGAACGGGTTGCGATAGTACTTTGGGTTCATTTTAAAGCACTTGTGGCTAAAGGAACGGCGCTCGCCTGCCGATGTTTCCGCTGATGACGTGCCAATCCTGCGGAATTGAAAACCTACCGACCGCGTCGAGATGCGACTGCGGGCATATTCTCGGGTCTGCGGCGCGGCCCGGCTCCCGCGCGGAGGTTGGAATCAAGCCGGTGGGCGTTATTACAACCGTGACGCGCCTTCTCTTCGTAGCGCCCCTTGCGGGTGCCGCTTATGGCGGCGTGTACTTTCTGATTTTCTGGGATACGCAAAAGAGCGCGCCCCAGCAGGCCGCGCTCGCCGGTTACGTGCTGGCGTGCGCCGTCATTCCCTATTGCCTAGCGCGCGCCTTTGCTGGCATAACCGGCAAGCGTTGACCTGAAGAAAGGCTTACTGACCATGCGGATATCTCGCTCCGGCGCGTTCGTCTTAGTCGCAATCGGGGCCTTCGTGGCGCTCTGGGTCGCCGCAATCGTAGCGGTGGTTTTGTCGCCCGCCAAGTTGGACGCGATCCTTCACGCCGCCCCGCAGGGCCCTCAGGACCGCGCCATTGAAGCCGAGGTTATCTGCGAGCAGTTCGTTTCGCGCCGATTGAAAGCGCCGTCGTCCGCAGACTTTAGTTGGCCCCACGACACCACGATAAGCGGCAGCGGAGACGGCCCGTACACCGTGATCGGATGGGTAGACGCGCAAAACTCCTTTGGCGCTAAGATTCGCAGCAACTACGCGTGCGAGGTCAAGGCCACAGGGCGGAATTGGCAGCGATTATCACTCAGCATAGATGGGCGCTGACCGAAAGAAAAGCTTGCCGTCCTTGATTTGAGCCATTTCCCGGCAATCCTTCGAGCCCTCTCAGGGTCTCGCGGGCGTTGAAGATCAGTGCCCGGAACTGCGCTCGCTCGACCCGCGCCGCTTGGGAGTAACGACCATGCTTCGTCAGGGCAAGCCGGATGCGCTCGATTCCCGCCGCGGTCCGCGGTCCGGTTGATTTCCCGCCGTGGAGTCGACACCGCTGGTTCTTCATTGCTGGTGCCTGACAGGGTGTGCCGCGGCGGGTCTGCGCACCACACCGCGCCGATTCCCACGGGGTTGCATGGGGTCTTACCTCGACATTTTCTTTCACTGGCTCTTTCCCCCTGCTCCCGAATCGGCCGTTACCACCGCACTGACGATTGCTTGGCCGCCATCCTGGACTGTGACATGTTGCTCCACGGCCGCCCGTTGCGGCACCGCCGGTTGTTGCTCAGCCTGCCCTCGCAACTTCGCCAGCGCCTCTAGTTGGACGGTGAAAAGCCGCATCAGCCGGGTGGCCCGGTTTACATTGCTGTCGATAGCTTCGACGGTTTGGCCGTGCAGACTTGATCGGTGGAGGAACTCCATCGCTGCGTGGTGTACGCCTATGATCTGGCACGCGAGCAACGCCTGTTGTATGCCCGTGGGCTTCAGTTCTTGCATAATCGCGAGCGCGCCAGTGATCTTTTCGGAGACACAGCCGAACGCTTTGTGATGCATCGCGGTGCCGATCTGCGCAACCAATTGGCCGGCAATCGGCTCATGGCTGATGCCCACAGCGTCACAGAACAGCTTTTTGACATCGATGCGGCGCGTCTCGGCAGAATCGTGTTTTGGACCGATCGGACACCCCCCCGCCGCCATGACTTCTTCGAGGGCTCGATCAGCGCGCTCCTCCTGGCGATCCGTGTCCGTGGTAGAAGCTGGTGCGCTCGGCGCAAGGTCGCCGGACTTTTCGGGCTTGGTGCGCCGCAACGCGGCCATGAGCTGGCGGTTGCTCATGCCGGGGCCCTTCGGTTTTGAAGGTCCACGCTGTCCATTTTTTGCGGTGCTCGATTTCTCTCTCGCGCGCGTATGTTGGGTGTGTCGGACGGCGGGGCGTTTTTCCTCAGGCAATTTGCGCCTCCCAATGTTTCAGCCCGGCCGACCGGACGGAAACCGGACGGAAATCCAGCGATAGCGGATTTGTGACTGATTCTACGATGGTTAACGGCGTGGAACGAAGGTCTGCAAAACCTTTATTCGTCGGTTCGACTCCGATCCGCGCCTCCAACAATTCCCTACTTTTTTTCGTCGTGCGCGCCGGTTCGGACGGCCTCGGTGGGCTCAAAGGCTCGATTGGACACTTCCTTGACACTTAAGTATGCGTCGTCGTCGACGCTCAAATCGCCTCGGAACGGGTAGTCGAGGGCGATGATCAGCGTGAACACCAGCCCGATGGACAGCATCGTCAACCCCGTCACCGCCATGTGCAGCTTGTAGCTGTGCGGGCCGAACAGGAACACGTACACGGCCACCAGCAACAGTCCGAAGATCAGCATTTGCCATACCGCGTCCGGGAGATGCGCGTTGGCGGCCAGCAGGCGGGCGCGGCGCGCGCTCAAGAGTTCGTTGGTGGTGCGCACCATCTCCGCCTTGACGGTGGCTTGCCCCTGGGTCGCCGGTTCGAAGACGGCGAGGTCGAGGCCGATGCGGCGCATTTGCGCCCAGCCTTCCTCGAAGTTGCGCTCCTGCATCTGGTAGGCCTGCTGACTGGGCCATTCCTTTTTGGTGACGATATCGATGTATTTGTCGACATCAGTCCGTACGCGGGCGGCGAGATCGGAAGGCAGGCCGGCGCTATCGAAGGCCAGGCCGCCTAGCGAATTGGCCTCCTCGGCGGCGATGGTCGCGCCTTTGTCCATGGCCTCATAGGTGCCGACAGCGACGAAGGCCAGTACGACCGCGTAGATGCCGCCGCAGAGCGCGTAGCTCAGCCCCACCATCGTGGTGTTCTCCTCGCGGACGTGCCAGTTTACCAGGCGATGGAAGATCCACAGAAGGAGCAGAGGAATCACCACCACGGCCAGGCAGACGGCGCCCGCCACGGCCCAGGTCGAATGAGAATAAAACCAATGGTTCAGCATGTCCCGAGTCCTTATTTGGCGGCTTCGGACTCCAGCGCTCCGGAGGCGGTTGCTTTCACGCCGAGGAACGCTTCGTCGCCCACGCTGACTTCGCCGCGGAACGGGTAATCGAGCGCGATGATGAGGACGAAGACGAGCGAGATTGTGGCAGCGATA